>Ga0247837_1000339_pt1 | contig 98067 bp, 70 predicted proteins | sample LaCtaG_2_FD_187115 | JGI IMG/M metagenome (GOLD analysis project Ga0247837, IMG submission 187115) | Freshwater microbial communities from meromictic Lake La Cruz, Castile-La Mancha, Spain - LaCruzMarch2015_14.5m | ecosystem: Environmental > Aquatic > Freshwater > Lake | place: Spain: Castile-La... | reverse complement strand
TACCCGTCTTAACAGCTTAACTAGGATGTTTATATCAGGCATCAGTAAAAATCCCGAAAATCGAGCAGAGAAATGGATTTCGCGTCGAGATAGAGTAGTATGACGCCAGGCCTTATGAGCCAAGAATATATGCAGAGACTCATTACCAAATTGCTATACCGCAATAGGCTATAGGCTGATACCACCTTCCTAAATGCACATTCCAGACTGAACTCTGTCCATTCTAAACCCTTCCAGTGCTCTCCCCATAGTAGCGCTCATATGAATATTAACCAGACAATCCCTCTGGAGGCCTCCGAAGCCGACCCTCGCAGCCGCTGTCTCCAAAGAGCCCTCGAAGACGAGCTAACCGAGCGACTCCAAGACTCTGTGAACTCCACCTAGGAACAAAGAGTCGACTCCCTGTCCGCCCTTTGCCGGAAGAAGCAGGGCGAAGTGCTGCAGTTGGAGCAGCTCCGCGAGGACTTGACAGAGACTGTGGAGGTGCACAGAGCGGTCAATGAGGAAATGTGAGGGGCAGGTAGGGCGTACAAGGTCACAGTGCTGGAGCAAGACGCAGGCCTGGGAAGGTCTCAAGAGGCGGAAAGGCTAAGAAAGGAAATTGCGCGGCTGAGTCTGGTAAAGGCTGGGAGGGAAGTGAGGGGCAAGTCCACTGGAAGTGACTTGTCCTCCCTACGAGTCACAATTGACGCCCGCAAGCGGTCCTTGGAGCAGGTCCAGATCCAGGCCCACTCCACCCAGGTCAACCTGCACGACGAAATCGCGAGTCTCGGCACAGACAACGAGTCTCTGGCTGTTTCCCTGCAAAGCGCAGAGAAGACGCTCACCCAACTAAGTGCCTTGGCGGCCTCGCAGGCTGCTCAGTTACGGAAAGTACGTGACCAGCTGCAGACAGAGAAACTGGTCCAGCAGACTATTAAGCCAGTGCCAGTCCTGCAGCCGGCTCGCCTGACTTCCTGGTCCCCGAAATACCGCACTGGCAGTCACCCTGCTTTACTGCGAACCCAGTACCCGCCAGCACTCTACTTCCCCACTATAATGCGTAGAAGTACTGCTAGGCTTAGCTAAGTATGTAGACGATGTTATAGAACATGATCCAGAACAGCAAGTACTCCATCAGGCCTGTCTTCCACCCGCTCAGCAGCTGGCCTGTGCCGAGGAAGTAGGTGGAACTGTGCTTGCCGAGGTTCAGCCAGAGGAGGAGGGAGCCCACGCCTGCGTAGGCGAAGAAGAGGACGAAGCCCCACAGGCCGTTGAACCCTAGAATCCCCGTCAAAATGCCGCCAATGATTGACTGGAAGGTGCGGCTATGTAGGAAGTACAAGTTGAGGACTTGCTGTGAGTTGAAGACCAATGCTTCCTGCGACACCTGCGTCTCCATATTGCATCTCAGCCAGGTAATATGAGTTTGCCCGGGGTGCAGACAGAGAAGACGATGCTGGCAGAGAGAGACTTGCAGCTGCGTCAGAAGCAGCAGCAACGGGCGGCCGAGGAAATCCGAGAGGCCGAGGAAGTGCTGCAGCACTATGAAAGCTACAAACTAGGCGGCCAGGCAGATTCCGAACTCGACTCACTGCTGAAGCAGAAGAGAGCGGAGTTGGAGGCCAGGAAGCGAGCTATGGGCTTTGATGGCAGGCCGCAGGCAGGGCCAGGAGCGGCTGTCGGCTTTGACATGAACTTGCAGCCGACAGCCAATCGGCAGGTCAAAGAGTCGATGTTTGCGCAGGGAGGAGCCCAGATGGTGTCCCTACCCCAGGGACAGGAGAGCGAGAGAGACAGAAGGTTGAGGCTGCGAGCGGAGGAAAGGGCGAGACGGGGGACTGGGAACACGGGAAGTGCGTACGGAGGACAGGGATTGGAGGAAGTGCGGCCTGGGGGAAAGCCGCAGGAAGGTCCCTACGAAGTGCCTACTGTAGGCCTGAGACCTGCCTTTGACTCACAGCCTTTCGACCCTGCAGCCCGGCAATTCCCTGCTTACTCAGTCCCTTACTACGAACCCAAAGCCTCAGGCCCAAAGCCACAGGCTGCCTTCGACCCCTTCTCCCAGCCCTTGCAACCCGCACTGACAGAGCCGAGACAGCTGGTCTATGGCCAGCCCCCTCCCTTCGTGCACCCTGCCGAGACTGCAGAGCCTTACAAAGGCAGTAGCAAGGCGGACAGCGGCTTCGGAGCGGCAAATCGGACTGTAGAAGACGACAAAAAGGAGAAACAGCGGAGATACAGGGAAGAACTAGATCGACAACAAGCGGAACGAAGACCACCCCGGCCTCCTCGTGGCTCTGAACAGCCCTCAGATCCTTCCAATGTCTCTGAGCCTCCAGTCCTTGATGATAAGCGGGAGAAACAGAGGCGATATAGGGAGGATTTGGACCGAATGAAGGCTGAAAAGGCTGCGATGACTGGGCACGAGCAGCCTGAGCGCGGCAGGTCGTATGGTAGTGAGGAGGACTGGTCCACTGTGCAGCCTGCGCCCTACGCCTTTACAGAGGACAGCGAGAGAGTGCGGGAAATAGAGAAGAAGCAAAAATACGCACAAGAACTTAGGGAAATGGTGGAAGCGAAGGCTCGCAAACAGAGAGATGAGGCCTTCTCGGGCCAATTTGAGCAGGAAAGACTGCCCCGACAGCGCTCCTACGCCCCAGAAGACACCCAGCCAACCGCAGAAGAGAGTCAAAGACAGCGAGAACTGGAAAAGAAGCAGAGATATGCCCAGGAACTCAGGGAAATGGTGGATGCGAAGGCTCGCCTCAAGCAGAGAGATGAGGACTTTTCAGGCCAATTTGAGCAGGAAAGACTGCCACGACAGCGCTCCTTAGCCCCAGAAGACGCACAAGCCACAGCAGAGGAGAGCCAAAGACAGCGAGAAACGGAGAAGAAGCAGAGATACGCCCAGGAACTGAGGGAAATGGTGGAAGCCAAGGCTCGTCTCAAGCAGAAAGAGGACGATTTCAGCCTTAACCCGGCCCCAGAGCCTGCCAAAATGCAGGCTGGCAGAGGAAATCCGTCTGAAGAAAGCAGCGAATTCGACCCAGCCTTAGAGCGGAAAAAGCAGTATAAGGCGGAATTGGAGCGGCAAATGGAGGAACAGCGAAGGAGACGCGAGGAAGAAAAGCGCACACTCAAGGAAAAGGCCTTAATTGAGGACGAAAAGTACCTCGCAGACTTCAGAGATGTCAAAAAGAAGGGAAAAGGAGGCGTTTCGGACCCTAATAAGACTGCGGAAAACGCTGCTAAAGGGGAAAATCCGCGAATCGACCCCCAAGACCGGCCTATTGGAGTGGCAGTCAGACCAGTAGCGCAGATATCAGAGCCGAGCCAAGGACTTCACAGCAGAAAAGGCCTATTTGAGCCTGTGGAAGAGCCAAGCAAGCCGGAGGGACTAACACCCTTGAGTGGCACTCCTACCGGAGGCTTGGGTGGAGGCAGACAGGGCTTTCCACCCCCTGTGCAGACCTACACCCAGCAGTATCAGCCTATGCCAGTCCCGCAGCCTTATCAACCCGCGAATATGGGCTTTCCCGGCTATTCTGACGCTCCGCCTGCTGCATCTGCGCAGAACATCGAGAAATACTACCAAGAGATCCAAGCGATCCGGAAGGAGAGAGACAAGGCGAAGGCGGAAATGCTGGAACTGCGCGAAATGATGCTGAAGGAGAAGGAAAGCCGCCTGGAAGACATGATCAAGATGCTGACTGCGCAGGCTATGAACCGACCAGGGCCCTGGCCCTACCAGCCTCCGCAGTGGCCGGCCTACTCCAACTCTATGCTGCCAGTGGGTGCGCAGGTGTTCCCGGAGGCTTTCCCCCCTGCAGCCAACCCCTACTCCACGCCTCTATTGGGAGAGCCTCCAACGCAGGGAGACTCCTCCCTTCTCAGACCTACTGCAGGGGAGATTTCCTTCCCCAGGCCTGCAGAAGTCTCCTTTCCCCGGGCAATGGAAGCCTCCTTCCCCCGGGAAGAAGTTGCCAAGCCTGTAGAGTCCTACCTCCCTCGAGAGTTCTCCTCCCCTCGCTTCCCTGCACTAGGCGAAGACCCTGTATCCCTGGGCAAGCCGAGCTATCTGCACGCAGGGGAGAAATTCGACCTGATGGAGAAGTCCATGTCTGGGACTTCACACTTTATCGACCCTGAAAGTATGCAGTGGGGGACTACGAAGCTGCTATCGAGTGTGCAGAAACTGCCCACTCCCGAAACCCGTGGGAGAGAGGGGAGTATGGAGGCGCTGAATAGACAATCTGCAGAGTTGGGGGGATCTCTGCCCTCGACAGTGGAGCGAATTCCAGTCCCTCCGCAGGAAAACTACCTTCGAATTGGGAGAATTCCGGAGGAAGCGGAGGAGGAGGACCCTATTGCTGCTGCCTTTCCTTCCATTCTCCCGGCTGAGCCACTTGATCAATCTGCGTCTGCCTCTGTTGAACTGGCGTCCTACAAACTGCCAACGTCGGAGTCCGATAGACCTATCTCAGGGTCGAAATTGGAGCTCAAGAAGGCAGTTGTAGCAGTAACGGAGCAGCCTATAAGGCCTCGCAGTCACAGAAAGCCAGACGCATTGGTTCCCTTGAGTCCAGAAAGCTCTGGCGACCTGTCCACTGGGAACCAGGTCGTAGAGCCTGTGGAGGCCCCGCCCAGGACTGCCTCAGCCAGTGGCCGCAACCGGCCTAAGACTTTGGACGTATTTAAAGCGCCTGCAAATACAAAAATCCCCGCAAAGAGGCAAATTCCCACCGAAACCCCTGGGAAAAAACCCGGAATCCCTGATTTAAAGCCAACTCCTCTAGCCACACCTAAGGAAAACAAGCCCAGTTTCCACCGCTTGCAAGACCTGAGAGACAGGAAGAAGCAGGAAAAACCTCGAGACGTCCTCGACAACCTGCAAGACGAACTGGAAAAGCTGAACCAGCAGCGACAAAGTGGCTCAGAGTCGCTGAGTCTGGAGGGGTCCTCAGCCTCGCAGAGCCAGTTTGAAAGCAGGTTCAAGCTGGTGGCTTTGAATGAACTGAAAAGGCAGGACAGAGACAAGCCGCCGAGCACTGCTAAGGTGCAGGACACTGGGGTGGCGCCGGTTGGGGACCTGCTGGATCAATTTGTGGAGTCGGTACAGGCAGCCGCACGGCCGAGTTCCAAGTCCTCCCGCTATTCCGAGCCCCCGGGCGAGCTCTAGCTGCCTAGATTAGCTCTACTTGTAGGTCTTCTTGGTCATGACGGCCTTGAAGTCCTCTAGACTGATTTCGGACTTGCCGCCCGCCACACGCTGAATGGCAGCATCGAGTTCCTCTGCACTCATGGACTCTCCGAGTTCCTTAGCCACCCGCTTCATCTGGGCGAGAGTGATGTTGCCGGAGCCAGTGTCGTTGAAGAGGTAGAAGATGCGCTCGATGCCCTCTGGGGAGTTGCGATTTCCGAGACGATTAGTGACATGAGCTAGGAACTGGTCAAAGGTGATCTCAGCGCCCAGTTCATCAATGCCTTCCAGGAGCCGGAAGAAGGAAGCGCTGTGGTCAGAGCCCAGTGAGGACAGTGCAGCGCTGACTTCACTAGGAGCGATAGTGCCGGAACCGTCATTGTCAAACAAGTCGAAGGCTTGCTTGATTTCCTGCACTTCGTCATCAGTCAGAGTGGACGGAGTGGGCGCGATTTTGGGAGCAGGAGGAGGGGGGGCCTTGGTGGCTTTTGCCTTTCCCTTGCTGGCCATTAATATATTCCATCCATTTCTTCCCAGGCCAAAGAGCAGTCCCTACCCCTCATTATTGCTATTTCGTGATTAGAACTTCGGCCTGGCGCAGCTCTACATCAGTCCTTGAAACGGCTATCTGATAAATCAATGACTTCCGCCCTCAAGGCTGCAAATTTATGCTATCGGTTCATTTTAGACTAGTAGAAAGCCACTTCCAGACCATAAATGACGATTTTGCCTCTTTTAATTTTAAATATTGTCTATAAACTTGATAAAGTTGAGAGGGAATTGCTGAGGTTTTGCGATAATTTAGGCTAATTTAAATGACGTTTTCAATGGATTTCTATACAAAATCCCAAATTTCATGGTGACGAAACGCCACAAAGCCTTATCCTTAGCTCAATACATCCATAATGCCCTTAAAACTCAGAAAAGTTGCTAAAATCAAGTAGAAACGAGAATAAATGAGAAACAGTTGAATATAATAGTCATTTTTAGTAATTTTCGCTCGATAATAGCTTTTCCCTATATTACTGGCGGGTTATGACAAAGAAAAAGCGATTATTTCGGATAAATTCGTGAAAAGGTAAGTTTGAGGGATAATTAGGTAAATTAACTCGTTAATGCGGATATCCCTCTATATTGTATCTGTTGGGCGCTTTTAAAGAGAAATTAAACTCGTTTTCGCCAAATTACGACCAAAATGGCATACATTTGAAGCAATTACGGGGGAAAATAGGAGTGAAATCGGCTTGATTAGCAAAACAGGCTAAAAGCGCTAGATATGGACTTCCTAGGCTCTGTTTCCGCCTGTTTTCCCTTCACTGGCCAAAGACTTATGAGACTACTGAATGTAAACTGTCACTTGAGCGACTCCGTAGCTGGCTTCACATGCAGATTTGGTGAGAGTGGAGCCAAAGCGCAGTTCCAAACTGCGGGCAGAGTGAGTGAAGGTGACATCCACAGCGATGCCGAACTTGGGGTCGGGCGCAGGCCCCCCGCAGATGTCGAGTCCGTTTGCGTAGCTGTAGCCGCTTTGGCTCCATACGACTTGTCTGTCAGCTTGCAGGTACCCGGATTCTCCCCGCCACAGGTCAAACATGTGGTAGTTGGCAGTGATGCGGACAGAGGAGTGCTGGGGGAGGGTGAAGTTTTTGGCAGTTTCGGCCCACGAAAGCACGCAAAATCCGCCCAAAAACCGCTCATCCCCGCAAGAGCCAACCCCCGCCTGACTCCAGCCACTTTCCCCCTGCTGAAAATCGTCCAAACAGACCTCTTTCCACTTCTTTATTTGCAGAAAAGACGCAGGCCCAGTCCTGGCAATGACCACATCTCCCTGAATCCTCAGCACTCCACTGGGCGGGGTGATAGTCCTCACCACCAGTCGGTCAGTCTGCACACTGTCTGCCTGCAAAGTCTGCACAGAGACTTCTTGGGCGACTTGCAGGCTGCCGGCAGTGCTCAAAGCTGCAGTGGACAGGGCGGAGCACGACAGACTGCCTGAGATGGAGAAGTCGCCGTTCAGGTTGGCGGTTTGGGCGAGGATGGAAGGGAGGAGACAGAGGAAAGGCCACATATATAGTCGTTATGGAGAGGCGAAACGACAGGTAGTGGGGAAACTACTGAAAGGCCTCTTGCAGTAGGGGTGGATACTAACTGTAGGGTTCGAATGGAAGCCGAACTACTGTGCTAGGCAGCTATTACAGTAGTGCGTTTGATAGAGAAACGCCACTAGTGCTGCATTTCGTCGATATGTACTGACCAAGCCCGTCTAAAGGCTTTTAGGTCGTGTGGATAAGACCCCTACATGCTGCAGAAACACAGGGAAAGGTGCACTCCCACATATAATGGCAGGACGAGTTCTTCTCGAGTCCTTCAAGTTACTATCTGCCCAGGACCTCTTCCTCTCCGTGACTTTAGTCTCCTCAAGCTGGAAGAAGGCAGTTTACTGCGACGAAATCCTGCTTCACTTGCTGGAAGACAGAGTCGAAGAGGACGCGACCTCACTGTACCTCCGAGTAAAGAAAGCACTCACAGGAGTCACCTACCTACTGCACATGTCAAGAGGCGAAATGGCGATATGGAATATCGTCCACCCCACTTGGAGTCCTGCTACTTTGGAGCATGCTTCCTTCGTGAACTCCTGCAGATACGTGCTAACGGCTCAGTCCAAGGCCATGCTGACAGGGGGACTTGGGCAAGAGCTGTACTGTGCACAGGTGGACTTAGAGACTGGGGGAGTAGCGCCACTACCGGATTTACTGCGGAAACATGCTTGGCACGCTATAGCCGTGCTGAAGCATGTGGTGTTTGTGAGTGGGGGGGATATGGCCGGCAATATAAGTAAGAGTGCGGAGAGGTATAGCGAAGGGAAATGGACAGAAATTGCAAATATGCAGCTTTCCAGATACAACCATACCCTTTGTGGGTATCTTCAGCGCATATATGCCTTAGGAGGGTCTGACAATACAGGTTTTCTGACCTCTATTGAGTACTACGACGGCCAAGTCTGGGCAGTCGCCTGTATGTCTCTCCCCAGTTCAAGGAACTACGCGTCTGTATGGCCACTAAGGCGCGGATTGCTGCTAATTGCAGGGTATAACCCGGACAAATCTACCCGAGCAGTGGAACTGTGGGAAGAAAGTGCTCAGCAGTGGGTGGAGGTCTGTGCAGCAGCCACTGACTACTCGCTCAATAACGCGGTGGCTCTGCGGAAAGGAGTCATTTATGTATATGCGCACTTGCCTGCTAGGAACTCTTTCCCGGTGCCTGCGATAGTAGGACAAGTGGCACTAGAGTAAGCGTAAATAGTTCATTAGCAGTGACCAATTGCAGTTCTCATATCGGAAGAATTGGTCTATTTACTAGCATTTTCTCATAGTATCTAATAGGAACTGCTCATACTTCCATTGCATACCTTTTAAGGATAGTGGTGTACTCGATATTAGGCTTCGTACAGTGACTCCAGACTTCAATAATGGCAATTCGCGCTGTATTGGAGACTCTCAAGTTCCTGGAAGTCCGCGAACTGCTTACAACTGCAGCCCTAGTCTCCACTGCCTGGAAAAGCCTTGTCTACTCTGAGGAAATACTGCTCCACCAGCTGTCTGATAGAGAGGAGGATGAAGCCAACTCAGCATTGCCGCTGTATCAAAGAGTAAAGAAGGCTATGGAGACTGTCAATTACCTCCTCTGTCTGGCGAAAGGGGAAATGCTAGTCTGGAATATCAGTAAATCCGCCCAACCCCCCCTTATAGTCCACCATGCAGCCTTTATCGATTCCAGCATATATGTCCCTGTCTCTTCTTCCACAGCCATAATTACAGGGGGAGACGGACAGGAAACGCTCTGTATTCAGGTCTCTGTGAAGGGAGGGAAAGTCACCCTTCTTCCTGCTTTGCTGCGAAAACACACTTGGCACGGTGCTGCTCTTCTCAAGCGGACCTTGTATGTAAGTGGAGGCAGAGTGAACAATCGGTCTCAGGCCTACACTGAGAAGTATGAAGACGGCCACTGGACGACTATAGCGGATATGCACATTCCGAGACATAGCCACACTTTGAGTCCGTACCGCAGTCGTATCTACGCCTTTGGGGGTACGAATCATCAGCGGGTTCTGACATCCATCGAGTACTACAATGGGAATATATGGACTCAGGCTCCAATGTCCCTGCCTACGAACAGGGACTACCCCTCTATTATCCCCATGCTAAATAAGCTGTTGCTAGTGGGCGGCTGTCCGCCTCTGGCCCCGAGTCGCTTCTTGGCACTTTGGGACGAGGCCAGTGGCAGCTGGAAGGCAGCCCATGTGAAGGGAGCGGAATTCGCTCGTAGCAATGCTGTGGCTGAGCGGCAGGGCAGGATATACATGTACGACTTCGGAGGCAATCGGAGGAGCTGGCCAATGCCTGCTTTCGACTAACGCCTAGGAATTACTCTAGTTAGCAAGCTTAGATAATGGCTGGGAGAGTGCTGTTGGAAGCCTGCAAGTTCCTTACTGTTTCCGAGCTACTCACAGCTGTGGCTTTAGTCTCTACTTTTTGGAAAAAGGCAGTCTACTCCGACGAAGTTCTGCTTTCGTTGCTAGAAAACTACGCAGAAGACGAAGCCCACCTTTCCCTGCCTCTACACCGAAGACTAAAAAAGGCCTGCAAGACAGTGCAGCTCCTCCACATATCCAACCAGCAAATGACCGTCTGGAGCCTCACTCTCAAATCGACCAGTCCAGTGACTTTCCACAACTCTGCATTCGTGAACTCCTCTCGCTACGTGTTAATATCGAAGTGGAAGGCGATGGTGACTGGAGGAGTGGGACAATCGACTTCCTGCCTACAGGTCTATTTAAGAACTGGGGAAGTAGCTCCATTGCAGAATTTGTTGAGGGAACATGCCTGGCATGGAATTGCGGTGTGTAGAGGAGTGGTTTATATCAGCGGCGGAGACTTGTCTAGGCACTATGCAAGCTATGCGGAGAAGTATGAGCAAGGGAGGTGGACTGAAATCGCAAATATGACCATGCAGAGATACAATCACACTTTATGTGCCTATTCAGGGCAAATATACGCGTTTGGAGGCTCCAACACCGAAGGCTACCTAGACTCTATCGAGTACTTCAATGGAAGTCTATGGACTACAGCTAGAATGAAGCTGCCTTTTGCTCAGAACTACTCCTCAGTGCTTCCTGTGGAGGGAGGAATGCTGCTAGTGGGCGGCTTTCGCTCCTCTAGTAGTGAACGAAATATCCACTTTTGGAAAGAAACGACTCAGCAGTGGCGGAAAATCTGCGATATAGAAACTGACTACTCTCTGAGTAACGCGATTGCTCGAAGACATGGAGTCCTCTATATTTTCAATCACTCGCCTTCGAGAGACAGCTGGCCGGTTGCGCTTACCAACTCGGCTCTAATCGTAGAATAGACCTAGAAATGCTTGAAATCGTGCAATTTTTGTCTCATTAGGCCTTTCCTACCTGCAGAGTTGATTTCCTCACACTGCTTCTATCCATGTCCCTTGCATACTCTCGCTGTATTAATTAGAACCTCTGCCTTGTTGACTGCAATTAGTAGTGAAATACCCAATTTCCATATACTCAGTGCATCCCTTACTCCAATACATCCCAATCCTCTTCATTGAATTCCCTCTAGTAATCCCTCACCAGAGGCCAAAGAGCGTTTTGTGTTTCTTTCTCCTGCCTGGTAAAATGTCTCGAAGAGCAGTAATCGAAGCCTTCAAGTACCTAACCGCTGCAGAGATACTGACCAGTGCCGTCTTCGTCAACTCCACCTGGCAGGCCGCAGCTTACTCCGACGACGTTCTGCTGTGTTTGCTCCACAGTGAGGAGGAAGAACCGCACAACAAGGCTTTGCCGCTGTACCAGCGAGTCAAGAAGGCCAAGAAATCGCTAGGCTACCTACTCCATGCGTCTGAAGGCGTGCTGTCCGTTTGGCATATCTCTGAGGCGAGTAGGAAGCCGAAGACTGTGAGCCGTCCTTTCTTTACCAGTTCCAGTCGCTACGTGCTGACTGACCACTCCACAGCCCTGATGACGGGCGGACTGGGGTTCGAAAGAGTGTGTGTGAGTGTGGAGCTGCGGAGCGGTGCAGTGACTGAGGAGCCTGCACTGCTGCGCAAGCACGCTAAGCACGGCCTAGCAGTGCTCAAAGAGGCTGTTTACATCAGTGGAGGAGACATAGGCCGGTCCTTCGTGCGATACGCTGAGAAGTTCGCATCTGGGAAGTGGGAGCGAATCGAAGATATGACGACTGAGCGGTACAATCACACTCTATGCTCCTATGACCGTCGCATATACGCCTTTGGAGGGTCTAACACTACTGGCTACCTGCAGTCTGTCGAGTACTACGACCAGACCTGGACTAGTGCTCCAATGGCTCTGCCAACTCCTCGGAATTTCCCTTCTTTGCTACCTTTGAAAGGTGGGCTGCTGCTTGTGGGCGGCTACTACCCCTCCAGCAGCAGACGACTAGTGCATCTCTGGGACCAGAGTGCTGGGAACTGGCAGGAAGTCTGCGAAACCACCACCAACTACTCACTTAGTAATGCTGTAGGAGTCAGAAATGGCCTGCTCTATGTGTACAGTCATAACAAGAGGAGAGATAGTCTGCCCTTGCCTGTGAGTCTCACGGAAGTGGCTGGGCTGTCACCTCGGTACCGCTCGAATACTGTCATTTTTCCACGGAAACCAGTTTGTCCCTTACTTTAATTACCTTAAGGTTTCAATAGCACCCGATTCGCAGTTAAATTGCTTTTTATGGCCTGTAGAGGTAAATTTACTAGTCATCTGGAGTCCCATATTTATCCATAAATCGACCGCCGCCCACTCGATATATGCAATTGGCGTTATATACATGAATTAACTGTATGGATTTGCTAGATCTCCTACAAAAGAAGATAATTTATACTGCAATTTCGCACTGATTTTAGTCATTTTCGGTCTAATCCAAAGCTTAAAGGAGAATTGCTGTGCTGAAGTACCTGTGGATGGCAGACAACAGTATGAAACTTAGTGACATGCTATATGTCTCTAGAGAGGTTTTCGATAGTCGTGAGAGTGCCTTTGAAGCTGATTTCAATGATTGACCTCAGTTTCTCCTTGAGTCTGTCCTGGTTGACGGCCACTCCCTCCTGCGGAAGCGCCAGTTCCTTCAGTCTTTCCAGCTTTTCCAGGATTTGTCTCACCATGTCGTTCATTTCAGACACTGCGAGACTGGTGCTGCTGTCCGCGATGACTGTGTTTTTGTTCATCAGTCGGCGGAAGCGGACTTTGGACTTCTTTTCTGTTTAGAAGTCACTGGAAATGTCCCGCTTGGACTCAGCGTCTGTCTTCAAGCGAGGGGACCCTGGTTCCTCCATCTCATGTTCATGCCGAACAGGGTTGCTTTTGAGCGAGTCGAACCCTTCTCCAATGATCGAAATGAACAAATTGTGAATCGCAGTGATGAACAGCACTAAGAAAATGAACATGTACAGGTAGCCACCAAGGAAATTAACGCCTACGTTGGTGGAAAAGAAGCCGTACACTGTGTCTCCATTCAGCAAAGCGAAACTGGTGATCATGGCTTGCGGCACATCGTTGTAGTTGCCAGACTTCCAGAACAGCGTCATTGCGAGGAACACGAAAGCCATGAAGATCGGCAAAATGCCCAGCACGTACCGCCACAGGGTGGAAAAGGACCGCCTGAGAGTGTTGATGATGGCGTACGAGTTCGGACTCCACTCCAAGTACTTGATAGTAGTGACCCACGCAAAGAAGCACCCAAAGCCCACAGCGCGGTAGTAGGTGTCCAAGCTGACCTTGGAGACACAGAAGAAAGTGACGCAGGCAATGATTTCCAATATATTGCTCAGTAGCGACCCTACCGTCCACAGACTTACGAACTTCAGTCGGTCTGTGACGCTTAGAGAGGTCCACAGGTGTCCGCCTGGACTTTGGCTCCCCATGCCTCGAATTGCAGCTAGCATTGTCATGCGCTTGCGGATGGACTTGAGAGACAGCACGAAGGAGACCAGGGCGCAGACTAAAACCAACAAGTTAAACCAGGTATATCGGGCTAAGAAGCGACCCATGGATTTGTCGCAGAGTCGGATAGTGGGATTAAGTGTGACTGTTATGGCTCCATGGTCCAGGTAGCTGTAGGTCTGAATCAAATCCCATCGAAAGCAAGTGGCGGAGAACACACTGTCCGCCGGCAGTTCATGGTACAGCGAGAAGTCCAGGTAGAAGGAACTGACATGTGTGAGGAAGTCCTTCGCATTGATGAGTGTGAGCGGACCCAAGTTTCCAGACACAATGTCGTAACTGTATTGGTAGCCTGCTCGCTGTGTGGCCTTTACATCGACAGCGTTGTTGTTGAGGTAGTTGACGTACATCTTGATGGGCTTCACAGAGAGTGAGTCAGAGTCGCTGTATCTGTAGGAGTCAAAGGTGCGGGAGTTGATGGTGGAGTAGATCTTGACTGTGGAGCTGATGTAGGTGAGCAGGGAACTCAGGTCGAAGAGGTGGAAAGTTGTGGTCAGGGCTGTGTCGCTGCCCACTGCCTACCTGGTCCCTACATCCTTGTTGAGGAATAGCATGTTGAACACTGCCATTTGGGAGTAGCTGTAGTTGGTCAACTCAGCCACGATCACCAACACGTTGATGGAAGTCAGGACGACAAGTGTGAGTCCCAGTATCATCTTCCAAGGGAACTTCTTGTACTTCCTGTACTTGTCAATCGGTCCCAAGAAAAGCCGATCCCTCACATCCATCATCTATTAGAATGGCAACTAGCGAGGAAGAGGGCATTTTCCAGATCAACGACTACACCGCAGTCACCGAGTTCGAAGAACTGACCAGCAACATCGAACTCTACATGCGAGGCAGTGGCTTCTCTGTGGACATCCGCCAACAGGCCAGAGCCCAAGTCTCTCACAAGTTCTCTTTCCACGGCTTTGACTTCTCTTGCCTCCATACAGTCGATAGGAAAGCGAAGACGGAAAGTAGGCAGCCGCTGGCAGAGGTGATGCAAGAGACGCAGGGGTATGCTTTGCTGGGGCCGCCCCTCACTCAGTTGTTCGGATTTACTGAGTTCTTGGTCGTTATGGGGAAAATCCCTGAGAAAGAGGAAGGGACAGTGCTGAGTGCCTTCGCAGTGGGGGCGCACAGTGCGAAGTGCTTGCTGCCTATATTCCTCATCAGGTCGGAAAGCGCAGGCAAAGCAGCCATCCAAGTCACTGGCATTTTGGCTTTTCCAGGCTACTACGCCACCTTCGAGATGTGGAACATCAACAAGCGGCAGCTCAGGGAGGAAAAGCTCCTGTTTTCCTTCCTTCCCAAGCACATTTGCCCCACTTCCTCCTTCCGCAGCGCCTCCGTCTGCACGGCGTACAGACTGGCCAAGGGCGGGTTCAGCGCCCGCTCTCCCAGGAACTTCGACCTGCTCAAGGCAATTCTCGTCTACTGCAAGTGGCAAGCTCTCCAGGCAAAACTGCTGGTTGCCTACTTCCCTGGGAAGGCCCTGGACCCCGCTACCTGCGATGCTATGCGGGTACAGGTGGTACTGGACACTGGGAGACAGTATGCGAGTGGGTACTTCTGCCAGTTGGAGCAGCGGAGCAGGGCAGTTTGTGGGGAAGTCAGTGAGGAGTCACTGTGGAGAAATACGCCTGAGGCTGTTTATTTCGACGAGTTTTTGCTGGGACTCAGCAGTCTGTTCCCTGTGTTTCCTATCAACAGTCTGTGGACAAAAGCAGCAATTGACCTGCTGATTTCCGCCCAGTTTTCCATCAGCAGTCTGCAAGTCTTCATCGAAACTCTCCGCAGAAAGGTGGAAAGCGGGCAAATTTCCCTGGATCTCCAGAGCGATTTCAAGCAGTTTAGTCACTTTTCAGACCTGCACCAGTACCTGCTCACTCTCACCGGAGCTATGCAGTGCGCCCGCTTCATCCACACCAACGAGACTGGCGACCCAAGCAGCAGAACCGTGTTTCTACACCTCAGTCCTGCTCGCAGACAGGAACTACAGCTGATCGACGCTCCCAGTCTGCCCGAGTACTGCAAGTCGCTGGTCAAAAGAGTGCTCAAAGCTCTGCTTGTGGACGAGTATATGCGGCAAGGAAGGGCTTTGGCAGTGGTGGAGTTCATCCAGTGGCACAAAGCAGCACTGCAAGAGTTCGGGATATATGCGATACTGTGCAAACACATAGATGATGGCCAGGCCATAGCGCTTTGGGAAGCTATTTCTACGGAATCGTTCACAGATACGCGTTTGTATGTGATAAATGAGCTGATAAAGGAGATGGAAATAGCGGCGCAGCAGTTGGAAGGACTGACGGCCAGTGAACTTGAGGGGCAAATGGCGGGTCTGTGTCTATGCGCCATTTTGGCACTGATATTCAGTCAGCAAGTGGCGTTTATGTCGGATTCTAGGACGGATTCGCTGCTTATTCCTACAGTAAAGGACCGAATTCGCCCCTTCTTTAGTGAATTCCGGCGGACTTGCGAGCAACTGCCCAACCTCTGCAGTCTGGACTCCGTAGTGATCAGCGAACTCAGCAGTGCTCTGCGCAAGCTGGAAACCTGCATCTGCACTGCCTTTTCCCTCACTGTCAAACTGCCAGCTGCTTCCAGCCTCACAGTCCAGCTGCTGAGAGCCGCGGAACTGGAAATCACCTGTGAAGCGGACCGGAAAGAGGCACTGGACTTCCTGGGAACACTGAGTCCGACGGACCTGTGGAAGACGCTAGTGGTGGTGATGTCGGAAAACTGCAGATTTACTTGCTCCACTGAGGACAAAGAGGGCAAAATGGCAGTCGCGAGAGTGGAGAGGGAGTGTCCTGACAGTGACTCAAAGCCCTAGTAAGCCACAAGCCAGGCTATCTGCCTAATTTAGTCCTAATTCCTCTCCGCTAAACCTTCACTATCTTACCCAATTCTGTCCCAAATCGAGCCTAACTGTTACAATTCCCGCTAAATCGCCATTTAGCGGACCTAAGTGGAGTCTACAACAAACCCAGTGAAGTCTTTGCCACTTCTCACAGCCTCAAAGTAGCTCCTCAAGGCCTTCACCGCCACTTTCCTGGCCTCCTCACCCTGCGGCCCCTGTCTTTCCTCCAACATCCCAGCAAAGTCATGCAGTGTGAGGTGCATTTTCAGGTCAGTGATGAGTTGCAGCTGTTCCTGTGCGCTTTGGACGAGGGAGCGGACTGCGGTTTCGATAGCGAAGGTTTCGGAGGCGTCTGCGAGGGAGGAAAACTCCAAGTTGTCGAGGAGTCGCTTGAGACTGGCGTAGCTGCGGCGAGTCAGGTCCTGGGCTCGAGCTTGGAAGGCGTCTTTTTCCATCTTAGTGCTAAGCCTGGGAGAGTGGATTCTGACGATTGACTGAGGGACGGATCTCTTTGAGACCTCAATAGACTGTAAGACTGTCTGTGCTTTTGACGTAACCCTCTCATTTGCTTTGAAATGTCTCGAAAATGCACATCTTCGGCAGTGGGAATTGAGTAACTAAGCAGAAGTCAGGCGACTTACCGTCCCTTTCCGCTGTATCCAGTGACAACGGGTGTTAGGGTGCCAGGTCCAAGGCAGGCAGGCCTCCATTATATGTAATTAGCCGGAATGGAGCAGAACGAACCTCAGTCCAAAAGCCAAAAGAAGAAGGCAAAGGCCAAGGAGAAGCCGCAAGAGGCGGAAGAGACCAAAGTCGAGTCTGCGAAGCCCTCCAAAAAGGCAGGCAAGCGGGGCGCCGCTGCAGCCGCTGCCCTGCGCAGTCGCCAAGCCGCAGAGCAGGAAGAGAAGGAACTGCGAGACGAGGAAGAGCGCTTGAGACTGCAGCAGGAAGAGGAGGAGAAGCAGCGGGCCGAGGAGGAAAGGACCAAAAAGATCTCTGAGGAAAAGCGCATAGAGGAAATCAGAGCACAAAAGAGACTGGGACTGCTGAAGACTCCGGAACAGCTGGAGAGGGAAAGAAGGGAAGCAGTGGCTCGAGAGCGCTTCATACAGGCAGGGATGGTGAAGACTCAAGACACGGGGAAGCCTGCGGAACTGCCCTCCAGCAAGCGCAAGGTTCGCAAGCACTCCTCAGAAGACCAGCCCCCCGCTGAGCCTATTCCCGCCCCACAGCCAGTAGAAGTCCCGCCAGTGACTGAAGACACTGCTGTAGACGACTGGGAAGCACATGCTGAGGACCCCGAGCCACAGCAAGCCCCCGAGTCCACCCCATTACCCCATGTGGAAGTCCCTGTTCCCGCAGCTGAACGCGCTCCTGAGGAATCCCGGCGCAAGACACTAATGGAGTCTGTGGAGCCGCCTTCCCTTTACAAGTCTCCAGTTCTGTGCATCCTCGGCCACGTGGACACTGGCAAAACCAAGCTGCTGGACAAGCTTCGCAAGACCAATGTCCAACTCGGCGAGGCGGGGGGCATCACACAGCAAATCGGAGCGACCTTCTTCCCTGGCGCCACTCTGCAGCAATTCGCAAAAAAGCTCGCAGGCAGTCTAGATGTGGACGTCAAGATTCCAGGAATGCTGGTGATCGACACCCCGGGACATGAGAGCTTTGCCAACCTCAGGTCCAGAGGGTCGTCACTGTGCAGTCTCGCGATCCTAGTGGTCGACATCATGCACGGCCTGGAAAACCAAACGCTGGAGTCTATGGACCTGCTGATCAAGCGCAGAATTCCCTTCATTGTGGCACTTAACAAGATTGACAGGATCTACGACTGGGCTGTGCATCCGAATGCAGCCTTCCGGACCACTTTCGAAGCGCAGCAGTCTCACTCCAAGGACGAGTTCCGCAAGCGATTTAGTGAAACATCCGTCGAATTTGCTGAAAAAAAGCATCTGAACATCGCACTTTACTACGAAAATCCAGACCCTGAAAACTACATCAATGTAGTCCCCACCTCCGCTATTACTGGCGAAGGGATCCCCGACTTGATAAGTTTGATAGTGTGGTACGCTCAGAACAAACTGGAGGACCAGATCCTGTACCGGGAGGAACTGCAGGCCACTGTGTTGGAAGTCAAGGTGACGGAGGGACATGGCACTACTGTCGACATAATCCTGGCCAATGGGATTCTCTTCGAAGGCGACACTATCGTGGTATATGGACTCAACGGCCCGATCGTCACTCAAGTCCGCGCCCTGCTGACTCCAATGCCCCTGCGAGAAATGCGTGTAAAGGGCGAGTACGAGCACAACAAGTACATCCGCGCTTCCTGCGGAGTCAAAATCAGCGCCCAGAACCTGGATGGAGCCTTGGCTGGGTCTCCGCTGTTAGTGGTCAGAGACGACCCGGAGGAAATTGCATTTGCGTGTCAGACCATTACGGCGGACATTTCTGCAGTGTTTAAGTCGGTGGATAGGACTGGGGAAGGGGTCTATGTCATGGCCTCCACTGTAGGCGCGCTGGAAGCACTGCTGGAGTACATGAGAACCAGCAAAGTGCCCGTTAGCGGCGTAAACATCGGGCCTGTGTTCAAGAAAGACGTTATGACAGCCCAAAATCAAATCGAAAACGGGTATAAGAAGGAGTACGCCACAATATTAGCCTTCGACATCAAAGTTACCCCCGAAGCCGCTGAGTACGCAGACAAAATTGGAGTAAAGATCTTCACGGCGGACATTATTTACCATCTGACGGACCAGTTCTACAAGTATGTGGAGGAAATGAGGCAAATCAGGAAGGCGGAGGAGGGGCGCGCTGCTGTTTTCCCCTGCGTGCTCAAGATAGTGGCGATTTTCAGAGATAAAGACCCTATGGTGCTGGGTGTTGACGTCCTTTCCGGAGTACTAAAGATCGGTACTCCACTCTGCGTCCCTGACAAAGCGAACTTGCCGATAGGGAAAGTGGTGTCGATCGAGCTGAACCACAAGCCGCAGCAGGACGTGCGCTCCGGGGCAGGCAGTGTGGCAATCAAGCTCGAGCCCACCACTAATGAAAGTGCCACTGCAGTGGCTCGCAGACACTTCGACGAGCAGAACCAACTCGCCAGTCTGCTCACTCGGGAAAGCATCGATGCACTGAAGGAGTATTTCATGGACGACATGCCGAAGGACGACTGGAAACTGGTGAAGGCGCTCAAGACTACCTTTGGAATCGTCTAATAGTTAGGTTGGACAAGCATGTCGGTCTGCTCTTCAGTGTCATTTCTAGTATCGACAAGAAGCGGATTGAACTCTTCTACCTCCCTTCAGAGGATAGACAAGTGCCTTTACACAGGCAGCTCATATAGCTTTTTGGCTAAATGACTGCTCCACCCTGGACAACAGTGCTACTCCAGCATAGCAAAGTTCCTGAAAGCTAGTTTAGACTCGCATATCCGTAAGTCCAAGGTCGTCATTCTGCTCCTCCGTGCGTTCGAACTCCACGAACTCCACCTGTGTGTCTTCCTCGCTGATCTTAGCGATGAAGCTGTTGGCCAGCGGGTCCTCCAGCTCTATTGTGTAAGGCTCGGAAACGGTCGTTTTGAAGTCGAAAAGACGTCGGATAAAGGTCTGGTAGTTCTGAGCTTCTGCGGAGGTGAGACTGTCTCCGAAAGCGCTGGGGGCGTGGGCCATGATTTCGGTCTGGACACGCTCCAACAGGCCCTCCACAGTGCTGATGATGCCGCCTAGAGTGCCGGCTGCCAGTTCCAGCCCGATTTCCGGGATCTTTAGGACCGCGGAGTCGGACTTGATGATGCTGCGGTTGAGGTCGGCGGGGTTGGTGACGTGCAGAATTACGCTCATGCCCTTTGGACTGACGCCGCCTCCGCCCTTTACCTCAGTAGAGGAAGCTCCGCAGAAATCGCACCGGAACCCCATCACCACCGTTTCCTTGAAATTCGGGATTTGAGTGACGCACATAGACTGGGTGCCCATTTGCCCGCAAGCGTAACACTCAACTTTGAAGTCCAATGGAGCGCTTTCAGGACCATCCGCACGTTCCTGGTCATCAACAGATCGGCCGAAGTCAACACTGTCAGCTGTGACGTGCTCATCAACATTCATTTCGGCAAAGCCTTCCACAGGCAAGTCCTCTGTCTCTGGGGCGTAGCCCATGGCTATGAGTTGTTCGTGAGTGCGCTTGTACTTGCGGTAAGTCAGGTCTGGGTCATGCTCGATAGTTGCGTAGGTCGCTAGGTCGTGAGTGATGTGGCTGTTGCCGGAAGGGTCGTCCAGCACTACTGTGAAGGGAAAGCGCTCTCCTGCAATAATTGCCTTGAGACCATCAATAACAGTGCCCACAGCCACAGCGGTCTGAGGGTCAGTTTCCTGTCTATGCGGCTGGTTCAGTTCCAAGTCCTCATAGGCTCTGGTCAGTATACCTTCTAAGTTGGTGTAAGTGGCCTTATCCGCCGAGCTTGGAATCTCAAATCCCAACTCGACAATAGTCAGCGTCGCATGTTCCGACTTAACCAGGTACCTCACCAAGTCCTGAGGAGCCCTCGCTCTCAGTTCGAAATGCACCCCATTTGGAGCTAGCGATGTCGCGCTTTGGACGTCACAGTTCGCAAAGCCGCAATATTCACACGAGAAGCTCATGACCACAATTTCTAAGTAGTAAGTACCTCGGAAGAAAGGGATGGAACACAGCAGCATACGTGTAGTGCCTTGCTCGTGGCACTGCATGCACAGACTTTGCACCACGGTCACCTCGTTGTCAGAGGAAATCGGCTGGAATTGGTCCCCCATTGTATTATAGAGTGGGGAATTTACGGCTGGAAAGAAGGGAAAGCAGCCAATTGGGGAAGGAAACTGAGAGAGTTGTTGTTGAGGACTGAGGGACTTATGGGCACTGTCTAGAAGACTGAAGTCCGCATTCGATTGCTCTACATTTTGGACATATGCTCAGTTCTTTGCTGGCTTTGGACTGCTTTCAGGCTCATAACTGTCCGCTAACTTCAGCTTTATGGAATGGTCACTTATGCAATCGAGTGGCTTTCAGGAAATAATAATAAGCCAGCCGCTTCTTTCTGCAAATCGCAATGTAGCGCTTTCCCCTCTCTGCACTCCCTCCTGCTATCAAGTCTAGAGCCTAGTTTCACAGAAAGCCCAAGCGGTCCTTTCCCACCTGATCCATACTAGCGAAGTCCTAGTTCTTAGCGAGCGTATTGCTGAGTCCACTGAGCAGCGGTCTGGTTGAAGAGGGCAGGGTTGCTGGACAGCATTTGAGCGCTTTCCGCGTCTACGTTGTGCTCAGGGTTGGGGTTGAGCAGAATAGCCATCAGTGCGTCAATCACTGTTTAGAACTTACCGAAGCGGATGTTGAGGGTGGGCGCCCAGCTGTTCTCATACACATCTGCGCAGATGGAGCCATTCTCGCGGGACACGTTGGGGTGGAAAATCCGCGTCTGGAAAGTAACTGCAGGAGCCTTGAAGGGGTAGTTGTCAGGGATGGCGATGTTGAGGACGAATTGGCCACCTTGGTAAGGAGTGCCGGCAGGGCCTGTGAGGTCAAGCCTCCAAGCCGCGATATTGTTCCCAACTATCGATACGGCAGCTCCGTCGGGCGGGTTCTGAGTGAGGTCTTGAAGTTCCTTGTTCAGCCGACCGATAGCGGACTGCTTCATTTTTATAAGCTCTACGCCATCGGTTCTATTAGGCAGGCTCGGAGGACTGCTGGGGCGGGGCGGGGCTGCGCACTCTCACCTACACTGCAGGGAGAACGGGCAGACTTCGTCCTTTAAGAGACTCTGGCCGAGGCGTGGGCTGCTTAGCTCCCAGGCCTACTAGGTGTTCGGGAAGGGCGCAGCTCTCTCCGCAAACTCGTAAAATCGCATCAGTCTGAAACTTGACGATTTCTACCTTTTTCAGTCCCTTCCGTCTACTAATAGGGAAGTCTGGGATTTCTATAAAGCAGTTCGACGGCTGCTCGTGCAAAGGCGAAAATCAGTCCCTTGCAGGTGCTACTCCCTGACCCTACCTCAGCCCTTCCTACAGAACTCCTAGCTGTTGTCGCTGCGATTTCCACGGGGATGAGAGGGAATGCAGGGGTTAGGACTAGGCTACGGTAGGACAGCCATTAGTTCTATCTGTCGAGGAGCCGGATGTAGACGGCAGAGGCTGCGCTGTCCCTCGGAGTGGGCTTTTTAGGGTGGGAGAGAGTCCTACCGATTGCTGTATGGGCTAAAATTCTGTCCAGACAGAGGTAAGATATAGCGCCAATTAGCGTCAAAGCCACACCACTGAGTAGGGAACTCGTCAATTCCACACTCAAATGCACCATAAATAGATCCGCGGAGAGGCAAATTAGCCCTAACACCAGTGCTGTGGGGCCTAGGTAGAGGGCCATATTCATGCAGCACACTGCCAGAGTCCAGGCCACTGCCTCAATCAGACGCGCAGTCAGGTTCCACCCTGTAGGGTCCACTTCTATCCCGTCCCTGTGAAACCCATACAAGCCGATACCAAAGCTGAGCCCTCCGCTGATTAGCAGCTCCAAAATAGTCTCTGAGGTTTGGTCGAATTTGACCTCTTGCGTGATTTTGATGAGGACCGAGCGAACTGTCAGCGCTGTGAGTCCAATTCCGCCGAGCACAAGTGAGGTCCAGTTCCACAGCCCGCCTATACTCATAGCTGCTAACATCAAACCTGCAGTTTCCATGACCACGCCCATCACTTGGAAGAACTGCAGTCCTTCCTTGCACACGATGTAGGCGCACAGACAGCTGAGTCCAGGAGTCAGTAGGATCAGAAACAAAGGAGCAGCGTTGGCTGCGTACTCCACTTGACACAGAGAGGACACCACTGCTACAGTCACACAGGAAAACAGACCCGCGAAGCAGGCCAAATAGGCTCCCGGGGCCACCTGAAATCGAATGGCTCTGTCCTTCACCACAGGTCTGAGGACTGTGCTGTGGTAGAGAGAGGGACACAGGCCGAGGCGAGAGGCCAGTCGCAGCCAGCAGAACAGCAGTCCTAGGAGAGCGCCTGAGACTGCCACAGCTCCGAAGGCCACTGAGAGTTCGTTGCTGTTGCGGGGAGGCACTGAGACTTGCAGACCCACGGCTGCCAGGGCGCAGCACAGACCGCCCAGGGCTGGGGCTTCCCAGGACTGCTCAGGCTCCTTCTTGATACTGCGGGAAGATAGCAGCTTCTCCATTACAGCTAGTATAGGGAGCTACAACCTGTTGGGTGGTTTCCCTGTCCTAGTTTCTTCTTGCAGCGGAGATTGCAGCTTATCAGCTAAAAGACGGGAAATGCTGATATAGTATTAACAGGCTGTAACCACATCAGTGGCAATTTACCTCTTACAGTTTCATAATAGCAGCCATATGCAAGGCCCAAAATACATCGAAACCAACCTCATCCTTCTCCGCCAGCAGAAGCAGCGTCTCGACCTTCACCTCCAACGTCTCCAAGAAATCAAACAGCGGCCCCGAGACCTCTCCCAGCCACTGGACAAGCGCTCCTCTCCGCCCCGCCTGCACCGCTCTCCCGACCGACAGTTCGATATTCACCTGGAAAACAAAGTGCTGTTCGAGAAAATACTCAGCATACAGACTGGCAGAGGTTCCTCTACGCCCCCGAAGTGGGACCTGCATAGCCTCAACATCACTATAAGACAGAAAGAAATGGAGAGAATTGCAGGGGAAAACTCGCACCTGGCTAGAAGACTGGTGAAGCAAGAAGCGTATTTGTCACGGAAGAAGCTGGACTTGGAGTACTCGCAGGCCTGCAAGTACCGAGAACAGATATCCAAGGCCATCCTGCACTCCAAGCGCAAGGCCAAAGCAGTGCAAGCAGCCTAATTGCTCTCAGTTACGTTCAGTGGGCGGCCTTCGCTCAGTGGTTCCTCCAGTGTGCGCACTGCCCTGTAGCATGCGCGCCAGCATGTCCTTCGTGTACTTCAGTCTTTTGGTCATTTCTGCGTTGCTGCTTTCCATGGCACTGCTAAGGGAGTGCACACTCCGCTCTCCTCGCTTGTTCACGTACATCACCACTTTGCTTTCGCTGGACAAAATTAGTTCCGTTCTGTCAAGGAAGCAGACCTGGACGACTTTGGTGGACAGTCGGAATATAATTGCGTGCTCAGTGGCCATCCACTTCTTGACATAGGGCAGAGGGTGCTGAAGAACGGGACTGAGCGAGGGCGAGCCTTCCAGGTAGTTGCGGAAGTGCTGCAACAGGGTGACTTTCTTCTGCAGGGCGGGTGGGTTCAGAGTCAGAGAGTGAGTTTCCACGCTTTCTTGCTTGTCACTGCTGCGTCGCTCTATATAATCGAAGGTGTTAGACGACGGGTCGAACACTATTTTCGAGGAGTCGTTGAAGTACACTCCCGTAGCGCCGTTCGACAACAAGTACCCAAGTCCGTACTTGCTGGAGTAGTCCACCCACTTGATAACCCACAGATCCGGTCCTTCTTGCTGGCTCGGGTGGAAGGCTGAGGAGGCTGCAGCTCTGCCTGTAGCTGAGGACTTCGGGGGCGATGCCCTGCCTTCCTGCCTTGCTTCCGCCCTGATTTCCGGCCTTCCCTCTGGCTTAATGTCCTGTCTTCCAGTAGTTGCCGGGTCATCTCTCATGGTCGGCTGCGAGGTAGACCGGACGAACCTAGCGCTGCTAACCATATCTCTCCGACTCGTCCTATCATCAATAATGGAAGCGGCAGGGGAAGCGTCCACACTAGTCTTCTTCGGCTGGGTCATAAATTCATCCACATAGGAGCGAGAGGGAGGCACTGCGAGAGTAGAGGTAGGCAGTACTTTGGGGATCGAGTTGAACTTGGTGAAAAACTCATGCGAAAGCATATCGTCCAGACTGGGTCTTTTGTTGGGTTCCGAGTGCAGAATGCGGGTGATTAAGCCGCGGGCTTCGTTGGACAGCGGGATGTGGTCCGGGAAGCTGTATGCGTTCATCTTGATTCGCTTGTAGGTCGTCTTCACATCTGAAGTTTCGAAGGGTGGTTTTCCCACCAGTAGTGTATAAATAACCACTCCCAGGGACCAAATGTCCACTTCATAGGAATGCCCATGCTTCCCATCAAGTACTTCCGGAGCTATATAGTTGGGAGTTCCGCATATTGTCCTTTTCCGCTCCCCGTCGAATTCGAGTTTCGTGGCCAGGCCGAAGTCGCCTAACTTCAGCTCCATTTTCCCTGAGATGAACAAGTTGCCGAGTTTGATGTCTCGGTGGATGACTCGGTGGCTGTGTAGGTACTTGAGTGCTTGGATTGCTTGGTGGGCGTAGCACACTGTCTCGAGTTCTGTTAGTCGCTTGCGACGTCTAAGCAGTTCGTTGAGCGTTTGGTTGGTGCAGAGCTCGAGCAGGATGTACACATTCTCTTGGTCTTCAAAGAAGTGTTCAAAGCCTACGATGTTGGTCTGGTGCAATGCTCTGTGGATCTTTATCTCCGACATCAGCTTTTGCTTGGCGCGGGCCTTGCTGAGTGCAGCCTTGGGAATGACCTTCGAAGCAGAGACGTGCTTATTGTCCAGACACGTGAATTCATACACTCTCGCAAAGCCGCCTTTGCCCAAGAAGCGTCCTTTGTTGTAGCTTTTGACTGCGATGTCTCCATTGGGCTTCACGATCTTCTCCTCAATGAGCTGAGAGTCCACTTCCTGGGAGGAAGACCTGTGAGAAGAGGGTCGCTGGGAAGACTCCATCTGTTATGGTTTGAATGGTGGTATGGACTGCAGGGAAGTGAGTAACTGGAGGACGAACTGCGGACTGGGGCAGGTGATGGCGTATGGGCAGCAAGGCCAGTTTAGGCTATTTTGGGAGAAGTTCGCAATGTGGCTTCGTGTCAGTTTCATATATCTATCAGGCATTCCTTCGGTCGCTCTGGTCCACGTCACAGACGTACATACTTCTAGGAGTGTCAGTAACAAGCTATGAGAAGTCCGAAAGACCTAATGATAGCAAGAGTCCCGGTAGTCTTCATTCCCTACTCACCCATATAGCTAACATTAGCAACACTTCTTAAATCTGTCCATCCTTCACTAAATCTGCATTAGCTAAACTAAATCTCGCACATAGTCATGCAGTCCACTGAGAGTATCAATGCAGACCAAAATCTTCACCTCATCCATCCTCTTCCTGTCTAGCGAGTACTCAAGCAGCAGGCTTTGAAGTGTGTCTTGGACCTGCTTGAGCTGGCTTTGGACCAGTGCTCGGACTTGTGCTTTGGAGGAGAAGGTTTTGGGGTGCTTTTCTCGGTACTTGGAAGCGGCTTGGAGAGCGCGGTTGAGCATGACGTTGATGTCTTCGACTGGTGGGTAGTGGAGCAGTCTGCGCATTACTTCGCCAGGGTCGGTGCACATTACTGTCTATTCGGTACGTTCTTTCCGTACATACACTTGCATCACTACACATATGAAATCCATCAACTCCAAGTCATCCCCATACGCCATCATCGCATCCCACAGCAACAGCGTGCGTCTGAGCGGGTATTCACGGCACAACAGACACCTAATCCAGCGACTAAATAGCCCTTACAGCAGGTACAACTGAGGCTCAACCCCGTTATTCTCCATTGCAGTGTAGAGCTGCGGATCAGTGAACTTCAAGTAAACGTGATGAATGTCATTGATGCGCTTTAGCACACTTGCGCCTCTGCGCTTCGGCTGCAGGTCCAAAGGACTCGGGTCCTCTTGGACGTCTCTGCCGCGGTACAGTTCCTTGATCCCAAGACTCATTATGCTGGAAAACATCCAAAACACGTCTGCTTCGACCTCTTCCGGGTCATTTAACTGCCGTAGGAAGTGCGCAGCCTCGGGCTCGATGTCGACTTCAAAGGCTGCTTGCTCACATACTGCCACATACAGCAGCACCCCCGCAAGTTCGTTCATTCCCTGGTGATAGGATATCGCCGGGTTCCTTCTCGCCCACGTCATCAAGATGCGAGTCAGCACCTCCTTCACAGCCTCTGTGCGGAAGATAGCCAGGGTCTGGTTGGTCCTGTCTACGTCCTGTTTGATTATCGCGCGTAGTTGTCTTTCTTCGAATTGCGTGTTCCAGGGGTTGGAGGCTGCAGGGGACAGGGGGTGTTCGTCGGCTACGACCACAGTGTCGTGTCCTTTGGATAGGCGGGAGTACTCGGTTCTGAGCTGCTGGGTGTGCTGCACCCAGGTCGGCAGAGAGTCAGTTTCTGGGAGTAGGTTTAGGAAGACTCGCCAACTCACATGTCGATTCCTCAATTCCGGCAATTTCCCGTTTAGCGCCTTGAGGCGAAGCGTAGAAAAGTTGCGACTGCGGAAAAAGAACTTCTCAAACTGCAGTGGAGCCACTTTGTCCTCATCCGGGATGAGCGCCAGCACTTCCTGCCACATTAGCAATCAACAGCTCCACCTTTCACACAGCACTGAAAGGCTCAAACAGGGAGTGGCTACGGGGAATGAGGCAAGCAAACGCTATACTGGCACTATGCTGTTGTATAGGCGTGGGAAGCAAAGAGGACTGCACACACACTGTGTTAATATAGATATATCCGCTGCACAGCTGAGAGGAGTCAAATACTAGAGTAGTCAATTGTGCAGTTTTAAATAAGCAGATAATTGCCTGGGTGTTCTTTAGCAGTCTGATGGAATGATACAGGTAAGCTAATCATATGAGAGTTCCGGCTAATTGAGATTTCCCTTCATTCTAACAATTGAGGGTCGAGTCCTACATAAGCAATCTAAAGGTGAAAATAGACTATGCCGAGTGTCCTTTGCATGCCCTGCACCAATGCTTCGGATATAGCGGCCTTCAGCCGTTTCTCCGTAGTAGTTCTCTTTCACTGCTAGATTCGCGCCTTAAATCTCTAATCTTTACCTATATGCGCCAGAGAAAGAGCAGAATCAAATCGCCACAGTTAAAAGTGCTCTCTAACTACCCTCATATCTATTGTTGTTTTTGTCTCTTGGCGATTCTGTCAACTCTTCCCACACTTCCTGTGCCGGAGTAGGACTGTAATAGCCCAGAAAAGCCACTTCTCTGGCAAATATCCCAGACGCATCATACACTTTCTTCAAATTCAACCTTCGATAGGCGTCGATGCGACTTGCGATTTTCTCCTTTTTGCCCATAACTTCGGGTTTTACATCGAGAGAGAGTCGGAAAGCCTTCATTTCTCGCAGACTTCTGGAGTTGTGTGCATTGGGGAAGGCGAGTGGATGGGTTTCTACCAGCTTTGAGAGCAATTTGCCTCTTTTTGCTGGGAACCTTTGCACAAGCTGGTAAGAACGCTTGGCCATATGCTATTATAAGGGCTTCTAAATGACCCTAATTTGATATCTATATGTATTGGATGGGGAAATCATCCTTTTGGAATCTGAGTTAATTATTCACAGTGTCGAGATTGATAAAGAACTGTAATGCTCTCGATTACAGCACTGCATCAAATAGGCGGAAATTGCATCTTTCGGCTTTTGCATAACATGAGTCTGTCCTATCACTATTACCCTGTTTTAGCTCTCAAGCAGTCCATGTCCCATGGTCTTCCCTAGCGGAGGCTGCGGCTGGTACTCTCGAACAGGCTTCCTATCGACAAAGGGTCTATCTCTGGGGTGCCTGGGCTTCACTCCATGCGTAGCTCTGGCTGCTGTAGGCGTGGGCTTGCCTGGCAAGGGCGTCCTCACCAGCAAAGTGCTTTGCACTGTATTCATCCCCCAGTCATGCGACTTCAACAGCTGCAAGTTGAACTGATCCACAGCGGACAAGTCCTTGCGAGGAGGCAGCAAACTGGGCACACTGGCTGAGACCTGCAACTCTTCCTCCCTGTCCGAGTCGGGGATTTCCTCCAATAGCAGTTTCCTGGAAGTCCCTTTCTTGCGTCTTTCCCCCTTTCCCTTCAGTTCCTGCTGATAGTCCTCTTCCTCGTCTGCAGCTCTAGTGAGTGCTCTGTACTGCTCCCTGGTCATGGTTTTGCTCTTAGCGTCGGGACCTTTTTTGGACCGGTTGCTTTCAAACGCACTCACGCCTGTCCCGACTTTCAGCAGTTCCATTATATTCGGAGTCGCATTTATCGACTTGACGAATTGCAGTTCAGATGCAGGCGTCTTCTTGGCCAATTGGACGGGCTTCTTAGGAGGCAGCGTGCCTTTTTTCTGCTTGGCGGGCGGTGCTTGTGTGGTGAAGGTGGTTAGTGAGTACTGTACAGTGCTGGGCGCGGGCAGAGGGCGGGTCTTCATTAGCACGATTTTCCCTTCGTAGTCGTAGGTGAAATTGCTGTTTCGCAGGTCGCTAGCCATGCGGTCCAGGCGCCGGGCTTCTTCCTCTCTCTGCGATTTCCACTGTCTTTCTTTCTCCATCTCAGCCTTCCGATGTTGGAGTTCCCGCTCCTTATTGGCTCGCAGGACGTCGAGTTCAGGCTCAGGCTGCTCAATAGCAGAGTCAATGATATAGAGCTGAGGTCGTTCCGCCGACTGAGCAATAGGGACCAGGGCATTAGTAGGCTTGCGAGCAGCAGAGCGGTAGGAAGCGCCTGATTGGAGACTTTTGTCCTCAAGGGAAATAGGGGAAGGCAAGGCCTCCACAGACTCACGGTAGACTTTCCGGACGGATATATGAGAGCGGGCCCAAGAGTCCACGGGGTTGGGCACTGCTTCCGGGTCTGCGGGCCACACCAAGGACTCCCCTTGGTCTATTCGATGGAAGTGCAGTTCCAAACCAGTGCTCAACATGCCTATGAGCTGTTCCAGGGTGAAAGGGACGATTTTGAGGTCCAAGTAGTGCTCGTAGAGCTCCTCTGCGCCGTGCTCCAGCAACATGTCCAGTCCTGCCTGGGCTGCTAGCTCCGCTGTGAGGTTGTCCATATTAGCTAGGCACGTCTCTAGGCAGGTGGGTCAGGAGCTGCTCTTGTCGCTCTGCGAAGAAGCGCTCTCCTTGTGCAATACCGATGTTGCAGCAACACTGCAGACAAATTCTGCTTTCCAGCAGCGCTTTTGTGCTCTACATAGCTCTCACGGATATAGCTGCTCCGTAGAAGGACACCGCAACTGGCAGTTTCTGCATGCCGAAGGCCAGTTCTCCCAGTACCAAGAGCGTGTCTAGTTGCAGTTTTTCACTCCTAAGTCTCTGCGCCAGTTTCAAACTAGTCTGAAAGTACTCGAACGAAGCGCCTATATCTCCCTGCAGTTGAGCAGTCAGTCCCATTTGTCCCAGCGATATACACTCCGACTCTGCGTCTTGGCGGTCCCGCGCCCAGGCCAAGGCCTGAGTGAGCACTGCCAAGGAGTCAGGGAAGGCACTCAACTGGCGATGTGTGATGCCCAGGTTATACAGCGCTGCAAATCGGTTGTCCTTGTCTGAAAGTTCCAAGTGCTTGAGGTGGAACTGCAGGGCTTTCGGGTGTTTGTTCATATTGTGGTACAGCACACCGAGACGGTTCAGTCCGAGTGCGGCTCCTATTGGGTCGTCAAGTAGCCGCGCACAGAAGAAAAACCGCTTGTAGAACTTCGCAGCTTCCTTGTAACTTCTCTTCTGTTCATTTAACACACCCAGACAGTAGGACATATGTGCTTCCTTCTGGACATCCCCAGCCTGCACGCCTGCAGTCGCTCTCATTGTCATGTCTTTGAGATTTGCTTGGGAAAGGCTGTTGTTGCCTGCAGGGATGGAAGGCGCCCAGCCGCCTCCAGGAGTGAGTGGAGCAGCTACGGAGGCGTTCAGGCCTTCTGGAGGCTGCACTTGGATTTGCTGGGCGAAGTAGCGGTGGTCGGTATGGGGGACGTCTTGCACTGGGGTCAGCAGGGTTGGAGCGGTTTCAGGCCGGTTGAGGAGCATTTGCAGGCGAGGATTTCGTCTCAGCACCTCCTTCCTATGCTCCGCCAATTTAGTCTTCACGGAATCCAGAATTTCTTCCTGCGGCTGCACAAAGACTTGCTTAAACATCAACAGTTCGCCCTCAGCCTTCGTAATCGGCACTTTCCTCAAGCCCTTCTGAGGACTCCCAGCCTGCTGAGTGTTCGGCAGCGCCTTCGCAATCGGCAGTTGTTCACTCGCATTCCTAACGAGCGTTTTCTGCATATGTGCGAGTTGCTGCTTGCGAGTAGGCAGCGGGGCAATCATGGCAGAGGCGTCTTTCCTCATCCTGCCGGGCTGTTTGTGCACGACACTGGCGGTATTGTACACTCGAGGCGCTACGTCGGAGGCTTCGGAGAGGTCGGCTTCGGAGTGAAGGTCGGAGTGCAGGACTGCGGAGGTGAAGTCGCTGGGCTTGCGGCCTGCTTGTGCTGTCGCTCCTCTGGTGATTTTCATATTACAGACTTAGATGACTGGAAACTCTGAGATTGGCGGGTATTTTAGAGTGCAGGTTGACACTAGGGGCTTAACTGCCAATCTTCCTAATGTGGGACTAGACATTTCCTCAGTTGCTATTGGCCTATTTTAGTGACTTGCTTCTTATTGGTGGCTAGAGCCGCTTACATTATTCTTCTGGATATTGGAGTTCGACTATTTTGCCCTTTATTTACGTATAAGAAGACGGAATTTATAGGTGCAGTCGACCAAAAGAGGAAAATATATATAAGCGTACTGATATATCGATTCATTAACACCTCAAGCAGACCTGAAATAAGCCAGTTACTCCTATTTCTAGTGCTTTCCAGCAGAGACACAAGGAAAGCCATACAGTTTAGGCTATTCTGAGCAGGAAATCGACACATCGAGACGATTGTGCGGACCTTGAGTGAGGGAGTGGGAAAGGGCGTAGCGCTCGTCGCCTTGTATATTCAGTTCACTGTATTTCCCCTTTACCCCGTCCACCAGCGGGTTCACCCATCTGAGGCTAAAGCTGACATTTCGCCTGGTGTTGCCGTATATAACTGCAGCAGTCGTCCCAGTCCACATTCTCGCACTATGAGAAGCGAAGTAGACGGTTTCTCCGGGCCTTATCTCTCTCGCTGGCAGCACCTTCCAGTCTCCATACTCCACATTGAACTGCTCCAAGTGGAAGGCCGTCTCCCTAGTCCGATTCCTCAGTATCACAACAGTAGACCTGCCGTGTTCCTTCAAGCTCTGCGACAGTTCGAACCTGCCTACAGCTTACAGCCTCTCAGAAGGGTCCTCACTGTCACTCATAGATTATGGCTACTGAGACTCGCAGGCTTGGTCGATATCGCTGACTGTGAAGCGCTGAATATAGGCCTTGAAGGCGTCGAGCGGACAGTGGCCGTCGGCACAGGCAGCACAGGGCAGTGGAGAGCCGTTCAGGACCAGTGAAAGCGTCAGGTCTGAGTAGAGCTCGAATAGAAGGGAAGAGGCGAAGACAGGGATAGCGGGGATGTCTGCCCCTAGACAGGACAGGAAGGCTATGAGAGTGTAGTCGTGGGCTGAGTTCAGGACAAAGCGGAGTGAGCCGCCTGCCAGTCTGTCAGCGAACTGGGCTAGGAGTCGCTTGAAGAACTCACTGCAGGACAGGACCTGTGCTTCAGGGTCTTTGAAAGGCAGCACTACCAAGTCTCTGTGAAGTTGCCGAATCGTCTCCAGGTCGATTCCGGCTGGAAGTGGGTTGCCTTGGGCGAGGTCACAGGCCAAGCCACTGTACAATCTCTTGATTTCCTTCATTTCCCCACCAGGAATCAAGTGGTTTAAGTCCGGTAGAAGGGCTCGAGCCCGTTCTTCCAGCTGCGCGTACTCGGGAAGTAGTTTGACGTTGTCCTTAATTTGCGATATTCTCGGACAGACACTGTGCTTGTAGCCGTGCAGCACGTGGTCTGAGTCGTCTGCATGTATTGGGACTGACTGGACGAGGTGAGGTAGTGCCTGTGTGCCTAGTTCTTTTTCGATATCAGCTACATCTCTCACAGGCAAGGGGGGACGCAGCACCCGTCCAGTGGGTATTCTCGGTCCAGACCCTGCTGGGAATAGGCCACTTAGCTGCGCATATGCACTTTCTAGGGTTCTGTCCACATCTGTACTCTGCACTTTGACTTCCCCAGGGTGATACGTGCTATTGAACAGTCCCAAGTCCTCCACATACCTGCGTCTCAGCTCCACTCCCAGTAAATAACTCTGCCTCTGGCCCAGTGCAGTGAGTTGCCCGGGCTCATACCCTCTCCAGTACTGCCTGTGAAAGGGGAAGATCTGGTTGGGAGCCCTGGCCCCGTGTCTGCAGACTTCCACTGAAAAGAGGATAGAAGCGCTGACTACCGCTGTCATCCACAGAGTCCACATGCCTATTACTACTATTCCTCTGTCTTCAGTGTATTGTATTTCTCATACATTTCCTTGAAAAACGGGTCGATAGTGGAGGTCTTGCTGTCGATGTACGCATACGTAGTCGGCCCGAGCACTGTCCCCAGCTTAACGAGCTTCCGCACTCCGAATCCCGCGCCCTGGTAAAAAGGCAGCTTCAGGACTGGCCACAGCAGCCCAATGCCTAAGCACATGCCCAGGGCTACGGAGTGCATGAAGCTGAGGGCTAGAGGGTGCAAGCGGCTTTGGTCTTCTGCGGAGATCTGGGCTTTGTGGGAGAAGTAGAATTGGATGTACTTGCGACGCTCTGCGTAGCCCATTATGGAAAAGGGGAATTGAAGCTGAGAAGGGATTGAGGCTTTAGCTGTTTGGAGGAATAGGGAGTGGATTGAGACTTTCAATAGGAGAGATGAAGCGATTACTAAGGAAATTACAGCAATTCCCCTTGATTCTTTAACTTAGGTGTAGATTATGGTGCGCGCAGATATATAGTTTTCCATACTGGTCTCAGGCTTGCTCTGTCCTTTCTGACTCAGTAGTGCAAGGGAACTTGCGGGCTTGGTGGATTCACTCACTCTACCGAGTACTTCCACCTCAGCCAGCTGCTCCTGTACTCTAAGAGACAGACTGAAAGGTGAAAGCTGAGTTCCTTTGTTCGCCACTCGGAACCTTTCCTTGTCAAATCCATTCTCCCGCGAGACAGCTTTCACGTCTGGCAGCTTCGCCTGATATGCAGGCTCTAAAACTTCAGTCTGGATCTCCGGTATCGGAGAACGGCTCCTCTGTCTATCCTCTAGACCCACCAAGGAAGTTGCAGACAAGGGTTCTTCCTTGAGATCCGCAGTAAGCGGTTTGAGCAAAGCATCCACAGGGGCATCTCCCTTCTTCCGATCCGGCGAAGCAGTGGTTACCTGGGCAGTAGAGGAACTCGGCTCCAGAGTCACTTTGTTTTTCTTGGCGGAAACACAGCACCCCATATGACTTATATACTTGATGTTATGACAGATTAGCGTAGAGTCCTATCTCCCGGGTAAGTCTGGCAGTTACTAGACACTGCAGAGGCCTGGGAAAATGGACGGCGTCGGAGCGGTTATAATTACTAGTTGCGAAGATGTCTCTTCAGACCCCGAGACAGAAGTGGCTGATGGCCTGCCTGACAGATTGCTTCGGGTTTCCTAACCATTCGAAGGTCGAGGACTACTTCAACCACCCCGACGTCCTGCCGAAGATCCGGGCTTTCATGGCAGGACAGGGACCACCAACATTGACCTTCTTCTACCAGCGGCCGGAGGCGCACGATAGTTACGGCGAGCCCAACGACAGCGGTGACCCCGAGATCTTTTTGACAGTAGGGGACACTGACCGTATAAAGGGCAAGTGCGCCTACTTCATCCGCAATACCCCCGACGGCAAGCCTGTCAACACGCAAGTTCCAAGCGACGAAACAGTACTGCACGGCGAAATCGGAGTCCACCCTATCACCAACCTCGAGCTACTCGTGGGCAAGTCCTTAGTGCCGATGATCAAACAGCTGGATGAGGGGGATTGGGGAGTGTGTGACCCCGAGCAAAAGCAAGACTTCGTAGGAGGACTGGAGAAGTTCTCAGAGGAGCTGACTGAGGCGATGAGCAGTTTGAGTGGGGGAGTGGAACTGCGCAAGCCGGATAAGGAGTTTGAGATGGAGTACAAGCAGCAGGACTCGAGGACTATGGTCTTTCAGGATGACAAGATCATGAATCACTTCGAAGGACTGCTGACGGAGTGGAATCAGCACATTGAGCGCTACCTGGACGAAGGAACCGAGAGTAAGAGCGACTCCAACGACTCTGGGCCTCGCACTGAACTCGAACACTGGCGCTCCCGCAACCAAAAGCTGACCTCCATCAGCGAGCAAATGCGCACCAAAGAGATCAAAAACGTCATTAGCGTCCTTTCCGGCTTCGGCCGAAACGTGGGCGAAAACCAGTCTCGGAACAAAGACAGCATCATCCTGCTGCTGAACAAGTGGAAGAACCTGGACATCCGCATTACAGAGGCTTTGAACGAGGCGAAGGACAATGTGAAATACCTCACCACGCTGGAAAAGTTCATAGAGCCACTGTACAACGGCACTCCCCAGCAAATCATCGACTCACTGCAGCCGCTAATGAACGCTGTGAAGATGATTCATACCATTGCGCGGTACTACAACACTTCGGACCGCATGACTCAGCTCTTCATGAAGATCACGAACCAGATGATCAACAACTGCAAGCGAACCATTCTGCAGGGGAAAGTGGTGGAGAAGCTGTGGGGCCGAGAGCCTGATGAACTGATCGAAACCATGCAAGTGTGCATCAACCTGAACACCGCTTACCAAAGCCAGTACGAAACCACCAAGCAGAAGCTCGAAACCATGCCCAAAGGCAAGCAATTCGACTTCTCCAAGAACCAAATCTTCGGCAAATTCGACCTCTTCTGCCGCAGATTGACCAAGCTAATCGACATGTTCAGCACAATTCGGCAGTTCAAAAGTCTGGAAAAGTACAACTTGGAGGATATGGACGACATCATACAAAGCTTTAAGAAGCTTATAGCGGGGTTCCAGGCGCAGCGACATGACTTGCTGGATTACACGCATAACCGCTTCGACAGGGAGTTTGTGGAGTTTAACGTCGGGATAAGCAAATTGGAGCAGGACTTGCTGGGCTTCATCCACAAAAGCTTCGAGCAAATCCCCAACATCGAGCAGGCTTTGAAACAACTGCGGAAGTTCAAAGCCATCCTGAAGCGGGAAAGCCTGCAAAACGAACTGGAGCACAAGTACATGACCATCTTCAACCAGTACTCCAAGATGATGAACGAAATCAAGGACCAGTACACTCAGCACAACACCAGTCCTCCGCTAGTGCGCAACATGCCTCCGGTGGCGGGGAACATCAAGTGGGCCCGACACCTTTTCGCCCGGAACTGCGGACCTATGGAGAAGTTCCCTGAAGAGCTGAAGAAGCTGAAAGAGAGCCGCACCAGTGTGAACCTGCACAATCGCATCGGAGACTGTTTAGTCCTCTACGAGTACATGTACCTGCAAGCCTGGTGCCAAGAAATCGAAAAGGCCAAGGCGGGTCTGCAGGCCACCCTCATCATCAAGCACCCAGACAACCACAAGTACTTCGTCAACTTCGACCAGGAAATCATGCAGCTCATCCGCGAGGCGAAGTGTCTGGACCGGATGAGTATTGAAATCCCTGAAAGTGCTCGCATTGTCTTGCTGCAGGAGGAAAAGTTCAAGATGTACTATAACGAACTTATGTATGTGTTGAAGGAATACGAGCGAGTCATCAGCAAAATTAGGCCGATTATTAGGCCGCTGTTGGGACCGCATCAGGAGGACTTGGACTACAAGTTGCGTCCAGGGCTGGTCACATTGACTTGGACTTCGATGAACATAGACGGGTACTTGCACCATGTCCACACCGGCCTGCAGAAGTTCGAACAGCTCATAATCAGCATCAACGACATCATCGAAAACCGCATCGAAAACAACCTGAAGACGATTTCCAAAGTAATCCTGGTCGAAATGCCGGAAAACAACAAGACCTATTCCCAGGACGAGTTTGTAGAGCTGCAGCACCACTCCGTGAAGCACCAAACCGAGCAGTTGACGTCTAAGAACATAGAGGTGGAAAGGGCGGTGGATGACCTGCTGCAGACCATTAAGTCCTACCCGCTGGACCAACATGTGGAGAAGATCAACCCTGAGGAAGTGGTCAAGCTGAAAAAGTACTACAACTGGACGATGTACCAAGCACTGCTGCACGCAACCAAGAACTCCCTCAACGCTATGAAGGAGCGGGTCTGCGGCAAGCGAGTGAAAGGCTCCGCAATCGTCCCAAAGCAGTCCGCCTTCTTCGAAGTCACCGTCCAACTCGTGGACAACGGCCCAGAAGGCACTCAAGTGAGTATTTCCCCCACTCTGGAAGACGTCCAGGAGCATATAAACCGCGCTGCTATTGCCGTTTTGAAGTGCTCCAAGTCCATTTTCAACTGGTTCCAGCAGGACAAAGCCGAAAACGAGGAAAAGGAAAGCTTTTACGACATGGTGGCGCAGGACAAAGAAATCGTGAAGGTGATTTTGCTGCTGACAGGGTCCATTCACGGGACTAAGAAGGTAGTGGGGCACTACTTGAACACTTTTAGTGAGTATTCGTGGCTTTGGACTGGGGACATTGAGAAGAAACTGGCGGAGTTCTCGAAAAAGGAACCCGATTTGGAGGATTTCGACGAGAAGTTGAAATCGTTTAAGAAAATCGAGATGAAAATCGACGCGATTCCTGAGAATTACCAAATCGGTGCAATGGCTCTAATGACTGCGAACATCAAACTAGGCCTGAAAGACTACGTAAACAAGTGGAAAAACGCTTTTTCACGGGAACTGCACAAACGCGCCCGCACAAAGCTGGAAAATGTGCTCGAATACGTCAATCAAACCAAGGCGAAAATGCAAAAAGAAGTCACCGGAATCGACACTCTTCGCTACGTCATGCAGACTTTGAAGGAAATCCGGCAAAAAGAGGGCGAAATCGAGCTGGAATTGAAGCCGATCAAAGACATGTACCAAATCCTGGAGAACTTCGCTGTGCCGATGGAGAAGGATGAGCAGGACCACAACCACGTGCTGCCGAACAAGTGGAAGGAACTGGTCAAAATCGCAGAGACCAGGCAGAATGAACTGCATGAAAGTCAAAATGTGTTCAAAAGGGACTTGATTCGAAGTGTGAAGTTCCTGATTGGAGATGTGAAGGAATTTCGCAAGGAATACGAGAAGAGTGGCCCCATGGTGACAGGAATTCCGCCCAAAGAGGCAGTGGAGCGGTTGCGCCGCTTCAAGGAAGAATACTCCGTCCGAGAGCGGAACTACGAAATCAACAGAGCCGGAGAAGAGCTGTTCGGCCTGCCTCACCAGCCCTACCCTGACCTTGACCAGACGAAGAAGGAATTAGACCTGTTGACCCGACTGTACGACCTATACGTGCAGGTCATTGAAACTGTCAATGGGTGGAAGGAAATGACCTGGAGCGAGGCAGTGGAAAAAATCGACTCGATGCAGGACCAGACTGAAACCTTCAACAAACAATGCAAGAACCTGCCGAGACAGCTCAAGGAGTGGGAGGCTTACAGGGAACTCAGCTCGGAAATTGACGATTTCTCGAAGGTGCTGCCACTGCTGAAGGACTTGAGCAAGCCGAGCATCCGACCTAGACATTGGGAAGACTTAAAAAGAGTCACAGGCGCTCAGTTCAAAATTGGCGCCGAGGAAATATTTTACCTTTCGGACCTGCTGGATGCGAACTTGCTGCAATACAAGGAAGACGTCGAGGAAATTGTCGAAGCGGCTCAAAAGCAGCTGAAAATTGAAGAAATGCTGAAGGAAATCAAAGAGTACTGGGAAGTGGAGTTCTTCGAATTCGAAGGCATGCGCGGTCGTGAAGTCCAGTGCTCCCTGGGCGGCGGCAAAGTCCAGGAAATCCAGGAAAAGCTCGATGACGACCAAGGCAAACTGACCACAATGAACGCAATGAAGCAAGTCACTCCCTTCAAAAAGGAAGTTGTGGAGTATATGACGATCTTCGCAGATGTGGGCGAGACCATTGACAGATGGGTGAAAGTGCAGATGCTGTGGAGGTCTTTGGAGCCAGTGTTTATGTCTGGGGATATTGCGAAAAGTCTGCCCACAGACGCGAGAAGGTTCCAAAGCATCGATAAAAACTGGATGAAAATAATGGAAAGAGCGGTGGAAGCCCGCAGAGTTATCCCTTGCTGTCAGAACGACATGCTGAAGTCGCTGCTGCCTTCGCTGCAAGAAGGACTCGAAGCCTGTCAAAAGTCCCTCGAGAGCTATTTAGAAACCAAAAGAGGCAAATTCGCTCGCTTTTTCTTCGTTTCCGACCCAGTTCTTCTCACCATTCTGAGCCAAGGCTCGGAACCCAACAGTATCCAGCCCTTCCTTGAAAACCTTTTCGACGCAATCACGAAAGTGACCTTCGACAGCCGGGACAAAAAGATGATCTGCGAGATAATCGGGTCCATCGGCAGAGACGAAGAGAAGGTAACGCTCAGCGAAATGGTGAAAGCTGAAGGGAACATTGAGGACTGGCTGAAGAAGCTGGAGGAAGAAATGCAAAGGACGATGAGGGACATATTGAGAAATGCGTCCAGAGATGTACTGGGCATGGGACTGATAGACTTTATTGGGAGGTATACGAGTCAGGTCAGTTTGGTGGGCATTCAACTGCTGTGGACGCACCATGTCCAGGAAGGCCTGGAAAAGATGGCGAAGGACAAGAACATCATTGCGCAGAAGAAAAACAAAATCAGGGAAATGATGGAAATTCTGCTCAAAATGGGTCTCAGCACTCAGCGAAATCGCCTGGAAAAGACGAAGTTGGAAACTTTGGTGACAATTCACGTGCATCAGAGAGACGTGTTCGAAGACTTGCAAGCGTTCCTCAGCAAAGACACAAGCAGCAAGGGCAACTTCCAAAACAACTTCGAGTGGCTCAAACAGACTCGAATGACCTGGAAAGGAGAACTGGACACCTGCCTGGTTTCCGTGACAGATCAAGACTTCCACTACTTGTACGAGTACTTGGGCACCAAGGAAAGACTGTGCATCACACCACTGACCGACAGGTGCTACATCACTCTGGCTCAGGCTTTGGGAATGCACTATGGAGGGGCTCCTGCTGGGCCTGCAGGAACTGGCAAAACTGAAACTGTGAAAGACTTAGGCCGGACCTTGGGCGTGTTCGTGGTCGTCACGAATTGCTCGGATCAGCATCGATACCGTGACATGGCGAAGATATTTAAAGGGCTGTGCATGTCTGGACTGTGGGGCTGCTTCGACGAGTTCAATCGGATAGAGCTGGAAGTGCTGTCTGTGGTGGCGATGCAAGTGGCAGCAATCACTACTGCCAAAAAGACACTGATGAAGATGTTCAGTTTCCCAGGGGAAGCCACTCGCATCAACTTAGTGCCCACAACTGCCTACTTCATCACTATGAACCCCGGCTATGCAGGGCGGCAAGAACTGCCGGAAAACCTCAAAGTGCTGTTCAGAGGAGTAGCTATGATGGTGCCAGACTTCCAAGTTATTATCGAAGCCAAACTCGCTTCTTTCGGCTTTGGTGAGTACAAAGCCTTGGCCAAGAAGTTCAAAGTGCTGTACGGACTGTGCTCAGAACAGTTGTCCAAACAGCGCCATTACGACTTCGGCCTGAGGAACATTTTGTCAGTCCTGAGAACTGCGGGGCCGATTAAGAAGGAATTCCAGGATGCGCCGGAGGACATGTTGCTCATGAGAGCTTTGCGAGATATGAATCTGTCGAAGCTGGTGGCGGACGATGTGCCGCTGTTCCTGCAGCTGCTCAGGGACGTGTTCCCCACAGTGAAAGACCCGCCTAAGATGGAGTACACCGAAGTGGAAGCGGCCATATCGAAGGTCATTGGAGATGAGGAGTTGGTCGAGTGTCCGGAGTGGCGGATAAAGTGCATCCAGCTCTATGAGACTTCGAGGGTGAGACATGGCTTCATGGTGGTCGGGCCAACAGGCTCCGGCAAAACAACCATCATAAACGTGCTAACGAAGTCCCTGGGGGAAACCGGCATCCCGCACAAATGCCACCGACTGAACCCCAAAGCCATCACCTCCAAGGAAATGTACGGCGTGAAGAACGAAATTTCCGATGAGTGGACTCCAGGCGTGTTTTCCACTCTCTGGAAGCGTTACAACAGCCGTACTTTGAAGTACAACAGTTGGATTATCTGTGATGGACCAGTGGACGCTGTCTGGATTGAGAACCTGAATACAGTCCTGGACGACAACAAGATTTTGACCCTGGCCAATAATGACCGTATCCCTATGACGGAGAATGTGAAGTTGGTGTTTGAGGTGCAGGACCTGGACAATGCTTCGCCCGCCACTGTCAGTCGCTGTGGAATTGTCTATGTTTCTTCCAGAGACTTGGGCTGGAAACCGCTAGTGGAAGCCTGGGTGAAGTTCAAATCAGGTGCCAAGCGAGCTGCCAGCTACGCCGTTTCCAAGCCCGAAGAGGCAGACCGCATAAACACAGCCCTAATGAAGTACTTAGACACCCAAAACCTCATGGAAAGCCTCTACAAGCAAAGCTTCAAAGTCACTCAAGTCATGAACCTGAACAACTCTATCATCGTTTCCAGCATTTTAACACTGCTGACTGGCCTAGTGCCTAAATATGTGGAAGGGTCTGATGTCCTGGACCCACTGATATATGAGAAACTGGTGGTCTATACACTGACTTGGACTGTGGGAAGCATGTTTGAGCCTGAAGACAGAGCCAAGTTTCACGAGTATCTGGGCAGTTTAGGCGCACCCTTGCCCCGCTGCGACTCTAAAGAGACCATTTTCGACTACTGGATCGACCCCAAGACCAAGGACTGGACTCGCTGGCAGGCTGAAACCTGGAAGCGCACCGGCAAAATCCAATTCGCCTCCCTCCTGATCCCTACAATGGACTCGACTCGAGCTGAGTTCCTGATGAAGACGATTTCCGACATGGCCCTGGACCACCCTTACCGCAAGCAGATCCTACTAGTCGGCGGCCCCGGCACAGCCAAAACTTCCACCATCCTCATGTACTGCTCCAAACTGCCCAACAACATGGTCCTCAAGAAGATGAACTTCTCCAGTGCGACTCTGCCCAAGATGTTCCAAGACTCCATTGAGGGGGATGTGGTGAAGAACACAGGGAAGAACTACTGGCCGCAGAATAACAAAATCATGGTTGTCTTCATTGACGACCTGAGTATGCCGTTTGTGAACACCTGGGGAGACCAGGAGACCTTGGAAATCGTGCGGCAGCTCATAGAGCAGGGCGGGTTTTACTTCCTGGACAAGGACAACCGTGGAGACTTCAAGAAAATCGACAACTTGATGTTCATGGCCGCGATGAACCACCCAGGAGGCGGCAGAAACAACATCCCCAATAGGTGCAAAAGGCACTTCTTCTCTTTCAACATGGTGCTGCCTTCTGTTGCATCCGTCGACAACATATACGGCGAAATGACTCGAGTCTTCTTCATCGCCAAAACCTTCGGAGATGAAGTCACTCGCTGTTCAGGGAAACTGACGGGCGCCACAATCGACCTGTGGGAACGAGTAAAGAAGCGATTCCTGCCCACGCCCAGTCAGTTCCACTACCTCTTCAACATGCGCGAATTGAGTCGAGTGTTCCAGGGCGTGTTTGAGTGCATCAAAGTGCGGCAAGGCGTGGATGTGATTCTGAAGGCGCAGAGAGTGGGCGGCATGCCTGCGGATGTGTTCTTAGTGGGACTGTGGAAGCATGAGTGTATGAGAGTGTTTGAGGATAAGCTGACAACGCAGGAAAACAAGGATGAGTTCAAGGTGATGTTGGAGGCAGTGACTCTCAAGTCCTTCGGCCAAGACACAGTGGACAAACTGGCCAACGACCTTTATTTCGCCGACTTCCAGCGTGACGACGTCTACAACGAAGAAGGAGAACTAGTGGAGCCCGCTCCCAAGGTCTACGAAGCCATCAAAAGCATGAACGACGTCAAGAAAATCGTCGGCAAGTTCCTGGAAGAGTTCAACACCCAAAGTCACGGGAAAAGCATGAATTTAGTCCTATTCGAAGACGCTTTGAAGCACCTTATGAGGATTTCCAGGACGATCCAGATGGACAGGGGAAATGCAATGCTTGTGGGAGTGGGCGGGTCAGGGAAACAGTCACTCACCAGACTGGCTGCCTTCATTGCCAAGCACGTCACCTTCCAAATCCAACTTACGAAGTCGTACAACGTCCCTGCGCTCTTTGAAGACATGAAGGTCCTGTACAAGACCTCGGGACATGAAGGCAAGAAGACCACGTTCATCCTCACAGATGTGGAAATCAAGAATGAAGTCTTCCTGGAGTACATCAACTCCATTCTTTCCACAGGAGAAGTCGCGAACCTGCTCCCGAAAGAGGAAAAAGACATCATCATCGCAGATATGCGGACTTACTATCAGAAAGAAAAGCCGCAAGCAGCAGACCCGACCGATTTAGAGCTGAATAACTACTTTATCGACAGAGTCAGGCAGAATTTGCATATTGTGCTGTGCTTTTCACCTGTGGGAGATAAGTTCAGAGAGAGGTTTAGGAAGTTCCCTGCGGTGTTTAATGGCTGCACGATTAACTGGTTTTTGCCTTGGCCTGAGGAGGCGCTTGTCAGTGTGTCGTCTTCGTTTGTGTCGAATTTCGAAATCCACGCCACGACGGAGGTTAAGCAGGCTTTGACCTTCCACATGGGTCGCGTCCACAACATGGTCAAAGACGTCTGCGCCCTCTACTTCAACAAAATGCGTCGCTACGTCTACGTGACTCCCAAGTCCTACCTCTCCTTCATCTCCTCCTTCAAGGACGTGTATGTGGTAAAGAAGGAAGAACTCGAGGAGCAGGAACACAGAGTCAACTTGGGCCTGCAGAAGCTGCAGCAGGCGAAGGTGGATGTGGAGCGGATGCAGGTGGATTTGGATATTGAGAATCGGAAGTTGCAAGAGACGGTGGATAATGTGGAGAAGCTGCTGAAGTCGCTGGGGATTGAGAAAGCAGCTGCCCAAAAGAAGAGTGAGGAAGTGGCGGAAGAAAAGTCGAAATGTGAAATTCAAGCCTCTACCATCCAGCGCAACAAAGAAGAAGCAAACCGCGACCTGCAGGCTGCTTTGCCATACCTCGAAGAAGCAGTGCGCGCTGTCAACTCCATCACCCAAAAGGACATCGTGGAGCTCAAGCAGAACCGCAAGCCGCTGGACATCATTAGACTGGTCTTGGACGGCGCTCTAATCCTCCAGCAGTTATCGATAGTCCCTGTTCGGCCTGAAAAGAAGACCATCAAGAAGGAAACTATCGACTTCTTCCACGACTCTTTCGATGAGTTCGGTATGTCTATGGTGGGCGACATGAAGTTCCTCAACAAGTTGATGGACTTCTCAGAGAATGAAAAGGACAACATCACTGAAGAAACCTGCGAACTGCTCGAGCCGTATCTCCAGCTCGAAAACTTCACCCCAGATGTGACCCGTCTCGCCTCCCAGGCAGTCGCAGGACTGTGCAAATGGGTGGGGGCGATGGTGCAGTACCATAACACTGCCAAGATTGTTAAGCCCAAGATGGACTTTTTGGAAAAGCAGAAGGGCCTCTATGCCGACGCAATGGAGAAACTCAATAAAGCTGTATCAGACCTGGAAGCCGCTCAGGCAATTTTGGACGAAATGCAAAAGAAGGTCGACGCGAAAGTCTCCGAAAAGAACAAACTGCAGGAAAGGACCGCGAAGCTGAAGAAAAAGATGGACCAGGCGAAGAAACTGCTCGACGGACTGACTGACGAGAAAGTGCGGTGGACTGAGGACTCCAACAACTTCGCAGACTTGAAGAAAAGACTTGCGGGGGATGTGGCGGTCGCTACTGCCTTCGTGAGTTACTGCGGGCCTTTCAACTCTGAGTTCAGAAATATGCTTATGAAAGATTACTTCATCAATGACTTGAGGAATAGCAACATCCCTGTCACTGTCAACCTGGAACTCACTAAGTTCCTGATAGAAAAAACAATCGTCGCAGAGTGGAACCTGCAAGGTCTGCCCAAGGACGACCTTTCCACCCAAAACGGCATTATGGTCACCCGCTCCACTCGCTACCCTCTGATGATCGACCCGCAAGGCCAAGCCCACCGCTGGATCACCAGCAAAGAGGCGGAAAACCTGAAGATCACCAACCAAAGCGCCAAAGACTTTAAAGACATTTTGGGCTTTTGTTTGGAGGAAGGACTGTCGTTGTTGCTGGAAAACATTGAAAATGAGGTGGACCCGGGGATTGACCCAGTCCTGGAAAAGCAAATTGTCATTAAGGGCAGGTCCAGAATGGTAAAGTTGGGAGATCAGCAGGTCAACTTCAGTGAGAAATTCCTATTGTTCATGACTTCCCGTCTCGCGAATCCTCACTTTTCTCCGGAATTAGCCGCCAAAACGACCATTATTGACTTCACTGTGACCTTAACAGGACTGGAACAGCAGCTGCTCGGCCGAGTGCTCAGCAAGGAATCCCGCTCATTGGAAGAATCCATGCAAAACCTGCTTGAAGAAATCAACTCCAATGCGAAATCTCTGGTAGTCCTGGACAAACAGCTACTCGAGCGACTCACCAATAGTGACAAAAACCTGATCGAAGACACAGAACTGGTGGAAGTGCTGAACAACACTAAGGTCAAGTCCAAGGACGTGCAGATGAAAATAACGGAGGCGGAGGATAAGCAGAAGGATATCAATGAGAAGAGAGAGCAGTACAGGCCTGTGGCCACCCGAGGGTCAATTTTGTACTTCTGTATTGTGGAAATGAGCTTAGTGAACTGGATGTACAACACCTCCCTCAACCAGTTCCTTCAGAAGTTCGACGAGGCTGTAGAGAAGGCCGACAAGGCGCCCACTCCCAGCGAACGAGTGAAAAACATCATCAAAACGCTCACCTACACCATATACAGGTACATCAACCGCGGCCTGTTTGAGAAGGACAAAATCACATTCGTGCTGATGGTCTGCATCAAGATTCTGATAATTGCAGGGAAGTTGACCCCACTGGATATTAGCATTTTGCTGAGGTCAGGAGCAGCCTTGGACCCCCGCACGGAAAGGCCGAATCCCTTCAAATGGCTGACTCGAAGCAATGCCTGGCTCAACATTCTGGCACTGAGCAGACATCACTTCGGCAAGGACAACCTTTGCTTCTTCAGAGACTTGCCGGACTCCATTGCGAGGAACGACCCGAAGTGGAAGAGCTGGTACGAAGCTGCGAAGCCGGAGGAAGAACTTGTGCCGGACTTCCAGGAGCAAATCCAGAGTGAGAAGGAAATCGGCAAGTTCATCCACTTGACGCTGGTTAGAGCCTTAAGAGAGGACCGCACTATTGTGTTTGCGCTGGACTTCATCAGTGGGATGCTGGGGAAGGAGTACACTGATCCTGTGACGGACACTATTGACTCCATATGGCAGGAAAGCTCAGCCAGAGTGCCAGTGCTGTTCCTGCTATCAGCGGGAGCTGACCCCACCAACTCTATCGAAGAACTCGCAAAGAAGAAGCGGAAGTTCCCAGTAGAGCAGGTCTCTATGGGCGAAGGACAGGACGAAATCGCCAGGGAAACCATGAAGGCGTCCTTCTTGAGCGGCAGATGGGTGGTGCTGTCCAACTGCCACTTAGGCCTCAAGTTCATGGCGGAAATGGAGACAATACTAGGCGCGGGAGTGGAGATTGAGGAGGACTTCAGACTCTGGCTGAGTTGTGAGCCCAGAGAAAGGTTCCCAATTGGTCTACTTCAAATGGCCCTAAAAGTCACCAACGAGCCGCCTAAGGGGCTCAAAGCAGGCCTAAATCGCACCTTTTCCACCATCATTGACAACGACTTCCTGGAAAAGCATGATGGAGACAAGTGGAGGAAAATCACCTATTCGATCTGCTTCCTGCACTCTGTGGTCCAGGAGAGGCGCAAATTCGGACCTTTGGGCTGGTGTGTCCCTTACGAATTCAATAATTCCGACTTGGAGGCTTCGCTGACTTTCCTCGACCGTCACATCTACAACACTGAGACCTCAGGACAGCAGCCCAGCTGGGAAACCATCCGCTTCATGGTCTCAGAAGTGCAGTACGGCGGGCGCATTACTGACAGCATGGACTTCGAGCTATTCCGCGCCTTTGGCAGCGAATGGGTAGACGACAAAATCCTAACTCCCAGCTTCACCTTCAACACAGGCGGCGGAGACCTATTCAGCTATAAGATCCCTGATGGAACAGATGTGCAGAAGTACTTGGAGTACATCGAAGGGATGCCTTCCATCGACAACCCCACTGTGTTCTACCTGAATCCGAGTGCGGATTTGACCTTCAGACAGCGAGAAGCCAATGAAGTGCTGAACACGATTATGATGACTCAGCCGAAGGAGGGCGGCACTGGCACTGGCAAGTCCCGCGACGACATTATCTTCGAAAAAGTGCAGGAGTACCAGGAAAAAATGCCCTCTGACTACATCGAAGTCGAAATCAGGGACCAGATTCGAAGGCTGGGAGGACCTAAAGGCATCACCGATAGAGGAATGAGCGTACCGCTGAATATTTTCCTGTTCCAGGAACTGATGAGACTGCAGAACGTTATTAGCATCATCAAGCAAACCTTGATAGACTTGGTCGAAGTCAAGTTGGGGAATATCATTTTGACGCAGGAGTTGCAGGCTAGTGGCGACGCTCTGTTTGATGGGCGAGTGCCTAAGGTGTGGATATATGATGCCGGAGGCGTGGAAATATCCTGGATGACTCCCACTCTGGGTGGCTGGGTGGACAACCTGCAGCGGCGAGTCGCTCAATTTGACAGTTGGATCAAAAACGGCCGTCCCAGCCATTACTGGCTCGCAGGCTTCTTCAACCCTCAAGGCTTCCTGACCGCTGTCAAGCAGGAAGTCACTCGGCAGAACAAAGCGCAGAACTGGGCGCTGGACGATGTCGTGGAAGTGACGGAGGTCAAGGACATCGATATCAACCGGATCAGGGAAGTGCCGTCTGAGGGAGTGTATGTCTCGGGACTCTTTTTGGAAGGAGCGATGTGGAACAGAAGCGGCGGGAAGCTGGAAGAGCTCAACGGCAAGGACACCATCGTGGACATGTCCATCATCTACGTGACCGCGAAGTCGCGAGACCGAGGCGCGAAGGGCAACAAGGAAATGGACAGCTACGGCCTGTACAGCTGTCCCTGCTACAAGTACCCTATGCGGACTGACAGGTACTACATCTTCCACGTCAACTTAAACAGTGGAGAGGGACAGTCGAATGCACTGCACTGGAAGTTGAGAGGAGTGGCGTTGCTGACCAGCAAGGATTAGTTAGACTACCTAATCGATGGTCGAGGCAGACTAGTGGGAAAGGCGCTTCAGCATTTCTTCGTAGACTACGAAGAACAGTGCGTTGGCGGGCACTAGGCGCAGCACGTGCACCCAAATGCCTCGATAGAAGCCTGGCAAGCCCTCTCTTCTGAAGGTCTTTAGCACACAGTTGAGCATACCGTGGAAGAAGGGCTCTCCCTTCACTGGGCCCTGCAGCTGTCCAGAGTGCTGCGGAATGGACTGGCTGTACTGCTCCTGCTGCAGCCTTGTCATCACTGTCTGCAGCGGGTATAGTATCACTCCAGACATCAGTTTGCTCAGTCCTCCCGCCAGCGACACTCCCCAGTACTCCTGGCCTAGCGTTTCCTTCAGTGTTTCATACATGTACAGCTGCACTGCGCCGTTGGAGGACAGCAGCAGGCCTGGCGCCAGGCCGTGCCAATAGCCTGCAAGTCCGTCCACTTTGTACACCTTCCGAATAGCTTCCAGCAGGTCGGAGTGCCAGTTGAGGTGGTACTGCTGCAGTATTAGCCGTGTCTTTACCACCCATAACGGATTCGTGACAAGTCTCGCCAAAATAGCGGCTTCCGCAGCTGTTAGGAACTTATACATTTCCACATGCTCCGCTTCAAACTCCCTCGAGTAGTGGCCCTTCGCCCGGGAGTAAAAGAAGAAGTACGCCATCCAGGCGAAGTTGGACAGCAGAGTGAGTTGCCAGCCCTTGTACAGGCCTGAAACGCCTTGCTCGCGGTACAGAGAACTGAGGGCCTGGGATGCGGAGGGGAAGTAAGGGAGGTGGTTGGGACTGTGGCCGTCAGAGACCATAAGTCGCGCCCTAGCCACTTCCAAGGGGAAAAAGACCACAGTGCTAGCACTCGCACAGAAGCCTGCCAGAGCAGAAGCCAGCGAAGTCTCCATCTCCCCTTACTACCAAAAACAGCCCAAATCAGCCTAGGGTGGGAATACACTCCTATCCAGCTGGGCTTTCTGCGAGTTTACCTGTAAAATGTGTTAAGATCGAAGCTCTGCGCATAGAGACAGCAGTGCGGCTTGGACCTGGCCTGAGGCAGCCAGTCGCTCCTCAGTAGCAGTCAGCAGCTTGGAGAGTTCCTTGCGCTCCTCTACCAGTCTTTCGCGCACTAACTCTTCCTCTCCGGTCTTTACCTTCATGAAGTCTTCGCTTGCCTTTCTTTCCCGCTTATAGAAGCCTCTCACAATTTCCACATACTTCTCCCTCATTTCCTCCTTCTCCGTGCCCAAAAGCGCCATTTCCCTCTCACGCAGCAGGTTCTCCCGCTTAAGCAAGCGGTCACTATAGGCCCTCAAATGCCTTTGCTCCGCCTTAACCTGCACTTCCAAGTCCAACTGCTCCTGCGCCCTCCTACTCGCAGCAGCCAGCGCTGTTTCCAGTCCCTGTATGCGAGTAGACAGACTAGACAGCAAAGATGCACTCGCAGGGCTGGACGGACTGCACTCTTGCACCCCACTGAAGAGACTAAACGAGCTTACCGGCCGCAGGAAACTGCCCTTCTGCGGAGAAGTGCAGGCAGACATAGCACTCCAGTCCCCCGCTTTCCCCCTGTCTCCGTAGTCCATCGTCAAGGCTCGGTGCAGTATGCGCTGCGCCTTCTGTTGGCAGCCGGATAGGATGCTTTCGGAGTGGAGACGGACTTGCTTGTTGCGCAGTAGGGACAGCTGGGTGTTGAGGTGGCGGACTTGGCGGGCGGGACAGTGGACTAGCTGGGTCTCTAGAGCTTGGATTTGGCTGTCTAGGGCAGCGCTGTTTTCGCTGCGGAGGGAGTGGGGGAGAGAGGGTTGTCGCAGGAAGGCGTGCAGCGCCTCACTGACTTCGGCTGCTTTCCCTTCCACAGTTTTTAACTTTTCTCGCATTTTCTCAGTCTCTTCCCGCTCCTTTTCCCTCTCTTTCCTCATTTTCCTCAATTCCTCGGCTACGATTTCCTCGTCCCCCATCCTCCTCACATACTCCTCCCGAACCTCCTTCAAGTCCTTAATAGCGCGCTGCAAATCCTTCATTTGCCACTTCGCTACAGCCTGCGTCAGGCTCAAATCTCTCTCTATTGTGTTGACTCTGGCCTTCACTCCGGCTTCCAGACCTACAGGTCGCTTGGGATGTAAGCGGAACAGTTCAGTCTCGCAGGCCCATTGCTCCTCATTGAGGTTACTGTGGGGACAGGTGAGGTGGACGGTAGGGGTGGACTCGTGGTCGAATAGTTCGTTTTCTAGCTGGTGGAGGTAGGCTTGGGATGCTGCGAGGACTGCGGGCTCTGCAGGGGAGCAGACAGAGGAAGTGAAGAGACGAGAGAGGAGGGGTTTGGGAGGGAAGTTGGGGGTGTTTGGGGGCGTGGGGCGGAGCCAGAGACTCAGCAAGACTGGACCCACTCTCATCTGAGTAGGAGGCGGAGAAGTCTGTGAAAGCAGCGAGTGCAGGGAAAGAAACAGCTCCAGCAACTCCCGCTGCGAACAATACCAAGGAATCGGCACTTCGCTGGCCACCTGGTCCACTCCCCCGAGTCTCAGTACCTTGGGGGGCGAGCTGGCAGGACTGGATGGCACTCTTTCCTGCCTCGCCGTCACTCCGCCTAGGTCTATCTCCTCCTCACTTTCCCACATCAGCCACTCCTTCCTCATATTCCCGCCCAGCACATCTTCGAGCTGCATTTGCGCTCTATCCAACAGCGTCTCCGTGTCTGAGATTTCTTCTCGGTAGGATACAGGTGAAGAGACGCAGGGGGTTATGGACTGCTGCAGGGCGGAGGAAAGGACTTGCTGGACTGTGCTGTTGAGACGGTCAATGCGGCTGGAGAGGTTTTCCTCGGATATGCCGGGGAAGAGAGCAGGGTTGAGGGTGAGGCGGGGAATGGGACTGGGCTTGCTTTTCGCTCTGCTCTGGTAGCAGTTGTCCATATATACAAAGGTCTAACTGCCATCTAACGGCTCCTGGTATGGCCTATTACTGCGTAGACTGGTAGATAGGCGGGGAGACTACGGGAGGCTGCTGCTGCGCTTCGTCCTCCAGCTCCATAGTCTTCAACTTCTCCAGCAGAGAGTTGTTCAATTCCGAGAGTGCGTTTAGGTCGTCTTCCAGTTTCTTCTGGCTGCTTTCCGCGTTTTCCAGCCTAGCGAGGAGAGTCTTGTAGATATGGCAGTCGCTCTTGATGCGATCCAGGCCGTTGGACACTTTATCATTGAGTTTGGCTAAGATGAACTCAATGGGTGCGTCTTGCTCGCTGGCCACCAGGTTGCGCTTGTGCGTGCGGTAGTTGATCATAGCGCTTTTGAAGCGGTTGATGTAGTTGGCTTTCTTCTTGTCAGAGACGTAGGGGTTGTTTTTGAGGTAAATCCTCGCTTTGAGGGCGAATTTGATGGCGTTTGCTGCCTTCACTCTCAGCTCTTCCTGTGCTTCGTCCTTCTTGATCTTGTCGAATGCTTTTCTTTCCTGTGGGGTGAATTCGGAACTGATGGTGAGGGAGACAACCATCAACGACACGAGGAAAGTGCCCCAGAAGCAGGCCAACACACCGATCATCCTGCCCAGGTGAGTGGAGGGATAGAAGTCGCCGTACCCTACTGTTGCCATAGTGATAATGATGCACCACAGTCCGTTCCACACATAGTCCCAGTCCATCTTGCTGTGGTACATGAAAGGCCGCTCCGCATTCCTGAGCGCTACTCCGTACACAAAGATAGACACGGTCATAACAAAGCCCACCACTAGGTAAGGCCGCTCCTTCAGCTCGGCTTTCAGAGCGAAGCTCACACCGCTTTCGCAGAGACAGCTGTTGCAGATCTCTTCCGCACGCTCGTCATTCCAGCTCGAGTAGTTCGCGAAGATTCGCCAGATGAGGTAGATCCGTCCCAGCATAGCGATGAAGACGAGTTCGTCATATGAGTAGGTCATTTCATACCCCAATTGTCCGAAGGAAAAGGTGAAATTGAGGCCCGGGGGCGTGTGAACCATGCAGTAGGCACACTCCAGCAGCATCCACCAAATCATCCCCGTGCTTCTCAGTGTATCATAACTGTCCACCTTCTGCTTGGCTTTGTTGAGCTCCAACATGATGCGGTAGTGGTTGTAGATGAGGCCCACGAGGACGACCGAACTCAGCCCGATGACGAGGCGCATGCCAGTGTTGAAGGGCTTTTCTTCGTATTGAGTTTTCACGACGGTGTACATCTGCTCTCCATTGGCATCGATATCCCCGGTCCAATGCAACTCTCCGTAGAAGTCCTCTGTCTCGAAGAAGGCCAGCAGCACACTGGACAGACCCAGAAACATCGCTGTCACGTCGTTCACCTTCATCTTCCGCTCGATCTTCCGCCGCCAGTTCTTCTTTTGCTTCTCTGTTCTGAAGAGTTGGTCCATTTATATAAGCGAATGGAGAGACAGGCACTAGAGGCGGTCGGAGTGCAGGCTGGTCAGCATTTGAGTCAGATGCGTCACTTCCGAGGAGTAAAACCGCTGGGTCTCTCGCATTTTGCGCTCCGTTTTCTACCTACAGGATACAGCGACTCTCGCAGCCAGTTCCGTGTTCTTCCTTTCCAGCCCTTCGCGCAGCTCCAAGTCCTTTCGAGTCTGAAGGACCTCACACAGCGTCTTCTTCAGTTCATATATCTCCTGGTTGGCTAAGTGTGTATCCTGCGTCCTCAGCCTTTCCTGCTGCGTAGTGCTTACCTCTACCATGTCCCCAAGCGACTTAATCAGAGTCCTTTGTTCCTCGATAATTCCCAACAAGAAGCGGTTTTGCCGCTGCAGTTCTTCCAACATCGCACTGAGCTTCCGGGCGTCTCCCATCACTGGTACCTTGGACTTCCCCCGCTCCACGTTCCAGGCCTCTGTGACCCTGGCGAGCTCGGCTGCGTGGGAGGCGTTCAGGGACTGTTCGAGGGAGGAGAGACTGGTGCGGAGGGTGGCTTGGTGCTGGGCTGCCTGTTGGGAGAGTTGGGCTTGCAGAGACCGCAGTTGTGCGTCCGTAGCCTCCTCCTTTGCTTCTTGAGCCTGGTAGACGGTCGTTTCATGCTGAGGCCGCAGGTGAAAGTGGCTAATCCCGTGGTCAATGTCCTTAACCAGGGCCTCCAGTTCTCTCTGCAGCCTCATCTTCGCCTTCCTCTCCACATCCAACTGCGCCTTCAGGTCTTCAATCGTTTTCTTCAGTATCGACTCACTTTGGACGAACCGCTTTTCCAGGTGATTCATAGCCTTCACGAGCTCCTCACTTTGGTCCTCCCCCAGGCCGGAAAAAGAGTGCTTGGCCGAGTGCTTGGCACTGCCCAGCAACTCCTTATTTTCCCTCCTCAGTGCCTCAATCTCAGGCTGCAACTGCTTCTTTATGACTTCCGTGAGAGACTTGATGCGACTTTGGGCGTGCACTAGGCTGGAAGGGTCTGAGGGGTCAGGAATAGGGGAGGTGAGGAGTTCTGTGTGGGAAATGGCGTGGGAGCGGCTGGGCCGGGTCAGTGCAGTTCTGGAAAGTGCGACTTCCTCCGCAGTACTTGTGCTGCTTTGGGTTCGTTTCCTCTGGACAACGTCCGTCATTTCTTATGTGTCCATCGAGGGAGCCTAAGCTAGCGATATGAAGCCTGAAGAGATTAAGTCCGCTTGTAAAGGAACGGATTCGGCTTGAAGTCGTCCAGCTGCAGTCCCTGTCCACTGCACGTTTGCTCGAAGTCCGGCAGTTGCAGCGAAGCAGTAAAGAGGCTGAAATCTTCCAGCGAACACTGCTGTCCGCCGCACCCCGGCAGCACCAGCTCCACATCGTTGTACTTCACTATCACATAAGGACTATTTCCATCAACCCACAGTTCGAACATAAGGGTAGAAGCGAAGGGAGGGTTGGGCTGGGTGAGACAGTCAAAGGCGCCCATAGCAGTCAAATAGGCTGCGATGTTAGTGTCATGGCAAGAGTAGAAGTAGAACTTTAGTGGGTTGCTTGGGTCCAGCAACATCGTATTGAAGTAGTTATCGATGGCACTGAAGAGGTTCATAGTGCTCAGCTTCATGCCGGTGGAGTTCCGGAACAGGTTGGCGTTGAAGTAAGACATCATCTGCACGAGGTAGTCGAAGAGTTCATCAGACACATTTGCAGGCTTGGGGAAGCCGTGGAACCACTCCGACCACAGAGTGTCGCCCATCCAGGCTGCCTCTTCTAAGCTGATAGAGCCTCCAAAGACCGCCTCCACCTCCTTCTGCCAGTGATCCGCATAGTTCTGAGTTTGATTTAGGTACTCCGGAGTTTGTTGATAGTACGCATTGATCTCATGAACGCCCGGACACACCGTAGGGTCATACGCCAGCAGCAGCATATCCTCCTCATACAGCACCATATGGATGGGAACTGGCTGGTAATCGTCCAGAATCGCATCAAGTCCCATAGTCTGCTGGATCTGCACCACTGGAGCACTCAGAGTCATAGGCGGCACTGCACCTGCGACTTGGCTTTGAGTGAGGACTGGGCCTGCAGGGAACCAGCCCATGAGTTGGCTTTGAGCGCTCATGATGGTCCGGTTGACGTCTGTGGAGCGGACAAACAACTCCTCAGCGTTGTAAGTGCCTGCAACCAGAGGGTTCTCAGTGATGTAGCGGTTGCGGAACTCCACGCCGTTGAGGTAGTGCTGTCGCATACCTGCAGGACTGAGCTCGCCGTAGCCTTCCGGCCAAGAGCCTGTGTCCCAGGGGTACCATTGCATCGGTGCACGAGCGCCATGGCGACAGACTTCCACCAGCGCAACTAAAGTGTCTGCGTAGACTCCAGCCAAGACCGCAGTGATCACCCAAATCCCCATATTATGGCCTGATTTCGCTTCTCCCAGGCTGTTCTCATATACAGCAAAAAGCGACAGCAGCAGGATTCGAACCTGCGCGGGTAAACCCAACAGATTTCGAGTCTGTCGCCTTAACCACTCGGCCATGCTGTCTCAGCACTTCTTCCCACCTTCTCCCCTTTATATAGCTGTCTACAGGACTAGTTGCAGACTACAGGGTGGACAGCTGGTTCCGCAGGTCCTTCAGATAGGCTTCTTGTCTATCTCCCAACTTTGAAATTTCCCTTTTCAGCAGGTCTTGAGACTGGCTGAGTGCCGAAGACAACAGCAGCCTGCTTTCCGCGGTTAAATCCACCAAATTGGACTCAAACAGGTGCTTTTGAACCCGCTCTTGATTCAGTGCCTTGCGGGCTGCCTCCAACTCCGCTGCTAATCCGCCTTCCTTGGAGCAACTTCCATTCGCGTCATTTCGCAGCTTTTCAGCCTTGCAAGAGACTGCCAGACTGTGCACGGCAGCCACAGTGGGCGAGTCTGCAGGCAGGAAGTGGCAGTTGGCAGGGATATAAGCGCCCACAGAGGATACAAAGGCAGTGCGGAGCTGTTGCTCAGTCTGCACCTCCGCTTGCAACTGTCCCCACAGGGCTGCGACCCTGGCCTCATACTCCCCTCTGCGCACTACCTCACTTTCCAGTTGAACTGTCAAAGTCACAAGTACTTCCCTGTCGAAGTAGCGACTTAAGTCCTTCAGTTTCCCAATTTGAGCAGTCAGTGCAGCTTCTTTCCCCAGGAACTGCACCTTCAGTCGCGTAGTCAACTCCATAGCGACATCTGCAGCCTTCCTCACAAACTTCGCCAAGCGGACGTCAGTGTCAGCCAGGACTTCGCCTGCTGCCACCAGTTCCGCAGTGGCCCTCCAGACCTCCAGTTCCCCTTCCAAAGCTGTGATTTGGAGGGAAACCGGGGCTTGTTGCAGTTCGCTGGAAGTGTCTTCCTCAATGGCGTCACGCAGAGAACTGTACGCAGAGACGACAGTGCGCAGCCAGAGGAGCGCTTGGGGCAGAGTTTCCGCGGCTTGGAGGGAGGTGGAAAGGAGCGACTGAGCGGTGCTCCAGGCGTTCTCCAGCTCCTCCATGGCTTTCCCCACTTTCTTCTCCTTGTACTCCTCCAAAGACAGCAGCACTTTCTTCAACTTCACTTCAGTTCTGCTGTAGATGTGACTGTACCGCTTGTCCAGTTCTGCCTTCACAACCCACTTCCCTAGAGGCCGCGTTTCCCCCTCCGCCTTCAGCTGTTGGACGAAGGAGGACACGGATTCAGGGGCGGGACAGAGGGAGATTTGGTGCAAAAGGGCCTTGGCGCAGGCTTGGCACTGGTCCAGGAAGGGGGAAATGTGCAGAAGTAGACTGCGGCCGAGGCGAAACCAGTGCGAAAAGCTGGAGTGGGCGGCAAGGAGGGAAGTGCAGTGCAGATGAAGGGCTTGGTAGAGGGCCAGGCCTTGTTCTTGCACCGCAAACAGTCTTTGCTCTGCCAGTCCCAGCCACTCCCCCTCCATCCCAGTCTCCCTGGCGTGGTCAAATATATCCCCCAGGTCTACCTCCGTCCTGAGCACCTGCACTCCTCGGCCCTGCTTCATTTCCAGCTCGAATTCGCCCTTCTTCCTCACAGCGTAGTACCGCCCTGCGTCCAAAGCCTCGTCCGCAGTCGCTATGACACCTGTGTCTGAGATAAGGAAAAAGCCGCCTTGAGCCTGGAAATCAGTGAAAAGCAGGGAAAGGATGTAAGAGGCTTCTACGCCAGGGGTGAGGGCCTGGTACAGGAGAGACCCGCTGCGGCCTTCGATGATGTCCACCATTCTGTATTTCCATAGATTAGGCCTGTCCCGACCTGACATCACTAGCGCATATCTGAGTATGCGGAACCCTACAGTAGGTCTGTACATTCACGCTAACTCCCTCCATTTCTATAGAAAGTACCGGCAGACCAAGTAAGAAGGCACTAGAGCTGGTTAAACTGAGCGGTCAAAGCGCTAACACTGCGTGTCATGGCCGCATAGCTCTGGCGACTATCATCCGCCCGCTGCACGTATTCGAAAGCGCAGGCCAGGAGCGGGTCTTCAGGGACGGACTCGCAGTCAGTGACTGTACTGACCTGCTCCACTATGCAGGCTTTGACTCGTTTGAGCAGAAACAGGTCGATCACTCGTCTTTTGAGGGCGGAACGAAGGGCCTTTAGCTCTGCGTCCAGCATCCACTGGTATGTAGCCTGCAGACGACCGAAGGCAGGGATGAAGGCCAGACGCCTTCTTTCCACCCAACTGGCGCCTACTTCCAGCCTCAGGCCTACTTCCCTCTTCGTCACTAGGATGAAGTCCTCCTTCAGTCTGCAGTCCAGACACAAAGGCTTCCGCAGGAAAGGACAAATTTCACTGCCTGTGTTCTCCCGGCAGTAGTAACACCTTTCCCTCTGCAGCTCGAAGTAGGCCGTTTTGTCCAGGACAGCCAGTCCTTCGCTCGCCTTCGGATAGTCTCGAGTGACCAATCCTTGCCACAGCTCCGAGTTGCCGCAGCAGTTGTACCACACTCTGCACACTGCTGAGGCACTGATAATGGAGCGGGAGTCCAGATACAGTAAGCAAGGCAACATCACACGGGGACTGTAGGGGATGTGGAATGAGAGGAGGCTGGGAGTGGGTAGGGCAGGGCGGAATTGAAGGTTGTGGTGAGTGATCAGGTCGACTACTTCTTGTGCTGGTTTGCCTCTGTCACTCACCGCTGACAGGCTAATTGGGTACTTCTTCTGAGTCTGCAGGTAGCAAGGCAAGTGATGCACACCGCTCCGAGCCATAAGAACCTGCTCTGTAGGCTCTATAGGTAGAGAACAGACTGTGCATTGACGCTGCTTGCGACTGCGGAGGACATGGAATTGATTGTGTGTCATGTAGTCCAAAGGATCCACCATTCCCAATATTGTCTATAAAAAGTCGACTGTCTGCTCCTCGTCTACATCTATGTTGTGGGAAGGGTGGAAATGCATTTGAAAAGGGGAGAGATGCAGAAAGGCAGGTCTCACTGGCGTAATATTGATTGGAAATATGCTGCTTTGACTGTGAACTGCAGGCTTGGGCCAACACCAGAACTGGCGGGCAAGTAAGATTACGAAGTACGTGCATGGAGTGAGTTCAGCCGAGAGCTGATAGAGGTGATTTCCTCAGGAACTGGAGATGATGTGTAGATTAGCTCGCGGCATGCTAAAGTCTAAGCCCACGCTTAGTGTGTAAGTGGGAAACGTGAGTAAAGTCCATAGCGTGGATAAGTTCCACTATAGGCCTAAGTAGCTCTAAACAACGCTATGGACGCCAATACTCATATATACATTGATAGATTTGCTAGAAGACACAGGAGGAAAGGCCGCAGTTCACTTTCGGAAATGCTGGGCAAGAAGGATAGGAAGGACGGTGCTGGACGGCTTTCAATGGCGTAATATTGATTAGGACCATGCTGTCCCGACTGTATGGCCGCAAGTTTGGACTGCTCCACAACCTCTTTGGTGTGCTGTCCCCCTCCTCCGCTGGACTGGTAGTGGGCTCTCACCCGCCCGCCAGGCCCATTCCCAACCACACTCCTATCGAGCGTTCCGAGGAGCCTGCTAAAATCCAGGTTTCCACTCTACCCAACGGAGTTCGCATCGTCAGCGAAAGCGCGAACTTCCCCTCCGCTGTCACTCTCGGTGTTTCCGTGGGCGCGGGATCGAGGGATGAGGACATGGACCACTCCGGCATCTGCCACGCTTTGAAGAACACGTTCCTCAAAACCAACACCAGAACCAACGAACAGCTGAACTACTGCATGATTCAGATGGGCGGAGGGGAGTTTTCCATGAAGTACGACCAGGAGACGATGTTGTACGCAGGGTCCTTCCTGGCTCATGACACTTACGACTTCCTGCAGATGATGGCGGACATGGTGCTGGACGACAAGACTGTCATAGACGAGGAAGCTGCGCAGTGGCGGGCTGACGAGTACTTCAAGCTGCGGGAACTCATGTCTACGCACGCCACTAACATCGAGGACCAGTGGCTCACAGCTGCCTATGGACTCAAGGACTTGGGAATGCCGCTGTCTGGCTTCCAGAGCAAGTTCCAGAACATCGGTTACTCCCATATCAACCACTTCCGCGAGCACTTCGCCACTCCGGACCGCATGCTGGTGATGGGACTGGGAATCAACAACCACGAGGAGTTCGTCACAGCAGTGACGCCCTACTTCCAGCACCTTGCCCCAGTCAAGTCTCATGCTCGGCCGAAGGCGCAGTACGTAGGTGGAGAACTCAGGTCTTTGTCTGATGAGCAAAAGACCACGATTCACCTGTCCTTCCAGGGACCTGAGGCACAGAACCAGGAACAGCAAGCAGCTCTCAAGGTGATCAAGAGAATCATCGGAAGCTCGTGCTCGAAGTCAGCTCCAGGCACTCACAGAGCCTATACTCACTTCGTCCAAAAGTACCCCTTCGTTTCCTGCCTCGACTACTCCTTCGCTCACTTCTCCGACGCTACGAACTTCGGTCTGAACATCTCCGGACCCAGCGACAAGGCAGGCAAGCTGGCAGACGCCCTCACTACCGAGCTGCAAGACTTGGCCAAGGTATCTGACCTAGAGGTCGACCGTGCCAAAAAGGCCTTCGCATTGAAGGCTGGGCAAAGCTTCCTCTCGCCCACCACCAGATTGTGGAAGTACTCCAATGGGATTCGATTCACTGGACAGCCAAGGACGCTGGAGCTGGTTGAAGAGCAAGTGGCCAAGGTGACCAGTGACAGTGTGCGTGCAGTGGCCGCCAACCTGCTGAAGTCCGCCCCCACCCTAATAGTCCAGGGCGGCAACACCCACGAGGTCCCAAGCGCGGACAAGTTCAGCGCTAGACTTAAGTAGCTCTAACCACCAAACGGCAGTCCTAGGACTAGGGACTGAGAGATGGTCCTGCAGGGATTGGTGGGTTGAGTGGCGGGGTGCTCTAGTTGGAAGGCTGGTAGCCACTATGGACTTGGGTGCGTAGGCAGCTGCCATGTCCCTAGCGGATTTAATGGCTCACACTAGACACTGAACCGTCTTTCTGCGTACCTGCTTGCCCTGGCTTTCAGGGTTGAATTCCCAGTTTTGCCCTGAGAAATAGACAGGCAGGAGAAACAGCGGAAGGGGAGAAACTGCTGGGTAAGCGAATCGAAGAATAAAGAGAGCTGCAACCTTACTCTGTGTTCTTGCATCTCAAATACCTTCAATGCTGGCTTTCATCTCATTCCAAACTCTTTTTTCTGCACCCATTTCCCTTTAGACCTACTCAGTCATCCTTTTTTTCTCCACATCCAGTGTCTCCAGTCCCGCTATAAGACACCTAAGCTCGGCTTTAGCAAAATGACCTCGCCCACACTTCTTCTCCAAGCCCAGACCATATGGATATGTTTTGGAGAAGGTTTGCATATGGACATAATGGATGAACTACAGCAGTCCTTGCTAAGCGTGGCACAGAGGGTAGTGGCAGCCCTGCCTGCCGGGAAAGAAATGAGCAAGAAGAAGCGGGGTCGAGGCAAGCAGCGAGGAAAGAAGCTGTGCCTCACTTTGAATGGTTTCCTCATCGACCTATTCCGACAGAGTGGAAAGCCACTCGCTATTCCGTGTCTTATGGAGCGGGTGAAGGCTCAAATTCACGCTTTGAGACGTAGTGACGGCAGCAACTACAAAGGAGACCTGTACAAAATCGTGATTGGAGTGCTATCGAACTGTTCAGCTTTCGTTGACACCCCTGAGGGCTGGACCATTGACCAGCCCAACGCTTGCATATACGAAGAAAGCACGCTGAAAAACATCAACAGACGCCTGGGGAAGTACAGGGCGGGCGGCACGGCCGTAGGCAGACGCAGAGAGGCAGGAGAGATGGAGGACATGAAGGTCTGGGCGCAGAGACTGGTGAAGGAGCTGAGGGAGGTGGAGGACTGGCTCACCCGCGAAGACGAACTGCTAAGCAGTTCCTTTGACTAATATGAAGGAACTTCACTAAGTTATCTGAGGGTCTTTTCTGAGCGAATCTCCAAATGTTTCTCTCTGAGAGAATCTGACCTATGGCTTTGATATGCGTTTCCAGCCTGTCCAGGCCCGGGCAGTGCTAAATTAGCTCTGCACTGTCCCAATCACGGTGGAAGAGCCCCATTTTTACCCTTCATCTCCTACAAATCTCCTACATCCACAGGCTCAAAGCCCGATTCCAAGCAAAGAAAACCCCCCAAAACCTCACATCTAACTCTAGTCTGTCAACCTCCCGAAAACAAACTAACAGCCAGGAAGCCTACAGCTGACTAGAGCGACATGCTGCTTAGCAGAGCACTACACAGGTCTCGATAAGCGAACACCTCTCCACTTGTCTTCCTAAACTTCAGCAGGAAGAAGTCCGGCAGACTTTCCAAAGTGCACAGCTCCACCTCGAACCCCACTCCCCGCTTGTCACACAGGAACAAGTACCGAGTGGGCTTGGAAAAGAGCACTCGCTGTCCTTGCATAGCGCTACCGACCTCGGCTAGCACCTCTTCTAGAGGGCGGGAAGAGAGACAGGCCACGTTGAAAGGACCGCGGACGAGGCGGATTTGGGTGTCTGTCTGAGTTCGGACTGGAGTGGGGGTTTTCGCCTTGCGGACTGCGGCTTGCATCCGGCCCACGACCTGTTTCCGCACAGTGACAGGAGACCTGGTGGGAGGCCTTGGAGTGGTTTCCCCAGGTCTCTTCCCTATGGGTGTGTGCAGGCGGATTTCAGGCTTGCGGCTCGTAGCTGGACGCTTGGTCTCCTTCGCTCTCAGCATTTCCGCGAGTTCTCGTTCAGTGGAGGAGGACCCTCCAGTGCTGGCGATCTGCTTGGGAGGGTCTTTGGCCTCGCCCACTGTGCACTTCTGCAGCAGGAGGTAGTAGGAAGTAGTCACATGGTTGTGCTTGTTCGCCTCCAAACACTTCGCTGCGTACTCCGGACTAAAGCCGAACTGCTCCAGCTGCGCCAGAATCGAGTGGTCAATCGGTATATCATTAAGCCCAATTATCAAGCCGGGAGCTGCAGACTGAGAGACTTGACGGAGCCAGGGGTGTGCGAGGATTTGGTCGACTGTGAGGCGGGTTTCAGGGTTGGTGTCCAGCAGTCTGGTGAGGAGGTCTCTGGCCTCTGGACTCACGTTTTTCGGAATTTCGTATTCGCAGTTTAGGATTTTTCGGTACAGAGCGGACGTGTTCGGGTCTTCAAAAGGCAAGTAGCCACAAATCATTGCGAAGAGGATGACTCCGCAGGACCACAGGTCCACCTTCGGGCCCGAGTACTTCTTCCCAGCTATCATTTCCGGGGCTGCATAGCAGGGACTTCCACACGCAGTTTTCAGCATTTCCCCCGGTTTAAAGGTGTTACTGAGTCCGAAATCCACTATTTTTATATTGTTTTCATGGTCCAGAAGTAGGTTTTCCGGCTTCAAGTCGCGATGCACGACTCCCAGACGGTGCAAATAACTGACTCCCGACAAAATCTGCTGGAAGAACCGACACGCTTCCTTCTCCTTGACCTTGCCATTGGCCACAATGTAGTCAAACAGCTCGCCTCCAGAGGCATACTCAGTGATGAGGTAGAGCTGCTTGGGCGTTTCGATAATTTCGTAGAGTTGGACGATGTGGGGGTGGCGGAGGAGCTTGAGGATGTGGATTTCGCGGGCCACTCGCTCGACGTCGGCGGCGTCTGCTATCTTTTGCTTCTCAAGTATTTTGACAGCGACTTTTTCGCTTGTGAGTATGTGCGTGCCCAGCTTGACCTTGCCGAAAGTGCCTTCTCCTATGCTGCGGCCGAGGATATAGTGGCCAATGGACTTGGACTTGGAGTGGGCCATCGCATGGTCCGGGGACTCAGCTGACATCTCAAATGAATTCTTAACAGCTACGCTAAGACTGACCGCGGCAGCAGAAGGATGCCTTTGATGAGACTAATGAGGAAACGGACGTATACGTAGGTCACAAGTCGCAGGAAAAAGACCAGTAGGTTGAATCTGCTTGGAACTCACTTGTGCAAATACGCGGTCAACATTTGCGCAATGACTCCTGCCACTGCCCAGTAGGAAAACCACTCCAGCCACACTAGTCGCCGAGTCTTCACACTGTAGAACCCTAGGGGGTAGTACACACAGCCGTACCCCAGTGCCACTCCCGCTGCGATCCAGTAGAACAGGGCGACATTCGAGCTGCCGAGGGAGCTGTACACCTCTTCGATCTGAGTGGACTTTACGTCTTTCATCGCAGACTTCGCATACAGCGCTTCCAGCAGCGTGAAAATGACCTCAACCAGCAGCTGAATCGTGAGCAAAGTGCAGAAACTGCGCTTGTGCTTGAGGTAAATGTCCACGACCTCAGTAACCACGTCATCCTCCAGCAAGTCCGCAGGGCCTAGGTCCTGCGAACCCTCACTGACTTCCGACTTATAGTCCGCCAGCACGCCCTGGTCCACTGAGCCGTCTGGGTTGGTGATTAGTATCTGGGAACTGTACTTTCGGTCGAGCTTGGTGGCTGCCATTTAGAAACGGCTTAGCTGCTAGCGAGAAGGAAGGAAAAGGCGAAGACCAGAGTGGAGGCCTGGGCAAGGAGCTGGTCACCGTGATAGGTGAGGGTCTGCAGGTAGGGAAGCAGTTCAGGCCAGACCCCTCCCACACACCCTGGCAGGTCGTCCCAACTGCCTCTCCCGTCCTCCCTCTGCAAGTAGGCCCAGTTGTCCACCACCATCCTCCAGTAAGCATGCTGGACCAAGTCGCCTTTGGCAATGGCCTGCTTCAACTTCATGTAAGGCTCATCGAGTGGGAAGGGAGTGCAGTAGGCCTGGCCGAGCAGGCCGCAGGTGCAGACACTGGTGAAGCCACTCGGACTCCGGCAGTCACTGTTGGAAGAGCAGGGGGAAGATATGTCCCAGAGGGAGGTTTCTGCGGGAATGCAGGAGCCGTTATCGAACGTAGCCATGGAAGCACAAAGCCACGGGTCTGTCACTGGCTCACTCCGAGTAATGCTGAACCACGGCTCACAGTACTCCTTGAAGCAGCCGAATCCCCAGGCACAGCCCGGGTACTCCCCCGCCATCTCACCAGAACAGCGGTCCCCTTCCTTGCCCGCCGCCACACATCTGCACTCTTCCTTGCACTGACACACACTGCCCTTGTCCTTTGCACACCACAGTCCCTCGCCTCCACACACTTCCCCGAGAGTTCTAACCACCACTGCATTCGCTGACAGTTCGGGGTGGTTGTACTTCAAATCGAGATCTTTCACTGAGGTGAAAGAGAAGCCGTATGGGTCGGTGGCGGCCTGGCAGAACAGAGTGTCTTGGGTCGTCATGGAGTTGGGGGCGGGACAGGTGTAGCCGTGAGCACAGGGCTGCAGAAGATAGGTGTAGCCGGTGTAGTCCAAAGACCCACATGTGGATGAGTGGAGGTAGGTCGAGCAGGACGCTACTGGGCAGAACTCCCGACTCCGGTACTGAGTCTCTGCCGCGACGCCCACCATCAACAGAGCCGCTAGCATTTTATTACTACCTGCGCTCCACTGGCCTCAGATGCAGGTCCGGGGACTTCCTTCCCTTGCTTTCCGTCAACAAAGCCTCGGGTAGGTCGTATTCTCCCATACTTTCCATCCTTTGTATGGGGGAAGGCGATATAGGATGTCCCTCACCTGAAAACAAGTTCTGCGATGCTTCCATTCCCTTCCCCTCAGTCTTCCTCAGCGACTCGTCCAGTCTCCTTTCCATCTGTCTGAAGTCGTCCTTGAACTGCTGCAACGGCCGCACCAGGTCTTCTGCCTTGGACCCGTCTTCACTGTCTTCGTCCAGGCGGGAGCGGCGGGTGTCGAGTAGGCTTTCGAGACGCTTGATGTGCTTGGTGCGGAGTTCTAGGTCTCGCTCAAGCTGCTCTTGCTTGAGTTCCAGCAACTCACATTGCTTTTGGTACTGGTAGACCCCTGCATTCAACTCCTCCAACTGGTCCTCCAACTCCCCCACCTTCCCCATCAGTTCCCCCTTTTCCGTCTCCGCCTCCTCTCTCCTCCTCCTCAGTCCCTCCTCCTGCAGCAAGGCTGTCTCTAGTCTCCCCTGCGTTTCCTCTAGCCGCAGTCTCACATCTCCGAGTTCTTCGTCCAGCTGAGTAATGCGGCTTTGAGCGACTTGGTGGAGATGCGAGCTTTCCTCGATCTTGCGGATGAGGACTTCTTCACGTTCTGGAGAAGTGGAATCTTCGATGAGAGATTTGAGGAGGAGTGTCATTTGGCGAATGTCGTCGACCTGAGTGGCGCTAATTATACCCTTACGCGGTGGCTGGATACTTCGGCATAGTGCCCACTCCCCGCTCCATCAGCGCCTTCTCCATCGTCATAATGAGCGGATAAAGGAAGTTAGTGCCCTGCTCCTCAGCCGCTGACTGCAAGACTTGTCTGGGAATCGACACTTTTTCCACCTTTAAAGGCAGTCCGTTATAGCGAATTATGTCATCTGGGACCTTTTTCAATGCTAACCGGACCAAAAACATAACCGCCCAAGTGACAGTTCTGAGTCTTTTCAGCTGTTTTCCAGGCAATTTATTGCCCGCCTTCAAGCACTCCACTACTGCAAAGTGATACGCATTGTTCCTATCGATAAAGTAGTGCTTCGTCAGTCTCAGAATCTGGCACCTGACCATAAGCGGGTACAGCATTCTCATCAGCATATCCGCAAGTTTGCTCATATTGTCGAAATTAGAGGTCAGGAGACGACACTGCTGGTCCAGACCTTTACAGCGCTGCTGTTCCTTCCCCAGTTCCCCATAGCAATACTGGTACTTCCCATATATCTCCGCAGTTTCGTGGTCCCGGGAGTCTGCTTCGAGGGTCAGTCGCTCGACCTGAGCGTCTAGTTCCCTTATTGTGCGGCCGTATTCCTCGGTTAGGCGGTTGACGGTGTCTTTGTCTCTTTTGCTGGACTCGGTGAGGTCCTCGGCGGCTCCGGCTCTGTCCTTTAGGTCTCGGGAAAGGAGGAGTATGGCTTGCTTTATTTCGGTGACGATGGAGGTTAGATCTGTGCCTTTGGGCTTCGCAGGGACATATCCTCCTCGGATGCACTCCTGTAGGGCGTAGTCCAAATTGCTACTGGCGACCGCCACTTCGTCCCTTATTCCCATCAGTTCTTGTCTCATCCTTTCAAACTCGTCCTTGCAAGCCAGCAGCCGCTCCTCCTTCTGCTTCAACTCCCTGTCCCTCTGTTCCTTTTCCACCAGCAACGCTTGGTGCAGTTCAGCCTGCTGGTCCACTTGCAGCGTCAGCCTGTCAATTTGCCTTTTGAGGGAAGAGGTGGAGTGCTCGAATTTGTCGTGCGTCATACTGAGGGACTTGTAGTTCTTTTCCAGGTCTGTAGTCTGCTCCAGTGCTTGGGTTCTGAGGACTTCGATGGTGGCCCGCAGCTTGGCGAAGAGCTGTGTGAGCTCTGGGAAGCCGTCGATGGTCCGTGGGGCTTTGGGGATGTGGGTCATAGCCACTGAAGTGCGGGAAAAGAAGTAAGTCTCCATCCAGGTCAGCAGACTTTCAAGGAATGTCCGCATTATCTTTTTGCCTTTGCGGATCTTTTGGTCGTTTTCCTTGAGCCGCTCCTCGTAAGAACTGAGGGAAAACTCCAGTTGCGAGTAGGTCTCGCGGCTCTCACTTAGCCGAGACTGCAAGCCCTTAATCATGCCATTCTGTTCTTCCTTGGCGGTTAGCTGAGACTGGAGCGTGTCCAACTGAGCCTGGAGAGAATCCCGCTCCTGAGTGATCGCCAGCCTCTCCGCCTTTTCTCGGTCCAGTTCCTTGGAAGCAGTGCTAATCAGGAACTCGCATTGACGCAGTTCATGTCTGAGTTTGGGGATAAAGCTGAGTTCGTCATTTGCCTCTTTCACCTGCTTTCTCGCTTTTTCCACCTCTTCCCTCAACTTCGCGTTCGACAACTCCAACTCGCTTATGAACTTCCCCTTTTCGCCCATCACTTGCGAACTCCTTTCCACGTGTTCTTGCTGGCGAGACACCCAGGACTTGAGGGAGTGCACCTGTCCTTCCAGACTCGAGGACTCTTGCAGCTTCAGGTCCAGCAGACTTTCCTTGGCGCTCATGTCGCGACGCATTTGGATGATTATGCTGTCTCGGTTTTCCAGCTCTTGCTTGCACAGTCGAAGCTGCTCAGCCAGTCCACTGGCTTTGATTCTCGCCTCTTCGTTTTCCAGCTGGAAGCGCTGCACTGAGGGCTTCAGCGACTTCTCCGCCTCCATGAGTGCTTTGGTCTTGTCGAACACTTCCTTCTCAGCAGCTTCTAGCTTTTGCGTGTAGAGCTGGAGTTGACTGCGCAGCTGGTCGTTTTCTTGGCGCAGAGGTTCGATTTCAGCCGCTTTGTCTTGTAACTGCGAAATGCGCAAATCCTTCTCCTTCACGTCCCTAGCCAGGGAGTTGATTTTGGCCAGTTGGCTTCTTATCAAGCTGCTGCCGGCGCCGACTTCCAGGCCGGTCCTCATAGCGCTGTTTTCCAACTCTGACGTCCTCAGAGGGCGGTCCTCCATTATATCCACCTGTAAGTAGGCCGCCAAATACGGTGTATCGCTGTGCAGCAGGCCTGTAGCTACTTTATCCTGGGAAATTAACACACCTTTCAATACTAAGCAGACCGCAAATTGGCTGTTTCGGAGTTCGCACGCATTAGAATGAGCACAGATGCACTAAATGCATCTATCCGAACAGAGTACTGAAAGACACTAGGGGTTGCATAGTAACATTCACCATCTCACTACCTAGCTAGGAATTGCCTTATAATATCCAATGGCTGAGGAGAACTGTCTGTGTTTCCTGTGCAAGCATGCGAAGGCCGCCACTTTCTGCTGCTGCCAAGGGAAGGAAGTCTTCCTATGTGAGTCCTGCGTGCCTCAGCACTACAGCAAGACCTTAGGCCGTCTGCACATGTGTATCCCCCTGTCTGCCTACGGGGAACACAACTTGCCCGGCTACTTTGATCGGCTGCAAGCCCGGACCATTGCTTTTCCTACGAATTGCCAATATCTCCGCAGGAATGTGTCGCTAGTGGAGACCTGCATAGAGGAGTTCAAGCAAACTGCAGACCAGCTGATTAGTGAGTTGAGAGACTATAAGCGGGAAACACTGCACCAATTGAATGCCCTGAAAATCACACTAGAAAGGCATGTTGATGAGTTTATAGCCTCTGCTGAGGCGAGTTTGACGAAGGAGTCACCCAGCGGACTGGCGGAATTAGCAATGCGACTGAGAAATGTTGATTCGGAGGCATTGGCTTTTCAGGTATTTGACTACTGTGTGGATAAGGTCTGGCTGCAAGCGTCCAAAAGTCATACTTTGACCTACAAATTGCTTCTAGACTCCGCTAATCGGGACGTGTTATATGGACTTTGCGGAAATTCAGTCAGAGAATATAGCCTTTCGTCAGTCTCTCAAACCGGCCAATCGACGATTTCAGCTAAAATTGTAGATGGAAGCTGCTATTGCCAAACAGAGAGTTCGAAACTCCTGGTGTTTGCTGCAAACCCACCCACCGCCTCTGCCTTTGAGCTGGACTTCCTGCACAACATCACTACTCCCCTGCCTGCAATGGCTAAGTCCAGAGCCTGGGCAGGGCTATTCGCCCACGGAGTCTGGGTCTACGTATTCGGCGGAGATGCCCCTGAGCTAAAAACCTGCGAAAAGTTCAATCGAGCCACAGGACATTGGTCTATTTTACCCAAAATGAACAAAGGCAGGAATGCTTTTACGCCCTGTGAGCATCGCGGAGACCTCTATTTGCCCTGTGTTCGCTGGGAGCACAAGACGCTGGAAAGCTTTTCCCTAGCCAGGGAGGAGTTCACAGTCCTGCAGCCTCAGCTGCCCTTCACAATGGTGGACTCTGTGGCGCTGATTTGGGCGGGAGAGCTGGTCATAGTGGCGCAGGGACTGAAGCAAATGGCCCGGTGGAGACTCGGGTCAGTGGAGAGTTTCCGAGTGTCAGGGTACTTCGAGCAGAATAGTGTGGCGCTGGCTATGAGTCCACCGGTCACGAAGGGCAAACTGTGCTTCTACGTCAATTCCAAGAACGGGGATTTGAATATCTTCGACTTGGAGACCTGTTTGCTGCGGCGTTTGTAGACTATAGGCTTAGACCAGCAGTTGCATGTCTTTGTTTCGCTGAAAAGCTGAATTGTGCTGACAAGGACCATTAAAAGGACTTAAATGACCTTATTTCTTCCCACACGCCTTTAATAACAACGATATTTCCCTTATAAGGCTCATTATAAGCTATTATTGCATTTCTGTGCATTCCCCTGAAGCGTTTTGAGTGTCCCAAGAGAATTTATCTACTTATATACACAAAATAGCAGAAAAACTGTTAAAAAAAACAGACTTCAATTGGTTTCATAAGTCCCAATAAGCGTATTTAGTTGTGAAAAGTCCAAAGAAGCGGGAAAAGCCGTCTATTGAAACTAGAGGGAATAGTAATTGAGCCCTTTTAGCTTCTGTCCTTAGTGTTTCTGACCCGTCCTTCATGACTATAGGGATTTGGGGTCCCGACAGGCCCAAATATGCTTCTCTGCCATTAAACGGAGTGAAAGCCGCTGCTTTAGCCTGATCTCATTCAAAAAAGGAAGCAAATAGACTACAAATTCCGCTAATTATCAATAAATCCAGCCTCTCTACTCCTCAATACACAAGTCTCCTAGTCAATTTCCGCTCCCTCCCCCTAAAACTTCCAATTCCTTCCCAAGAAAGCGAACTTCCAATAGTAAAGATGCTGAACTGCCTCGAAAGGCCGCGGCCTCAGACCTCAGTCCTCGTATCTAGCCCGGGCAGCACTGAGTTCAGACTAGCAGTGCCGCCTGTGGACTTCGAGGGACTGGTGTTGGCGGTTTCCCAGCAGTTGAAGGTGGATCCGGACTGCGTCAAGTTGACCTATACGCAGCTGGAGTCGGGACAGAGACTGATGCTGGTGGGTGACCAGCGGTACCGCGAAGCCCTCTCAGCCTGCAAAGGCAAAAGCCTGATCGTGAGCGTCGTCCTGCTGCCTCTCCTAGACCCCAGTTCCCCCATCGACCACATGTCCAAAGCAGGCTCCAACAGCTTCGAAACGGCAGGGGAAGAAGTCCTGCGCACTCCCCGGGCCGAAGCTCTGAAGCGGCAACTGCGCAGCATCCTAGACAACTCCCAGCACTACCTCAGTGACGTGTTCAAGAATGCACTCTTCGAACTGATGATAGCGGGGCAGAGGAGTGACCTGGACCTGGGGAATGCGAAGATTGGGGCGTATGAGAGTGTGCTGTTAGCGGAAGTGCTGCTGCTCCTGCCTGCTGTGAGAGTGCTCAAGCTGAGGAACAACAGACTGGGGAATGATGGCCTGGCCACGCTTTGTCAGGTGCTGCCTGAACTCGCGAGTCTGGAGGAACTCGACTTGACGAGTAATCAGATCTCCAGCAAAGGCATGAAGACACTGGCCCAAACTTTGCGGAAACTGCCTCACTTGCGACTGCTGCAAATAGCAGGCAATGCACTCAAAGCAGAGGACACAGACCTAATAATGGACGCAGCGCCTAGCAACTGCCGTATAGTGCACGACAAGAAGTCCGAATGCTCACTAATGTAAATAGGCCTCAAAGCAGAAATCGGGGGAAATTTAGCAAAACAGGTCTAGCAGACATAGAGCAGGAGATGTCTGCAGTAGGAGAACGGAAAGGGAGGGTATGGGGAGGTAAAGAGGGAACTGACACAAATGGTTCACAAGAGACCAAATTCGTTTTCCATCTTATCGTCACTATGCGTTCCCCGACTAAAAGGCTATTACATATAAAAAATTATGTCAGTTCCGCCCCTAGCCGCCAATTCCACGAGTCCGGCCCCTTCCCTCTCCGCACCCACCACAGACCCTACCGTCCTGCTCTCCCTGGCCACTGAGTACATAGACCGCGGCGATCTGGCCTCAGCCTGCGACCTATTGAGACGTCTAGTGGAGCTGCAGCCTGAAAGCGGCCAAGCCTGGGTGTCCCTCGCCCGCACTTACTACCTTCAAGGCGACTTCACAACTTCCTTCTCCACCTATCAGCGGGCTCTGAGCAGCAAGAAAGACGGCAATTGCGAGGCGCAGCTGTGGTACGGCATCGGCCTCCTCTCCTGCAAGGTGAAGGACTACGACAACGCTATTGACATGCTGAAAATGGTGTTGACAGTGGACCCTCAGTTCAAGGAAAGCGGGGAAGTGTGGCTGGAGCTGGGACAGATCTACCGGGAAAGGGAGAACTGGCCCGAGGCAGTGAGAGCCTGGAAGCAAAGTGCGGCCCAGCTGAAAGGCTCGAGACAGGCGAAGGCGCTGTGCGAGCTGGGCCTGGGCCACGAAGAGCTGGACGAGGGGGAAGCCGCGCTCTCTTGCTATAGGAAAGCGCTGGAAAGCGACCCGAAGACGGTTCGGCCTGCAGCTCTGCTAGGCTGGGCGCTGAGGATGGACAAAGGCCTCGCTCTGACCACTCTCACCCAAGTTCTGAGTCTGTGCCAGGGCAGCCCCAAGGACGAAGCCCTGGTTCACTACCTGATCGGCCGGGTACTGCACCTCCACAGTCTCAGCGCCTGCCATGAGCTGCAGACTGCCCTGGAACTGGACCCTGCGAACCCGGTCTACCTCGCCTCGATGGCAGTGGCGCACTTCGAAGCCAAGGATTGGCAGACCTGCGAAGCGCACTTGTGCCAAGTAGCGGCTTTACTGCCGGATCAGAGTCTAGTTTGGTACGACCTGGGAGTCTTGCACGAAGCAAGGAGTCGGAAAGCGGAAGCAAAGCAGGCGTACGAGAGAGCGAGTGAGCTGGACAAAGGCCGTTTCCAGGCCGCCAAAGCCCGTCTAGCAGATACAGAGTGGAAGGTGGTGCCGGAAATGCTGCACCCTGTCTTCGATATAGAGGAAAACGGGCTCACTATGCGAGTTCGGGCAGTGGATGTCAGGCCCGCTCCTGTTAAGCAGGTGAAGGTGAGAACGCCTGTGTTCAAAGTCACCAGGGCAGAGCCTGTGTCCAAGCCCGCCCCAGCAGGCAAGAAAAGAGGCAGACTGGACCATAGCAGGGGCTGCTCCGTCCAACGGAATGCGGACATGTACCAGATGATGCCGTTTTTCTGCATGCCGCCCCAAGGAGCAGACCTCAAAGGCCAACCCAACGGCTTCCCAGGGTATTTCCCCAATCAAATGATGTACTACCCCTACATGGTCCCGTACTACATGCCTCAGCCTGAGCCCGTCCCGAATATACCTCCCACTGCAATGCCGCAGCTCCCCAGTGAAAAGCCTGTAACTGAGGCAATTCCCAGTTCCCCTTCCAGTGCAGACTCAGGGACCGTCCGGCCGCCCGTCGACCTAGACGACCTTATCAGTGACGACAGTGACCAAGTACGTGACTCTGATGACGAAGGCGGCAGCATAGACGGCATTCATATCGGTGGCAAGCGAAGAGTGATGCAGAAGCCTGCTGAGTAGCTCTGTAGGACTAGTGCATAGGCGAGCAGGAAGTCCTTGTGAGGCATTTGTGTCTCTTAGCTACTCGAAAGCTCCAGCAGACTTCGCTGCAGTCTGCTTTTCTCTTCCCCCAGTCTGCTGACTTCCCCTTGCACGAGACGGAAAGACTGCTTCACTGCCTGCAGCTCCCTGTTTCTCCCCTCTAGCTCGGCTAGTGCGGCGTGGTACTCGTTCTCCACTTCACTGTTGGACTGCACATATATGGCAGGCCGCTGGACTATTTCTGAGTTGAGGCGAGGCTGTTTGACTATGGAGTCGGAGGGCTCGGAGAAGAGCGTTGCCCGCAAGTAAGCGATTTCCTGCTCCGATAAGGCCTGCACGCTGAAGCGCAGTTCCGACCAAGCGAACTTCTTCACCTCGTCATAGTTGCTGTACCCCCACACTAAGGCTTCAGCGCTACTGACACATCTGCCGTCCGTGAGTTCCCCTGCATACCTCCACCTGCAGTTCGCAAAGCCCACATTCACCATCGCAGGCCTGTCTCCGCACTGCGGACATTGGCACAACTTCGGCAGGTCTTCGCATTTGTATTGGCCGCGGGCTGAGATGTGGAAGTAGGTCTTTCTGTGACTTTCGACGCAGTCTCTGCGCTTGCATTTGGCTTCTGCGTAGATGCCTGCAGGGTGCGGGTGGCTGAAAACCACTGCTTCCTGTGGAGAATCGGACTTTGCGTCTATATCCAATGGAGTCAATTGAGTCAGTAACTCCGTTTTCACCCTGTCCACTACTAACTTTAGACTCATCGAGTCCCGAATGAACTTTATGAACAGCCGCGTCTTCCTATCTTCCTCACATTCCACCAAATTCGCCTCGTACTCGACCAGCCATTTTTCCAGAGCTTCTCGAAACACCCGCTTTTCCAGCAGCTTATCAAGGAACTCGTAGTTCATACTGCGGAATCTGTCAGGGGAGTGGACGCTGTCTGGGTTGATGGTCTTCACCCAAGTCCAAAACTTTACTTCGTCGTCGGTCTGCATCGGCTGTTTGTACCTCCAGGAGAGGAAATTGCGGAGGACTTTCTTGCGCTGGTGTTCCTTTTCCTTCGGTTCCAGACGGCACTCAAGTTCGCGCTGCGCAGTTCGCTTAGACCTGCCCCCCGCACTTGACCCTGGGAAGTATCCTGATAGCGCTAAGGGCTCAGTTATCTTTCCCGGTAGGATAGCTGCTAGAGACGACCGCTGCTGCTCCATGCTTTATTATTATAATCACCGAGCACACATCTATTTCACCATGCCTCTCCAACATAGCTAATAGACTGGGAAGAGTGGACGGGAAGTACGGCACTGTGAGAGAGGCGAAACAGACATAGGAGGTGGTTCTAATGGCTATTACACCATTTTGCTAGCTCGAGGAGACACAGGCGGAGGGTGGACTTGGTCAGTTGCTGGGAGTGGAGTACTGAAACGTAGGCGATAAAGGGACTAAGGGAGAGTGAAAGTAGGGAGGGAAGTGGCGAAGGACGCTGATTAGAGAGAAGCAGAAACGTTTCATCTCAATCTTCACATCCCCTCCGGCTCTGCAGTGGCCGATCAATCTTTCTAAGGCATCCCAGCATGGCGACTTGCAGAGCAGAAGTATAGACCCTGACTACACCTGTCTCCCCCTCCAGTACTTCTCACAGGCTACTAGTGTCTTTGTCTGTTTAGGCTTTGGCCTCTATCTTGGACTCGCTGTTGCCGGGCAATGCAGACATTGCGTGGAACTGCACAAGATGAAAGAGAACGAATTCAGTCTTGTGATGGGCGGTTATGGAGGGAAATTTGGGCCAATTTGTAGATTTTCTCTGACTAAGTAGGTGGGAAATTGGTGTTTCTGCCTTGAAGCGGGGGAAAGACACAAAGCCGCCGAATTGAACTGACAGTGGCTTATAAAGCGGCTGAGGCACTATTCCTAATGCAGAATTAATTGATTGAGACAGTTTCTTCGTGCATTTAAATTGCCTATTTGCAATTTCCGCTTTTCTTCGTATTGGCTGCCCAGCTTCGTGCTTTGCACCAAAATGTAGCGAAATGATAGAAAACTTATAGTCTTTTGGAGCTGCAAAGCCGCCTTTCCATCCTTTGCACTATATGTATTTCTATACTTATTAGTGACAAATCGGATATGCATTTGAGCAAAACTGAGTAAGGACGCAGTGTAACACCGAGTTCAAACATTCCCCTTTATAAGGACTTCAAGTGAAATTTACGACAACGGTCCAGGGAAGACTTTAACTATTCGCTGAATCTAAATTTCCACTGCAAATCAATACATGTGAGGAAAGTTGACAAATGTCCTGATTGTCCCTAAGTCTGCAATTGCCTTTTTGCACTCAGAAGGCTTAAAATCCCCTAGAAGTGCCCATTTACCCCTAATCTCGGACTAGCGTTGAAAAGTCTCTCGAGCTTCTCACCTTCCCATAGCGACTTTGCAACTGTGACAAGTTCCTGCGGTGGTAGCCCGCCTCCCGCTCTCTGAACGACAGCGCCAGTCGTCCATTCCTGTACTCAAAGCTAACGGCCTTCGCATGTCCACGAGGCATGCGCAGTTCCGTGTCAGACAAGTAGAGTGGCTTGGCAGCTAGTAGAGGCAGGGGGGAAGCTATGATGGAGAGATGGGCTGCGTCTTTGGTAATGCCCTGGGAGGATGCAGGGGCAAAGGACTGGGCGGAGTGCCATTGGTCTAGGCGTTCTTCGTCGGTTAAAGCAGGGTGGAGACTGTATAGGAAGGCGAAGTATTGGGCTTCCTTTACGTGTCGACTTGAGGAGTGGAGGGATAGCAGTGGGAAGAGACTGTCGATGTATAGGTCATACACCTGCAGGAAGGCGTCCATCAAATAGCCTCTCGGCAGACACAGAAACCCCTTAATGTCTGCGTAAACCTGCGGATTTAACACATAGTGCAGTGTGTCCATTGCCACAGTTTCCCCTTCCAGCACAGACTGCACTGCCTCCAGGCCCAGCGCACCCCCCAGCACCTCCTTCAACTCCTCCATTGTACTCACCTCTAAAGTCGTCAAGTCCATCATCAAAAAGTCCGCCTTGCACCCAACCACATACGCAACCCACTCAATAGGCGATAGTTCCTGCGGCTTTACACAGGCCAGGAAGTGAGCCAGCAGGCGAACTTCCCCTGCAAAGGGCAGTCGAAAGGCCAGGTCCAGTGCACTGCTGAGGAAAACGTTGCCTCCCGCCTCCTCGTCCACCATCCGCACTCGCACTGCCTTGTGGTGACTTACGCTTTCCAGGGCTAGTAAGTAGGCGTTCAGGCGGTATAGGGTGAGGGAGACTGGGGGCAGTAGTGGGTCTGGACTGAACACATGCATTAATCTCGCGAAAAAGACAGCATAGGCCAGTCCTTCGCTGCAGTAAGTCTGCAGGGACAGTAGCAGAGTGCCTAGGAACTGGTGCACCTTCACTTGCACTGGCAGCACTAGCGACAAGTGCTCCATTGCTGCTTCGGGAAAGCTCTTTTCTATGCTCGTTATCATAGAAATCGAGTCGAATATTTGAAAAAGCACCGGGAAAAGCTCATACGACGGCAGCAAATCCTCCAATTTGAGCACATTTGCCTCAAATAAGGCCGCTATCGGGTTATTTCTCATCACTTTGGCCTTATAAGCGCCCTCCAAACTCCCACTCCCCAGTGCCGATTGGCTCATGTCAGTGACTAAACGCTGAGAACGGACATGAAACGCCCACAACTTGAACACAGACTGGTAGCAATCTGCCTGCCTGTCGCAGTCTCTGTGCAGGGCAATGGCCAGCTTTTCCATCCTTTCGAAGCTGGAAAAGAGCTGTACTTGTGGAGACTTACCAATTGTTTCATCTGTGTGCACGTCCTCATCCTCCGGGAAAGATGTCAATCGCCCAGTAAGTGGCGACTTCATATCACTAAACGACTCCGATTCACTCCTGCTGAAGGCTTTCGGCCGCCTGCGCTCATTCGTCGTAACCGTGTTTTGGGTGGCAAAGGAGTAGTACTCCTCACCCAGAGTCTCCAACTCCTGCTCTCTGTGTCTTAGCAGGTTCTTGAGCAGGTCGTTGGATAGCCGCAGGGTGCTGATTGCGGAGTTCTGCGCTTTGAGCGACTTTGCTAGTTGCTGCTCTGCTTCTTGTGTGGAGATTAACTTCGGTTCGGGGAGTTCTTTTTCCAGGCGAGTCTGGAAGTCACTGAATGAATCGGGGCTGATCCTGTCCAGAGCTTCTCGAATTCCGGACCCTGCGGCCAGCTCCAGCACAGGTGCAAGGAAGCGCTCCACAGCCTCCTCCGCACTCATTTTCGCCGCCAATTCCCAGGACAGCAGTCCATCCGCCCCCACCAGATCCCGAAGTGAGGCACATTGGCTTGTACTGATACCCAAAGCCTTGTGCAAGATCAGGAACTGCCCAATCGTCCTGAAAGTCGAGGGAGTGGAGTGGGAGGCAGGAGCTGAGGAAGCACTGGGGACGTATACCGCCTTTAACTTGAGGTTTTCCAGTTCCACTAGGTAGCTTAGTGCTTCCCGGACCGCTGCCAGGCCTTTCGGCACTTCCGAGAACTTCCCCTGCTGCAGCACCTTATTGAACTGCGCCACAGCTCCGTTTCGTCTGTCAATCAGCCAGTATCCCACCTTTTCCGACTTCGACGCGAGTGCATAAGCCTGCGCACACACTCGAGAGACCAGTCTTTCCCCCGCTTCCGCCAATTCCTCCACTGTACTCCCCACCACCTCTATCGTATCTCTCACACCCCCCTCTGATATATCCACAATTCTCGCTAGTCTCTGCAGAGTGCTGCTAAGTGGCTGGATTTCCCCCATTACTATTAGCCTAAAACTCCAAGTTTAGGTTGCGTGCTCCTGCATAGGGCTTACTTCGGTCTGGCTTCTTGTCGGTCGGCCGACTGCCTCGGTGCATGGGGCTGTCTTTGTCGGCTCGGATGTTCTCTTGGAAGTCGATGAGTCCGGACATTTCCTTGATAAAGAAGACGACATTGTTTTCTAGCGCGGTCATCTTCTCCTGCAACTCCTGGTTTTCCCTCTCCAAGTCCTCAAGTCTGCGCTCCAACCTGACCTCCTGCGCCCTGCTCTGCTCCTTGCTTTCCGCCTCCAACTGCGCTCTCGAAGCCCCAACCGCATCCCTCTCCCCCCTCAGTCTGGTAATAGTGTCCTTATAGGTCTTTTCATTCAGCATTAAGTCGGACATGCGCTGTTCCAGTTCCGGCTGCTGGGCTGTGAGTCTGTCGATTTCCAGTTCACAGTCTTTTAGTTCTTTCCGCTGGGCTTGAAATCGCTCCTCTCGCTTGCGGTCGAAGGCTACTTTCGTTTTTCGCAGAGAAGCTTGGAATTTCCACTTGGAAAAGGCGTCGAAGAGGCCTTGTTTCTGGGTGGATTTGTAGGCGAGTAGGGCCTGGCGGAGGCGGTCTTTGACGAGGCGAACTGCTCCTTGCGTGTTGACCACGAGTCGGTTTCGTAGGCCTGAGGCCTGGCCTTTCCACTGCTGAAATGCGTAGGCTAGCGCCTTGTCATGACTGAGTGGCACTTACTTGCCTCTGCACGTCTTCACCAGCACTCCCATCGCATTCTGTATCCACAGAAAGGCCATCTGGTACTGGTTCATCCCCCGCTTCTTCTTGAGTTCCTCCTGCAGTTCCGTCTCCCTGTGCTGTTCTTCATCGAGTCGGTCGCCTTGCGCTTCCAGCTGCGTTTCTAGGAGGGAGAGGAAGTGCTGGGCTTGGTTGCGCTCGTCGATGGCCCGCTCCAGAGAGGTGCCGGAGTGCTTCTTTGGCTTGGACTTGCCGGGAAAGTGGGACATATAAGGCGACCCACTGATGAACTGCCCCTCCTCCCTGTCTTCATTCTTCCCTGGTCCAAAGTCCCCCGACATTTAAATGGCAGAACCAGAGGACCATGACGCAGCAGCTCCCCACCACCCACCAGTGGTACAGCCCACACAGTTCTCTCTCACCGCTGCAGATCTGCACTTTAACCTGAGGAAAAAGGAAACAGTCAGGAGCAAAAGACAAATCGGCCTGATAGAACTGCAAAATGCTATAGATAAGGACCTGTTTGTGACGTTGGTTGTGAAGGGAGAAGCCAAAGTCAGTGCACCGAGACGAGAATTGAGCCTGGGGAAGAGAAAAGAACAGCCTGCGCAAGCAAAACAAACAGAACAGACCCAATCTCTCAGTCCAGCTAAGAAAATCGACCCAATTTCTCCTCTAAAACCCTTAGAAACGCCAAAACCTGCCGCTTCCGCTAAAACCGTAAATCCCTTACTAATGCGCAAAAGCTTGGAACCCAGTCCTGCGAAGTCTACCAAAGCTCGGGAATCACCTGGCAGCAACGGGCCCTTAGTGGACAATTTGAAGCTGATTGCAGCCATAGCGCTCCGACTAGTCAAATCGCCTGATAAATCTGACACCAAATCGCAGACTTCCGATACGCTTTCCAGCGTCAGTTCTGAATCTCATAAGAAAACTGAAGTTTCGAGTAAGCCAAAAAAGGCACTTCCGGCTATATATGAAAGTGTGCATGAATCCACTCCGCCCCGCTTTTCTCCTGAACCGCCTTCTCTCCGGAGTCGCCTTTCTGACCCTTTTCGTGGGCGACTGGCCCACAGTGTAGCCCTCTCTCATGCTAATGAGCAAAGTCCGGGCCGCAGCTTCTCTCCCGCCTTCAGTATGCCTCGAAGTCCTGGGAAGCCGCTAGATCCCCGCACTAGTGCCAACCCTATTTTGCGCCACTTCGGAAGGATGTACGGAATCGAAGAGTCCTTTTGGCCAGTTATGAAGGCTACAGGGCCTGTGAGGCGGAAGAAAGGCCAGGCGAGCAGGACTATAGACACGGAAATGCCGACTTCTTCGCAGTCCTTCAGAACGTACGATTTAGCCCATATCTCCTTCGACCGCTCCCTGAACTCCCGAGACTTCAGTCCCTTCCGCTGCACCAAGCGCGACCCTCCCAGCTCCCTCCCCCAGCGCCCGCCTTCCCTGTACTAGTTCCTAATAATGACCGAGAAGATCGAAGGCGTCATCAAAGGCCTGTTCACCGGCGGAGGCTACATCCAGCCCAAGGACGGCCAGCTATTTATCTACTACGAAAGCAATTTGCGCAACCCTGACCCTGAGGTCTTAAAAAAGAACAATCGCGTGGTGGCGCTCAAAGCCGGCCTGAGCATCATTGAAATCCGCCTGAAGGAAGACAACATGCACTGGGCGGAAGCCATGTACCACCATCTACTTCTTTAGGTACTAGCCGCTTGAGCTCTCCGTTCGTCTTGTGTCAGAGTGAGGAACCACCGCCTGACCATCATTTTCGTCACGCCGTAGTTCTGCTCCATGTCTGCTTCCGTCACTTCGCCGGTGATGTACTCCTGGCAGAGCTTCTCTCGGAACTCCTTGGTGTAGACGTCGCTGTCGCGGGCTTCTATGACCGGCCCGGTGTATAGGTCCATCCACTGGTTGAAAAGGTCTTCGGTGATGCCGCAAGAGTTGAGGACGCTGGGCAGGTCCAGCTTGCTGTCCTTATACATAGTCACGACTTCCTGCACTAAAGATGGACTGATTGTCGCCTGCGAAGCCATGGCTTTTTCCTTCTCATAGTTTTCCTCACAGGAAGTGAATCTGACGAAGCTTTCCTGCCAGGCGGAATCCGCATGCACTTCCGCCATCAGCAGACCAAGGAATTCCTTAGAAACACTGAGCAGGCGGGCTACTTGGTCTATTCCTTTTTTCTTGCATCGGTCGTCCAGCTTGCATTTGAGAGTGTTGATGAAGCTGCTGGGCTTGGAGGTCAGCAGCTTGGACATTACCAGTGGGAGACTCTCGGGAGGCACTTCTGCGAAGCCGGTGAGGACTTCGTAGTCGAGAGTGTCGTTGTCCACCATATTGCAAACGCGCTCTAGAAGGCACTGAGGCCTGCCCCTGCCAAGCCGCACCAGTACTCAGTCAACACATTTGCAATAAAATGAACACGAAGTATTGGAGAGTGACCAGCGGCGCTACACTTAAACAGCCAGAGTTGCGCAGCAGACAAAGGCCGAGACGTCGTTCCGCCCACATTCTCGAAGACTTCCTCTCCAAGCGGTCTCGAAGCAGCATCGAAAAGTCTCTGTGGAGCAAGAGGAATGTGTCCGTTTCGCCGTTAGTCCGGCAGCACTCCCAAGTGGCAGGCCCAATCCCCGCCCTAGTCAAGACCAAATGCGGCCGAAGCGTCGACACTCTCCGCAAGGAAGTCGACCCAAACCGAGTCAGTCCCCTAGTGAAACACCGGTATTTCACCCTCACAGAAGGACCAGCGTACGACTTAGCAGCCACCAGTGTGACGCAAGTAAGGCCAATTCAGGCTGCCAGTGAACTGGACCTGCTGCTGACTTCGAAGGAAGCGTACACCCCGGAAGTCCTGAGGAAGAAGATGCTGTTTCACTTGGATGTGAAGCTGGCGGCTATGAAGGAAGACCAGAAGAAGATGCAGATGACTACCTTCGCGCCCAGCTCCAGCGACCCGCATGTAACTGCTGCGTTCCGAGCACTGAGAGCTCGAGATGAACTGAGTGTTCGCTCGCTCGTGTTTATGGACAAGAGCCTGCTCACCGCAGTTGACGCTGTAACTTCAAGTGCAGACTGAACAGACGCTCCTTCACTGGGCGTGCAAGCGGCAACTGGAGAGCCTCGCAGTGTTCCTCATCGACCAGGGCGCGGACATAGGGAAGAAGGACATGGGCGGAAGGACAGCCCGAGACATCGCCAGAAGGAAGGGACTAGCGACCTTGCTTGCCTACATGAATAAGGTCAAGCCCAATACCAAGCTGCACTCCGCCTTTTTTCTGAGGAAAGCAGCACGCAAGATCACCAATCACGTTCGAGCGAGGATGGAAGAGCACCGGTAATGCAACTCACTATAGTAATGGATATTGTATTAACTCCCAGCCTTGCAAATAGCAGATATCCGTCCAATTTCCAAAATCTCAGTCGAATGCGACTATTACAAGTCCACATATGCAGAAACTGAAGTAAATCTGAGTGAAATTATGTGAGAGATGCAAATAAGTTGAGAAATCGATGATACAAATGGTGTATGTGCGTGAAAAATGTGTGCAACTCCCTGCAACCAAGAAGAAAAGGACCATATCCCATGTGGAGTTGATTACTATGTTTCAACTAATGTGAGGCTTACGCACGTTGATTCCTGCAGTAGCGCTTTCTAATACCACGAACTCGAAGTAACTGCACTATGTGGCTACTAGCTAAAGGAATGTAGGAGGGACGATTAGAAGGCCAAGTAGAGGGATGAGACCGTGCAGAGGTGGAAGGGGGCTGGAAGGCTGCGCTTGGCTCGTCCTTAGTAGCCTTAGTTCCACTCAGGTACACTCACATAAGCACTGGAGTGAGATAGATGAACTAAAGCAAAAAAAGCGCCGAAATAAGCCATAATGTTTGCAGAAATTGATAGAGAAACACAAAAACTGCCTTGCGACTTGGGAAATCTGTATTGTAGCAAAAGGTAAACAACTGGGATCGGACCAAATAGGCCCTCATTGGGTACACAGTCGCCATTTCAGGAATAGTACACATCGAATTGCGAAAGCGAACGGATTAGTGGACTGAAGCATGTCCAAAGCGTTCTGCTCAATCCCGCCTTGAGGGAAACCCGAAAATGTAGCAAATGCCCACAGCCAGGTACCCCAAGCCCAGATCTCTCATCTTATTTTCAGCATGATTATTGCCTTTCAGGATACTAACCACGCAGTTATGCATAAAGAAGCATGACGTCCTAACTCCCGCAGTTATCCAAACCCCCTCACCAAACAACTCTATGCAAACTGGATATTTGGAGTCGACGCAGTTCTTTGGGCTTTCGGGCTATATGCACCTTACATGTGGGAGGCCTGGGTGGTCCTGTTGAGGCACAGGGCGCGGAGCCCTATAATGGATATAACTGTGGTGAGGAGGAAGTGGACGCCTTTGGAGTTGAGAAGAACAGCGAGCATTCCCATTAGTACAAGCGGCGAATAGCGGGAAGAAAAGCCCTCCCAGCAATCCCCGCAGCCCACTTATCCATATGCATAAAGCATCCACAATCGAGCAAAATGAGTTGTTCAGAATGATATTGTAGGCCATTAGCAGGAACATGGCCGACATCACCACTGTTACCCGCTGTCCCCACATCGCAAACACCAAATCCAACGTATCATACAACTGCATTCGGAAGCCTAGTTTGATGATAATGCTGCAGGTGTAGAAGGCTATGCACCCACACCTACAATTACCACTACATAGCACCGACAGACTAAGCCTGCTCCACTGCCCCAGGCATTGTCACCACTGTACACTCGACCACTGTGTTCCACAGGCTGAACACGGTTGACAGGGAACTTTGGCCTTTCATAGCCATTTAGGGAAGGAATTGGGCATTTATGAAATCAGAAGGAGTTGTGATATTCTTGTTCGAGGGAAAAGACTGATGTTTAAGTGGGAAAAGACATGTGAGTGCCTCCCTTGCCCTTACTACACTCCCAAGTGACTGCGCAGCCCAAGTAGCAATGTCGCTATAAGCAACTGGCCATAGTGACCACAGATTCCCATATTCACCGGATATTTTCACATCGACGCTGTCCTATCCTTTCCCAGTACTACGTCTCCTCAGTCGATACATCTTCCCATACCTCTTCTAGCTTATAATAATGGCCAGGCGAGGACAGGTGAGAGAACTATGGGCTGTGGCTAGACAGACAGAGTGCGGAGGACGAAGACTTGGAGCGCTTTATGAGGGAAGTGGAGGAACTGGCAGGCCCGCCGGGGACCAGGCCTGAGGCAGAGGAGGCGGATGTTCGACTGGGAGAGAGCAGGACTGACTTGGGCACATCTGGACAAACGGCCTTTCGGAAGGTAAACCCCATCCAGGACCTCTACATCGAGCACCCCGAAATCAGCCGTCTGCACCCAGACCAAGTGGAGCAGCTAAAAAAGGACTTGGAAATCTCCACCGAAGGCAGTGACGTCCCTCGACCTATCTGCTCCTTTGCACACCTCCGCTTTCCTGACTCAATGCTGGACAAAATCACTGCTTCCGGCTATGAGCGGCCCACGCCTATACAGTGCATAGCGCTGCCGTGTGTTTTGAAGGGCAGGGATGTGTTGGGGATTGCGCAGACCGGCTCAGGGAAAACGGCTGTCTACATCTGGCCTCTACTTTTCCATATAAAAGACCAGGTAAAGACTACTCAGCGGAAGCTGAGTCGGAAGGATGGACCGATAGGGTTGATTTTAGTGCCTACGAGAGAACTGTGTCTGCAGGTGTATAAGGAAACGAAGAGGTTTGCGAAGGGGTTGGAGGTGAAGACTGTGCCGCTGTATGGAGGAGTGCCTAAGCACGAGCAGTGGCGAGAGCTGCAGACGCCCACTCACATAGTGGTCGCGACTCCTGGCAGACTGCTGGACATGCTCAGATCTAAGGCCTTTTCGCTCGCCAGAGTCACTTACTTGGTAGTGGACGAAGCCGACGTCATGTTCAACCTGGGCTTCGAGCCTCAGTGCCGCAGCATCCTCGCACTCACTCGCTCCGACCGTCAAACTCTCCTCTTTTCCGCCACTTTCCGGCCCAAGCTTCAACGCTTCGTGCACGAATTCCTCACCTCCCCGATCAAAATCGTGATCGGCAAAGAAGGCCAAGTAAACAGCGAAATCCACCAAGAAGTGCTGATTCTGGACTGTTTGCCTCAGAAACTGACTTGGCTTTGTAAGGTCTATATAGTGGAGCATTTGGCGGATTTCGTGGCTCAGGGACTGGTGTTGGTATTTGTGAAGCATAGGAGCAGCACGGAGGAACTGGCGGAGGTGTTGAGGGAAGCGAAGGTGGCAGCGGATGTGCTGCATGGAGATATGGACCAGACTGCGAGGGAGGAAGTGATGCAGGCTTTTAGGAAAGGGGATAGAAAGGTCCTCATCGCGACCGACGTAGCCAGTCGCGGTCTCGACATCCCCACCATCAGCACCATCGTCAACTACGACTGCGCCAAAGACTCCGAAACGCACACCCACCGAATCGGCAGGACCGGCCGAGGCTCAATCCGGCCCGGCACCGCCTATACACTGCTGACTAAAGCAGATAAGAGGTTCGCTGGGGAGTTGGTGCTGCATATGGAGTACAATGAAATGCAGCCTTCGAAGGAGTTGGAGGAGTTAGCGCTGCAGGATAGTCGCTTTAGGGCGATAAGGATGCATGCGAATCACCCCAAATCCACTAGGTGAGAGGCTATTTAGGCCGCAAAGTGGCGATTTAGCCACTGCCTCTGCACTCCTTACCAGTCTGCCGCAGACTTCGAACCCCTTCCGGGAGCCTGCCAGCGACATCCACCACTTCCGCGAGCGTCTGGAAGAGCATAAAAAGGAAGAACTGAGTCAGTCCTTCAGAGGCAGCTTTGTACCCTCCGGCACAGTGGAGTCCGAAGTCCTGAAGCCCACCGTCTCCTTCCTGCAGCCTCCCCAAAAGCGCTCTCGTTGGGACAACTAACTCAGATAAGAGAGAAATAGGGATTTAGGCTGCTTCTATCGCAAGTGGTCCAGAGCACTGCGGGAGAGTTGGTCTCTGGGTGCAGGCAGAGGCACAGGACTGGACTCTGTGCGTGCGGATTCGTTCGCAGAGATGTAGTTCCTGCGGCCGGACTTGGGCATGGGCAGTGGCCTGGCAGGCAGTTTCCTACCGTTGAGTTTGGGGTTGAGGACTGAGAGTTGGGAGGGCTGGTGGATGGAAGTGATGATGAAGGAACTGCCGGGGGAAAAGCCGCTGGCTGGTCTGGGAGGTGCTCCGTAGTGAGGGTAGGCCCCGCCTCGGGCCAGTTTCGGCTCAGGGTCCAGACTCACGTCCCTGAACTCGCCTGCTGCCTGGCTAAAGCACGACTCCGCCTCTGTGAAGCTTTGGGAAGAGTCGCCTTTCTGCAAAGTAGCTGGCTTCACTGCGTAGCGCTTACAAGCGTAGAGGGCTTCTAGGTTCTGCTGGATGGTTTGGAAGAGGTAGGAAGGCTTGGAGGGCGGCTTCGGAGGCACGGAGGAAGGCTTGGAGCGGAGAGGCTTGAGAGGGCCGGGACGGGAACGCATAGCGGAGTCACTGCGCTGTGCAAAGCGCAGCTTCCGTTTCGGACTCGGCTTCGGCCGTCTGGGCTGCGCTGACTTGACCTCCACCGGCTTGACTGTGACCCTACCCTTTTGGTCGTCATTATCAGACCCCAAAGCATCACTCCCGCCACTGTCACTGTCCTCATCTGCCTGCGCCAAAGCAGCTAGTTCCGGATTTCCCTCAATTGCCTGCATCACATCAGCCATGAAGTCTCCCGAACCTTCCGCTTGGTCATACTCTTGCAACTCATCCAGCAGTCCCTCACTCATCTCAAAGGCTCCCTGCACTCTCTCCAACGCTTGCGTCTCCTCCGTCTCCTTGCTTTCCTCAGCCACAGGTGGCGGCGCAGGCTTATTCCCTGCCCGATGTGAGAAAGTGGGAGCTCCCGGCCTCAGGTCTCTCAGTAACTTCCCTGCTTCTTCGAGTCTTTTGCGGAGCACTGCAGGACTGACGAAGTACAAAATCGCCCTGCACAGGTCTCTCCCAAGTCCTTCCAAATGCTCCTCATTCATATGCGAGTCTCCATTCCGTTCCCCCGGCTCCGGGTCTCTGTTGTCCAGCGCAGCCACATGACTCGGGCCGTAAAAGGACGCTTCCAAGGTGTAACTATTCACAATGTGCAGTTCCTTGAACATCACGATTCTGGCGGTGCCTTCTTTGGACTTTTCCAAGCGGAATTTGGTGTCTCTTAGGGAGAAAATACGGTTTCGGGTGGATAGGCACAAAGGGATGAGTTTGGCCAGTAGGTTGGTGCGCAGGGAGTCGGGGTCGTTGCCTCGGAGACCGCAGGCGTACATGAATACGTTCTTCTTCATTGAGTGGCCGTGCAGGTCGCAATAGAGAGAGACGGAGTGAGACTCGCTGAAGGCTTGGAAGAGTCGTTTGGAGTAGAAGATTGTGGGGTGCAAGTGCTTGTTAGGGCTTTGCCAGCGCCTGTTCAGGTCTACTCCCAGCAGCGAACAGCGGTAATTCCCATATATCACTCCATCAGGATTGAGCATAGGCACGATTTTGAACACGAAATTCTTCCTCAAAATCCTGGCTTCCCTGGAATCGCCTAGGAGGAAGTCAATTGCGCCCTGCATCATGTAGGACGAATTGGTCTCCCCAGGGTGCACTCTGGCTGTCAATATGACTCCTTTCTTCCCACGATGTGCGCTTTCTACCTATCTGATTCCTACCTTTCGGCCTCTCCCCCCTCGCAGTTGCGATAGCACGCAGCTGCGCCTCTTTGCGTTCTTCTCGCTGTCTGGCCATCTTGCGACCCGCAGCAGTTTTGAGCATAAGCAGACGTTCCTCTTCCCAGGGAGGGTAGGAAGCCAGGTCGCTGGTGATGGTAAGTACAGGGCAGTCGTTTCCAGCGTTGCTTTGACACAAAGAGTCCACTCGGAGTATATCTGCAGACCTGACAATCACACTAGCCATACGCCGCTGCAGGTCTGTATAGGTATACGGGTAGCAATGTGCGAAAAACACCTCGTCCTCCTCATATTCAAAGGTGTAAATGAAGCTGAGCGTGTAGTAAAACTGGGGCAGGCGGGTGTTGAGGCCTAGCACCCTGGGGATGTTGTTCTCGTAGTAGGAGACTGCGTCGCCTGCTCGGTGCCAACTTATGCCCTTGGTCTGTTCTTTGCGAAGGGAACGTACCAGCGGCTTCATGCCGTTATTATACAAACTGTCGTACTTCATCAGGTTGACAATACTAAAGCGCACAGTCTGTCCCTTCCTTTCATTCTTCACGGAGAAGTAAAACCACTGGGTGTGGCCCTTCGTGAGCACATCATAATCCTGCAGCAAGGTGTATTCCTCGTCCGTGACTTTGATGGCTTTCTGCAGGTTGCCGCTTTCGAAATGGGAGTTGAAGCGCAGGGTGTTGGTGAGAGGAGCGATGAGGACGGAGTCTGCGGGGATGTGTTTGGATGGAGGGAAGTGGGGGAGGTTGGAAAACATCGCTTGGTCGTACTCGGGGGCGCCTTCGAGTTCCTTCCTGACACTCAGTGGCACGCTTGCCACAGCAAACGGCCCTCTCACCACCTGGTCCTCTGCACACCTCGCATGTGAGTCATACACCACAATCCCATTCATCTCATATCGATACAGCAAGTGTCTCCCCGCCTCCCGGCCGTCCACAGCCTTCGTCCTAGTCTGTCCCTGCACTGTCGCAGTCTTCCGGTCTTCCTGCGCTTTCGTGTATCCATTGAGGATTTCAAGTGCGGTGGAGTTGACAGTGAAGCGGGACTCGTCAAGGTCTCGGGGAGTGGTTAGTCTAGGTGTAGTAATGGCTCCGTGGTAGGCAGGGAGACTCGGAGGACAGGGGGAAACTCGCCCTGCCTGGTCGTTTGTAGCGGACATATTGGACTGGAAGGACGTTGGAAGACACGGGACTGGTTGGGGGAAAGGGAAAGATGCAGTTACGATATAGAGGAAGGAGAAGATTTGAAGGAGGCATGGGTTTAAGGGTAAATCGGAGGGTTAGTGGACTTGGAGTGAGGGCAAGCATACAAATGAAGCTATGTTTCCTACATTACAACTGTCTTTTGCCTAATTGGTCTACACAAGTGAACTTCATTACTATAGTATAAGGACCAACTGGTTAAATCTGTGCAATAGATGTTAAAAGCTCTGTAATTTCCGCCAGTTCTTCCGGGATGGGGTAGGAAGGATCGAGCGAGATCAGCTAGATGGGCAATACACTGGCTTCCAAGTAATCCACCTCCTCCGCCACTTTCCTGCACCTTTCTACCATTCCCCCGCAGTCCCTAGTCCGCGTCTCCGGCTTCATCCACTCCATCACAACTCCTTCCCACTGATTAATCTGCTCCTCTACCACTGCGCTGGCCTGCTCTCGGAGCTGCCTATCCTCAGTCCTAGCAATTCCCTGCAGACTGGCCTTCATTCGACTCACGTCCAGTAGGACTTTGCTGATTGCTAAAGCCTGGATTAAGAGTTACGATTATTGCGTCGGTGGGAGAGCGGACCATATCGATTGATTGGTGGACTGTATTGAGCTGGTCGCTTAGAGCACTATTGGGACTAGGCTGCAGGGCGGACTGCAGAAAAGCGAGAATAGCCTCTGATAGGTGGACCAAAGCCCGGTAAGAAACCTCTACAGCCAGGTCTGAGTCCATCGTCGATTTCGCCCACCCCACAAATTGGTAAAACCCCACTTTGACCTGCTCCAACGCGCACTCCACAGAAGTAGTACTCGGTGAATTGGGCAGGACGGTGTAGGCGAGACTCAGTGCAGTTGTGATATCCGAGGGGTCACAGATAGCAAATGAGTCCGCACTCAGAGACAGGATCAAAGGGAAGTCCTCTGCAAGGCTGGATAGGAGAGATTGGAAGTAGGGGTCCATTTACCGCTTTATAGGCCGCGGTTAGTAATGGACTATAGTCGTCTGAGCAAAATTGCGGCGCCTGCCTTTTTTCTGGCTGCGGCAGCAGGCCTTTCCCTGCTCTTCCGCTCCAAACCCGCGCTGGAGCTGCTGCAGTCCTCGAATCGCCACGGCAAGCGACTTTCCCTGCTGAAAGGCGACCCCTCCCTATGCACCTCCACCGCCCTGATCATCCCCAATACCCCCGGTCTCACTTGCGACACTCACATTGCGCGGTTAGTACTGAAAGCCGCTGGGTCTGCTCTGGATAGAGAATGCCACAATTGGGTGGTGAAGTTCGGGAAACTGATCCCAGGGGAGTGCGCAACTACTGGTCCTGGCCGACTAGCGGTGGAGTACGTCATTCACATCGTGCCGCCGAGTGGGGTGGACTGGGGAGTGCTGGCAGGAGCCTTACACAATGCACTGAGTACTGCAGGGACGGGAGTGGGTGCGAAGAGAGTGGCAGTGACGGAAGTGGGGTGGAGGCGGGAGATGCAGGCGGAGAACTACGCGAGAGTGCTGGTGGAGGAGTGTTGGAAGGCACTGTTAGAGACTCAAGTGGAGGAAGTGCAGATTATCTGCAGAGAGCCTGCACTCCTGCCAGTGCTGCAGGCCCTAATCCTTCCCAGTGCTGATTAACAGCTAGCCATAATGCTCCCAACGATTTCCTTCTCTCTGCTTTCTCTCAGTGAGCAGCAGGTCTACAGCCAAGTTCTCACTGCAGACACAGTGCGCTTCACAGCGACCTCTGATAACTGCATCGCCTCCACTGTGAGACTTATCAGTCCTCCAAGTACAAACTACGCAGGGAAAGAGGTGCAAAAGGCAGAGGACAGAGAAAGACATCACCGACTTCTTACGAACAAAACCGCGAAATCTATATCTCCGGTGCGTGTTTCGCTATCTATGTCCCCGGAAAGGAGGGGAAATGGCAGGGGGAGTCGAATTGAGGAGAGAAGTGGGAGGAATGGGAATTGTGGGGGGAAGGAGTCGATGCAGTTTGGGGTGGAACTGCTGGGAATTGCGCAGGAATTAGGTCTGATTCCTCCGTCGAGTAGACGACCTCAGCTCCTCCCTTCAGCCGAGCTCACCCACATAATTGAGGAAATATACCTACTTCTGAGGAAAAGTGAAGAGTCGGGACTGAAGGAAATGGTAGTGGAGTACTTCAGAGGGAGGTTTCGAGGGAAAAAGGGCAGGGAAAAGGCGGAAAACTTCCTGCATACGTTGACGGTGGGAAAGGCTCAAACGTGGGAAGTGAAAGGGTTTCTGAAGGTGGTAAGTGGGGAGTGGCCTGATGACGTTCTATATCTCTACAACACAGCCCTACTGCGTCTGGAAGCCCTCACTCAATCCAAGCTTTCCATGAGTACATTTCACACAGAATACCTCGGGGACAGCCACTCCCTGTCCCTTTCCTCTCTGTACCTTTCTGCCAAGGACTCTCTAGCCCTGCTTGCGTCTATCTGCAGTCACTGTGCCCGTCTCCGTCGTTCCAGTCCCACTGCTACAGACACCCCTGCAAATGCGCTCCTCTATGAGCTGCTTGCCTCTCACTTAGCGCATGTATGATGGCTTTCCCCCGAGACTACGACAAGGCAGCATCGGATTCAACCACCAGTTCCTTTGAGCTACGAGGTAGACTCACTAGGGAGCTAGCAAGTACATATGTAGCTGAGAGTATGGGGAACTGGAGGCTTTGAAGGAGACTAAGCTGGCTTTAGCTATGGGAGTATAGTAATGGCTGCTTTTCACTACTTGTTCAAGTTTATAGTGATTGGCGACTCGGCGGTAGGGAAGTCCTGTCTGCTCCTTCAATTCACCGACCACCGTTTCAAGTCAGACCACGACCTAACCATTGGCGTCGAGTTCGGAGCCCGCACAGTTACCATCAACGACAAGCCCATAAAGCTGCAAATCTGGGACACTGCAGGGCAAGAAAGCTTCCGCTCCATCACTCGTTCTTACTACCGCGGCGCTGTAGCAGCCCTGCTCGTTTTCGACGTGACTAAAAGAGAGTCTTTTGAAGCGCTGGAAAGCTGGTTGAGGGAAACCCGGAATAACGCGAATGGAACTATTACGATTGTGTTGGTGGGGAATAAGGTGGACATGGAGGAGGAGTAAGGGCTATAGTAGGCGGATGGTCACGAGGGAAGAGGCGGAGATGTTCGCGCAAGGACACAAGTTGAGCTACATCGAGACGAGTGCGAGGACTGGACTCAACGTCGAGGAATGCTTTGTGGCGCCTGCAAGGACCGTTATGTCCAACATAGAAGCAGACGTGTACGACCTGGCTAGTGACGTACCGCCTATCTAGACCTGCGGCATCAAGGTCTCCCACCCTCTTTCCAAAGGCCGCATCCGCCCTACTCAAGTCTCCACCTCCTCCTCGCATAGCAAGAAATCTTGTCAGTGCTAGTCATATCTACACTCCTCACTCCGCCATGGCAGGACTCGAATGCTGCCTCAGCCTGTAGTTTTCCTTTAGTAGGTTGCCTTCATCTTCCCCAGGAGCCACGCTTTCTTCCCTGGACTTCCGGACTTGGTAGCTGGCGCCGACTTCCATTTCGGTGGGTCGCTCCACGAAAGAAGGCAGGGAGGAGACGTCAATGGTTCTCGAAGGGGCGAGTTTCCCGTAGCCACTTGGAGTTTCTGATATTCCTCCATTGTCCACTGACTTGGTGCCGGACTCAGCAGGGGTGCAGTGAGGCACGATTGGGCGGGAGTCAGCCACAGGAAGTTGAAATTCCAACTGGAAAGCGGACTGGTCCATGTGAGCTGCTTGGCTGGAGTTGATGGGAGTTACCTTTGGCCGGGGGTTTCTACGGAGTAGGATGAATTCGTAGGTCGTTAAGTGTCTGAAGCCAAGGTAGCAGTGGAAAAGTATCAAATACCCGTTTGAAGCGACAATTGCCACACACAGTGCTGATACAAATATCAGCGTGGAGATATAGGTATAGCCACTGTCGCCCAGAGAGAAGCGGCTGCGCAGCTCTCTTCCCGTCGATTCGTCATCAAACACTGACTTCAACTGCCCCAGTGCAGTGGCCAGCTCCATCACCATACACACCTGCAGCGACACTATCAACACCACGAACCACCTATAGTTCGCCTTGCCCACGCAGTTATTCAGCCAGTCACAGTGATGGTCGAACTGCTCCGCACAGCGGTCACACTTACTACAGTGTTTGCTTCTCGCTCCTACGTGAGTGGAGCACTTGATGCACAGGCGAGGGAACTTCGTGTAGTCGTAGTGAGTTGCGAGGAGTCCGAGCTTCACTTGGACTGCGAGGTCGGTAGGGTCGAGTTTGGTGCAGATGAAACAGGTGAGAATGGTGCTGGTGAGCCCGAAGGAGTAAATCGTCATCAGCGCCACTCTGGCCTGCTCCCCCGCCGCCCTGCCCACCACCGCATAAAAGAGCCCCGCCAGCAGTGCTATTGCGATCCAAGCCACAATCTGGAGATAATGCAGCGGCAAACAGAACCCATTTCTCTTCATTGTCTGCTATCTCTAATTACTGGAGCGAGAGCTCATATAGGTGGAGTTGACTGTGAGAAAGGATGGAGGAGACGGCTTGCGGCTGCTCTTGTAGGATAAAATGTCTTTCCAAGGCTGTTAAAAAGGGCATAATCGTGTGAGAAACGCGGAATTTATATGTCAAAAATACCTTAGTTTCCGCTGAAATCGCCCCTAAAAGGGTCGATAGCAGTGCATCTGCGAGACTCTAAATTGGGACTTACAGGCATGTAGAATAAATCTGACATTAACACGATATCATACGGTCCTGCCAGAGCTGTCCGGTGGCTCGCATTGGTCCAGTCCAGCTCCTGGGCGGTGTAAGTGCCGACGAACAGGCCTGCGTTGAGGGCTAAGTTCGACTGGGTCAGGGCGAGCACTGGGGGAATATCGGTAGCGGTCACCTGCGCACCTTTGATGCAACTGACAATAGAAGGCAGTGCACACCCAGCCCCCAGCTCCAACACTCGCAAATGCGACATACTCCCAGGGTACATCCGACACACATACTGTGCCAACAGGTAGGCAGCGTCCCACAACTGTCCACCCACTCCACACGCTATTTCCTGCTTTATCTTGATCTTCGGTCCGAAGTTATCAGTGACAATGACCTTAAGTCCTGCATGTCTGTAGTCCTCCCCAAAGCCTTCAAAGGCCTGAGACAGGTCCACTGCTCTTTCCTCATCAGCCATTTTGCCTATCCTTGGGTGCAGAGGCTTGGCGGGCAGCAATATGGAGGACTTGAGAAGGCAGAAGGAGGGGATGCGACTGAGAGTCCAGAGAGCGGTGCAGGAGGCGGGGGTGGGGCTGGACATGTATGAAGGGCCGCAGTCTTTGGAGGAGGCGGTGGCACAGCTGGAAGCAGTCAATATGCGTCTCCGTCAGCAGCTGCCCACAGAAGCCCAGGCCTTCCTCCAAATCCAGCTCCGAGTGCTAGTCCTAGCCCCTCAGCGCATACTCTGGGAGTCCTTCCTGGCTGCCTACCTGCAGAGTCTCTGGCAGACTCCTGGGCCGTCGCAAGTCTGTCCTGCCTTGCTACTGTGTGGATTTGAGGACTTGGTTATTACCACTTCGCAAGGGTTTATCCGCCAGTGTCTCAGTGAAGAAGTGAAACAGCGCGCTGGTCGTCTGGACGAAGAAGCCTTGGGCCCTCTCGAGGACTGGGCCAAGGGCAGACTGCTGCCCTGGCTCAGTTCTATGCGCATCCCTCTGCAGGACTTCGCTGTCTTCCCTGAAGTCGCCCGAGCCCTCGCCTCCACTCGCATCTCTCAAATCTACGACATTATCCTCGATTTCCCTACTTCCCAGCCCGCTCTCAGTGACCTCGGCACCTGTCTCCGCCGGGAACTCGACCTGGTCCCAGTGCTCGAAGCGCAGCTAGTGAAGGAAATGAGTAGCAGAGCAATAGCAGCCTGCAAGCCTACAGAGGGCATTCTCCTCCTCTATATAAACCTGTCCAAAACGCTCAAACACCTGTTTACCACCATTGAAGTGCTGGAAGCGGCGGCGGAGCCACTGAAAAAGGCGCTGAGAGCCAGACCGGATACTTTCAGGTGTATTATTCAGAGTATTGCGGAGGACTTGGAACTGTACCAAATGCTCGATATTAAGCAGAAGAATGTGAAGGAACTGGACGAGTTTTCCAGTGAAGAGGACGAGGCGGCTGCTGCAGAGTGGCAGCCCATCCCTAGGAGTGCTGTGAGAAGTGCCATCAGTGCACTCAACAAGCGGAGCGACTTGGTCAGTATGTTGGTCAATATATATGGCAGTCCAGAGCAGTTCATGGACGATTACAGAGCTTTCCTAGGGCAAAAGCTAGTGGATGCTCGAGATTTCCAAGCCTCAGCAGAACTAAAGGATCTGGAAATGCTCAAAAAGCGGTTCGGCGAAGCCAACGTCCATAAGTGCGAAGTAATGCTGCAAGACGTCGCCAACTCCAAGCGAATCAACTCCTTCATCCACGACTCCCCCGGTAATGTCCTGCAATGTCTCGTGATTTCCAGCTACTTCTGGCCTATAGAGGAAGCGGAGGGCCACTTCAAGCTGCCACTGCAGCTGCAGCAGGCCTTTGACTGGTACTCGCAGAGGTACACCATGGCCAAGGCTTCGAGGAAGCTGAAGTTCCATGAAATGATGGGGAAAGCCACGGTGACGCTGGAGTTTGAGAATGGCAGCAAGACATGGACTGATGTTGCACCCCTGCATGCAGCCATCATTTCCCTCTTCAACGACTGCTCCACTCGCAAGTCAGCCGAGGAACTGGCCCTTGCCCTAGCTATTTCCCCAGGCCTGCTACGGAAGGAAATAGCAGTGTGGGAGGCGCGGGGAGTGCTGGTGAAGGAAAAGGCGGGGGAGGAGGTGTTTTACACTGCTGTGCAGAGGCTAGTTTAGGTATCTATAATGAATTGGGATGTGGCTGAGTGGCGGGCGCGCTATTTCCGCTTGCTGAAGGAACGTCTAAGCAATCTGCAGGTCCTCAGCTCCTACCAGCTGCAAGCACCCATCTACTCCCTCTCCTTCTCTCACCTGGACTCTCGCTGGCTCCTCGCTTCCGACGAGTCCGGCCTGGTCTCCATCCTTGACACAGAGGAAACCCCGCTCTGTCCCAAAGACCAGTTCCGCGCCCACAACAACTCGATCTTCGACTCTGGCTGGAGCTTGGACGGAAGCCGTATTATGACTGCTTCCGGAGACCTGACCGCTGCAGTGTGGGATATAGAGACCAAGGAGGCGGTCACGCTTAGTGGTCACCTGGGGAGTGTAAAATGTATCAGGAATAGTCCGATTTGGAGGGATGTGTATATCTCTGCGGCGAGGGATGACCGTATCTTGATATGGGATTTACGAGAAGGCAGAGGCAGCAGTGTGAGTCCAATCGGGTACATATCCGAAGAGCTGGTGAAGCCTGTTCTCGGCAGCAGGGGCAAGCGAGGCATGCAGAGCTATACGGCAGTGGAATTGCTATGCGGAGGACATATCGCTGTGTCCTGTGACGCACATGAAGCCGGACTCAAGTTTTGGGACTTGAGGAAGATGGTGGGCGCGAATCCCAGTAAGAATAAGGCGACGGCGAGGCCGAGGTTTGCGGGGTCGTTGGACCCACTGTCCTCGAGGAGAGTGCAGCAGGCGGCTTTGCTGGAGCAGGAAAAGATGTCTGCACAGCTGCTTGTGCCGCCTACTGCCCGGGATACGTCTCGATTAGAGGAAGTGATCGAACCTCGTCTGAGCGGCAGCGCCTCCCTAGCCTTGTCTCCATCCAAAAGCCAGCTCCTCGTAACCTCCCTCAGCAACTGCCTCTACGTCTACCCCTCCATCAACCACGTCGACACCGTCCCTCCCCTCCAACTAATGGGCGTCAAAGTGTCTTTCTACGTACGCAGCCAATTCAGTGCAGATGAGCGATTCATAGTCTCTGGGTCTCAAGACGGCTCTGTGCATATATGGGACTTAGAGGATTTGACGTGGAAGGCAGTGCTTTGCAGTGCGCACAGTCAAGAGGTGAATAGTGTGTCTTGGACTGACACTCATAGTGCCTTTTTGGCGTCGTGCTCGGATGACAGGGAGGTCAAGCTGTGGGATTGTGTCCTATAGAACTAGGCTAGAACTGGCGGAATAGCTTTAAGGTTCGGTCGAAACTGCAGGTCGCGAGTAGGCTGGAATCGGCGGAAAAGCGCACATTTGTGACCTTGTTGGAGTGAGGTAAAGTGGCTTCAAGGCTCCAATCCTTCAAATTCCACACCTTTACAGTATGGTCGTAGGACCCACTGTACACCCGGTCCTCTGTGCATAGTACACTGGACACCAATTTCTCATGTGCAGGGATCGTATAGATCAGTCCATGACGTCTCAAGTCCCAGATCTTGACAGTGTTGTCGTCACTGCCGCTAGCCACTGTGTATCCATTGGGGGAAATGCTGAGGGAAAGGAGTTGCTTGAGGTGGCCACGCAGGTGCATTATGGCCTTACCAGTACGCAGGTCCCAGACCAATGCCACTCCCCCTAAGTCTCCAGTGACCAGTAAAGATCCGTCTATATGGCCTGCGAGGGCGTATATAGGCCTGGAGTGTCCTTCCTGTCTCAGTACCTCCACTCCAGTAGTCACGTCCCAAAGCCTCATCGTCAGGTCATGAGACACACTTGCGACCGCGGTCTCCACGCCTAGAAAAACAGCGTCGTTGACTCGGTCCAAGTGACCACGGAAGGTGGTGGGTGTAGAGGTCCAGAGGGTGAGGTTGGTATCGGCTGAAGCGGTGAGGAGGGCGCCTGAGGGGGAGTAGGTGACGGAGTTCACTCGGTCAGTGTGGCCGGACTTCACTTCGAGTGGCTGGGCGTCTGGAAGGGACCAGATCGTCACTTTGCCGGACCAGCCGGAAACAGCAATAGCAGGCTGGAGAGGGTGAAAGCAGCAGCAGCTCGGCACTCTGTCATCCACCACCTGCGACCCAATCGGCTCAATCTGCAGGGTCCTGGGAGGGACGGAGGCGGGCAGCAGGCACTGGGCATGCTGTAGAGCGAGGCGTAGCGCTGCTTTCGACAGAGAGTGCTGGGTCAGCTTTTGCCGCAGGAGGAGGAGAGACTGGTCACTCATAGATTTCAGTCGATTTGAGACCTCCAAAGCCGAAAAGCGCTAAAATTGCCTGAATTATCGACGATTCTAGGCCTGCAGGCTGCTGCATGTATAGAACAGGGAGTGGAAATCAGGCAAATATGCTGAGAAAAGGACTCAGAAGGGCAGTGGGCTCCTTCATTCCCACCACTCCCCTGGAATTCGGACCCAACGGCCTTTTATCTCTCTACGAATACGCAGACGACGACGTAATCATCCCTTAGAACCTGAAGCTCGGCTTCCTGGGCGCTAGTTTGGTGAACCTTTCCTCTCTGAGTTACTACTTCTACAGTGAGTTCCACTCAGTTTCCCCCTCCACCGCCCCTCTTCTCCTTTCCGGCCTGTCCACAGGCGTGCTTTCCGCCATTTGGCTCAACTCCGGAAGCACCGTCACAGCCCTGTATTTGCACAAGCAGGGGAAAGTGGTGCACCTGCATACAGCTACAGTGCTGGGGGTAAAGCTAGGCAGAAGGGCAGTGCAAAGCATGTGGAAATGGACGTTTCGCAGGTGAAATCGGAGAAGACGGAGCAGGGGTATCGGATAAAGTATGGGAATCGGACCTACTTTTTGAGCGGAACTGGGAAAATTCTGCATTCTGAGGCGTTTTTGGCAGTGCTCAGAGGCCTGCCTATTCAGCTACCCTAGAGTTAGGCTTTCTTAGAGCTCAAGTGGCTGCATGTATCTGCTTAGTGCTGTTTGGCGTTGCAGGTACGCATTAGACCCTATCTGTGCGAAGGGTTTCTCCCAGTCTGCAGCCAGTATTCAAAGAGGTAGACATACCTCTGTCCTTTAGTGTCTATTCCTGCTCTACTTATTGGCTATCTATCAGTCTGGTGGTTGATAACGACGGAACAACGCAGGTATCCGCACTTTCCAGCCAGTGTATTGTCTAAAAAAAGGAAAATATGCATGAATTTCCTCTATGCATGGGAGAGG
>Ga0247837_1000337_pt1 | contig 98679 bp, 88 predicted proteins | sample LaCtaG_2_FD_187115 | JGI IMG/M metagenome (GOLD analysis project Ga0247837, IMG submission 187115) | Freshwater microbial communities from meromictic Lake La Cruz, Castile-La Mancha, Spain - LaCruzMarch2015_14.5m | ecosystem: Environmental > Aquatic > Freshwater > Lake | place: Spain: Castile-La... | reverse complement strand
CTATTTCAATCGAAGGGAGGCGACACGGCCGCGTGCACAAGCGCACCGGGCCTTGATCATAATGCCGCGCAGGGCGATGAGGCCGCAGCGTAGGGTAGACAAGCGCAGCGCAGTCCACCAGCGACCGCGAAGACCGTGCCGGATTCGGTGGACCACGGCATTGCTTGGGCCGGACGGGGCATTCGCCCCGTCCGCAACGTTTTCTCCGGACCCGCGGGCTGGTATACTCACGCAAGGCCGCGTGGCCTTGTTTTATCCTAGAATCGGCAATTGCTCACGCAAAGACGCCAAGAACGCAAAGAACGCAAAGAAGAATAGAACTTTGCCGGCGATGATCCCGTCACCCGGTAGGTGAACCGTACGACAGAGATATCGCATTGAAAAACTTTGCGTCTTTGCGTGAAACAAATGCTCATCAGGCCGGACGGGGCATTCGCCCCGTCCGAAATGTTTTCTCCGGACCCGCGGGTCTGCCGTACCCATCGGCGACCGAATAAACAATTGGGACGGGGCGAATGCCCCGTCCCGCCCGGAAAGCGAGCTTGGCGCCTTGGCGTGATCATTGCTCTTCTTCTTTGTGTCTTTGTGCCTTTGTGAGAGAATTACTCACGCGCAGCGACGAAGGATCAAGATGAAGACCTACACCGAAGACGCCTTTGAACGGCTGATCGTCGAGCACCTGGTCTTACACGGCGGCTACGAGCCCCGCGGCCTGACGGCGTTCGACCCGGACGAGGCCCTGGCCATCCACGCGGGCTTCGACGTGCAGCGGGCGCTGATCCCGGCGGATGTGCTCGGCTTCGTTGCGGACACCCAGCCCAAGCCTTGGGCCAAGCTCCAGGCGATCCACGGCGCGTCGCTGGCGGGCCTCTTCCTCGACGCACTCACCAAGGCCCTCGATACGTTCGGCCTGCTGTCGATGCTGCGCCGGGGCTTCAAGTTCCATGGCCAGAAGATCCTGCTGGCTTACTTCAAACCCGGCAACAACCTGAATCCGGCGGTCTGGGACCTGTACGACCAGAACCGTCTGCGCGTGGTGCGCCAACTGCGCTACGACCCCAAGACCGACGACGAACTGGACCTGGCGCTGTTCGTCAACGGCCTGCCCATTGCCACCGGCGAGTTGAAGAACCCGATGACCGGCCAGCAGGCGACGGCGGCCAAGCAGCAGTATCGGCAGGACCGCGACCCCCATGCACCCCTGTTCCGCTTCAAGGCCCGCGCCCTGGTTCACTTCGCCGTGGATGCGGACGAGGTCTGGATGACCACTCGCCTGAATGGGCCCTCCACCCGCTTCCTGCCCTTCAATCGCGGACATGACGGCGGCGCCGGCAACCCGCCGGTGGCGGGCAGGCACCGTACCTGTTACCTGTGGGAAGAGGTCTGGCAGCGCGACAACCTGTTGGATTTGGTGGGGCGGTTCCTGCACTTGCAGACCGAGGAGGAGAAGGACCCGGACACCGGTCAGGTAACGGTCAAAGAGACGATGGTCTTCCCGCGCTATCACCAATGGGATTGCGTGCGGCGCCTGCTGGCGGCGGCCAGGGAGACGGGCGCCGGCACGAACTTCCTGTCGCAGCACTCGGCGGGTTCGGGCAAATCCAACACCATTGCCTGGGTCGCCCACCGGCTGGCCGCGCTGCACGACGACCAGGATCGCAAGGTCTATGACGCGGTCGTGGTGCTGACCGACCGCAAGGTGCTCGACCAGCAGTTGCAGAATACCGTCTATCAATTCGAGCACAAGAGCGGTGTCGTGGAGAAGATCGACACCGACTCCGCCCAACTCGCCCGCGCGCTGACCGCCGGGGTGCCGATCATCATCTCCACCATCCACAAGTTCGGCTTCATTCAGGACAAGATTCAGGCCCTGCCGGACCGGCGCTACGCCATCATCGTCGATGAGGCCCATTCGTCGCAGACCGGCGACATGGCGGTCACCCTCAAGGAATTGCTTTCCGACAGCGCGCTCGCCGCCAGGCTCGAGGCTGAAGGTGAGGACCTGTCGGCGCCGGATCAGCTCGCGCTGCGCGCGGCCCTGTTCCGCGGGCCTCAGCCCAACATGAGCTTCTTCGCCTTCACGGCGACGCCCAAGCATAAGACGCTGGAGCTGTTCGGTCACAAGGGTTCCGACGGCAAACCGGCGCCCTTTCACCTCTACTCGATGCGCCAAGCCATCGAGGAGGGCTTCATCCTCGACGTGCTCAAGGGCTACATGACCTACCAGCGCTTCTTCCAACTCGCCAAGCAGGTCGCGGACGACCCGGTATTGGACAAGAAGAAGGCCGCGGCGGCACTGGCCCGCTTCGTCAGCCTGCACCCGACCAATATCGCGCAGAAGACCCAAATCATCCTGGAGCATTTTCGCGCCTGCGTGATGCACCAGCTCCAAGGCCGCGCCAAGGCGATGCTGGTGACCAGTTCGCGGCTGATGGCGGTGAAATACAAGCAGTCCTGCGACGCCTACCTGATCGATAAGGGGAAGGACCCGGGCTACAGCGCTATCCGCTGTCTGGTGGCCTTCTCCGGCGAGGTCCAGGACGACCAGGTGAGGGGTGTCACCTACACCGAGCCGCAGATGAACCGCGGCAGCGACGGCAAGCCCATCAAGGAAACCGAGCTGCCCGCCCGTTTCGCCTCCAGTGTCTATCAGGTGCTCATCGTCGCCAACAAGTACCAGACCGGCTTCGACCAACCGCTCCTGTGCGCAATGTATGTGGACAAGCGCCTGGACGGCATCCAGGCGGTGCAGACACTCTCACGGCTCAACCGCACCTATGGTCGGCTGCTGCTTCGCAAGCCGCCGCCGCCCGCCGGCGGTGCGCCGGTGGACTTGGGCGACGATGTGGTGCTGGCCTCCTATAAGCTGAAGCTGGACGCCGCGGGCGACTTGACCCTGAAGGCCGGCGGCTCCGGCGAGTTGCCGGGCCCCGAATACACCGGGACCGGCACCGCGAAGCCGCCGCAGGAGCGGCTCTCCACCATCATCGAGGTCATCAATACGCGCTTCGGCACCGACTTCGACGCCCAGGACCTGGTGGATGGTGTCACCGCACAACTGGTGGCCGATGCCGACCTCCAACAGGCCGCCCGCGTCAACGACAAGGGCAACTTCGGGGTTCCGTTCCGGGAGGCATTGGACGACGCGCTGGTAACCCGCCACGAAAAGCACGGCGACTTCATCAACACGCTCTTCCAGGACGAGGCACTGGGGGCCTTCTTCCGGAACTGGATGCTGGATCAGGTCTATGCGCAGTTGCGTGGCGGCAGTGATTCAGCAATGCAGGATCACTGATTCCGGAACAGCGCCCACACCTCGCGGAAGCGCTCGTGGGTCGAGTCGCCGATCCACTCGAAGGCGACCGATTCGGTGCAGGAGACCTGGACGCTGCCGGCGCGCATGCGGTCGAGCACATTCTCCTTGCACTCGGGCTTGCGCGAGATGATGGCATCGGCCGGGACGAAGACCTGATAGCCCCAGCGCTGGAGCCCGGAGACGGTCTGGGAGATGCAGATGTGGGCCTCCATGCCGACCACGATCAATTGGCGCCGCCCGGGGTGGGCCGAGATATTGCGCTCGAACCCCGCGGCGGTGCAGCAGGAATAGGCCGTCTTTTCGGTCGGCTGGGTGTCCGGCGGCAGATTGCACGCGATCGAGGCGATGATCGGCCCCAGCCCCGCGGAGTTCTGCTGGGTGGCGATCACCGGGATGCCGAAGACCTTGGCCGCGGCGATCAGGCGATTGATGTTGCCGACCACCTGCTCCAGTTCATCGGCCCCCATCGCCTTGGCCAGCCGTTCCTGGGCGTCGATGATGAGCAACTGGGACGCGTCCCGCTGACACAGCGGCATCTGGACTGGTTGAACGCTCAATGGATGTCCTCCGGTTGGTTGTCGCTGCCGACGGCAGCCTTGTTATACCTGACGGTTTTGAGTTTTCAGTTTTTGGTTTTTCGTAAGATGCCGACCAACATCGCGTCAATAAGAACGAAAAACCGAAAACTGAAAACGTAACGGTCGATTGCCTCTTGGCCCCGGTGCCTCGCAGCCCTGGGGCACCAGGATCAGAACACGAAGAGCGGCGGCGCCGGGCAGTTGGCGAGCGCCGGGATGCAGGTTTCAAACAGCGACGCGCGGTGCAGACCGCCGCCGGCCGCCCGGGTGATCAAGCAGGCCGCCATGGCCGGCGCCTCACCGAGCACGCAAAAGAGTCGGCCACCCGGGGCCAGTTGCTCCTCCAGCACCGCCAGGGCCGCGAGTTCGGGCACCGAACCGCTCACCGCGATGACATTGAAGGGGCCGCCCGCGGTCGGCCCGGCCAAGGCGTCGGCCGTGCGCACCTCGATCCGGTCGAATCCCGCGGCAGCGAGACGCTCGCGCGCGGCGGCGGCCAGCGCGGGTTCGAGTTCCAGGCTGACCACCCGGGCGCCCAGACGGCTGAGACAGGCGCTCAGGTAACCGCTGCCGGTGCCGACCTCCAGCACCCGGTCGGCGACCTGCACCTTAAGCGCCTGCAACAGGCGCCCGACCACCTTGGGGGCCAACATCGTGCGACCCTCACCGAGCGGGACCTCCAGGTCTGCGTAGGCCAGCCCCCGGTAGGCGTCCGGGACGAAGCCCTCGCGCCGGATCTCGCCCATGACCTCGAGCACCCGATCGTCCAGCACCTCCCAGGGGCGGATCTGTTGCTGGATCATATTGAAGCGCGCGATGTCACTGCTTGAGTCCACGAGGGTTTCTCCGCGGGGTTCAGGGGGTTTAGGGCCGGTCGGCGTGCAAGGCTAAGGGCTTCGCACCCGGCGTGCAACCGCGCAACCGGGCGCGCCGGTCGGCCCCGCCGATTTGGGGCCACCCGTCATCGGCTGAACCTGGAATCGGCAGTTGCTCACGCAAAGACGCCAAGAACGCAAAGGAGAATCAAACTTTGCAAGCGATGCTTCCGTCACCCGGCAGGTGCGCCGTGCGACAGAGATATCGCATTGAAAAACTTTGCGTCTTTGCGTCTTCGCGTGAAACAAATGCGCTTTCCAGGCTCAAGCACTACGCGTCAGCGGCCAGTCGGGCGGCGCTTGGCCTTGAGGCATTTCCGATAATAGATAAAATTAGCGATTTCTGAAATAAATTTAGTCGTGGGCTGCCGCCGCAGGGGGGCACCGGGGGCCGCCGCCGATGCAGATCGACCTGAAAAGCCACCTGCACCTGCCCGTGCCGCCATTTCGATCGAAGCCGCAGCCGCCCATCCAAGCGGCCGGGTATGCTATCGTTCGCCGGGCGCTGCCACCCAGGACCTGGCCAGGACCAGGCCAGGAACAGGATCGGAAGCGCGGCACAGACTCCGAACCCCAGCTACCCGGTAGCCAGCGCATGCGCAGACCTCACCCACTCGCGGCACTCCTGATCGCCGCGACCGCCGCCTCGGTGTCGGCGGCCGACCAGCCGGCGCCGCTCCCGGCGGCCCCGGCCCAAGCCCAAGCCCAAGCCCAGTCACCGCCCCCGGCCAGATCACCCGTCCCGCCCCCGCCCAAGCCCGGCGCCCAGAAAAAAGGCAGCGTAAAGGCCGAATACAAGGGCCCGACCGAGGCCGACATCCGCACCGCCTACCAGGACCGGGTCGACCTGCTCAACGCGGGCACGGCGCAGTATCTCGATCCTGCGGCGGCGGCCAAGCTCACCATCAAGCTGGTCAAGGTGGATGTGGTGGAATGCAACCCGGCCGAGGAGCGCCAGGATACCTACGTCTGCAGCATCCTGATCGAGGCCGGCGTGGGACCCGGCGAGGTCGAGTTCAAGCGCGTGGAGGTCGCGCTGGTCAAGGCGAAGGACGCCTGGCGGATCCAATAGGAGCGCCGCATAGACTGACCCCTGCGCCCCCCTGCCCGATTACTTGCACCGTGGCCCGCTCGCACCCCGCCGTGGTCTGGCCCACCGGCGGCGCGTCGCGCGTCCGGCCTCATGAAGCGTCTTTTTGAGTCCCCAACCCTTCCCAACACAGCACCCTGAGGTAATCTGCATGTCCTTGATCTCTCGCTCAATGGCCGAACTGATCGGCACCTTCTGGCTGGTCCTCGGCGGTTGCGGCAGCGCCGCGCTGGCGGTGGTCTTCATGGCCGGCCCCAACGATATCGGTATCGGCCTGCTCGGCGTCGCCCTCGCCTTCGGCCTCACGGTCCTGACCATGGCCTATGCCATCGGGCACATCTCGGGCTGCCACCTGAACCCGGCCGTAACCATCGGTCTGGTCGTGGGCGGGCGCTTCAGCGCGGCGGACGCCCCCCTGTACATCCTCTTCCAGACGCTCGGGGCCATCCTGGCGGCCTTCCTGCTCCTGCTGATCCTCAAGGGCCGACCAGACTTCGTCCTCGCGGCCAACAGCCTGGCGGTGAACGGATTCGGTGACCTGTCGCCGGGCAAGTACGGCCTGACCACCGCGCTGATCATGGAGGTCGTCATGACCGCCGTGTTCCTGTTCGTCATCCTGGGCGCCACCGACAAGCGCGGCATCGGGACCCATGCGGGCCTCGCCATCGGCCTGGCGCTGACCCTGATCCACCTGATCTCCATCCCGGTGACCAACACGTCCGTGAACCCGGCCCGCAGCACCGGACCGGCCCTGGTCCTGTGGCTGAACGGAGAGGGACTCGCCCTGTCCCAACTGTGGCTCTTCTGGGTAGCCCCGATCATCGGCGCCGGTATCGCCGGCGGGGTCTACCGGCTGTTCGAGACCCCTGACGGCAAGTAGGGGCAGGCGAGTACATGGTCCCGTCGGCCTTGCGCACCGGGACCGGCCGTTCGAGACCACTGACAGCAAGTCGCCGCCGAGCCGGCAGGGGGCCTGGCCCCCTGCCGGCTCTGGGCCTTCGCCGGCCTCGATCGTCGTTCCGGCCGCAGCGCCCGTAGGGTGCGCCGCGCGCACCCGGACCACCGATTGCACCGGCGTACCCCCGGGGTGCGCACGGCGCACCCTACGGTGATCGGCTTCGACAGGTCGGCCGCGGCCTGAACCGTGATCGCGCCGTCAGTACGCCGTTGCGCTTGATCTTGGGGGTGTCTTCAGCCCCGAAGGGGCGCGACATATCAGCCCAGGGCAACGCCCTGGGATAAGACCGTCTCATCGGCTAGCCCTGAAAGGGCGTGACATAACGGCGGGGTGCCTTTTGTCACGCCCTTTCAGGGCTAACCCGCGCTACACCCTATACCCAGGGCGTTGCCCTGGGCTGGTATGTTCGACCACGTTGGGGTCGGAATGCGGGACAAGGTGAAATGGGGTATTGGCTCTTTTGCCAACACGTTGTTCGCGCACGCCCCGGCGGGGGCCTAGCCCCCTGCCGACTCGGGGCCTTCGCTGGCCTCGATCGTTGTTCGGGCCGCCGCGCCCCTAGGGTGCGCCGCGCGCACCCGGGCCACCGAGGCACCGGCGTACCCCAGGGGTGCGCACGGCGCACCCTACGGTGATCCTAGAATCGGCAATTGCTCACGCAAAGACGCCAAGGACGCAAAGAAGAATAGAACTTTGCTGGCGATGATCCCGTCACCCGGTAGGTGAACCGTACGACAGAGATATCGCATTGAAACACTTTGCGTCTTTGCTTCTTTGCGTGAAACAAATGCTCTTTCCAGGGTGATCGGCTTTGACAGGTCGGCCGCGGCCGGAACCGCGATCACGGCGTCAGAGCACCACCAGGTTGTCGCGGTGGATCAGTTCCTCCGCGTCCACATAGCCCAGGATCGCCTCGCAGCGGCTGCTGGGCTCACCGCGGATGCGCCGGGTCTCGGCCACGTCGTAGTTCACCAGGCCGCGGGCGACCTCCCGGCCCTCCTCGTCCTCGCAGGCCACCACTTCGCCGCGATTGAAGGTCCCGTGCACCGCCTTGACCCCCACCGCCAGCAGGCTGGTGCCCTTCTCGCGCAGCGCCCGTACCGCGCCCGGGTCCAGGGTCAGGCGACCGCGCACCTGCAGGTGCCCGGCCAGCCACTGCTTGCGTGCCGCCTGGGGGCCCTGCGCCGGGAGCAGCAGGGTACCCACCGCCTCACCGGCGCCGATGCGCGTCAGGACGGCGCTCCCGCGCCCGGGGGCGATGACCGTGGCCGCCCCGGAGCGGGCCGCCAGCCGGGCGGCGCGCACCTTGGTCACCATCCCGCCGGTACCGCACCCGGTGACGCTGCCCCCGGCCACCAGGTCCAGTTGCGGGTCGTCCACCCGCGTCTCGCCGATCAGCCGCGCCCCCGGGTCGCCGCGCGGGTCGCGGTCGAAGAGCCCGTCCTGATCCGTCAGCAGGATCAGCAGATCGGCCTCGATCAGGTTCGCCACCAGGGCGGCCAGGGTGTCGTTGTCGCCGAAGCGCAGCTCGTCGGTGGCGACCGTGTCGTTCTCGTTGATGACCGGGATCACCCCCAGTCCCAACAGTGTGCGCAGGGTGCCGCGGGCGTTGAGATAGCGGGCGCGATGGGCCAGGTCGTCGCGGGTCAGCAGCACCTGGGCCGTGTGCAGGCCAAAGGTCTCGAAGCAGGCCTCATAGGCGCGCACCAGCCCCATCTGACCGACGGCGGCGGCGGCCTGTAGCTCCGGTAGCGCCTTGGGGCGCTGTCGCCACCCCATGCGCACCATACCCTCGGCTACCGCCCCGGAGGACACCAGCACCACGTCGTGCCCGGCCGCCCGCCGCGCCGCGATCTGTTCCACCCAGGGCATCAATAGCCCCCGGGTCAATCCCTGACCGTCGCGGGTCAGGAGGGCGCTGCCGATCTTGACGACCCAGCGGCGGGTCGCGGGGAGAGTGTCGCGGGAGAGCAAGTCGAGGGCTCCTGGATAGTGTTGGTGTATACCGTTAGGTTCTCAGTTTTTGGTTTTTCGTTTTTCGTTTTTCGTTACGCGATGTCGGCCAGCGTCTTACCAAAAACCAGCAACTGAAAACCAAAAACCGTCGGGTATAACGCGGGAAGGGAGATAGGTCCGGCGCCAGGCTCAATCGAGCGGGTGCCAGCCCGCGGCATCGGGCTCGTCCGCGGGCTTGGTCTCGCCGGACTCGACCTTGAGTTGCTCCAGCCGGCGCATCAGGTCCTCCATCAGCCGGGCCGTACCGGCGCCGGTCAGGGCCGAGCACTCATAGACCGGCCCCAGCCACCCCAGTTCGTCCAGCACCTGCTCGCGCAGCCGCTGCAGCGCCGCGGGCGCGAGCAGATCGGACTTGTTCAGCACCAGCCAGCGCTCCTTATCCGCCAGATCACCGCCGAAGGCGGCAAGCTCCGTCTCGATCTTGCGCACCTGCGCGGCCGGCTCCAGCGTCTCGTCCAGGGGGGCCACATCGACCAGATGCAGGAGCAACCGCGTGCGGGCCAGGTGCTTGAGGAACTGGATGCCGAGTCCGGCACCCTCGGCCGCCCCCTCGATCACCCCGGGGATATCGGCGATCACGAAGCTGCGCCGGTGTCCCAGACGGACCACGCCCAGGTTCGGATAGAGGGTGGTAAAGGGATAGTCCGCCACCTTGGGTCGGGCACTGGAGACCTGACGGATCAGCGACGACTTGCCGGCGTTGGGGAAGCCGAGCAGCCCCACGTCCGCCAACAGGATCAGTTCCAGGTGCAGGTCGCGCCGCTCCCCCGGGGTGCCGGGCGAGAACTGACGGGGGGCGCGATTGGTGCTGGACTTGTAACGGGCATTGCCGATGCCGTGAAACCCGCCCTGCGCGACCAGCAGGCGCTCACCGTTGGCCAGGAGTTCACCCAGGGACTCGCCGGTTTCCTGGTCGAAGACCCGGGTCCCGACCGGCACCCGGATCAGGAGATCACGGCCGCCGCGCCCGCGCATGTCCTTGCCCATGCCCTTGTGGCCGGCCTCGGCCCGGTGGATCCGCTGGAAGCGAAAATCCACCAGGGTATTAAGATTGTTGTCGGCCAGCAGGTGGATACTGCCGCCGTCGCCGCCGTCGCCGCCGTCCGGACCGCCCTTGGGGATGTATTTTTCGCGGCGAAAGCTCACGCAGCCGCTGCCGCCGTCGCCGGCCTCGACCCGGATGAATGCCTCGTCGACGAATTTCATGACGTTGTCCGCAATCCAAAGGCCAAAAATGCAAAGAGCCCCGTCCGGTGGACGAGGCTCTTGTGCCGACACCCTCGCGGTCAACGGCGACCGCGTCCGCGCACGGCGGGGGACGGCAACCGGGTGATGAACGCCGGGTGAAAGAAGCCGATAAACCGAGCCGACAGACGGATCGGGCAGACGGATCAGGCGGTCTCTACCGTGACGAACTTGCGGTTCTTCGGACCCTTGACGAGGAAGCGCACCACGCCGTCCGCCAGGGCAAACAGGGTATGGTCCTTCGCCAGACCCACGTTGACGCCGTTGTGGACGGGGGTGCCGCGCTGCCGCACGATGATGCTGCCCGCCGTCACCTTCTGGCCGCCGAAGACCTTGACGCCAAGCCGTTTGGACTCCGAATCGCGACCGTTGCGTGAACTGCCGCCTGCTTTTTTGTGTGCCATGGATGCTCCCCGATCAGCCCGCGCTGATGCCGGTAATCTGCAGTTCCGTGAACCACTGACGGTGGCCCTGGCGCTTCAGGTGATGCTTGCGCCGCCGGAACTTGATGATATGGACCTTGGCCGCACGCCCGTGGGCCTTGACCGTAGCGGTCACCTTGCCGCCCGGGATGAAGGGCCGACCGATCGTCACCACGTCGCCGTCGGCAACCATCAGTACCCGATCGAGTTCGATGTCGGCACCTGCCTCAGCAACGAGCTTCTCGACCTTGAGGGTATCCCCCTCCGAGACCCGGTATTGCTTACCACCGGTTTGGATCACCGCGTACATGTCTTGAAGTTCCCCAAGGCTGAATTCGACCGCCGACGCTCCGGGCCGGATGTAAAGACCCGCCACCATAACCGGGTGCGTGCCTGCCGTCAACCCGCGCCGCTCCCGGCCGGTGCGTTGTCGTTCTCGTTGTCGTTGTCGTTGTCGTTGTCGTTGTCGTAATCGAATAACCCGACCACGATTACGACAACGACAACGACAACGACGCCCGGTCGTGGCAGCTTGGCGGATACGCGCTGCGTACCCTACGACATGTACGTTAAAACATCAGTTTTGATCCCACCCGCTCCCCGACGCCCCGGCACGCGACCGACCGCCACGCTTGACAGCCCCCCTGACCGACACCTACGATCGGCGGTCACAATTTGAACCCCAGCCCCCAGACGCATGGACCTTTCCGCGATCCGGCTTCCCGCCGCCGAAGACACCAAGGCCGTCGACGCACTCATCCTGCGGCGGCTGCAGTCCGATGTCGTGCTCATCAACCAGATCGGGCACTACATCGTGCGCAGCGGCGGCAAGCGCCTGCGCCCCCTGTCGGTGCTGCTGGCGGCCCGCGCCTGCGGCTACCGCGGCACCCACCACATCGACCTGGCGGCGGTGATCGAGTTCATCCACACCTCCACCCTGCTGCACGACGACGTGGTGGACGGCTCCGAGCTGCGGCGCAACCAGGACACCGCCAACACCGTCTGGGGCAACGAGGCCGCGGTCCTGGTGGGCGATTTCCTCTACTCCCGCGCGTTCGAGATGATGGTCGAGGTCGGCAGCATGCGCGTGATGGAGGTGCTGGCCCACGCCACCAACCGCATCGCCGAGGGCGAGGTCCTGCAACTCCTCAACACCAAGGACCCGGACACGGACGAGCAGCGCTACATGGAGGTCATCGTGCGCAAGACCGCCACCCTGTTCGAGGCCGGCACCCGCCTGGGCGCGGTGCTCGCCGCCAGCCCCGCGGCGATCGAGACGGCCATGGCCGACTACGGCCGCAACCTGGGGATCGCCTTCCAGTTGATCGACGACGCCCTGGACTACAGCAGCGGCAACACCGAGCTCGGCAAGAACGTCGGCGACGACTTAGACGAGGGCAAACCGACCCTGCCGGTCCTGCGCGCCATGGCGGTCGGCACCCCGGCCCAGCGCAGTCTGCTGCGCGCGGCGATCGAACACGGCGGGCGCGAGCGGATCGACGATGTCATCGCGGTCATTGCGTCCACCGACGCGATTGCCTATACTGCCCAACTCGCACGGGAGTACGCCCGACGGGCCCAGGAGGCACTGACCGCCCTGCCCCCCTCGGACGCCTGCGACGCACTGGCCATGATGGCCGATTTTGCGGTGAGCCGGGACCACTGACATCGTGGTAGCGGAGCATCACTGGGACCGAGACCGTCGTGACGGCCGTCCCCCCTCTCCTTCGGGGTGTAGCTCAGCTTGGTAGAGCGCTGTCTTCGGGAGGCAGAAGTCGCAGGTTCGAATCCTGTCACCCCGACCAAATTCCCGCTATATCACCGGAACGCTTGCACCGCGCGGATCGCCGGAACGCTGCAGGATGGCGACTCCGCTATCCGGCGCGGCGTTCCGGAGTCCATAATCTCCCCGTGGCCGAGCAGTATCCACCCAACGAGCGGCTGTTCTCTCACCGTGAGATGGTCGCCGATCCAGTTCGCGGTTTCGTGCTCGAGAACTTCAGTCGCGGCGCCGGACCTCGATACCCTGGGGCGGGTCCAAGTTGAAATTCCTCCACGCCGCCGACGCCCACCTCGACAGCCCCCTGCGCGGCCTGGAGCGCTATGCCGAGGCCCCGGCGGCGCAGATCCGCGGCGCCACCCGGCACGCCTTCGAGAACCTGGTCGCGCTCGCCATCGCGGAGGCGGTGGACTTCGTGCTGCTGGCCGGTGACCTCTACGATGCCGACTGGAAGGACTACAACACCGGACTCTTTTTCGCCCGCCAAATGGCCCGTCTCCAGGAGGTGGGCATCCGGGTCCTGGTGATCGCCGGCAACCATGACGCCGCGAGCCAAATCACCCGGGCGCTGCGCCCGGCGGCCAATGTCCATCTGTTCGCCACGCGCGCGCCGGAGACCGTCGTGCTCGAACAACTCGGGGTGGCGGTACACGGTCAGGGGTTCGCGACCCGCGCCGTCACGGACGACCTGAGCGCCGCCTATCCGCCGGCCCGCCCGGACCTCTTCAACATCGGGCTCCTGCATACCTCGCTCGACGGCCGCGCCGGGCACGAGCCCTATGCGCCCTGCACCCTGGCGGGGCTGCGCTCCCGCGGCTATCAGTATTGGGCGCTGGGCCATGTCCACCAGCAGGAGGTGGTCGCCCGGGACCCCTGGGTGGTCTTCCCCGGGAATTTTCAGGGGCGGCACGCCCGGGAGACAGGCCCCAAGGGGTGCTGCCTGGTGGAGGTGCAGGACGGGGCGGTCAGCCGCGTCGAACACCGGCCGCTCGACCTGGTGCGCTGGGCGGACTGCCGCGTGGACCTGGTCGGCACGGCCACCCCGAACGAGGTCTATGACCGGGTGGCCCTGGCCCTGGCCGGGGCCGCCGCGGCGGCCGACGGCCGGCTGGCCGCGGTGCGCCTGCGCCTCACCGGCCCCTGTGCGCTGCATGCCCGGTTGCGGGCCGACCCGGAGCGGGTGATCAACGAGTGCCGGGCGCTCGCCATCGCCCAGGGCGCCGGTGACCTGTGGCTGGAGAAGGTCCTGATCGAGACCCGCGGCACCGAGTCGCAGGCAGCGGCGCTCGCCCGCGACGATGCCTTCGGCGGCCTGCTGCGCACCCTGCGCGACCTGGATCTGGACCTGGACCGGGACGGGGCACGGCTCGCCGACCTGGCCGGCGAGTTTGCCGAACTCGGCACCCGGCTGCCGGCCGAGCTGCGCAGCGGCGACGACCCCTTCGACCCCCGGACCCCGGAGGTGCTGCGTGCCTGTCTGGAGGATGTGAAGGAGCTGCTCTTGGAGCGCCTGCTCGCCCAGGGGGACGCCGAATGAGGCTCCTGGATCTGCGGCTGCGCGCCTATGGCCCCTTCACCGACCGGCACCTGGATCTGAGCGCCGGTCGTGAGGGCCTGCACCTCATCTACGGGCGCAACGAGGCCGGCAAGAGTTCCGCCCTGCGGGCGCTGAAGGCGCTGCTCTTCGGCGTCCCGGTGCGGACCCAGGACGACTTTCTCCACGACAAGCCGGTAATGCGTGTCGGCGCCCGCCTGCGCGACGGGGACGGCAATGAACTGGTTTGCTACCGCCGCAAGGGGAGCAAGAACACGCTCCTCGACGCGGCCGACCAACCCATCGCGGACGAGGCCCTGGCGGGCTTCCTGCACGGGGTCGATGAACGGCTGTTCGAGCGGCTCTTCGGCATCGATCACCCCTCGCTCGTGAGCGGCGGCCAGGCCCTGCTGGCGGAGCGCGGCCGGGAGGCCGAGACCCTGTTCGGGACCGGGCTCGGCAGCACCCGCATCCATGCCGTGCTGGCGGCGCTCGACCAGGAGGCCGCGGCCCTGTTCGCACCCCGCGCCTCCAAGCCGCAGATCAACACGACCCTGGGCCAGCTCGCCGAGACCCAGAAGCGGCTGCGCGAGGTCTCACTCTCCGCACGCGAGTGGGAGGCGGCCCGCGAGGACCTGGAGCAGGCCGGGGCCCGGCTGGCCGCGCTGGACGAGCAGTTGGCCGCCGCCGGCCGACGGCGCGGCACCCTGGAGCGGATCCGCCGCACCCTGCCCGGCCTAGCCCAGCGGGCGCAAATCGGCGCCCGGCTGGCCGAACTGAGCACGGTGCCGGTGCTGGACGCCGGATTCACCCCCAGGCGCGAGGAGGCCGCGGCCAAGCGCCTGCTCGCGGGCGCGGGGCAACTCAAGGCCGCCGCCCGGCTCGCCGCCCTGCGCGAACAGGCCGCAACCCTCGCGGTCGCGGCCGACCTGCCGACCGACCTCACAACGGAGGCGCCGGCCATCGCCGCCCTGCGCGAGCAACTGGGCAGCCACCGCAAGGCGGCGCTCGACCGGCCCGCGCTCGCCGTCACGGTGGACGCGCGCCAGGCCCAGGCGCGGCACCGACTGGCGGCCATCCGCCCCGGGCTCGCGCTTACCGACTGCGACCGGCTGCGCCCCCTGCTTACGCGCCGCGGCCGAGCGACCGAACTGGGCGGACGCCAGGGCGCGCTGGAGGCCAGGGTCAAGGGCACCCGCGACGCCCTGACGCAGACGGCCCTGGACCTCGCGGCCAGGCAGACAGAACTCGCCGGCCTGACCCAGGGTCCGCCGCTCGACGCCCTGGCGCGGGCGGTCGCCGCCGCCCGCCGCGCCGGCGACCTCGACCAGGCCATCGCGCAGGCCGGCGGGCAACGCCAGCGCCATGCCGAGGCCTGCGCCCGCGACCTGGGCGCCCTAGGGCTCTGGACCGGCGACTTGGCCGCGCTGCGCGCCGCCGCCCTGCCCGGCCAGGAGACGCTGCGCCGTTTCGACGCCGACGAGTTGGCCCTGGACGAGGAGGCACGCCGCCTGGCGTTGGCGGACACCGAGGCGCAGGCCGAGCGGCGGCGCACCCTGGAGGCCCTGCGCGCGCTGGAGCTGGCGGGGACGGTCCCCGCCGAGGCCGACCTCCTGGCCGCGCGCGCCCACCGGGACCAGGGCTGGCGGCTGCTCAAACGGCACTGGCTGGACGGGGCCGACGTGAGCGCCGAGACCGAGCGCTACACCCCGGACGCGCCGCTGCCCGCCGCCTTCGAGGGCGCCGTCACCGCAAGCGACGAGCTGGCCGACCGCCTGCGCCGCGAGGCCCAGCGCGTCCACGACCACGCCGCCGCCCGGGCGCGCCTGGAGGCCGTCGACCGGACCCTGGCCGAGACCGCGGCGGCCGGCGCGCACCTTACCGGGCGGCGCGCGGCGCTCGCCGCCGCCTGGCAACAGGTCTGGACCTGCTGCGGCCTGTCCCCCCGCACGCCGCGGGAGATGGCGGACTGGACCGGCAAGGCGTCGCGCCTGCGGGACAAGGCGGCGCAAGGCGATGAGATCGATGAGCGCCTCGCCGCCCTGCGCGAGACCAGGGAGACCCTGAAGGGCGGCCTGGCCGCCGCCCTGGCAACCTTCGCGGCGCCCGATCCGACTCCCGATCCGGCCCCCGCCGCCCGGGTACCGGAACTCGCACCGCTTCTCGACCGGGCCGAGTCGCACCTCCGGGCACTGGAGGCCGCAGAGCGCCGCCGCGAGGCCCTGGCGACGGCCGTCGCCGAACTGGACGGCCGGCGGCAACACCTGGAACTGGAGGCCGCGAGCGCCGCGACCGAGCACGCCGACTGGCAGGTCGCCTGGGGCGCCTTGATGCGCGAACTCGGGCTGCGCCCGGACGCCACCCCGGGCGAGGTCGCCGACGACCTGCAGGCCATCGCGGACATCCTGCAACTGGTCGACGAGGCGGCGGGCCTGCAGTCCCGGGTCGCCGGCATCGACACCGACGCCCGGGTCTTCGCCGAAGCGACGCGCGGTCTCCTGACCCGGCTGGCCCCGGACCTCCTGGGGCGACCACTCGAAGAGGCCGTACCCGAACTGCACCGGCGCCTGGGCGAACAGCGGGAGGCCAAGAGCCGCCTCGCCGAACTCATCACCCAGGCAACCCAGGCCGAACAGGAGGTGCAGACGGCCCAGGTCGACCTCCAGGCCGCGGACGCGGTGCTTGCGTCACTCTGCCGCCAAGCGGGCTGCGACCGGCCCGAGGACCTGCCGGCCATCGAGGAGCGCGCCCGTCAGCGGGCCGAACTCTCGGCGGCACTGCACCGGCTGGAGACCGAACTCATCGAGGGCGGTGACGGCCTGGGGCTGGCCGCCCTCGCGCAGGAGGCCGCCGCCGTGGACCGCGACGCCGTCATGACCGAACTGGACGGGCTCCAGGCGCGGCTGGCGCACGAACTGCAACCGCAGCGCGAGGCCCTCCTCGCCCACCGGATCAACGCCGAGCGGGACTTCGCCCTCATGGCCGGCAGCGACGCCGCCGCCGCCCTGGCCGAGGAATCCGAGCAGACCCTGGCCGCCCTGCGCGCCCAGGCCGAACGCTATGTCCGCGTCCGCCTCGCCGCGCGCGTCCTGCGCGACGCCATCGAAGGCTTCCGCCGCCAACACCGCGACCCCATCCTGGCGCGTGCCGGCGGCCACTTCGCGCAGCTCACCGGCCAGGCCTTCGCCGCGGTGGAGACCGATTTCGACGACGCCGACCAGTCCGTCTTTGTCGGCGTGCGCGCCGGCGGCGCCCGCCTGCGCGTCGAGGGCATGAGCACCGGCACCCGCGACCAACTCTATCTGGCCCTGCGCCTGGCGACCCTGGAGCACTATCTGGACGGTGCCCCGCCCCTGCCATTCATCATCGACGACATCCTCATCCAATTCGACGACGAACGCGCCCGCGCCACCCTCGCCGCCTTGGCCGACTTCTCCGCCCGCACCCAGGTGATCCTCTTCACCCACCACCGGCGGGTGGTCGAGCAGGCGTTGGCGCTTGATGGCGCAGAGGAGCGCGTGTTTGTGCATGAGCTGGGCTGAGCGCCGGACCCGGCGTCGCTCATCGCTACCTTCGCGCGCGACCCAGCGCCAGAGCGTTTCAAAAGCACCTCGGAGCGCCGACCGCTGCGTGCAATCCGGTAGGTCGGGTCAGCTCTGTAGGATGGGCAGAGCGCAGCGATGCCCATCATTCCACGCACAACCGCTGAGCACATGCGCAGGGCCTGCGGCGTCGCGCCCCTGTTGGCCGGCGCCGGAAAGATGGGCATCGCTCCCGCTCTGCCCATCCTACGCAAGTATTCGCGGTAGGCTGCCGATCGCGACCGCGGCACTGACCTTGGGAGCGCCGGCATCTTGCCGGCCACGGCGCGGAGCGCCGTTGCTATTTCTTGCGGCCAATGGGTGATGCGCCACGCGCGGGCCCGATTCGCCGCCTTGCGGCGGCGGGCCGGCAAGATGTCGGCGCTCCGACCCGCGGCTTCGCCGCGACCGCAGCGACCGCAGCGAATACTTGCCCAAGCTCTCCAGCGTAGGAATGACGCGCGGGTGCTCCGCGTCCGGAGTTGGCCATGGACGCGGAGCGCCAGCACTTGCTCCCACGCTGGAGCCTGGGAGCCGGAAGCGACCGCGTTCTTGGCTATTCTTACATATTCCGAAGCAGCAAGGTCGCGCGCCTCGCGGACCTGACAGGATAGAATCGCGGATGAGTAGTACCTGATACGAGAGGATTGGGAACACCGAACCAGTCAGCAATATCTTCAAAGAGAGAGCGCACGAAAGGCACATCCCCGGGACACTTCGGCACCTGTTGCCAGCCGAGCCCAGCAAGGGCATCTCTACCCTGCCGCGTCTCGTCGTAAAACACCTGCCCACATTGCGCCAAATGCTCCAGATAATGCTTGGGATGACACTCATGGCGCCACCAAGGCTTGGCGATCTGGTGCCTCTGGTTCTGCGCGTGACAGGTCGGCAGCCAAGCACGATCGTTGCACTCGAACTGCTCAACATCCGTAGGGTGAACCAGTTGCGGGACCGTCCCGATAGGTACGCCGCTGGCCTGTAGTGCAGCGGGATCGCCAAACAGATAGGCTTCCACCATCGGTTTGAGTAGATGGAACGAACAGCGTTCACGCAACAGATCGCGGTAGCGTCTCTGGGTATCGGCACTATAAGCCGTTAGAAGCGACTCCACCGCGGCCACAAAGTGCCTGGCAATCAAATTCTCGCGATCCAGATTCCCCAGCTCCACATCATCGATCACGACGACCAGACTCGCAGGCTGCCCCCTCTTGCCGATCCCGACCTCGGCCAGCATGGCCTTGGCCATGTCCCGCATCGGGGCAGACGGCGCGCGCCCTTCCTCAAGCCGGTGGCTGGTAGCACATTGGACTTTACGAGGTTGCCCCCATACGACGGCTTCGCCATCACGCTCAACCGGGAAGACCCGGCGCAACGACTCGTGCAGCGCCAGCTTTTCCATATCTCCCGTGACGATGAGCTTGATCTGGGTCATCGCCAGCCCTCATCCTCATTGCTCCCGATCTCACCCTGCTCGTACAGATCGCCGAGTTTGAAGCCCTCTAACCATTCTCGGTCGCAAAGCCGGTCGAGCGCCGTGGGGACCGGGGCGCCCGGGGCTGACGCTTTCATGACGAAGACCTGCTCTGCCGCATCCAAATCGTCCAGCAAAACGGTGGAGTGGGTCGCCAGCAGCACGGTCAGCTGGTGCTGTGTCGCCCAGGTTCGAGCCCGGCGCAGAAAGGCACGCAGGGCGTAGGGGTGCAATCCGTTTTCCGGCTCGTCAATGGCGATCAGACTTACATCTTCCGCAGCGGCGATCTGACATAAGAGCAGCAACAGTTGGAGTACGCCATTGGCTTCGGCGGCCAACGGCGCGGAGAGTTCGCCGCCGGGGCGATAGAACCTGGCCACGAGCGTATTGCCGGCCTCCTGAAAGTCCAGGTCCGCAACCGTATTCGGAAAGGCCGCGTTCAGCCCCTCAACCACGAACTGATAGCGGTGCCGGTTGCTACGCTCCTGCTGCCAACGCCTTAATAGGGCGAGAACATTGAAGCCCCGTGAATGCAGCACCCGATCCTCTGAGGTATTAGACCCTCGCCAGCGCAGCGCCCAGAGGTCCGGGTCGTGGTAGACGGTGATACGTCGCAGGAACGCGGCGATGGCTCGAATCGATGGCTCATGGTCCCCGCGATCCATCAGGGTGCGGAGCCCCAGTTGCGAAGTGGGTTCGATCCGCTCACCACCGTAGAGAAAGACGCCCAGGCTGTCGCGACTGAAGACCTCCCGTTCCCCATCAAGCAACCGCTCGTCCGCAAGGTAGTCCACCGCCCCCTCGTGCGGCACCAATCGCAGGCGCCAACTCGCCGCACCGATGGCGAGCCCCAACTCAACCGGCGCATCCTCGGAAGTACCCCAGGAACGGAGATTACCGCTGCCCCCAAGCACCTGGGTCACGGCCTCGGCAAGCCCACGCTCATAAGCGACCCGCAACAGCTTCAGTACGTGCAGCAGAGTACTCTTGCCTGCCCCGTTGGCCCCAATCAGGAGACATAACGGCGTTGGGGTCCAGGCCACCTCGTGCAGTACCCGCAGGTTGCGGACATGAAGCGTAAAAGCAGGCGATTGCGGCGGGCCGGCAATCTCCCCCCACAGCGGAACCCTGGCCGCGGCGCTGGTGGTGTTGTGGGCAACGAGCGCCTGCTCGCGACGCGCCCAGCCCTCCAAGTGACTCAAGACCCTACCCTTGAAGCCATGGCCACGGCCCCATTCGCGACGGCATAGCGCCCAGACCGGATCATCTTGCAGAAGTGCACGGACTTCGCGCTCGACCCGCATTGCGTACTCTCGAGTCACATCGATGCCGGCATCGCGGTATCGCACGTTGGTCAAGCGAATGTAGTCGCGGACAGGCTCCAATGTTGGATCGGCGTCGAGCGCTTCCAAGACACCGATCACCGCATCGATCATCGCGTCCAGCCAGGCCGTGGCTGCGCGAGATGCCTCAGCCGCCACGGCCGCATAGACGTCGAGTCCGAGATAAAGGCCATTTCGCCGACAGGTCGCATAGACCACCGAGGCATAGCGAGTCTGGTGGATCGCCTGGTAAAGACCGGCGAGAGGATCGGAAAGGGGCGTACCCTCCGGCCAATGGGCTGCCATCGCCGCTCGAATTTCCGCATCGACTCGCTCAACCAGTCCCGGCCGCAGGGCATCCGCTGCGACGCTCAGGAAGCGATCTGCGTCTACAAGTCGGGCAGTAAGATCCTCATATTTGAGCCGACGCAGCCGGGAGATCCCTTGCCCGATGGCTTCCGCGAGATGGCTGCGATCGTCTTTCAGGACATCGAAGGCGAATAGTTGCGTCCGCTCAATCTGCGCAACCGCGGGGGGCATTCCCTCCAACGCGCGCAGGCACTCATCGACCTTCAACTCTTGTCCAGCCTCCCGATCACCCTCAGCGCCGTTGACCTGATCGCCATCGCCCATGTCCACCAACAGCACCAGCGTGCGCGCGATGGCCTGACGTAATTGCACATCACCAGACATCGAGTGCAGCAATCCACGAATGCGTTCGTCGGGGGCATCCATAAATGAGCTACAGAGAACCAATAAGGCGCGCGGATCGCGCAAGAAGCGCTGGAGATCGCCCCGCGCCTCGACCGCTTCGTCCAGCCCCCGGGTATCGATGAGGGTGAGATCAAACCCCAAGCCGATCTCGGGCAGACCCTCGTTGTGACGGCTCCGGCGGCGGCCACGGCGAGGATGTCCCAATCCCAAAGCGATTCCCGGCAGGGCCTCGGGAACGATCACAGTCATGCGGCGCGGCAGCATGGCGCTCGGTTCACCGCCCTGATTGACTGCCTCAAAACGGGTCTTCAGGTCCTCGAGATGCCCTTCGGTGGCGGCATCCCACCACCAGGATGTTCCGGTGCGGGCGGCTAGATCAGCCCGCTCAATCAAATGCGCCGCCAGGGCTCGCGAGTCAGGGAAGGTGGGGACGATGGCGTCGAGTGGCCGCACCGTGCGCCTTTTCCTGATCCGTCCCGCGAGTGTCGTCGTTTCCTGATATTCGGCATATCCAGTCATCCGACGGATGACTCGTTGAATCTCTTGGGCAGTGGGAACGGCATCCTCCTCGTCCAGCGTCTGGGCCCCGGGATGACGGCGATACCACTCATCCTCGGCGTAAAGTTCAATTTCCCGCCGCATCTCGTCCTCGTTGAGAGGTTCGATCAGCAGCCCGAGTTGCCCGTGGTCTCCGTCCTTGACCGAGCGAATGTGGACCTCGCAGACCGTGGTTCGTCCGCCACCCGTGGCCAGCACCGAACGGTTCTTCAGACTGATCTTGTCGGTTGGTGCCGACCCGAGAAAAAGCCCCGCCGCGGCGCCGATCAGCGAGGATTTCCCTGCCCCGACCTTGCCTATGAAGACAACCGAGTGATCTCGACGGTCCAGGAACGCTCGCGCGCCTTCGATTGCCTCGCGCCACTGCCGCGCCGACGCGACAATTTCAGGCTGCGCGGATGCGCCCGATTCCTCTAGCGTGCGGAGTTGGCCGAGGACCACGTGTAAATCGATCTGACTCATGCAGGCTCCCGAATGTTCGGCAGAAATAGGTCGCCGGGTCAACGCCACCGCGATGGTGACACTTTACCCCAACCTGACCCTGCCTTGCCTTGCCACGCAGCGATTCAAGCGAAACCGGTGCACGCTCGTCATTCTGGTCCACCCTCCGGGGCCTTGACCCTGATTCCGGCCCTAGGGTGGGCAAGCGCTAGCACAGTCCACCGAATCCCGCGGGGCCTAGGGATAAACCAGGATTATCCAGGCGCGGTTTGCAACCCGTCCCGCGAGAGCCAGGTCAGCCCGGATCGGTTCGCGGTTCAGCCATAGAGCGGCACCCCACGCCGCAGCACCTCGTAGTCGAGGCTGGAAACGGCCCGCGCGTTGGACGCAGACTCCGAGCGCGTGCGCACCACCAGGTCGACCGGTACCTTGAGGCCACGCAGCGCCAAGTGCCCGCGCCGGGCGATCCGGTGGGCGGGTTCTGCATTGTCGGCAACGATCAGGTACAGGTCCAGGTCGCTGTCCGCATCGGGCAAGCCCCAGGCGTAAGAGCCGAACAGCAGCACCCGTTCCGGCGCCAGGGCGGCCACCAGCCGACCCGCGACTTCGCGGATCGTCGCGGTATCGATTGCAGACAGGGGCGCGGTGCGGCAGTCGCGATCCGCGCGGGTCGGTTCGGCGAGCGGCGGCATGGTGGGCTCCGATAGCGCTTTCCGGCATCGTCCGACCGCCTGGTGCAAAGGTCAAGGGGCGCTTAGCGCGAGTCCGCGGTGTTCTGCGCGCGGGACTGGGGTTACAACCCCGTTCCGTTGGCCACGGCCATGGCGGCCTCGACCTCGGCGATCTTGCGCTGGGCGGTGGCGACCGCCGCCGCCTGCTCGGTGCGCCGTAGGGTGGACAAGCGATAGCGCAGTCCACCGTATCCCGCGGCGGCGATGGTGGACTGCGCTGCGCTTGTCCACCCTACAGGGCTGACCTTGGGAGCGCCGGCGTCTTGCCGGCCAGGGCGCGGAGCGCCGTTGCTATTTCTTGCGGCCAATGGGTGATGCGCCGCGCGCGGGCCCGATTCGCCGCCTTGCGGCGGCGGGCCGGCAAGATGCCGGCGCTCCGACCCGCGGCTTCGCCGCGACCGCAGCGAATACTTGCCCAATCTCTCCAGCGTAGGAATGCCGGGCGGGCGCGCCGCGTCGGGTGTTGGCCATGGACGCGGAGCGCCCGCACTTGCTCCCACGCTGGAGCGTCACTGCCATTAAGGTACGGCGCACTCGCCGGCCGCGTCGCCTCTGCCTGGAGTCCAAGGCTTCAGCCTTGGCGCGCTCCAAGGCTGAAGCCTTGGACTCCAGGCTTTTGGGGAGCGGCGCTTGACGTAACGGCAGTGACGCCGGAGCGTGGGAGCCAGGAGCGATCGCGTTCCTGGTTCGGACGGCCAACGGCTTTGCAGCGGTGTTGCGCGTCGCCCGGACAGCGCGGGGGAAGGCTCCTCCGCACCCCTCTTGAGTCGGAGGATCGGAGTGTCAGAGTTCAGAGGGTCCAGAGGGCAGATCTGAAGAAACAGGGGGAGAACGCAACACGACACGGAAACCCAGACCGTCGTACCGACCGCCGGGGTGGTCCCAGAAGCGGCAGGCGCAGCGGGCGAGGTCACGATGAGAGCCCCAAGAACCGCCGCGCACGACCCGGTGTAGGTCATCGCCTGCATCCAGGGCCTCGCGCCTGGCGTCCTGCGGGGCGTACGGATAGCCGAACTCCGGCTTCTCCCAATCCGTACCCCACAGGCTGCGCGTCCTCTCCCACACATTGCCCGCCATATCCAGACACCCATAGGGGCTTGCGCCATTCACGAAGATGCCGACCGGTGTCGTCGTCCCGAATCCCGACTCGCGCGTATTGCACCTCACCGGATCGCAGTCGTCGCCCCAGGGATAGGCGCGTCCGTCCTGCGCCCCGCGGGCCGCCTTTTCCCATTCGGCCTCGCTGGGGAGGCCGATGGGTTTACCGGTCGCCTTGCCAAGCCAGCGGCAATAGGCCAAGGCGTCGTGCCAAGAGGCTCCCACGACCGGATGGCCTTCCTTGCCCCGCGGCGGGCGCTTGCCATTCCAATACTTGGGCGATTCCTGGCCAGTCGCCTGCACGAACAGCTCATACTGCGCATTGGTGATCGGCACGCGCGAGATGGCATAGTCGGGCAACTGGACCGAATGCGCCTCGTCCCCCTCGCCCATGGTGAATGCGCCCTGGGGGATGGCCACCCACTCAGGCTCCCCATGGGGCCTGGTCCAGAACTGGTTGCCGCCGATCTTGGCCAGGGCCTCAGCCGCCGCGATGCGCCGGCGTGCCGCCTGTTCCGGACTCATGCCGCGCGTGAAGAGCGTCCGTGCGGCGCCGAGCAGGCCCCGGCCGGCGCGGGTCTCCAACTCGCGTTGCAGGCGTCCGCGCAGATCGGCCTCCAGGTCGCCCAGGATGCGGTTGGCCCCGGCATCGCGCAGGCATTCCGCCGCCAAGACCAGGTTGTGATAGGGCTCCGGCTCGGTCCTGGCGTCGGCGATGGCGCGGATCAGGCGGGTCGTCTTCTCCTTGCTCTGGGTGCTCAGGTGTCCGGCCGCGAGCAGGATCACCTCGCGCCACCAGGGGTCGGCGCGGCGGCGCAGGGCGTAGTCCCAATAGTCGTCGCGCCCGGCGATGGCGAGCGCGGCCAGATATTCCTGAAAGGTCAGGTGGGAGAAGGCGAAGGTCCCCTCGGCGCGCGCGATCAGGAGCCCGGTGCGCTCCTGTATGACGTGGAGGAAGCGCGTCACGGCGGCTTCCAGTTCGCGCCCGTCGGGCACGGCGTCGCCGAGTTGGCGCCGCAGCAGGTCCCGGAGCGGTTCGGCGTCGATCTCCTTGATGGCCTGCTCGTGCATGGTGAGCGCCACCTGCTGCAGGACCAGGCGCCGGTCACTGAGGTCGAATGGCCCGTCGTTCAGGATCAGTGACTCCTGCACCCCGCGCGCCTCGTCCCATTTGCCGAGCAGGACGTCGACGGCCTCCTGATAGAGCTCGGCCCGGCGGTCGGGCAGCTTGACCCGGTCGCGATGGATCAGTGCAATGACGGTGAGCATGAGCGGGTTGATGGCCAGCTCCGCCACGCGGTCGTTGTTCTCGATGGCGTCCAGCAATTGGCGGGTCTGAGCGAGCGCCTGAGTCTCGGCCGGCTCACCCGGCCCCAGTTGCCCGATGGCGACCAGGCGATGCCACTGCGACAGGAAGACCCGGACATCGTCCAGCGTGAAATCGCGCACCGTCGTCGTCGCATAACCCTCAGCCAGACGGGAGCCGTCGCTGTAGCCGACGATGCGGCTGGTGACCACGGTGCGGCAGTCGGGGTAGGCGCGGGTGAATGAATCCACCAGGCGGGCGACCCGCCGCCGCAGGTCCGGGTTCGCGACCTCGTCCAGCCCATCGAGCAGGATGGCGGCGCGCCCGGTGGTCAGGCAGTGGTCGAAGAAGTCCGCGGGGACCTCGATCCGCTCGTTCCTGAGCCACTGGACCAGGAAGCGCAGCAGCAGCGCATGGCCGTCCGTGCCGTCGTCCTGCGGATGGTGTTCGGCCAGATAGCGGCCGAGCTTGCGCAGCGGCAGGACGATGGGCAGGGTCCCGGTCTCCGCGAGGCCGAGCCGCTCCGCGGTGAGGTGCGTGCCCTCCGCCAGGTCGCGCGCATAGAGGAGCGCGAGATAGCGCAGCAGGGTGGTCTTGCCGCTGCCGGGGTCACCCAGCACGACCAGGCGCCGGTGCGCGGCCAGCGCCTCGTTGACCGTGATCTGGGTGCTGTCGCCGGACGACGCCCGGTCCTGGCCGCGCTGCCGTTCGCCGGGTGCAAGCGCGCGCTCACCGGCCAGCCAATCGACCTCGGTGCGGCGGCCCGGCTCGCGCGTGGCCCGCAGGGTCACATAGATCCGGTCGAGTTCGATATTGACCAGCCGGCCGCCGGAGCGGATGCCCTGGAGTTGCAGATAGCGGTTCTGGCTGATGAGCAGTTGCAGGTAGCGCCCGAGCGCGCTCTCGCGCGCCACCGCGGTCATCGGCACCGGGGCCTCGCCGAAGACCACGGTGGCACCCTGTTCCGCGTAGAGGACCTGGGCGCCTGCCGCGGCGGTGATGGCGCGGCCGGTGTTGATCGGCGCCTGGTTGTCGCGGCCGACCTGCACGGCCCCGGCACCCAGGCCGAGCGCGCCCTCGCCCTGGGCGACGGCACCGCGCCCGGAAACGCTGGCCTGGAACCCCGCGACGGGGTCGTCGATGGTCTCCATCTCGAGCGGGCCGGCGGCGGGCGCGTCCCGCGGTTGCGCGCGGCCTTGGGATGGCGTGTCGGTCATGGTGCCCTGCGCATTCACTCCCGGGCGGGAGGGTTCCCGGCATTCTGCACCATCGGATGGGATGGGTCACTCGCCTGACCGCAAAAAGTCCGGCCGGGAGCCGGTGGGAGCGGCTTTAGCCGCGACGCGAGGCCGCGGTAACCCGCGTCGCCCGGACAGCCCGCGAGGTCTCGTCGCGGCTGAAGCCGCTCCCACAGCGTCGCTGCGCGACCTCCACGGTAACGCCGGTCCCCCCGGGCGGATGCGCGGTCGCTGGTCCGCACAGCGGACCCTACGGGGCTCGCCGCGGGGGCCATGTCGCGGGCGCGCTGTGGTGTGCTAGCCTTTGAGGTTGACACCCGACTGCGCAGGTCCAGCCACCGCCCATGTGCCCATCTGCCGCCACCTGTCCCGCGGTGACCGCCAAGGTCGCCCAACCGCCCGGGGATGCACCCGCGGCGGGTGTCGAGCCACGCCCGGCGGACGGACTGCCGGTCCCGGAAGAGACCTATTGGACTCGTTACTATCTGGAGTCGGACGTTCATTACGAGTGGAACAACGGTCGTCTGGAGGAAAAACCGGTGTCCGACTACGAGACCTATCTGGTGTATGCCTGGTTCGTCGAACTGCTGCGGCACTTCCTGCGCGTCCACCCGATCGCCCGGACGGTGGCCCTGGAGATGGGGTTCCGGCTGCCGCTGCCGCACGGGACCGTTATCCGTAAGCCCGATTTCGGCGTGGTGCGCAACGACAATCCCCAACCGCTGCTGCCGCTGGACGTCTCCTATCACGGCGTCTTCGACCTCTGTGTGGAGGCCCTCTCGGACCGCGAGCGACGCGGCAGCGAGCGCGATACCGTCAGTAAGAAGGCGGAATACGCGGCCGGGGGCGTGCCCGAGTATTACATCCTGCACCGCGAGCCCGAACGCCAGGGGTTCTTCAGCCGCGGCGCGGACGGTCTCTATGTGCCCATCGACCCGCGGGATGGGGTGATCCGTTCGCTGGTCCTGCCGGGGCTGCAGTTCCGGTTGACCGATCTGTGCACACAGCCCGCACCCGAGACGCTGCGCAATGACCCGGTCTATGCCGACTTCGTGCTCCCCGGCTGGCGGGAGGCCGAAGAGCGGGCGGACCGGGAGGCGCAGGCGCGGCAACGGGCCGAGGAGGAAGTGGCGCAACTGCGCGCGCAGCTTGCGGATCGACAGGCGAACCCCTGACCTGCGACGCCGCGTTCCCCGCGGCGGCCGCTCCCGCGGGGCGGGGTACACTCGTGGGTCCTGACTCGCCGCGGATGCCCCCATGACGCCCTTGGTCCTCACCGTCTTCGTCCTGGTCTACCTGGGGATGATCCTGGGCGGACTACCGTTTCTGAAGCTCGACCGCACCGGGGTGGCGCTGCTGGGGGCCATCGCCCTGGTGGCCACCGGGGCGGTGTCGGAGGAGGCGGCGCGCGCGTCGATCCATGCCCCAACCCTGATCCTGCTGTTCTCCTGCCGGCGGTGATGCTCCTGCTGCCGGTGGCGGCCACCCACCCGCAGGGCGGGACCCTGCTCGCACTCTCCAGCACGCTCGCAGGCAATCTCTTGATCGTGGGCAGCATCGCCAACCTGATCGTGGTGCAGGCGGCGCAGCGGCGCGGGATCCCCATCGGTTGGCGGGTTCACGCGCGGGTCGGTGTGCCGGTCACCCTCTGCACCCTGGGGGTGGCGGCGGCCAGCCTGTGGCTGGGGGCACGCTGAGGCGGGCGGACCTGCCGCCGCGGGACGAGGCGGACGGCAGTCCGCAGCGAGCCGCGTTCATCCTGAAACGAGCATGCGGATCAATTGCTCTTTCCAGGTCCGTCGGGGACCGCGTGTGCCTCCCGAGACGGCGGCGCCTGCCAGGCGGCGAAGATCTCGGTCAGCAGGGCCTGCGCCTGGGCCTGGATCCCGGGCCGCTCGGACTCGCGGGGGCCGGCGCAGTTGAGCACCAGGACATGGTTGATGCGCAGCCAGGCGGTCAGTTCGGCGACCACGATCGGGTGGTCCAGGTCGCGCAGCAGCAGCGGGCGGCCCAGGCGACGGGCGAGTTGAACGGTCAGCCGGGTGCCGCCGCCGACCTCGCCCCGGTACAGGACCAGGGTGGCGTCGCTGTCGCGCAGGTTCAATTCGGTACGCACCGCCTCGTTCCCGCTCGGGGTCGGGGTCAGGGGATACCCGGCCGGCAGGGGTCCGTCCTCCGCCCGACGGCCGGCCGGGCACCAGCCGCCGATCGGCAGTCCCAGGGCCAGGGCCGCGTCCAGCGCGGCCCGGTCGACGCCGGTCTGGCCGCCCGAGACCACACACCGGGCAGCGGTCGGGGACGTCTCGTGCCGGTGCCGGTCGGCGAGCAGGGCACGGTCCCGACGGGCGAAATACTGGTCCTCGTCGGCCCGCCCCTTGAGTTTCAGTTGTTCTACGAAGCCGCTCACGCCTACCTCCGTCCCGCCAAATTGATGACCGAAGGCGACTCCGGACGAATCGCCCGACTCACTCAGACGCGTGCCACCGAGGCCAGCGCCACCGCGTCCGGAGCGGCGGTTCGTCGCTTAGAGTGCAGGCGCGCGCGCTTGGTTCCCCGGCCCCAGGGTGCGCGCCGTCCCGTGGAGGGTGTAGGTCCTCCCATGCGCGCCGCTCGGTCAGAGTGGCTACGCTCAGGGTTGCGGCGCGGCCGGTCGCCAAGCTAGCCCGGCCATCCGGGGCTTTACCTAAGCGGCCGGATACAACAATTAACCTGGAAAGAGCATTTGTTTCACGCAAAGACGCAAAGTTTTTCAATGCGATATCTCTGTCGTACGGTTCACCTACCGGGTGACGGGATCATCGCCAGCAAAGTTCTATTCTTCTTTGCGTTCTTGGCGTCTTTGCGTGAGCAATTTCCGATTCTAGGCTTAATCATCTGATTCACAGAGAAAACCGCTCGATCAGGACCCCATGGCGCAGCCCCCGGTCACTGACCCTGAGCCGGTCCTGGTCGAGCTTCTGAAGCAGGGTCAGAACGATCAGGGCACCGGCCAGGATCACGTCGGCGCGGCCCGGTTGCAGGCCCGGGACGGCGCCCCGGCCGGCACCGTCCAGACCGGCATAGAGGGCGATCTGGCGCTCGAGCTCGGCGCGGGTGAGGATGGCGCCCTGGATGAGGTCCGGTTCGTAGCGGGTCAGGCCCAGACTCACCGACGCCAGGTTGGTGACGGCACCGCCCAGGCCGACCAGGGCGTCCGGCGGCGCAGCCGTGTCGAGCCGGGACAGGTCGCGCGCGATGGCGGTCAGGGCTGCGTCCATGGCCGCCCGACCGACCGGGGCGCCCAGCCCGAATTCCTCCGTGATACGCACCGCCCCGAGATTCAGGCTGAACCGCTCCAACACCAGGGCGCCTCGCCCGATCGTGACCTGGGTGCTGCCGCCGCCGGTATCGAAGACGGTGACCGCACCCTGCGGCAGGCCCCCGGCCTGGACCGCGAGATAGGCGAGCCGCGCCTCCTGCGCCCCATCGATGACCTCGATCGCCACGCCGCACTGCTCCAGCACGGCGGCGCAGAAGGCGCCACTGTTGGCGGCGGTGCGCATCCCCATGGTGCCCAGGGCGACGACCTGCGCGGCGCCCGCGGCCCGCGCCTGCGCCGCCATGGCACAGACCGCGGTCAGCGTCCGGTGCCAGGCGGCGGGGGCGATCTCCCCCGCATCGCGCAGCCCCTCGCCCAGGCGGGTGACCTCCGCCCGGTCCAGGACCCGGTGCCAACGGCCGGCGGCATCGCGTTCGCCGAGGTGTAACTTGATGGAGTTGGTACCCAGGTCGATCACGGCGACCCGCAATGCAGTGCTCATGACCCAAAATCCGGAAATTAGTCCGCGAAAAACGCGAAAAACGCGAAACAACACAAAGAGATCAGTGCGCCGATTCGCTCACCTCCGCGGTGACTGCCTGCCAGGTTGGCAACTCTCTGTTCTTATTCGCGTTCATTCGCGTTTTTCGCGGACTAATTGCTCTTTCGAGGATGACCGGTCCGGCGTCGTCTCGATCCGGGCCTGGGGAGCGGCGCGCTCCCGCCAGTCGATGCCCGCGGCGCGCAGCCCGGCGCGCAAGGCGGCCAGTGCCGGCCCCGGGTCGCAGCGCCCGCGCACCCCCAGGAGGATGTGCGGATCGGTGCTGATATGGGGCAGGCTGAAGGGCTTGAGGGCCGGGAAGCGTGCGCCCAGGTCCAGCATCAAGGGGATGAGTTCACTCTCCGCGAGCCCCAGGACCTCCAGCGCCGCCTCCTGCAGCGGCACCGTGCGGCACTGGTCGCCGTCCTGGTACCGGTCGAGCACCCAGGCGGCCATCGGCCAGGCCATCTGCGGAAAGCCCGGCAGGAACCAGTGTCCGGCGAGCGAGAAGCCGGGGATCTGGTTGTACGGGTTGGGGATCAGCTCGGACCCCGCCGGCAGGTCCGCCATCAGGATGCGGTGTGGGTAGGCGGACTCACCAAAGCGCCCCTCGATCAGTGCGCGCGCCCCCGGGTGGCGCACCAGGTCCACACCGGCCGCCGCCGCGGCGCAGGCGCGCGTGTGGTCGTCCGGGGTGGCGCCGATGCCGCCGCAGACGAACACCGGCCCGCCCCGGCCGAGCGACCAGCGCAGGTGCTCGGTCAGCACCACGGGGTCGTCCGGCAACAGCCAGTGCCAGGCCAGCGTGTGCCCGCGCCCCAGGAGCAAGTCCTTGAAGAACGGGAGATGGGCGTCCACGCGGGGGCCGTTCAATACCTCATCGCCGATGACGATAAGGCCGAAACCGCGTGCGCCGGCGGCGGAGTCTGGTTCTGTGTCCATCGGTTGCTTCGCCTCTTCCGGGGGTCGGAGATCGCCTGGTAGTGTAATCTGAATGCCGTAAGCCCCGCGCACCGACCACCCGCCCGGCCGGCACCCGCCGCCCTCGGTCGTCGTCCTGCGGGGTAGCCCGGCGGAGCGGGAACTCGATCTCGGGGGCGACGAACAAACCTATCTGCGCTTCCGCTTTCTGTCGATCGAGTTGTCGACCCTGCCCTACCGCGAGCATCGCGACAGCCAGAACATCGTCGTGCGGCTCAACCTACCCAATATGAGCTACCCGCCACAGGAAAGGGTGGAGGTCTATGCCGCGGCAGTGCGTGGGCTCGTCGCCGCCCAATATTACGGCCCAAACCACAGCCCGCGAGATTAGGAGAATCCAAACAACCGCAAATAGTTCTCGTTGGTGGCCTGCGCCAGTTCCTCCACCGCCATCCCCCGCTCCGCGGCGATGCAGGCGGCGACCAGGGGCACGTAGCGGGGCTGGTTGGACTTGCCGCGATGGGGCACCGGGGCGAGATAGGGCGCGTCGGTCTCGATCAGGAGTCGGTCCAGGGGGACCTGGCGCGCGGCCTCGCGCAGGGCCACGGCCGTCTTGAAGGTGACGATGCCGGAGAAGGAGACATAAAGACCCAGGTCGAGCCCCCGGCGGGCGGTCTCCCAGTCCTCGGTGAAGCAGTGCAGCACGCCGCCCACGGCGTCCGCGCCTTCCTTACGCAGGATGCGGATACAGTCCTCGCGGGCCTCGCGCATATGGATGATCAGTGGCTTGGCGCAGGTGCGGGCGGCGGCGATGTGGGTGCGCAAACGCTCGCGCTGCCATTCCAGGTCCCCCTCGCTGCGAAAATAGTCGAGCCCGGTCTCCCCGATGGCCACCACGCGCGGGTCCGCGGCCAGGGCGACCAGGTCCGCGACGCCCGGCTCAGGGCCAGCCGTCTCGTTGGGGTGGACACCCACGGACACGGCCACCCAGGGGTAGGGATCGACCAGGGCGCGCATCGCGGGGTAGGCGACCAGATCGATGCAGGCACACAGGATGCGAGTGACCCCGGCCTCCCGGGTCGCGGCCATCAGGCGGGCGAAGTCACCCTGGTAAGGGGTCAGGTCAACGCGATCGAGGTGGCAGTGGGAGTCGGTGAACATGGTGGTCAGTGGTCAGTGGTCGGTGGTCGGTGGTCGGTGGTCAGTAGCCACTGGCCACTAGCCACTAGCCACTAGCCACTAGCCACTGCCTACATCGTATGCGTCGGCCGCTCGGAGTTGAGTACGCCGACCAGGTATTCCTCGATCTTGCGCCGGGCCACGCCCTTGTCCTGCTCGCTGAACTGGACCCCGACCCCGACCGCGCGATTGCCCTCGGCGCCGGGCGGGGTGACCCAGATCACCTTGCCGGCCACCGGGATGCGGTCGGGCTCGTCCATCAACTGGAGCAGCAGGAAGATCTCATCGCCCAGTTGGTAGCGCTTGGTGGTCGGGATGAAGAGTCCGCCGTTGCGGATGAAGGGCATGAAAGAGGCGTAGAGGGCGGCCTTGTCCTTGATCGCAAAGCTCAGGATGCGCTGCTGGCCGCCGATGCCGGGCGGGGCCATTCCCGGGGTACTGCTCGGCGTTAGGGGGGTACTCATCACTCAGGCTCCTGTGGATTCTGTGATCGGCAGGCGGGGCTGCCCTGCCATCGCCGTGCCGCCGAACCAGGCGCGCGCCCGGTATCCTCCCGCGAGACTCACCGCGCGGACCGAACGCCACCACTGAGGTCAACGCCGACGCCACCCCCGGGCCGCCCCCTCAGCGCTGACCGATCCGTCCCCACTCGATCAGCAGCGACTCCAACTGCATCAGCGGATTGACGGTGCTCTCCAACAACCCCCTGGCCTCGAAGACCCGCCGCAGCAGGCGATGGACCGCCGCCCGGTCGAGGCGCCCGGCGAGTGCGCCCAGCGTCGGGGCCAGCGCCGGGTCCGCGAGGTGCGGCGGCGCCGGGGAGACCGCCAGTCGCAGCAGGTCACAGAGGCAGCCCGCCAAACAGTCCAATGATAGCCGTGCGCCGACCCCGTTCCAAGCCGCGGCCGCGGCCACCGGGTCCAGTTCACCGCGGCCGATGCCGATGAGGCTGCGCACCAGGGTGTCGCGGCTATCCAGGGTGGCCTGATCGAACTCCTCCAGGGCGCGCAGCGGGGCGCCATAGGCCAGCCGCAGACGGGGCGCCGCCGCCGCGCCGAGCAACGGGGCCAGCCAGGCGAGTGCCTGGTCTGCGTCCGGGACCGCGAGCTTCAGCAGTTGGCAGCGGCTGCGCACCGTCGCCGGGAGCCGGGCGGGCTGCTCGGCGATCAGCATCAGCAGGGTGTTGCCCGCGGGCTCTTCCAGCGTCTTCAGGAGCGCGTTGGCGGCGGCACCGTTCATGCGGTCCGCCGGGTCGATCAGGACCAGCTTGCGCGTCCCGCGCACCGGGGTGAGGGCCGCGCGCTCGGTGAGCACCCGGATTGCATCGATGGGGATCTCCCCGGACTTGGACTCCGGGTCCGGCGCCACCCGCGCCAGGTCCGGATGGCTCCCGGCGGCCTCCAGGCGGCAGTCGGCGCACAGACCGCAGGCCAGGCCGTCGGGACGCGGCGTCGGGCACAGCAGGGCGCGGGCGAACAGCGTAGCCAGCCGGCGCTTGCCCAGCCCCCGGGCACCGACGATCAGGAGTGCATGGGGGAGCCGGTCCGCCCCCTGCGCCTGCCGCAGACGCGCCCAACTCGGTGCCAGCCAGGGCAGCAGTTCGCCGTCGTCGGGGGTAACGGTCACGGGGTCAGTCATCGTGCGTTCATTTGCGTTCATTTGCGGACAAATAATCTTCTCGGCACTCCGCCAACTCGCCAATGATTCGAGCCACCGCGGCAGTCACCTCGCCCAGCGGCCGGCTCGCATCCAGCACCCGATAGCGCCCCGGGCAAGCGGCGGCGCGCCCGCGATAGACGGCGCGCGCGGCCGTGAAGAAGCCCAGCCGCTCAGTCTCGAAGCGGTCCGGTTCGCCCCGCCCCCGGGCGCGCTCCAGGCCGAGTTCCGGGGGCAGATCGAAGACGAGCGTCAGGTCCGGGCGCAGGTCGCCCTGCACCAGGTCTTCGAGCACCGCAATGCGCGACGCGGGGATCCCCCGACCCCCGCCCTGATAGGCGTAGGTGGCGTCGGTGAAGCGATCGCACAGCACCCAGGTGCCGGCGGCCAGGGCCGGCGCTATGACCCGGGCCAGGTGCTCGGCCCGGGCGGCGAACACCAGCAGCAGTTCCGCGGTCGCGTCCATGCCGGTACAGCCCCGGTCCAGGAGCAGGGCGCGGATGCGCTCCGCGATCGGCGAGCCACCGGGCTCGCGGGTGGTCACCACGGCGAGTCCGCGCGCCCGCAGCCGCTCGGCCAGGGGGGCGATCTGGCAGGATTTGCCGGCCCCTTCGATCCCCTCGAAGGTAATGAAGCGCCCGCGCTGCGTCATGCTGGATGCCGCACCATCGAGCCACGCAAGCCGCCGCAGGTTCCGGGCCAAGGCGACCGCACCACGCCGCGGCCCGGCGGGAGTTCCGTGCCAGTTGCGTTCATTTGCACAAAACTGCGTTCTTGATACCCTGGCATTGCGCTCTTCTTGATCTTGCTGATATTTAAGCCCCAAAGGGGGGCGACATACCAGCCCAGGGCAACGCCCTGGGCTGGACCGTTCAGTCGGCCCAGCCCTGAAAGGGCGTGACATAACGGCGCCCCCCTTATGTCACGCCCTTTCAGGGCTGAACCACGTAACACATCATACCCAGGGCGTTGCCCTGGGCTGGTATGTTCGACCCCGTTGGGGTCGGGATGCAAGACAAGGTGAAACCGGATATACCCATCGCAATCGGTTTCTCGCTTCTCGCTTCTCGTTTCTCGCTTCTCGTAACACGCTGTCTTGGCAGCCCCCCACGAAAAACCAAGAACCAAAAATTCAAAACGGTTCCGTCTACTAGGGCGTAGGACGCATCTGCGCCTTATGGAGCTGATACTCACCCACCGCCCGATTGTGCTGCTCCAGGGTCGCGGAGAAGACGTGCCCCCCGTCGCCGCGGGCGACGAAGTAGAGGCTGTCGCCGTCCGCCGGGTGCAGGGCGGCAGTGATCGCCGCCCGCCCGGGGAGGGCGATGGGCGTCGGCGGCAGCCCGGCGATGACATAGGTATTGTACGGGGTCTCCTCGCGCAGATCGGCGCGGCGGATATTGCCGTCGAAGCGCGCCCCCAGGCCGTAGATCACGGTCGGGTCGGTCTGCAGCCGCATCCCGGCGCGCAGCCGCCGCACGAAGACGCCGCCGATCACCGGACGCTCGGCGGCGAGGCCCGTCTCCTTCTCGATGATCGAGGCGAGGATCAGGGCCTCATAGGGGGTCTTGAGCGGCAGCCCCGGGGCCCGCCCCTGCCACTCCTGCGCCAGTACCGCGTCCATGCGATCACGGGCGCGCCGCAGGACCTCAAGCCCGGTGGTGCGCCGCGGGAAGCTGTAGGTGTCGGGGAAGAACCGCCCTTCCGGGTGCTCCCCGGGGTGGCCCAGAGCGGCCATCAGGGACTCATCGGAGCGCCCGGCAAGATCGGTGCCGAAGCGGCCATTGGCCAGGATCGCGGCCACCGCCTGACGGAAGGTCCAGCCCTCCACCAGGGTGACGGGGTACTGGATCACCCGCCCGGAAACGAGCAGATCCAAGACCTCACCCGGCACCATGCCCTGGGTCAACTCGAACTCACCAGCCTTCAGGCGGGCGCCGTCGCCGCGCTGGTAGGCCAGCAGCAGCAGATAATAGGGATGACGGATCAGTCTCTGGGCGGTCAGTGCCGCGGCAACCTGACGCAGGCCGCTGCCGCGCTCGACCTCGAACACCAGGGTTGGCTCGGACATCCGCACCGGGGTCGCGCGAAAGCGCTGGTAGTCCAGCCAGACCCCGCCCGCCAGGGTGGCCAGGCCGAGCAGCAGCGCCAACAGTACACGCGTCATCATGGTGTCGGCCACTCCGGGGTCCGGGCCGCCAGGGCGACGGCCTTGAGCAGGCCCCAGGGCAGGAGCCCCGGGTCGTAGTCATGCCCGTCGAGCCGGGCGACCGGCCAGACCCCGATCAGGGCGTTGGTCAGAAACAGGCCCCGGGCCGTACCCAGTTGCGCCGGCCGCAGGTCGCACTCCCGGCAGTCGATCCCCAGACCGGCCGCCAGTTCCAGGGTCAGGGCGCGCACCGTCCCCGCGATCCCCGCCCGGTCCAGGGCCGGGGTGACCAGGGTCGTCCCGGTCCAGAGGAAGAGGTTGCTCATGGTCCCGCCGACCAGGTGTCCGTCCTCGCGCAACATCAGGCCCTCGGCCAGGTGCGGGGCGGCCCACTCGGCGCGCGCGAGCACGCTGTCCAGGCGGTTGAGATGCTTGATCCCGGCCAGCGAGCGGTTCTCGGAGGCCCGGGTGACACAATAACGCAGGGCCACACCGCGCGTGCCCCAGTCCCCCGGCCAGACCGGCACGGGGTAGAGCAGCAAGGCCAGGCACGGGCGCTGGTCCTCCGGCGGCCGGTAGCCCCGCCCGCCCGTCCCACGGGTGACCAGGACCTTCAGCACGCCCGCCTCAGAGCCCCGGAGCAGGGTCCGGACCTGCGCCTCCAAGGGACCGGGCGGCGGGGCCCGGATACCCAGACGGGCACATCCGTGTGCCAGGCGCGTGAGGTGCCTCGTCCACAGACAGGGCGCACCACCGTCCACCAGGACGGTCTCGAACAGCCCATCGCCATAGCTGAATCCGCGATCCCAGACCGGCACCAGGCCGCTCCGGGCGCCGTCGATCAGGACCCGCAGCGGCACCCCCGGCCGGGGCTCAGCGGCCCCCGGAGTGTCCCCGTGCGGACCCATCGCCGGCCGCGCCCGGTCCCGCGTGCCGCCTAGGCGCGACGGAAGATCAGGGAGCCGTTGGTCCCGCCGAAGCCGAAGGAGTTGGTCAGGGCCACGTCGATACGCATCTCGCGCGCCGTGTTCGGCACATAGTCCAGATCGCAGTCCGGGTCGGGGGTGTCGTAGTTGATGGTGGGCGGGGCGACCTGATCGCGAAGCGCCAGGATGGTGAAGATCGCCTCGGCCCCGCCGGCCGCGCCCAGCATGTGCCCGGTCATGGACTTGGTGGAACTCACGGGGACCTTGTAGGCCAGGTCGCCGAAGGTCCGCTTGATCGCCATGGTCTCGGCCGCATCACCCGCGGGGGTGGAGGTGCCGTGGGCGTTGATGTAACCGATCTGATCCAGGTTGACGCCGGCATCGCTCATGGCGAGCAACATGCAGTCGGAGGCGCCGGCGCCATCCTCCGAGGGGGCAGTCATGTGATAGGCATCGGAATTCATGCCGACCCCGATCAACTCCGCGTAGATCGGCGCCCCCCGGGCCACCGCCCGCTCGTACTCCTCCAGCACGACCACCCCGGCCCCGTCGCTCAGCACAAAGCCGTCGCGGTCCTTGTCGAAGGGCCGGCTGGCGCGCTCCGGGTCCTCGTTGCGCGTGGACAGTGCCCGAGCCGCGGCGAAGCCGCCCAGGCCGACCGGGGAGGTCGCCATCTCGGCGCCGCCCGCGATCATCACATCCACATAGCCGTGGCGGATCATGATGGCCGCCTCGCCGATATTGTGGCTGCCGGTACTGCACGCGGACACGATCGAGTAGTTCGGTCCCTTGAGCCCGAACTTGATCGAGATATCCCCGGCGACCATGTTGATGATGTTGGCCGGAACGAAGAACGGCGAGATGCGGCGTGGCCCCTTGGAGCGGTACGCCTCATAGTTGTTCTCGATGCCGGTGATGCCGCCGATGCCCGAACCGATAGCCACGCCGATGCGCCGACAGTTCGACTCATCGATCGTGAGGCCCGAGTCGGCGATCGCCTGGCAGCCCGCGGCCATCCCGTAGTGGATGAACTTGTCCATCTTGCGGGAATCCTTTTCCGAGACATAGACGGTGGGATCAAAGCCGTAGATCGGACCGCCGAAGCGCGTACTGAACGGCTCCACGTCGAAGTGGGTGATCGGCTTGATTCCGCTCCTACCGGCAAGGATGTTTTCCCAGGACGACTTTACGTCCAGACCTACCGGCGCCACCAGACCCAGTCCGGTGACCACGACCCTTCTGACTGTCATTACCTACCTCTCTCGCTCGGAATGACCCGACGGACAAGCGCCGCACGCGAAGTCCTTATCGCCGGGCGGCGGCCGTTTCCGTCCTCGAAGCAGCGCGCCTCAGCCAAGGTGCTCGTTGATGTAGTTGATCGCCTGCTGGACGGTGGTGATCTTCTCGGCATCCTCGTCGGGGATCTCGGTCTCGAACTCCTCCTCCAGGGCCATCACCAGTTCGACGGTGTCGAGGGAGTCGGCGCCGAGGTCGTCCACGAAGGAGGCCTCCAGCGTCACCTCTTCCTCCTTGACGCCCAACTGCTCGACGACGATCTTCTTAACTCGTTCTTCAACGCTGCTCATGAGTCTGCAACCTCCAGATGAAAAAGCGACCCGGGCTGGGCCAGGCGGTATTCTAGTGACAATCGAGGGGCGATGAAAGCCGATAACAGGGGCGAAGCCCATCGATTAACAAAATGATTTTGCTTGCATTTGCCCGCAAGCAACAGGGACTCAGGCCATATACATGCCGCCGTTGACCTGCAAGGTCTCCCCGGTGATGTAAGCGGCACCGCGCGAGGCGAGGAACACGACCGCCGCCGCGACCTCCTCCGGCAGGCCAAAACGCCCGAGCGGCACCGCCCCCAACACGAGATCGCGCTGCGCGTCGGTCATGGCCCGCGTCATGTCCGTGTCGATCAGACCAGGGGCGATGCAGTTGACCGTGATGGCGCGGGACCCGACCTCCCGGGCCAGGGACCGGGTGAACCCCATCATGCCCGCCTTGGCGGCACAATAGTTGGTCTGCCCGGCGTTGCCCATGTTGCCGACCACCGAGGCGATGTTGATGATCCGCCCGCGGCGCGCCTTGGTCATGCTGCGCAGGCAGGCCTTGGACATCCGGTAGACGGACCCGAGGTTGGTGTCGATGACCGCCGCCCACTCCTCGTCCTTCATGCGCATCAAGAGGTTATCCCTGGTGATGCCTGCATTGTTGACCAGGATACCAGGGGCGCCGAGGCGCTGCGTGACCAGTTCGACGGCGGCCGTGACCGATGCGGAATCGGCCACGTCGAGCACCAGGCCCAGGCCTTCGAGACCCGCATCGCGCAGCGCCTGCCCGATCCCGTCGGCCCCGGCCTGCGTGGTGGCAGTGCCGGCGACCACAGCGCCCTGCTGCGCCAGTGCGAGCAGGATGGCGCGGCCGATCCCGCGCGAAGCCCCGGTCACCAGGGCAATTTCACCTTTAAGCATGAGCCGCCCCCGATGCTGCCGCCAGCGCCTGATCCAGGGTCTCCGGATCATAGACCGGCAGCGTCAGCATGTTTTTGTCGATCCGTTTGTTGAGCCCGGTCAGCACCTTGCCCGGGCCGAATTCGAGCGCCAGGCGGACACCCGCGACCGCCATGGCCTCGACCGTCTCCACCCAGCGCACCGGTTGGTACAGTTGCCGACACAGGCGCGTCGACAATCCCGCGACCGAGTCCGCCACGGTGACGTCCACATTGTGCAACACCGGCACCTCCGGGATGCGCAGTTCGAGCGCGGACAGGGCCTCCGCCAGTTGGATCGCGGCCGGGCGCATCAGGGCGCAGTGGGAGGGCACGCTGACCGGCAGGACCAGCGCGCGCTTGGCGCCGGCGGCCTTGGCGGCAGCCGTGGCGCGCGCCACCGCGGCGCTCTCACCGGCGATCACCACCTGCCCGGGGCCATTGAAGTTGACCGCCTCCAGCACCGCCCCCTGGGCCTGTTCGGCGCACAGGGCAATCACCTGGGCATCGGAGAGGCCGAGCAGCGCGGCCATGGCCCCCTGCCCGGCCGGCACGGCCTCCTGCATGAAGCAGGCGCGTGCCGCCGCCAGGCGGACCCCATCGGCAAGACCCAAGGCCCCCGCTGCCACCAGGGCCGCGTATTCGCCCAGGCTGTGCCCGGCCATGATGGTCGGCGCCGGCCCGCCCTGAGCCTGCCAGACCCGCCAGACGGCGACCCCGGCGACCAGCATGGCGGGCTGGGTGTTCTCGGTCTGGTCCAGGACCTCCCGGGGCCCGGCGCTGACCAGGGTCCAGAGGTCCCGCCCCAGGGCGCTCGAGGCCTCCGCAAAGGTATCGCGCACCAGCGGAAAGACGGCGGCCAGGGTATCGAGCATCCCGACGGACTGGGAGCCCTGGCCGGGGAAACAGGCAGCAAGTGGTGTAGTCATCCGGATTCAGTCAAGCGTTCAGGCGCGCGTGCAAAGCGGGCGGGGTTAGTAGCGTACCAGGGCAGAGCCCCAGGTAAAGCCGCCGCCGATGGCCTCCATCAGCAACAACTGGCCACGCTTGATCCGCCCGTCGCGGATCGCCTGGTCGAGGGCCAGGGGCACCGAGGCGGCGGAGGTGTTGGCGTGGTCGGCCACCGTGACCACCACGCGCTCCATCGGCAGATGGATCTTGCGGGCAATCGCCTGGATGATCCGCAGGTTGGCCTGATGCGGGATGAGCCAGTCGACATCGTCCATCGTCAGGTGATTGGCCGCCAGGGTCTGCTCCACGAGCTTGCTCAGCACCGTGACCGCAAAGCGAAAGACCTCGTTTCCCTTCATGGTCACCCGATTGTTGGCATAGTCGCCGTTGCCGATCCCGCCGGGGACCTGCAGCATCTCCTTATAGGCACCGTCAGCGTGCAGACTGGTCGAAACGATCCCGGGCTCGGCCGCGGCGCCCAGAATGACCGCGCCGGCACCGTCGCCGAACAGGACGCAGGTCCCCCGGTCCTCCCAGTTGAGGATGCGCGAGAAGGTCTCGGAGCCGACCACCAGGGCCCGCCGCGCGCAGCCGGTGCGCACGAACTTGTCGGCGATGGTCAGGGCATAGAGAAAGCCGGCGCAGACCGCCTGGACATCGAAGGCGGGGCAGCCGTGGATGTCGAGACGCTGTTGCAGGATGGTCGCCGTGCTCGGAAAGTACTGGTCGGGCGTGGTCGTGGCGACCACGATGAGGTCGATGTCCTGGGCACTGATCCCGGCGGCATCCAGGGCGCGGCGTGAGGCCTGCTCGGCCAAGTCACAGCAGGTCTCGCCGTCGACGACCAGGTGGCGGCGCTCGATTCCGGTGCGCTCACGGATCCAGGCATCCTTGGTGTCAACAAAGGCTTCGAGCTCGGCATTGGTCACCACCCGCTCGGGGAGATAGCCGCCGGTCCCGAGGATTCGGGAATAGATCATCAGGCAGTCGCCCTGCGTTGGTCTTGGTCGTCGGCGTCCTGACCAGCGGGGTCGTCACCGAGGTGCCGCCCTACCCGTTCGGCAATGCGACGCGGGATGTCGCAGTGGATCTCCTTCTCGGCAATGCCGATCGCGTTCGCAAAGGCGAACTCGTCGGCCCCGCCGTGACTCTTGATCACGATGCCGCGCAGGCCAAGCAGACTCGCGCCGTTGTAGCGCCGCGGGTCCATGGTGCGGCGGAAGGCGTTCAGGATCGGCAGCGCCGCCAGCCCCGCCAGGCGGGTGAAGAGGTTGCGCTTGAAGTGCGCGCTCAGCGTGTGGCGTACCAGCTTGGCCACGCCCTCGCTGCTCTTGAGCGCGACGTTGCCGACGAAGCCGTCCGTCACCACCAGGTCCACGTCGTTGAGGTAGATCCCGTCGCCTTCTACGTAACCCACATAGTTGAGCCCGCTGCGGGACAGGAGCTCATGGGCCTTCTTGACCTGTTCGTTGCCCTTCATCTCTTCCTGCCCGATGTTGAGCAGGGCGACCTTGGGCCTGGCCACACCGTCCACGGCCGTCACCAACTCGCTGCCCATGGCGGCGAATTGCATCAAGTGCAGCGCGGTGCAGTCCACATTGGCGCCCAGATCGAGCATGTGGGTATGGCCATGCAGCGAGGGCACGGCGGTGATGATCGCGGGGCGGTCCACATTGGGCAGCATCTTGAGCACGAAGCGCGCCGTGGCCATCAGCGCGCCGGTGTTGCCGGCGCTCACGCAGGCATGGGCCTCACCGCTCTTGACCAGATCGATGGCCACGCGCATGGAGGAGTCCTTCTTGCCGCGCAGGGCCTTGGCCGGCGACTCGTCCATCTCCACCGTCTCGGTGGTGTGCCTGACCCGAATCCGGTCACGGTGCTTCGCACCCGCCTTGCCGCCGAGATGCGCCTGGATCTGCCCCTGGTCGCCGACCAGGATCAGGTCCACCGCCTCGTTGCCGGCCAGGAAGCGCAGGGCCGCGGGGACTACGACATGGGGACCGTGGTCCCCACCCATCGCATCCAAGGCCACCGTGTGCCGCCGGTTCACGAACAAACCGGGCGACCACTGGGTCGCCGTGCCCTCTGGGGCCTGGGGTGGGATGTCCGGTGACATATCCGTGCGCTTAAGGGGTACCGGGCGCACATGAACCAGGGGCGCCGAATCCGGGTCCTGACTCACTCAGCTTTGTCCAACACCTTGCGGCCCCGATAGAAGCCGTCCGCGGAGATGTGGTGACGGCGATGGACCTCGCCGGTGACGGAATCGACCGACAGGGTCGGACCGCTCAGGGCATCGTGTGAGCGGCGCATGTCGCGCCGCGAGCGGGTCTTGCGGTTCTGGGGAACAGCCATGGTCTTCTCCTGATAAGACGGTCAGTAGACCGTCTTATTTGTTTATAAAATCAGAGGCACTTAGCCTTTGGACTTCAGTGTGGCAAGCACTGCGAACGGGTTTTTCGGCGCGGCTGCTCCGTCGGCCTGCGCGCTCTCGGCCAAGTCCAGCGGCACGGCCGGCTGACACTCGCCGACCGCGTGCAGCGGCACCAGCGGCAGGGCGAGCAGCAACTCGTCCTCGATCAGGTCCAGCGGGTGGATCGGGTCTTCCCCGAGCGGCAGCGCATCCAGATGCTCCGCCACCTCCACCGCCGGGGCCAGGCCCAAGGCATCTGCATCACTGCGTGCGCGCACCAGGGCCAGGGCGATCGGCGCCTCCACGGCGTAGACCACCTCACCCAGACAACGCTGGCAGCGCAGCCGCAAGGCCATCGCCACCTGCCCCAGCGCGACCGCCTGCCGTGTCTCATCGCGCTCGAAGCGCAGCGCATACGAGGCCGGGCCGTCCGCCCCCAGCACCGCCGCGGCCAGCCGGGGCAGTTCCGCAAGGGTGGCGCTGCCGGCAAAGGCCGCACCGAGCTTGACCGCTCGCCAGGGATCGAGTTGTGGAGGCAGTAGGGCCGACATAAGCCGGTTAAAATAACCGATCTTTGGTCAGTGAGTCAATTAGACCGCAGTTCTCAGCGGTGCGCGAAGTTCCAAGGGACTCGACTCGGCCTCGCGCCCCGGATCGCCCGACGCCAGGCCGCCACCCAGCCCCAGGCCCAGTCCTCCCCCGGCGGCACCACCGCCGCCGGCCCCCGCACCCTTGGCGTCCTGCTTCGTGCCGGCCCGGTCACCACCGCCGGTGTCCCCCTTGCCCTTGCCCTTGCCACCGCCTCCGCCGCCGGGGCGCGTCGGCCCCTGCTTGGGGATCGCCAACTTCGTCGGCACGGGCTCCAGGTCGAGCACCTTGCGAAGGTGCGCAGCCGTTCGTTGATCTGACGGTTCTCGCGATTGCGGCGCTGCTGCACCGTCTCCATCACCAGCAGGCGGATACCCACCATCAGGACGGTCACGACGACCAACCCGAGCAATGTCGTGATCACCGCCTGCCAGGAACTGAAATCCACCAGATTGCGCATCTTGGAAGCCGATCTCCGGGCGGATGAGCCTCGTTCGTGGGGATACCTCAGGGTCTATCCCCCGTTTCGCCCGGCTTATGCCGCGGCGGCCCTGGTCAGCCCGGCATCGATCTCGATCGCTTCCCAGGGCACGAAGACCCGGCCTGCCGTGTCCTGCTCTACCAGCCCCAGGTCCGAGAGCTTGGCGATATCCGTCTGTACCAGCGTTGGGGTACGCCCCAGCTGCTTGGCGAGTCCCTCGATGCTGAGCGGCCCGAGTGGCTTGAGCACGTCCAGCAGCTTCAGCCGAGCCGGCGTCAACTCGCTGGCGAGGTGTTCCGTGCTGCGAAAGTTGAGGTAATAGTCCGCCTCCGGGACATCTTGCCCGGCATCCACCCAACGGGCGATGGCGAGGGCGCGCTCCTGCATGGTCGTCCAGGTCTCCACCCCGATACATGCCTTCATCTATCTGCCTCCACCCATTGTGCGACCGGGAGCGAATTCCTTGCGATCTCTGAAAAGTTGCTTGGACTAGACTACGCGACATTGCCAAGCCGCACTGGCCCCTTATTCGCACCCTATTTGCAAGTCAGTAGTTGCGTGGCACATGAATTTCAATGTAGCTGTTCGGCTTGATACTTGCAAGAACATTGGCAATATGGTGCGCGAAAGTTCTAATTCGTGGCCAACTCGTCGTGCTCAGGACAACGATAGCAATAGTTCTGCCGGCAAGATTCTGCTGATATCGGAGATTTTGATCGGTTGTGACCAAGACTTCAAAACCAGAGAACTCTGCCTGTTGTAGTAATTCGCCGTTCTTAAGGTTATTCCAGCCCAACTCGTGGGCGGTGGAGACATGATGATCCGGCAGATGGTTACGTCGCGGGGCAGGTGTGCCTTGATCGAAAAGCACTCGCACTACGCAGCCTCTAACGTGTGTGCCGCGTGCTCCAACACGGCGCGCGCCTGTTGAAGTGTAACGCCTGGAAACCAGTTAACGAAATCCGCTAGTTGCGCCCCATCTTCGAGGTTTTCAAACAGGGCCGAGACCGGGACGCGGGTACCTCGGAAGACCCATGCTCCGCTGACTTTTTCAGGGTCGCGCTCGACGGCAGGACAGGAGGACCAGTCGTTCATATAGCAACTGTAGACCTTGGAGAAAGCTCTTTTAACTTGGAAGAGACGTTGCCGGAAGCGGTTCGCAGTGGCAGCGCAGCTATCCCAGTCTCAAATCAAGGCAAACGCCCTGGGCGGGAGCCTGCAATGGCGGATCGCCCTGCGGGCATCCGCCCTACGGCCCTCGATCAACGCCCCCGCAGAAAATCTTCTGCGTCGATATCGGCTTGCTTGAGGATCGCGCGTAGCGTACCTTCGGGCAGGTCGCCGGGATGGTTGGGAATAGTAGTGTAGCGGTTGGTCGCCGGGTTGTACCAGATCTCATGGCTGCCCGCGGCCTGGCGGTCGAACGAGAATCCGCACCGTTTAAGGCGTCTGACAATTTCGCGGTAGCCGAAGCCGGCGAGACGCCCCATTCAGGCGCCCACCACCAGTGGATAATCAAAGGCGTCTCGCGGCGCCTGAAGTTGAACGGGGCCGTCGCGCTCCGCCTGGGCCTCCATGAGCCGGCGGGAAAGGTCGCGGGCGATCTCCAGGGTCTCGGCAAGGGTACGTCCTTGAGCGACCAATCCGGGAATATCATCCGAGGTGGCCAGGTACAGCCCCTCGGGTAGGCGCTCGATGTGCAGGTTGACGATGCGTTCCATGGTCGATGGCTCCGCGTCTTGGTGGTTGATGGTCTAACGGCCATGTACTGTCTTGGACGCCCCGGCGCATGAAAGGGCCGCCGTAGGGGCGGGTTTGAAACCCGCCCCTACATGGCCGCATCGCGGCGGGACCTAGCCACCACGGATGAGCCCGACCTAACTTTCACGGTAATGCTACACCGATTGAGGGCGTCCGGGGCCGCACGGCTACCGGGATGCGGGCGGCGCAGCGGCCCCCGCGTGCCGCCCCCGCACCAGCATCAGCACCAGCGCCGCGTAGGCGAGTCCGGCGCCGAGCAGCGCGGCGGCGAAGCGGTCGCGCAGCGTGCGCCCCGGCGGCTCGCCGTCGGCGCCTAACCCGATCACCACGCTGACCAGCAGGGCCCCTGGGGTGGGCGAGCCAATGATCCAGACGGCCCAGGCGGCGGCGGTCAGGGCCAGCGCAGCGGCGAGCGGCGGGATCGGGGCCGCAAAGGCCGTCGGCAGCGCCGGCGCGGACACCGCCGTGGGCGGCGTGGGGAAGAAACAGGTGGCGAGAAACACCGCCACGGAGGCCGCCAGGCAGTTGCCGACGACCCAATCTGTCATGATGTTGGCGCGCCCGCCGACCCGGGTCGGCAGGGTGTCGATGGCCTCTGCCAACTCAATCCGGACCGGGACGCGGTCCACCTTGGACTGGGCCGAGCGCACCACCGAGTCGGCGCTCGCGAGTTGGGACTTCGCGGTGTCGGCCTGGGCCTTCGGCAGCACGTTGCGGCGCACCATCTCCAGCGTGCGGGTGTGCTGCCCGCGCGTGTCGACTCGGTCAAAGAGGCGCGTTCGACCTTGCGGTTGGGCTGTGGATCGCATACTCGAACGGATTGCGCAGCACCAGGGTCTCGGCCCGATCGGGCCCGGTCGAGAGCAGGTCGATGGGCAGGCCGCAGAGGTCCTCGATGGTCTTGAGATAGGCGCGCGCATTGGGCGGCAGGGACGCCAGTGAGTCGGTGCCCACGGTGGATTCCGACCAGCCCGGCAACTCCAGATAGCGCGGGATGCAGCGGGCCACGGCATCGGCACCCACCGGCAGGGTGTCGATCGTCTGACCATCCAACTCGTAGGCGGTACAGATCTTGAGCGTCGGCATCCCGTCGAGCACGTCGAGCTTGGTGATGCACAGACCGGTGACGCTGTTGATGGCGAAGGAGCGCTTGAGGGCGACCATGTCGAGCCAACCGCAGCGCCGCTTGCGCCCGGTGGTGGCACCGAACTCGTGCCCGCGCTCGCTCAACCGATCCCCCTGGGCATCGAACAGCTCGGTCGGGAAGGGCCCGCCGCCGACCCGCGTCGTATAGGCCTTGACGATCCCCAGGATGTAGTCCAGGTCCCGCGGTCCCACGCCGCTGCCGCAGGCGGCGCCGCCAGCCGTGGTGTTGGAGGACGTCACATAGGGGTAGGTACCGTGGTCGATGTCGAGCATGGACCCCTGGGCGCCCTCGAAGAGCACGTCCGCACCCTCGCGGCGCAACTGGTGCAGCACCCCGGGCACGTCCGCCACCATTGGCCGCAGTTCCTCGGCGTGGATCAGGGCCTCGTCGAGGACCTGGGCATAGTCGACCGGCGCCGCCTTGAAATAGTGCTCCAGCGTGAAGTTGTGATACTCCAGCACCTCGCGCAGGCGCTCCTTGAAGAGTTCCGGCTCCATCAGCTCGCCCAGGCGAATCCCGCGCCGCGCCACCTTGTCCTCGTAGGCCGGACCGATGCCGCGGCCGGTGGTGCCGATCGCCTTGGTGCCGCGGGCCGTCTCGCGCGCCTGATCGAGCGCCACATGGTAGGGCAGGATCAGGGCGCAGGCGGCGCTGATCCCCAGGCGCTCACGCACCGGGACGCCGGCCTGTTCCAGGCCCAGGATCTCGCCCAACAGGGCCGCGGGCGACAGCACCACGCCGTTGCCGATCAGGCAGCGCACCCCCGCCCGCAGGACCCCCGAGGGCACCAGGTGCAGGACGGTCTTGACCCCCTCGATCACCAGGGTGTGGCCCGCATTATGCCCACCCTGAAAGCGCACCACGGCGCTCGCCCGGTCGGTGAGCAGGTCCACGACCTTGCCCTTGCCCTCGTCACCCCATTGGGTGCCGATCACTACGACGTTGTTGCCCATCTGCGAGATTCCTAAACCTGATCGAATGCTTGAATTTCCCAACCGGCCGCGCCCTCGACCAGGCGCCGACCGCACCCCGCGGCCGGTGCGTCCCCCGCGCCCCCCGGCAGGGCGGTCACGACCCGCTCCCCCGCCGCGCGCAGCCGTTGAATCTGGGCGAGCAGCGCCGGGTCCGGTGACCAGGGCGCAGAGATCGGCGCGGGCCCCTGATCGCGCCCCGCGAGCCCCGAGCCGAGCCGCAGCAGGCCCTTCAGATCGGTGCTGAAGCCCACCGCCGGGCGCGCCCGCCCGAAGACCCGCCCGATGTCGTCATAGCGCCCGCCGCGGGCGATCTCCAGCCCCCAGCCGGGGACGAAGGCGGCGAACACCGCCCCGGTCTTGTAGCGATAACCGCGCAGTTCGGCCAGGTCATAGTGGATCGAGACCTGCGGCAGCCACTGGTTCAGGGCCGCGGCCAGCCGCCGCAGGTCAGCGAGCGCTGCCTGCACCGGCGCGTCGGCCGCGCGCAGGACCGTCGCAGCCCGCGTCAGGGCGTCATCACCGTTCAACTCGGCCAGGGCCGCCAGCATGTCGGCGGACGCGGCAGCGAGACCAAAACCGGCCACCAGGGTTTCGATCTCCGGGATCGCCTTGCGCTGCAACGCCTCGAAGAGCGCGTGCTCCTGACCGGCGTCGAGCCCCGCCTGGCGGGCCAGCCCGCGGAAGATGCCCACATGCCCCAGGTCCAGATAGCAGCCGGCGATGCCCGCGGTCTTCAGGGTCTCGATGATCAGGCGCAGGATCTCGACCTCACTCTCGATCCCCGCATGACCATAGATCTCGGCGCCGATCTGGTAGGGGCTGCGCGTCCCGGCAAAGCCGTCCGCCCTGGTGTGCAGCACAGTCCCCAAATAGCACAGCCGGGTCGGCGTGTCGCGACGCAGGTGGTGGGCATCGATGCGCGCCACCTGCGGCGTCATGTCCGCCCGCACCCCGAGCATGCGGCCGCTGAGTTGATCGGTCAGCTTGAAGGTCTGAAGGTCCAGGTCCTGCCCGGTCCCCGTCAGCAGGGACTCCAGATAATCGATGAAGGGCGGGATGACCAGCTCGTAACCCCAGCCCCGATAGAGATCCAGGAGTTCCCGGCGCAGCGACTCCAACACCTGCGCCTCGGGCGGCAGGATCTCATCGATTCCGGTCGGCAGCAGCCAGCGTTCCTCGTCCATCGACACCACTTGAGTTGATCCGGCAAAGGCAAAATTGGGAAGACGGCGGTCGGGGGCCTGTGGTCACTCGATAGCCTCGATTCGGCCCCACTCCGGTCAGTTGACCAGATAGAGGAGCCCCACCCCGGCCGCCATACTGATGAGCCCGGTAAGGCGCAACGGACCGTCGCGCTCCCCGGCCACCGTCAGCAGGGCGCGCCGAAAGCTCGGGGGGCTCAGGAAGGGCCAGACGCCCTCCACCACGAAGAGCAGGGCCAACGCGATCAGGAGTTCATGCACGAGAGTCAGGCACCGCACCGGTTGGACGGGGGTTCACGACCGCCGGCCGCGGCCGCACGGCCCCGAGGGGGCTCCCCCAAAGCGATTCAAGCCGCACAGTGTTCCAGACCCGGGGGCGTTTGTCCAACCCGGGCGAGCGAGTCATCGGTGCGCACCGCGGACCCTAAGATCGGCTTCGTGCCCGTAGGGTCCGCTGTGCGGACCACCGGCCGCGTCGCACAAACCAAGGTGCGGGCCGCGCCGGGTCCTCAACGCGCCCCCTGGGGAACGACCGCGACGGCCGTGGGAAGCGCAGACGATGCAGGGCCGCCACAACACCCGCGCTACTGTAGGGTGGATAAGGCGCGCCCCACGACGTTAAGAACCAGGCACATCGCTCGCGCGCGCCGCATCCACCAGGGCCCGCGCGATGCCGTCCAAACGTGGAATTGCTGCTACAGCAAACCCCGAATCCGCCCCGCCACCGCCCCCCACTCCACCACCGGCGTCAGGTGACACCAACTCAACCGCACACAGCCGTTCGCCTCCTCATCGCTCATCCCCATCGCCTTTAGCACATGGCTCGGGGCATAGCTGCTGGAGGTACAGGCCGAACCGTTGGAGATGGCGATCAGGTCCTTCAGGGCCACGATCAGGGCCTCCGAGTCCAGCCCCGGGAAGGCCAGATTCAGCACCTGGTCAGCCACCTGCGACTGGTCCCCGCTGCACCGCGCCCCGAGCGGCAGCAGCGCCGCCAAGGCCCGCTCGCGCACCGCCCGGCAGGCCGCCCGCCGCCGCGGCGCATCGCGCACCGCCAATTCCGCCGCCTCACCCAGGGCGGCGATCAGGGCGACCGGCAGGGTCCCAGGCCGCAGGCCGCGCTCCTGACCGCCCCCGACCGTCAAGGGTTGCAGTGGCGCGCGCTCATAACCGCGGCGCCGGGCGACCAGCGCACCGACACCCTTGGGGGCATAGAGCTTGTGACCGCTGATGGAGATCAGATCGAGACGGGGATTGCGTAGGGACTCAAGGTCCTTGCCGAAGCCCTGCGCCGCGTCCGTATGGAACCAGGCGGCGTGCCCGGCCAAGACCGCCGCGATCCCGTTCAGGGGTTGCCGCACCCCGGTCTCGTTGTTGACCTGCATCACCGAGACCAGAAAGGTCTCCGGGCGCAAGGCCGCGCGGATCGCCTCCGGGTCCACCGCCCCGCCCGCCCCCACCGGCACCCGCGTGACCGTAAAGCCCGCGCGCTCCAGCAGTTCGCAGGGCTCCAGCACCGCCTTGTGCTCGATCGCCGTGGTCACGACGTGGCGCCGCCCGGCCGACTCCGCCGCCGCGCGTAACCCGAGAATGGCCAGGTTGTTGCTCTCCGTCGCCCCGCTGGTGAACAGCACCTCGTCCCGCCGGGCCCCGACCACCGCCGCCACCTGATCCCGCGCCCGCTGCACCGCCTGCTTGGCGCGCGCCCCGAAGGCGTGGGTGCGGCTGCCCTCGTTGCCGTACTCATCGTCCAGAAAATGCAGCAGGACCTTGCGCACCGCGGGGTCGAGGGGGGTGGAGGCGTTGCAGTCGAGGTAGATCGGGGTCATGCGGGCGGTCTCTGGCAGTGGACCCTGCGCATGTTGCGCCGGATCGCCATCTTCGACGAGGACGAGTTGCCGCCCGAGCTGCGCGCCCAGCGGACCCTGAACGGCGCCCGCATCCCGGAGATCGCCGACTACATCCTGGACAACCCGGACGACTATGTGTTCTCGGCCATCACCGTCTCCATCGACTCCCAGGTCAGCTTCGAGCCCCTGCCCGGCCAGGACCGGCTCGGACTCCTGCGCGTCCCCATGGACGCCCGCTTCATCATCAACGACGGCCAGCACTGCCGCGCCGCCATCATCGAGGCCCTGTCCGACCGCCCGGAACTGGCGCACGAGACCATCGCCGTCGTCTTCTTCCTGGACATCGGCCTGGAACGCTGCCAGCAGATGTTCGGGGCCAGGTGTTGGCAGGCAACATGCTTGCGAGCGAGGTCCGCGAGGGCTATATCCACTCCCACGGCATCGCCCTCCAAGCCATGGGTCAGGCCGGCAACGCCCTGCTGATGGCCAATCCCACCGGCTGGGAACAACGCCTGAGCGCGCTGCGCAGCATCGACTGGTCACGCAGCAACGCCTGTGTCTGGGAGGGCCGGGCACTGGTCGGCGGTAAGGTCGTCAAGGGCAACCGCAACCTGGCACTCACGGTCAACGTCATCAAGCAGGCCTTGGCCTTGCCCTTGGACCAAGAGCAGCAGCGGGCCGAGGACACCCATCGGGAACGGCGCGCGGCCGTAGCACCGGAGACGAAAGCGGTATGATCGGTCGCAAGATACCGGGAGGCCGCGCTCATGGTCCCGGCCGACTCACCGACTGCGAAGCCTGCGAGGCCGGCGGTCCGCACAGCGGACCCTACAGATCCGGTAGGGTCCGCTGTGCGGACCGGCGACCTATCGTCCAGCAAGGTGGCCGGGATTTTAACCAAGGCCCGATCGACGACCCATCAGCAATCCCGAGGTCAGCAGATGAAACTCAAAGTCATAGTCCATGAAGCCGAAGAGGGCGGGTATTGGGCGGAAGTGCCGGCCATCCCGGGTTGTGCCACCCAAGGTGAGACCGTTGAGGAATTGTTGACCAATCTTTACGACGCAATCGAAGGCTGTATTTCAGTTGACTTAACGTATACTCCGACCTCCGGGGCTGATCGTGTTTAGGAGATCGCGGTGTGAAGGCGATCAGTGGCAAGCAGTTTTGCCGCTTACCCGAAAGCCGCGGCTGGGCGCTGAAGCGCATCGACGGCAGTCATCACATCGATGCGCAAGTGGGCCATTCGGCACGCATTTCTATCCCGGTGCATGGCAACACACCACTGAAGCTCGGACTACAACGAGCCCTGATGAACCTTGCCAACATCGGCGAATCGGATCTCTAAAGACACCTCATGAACGCACCTGATACACCCAGCCCACCCTACTTGTCGGCGGACCAAGCTCGACCCGTATCGCCGGCCAAGCCGCGCGGCTCCGCCTTCGACGCACTGGGTTTCCGCAAGACCGTCGCCGAACTCCAGGAGGAAATTCGCGCACTCTACACCGCGGACAACCTGCCCTGGATCATCGGTTACTCCGGCGGAAAAGACTCGACCACCACCTTGCAACTGATCTGGACCGCCATCGCTGACCTGCCCCCCGACAGCACCCGCAAGACCGTTCATGTCATTTCCACCGATACCCTGGTCGAGAACCCGATCGTCTGCGCAAGCACGAGAGGGGGCGCGAGCGCGACCGCCTCAGCCCCAACGCCACGCTCCCCGGCTCGCTGATCTACTCGTCGATCGAGGACTGGTCGAACGACGACGTTTGGTTCTACCTGATGCAGACCCGCAACCCCTGGGGCTACGACAACCGGGAACTGCTCGGCATGTACGCCGGGGCCTCCGCGGACGGCGAGTGCCCACTGGTGGTGGACACTTCAACCCCGAGTTGCGGCGACTCGCGACTCGGTTGTTGGGTCTGCACCCTGGTCGAGCAAGACAAGTCCATGGCCGCGATGATCCAGAACGATCAGGAAAAGGAATGGATGATGCCGCTCCTGGACCTGCGCAACGCACTGGACTTTCGCGGCGGCCCCGTCGACGCGCAGGGACACAGCGAAACCGACCGGCACCTGCGCGACTTCCGCCGTATGAGCGGCGCGGTCCAACTCATGAAAGACGGACGGCCGATCCCCGGCCCCTACACCCAGGAGGCCCGCGAAACCTGGCTCCGGAGACTGTTGCAAGCCCAGACCCGGGTCCGCCGCTATGGCCCGCCGGAGGTCCGGGACCTCGCACTGATCGACCAGGAGGAACTCCAAGAGATCCGGCGCATCTGGGTCATCGAGAAACACGAGATGGAAGACTCACTGCCCCGCATCTACCGGGAGGTCACGGGGGAAGAGTATGCCGGTCGCCGCCTTGACGACACCCTGTCGCTCGCGCCCGAGGACATGGACGACCTGCGCGCCCTGTGCGGCGACGATACCCTGCATTTCCAATTGACCCGGGAGCTCTTGAGCATCACCCGCCAGCAACGAAACAGCGCCCGCCGGGTTGGCCTGAATCAGCGCATCGAACAGGCGCTCAGGCGCCATTTCTATGATAGCCCCGAGGACGCGCTGCAACGTGCGAGGAAGATCGCCGCAGACCGCAAGACCGTCGTCGAGCGGGATCAGCAAGCGCGTTGAATCCTCCACGCATAGACGGACGCCGGTTCTTGGCGGATACTTCAACCTCAGTGCACGGGCGATAGACCAGAGTCCCGTCTCAGCATCCTCAGCGATCCCGAACGCAACTTCCGAGAAAGCCATGCCCCTGACCACCTTCATCGAATTCCAAGGACTCCAAGGCACCCAGGCAGGCCACCCGCAATACGCGGCCGTGTGGTCCCTGAGTCTGCTGCTGCGGATGCTCGACGAATCGCTCAGCCGCACCCTCGCGGACGCACCGACGGACCACCGGTTCATCAGCGACCTGTCCGACCGGTTCGCGGCCAACCCCCCGCCGGTCTTCGACCAGCCGATTCTGCTCGGTGTCTGCGGGCCCCTTGAGTTCCTGCCCAACGCGCTGCAACCCCGTTTCGGCGCCATCCGCATGGACCCCAACAACCAGATCGCGGTCCTCGACGGCCTGCACCGCGTCGCCGCCCTGTCCCGCGCGGAAATCCCGGCCAAAGGGCTCGCCGGCCTGAGCGTTCCGGTCATCATCACGCCGGTCGGCAGTCCTGCCGAGATCGCCGAGCGGCGTGCCGCCATCACCACCCTGGTCAAGATCGACACCCGCAAAGACAGAGAGCTTCGGCTGAACCGCGCGATCTATCGCGAGATCGCCAGGGACAGCATCGGGCTTTCCCCGTTTCTGAAGCGTGCCATCGACCTCAGCACCGCCACCCGGTCGCTACGCTCGAGTCGGCTCTTCACCTTCACCGGCTTTGCCCGTGCCTGTCGCCCGTTGCTCGCCGACCCGCTCGCGCCCGCCGCGCAACCGGCCGCGGAGTTTCTGGCCGCCTGGTGGCAATGCCTTGGAGAACTACTGCCGCCCTGGCGTCGCTTTGCCGCCAAACTAATGACCGCACGGGAGCTACGGGAGCGAACCGTGCTCGGGAACTACAGCATACTGGTTGGGTTGACGCTACTCGGCGAATGCTTATTGTCCGAATCACCGAACGACTGGAAGCGCCGCGTCGCACCTTTGGCCGACTTGGACTGGCAGAGTGACAACCCCCGGTGGCAGGCAAGCTTGAGCGTCAAAGGTAACGAGTCAACGCGAGCGGCCTTTCGGCTGATGCTCGCCGCTTGCAGTGGGAGAGAGAGTGGGCACGGCAACGCGGCGCCCTGAAAGCGACCCGCTCGGCCGAGCAAGGATCTTGAGCGAGCGAGCAAGACGATGACGAGCGCCGAAACCTGGCTTCACCGCCTCGCCAACCTCAACGTCGCCCGGACCGAGCGGCGCGGCCTCGCTCCCCATAAGCCGCTTCTACTCTTGGCGATCATGGACATGATGGAGGAAGGCAAGATTGCTGGCCGCTGGATCAGCTACTCGCCCGAACTGTTCTTTCGGTTCAGTTGCTATTGGCAGATCGTCTATGACCGCCAACTCAATCGCCCCGAGATGCGCCTGCCGTTCCACGCCCTGGGTGGACACCGGGACCGCATCTGGGAACGCTTCACCGAGGACCGGGAACCGTCCCGCTCCAGGGAAACGACGAGGCTGTGCCATATAGACGAGTCGCTTTGGGAAGCACTGCAAGACGCAGCCTTCCGGCGCAGCGCCCGCATCCAACTGGTCGCCGTGTACTTCGAGGCGGCCGAGCAAATTGCTCTCTGCGCCAACCTCAAGATCCCCGAGCCGACCACGGAAGCCATCGCGACCATCAAGCGCGACGCCGCCGAGTATAAGAAGAGTCTCGCAAAGGGCCGAAGTGCCAGGTTCCGCAGCGATGTACTCACCGGCTACAAATTCACCTGCGCGCTGACAGGCTATCGGATGAATACTGACAGCGAGCACCTGGTCGAAGCGGCACACATCCATAAGCACTCGGAAAGCGGAGACAACGATCCGCGCAATGGCCTCGCGCTGACGCGAGACGCCCACTGGATGTTCGATCGGGGGCTATGGACGGTCGATTATCAGGAAGGGGTCTACGTGGTTCGCGTTGCGGAGGGCAGGTTTGAAGATGAATCCCCGATTGGCCGGAGTCTGATGCAGCACCACGGCGGACTGCTCTACCTACCCGGCACCCAGGGGTTGCGGCCAGACCCGAAGCGGTTGGGTTGGCACCGGAGGAGCGTGTTTGTGGGTTCACGATGATTCGATTCAGAGCAGAAGGAATTTAGCGGCTGCTGGTCCAAGCCTGTGTGCTGCAATCGAAGCGCCCCGATTAAAGGTCAAATGCTATACCGCGCTGCCACGAGCACAAGTAAGAGGCGAAACAGCGTTTGATGTCCGCGAATCGTAAAGCAGAACCATGCCGAGAGAGCAACTATGTCGCGTCGCCGCAAAAGTGTCGTTGAGGACTTGATTGAGGTCGCGGCTATGCTGCCGTGGTGGATTGGTGTGATGATCGGCGCACTGAGCTATTTCTTGCTTCATCCACTTGCCGAGGCCCCGCCTGTTGCGGCTTCGGGTCTCAACGACCTATCGGGAATGATCAATAGTCATTTCATCCGCACGGCGGCAATGATCGGCCAGTACATTCTGCCGCTCATTTTCATCATGGCCGCAGTTCTTTCCGCCATAAGGTCGTTCAAGGGCCGGAGCCTGCTTAAGGCGGCAAAGGCGACGCCAGGCAGATCTGACCTCATGGATATATCGTGGAGAGACTTCGAGCACTTGGTCGGCGAAGCGTTTCGAGAGCAGGGCTTCTCTGTTGCCGAGACGCCTTCCGGGCCGGATGGAGGGGTCGATCTGGAACTGCGCAAGAATAGCGAACTTTACCTGGTTCAGTGCAAGCGCTGGCGTGCATATAAGGTCGGCGTCGAAATCGTACGCGAATTATATGGTGTGATGGCGGCCCGTGGGGCAGCCGGAGGCTAGGTGATAACCTCGGGCGTGTTCACCAGCGAAGCCGAGAAATTCGCCCATGGCCGCAACATCGACCTGTGGGATGGCGAAAAGCTGAAGACAATGATTCGTCATGATCGGGCGAAGCCCCGTTCAGGCTTGAGTCAAGTAGCGAGCACGCCGCACGCCAACCTCGGCAGCCGGGATGGCCACACCACATCAGAAAAACCTCGCTGCCCCGTTTGCGGCGCCGACATGGTGCTGCGAACCACGAGGCGCGGAGCGAATGCCGGACAGCAGTTTTGGGGATGCAGCAGTTTCCCAAGGTGTAAGGGAACGAGAAATCGTTCCTGAGTCCTGGGGCGTCTCGCGAAAGGTGAAGTTGCACACCCGCAGCCCCGTGTTCGCGCACAAGCACTCCGAAAGCGGAGAATCGACCCGCGCAATGGCCTAGCGCTTACGCGAGACGCCCACTGGATGTTCGATCGGGGCATTTGGGCAGTTGATTATCAGGACGGCATCTACGTCGTAAGCTTTCCGGAATGTATAGTCGTTGCTAATTGTTTCATTGAGTAAATCGGAACAGAATTCGGGATCTGAAAAATCATTCTGATCTATCTCGCCACGAAGTAGGTGGGAAATGATATCCAACACAAATGGAATGTAACAACCGACACCCTTATTCCAGCTATCCGCCATTTGCATTGCGCGCTTAGGAAGATTTTGGAAGCCGCGAAATTGATTGGCAAAATATTCTTGAGCGAGTCTTCTGTCAAAAGGCAACAATTCAACGGTATCAAACTGAAAATCAGGGTTAGCTAAATCCCAAGAGAAATTAAAACTACGTTGCTCGGTGGCTCCGGCAGGGACCGGATGACTTGGTCCAGGGCCTTGAGCTTGTTGGCGGCGGCCCCGACCAGCCGGGCGCGTCGCATGAGCAGGTGCAGGGCCGCCTGGTTCAGTTCCGCGTCGCCGGTGTCGCCATGGTAGAACCGGGCGAGGCGCGTGGTGATCTCCACATACTCGTCGGCTTCCGCGTCGGTCAGGTCGACCAGGACCGGATGGTAACGGTAGCGACAGAGTCGCCCATCGGCAATCGCCTGCGCAAGGTTGTATTGGTACACGATTGAGCCGAAGTAGTCCAGTACCGCGGCGGTCCCAACGGGGTCGAAATGGCGCTCCGGGGTGGCAGAGAGTCCCAGACGCAGGGTGATGCCGTCGGGGAGTGCGGCACGGGCGTTCTCGGCGCCCAGGTTGTGGACCTCATCGGCGATCAGCAGGTGGTGGACGTTGCCGGCCGCGACCCGCGGGCGCAGGCGGGTCTGGAAGGCATCGCTTTGAAAGGTCGCATTGGTGGTGACGATGGCCTGGACCTGGTCGAGCCCGGCGGTGAGGCGTTGGTAGCCCTCTTCCAGTTGCGCCTGCCAGCGGTGGCGGCCCTCGAAGCAGGGGATGGCGTCGAGGCCGAAGGCGGCGATCTCCCTGATCCATTGCCGACAGAGGTTGATGAAGGGACAGACGATGATCACGACCAGGGGCCGGTTGCGCTCGGCGACCTTGCTCGCGAGGACCAGTGCCGTGACGGTCTTGCCGGAACCGGTCGCCATGGCGAAGACGCCGCGCCCGCCGGCCTTGCTCCAGGCGCGGATGGCGTCCTTCTGGTAGGGGCGCAGTTCGAGCCCGGCGGGCGGGGTCAAGGTGGCGCCGGGGCCGGGCTCGCGGACCTGGTTGGGGTCGATGCCGGGCGGGGGTTGGTCGGGGTTGCGGTAGCGTTCCAACAGGGCGCGGCTGGCCTGGCTGAAGTCGATGATGGAGAGACCCGGGACCTGGCCGGTCCACAGTGATTCAAAGTCGTCGATGGCGGCCTGGACCCGGCCCTCCGGGTCTTGCCAGGAGCGGAACACGTCCAGGTGCTCGAAATTCTCGACCAGGCCGCCGGCCGTCTCGTTGGCGGAGCCGGAGAAGCTGACGTGGTGGCCGCTGTCGTCGGAGAAGACGCCGGTCTTGGCGTGGAAGAGACCGCGGGCGTAGCTCCCCTGCGGGGTGACGCGCAGGGCGAGCTTGATCTCCAGCAGGCCGGCGGCGGCGAGCCAGGCGAGCGCGTTGAGCCGGTCCTTGATCAGGGCGTCTTCGATCTCGGCCAGGCTGCGGGCGGCGATGGTGCGCAGCACGGCGGCGGGGGTGTCGCGGGCGCGTTCCAGGGCGGTGCAGTCGTCCGGTTCCAGGTGCGGGGAGACGATGAGTCGCATCCGCCCGCGCCGCAGCGCCAGGCTCGCGACCCCGCGAGCGGCGAGGGCGAGGCCGGCGCTCGTGAAATAACCGGCGGCGCGGCGGTAGAGGACGGCAGCCTCCAGACAGGGAACGAAGAAGCCGCGCACCAGGTCGTCGCGGCCGGTGCGGTAGGTGAGTTGCAGCGGGAGGTCGGTGAGGTTGGGCACTGGGTTGCGCGGGCGTGCTGGGGCAGCGGGTGGGCCAGGCGTTGGGCCGCTGCTGCCGGGCGTGCGGCTCAGGGTTGGCGGAGCCAGGCTTCGAGGTCGGTGACCGCGGTGAAGTCGAGCAGCGCCTCACCCAGGTCTTCGCTTCGCTCCAGCGGCAAGTCGGCGATGCGCTCCGCGATCTCGGAAGACAGTGAGCCGAAGCGGCGCCGCAGTTGTCTTTGCACCAGGGCCGAGGCTTCCATCTGACGGCCTTCCTCATGGCCTTCCAGATGACCCCGTTGGTATCCGATACGTTCGACAGAGGTAACGTAAGGCATGGTCTTGTTGCTCTCCAAGGTGGTGAGTTCCTGCCAGAGCCGGTTCTCCAACGCGGCGGGCAGGCGCATCATCCAGTCGATGACGGCGAACAGATCGATGATCCGCTGACGGTCCCAGTCCCGTTCGTAGAGTAACCGGGCGAGGCGCCATTTTGCCGCATATCGGCGCTCGGCGTCGCCGCGCGTCTGGCGGGTGAGCAGATGCGCGGCGGTGACCAGGGCGAAGGGGTTGGGGTCCTCCAACAGGCCTTCCAGGCGGGGCGCGTGATCGAGGAGCTTGACCAGCGGGTACTCCAAGACGTGCCGACAGCCGAACAGTTCCCAGCCGAAGGCGCTCGGGCGCCAGGTGGGGCTGTCGTCCGCGAGCACGGCGAGGCTGGCGACCGGGCGGTCGTAGCGCTGGAAGAGCCGACAGTTGTAGGTGAACATGCGCTTGGGGAAGGCGCTGTCGTGGCCGCCTTGGATCTCGATATGGATGTAGACCCAGTCCTGCGTGCCGTCCAGGCGATGGACGCAGACCAGCTTGTCGACGAAGCGCTTGCCCAGTTCAGCGTCCTGGACAACCTGGGCCAGTTCCTTATCCAGAAACTGGTAACCGCGGCTCCAGTCGATTGCGGCGTAGGCGTCCGGGAAGTAGAAGGCGAGGAACTCCGGGAAGTGGTGCTCCAGGGCGTTCTTCCAGGGGGTGTCGTTGTCGGCCGTGGGGATGGGCTGGTCGGGGCGCTCGGCCATGGTTGAATCTCGGGTTCTAGGGGCCTAGTGATCATATTGCCGGGCGCTGCGTTGACGGCGAGGGCGATGGTCCGCACAGCGGACCCTACGCGGCGCCGCGCCCGTAGGGTCCGCTGTGCGGACCACTTAGGCGCGTAGGTCGGGTTAGCGCAGCGTAACCCGACGGTGCCGGCACGCCGTCGGGTTACGGCGCGCCAGGCGTGGGCAGAAAACCGCGGCGGCAGCGGGGCGCGCCTAACCCGACCTACGGGGTCGATGGCGGCCTGGACCCGGCCTTCCGGATCCTGCCGGGAGCGGAAGACGTCCAGGTGCTCGAAATTCGCCTGGTCACAATCCGGCAGGCCGCCGGCCGTCTCGTTGGCGGAGCCGGAGAAGCTGACGTGGTGGCCGCGGTCGTCGGAGAAGACGCCGGTCTTGGCCCAAGTCTGAGAATGGCAGAGGCCGCGCGCATAGCTCCCCTGCGGGGTGACGCGCAGGGCGAGCTTGATCTCCAAGAGGCCGGCGGCGGCGAGCCAGGCGGGCGCGTTGAGCCGGTACTGATCAGGGCGTCCTTGATCTCGGCCAAACCATATCAAGGCGAAGTCTTTACCCATGGGCGGATCTTCTCCAGCATCTTCTCGCCGATGCCCCTTACCCGCAACAGATCATCGACGCTCTGGTATGGGCGCCCCTCGATAATGGCATTGGCAGTCGCTTCGCCGACCCTGGGAATGCCCATCAGTTCGTCTTTGGCCGCAGCGTTGACATCCACCATCTGCGTGGGCTCCTTCGACTGCTTGTGCCCCGTGGCAATGCGCACTTCCGACTCATCCACTCGCTCGGCGCGACGCTCCTCCGCCAGGGCATCCCAATCGGTGTAGGCCCAGATCCCTTTGCGCTTATTGGCCGCCAGCAGTTCGCTGTCTCGCAGGGCGTCGCGATAGTCTTCCTTGCTCAATCCCTTGGAAGTCGCACGATACACGCCGAAGGCGCGGGCATGCCCCGCGGAAACAAGTGATGTGGCAAGGTCCTCACCTTGGGCTGTGGTAACGAATGCATAGATACGCTTGTACCTGCCGTCGCCTTTGGCGTCGGAAAACGCGGTGTGCACGGTGAAGGGTTCCGCCAACAGTGAACGCACCGCGACGGCCGCCGCCTCTCCCAGGGACTTAGCCAGTTCAATAGACGCAGTCGACGTTCCGCCGTGACCGGAAATGCCGAAGTACCGTCGCTGCGCCCGCAAGCGCCTGGCGTCGGCATCATCCGTAACATGCCACTCCAGGCAATCCGCACCATACAGCCGCAGCGTGTGTTCCGTTCCGTCCGGGAAACGCACCAGGAAGCTGTCGCCATCTGCCCATTCGGTTGGCACCAAGCGAGCGTTCTCAATCGTTTGCAAATCCGCGGCAAGACCGAATCCGTTCAGAAAAATAAGGACGCAGACCAGTGTTGACCGGATTGCAGCAGAGAACATGATATGAAGCAAATGAGTTGTCCTGGGCTGAGAAGTTGAATATTTTCCGCCATCGCCGCTGCGGGGCTTGCGCTGCCCCCGCTGCCGATTATCGGACCGTTCGGGGAGTGCTGCAAATTGTCGGTCGAAAGTCGCGCAGTAGGGGCTTATGTCGTCGGTGGCAGTGGTGACGACAGGGGCGCCGGACGGCAATCACCTGCGGCAGGGTGTATTTTTGGAAGGTTACCTGCAACGCTGAGGCCGTTTGCGCGGCCCCGTGACGGCCGCAGGACGCTCCCACAAGGTCCCGGCCCGACCTTCACCGTAACGGCGAGGCCGCTCGCTGGTCCGCACAGCGGACCCAACGGGCGCCGGGCCTTAGGGTCCGGTCCTGCGAATCGTGATCAGATCGTCCTGACTGGGGATAGTCGCCGGATAGCGCAGTGCCGGGAAGCATGAATCGAGATAATCGGCGATGAAGCGGTCGAGACTGGCCGTGGTACAGGGGGCGCAGGACAGGGGGTTCAGCAGACACATTCGCAAGAGCACAATTAGATCGCCGCGGCTCTCGACCTGGCGCAGGGGGGCGTCGATGGGATGGATGGCGACGACGGCATGGCGGCCGGCCAGTTCCTGATAGAAGCCCGGCGCGTGGCAGCAGCGGTGCAGGTCCTGATTGGTCGCCGACTCCTCCAGACGGCCTTGCGCCAGCTCGAATGCGATGCCGATCAGTGCCATCGGTGCACCGGGCTGATTGATGACTATCACCAGATGGCCGCCCGGCGCCAGGAGGCTGAGGGCCATCCGGATCTTGGCACGAATATCGTCGAGCCCATTGAAGTGATAGAGCATGTGCGACATCGTGATGAGATCGAAACCGCGCGGCCAGTCGCCGTGCAGGCGCTCGCGGGCAGACGCGTCCCAGCGGCACGGATACAAGTTGGGAAACCCGTGTTGCAGGACCTCGACGCACCGCGGGTTGGGCTCCAGCAGGACCAGCGTATCGGCATAGTTTTGCATCAGGCGCGGTAGATGGCCTTGCCCGGCACCGAGGTCCAGGATGCAGAAGCCGCTGCGTCGGACGCGGGGGAGGACGCCCTGGTGCTGCATCTGCCGGACCGCTTCGCTATTCTGGAGTGAATAGCGATGGAAGAGGGTCAGTGCTTGCTCGAAGATCTCGTAATCCAACGGCATGGCGCACCCATCGCAGAGCGGGTTCAGGGATGTAGGTTACGAGTCAAGAACAAGTTACACACAAACGCAATCGTTGTCGTTGTCGTTGTCGTAATCGTAATCGGAGAAACGATGCAATTCGGCACGCGAGAAAATCCGGGGCGCTACGATAACATCGATTACGACAACGACCATGGCGCGAACAGCATTTCCTAACGGACTTGTCTAAGCTATTACTGAGCCGTTCCTAAGGACCGAGCCTGCCCCTATTTGACCTTCATCCCCGGCTGCGCCCCCTCATCGGGCGCCAGGATGAAGATATCCGCCCCGCCCGGCCCGGCGGCCAGGACCATCCCTTCGGAGACGCCGAAGCGCATCTTGCGCGGGGCCAGGTTGGCGACCATGACGGTGAGGCGCCCCACGAGGGCAGCCGGGTCATAGGCGGCCCGGATGCCGGCGAAGACCTGGCGGGTCTCCCCGCCCAGGTCGAGCGTGAGCGCCAGGAGCTTGTCCGCCCCCTGCACCAAGTCCGCCGCGACGATGCGCGCCACCCGCAGGTCGACCTTCGCGAAGGTGTCGAAGTCGATGGTCGGGGCCAGGGGGTCGCGGGCCAGGTGGGCGGTGGGAGTGGCCGTGTCGATGGCGGGTACGCTCTGGTCCGCGCTGGCGCCGGGGCGCGACGCCCCGTCGCCCGTCAGGTCTTCCTTGGACGCATCCAGGAGCGCGGCGACCTGGGCCGGCTCCACCCGGGTCATCAGCGGCTTGAACCGGGCGATCTCATGGTCGAGCAGCGGCTGCGCCAGGTCCGCCCAGGTCAGCGGTGCCACCTGGAGGAAGGCCTCCGAGTCGGCCGCGGTCCCCGGCAGGATGGGCTTGAGCCAGCCGATCAGGAGCCGGAACAGGTTGAGCCCCTGGGTGCAGATGCCCTGGAGGTCGGCCTCGCGCCCGGGCTGCTTGGCGACGACCCAGGGGGCCTGCTCGTCGATGTACTGGTTGGCGCGGTCGGCCAGGGCCATGATCTCGCGCACCGCCCGGCTGTATTCGCGCCGCTCGTAGGCATCGGCGATGGCGGCACCGGCGGCGGTGAACTGGGCGAACAGGGCCGGGTCCGGCAGGGTCGCCGCCAGGCGCCCGCCAAAGCCCTTGGTGATGAAGCCGGCGCTGCGGCTCGCGATATTGACCACCTTACCCACCAGGTCCGCGTTCACCCGGAACTGGAAATCTTCCAGGTTGAGATCGATGTCGTCCACGCCGCTGCCGAGTTTGGCGGCGAAGTAGTAGCGCAGATACTCGGGGTTGAGATGATCCAGATAGGTCCGGGCCTTGATGAAGGTCCCGCGGGACTTGGACATCTTGCTCCCGTCCACGGTGAGGAAGCCGTGGGCGAAGATGGCACTGGGGACCCGAAAGCCCGCCCCGGCGAGCATGGCCGGCCAGAACAGGGCATGAAAATAGATGATGTCCTTGCCGATGAAGTGGTACAGCTCCGCCTTGGAGTCCTTGGACCAGAAGCGGTCGAAGTCGAGCCCGGCCGCCTGCCCCTTGAGGCTGTCGCAGAGGTTCTGGAAGCTCGCCATGTAGCCGATGGGGGCGTCCAGCCAGACATAGAAGAACTTGCCCGGGTGGTCCGGGATCTCGAAGCCGAAATAGGGCGCGTCGCGCGAGATGTCCCACTCCTGGAGCCCGGAGTCGAACCACTCTCCGAGCTTGTTGGCGACCTCCTTCTGCAGGCTGCCCCCGCGTGTCCAGTCCTTGAGCATCTGCTCGAAGTCGGCGAGCTTGAAGAAAAAGTGGTCGGACTCGCGCTGCTCCGGCACCGCACCGGAGATCGCCGAGCGCGGGTTCTTCAGCTCGTTGGGGGAGTAGCTCGCCCCGCACGCCTCGCAGTTGTCGCCGTACTGGTCCGCCGCGCCACACTTGGGGCACTCGCCCTTGATGAAGCGGTCCGGCAGGAACATCTGCTCCACCGGGTCATAGGCCTGGGTGATGGTGCGCCGGGCGATGTGGCCGGCGTCGCGGTTGCGCTCGTAGATGAGGCTCGCGAAGTGGCGGTTCTCGTCCGAGTGGGTGGAGTGGTAGTTGTCGAAGGCGACCCGGAAGGCGGCGAAGTCCGCCTGGTGCTCTTCGCTGACCCGCGCGATCAGGACCTCCGGGCTGATGCCCTCCTGGCGCGCCTTGAGCATGATGGGGGTGCCGTGGGCGTCGTCCGCGCACACGTACCAGCACCGGTGCCCGCCCATGCGCTGGAAGCGCGCCCAGATGTCGGTCTGGATGTACTCCACCAGGTGGCCGATGTGGATGGGCCCGTTGGCGTAGGGCAGCGCGCTGGTGATCAGGATCTCGCGGGGGTCGCTCATGGGCGGGCTCTCTAAAGGCGTGCTGGGGCGGGCACGGCAAAGCTTTTAAGTATCTCACGGGGGGGCGGACGGACCAACGATGGCAAGACGGTTGCGCTCTCACAGCAGTGGCCGAGGACCGCCGGGTGGTGATGCCTCATCTTGGCCAAAACCGGAGAAGAGGTTTCACGCAAAGACGCAAAGACGCAAAGAAGATAAATAACACAGTAATTTAGGAGTGTCGCCGCGATTGTCTGGCAACGCGATCCCGTTGGCTCGCCCCACCGGGGCGATCACGCAGGATACCGCCACGAATCGGTAAAATATTTGTTTTTAAAAGGCTTTCCTGATTGTTCTTCCCTTTGCGTCTTTGCGTCTTTGCGTGAGACTCTTAGATCCAGCCCTTCGATCCAGGTCTTCGATCCAGGTTGATTTGGCGCGGTGCGGGACAAACTTCCGGAGTTTTACCGGCGGCGACGGTACTGGACTCAAGTGCCAGCCGTGCAGCGTCGACCAATGTCCAGTGCCGGTGAATGCCGGCGCCCAGTAGTACCAGGAGCAGAATGTGGCTGAAATTACAAAAGAACTGGTCGAAGCGGCCATCAAGGGCTACGTCGAACCCCACCTGAACCGCGACCTGGTCGCGGCCGGGGCCGTCAAGGGGATCGTCATCGAGGGCGACCAGGTCAAGGTCACGGTGGTCCTGGGCTTCCCCGCCCGGGGCATCCAGGAGTCCCTGGCCGAGGCGATCCGGGCGCGGGTACTGACGGTCCCCGGGGTCGCTCAGGCAGCCGTGGAGGTGACCTGGAAGATCATCGCCCACTCGGTCCAGAAGTCCTTGAAGCCCATCGACCACGTGAAAAACATCATCGCCGTGGCCTCCGGCAAGGGCGGGGTCGGCAAGTCCACCACGGCGGTCAACCTGGCGCTGGCCCTGGTCGCCGAGGGGGCGCGCGTCGGCCTCCTGGACGCCGACATCTACGGCCCCTCCCAGCCGCGCATGTTGGGGATCAGCGGCAAGCCCGAGTCCAAGGACGGCCAGAGCCTGGAACCCATGGTCGCCTATGACCTGCAGGCCATGTCCATCGGCTTCCTGATCGATGAAGAGACCCCCATGATCTGGCGCGGCCCCATGGTCACCCAGGCCCTGGAGCAACTCCTGAACGACACCAACTGGGCGGATCTCGACTATCTGGTCATCGACCTGCCCCCGGGCACCGGCGACACCCAGTTGACCCTGGCCCAGAAGGTCCCGGTGTCCGGTGCCGTCATCGTCACCACGCCCCAGGACATTGCGCTCTTGGACGCCCGCAAGGGACTCAAGATGTTCCAGAAGGTAGAGGTGCCGGTGCTCGGCATCGTGGAGAACATGTCCATCCACATCTGCTCCAAGTGCGGCAACGAGGAGTTCATCTTCGGCTCCGGCGGCGGCCAGAGCATGGCCGACCAGTACGGCATCGACCTGCTCGGCTCGCTCCCGCTCGACATCCACATCCGCGAAGAGACCGACAACGGCCGCCCCACGGTCGTCGCCCAGCCGGACTCACGCGTCACCGCCATCTATCGCGAGATCGCCCGGCGCACCGCCGCCAAGCTGTCGCTCCAGGCCAAGGACTATGCGGCCAAGTTCCCGCGGATCGTGATCCAGAACAACTGACGGAGGCAGGGCGTCCCGCCCCGCGCGGGGGCGGGACGCCCCCACTCCTCTGTGACACCACTGGAGCCGCATCGCCAGGACGGCCCGCACCCCTCTGGAGTCCAAGGCTTCAGCCTTGGATCTCGTCTACACTGTCGCCATCGGCCGCCCCGCCGGGCGCCCCTTGTCAATCCATCCGCAAGGCCATCTCCTCATGGGCAAGTCCGACTCCAAACCGGCGTCCGGCCCCTTCCGGGCCGATCAGTTGCACGACGGGGACCGCTACGAGTTGTCCAACGGTCACCCGATCTACTGCGCACCCGCGGGCCCCGAACACGGCAGCCGGAGCCTGACGGGCGCCGCGGTCATCGCGAGCGATCCGGACGTGGAATGGGCCGGTATCGATGCCGGGTTTGCGCTGACCCCGCGAACCCTGCGCGCCCCCGACATTGCGGTCGCGGCCCCGACCGACGCTCGGGGCTGGCGCGAGGGCGCCCCATCGCTCGCGGTGGAATACGCGGGCGTCGGCCGGGACGAGGCCGACTTGCGGGTGAAGATCGGCGAACTGCTCGCGGGCGGGTCCAGCTATGTCTGGGTGGTTCGGCTCATTGGTCCGCGCCGGGTCGAGGTCCACCGTCCCGGCCAACCGGTGCAGGTCTACGGCAGTGGGGACGACCTCAGTGCCCCCGGCATCCTGCGCAACCCGATCCCCGTGGACGCACTGTTCGACCGGGCCGCGGCCGACCGTGCCGTGATGCGTAACCTGCTCCAACGAGCGGGATACGACGGGCTGGACGAGGTACGCGCCGAGGGACGCAGCGAGGCGCTGCGCAAGGGCATCGCCGAGTCCATCCTGGCCCTGCTCGCGGACCGCCAACTGGAGGTCCCGGCCGCCGCCCGGGAGCGCATCGCCGCCTGCCGCGACCCCGCCCAGCTCAAGACCTGGCTGCTGGCCGCCGCGCGGATCACCGACCCGGCCCGCCTGTTCGACTGAGGCCCGCCGGGCGCCGACCCAACAGGTCGCGCAGCGACGCTGTGGGAGCGGCTTCAGCCGCGACGGGGCCGCACAAACTGCCGCAGGGTCGCAGATCACCGCGGCCACACAGCGCGACTGAAAGCCCCTCTCCAACCGGCCGACAAGCGCCACGCCCGCGATTCCAGCGCGCAGCCGACCCCACCGGACCCGCCCGCCGGAGTTGCAATCCGCCAGGCCCACCTCCCCGCACTCCCCAGGACCCCCAGACCGGGTAACATAGCGCCAATCCCCTGACCAAGCCGGTTGAATCGACCAACGAGAGCCAGGGAGTCGCGCAGCATGTCCGAGACGCAGACCGGGACCGCCAAGACCAGGCGCATCCATCACGCCGAGATGACCCTCGATATCAATGGTCTGATCTACCTGGCCAAGACAGTCCCGGACACGGAACTGGAGGTGATCCCGGCGCGCGAACACGGCGAGCATGGGGCCAACGACCGGTCTGCGCGGATGCCGACTGCGGGCACCGAAGATCACCACTGGACGCAGTAGCGTATCCCTTCCGTAAAGGTCAGAGTCATGCACATCCGCCAGATTCACATCAAGAACGTCAAGTCGATTCGCGAATTGACCTGGGATTTCCCCCAAAACCGGGCCAAGGGCTGGCATGTGGTGTTGGGCGATAATGGGTCCGGGAAATCGACCGTTCTCAAGGCCATTGCCGCCGCATTACTGGGACCACGCGAATCGTACGGACTGCGACAGGCTTGGGACACTTGGTTGAGCCACGGATCGGAGTCGGGCGAGATCCGATTAGTTCTCGAATGGAACGACGAAATCGACCAATTTGCCTCGTTTCGAGGAATGCCTCCCCCCACAAAGCCGCACCCCTTCATTCTGGAACTGAAACGGTCTGCGGATAATGCGAAAAGCGTCGCAATGGTTTGGCCCACCGACGGAACAGGCGCGGCGGCGAATCTCTGGGGAGACGAGATCGGTGGTTGCTTCGGATTCTCTGCATCTTACGGGGCTTTTCGCCGCTTCTCGGGCGGCAGCAGCACGGCCGAATCCACCTTCTCGGAAACGCTGCGGCGGCTGACGCGTCATCTGTCACTATTCGACGACGGCTATACCTTGGTCGATTCGCTGAATTGGTGGCGTATCTGCAAGTTCGATGATCGTATCTACAAGGGCGAGTTTCCACTGAAAGAGCATTTTCAATTGTTGTTAGATCGCTTCATCGCGCTCGTCAACGACGAAGGACTGCTGCCGTCCGGCGTGAGGCTGAAAGACGTAACGCTCGATCGGATAGAATTCCGGGATGCCTCCGGCGTGCCCCTGCCGATCAACGAACTCAGCGACGGTTATCGCTCTATCCTGAGCATCGTCTTCGATCTGGTCTTTCAACTCGCTTTAGCCTTTGGCTGGGATTGGGTTTTCGATTCGGAACACGACTCGCGGGTGATTGCTCCTGGCGTCGTATTGATCGACGAGATCGACGCCCACCTACACCCCACTTGGCAAAAGCGTATCGGCTATTGGCTGACCGAGCACTTCCCGAACATCCAGTTCATCGTCTCGACCCACAGCCCACTGATTTGCCATGCGGCCGAGCACGGCTCGATCCTGCTCTTGCCCCGCTCGGGAACGGACGACAAGCCCCGACTGTTGGAAGGTACTGAGCTTAAGCGCGTGGTCTACGGGAACGTACTCGACGCCTACGGTACCGACGCCTTCGGCGAGGAAGCAGCCACGACCCGCTCGCCGACATCTCAGGCGATGCGCGGCCGTCTTGCCCTATTGAACAACAAAGAGCTGGTCAAGGGCTTGGACGAGTCCGAGCGCAATGAGCAGGAAGCGTTGCGCGCCGCCATGCCGACCGCCGCCGCAAGCGTCGATTGAGCCATGATCAAGATCCGCAACGGAAGGCTTCCGCAGAACGCCCAGGCGTCTTTGGCGCAGTATCAGAATGCGGTCGATCAAGCGGGCGACTACCCCGCCCAAGTCGCCGCCGCCCAGTCGAAATTCAGGTCGCGCAACAGATTGGACAATCCCACCTTTAAGGCGGTCCGTGACAAGCTCACCGAGATGTGCAGCGGCAATCGTCGCTGCATGTATTGCGAGGACGCCCCAGCCGACGAGATAGAGCACCACCGACCAAAGGACCTCTATCCCGAGCTGACCTTCGCCTGGCGCAATTATCTATACGCCTGCGGCCCCTGTAACGGCCCGAAAAACAATCGCTTTGCGGTCATCCAACCCAAGACCGCGCGCATCGTCGATGTTTGCCGTCCGCGCGGAGCCCCGATCCTCCCGCCAACACCGGGTGACCCCGCACTCATCGATCCGCGGCACGAGGACCCGTTGGACTATCTGATGCTGGACCTGCGCGTGACCTTCGAGCTTACACCGTTTCCAGACTTGGGGCTTGTCGCGCATCGGCGTGCCGTCTACACCATCGACGTACTGCGACTCAATGCCCGCGACTACTTGGTAAAGGCCCGGGAGGATGCATTCCGGGGCTATCGAGCACGCCTGCACGAGTATATCCACCAACGCGATTCGGGTGCCTCGCCCCGCGAACTCGCGCGCCTAAAGCGCGGTTTCCGCAGTGCGCCGCACGCCACCGTCTGGTACGAGATGAAACGACAGCATCCACATCTCCCCGAACTCGCAGGGCTGTTCCGCAGCGCGCCCGAAGCCGCCGAGTCCTTTTGAGTCAGCGTAACCCCTCGTGCGCTCGCTCTACTGCTTACCGGCGGCCTGATTCGGATCCGGCAGGCGGCAGAGTTGTTCGACCTGATAGGCGATACGCCGGATGGTGTCGGGGGCGAGTGGCGAGTCACCGGGGAGGGGTTTGAGCATGAAGCCACAGGCCTTGGGGTTGATGGCGAGGACCTCGGAGCGCTCGGTCCATGTCACATACCAACCCGGCAAGGCGATGATCGGCCGCGCCTTCACCGGCAGGCCGGTGGCGCGGCTCAGGCGCTCGGATAGCCAGCGCGCCTGGGCGGCGGCCTGAACCGCGGTGGTGGTATCGGTCCAGTCGGGAAAACGCAGGGCCTTGCCGTCGAAGTTGACCTTGGCATCGGCCTTGCCGTCGCCGGTGGTGGGCTTCAGCCGATGCTTGGTCTCGATGGAGAAGACACCGCCGGGGGCGATGACGACGTGGTCGATGTTGAAACCCGGCGCCTGGATGTCGTGCAGGACGCGCCCGCCGCCGGCGATGACGGGCTCCAATAGTTGGGCGGTGGCCCATTCGCCGTCGCGGCCCTCGCGGTGACTGCGGATGAGCCCGAGCAGGCGGATCACGCGCTGCATCACGAAGGCCAACCCCAGGATCAATGCGCTGCCGACAATAACCCCGGTCGTCGCCAAATTGAAATGACGCCCAAGTCGCTCCTGCAATAGGAACATTACCAGCAGCATCAGAGGGGTAATCAAGGCGACGAGGACATAGACATCCAGGTCGAGGCGCAAGTCATCGATCCGCTCGGACAGGCCGAAGCCGGGTGGGCGCAACAGCTCGGTCGTCAGGGGCGAACGGCGCTTGCGACGGCGCTCCATCCGTTTCCAGGCCCAAACGGCGCCAACCAGCAGAAACATGGGCACCAGGGCGAGCGCGAGTATGGCCAGGGGGATCAGCGATTGCATGGCGGCGGGGATCGTCCGAAGCTTTGTAGGGTGCGCCGTGCGCACCTTCCAGGTGGGGCCAGCGCCGCGTCCGGTGCGCACGGCGCACCCTACGCGAGACGGTCTCGGAATTTCCGCGTCGATCCACTCGTCCGGCGCGGCAGCCCGTCAGCGCGGGGCCGGCGCCAGCGCCCCGCCGCTCCACAGGTACGCCAGCACGCAGACGGTCACCGTGAGCACGGCGCCGTGAAGGACCAACAGGAGCGGGCGGCGCACCGCTCTGAACCAGAGGGAAAAGGTGCAGGGGGCGATGCTCAGGGAGTAGTCCGGCACGGACTGGTGCGGGTCGATAACCTTGGCGTAGAGGTCGCGGAAGAGGCGCTCCTGGGCCAGGAAATAGCCGTCGAGGCCCCAAAAGGTGAACACTGGGAGCAAGGCAATGGCCACCACCAGCGGCTGGGCGTGGTTTGCGCCCAACGTCAGCAGGGCCGACACCAGGGTCACCGACCAGCCCCTGAGTAGAAAGGAGTTGCCGGCCATACGGTTGATGACGCCCTGGAGCAGGTCCAGGTGTTTTTCTTTGATCGGGGCGGTCATGAGTTCCCTCCAGGGTGATCGGTCGCGTTGCGGTGCTTGCACGGCGCCGCGGGGCTGCGGGTCACGCGCGTGGCGACGCGCCTCCAGGTCGGACGCGATCGCTTGCGGGCCTTAAGGTTAGCGCGACGGAACCCAGGGCACCACCCACGCCGGCACCAGGCGTTAGACGACTGTCCGCCGTCAGGTCCGAACCGGGCACTATCCCTGCCGATCGGCTCCGCGACGGCGGTCGCTGCGAACCTGGGCGCGCGCTGCGCTCGCCGCCGTGCGCGCCAGCCAGACGCGCTGCACTGAGGCTCGTCGGCCGGATTTTTGCTAAGCGGCGTCCGGCATTGTAATCTTACACGTTTTTTCCGCACGTCCGAGCAGCCCCATGACCATCAAATCCGACCGCTGGATCCGCCGCATGGCCGCCGAACACGGCATGATCGAGCCCTTCGAGCCGGGGCAGGTGCGCGAGGGCGAGACCGGGCGGGTGATCTCCTACGGCACGTCCAGCTACGGCTACGATGTGCGCTGTGCCGATGAATTCAAGATCTTCACCAACATCAATTCGGCCATCGTCGACCCCAAGAATTTCGATTCCAACAGCTTCGTGGACCTGCAGTCGGATGTTTGCATCATTCCCCCCAATTCATTCGCATTAGCGCGGACCGTGGAGTATTTCCGTATTCCGCGCAATGTGCTGGTACTGTGCCTGGGCAAGAGCACTTATGCACGCTGTTTCAGTGGGGATACCCGGGTGGCGCTGGCAGACGGCTCGACACCAACTCTGGAAGAGATGGCGACGCGGGCGGAACAGGGGGAGCTGTTTTGGGGCTACAGTGTGGGACAGTTCGGCCGCATCACGGTCAGCCTGCTCGACGCGCCCCGCCACATCGGCCGCGACGCCTTGCTGGAGGTCCGGCTGGACAATGACGAGATCATTCGCTGCACGCCCGATCACGAGATGGTGCTGCGCGACGGACGCCTCCTGCCGGCCCATCAGTTGCGTCCCGGCGACTCCTTGATGCCCCTGTACCGCCAATTGGCGCGCGGCTATGAAGTGCTTTATCAACCGTCGAACGGACATCTCTATCCGACGCACCGGCTCGCGGATGAATGGAACCTGCGCAACGGCATCTACCAGGACTTGCCCGGGACGCACCGCCACCACAAGGATTTCAACCGACGCAACAATCTCCCGTGGAATATCGAGCGCCTCCCGGCGGCGGACCATATCCGGCTACATAATACGGAGAATTATGGCGAAGACTTCGACCCGGGCGAGCACAGCCAATCTATCCGTGAGGCATTCGAGCGACTCCGACAGGAGCCGGGCTGGCAGAAGCACCTAAGCGAAGTCCAGCGCGAGATCACAGTGGACTTGGTGCAAGACGCCCTGCATCGCACCGGCTCCATCCGCGGTGCCGCACGACTCCTGGACTGTGATCGCACCGTGTTTCGACGCTTTCCTGAAGCGATTGCCGCCTTCCGCGGGCATGCCCCGCCAAGACGCAATCACAAGGTCGTGAGTATTCGGGAACAGCCCGGCGATCATGACGTTTACTGTCTGACGGTTCCTGAGACCGGCAACTTCGCGCTGGCCGCAGGGGTCTTCGTCAGCAATTGCGGTATAATCGTAAACGTAACCCCCTTAGAGCCCGAATGGGAAGGCCATGTAACGCTTGAGTTTTCCAATACCACCACCCTGCCCGCCAAGATTTACGCCAATGAAGGCGTGGCGCAGATCCTGTTCTTCGAGTCCGATGAGGTCTGCGAGACCTCGTATCGGGACCGCGGCGGTAAGTATCAGGGCCAGCGGGGGGTGACGCTGCCGAAGTCCTAGCGCCGCCGCGCCAGGGCGGCGCCTACCCGCTCCACCTGCCCGGACCACCACAGGGTGGTCACCGGGTCGCGGGCGGTGGCAACGGACCACAGCTTGAGGGCCGGGTGGACCTCCAGCATCGACAGCGCAGCGCTGGGGTCATCGCTGACCACCGCGCCGGAGTCCAGGAACCACAGGTTGCCCCACTGGAAGGGGCGCGTCACGATGGTGTGCCCGACCAGGACCAGGTCGACCCCGGGAATCTGCCGCCCGGGCAGGCCGCGCATGGCCTGATTGGCGCTGCTGCGCGACCACAGTGCGGTCTGGCGCGTCAGCCCCCGGTCCTGCGCCAGGGCCGTCAACACCTGGGGCCAGTCGCAGGTGCGGTCCACATCCGCATGGATCAGGCCGATCCGCCCGGCCCCGGTGGTCAGTTCACAGGCCCAGGGCAGGGCGTCGAGCCGGGCGTGCAATACCGGGTCATCCCAGGCATAGCCCAGGGCCCAATCCCCGCCGTTGACCGTCCATTGGAGCCAGGCGCCGTGGTCTTCCCCGGCGTCGAGCAGGAGTTGCTCGTGGTTGCCGCGCAGGGCGCGAAACCAGGGCAGGTCCAGCAAGTCGAGGCACCGCTCGGAGTAGGGTCCGCGGTCGATCAGGTCGCCCAGGGACCAAACCAGGTCGCGCGCCGGGTCGAAATCGGCCTGCTCCAGGAGCCGATCCAGCGCATGGGACATGCCATGCAGGTCGCCGAGCACGAAGACACGGCCCGGATGAGAGGTCAGATCAATGCGTTCGACAGTCGACACGGGTTGCGAGGGCGCCAGGTTGCGGACGGATCGGGCCAGGTCAAGGTAACTCAAGGCCCGGGATTAGGCCAGTCGCCTTGCAGACCAAGATGAAGGCGTGGTCGGCCCGATCACAGCCCCCCCGGCGAAGGGCCTCGGTGGATGGCCGGGCGCGCGCGCCTGCACCGGTCCCTGGGTAGCGTTCCCGGCACGCGACAGCCATCCCCGGGGGCCGCGCGACCTGCTGGTGCAGGCACGATCGGACGCAAGTATGGTAGCGTTCCACCCGCGGTACACCGTGCCGCCGCGCCGGGCGAAGCGCGCCCACATGGCGGGCGGTCCCGGATCCTCGGTAGGATCCCGGATGCAACCTCTCGCCACCGCACGCCTGTCTTAGGAAGCTCACATGCCTCATTCACAACGGCCCCCCGACGCCCGCGGCAGCGCCGCGCGATCCGTCGGCCTCGCGCTGGGTCTCGCGCTCGGTCTCGGCAGTGTCACGGCCTCCGGCGGCCCGGCCATCTGGGGCTACGGCGTCAAGCCCTGTCGCGATTTCCTGACCACCGCGCCCGGCGATGCAGCACTCGCGGCGGTCGGCGGCGCCGAGTATCTGCGCTACCGCGAGTGGTTGGCTGGGTTCGTCACCGGGCTCAACCTGGCCACCGCCTCCGATGTCCTGGCCGGCGCCGAGTTGGACGCTGCCCTCACCAGCATTCGCGCCCGCTGCCAGGCGCGCCCGGGCGACGACTTCTTCACTGCGACGATGAGCCTGGTCCGCTCGCTCGGCCGCCCCAAGGGCAAGGGCGCCAAGGGGAAGGGCGACTGAGCCTGGTACCAGCGCACGCAATCGCTCGGGCCTTTGGCCGAGGGTGCGCCGTGCGCACCGAGAGGCCACGCGGGTGATCGCCGCCGCTGGGGTCTCGTCGGCGTCATGGTGTGCGCGGCGCACCCGACAGGCGCAAGGCTGTCATGAGGCCGTCACACTTGCCGCCTAGGATGCTCATCCTACTGTCATGGGACCTTGACCAAGGCGCAACCCGGACGCGATCCTGAGAGCGGGGATTCTCGGTCCGCCTATGATCTTTGAACTCACCGCACTCGCGCTCACCCTCGCCCTGGGCGCCGCCGCGCTCCTGATCGGCGGTGCACCACCCTGGCTCTGGCCCCTGCTACCCCTGCCCTACCTGGTGCGCCACCTCTACCACCTGGCACGGCTGGTGCGACTGATCCGCCGCCGCCAGCGGTTGCTGGCGCCCTTCCCGCGCGGCCCCTGGGGCGCGGTCTATGCCACCATCGCCCGCTATCAGCAGCGCGGACGCAAGGGGCGCAAGCGCCTGGTGCGCTTCAGCCGGCGCTTCCGCCAGGCGGCGGATGCGGTACCTGACGCGCTGGTGATCCTGGACAAGCAGCAGCGCATCGAGTGGGCCAACCCGGCCGCCGCGCCCTTGCTCGACGTCCTCTGGCCGCGCGACGAGGGTCGGCGGCTGGTCGAACTGCTCGCCCAGCCGGAACTCGCCCCCTTCATCGAGGTCGGCGAGTACCTGCACCCGCTGGAGATCACCCCCGGGCACAACCGCGCCCTCATGCTCGCCCTGCGTGTCGCCCCCTTCGGCGAACACAAGGGCGAGCGCCTGGTGGTGGCGCGCGACATCACCAAGCTCTATCACCTCAACATGATCCGCCGGGACTTCGTGGCCAACGCCTCCCATGAACTGCGCACCCCGCTCACCGTCATCGCCGGGTTCCTGGAGAATCTGGCGCACGCCCCCGCCACCCCGGCCGCCCACCGCCGACCGCTCACGCTGATGCAGCATCAGTCGCAGCGCATGAGCTCGATCATCGACGACCTGCTGACCCTCTCACGGCTGGAGATGGACGGCCAGGACAGCCCCCAGGGACCGGTGGACGTGGCCGCCGAACTGCAATCCATCGTCCCGGAGGCGCAGGCCTTAAGCGAGGGCCACCACCGCATCGAGAGCACCATCGACCCCGACCTGCTGCTCATCGGCAACCCGGTCGAACTGCGCAGCGCCTTCTCCAACCTGGTCCACAATGCCGTGCGCCACACCCCGCCCGGCACCGACATCCACATCCGTTGGGAACAGGACGCGAGCGGTCCCCGGTTCAGCGTCGCGGACGACGGCGAGGGCATTGCCCCGGAGCACCTGCCGCGCCTCACCGAGCGCTTCTACCGGGTGGACCAGGGGCGCTCACGCGCCGCCGGGGGCACCGGGCTTGGGCTCGCGATCGTCAAGCACGTGCTCAACCGGCACGACGGACTGCTCGTGATCGCGAGCACCCTGGGGGCCGGCGCCCGCTTTACCTGCCAGTTCCCCGCGGCGCGCGCGCGGGGGCGGGGCTGAGCACCACGACACCTCGCTTATCGCCGGCGGGGAACCGTGACATCCAATCGACCACCGCCGTCACGGTTGTGACGGATTGCTGCATTGTCCGTACATATCCTTACCATTGCTGTCAGCCAGCCCTGGTATACTTGTACACTTGTGCCCTCCCCTGCCATGACCGCTGACCGGGAACCGTCATGACCCACAGACCCGATATCGACCCCCAAGAGACCCAAGAGTGGCTCGACGCCTTGGAGGGCGTGCTGGAGCAGGAGGGCGTGGACCGCGCCCACTTCCTGTTGGAGCGGCTCATCGACAAGGCCCGGCGCTCCGGGGCGCACCTGCCCTACAGCGCCAACACCGCGTATCTCAACACGATCCCGGTCCAGCAGCAGGAGCGCTTCCCCGGCGACCGGGCGATGGAGCGGCGCATCCGCTCCTTCGTGCGCTGGAACGCCCTGGCCATGGTGATCCAGGCCAACCGACTGTCCACGGAATTGGGGGGCCACATCGCCTCCTTCGCCTCCTCCGCCACCCTGTTTGATGTCGGCTACAACCACTTCTTCCACGCCCGCACGCCCGACCACGGGGGCGACCTGGTGTTCATTCAGGGCCACGGTGCCCCGGGTATCTATGCCCGCGCCTTCCTGGAGGGCCGACTCAGCGAAGAGGACCTGCTCAACTTTCGCCAGGAGGTGGACGGCAACGGCCTCTCCTCCTATCCGCATCCCTGGCTGATGCCCGATTTCTGGCAGTTCCCCACGGTCTCGATGGGCCTCGGCCCGATCATGGCCATCTACCAGGCGCGCTTCATGCGCTATCTGAGTGACCGGGGGCTGGTCAACACCAACAACCGCAAGGTCTGGGCCTTCTTAGGCGACGGGGAGATGGACGAGCCTGAATCCCTGGGTGCCATCGGGCTCGCCGCCCGGGAGCGGCTGGACAACCTCATCTTCGTCGTCAACTGCAACCTCCAGCGCCTCGACGGCCCGGTGCGCGGCAACGGTAAGATCATCCAAGAGTTGGAGGCGGATTTCCGCGGGGCCGGCTGGAACGTGATCAAGGTGATCTGGGGCAGCTACTGGGACCCGCTGATCGCCCGCGACAAGCAGGGGATACTCCTGAAGCGCATGGAGGAGTGCGTGGACGGGGACTATCAGGCCTATAAGGCCCGGGACGGCAAGTTCGTGCGTGAGCACTTCTTCGGCAAGTACCCGGAACTGGCCGAGATGGTCGCCAACATGACCGACGAGGACATCTGGCGCCTGAACCGCGGCGGCCATGACCCGGCCAAGGTCTATGCCGCCTATGCCGCGGCGGTGAAGACGACCGGCCAGCCCACCGTGATCCTGGCCAAGACCATCAAGGGCTACGGCATGGGCGTGGCCGGAGAGGGGATGAACATCACCCACTCGCAGAAGAAGATGGGTGAGGTCGCGCTCAAGGCCTTCCGCGAGCGCTTCAACATCCCGATCTCGGAGGATCAACTCGGCGCCACCCCCTTCTACAAGCCGGCGCTGGACAGCGAGGAGATGCGCCACCTGCACGGCCTGCGTGAGACCCTGGGCGGCTACCTGCCGGCCCGCTACGACACCGCCCCGACGCTGTCGGTCCCCGCGCTCAGTGCCTTCGCACCGCTCCTGGAGGGCACCGGCGACAAGGAGATGTCGACCACCATGGCGTTCGTGCGCATCCTCAACATCTGCCTGAAGGACAAGGAGATCGGGCCGCTGGTGGTGCCCATTGTCCCGGACGAGGCGCGCACCTTCGGCATGGAGGGCCTGTTCCGGCAGGTCGGCATCTACTCCTCCGTCGGACAGCTCTACGAACCGGTGGACGCCGACCAGGTGATGTCCTACCGGGAGGACAAGAAGGGCCAGATCCTCGAGGAAGGGATCAACGAGGCCGGGGCCATGTCGTCCTGGATCGCGGCGGCCACGGCCTACGCGAACCACGGCCAGGCCATGATCCCCTTCTATATCTATTACTCCATGTTCGGCTTCCAGCGCATCGGGGACCTGGCCTGGGCCGCCGGTGACATGCAGGCGCGCGGCTTCCTGATCGGCGGCACCGCCGGGCGCACCACCCTGGCGGGCGAAGGGCTCCAGCACCAGGACGGGCACAGCCACCTGCAGGCCGCCACCATCCCCAACTGCATCTCCTATGATCCGGCCTATGCCTATGAACTGGCGGTGATCGTGCAGGACGGACTGCGGCGCATGTACCAAGAGAAGGAGCGGTGGTTCTACTACATCACCGCGATGAACGAGAACTACCCCCAGCCGGCCCTGCCGGAGGGTGCGGAACCCGGTATCCTGAAGGGTATGTACCGCGTCCAGCGCGGTGATGAGCGCACCCACCGGGTACAATTGCTGGGCGCCGGCACCATCCTGCGGGAGGTGCTGGCCGCCGCCGAACTGCTCGCCAACGACTTCGACGTGGGTGCCACGGTGTGGAGCGTCACCAGCTTCAACGAGTTGCGGCGCGATGGCATCGACGCGGAGCGCTGGAACATGCTCCACCCCGAGGCGGAGCCGCGGGCGCCCTATGTGACGACGCAACTCGCCGACACGCGCGGTCCCATCGTCGCCGCCACCGACTATATGCGTGCCTATGCCGACCAGATCCGGCCCTATTGCCCACGCCGCTTCGTCGTGCTGGGTACCGACGGCTACGGGCGCAGCGACATGCGCAGTCAATTGCGCAAGTTCTTCGAGGTCAATCGCTACTATGTGGCGGTGGCCGCCCTCAAGGCCCTGGCGGACGAGGGGGTGATCCCCGCGGCCAGGGTCTCGGAGGCCATTGCGAAGTACCGCATCGACCCGGAAAAGCCCAATCCGGTCACGGTCTGAACCCCCCGGCAACACTGGCTTTGGAGAACACAGCGTGGCAAACCTCGAAACCATCCTGTTGCCCGACATCGGCGATTTTGCCGAGGTCGAGATCATCGAGATCCTGGTCGCCCCCGGGGACCGGATCGCGCCCGACCAATCGCTCCTGACGCTCGAGAGCGATAAGGCGACCATGGAGATCCCGGCACCCCGCGGCGGGGTGATCCAGGACATCCTGGTCAAGGTCGGGGACAAGATCGCGGCCGGCAGGGCGCTCATGACCCTGGCGGCCGCGGACGCTGACGTGCCGGTGTCCCCGCCCGTCCCCGCGTCGACCCCGGCTGCACCGCCGACCCCGGCCGCCCCGACGCGGGCCCAGAGTCCAGCCCCGGGCGTCGGCAGCACGACCATCTCCGTCCTGCTCCCGGACGTCGGCGACTTCAGCGACATCCCCGTGATCGAGATCCTGGTCGCCCCGGGCGATCAGGTGGCCGTGGACCAATCCATCCTGACGCTGGAGAGCGACAAGGCGACCATGGAGGTGCCCTCGCCGCACGCCGGGGTGGTGGAGGGGATCGCGGTCAAACTCGGGGACAAGCTCAGCCGGGGCGACCTGATCCTGACCCTCAAGGTGGATGGCGAGGGCGCCGCGCCGGTGCCGACGCCCGCGGAGCCGCCCGCCCAACCTGCCGAGACCGCCCCGCAACGCGCCCCGGGGGAGGCCGAGCGGCGCCCGGCCCCAGTGCCGCTCCGGCTGGATGACCTGGCTACCATCACCGGCCGCAAGGCCCACGCCAGCCCCACGGTGCGGCGCCTGGCGCGGGAACTGGGTGTCGATCTGGCCCTGGTCAAGGGGTCGGGACCCAAGGATCGGGTGCTGCGGGAAGACGTGCAGGGCTATGTCAAGCGCACCCTGGCCCAGGGGGCGGCGGCGCCCGCCGCAGCCGCCCTGCCCTTCGCGCTCCCGGCCGCGGCGCCCGTGGATTTCTCCAAGTTCGGCCCGGTGGAGACCAAGGAACTCTCACGCATCCAGAAGCTCAGCGGCCGGCACCTGCACCGCTGCTGGCTCTCGGTGCCCCATGTCACCCAGTTCGACGAGGCCGATATCACGGAGCTCGAGGCCTTCCGCAAGGCGCAGAAGGACGCAGCCGATACGGCCGGGGTGAAACTCACCTTCCTGCCCTTCCTGCTCAAGGCCGTCGCCGTGGCGCTGAAGCGCATGCCCACGGTGAAATCGTCCCTGACGCCGGACGGCGAAGCCCTGGTAATGAAGCACTACACCCACATCGGCGTCGCCGTGGACACCCCGAACGGGCTGGTGGTGCCCGTGGTCCGGGATGTGGACAAGAAGGGAATCTACGATCTCGCCCGGGACCTGATGGACTTGAGCCTGAAGGCCCGCGACGGCAAGCTCCTGCCCGGCGACATGCAGGGCGGTTGCTTCACCATCTCAAGCCTCGGCGGCATCGGCGGCACCGCCTTCACCCCCATCGTCAACGCCCCCGAGGTGGCCATTCTGGGCGTGTCGCGCTCCGACCTGAAGCCGGTCTGGAACGGACGTGAATTCGCGCCGCGGCTGATGCTGCCGCTGTCGCTGTCCTATGACCACCGGGTGATCGACGGCGCCGCGGGGGCGCGCTTCACCACCCTGCTGGGGCGACTCCTGGGGGACATCCGCACTCTGCTCCTATGACCTGACCCCCTGACGACTGCGCACACCACCCCCGCCGTGACGCCGCACCGGCGGTGTCACGCAGGTGCCGGACGCCGGGGGTCCACAAGTTCCGTGTACTCGGCCAACACGACCTCCTCGGCTACACCGTCGATGATGGCGACACGGTCACCGTCGCGACGCAGTCGGCCATCGACCGCCCCGTGATCCAGTGTCCATCGTATCGGGATGCTGTACTCCGGGCTCACCGTCCGCCAGGTGGCGGCGGTGGTCGAGAATGCGACGACCGGCGGTTGAGCGCCGGATCCGCCCTTATCACGATCCAGATCATCAACGGACGCGCCCGCACCGGTCCGGTCCCGGCGCGTTCAGTCACCTGCCGCCTCCGTAGCGTACCGCCGGTGACGGGCGCGCCCCCCGCGCCGGGTCCCGACGATGCGGCGTCGGCTCAGGCCGCGGCGGCTTGCCTGGTCCTTTCATCCAGCCGCCGGGCCAATGGATACAGGTTCTCGGTCTCCCGCTGGATGCGATCGAGCACCAGTCCGAACATCTGATTGGTGTCCCTCACGAAGGCGGCGTGGTCCGCGATCTTCAACTCCCGCTTGCGCTCATCACACCAGTCCTTGAGGTAGGCGGCGAAGATCCGCTTGATCTCCATGGAGCCGGACAGGAAGCGGTCCGCGGTATTCGCCATGGTCCGGTCCTGACTCTGAATCAGCCGCCCGCAGATCTGGCCGTCCACCATCTCCATATGCTGGCGCACCTTGACTACGTATTCAAAGAAGAGCTGGCGCGCGCAGTCGGTGTCACACATGGCACGCCTGCGAATGAGATAGAGAAAGACGTTGGAGATCTCCGTGATCTTGTGATTTTGTTCGTGACATCTCGTGAAATCGACCATGTAGTCCGCCCTCCGGGGTCTTTTTGGGTTAATTTGAAAACGATGTTCCCGATCGCGCAACCACCGCCGCGACCGGCCCCGCACGGGGAGCCGGCCGGCGCAAGCAACGCGGCGGTCAGGCCAGGCGCCGCGGGGCCGTGCGGGCCGACCGTCAGCCCCGACCGGACCGGCGGCGACCCTGAACCAATACCCTGCAACCAACGCAGCGGGCCAGCTCCCGGGTTGCCGCATCCCATGAAGCGAAAACGTAACGCCCCGGCGCTCCTTTTACAAGCGCTGATTGCCGGGACGCGCCACAATCCTTGCCGCCGTTGCGCCTCCGCCCTTTCCGCGCTCGGGTCAGGCGCGCCGGACCGGCGCCTGAAGCACCTGGAGACTCAGTCCACGGAATCAATACACAGGGCAATAGAATCAGGCTGCGCTAATATTCGGAAAAGCTAATAAACCTGTGCTCGGCTCGGCATCCGGTACTGCAACCAACAGCTTCAGCAAGTGGCGCTCATCGCGACCGGCGTCAAGCGTTGCCGCGTGATGCCGGCTTGGCGTTGTCGTTCTTCAGCCGCGTCAACGCACGATGGCGCAGGCGGGTCAGGTGCTTGTGCCGGGCCACCGGGAAACTCCAATACAGATCCTCCTTACCATTGCGGCAGGGGGCCGCCCAGGGCCACCCGCGACGGTTTCCGGCACCGGCGTTTGCCCTGGGTCAGTACAGAGGTGGCACCACCGGTGCCGCTGCGGGCTTGGGCAGCGCGCGCACCGCGGCGGCCACCTCCTGGCTGAAGACCCCCAGGGCCGCACTCATGGCAGCGATGAGCGCCGCCTGGTCGCGCGGTGGGCGCAGTGGCTGCCGATAGCTGGTCTCGCGCACCGCCAGGGCTTGTTCCAGACGGGGGTCCAACAGCGCCCAACGCACCTTGAGCACGGCCTCACCGGTCGCCGTACCCTCAAAGGTCAGCACGTCAGCGGCGATGCGCACATCAAGCGGAAAGCGGACCTCGGTCGGAAAGATCAGGACCCGGCTGGTGCCGAGCAGATAGGTGAGGTTCTCGCTCCAGACCCGCACGAAATCGTCCTGCAGGGTTCCGCCCCAGCGGTTGAACTCGTCCAGGGTCAGACGGTTGCTCCCATCCCGGGAGACGATCTGGGGCCGGTCGAGAAAGCCGGGGAAAGTCACCGGGCCCAGCCCGATGGCGATGGTCCCGTCCGTCACGGCACCCCGCCCGTCCGCCGCGGACAGCGGTCTCAGGGTAAAGAAGCTGGACGGCGGTGAGGCGGCGCAGCCGGCGATGGCCAGCACCCAGGCCAGGCACAGGCAGAACCAGACCGCGCGTCTCTGGTGGACTGCGCTGCGCTTGTCCACCCGACGCGGCTGCGTGACCGCAGTGGTGCTCAAGGCCGCCGCGGGCGACCTTGGCCACTCGGAAACTTTGCTTTCATGTGCGTTCATGTGCGGACCCATCCCTCTTGCGCTAGCGCCCCGCCTTGCCCTTGAGCAGCGCCTCCGGGTGGCGCTCCAGGTAATCGGCCATGAGCCGCAGGGAGCGCGCCGCCGCACCGACTTCCTGCAACATACGCCCCATCTCGATATAGAGGGGGGAATTCACGGCCACGATCTCGCTGGTGTGGTTCATGGTGGCCGCGGTCGCGCGCAGGGCCGCGGTCAGTTGTGGTGCAATCTCCCCGTCCAGACGCTCCGCGACCTTGCGCACCGCGGCCACGGCCGCCTGCGAGTCCGCGATGGCACCCTGCAACTCGGGGGAATTGACCACGGCATTGACGCGTGCCACCGCCTGGCCCAGGTCCTTGCCGATCTGCTCGATGGGCAGGTGATCGAGTTTGTCGAGGATGCTGGTGGCCTTGGTGGTCAGGGCCTCCAAGGGCGCCGGGACGGTCGGCAGCACGGTGTACTCGCCATGCCGCGCCAGGCGCTCGGGCGGGGCCTTGGGATGGAAGTCCAGGTCCACATAGAGCGCGCCGGTCAACAGATTATCGGACTTGAGCTGGCCGCGCAGCCCATTGGCGACCAGGCGCTCGACCACGGCCGCCTGTTCGAGCTTGCCCGGGTCGCCGCTGACACCGATCCGCTCCGGCTCGACCTCCACCAGCACCGGGATCTGGAAGTCGTAGTCGTCCACACTGAAGACCAACTGCACGTCCAGCACCGAACCGATGGCGATGCCGCGCAGCCGCACCGGGGCACCTACGACCAGACCGCTCACTGAGCCCTTGAAGTACAGCAGGTAGCGCTCCTTGCGCGCATAGGTCTTCGCATGGGCCTCCTCCCGGCTCTGGTAGAGCGCCAGGACCTCGCCCGCCGCGGCCGCGGTCCGGGCGCCGTCGATGCTGTCCGGGGTATCGAAGGAGATGCCGCCGATCAGCACCGACAGGAGCGACTGGGTATCCACCCGGATGCCCGCCGGGGAGAGCGAGAAATCCAGCCCGCTCGCGTTCCAGAAGCGCGTGTTGCTGTAGACCCGCCGGTCGTAGGGGGCGGACACGAAGATCTCGATGTTCACCGCCTGCCCGTCCGCCTCCAGTTGGTGGCCCACCACCTGCCCCACCTGGATCTGCCGATAATAGACCGGGGAGCCGACATTCAGTGAACCCAGGGTCGGCGAACGCAGCAGGAAACGCCGACCCGCCTCCGCGGTGGTGAAGAGCGGCGGCTCCTCCAGGCCCAGGAAGTGGCGGGCCGGATCGCCCTCGGTCACCGGGTCGATGGCGATGTAGGGCCCCGACAGCAGGGTCTCCAGACCCGAGACCCGGCTCGCGGTCACCCGCGGGCGTTCCACCCAGAAGCGGGTGTAGGTGGTCAGGTAGGCACCGGAGCCGTGCTTGAGCTGGGCCGTCACCAGGATTGACTTGAGATCCGGACTCACGTCGATGGCCGTCACCTCCCCCAGGTCCACGTCCTTGAACTTGACCTTGGTCTTGCCGGCCTGCAGCCCGGCCGCGGAGGCGAACTGGATCTGGATGCGCGGTCCCTGCTCGGAAAAGGTCTTGAACGCGAGCCAGCCGCCGATGGCCAAGGCCACCAGCGGGATCAGCCAGACGATCGAGAGCCGGTCGCGCCGGATCGTCACCGCCCGGGGCAGCGCTGCGGCGGGCCCGTCCTGAGGCCAGTCCTCAGGCCGTCCGGGTGTCGGCGCCGTCGGCACCCCGCGCTCCGGGCTCACCCCGCTCTCGCTCTCTGACATGGTCCTGCCCCTGTTGCAGTGCCCGGTCTTGCTCCAGGCCATCCCAGATCAGCCTGGGATCGAATGACATGGCGGCCAGCATGGTAAGGATCACCACGGCACAGAAAAAAATTGCCCCCGCCTCCGCCTCCACGCTGGCCAGATTGCCCAGGCGCACCAAGGCCACCAGGATGCTGACCACGAAGACGTCCACCATCGACCAGCGCCCGATAGTCTCGGTGACCCGATACAACCGGGTCCGCTCCCGCGGCCGCCACCCGGAACGCAGTTGGACCGAGATCGCCAGGAACGTAAGGATCAGGAGCTTTAGCAGCGGGACGAACACGCTGGCCACGAAGACGATCGCCGCCAGCGGCCACATCCCGTGGGTCAGGAGGAATACGACTCCACTGAGTATGGTATCCGATTGGCTGCGTCCGAGCGACGTGACCGTCATGATCGGCAGCAAATTGGCGGGCAGGTAGCAGATCACCGCGGCCAGGAGCAGGGCCCAGGTCCGCTCCAGCGACGCCGGTTTGCGGTGGCGCAGCACCGCGGCACAGCGCGGGCACTGCAGCGGTAAGCCCTCACCCGGGGGCGAGCGCACCGGCACCACCAGTTCACAGACGGGGCAGCCCAGATGCGCCTCACCCGGGGCCAGCGGGCGCACCAGGGTGCCGCGGCGCGGGACCCGCGACCACACCAAGTCCGGGTCCAAGGCCGCCTGGGCCGCCGCCAGGACGAAGATCAGGACCCCGAAGGCGAACAGCGAGGCGCCGGGCACGATGGTCGCCATCTCCGAGAGTTTGACCACCGACACCAGAATGCCAAGCATGAAGACGTCCATCATCCCCCAGGGGGTCAGGGTGCGGACGTAACGAAACAGGCTGGGCAGCCAGGACGGCAGGCGGGGCGCGCGCAGACCTATCAGCACCACGAGTAGCATGGTCAACTGCAGGCCCGGTGCGACGATGCTGGTGAAGGCCACCACCGCGGCGATCTGCCATTGTCCCTGGTCATAGAGGTTCAGGATGCCAGTGAACAGCGTCGTCTGGGTGACCTGACCCTGCATCGAGAAGGACAGGAAGGGAAACCCGTTGGCGATCACAAAGAGCGTCAGCCCCGCGATCGTCAGGGCGAGCGTCCGGTTCAGGCTGTCCGGCCGGTCGCGATGCAGCACACAGGCGCAGCGGACACACTCGCTCGAGCCCCCCGGCGGCAGCACCGGGTTGTACTGGAGCAGGCCGCATTCCGGACATTCCGTAAGGTCGTCGTGCATGGGCAGTGGGCAGTGGTCAGTGGTCAGTGGCGGATGCCAGGGTCGCGGCAAACGACGGCGGCCTTGCTCTGATTTGGCTCGCCCTCCACTATCCACTGACCACTGACCACTGACCACTGGAAAATGCCCCGCATCGACTTCTACACCCTGGAACCCAACAGCCCCGGCGACCGTTACCTGCTGTGCTGTCGGTTGGTGGAGCGCAGCCGCGCCGAGCACCTGCGGGTACTGATCCACTGCCCGGACCTCGCCGCCGCCCGCCACCTGGACCGCCTGCTCTGGACCTACCGCCAGGCGAGCTTCATCCCCCATGGGCTGGTAGGCCAGATCGACCCGGAACTCACCCCGGTCCTGATCAGCCTCGACGGCACCCCGGACGGCGAGGATCAGGTCCTGATCAACCTGGCGCCGACCGCCCCGCCCTTCTTCAGCCGCTTCGCGCGCGTTTGCGAGCCCGTCGACCAGGACCCCGCGGTGCGCGCCGCCGCCCGGGAACGCTTCCGCTTCTATCGCGAGCAGGGCATCCCCCCGGAGCACCACCCGGTGCGGCTGACGCCGGGCGAGGCCGACGCCTGGTAACGGCAGCGAGGCCGCGCGCCCCAAGAGATCGCGCGCCAAGGCCCTGAGCTCAATGTCCGCCACCGGCCGGTGTAGGTCGCCCTTCAGGGCGACAGGCCGGCGCGCCGTCGCCCGGTCGCACTGAAGAACGACCTACATCGGCGGCAACCGGCGGTGCCGTTCAACTCTGACCTTGCCGCTCGGCCAGTTGCGCCCGCAGTCGGGCGAGCGCCTCCTCGGCCGCTCGCGCGCGCTGTTCGGCCTCCTGGCGGGCCAGTCCCTCGGCATCGGCGCGCGCAGACTCCGCTGCCGCGCGCTCCTCCGCCGCCCGCCAGCCGGACAGGACGAAGGCGGCATAGACCGGATCATCGCGCAGCGTATCGTGCTCCGGGCGTCGGCACAGATCGGACGGCCGGAACTGGAACCCCGGCAGCACCCGCGAGCGGATCAGGCCGTCCTCGGCGGCGATGGGGACATAGACCCCAGCCGCACTCCGGACGAAGAACGCCTGCTGTTCGGGCGTGCGGTGCAGGATGTAATACTCAGGCACGCCACCCGCCGCGTACTCCGCCTTCTTGAGCACGGTATCGCGCACGATGTCACTGCGCTCCCGGTCGGACAGTGCCTCGACGCACAGGTCGAAGACCCCGTGGTAGGACGCGTCGAGCGGCAGGAGCGGCTGGGGATTGTCGTTGCGGACCACGCCGAAGTCGGGTTTACGGATGACAGTGCCGGTCGGCAACTGCAGCCGAAAGCCCATCTCCAGCGCCACCAGCCGGGCGATCGGCTGCGCCTTCAGGAAGTGCCCGAGCAACAGCATGAACCAATGGTAGACCTGGAAGGTCTCGTAGTCGGACACCGGTTTTTCCTCCAGGCGGCCATTGTTCCACTCGTAATGGGTCTCGGCGTCGAGGTAGTGGGTGCGCCAGTACTCGTCCTCAGAGCACAGGCGACCAGCGCCGGAAGGGGTCGCCGCGGGGGGTGCAGCGGGCTGCGGGTCCGGTCGCGCACGGCGCGCTTCGGCGATGGCGGTCTGGGACATGGGCGTTGCCGGGAGGCAGTGGCGGTGATCGGTCAAAGCCTAGCACACCCGTGGGAGCGGCTTCAGCCGCGGCGAGGCCAGGGCCACGTACGAGGTCCCCGGCATCGGCCTTGATCACGATTCCGGCCAGGTCGCGGCTGGAACTCGTCGCGGCCGGGGGCCGCTCTACGGCGTAGCAGCGGCCCCCGGCCGCGACGGGCTACCGCAAGGGCTGGTGGCCGAATTGATGATCAAGGCCCCCGGGCAATCCTGCTGCCGACCGCAGTGCAGGAGGCGGCACTCCTGACCGCGGCGCAGGGTCGCAAGCCGGTCCAAGGCGCAAGCCATGGACTCCGGATTGCCAGGGCGGCGACAGACACCGACAATGGGGGTCGCGCGCCGCTCGCGCCGAGCGCTTCAATCACTGCAACTCAGAGAGATCACACCATGGCGAACGAAGGGTACCACGAGCCGATCGAGGAACTGTCCGACGAGACCAAGGACATGCATAGGGCCATCCAGTCATTGATGGAGGAACTGGAGGCCGTGGACTGGTACAACCAGCGGGTCGACGTCTGCAAGGACCCGGATTTGAAGGATATCCTGGCCCACAACCGGGATGAAGAGAAGGAACACGCGGCGATGTTGCTGGAGTGGGTGCGCCGCCAGGACGCGGTCTTCGATAAGGAACTGAAGGACTATCTGTTTACGGATACGGACATCGCTCATCATTCCTGAGGCGGCGCGGGGCGGGGCGGTCCGCACAGCGGACCCTACGGGGGAGCCCCCGGGCCGGCGAGGGTCGGATCGAGCGTATGCTCAGTGCGGCAGCGCTGCACCCGGTGCTCGGCCACCCCCAGGGCGGCGAGCTGCTCGCGCAGGGCGGCCAGGTCCGCGGGCGAGTCACGGCCGGGCATGGGTGTGGTGCGCACCTGCAGCGGCACCCCGGCGGCGAGCAGGAGCCGCAGGCTCTCCCAGGCGCGCTCGCCTGAGCCGGGGACGCCGGTGATCGCCGGGTAGTCGGCCGGGAGCGCCTTGATGTCGAGCCCCACCCAATCGATTAGCGGTAACAATGACTTGAGTCGCGCCGGGTAGGCCCCGGAACTGTGCAGCCCGACCTTGAACCCCAGCGCGCGGACCTCCTGCATGGCCGCGCCCAAGGCGGGCTGGAGGGTCGGCTCACCGCCGCTGAAGACTACCGCGTCCAGGAGTCCGCGACGGGCTTCAAGGAAGGTGTGCACCTGGGCCCAGGGGATCAACTCCGCCGCGCGCGGGGGCAGCAGGTGGCCGTTGTGGCAATAACGGCAGCGCCAGGGGCAGCCTTGGCAGAAGACCACGGCGGCGAGTTCGCCGGGGTAGTCGACGGTGGTCAGGGGCGTGAGGCCGCCGACGCGCAGTTCCCGCCGGGCGCTCACCGGCGGCACCGGCGCGGCGCTCATCAGCTGCGGCGACTGGGCGATTCCCATGGCTGATCCCTCCTACGTTAGCGAGACTTCGCCTCAAACCGACCAGCCAGAGGCCACAAGCCAGCCGTCGAAGACCGCACAAGTCGGCACGCAAAGACGCCAAGAACGCAAAGAAGAATAGAACGTTGCAAGCGATGGCCCCATCAGCAGGTGAACCGTGCGACAGAGATATCGGATTGAAAGACTTTGCGTCTTTGCGTCTTTGCGTGAAACAAATACTCCTTCCAGGGTGAAGGCTCAGGCAGCAGCCTGTTGCGGCACGCGCATCGGCGTACCGCACGGATTCTCGGTGAAGTAGCAGCGCTCCCCGTGCTCGGCGCGCTTGCCCACGTTGAAGGCGGCGACCGGGCGGTGGTAGCCCATGACCCGGGTCCAGACTTCGCAGCGGGTGCGCTCTTGCGGGTTCAGGGTTGCGGTGGTCAGTTCATTCATGGTCTCGATCTCCTCGTCTCGTTGCTCGATTGCGGTCGGCGCCGCGGAGCCGACTGATTTGCGTTCATGTGCGGCCAAGGAACAGTTCACTAATTAATTCAAACAAGTCCATTAGCGAATACCTTTAGCGCCGTTGTCGTTGTCGTTGTCGAGATTATCGTAGCGCCGCGGATTCCCTCGTTGCATCGCGTCTCCGATTACGATTACGACAACGACAACGACAACGACAACGATGGTGTCTAACTTGTTCTTGCCTCGTTACAAAGACGCGCTTACCCGTTTGCGCGCGATCAGTTCCTCATCGCACACCGGGCAGAATTCGTGCTCGCCGGCCAGATACCCGTGCTTGGGGCAGATGGAGAACACGGGGGTGACGGTGATATAGGGCAGGCGGAAGTTGGTGAGCGCGCGGCGCACCAGGCGCTTGCACGCCTCCACACTGGAGACCTGCTCGCTCATATACAGATGCAGCACGGTCCCGCCGGTATAGCGTGACTGGAGCGGCTCCTGCATCGCCAGGGCCTGGAAGGGGTCGTCCGTGAAGCCCACCGGCAGTTGGGTGCTGTTGGTGTAATAGGGGGCGTCCGGGGTGCCGGCCTGGAGGATGCCCGGGAAGCGCTTCTGGTCCTCGCGGGCGAAGCGATAGGTGGTCCCCTCCGCCGGGGTCGCCTCCAGGTTGTAGAGGTGGCCGGTGCCCTCCTGGAACTCCACCATGCGCGCGCGCACCCGATCGAGCAGGCGGATGGCGAGCGCCTGACCGCTCTCGGTGGTGATGTCGTCCGCATCGCGGGTGAAGTTGCGGATCATCTCGTTGATCCCGTTCACCCCGATGGTGGAGAAGTGGTTGCGCAGGGTCCCCAGATACCGCTTGGTATAGGGGAAGAGTCCGGCGTCCAGGTGCCGCTGCACCACCTTGCGCTTGATTTCCAGGCTGTTGCGGGCGAGTTCGAGCAGCCGGTCCAGACGCGCCAGCAGGGCCGACTCGTCGCCCGCGTGCTGGAAGCCCAGGCGGGCGCAATTGATGGTGACGACACCGACCGACCCGGTCTGCTCGGCCGAGCCGAAGAGCCCGTTGCCGCGTTTGAGCAGTTCGCGCAGGTCGAGCTGCAGGCGGCAGCACATGGAGCGGACCATGTTCGGGGACAGCTCGGAATTGATGAAATTCTGGAAATACGGCAGGCCGTATTTGGCGGTCATGGCAAAGAGCCGATCCGCGTTCTCACTCTCCCAGGGGAAATCCGGGGTGATGTTGTAGGTCGGGATCGGGAAGGTGAAGATCCGGCCCTTGGCGTCGCCCTGCGTCATCACCTCGATATAGGCCCGGTTGATGATATCCATCTCGGCCTGGAGGTCGCCGTAGGTATAGGGCTGCTCCTCGCCCGCAATCACCGGCACCTGATCGCGCAGGTCCTCCGGGCAGACCCAGTCGAAGGTGAGATTGGTAAAGGGCGTATTGCCGGTGATGAAGGTCTTGCCGTTGCGGCGTGCGACGAAGGTGCCGTTACGTGTCGTCGGGCACCAGACCTTGCCCTTGTAAGGGCGACGCTCGATGAGCTGGATATAGGTCTCGCGGTTGCGGATCAGGTTCAGTACCTGGACGCCCGGGTCCTGGTGCGTAGAGACAGTGCTGCCGTAACCGGCCAAGGTGCACAGCTCCTGGAGGGCGTCCAGGTTGTCCCAGTCGTTGGTGTAGATCCGGGCGCAGCCACTCGCCTCGACGCTCCCGTGACCCTTGATATAGGTATCGAGGAACAGCCGAATCTGGCGAACGCAGAGGGTGCGAACGACGGCAGGAACGCACTTGCGCTCCAAGTGGCCCAATACGAAGTCGCTGCCTTCCTGATCCAGGCGATAGCGATAAACCGGGGCATTCGCGTAGGTCCCGGTCTTCTCCAGCAAGTGATAGGAGAGGCCCAGTTCTTCGAGCAGCCAGGCGATCTCGGCCGCGTTCTCCGGATGGCCGGTCGATTGGAACAGGCTGATCCGGCGACGCCCGGCGCTGAAATCGAAGTTCCCCTCGGCGACCACCCAGGCCAGCAGCATCACCACCCGGTCGTCGATCTCGAGCGTCGAATCCGTCTCCCAGGCGTTCGGGATGATGACCGGGGACTTGAGTGCCGCAACGGCTTCGATGTCTTCCAGGACCCACCGGTCAACGCTCTCGAAGACCTTGCGCAGGACCTTGTGACCCGGGGTGATCCATTGCTCCTGGGTGCGGTTGCGCAGGACGTACATGTCGCCGTCGAAGTCATAGGCCTTCACGGCCAGCGGCTCCAGATACTCCAGGCGGTTGTTGCGCCAATCGAAGGTCGCGATGCGCTCGCCCGCCTGAAGCTGGTCGTAGTGCTTCCAGCCGTGTTCGGTCAGACACTCGGTCTGCGCATCGACGCACTGGGTCCCCCACCGCGACGGCACATTCAGGTTGTAGATCAGTTCCTGGATGCATTGCCGGACCTGGGCATAATCGAGCCGGTCCGTCCGCACGAAGGGGGCCATATAGGTATCGAAGCTGGAGAAGGCCTGGGCGCCCGCCCACTCGTTCTGCAGGGTGCCCAGGAAGTTCACGATCTGGCCCACGGCGCTCGACATGTGGCGCGGCGGCCCCGCCTCGACCCGCCCGGGTACGCCGTTGAGCCCCTCGTGCAGCAGGGTGCGCAGCGACCAGCCGGCGCAGTAGCCGCAGAGCATGTCCAGATCATGGACGTGGATGGAACCGTCGCGGTGGACCTCGCCGATCTCGGGCGGGTAGACGTGGGACAGCCAGTAGTTGGCGATCATCTTGCCCGAGGTATTGAGGATCAGCCCGCCGAGCGAGTAGCCCTGGTTGGCGTTGGCGGCCACCCGCCAGTCGGAACGGTCCAGGTACTCGTCGATGGAGGCGGCCACGTCCACCAGGGTGCGGGTGTGGTCGCGCAGCCGGGTGTGCTGTTCGCGGTAGACGATGTAGGAGCGGGCGGTCTCGAAGTGGTTGGCCGCGATCAGCGTCTGCTCCACCACGTCCTGGATCGCCTCGATGTCCGGCGCCTTGGTGTGCCCGAAGCGGTGGGCCAGTACCTTGACCACCTGGGCGGTCAGCAGGCGCGACTCCATGTCGCCATACTCGCCGCTCGCCTGGCCGGCGCGCAGGATGGCGGACTCGATCTTGGCGGCATCGAAGGGGACTTCCAGGCCGTCGCGCTTGAGGACCCGCAGGGGCAGGCTGGCGATGTTGGTGTGCGCGGTCCCCATGGCAGGCCCTCCCCCAGTGAAATACTATATTTTGTGTCGACGACTGTTCTGGACACAGTATATAGGGGGGGGATGCTCAGGGCAAGACAACTGGGACGCTCACCCCAGGGGGTCTGCGGGCGCTGGAAATTGGGTGCACGGAGGGACTTTTTAGGATGAAGGATGAAGGATGAGGGGGTCAGGAGAGGCTGGAAAATGGGGGCACGGAGGGCCCTTGGGCGAATTTTCCGCGGAAAATTGGTCCCTACGATTTTGCAGACGATTGCAAAACCGGTTGCCAGCCGCTTCGCTCAAGAACAGGTATCCGTCTTGTTTTATATTTCCTGAGATAACTAAAATAACGCTCAGCGTTATTTTAGTTTCCAGCGTGGAGCGGCAGGCATGAAACAGTTCCAGTCAGGCAGGCTCGTGGACCAGGGGACCTACCGCAGCTTCTCGCCCACCCCGCTGGACCGCCCCTGGCACATCGACGACATGGGGCTGATCCAGTTGCTCGGCGAGGCCGAGCGGGAGCTGGGCCGGCTGGACATGTTCTCGGAGTATGTCCCCAACGTGGACCTGTACATCCGGATGCACGTCATCAAGGAGGCGACCAAGTCGAGCCGGATCGAGGGGACCCGCACCAACATCGCCGAGGCCCTGCAGGAGCGTGAGGAGATCGCCCTGGACCGGCGCGACGACTGGGAGGAGGTCCAGAACTATGTGACCGCCATGAACGAGGCGGTCGCGCGGCTGCCCAAGTTGCCACTGTCCTCCCGCCTGATCCGCGACACCCACCGCACCCTGCTGCAAGGGGTCCGCGGCCGGCACAAGCAGCCCGGCGAGTTTCGACTGAGCCAAAACTGGATCGGTGGAGCCAGTATCAATGACGCCGTCTTTGTCCCGCCGCTGCACACTGAGATCCCGGACCTGATCGCCGACCTCGAGCGCTTCATCCACAACGACGCCTACCGGCTACCGGACCTGGTAAGGATCGCCCTGGTGCACTACCAGTTCGAGACCATCCACCCCTTCCTGGACGGCAACGGTCGCGTGGGCCGCCTGCTCGTCACCCTCTATCTGGTGAGCAAGGGGGTCCTCAAACGGCCGGTGCTTTATCTGTCGGACTTCTTCGAGCGCAACCGCGGGCTCTATTACGACAACCTGATGCGGGTGCGCGAGCACAACGACCTGATGCAGTGGCTCAAGTTCTTCCTGGTCGGGGTGATCGAAACCGCCCGAGGCGGGGTGGCGACCTTCGACGCCATCCTGCGGCTCCAGCGCGAGACGGACACCCGGATCGCGACCCTGGGCAGCCGCACCCCCAAGGCCCGCAAGGTCCTCGACTACCTGTACGGACAACCGCTGGCGGATGCCGCCCGGATCGGCGCGGCGGCGGAGCTCTCACCGGCCTCCGCCTACAAGTTGATCGCCGATCTGGAGCGGCTGGAGATATTGAAGGAGACCACCGGCGGCAGGCGCGGCAGGACCTATGCCTTCGCGGACTATCTGGGGCTCTTCCAGTGATCCCAGGCTGTCGTGTCGCTGTCCACTTAATCGGACCTTTTGATCTCGTCGCTTTCACCCTTGCGGATCTCGGCAAGAATATCATCCATCGCAAGGTGATCGAAAAGCGCGGCGCGCTCCTCGGTATAGTTTCCGGTGCCCGTAGAAAACTGGCCAAGAAAGCGCATGGTATCGGCCGCCCCGATTTCGCGGGCAAGCACATGCAGCGCTTCGTCAGTAATAACGGTCAAGGGTCTGACTGGGATAGTCATGGATCGAGTTGCAGACAACACATGTCCAGATAAATTCGCATTCTGAAACGAAACCGTTGTTTGCCGCAGTCGCTTCAAGGGCATTCGCGCATTGCACCGGCAGCCCAGAGTCTCCGGTTTTGGGGCACCGTCGCGCGCGCGACGGTGCGCATATGGGAATCCTAGCAGAACGCTGCCGGACGGGGCATTCGCCCCGTCCGAAACGTTTTCGCCGGACCTGCGGTCGCGGATCGACGATCGGCGATGGAATAAACATTCGGGACGGAACGAATATCCCGCCCCGCCTCGGGACCGTCCCTTCTAATACTGCCAGAGGGTAAACCGTGGTTTGTCCGCGGTTTCCTTTAGGTGATTTGCTTTCTGGCGGGCGAACGAATTAAGTAGCCCGTCACTGGAACTGTGATATGTTAGATTACGGGTTTAATGTCTCGGACAAGATTCGTAATAATGGAAGCGTACTCTTCGTAGTTGGGGCGCGATGGATGCCGGATGGACTGAAGAAAAATGGCATCAGAATAGCGGCGACCTTCCCGAAAACACAACTTTGGAACCAAATGCCACATCCCATTAAATGCTGCCAGCCCAGCACATCCTGACACAAGAATAACTTGCGGCTCTAAAGCCTGCATCTCTCGGCGTATAAACTCGGCAATATCGCCGCTTCCACTGGCGACGATGCTGGCAAAATCCTGATTCTTATTCGAGTTTGATGTGGGGCGGACATTGTAATAAACAGACCTTCTGGCAACAGACTCTAGCCTTGACGCATCGGCATAAGCCGCACGCAGATTCTCAGCGGTAGTGACTGCCCCTTCCGTATATGCGCCGATGATGGTGCCGATGATCGAAAACGTGTAACGAGCCGTCTTCGCGCCGGTGGAACCAGCATCATACATCCAGTCAAGAAGGCACTCCAAATCAACCTCGACATGGCCGCAATCTTCATAACCGTAAGGTTCCATGTTCACCGCAAGCACTCGCAAAGGCGCTGACCAATAATCATCTGAAGTCGGGCCATAAAACATATGGTGAGAAATTCCGGCATCTTGTAGAAACTGCCGCGTCTGCTGCCTAGCTAGAAAATATTCGTGCTTTGCCATATGGGTAATAGCTGACCTGACTAGATTTCGGCGACCGAACTGCATAATAAACCGCCAGAATTAGCTGGTGAACCAGAAATTTTGTGGTTTGTCAATGGATCGGAAGTGCCGCGACGCACTGCTGTTCGTGTGTTCGGCGGCAACTCCGCCGCATACCGGATCGCGGCCTGGACGTCGTCCGTGGTCAGGGATGGATAGCTGGCGATGATCTGCTGTTCGGCGAGACCGGCGGCGAGGTTGTCGAGCACGACGGACACCGGCACGCGCGTACCGTGGATGCAGGCTTGCCCGTGGCAGATCAGCGGGTCGACGCGGATTCTCTGTTGCCAAGTCATGTATCTGCCTCCGGTGGGTCTGACGATACTCTCGCCTGGTGGCGATTATGGAGCCGGTCGCCGACGGGACGCAAACCAGTGCTGCAATCCCCGTCAAACTGGCCGATACTGTATATAACAACAGTTATCGACCAGGCACGCCCGACCTTGACTCCGACCCCGGCCTACGCCGAACTCCTCTGCCGCTCCAATTTCTCCTTCCTGCGCGGCGCCTCGCACCCGGAGGAACTGGTCCGGCGCGCCCACGAGCTGGGCTACAGCGCGCTGGCCCTGACCGACCTGTGCTCGCTCGCGGGGGTGGTGCGCGCCCATGGGGAGGCGCGTACCCTGGGGCTGCACCTGATCATCGGGGCCGAGTTGCGGGTGGAGTCCGGCCCGCGCCTGGCGGCATTGGCGATGGACCGGGACGGCTACGGGAACCTCGCGCACTTGATCACGGCGGCGCGGCGGCGCTCGCCCAAGGGGACGGACCGGCTGCTGGCGGCGGACCTGGCCGACGGGCTGCCGGGCTGTCTGCTGGTCTGGCTGCCGGAGGCGGCGGACGGTGACGCAGAGCAGCGGGCGCAGGGTGAGTGGCTGAAGGGCCTGAGCGCCGGACGCCTCTGGATCGGCGTGGTCCAACAGCGCCGCGGCGCCGACCTGGCCTGGCTCGCGCGGCTGCGCGCCCTGGGGGCGGACCTGAGGCTCAAACTCACCGCCTGCGGGGAGGCGGCGATGCACACCGCGAATCGGCGACCGCTCCTGGATGTACTGACCGCCATCCGGCTCGGGGTGCGGGTGGACCAGGCGGGCGAGGCCCTGGCCCAGAACCGGGAGCATCACCTGCGCACCCGCGCGGACCTGGCGCGCTTCTACCCGCCCGATCTCCTGGCGCAGACCCTGGAGCTGGCCGCCGCCTGCCGCTTTTCGCTGGACGAGTTGCGCTACGAGTACCCGGACGAGTTGGTCCCGGCGGGCGTCAGCCCCGCGGCCTACTTGAGGCGCCTGACCGAGGAAGGTGTAACCACCCGCTGGCCGGACGGCTGCCCGCCCCGGGTGCGCGACCAGATCGAGCACGAGCTGGCCCTGATCGCGGAACTGGCCTATGAGCCCTATTTCCTCACCGTCCACGACATCGTGTGCTTCGCCCGCGCCCGCGGCATCCTCTGCCAGGGCCGGGGCTCGGCCGCCAACTCGGCGGTCTGCTTCTGCCTCGGGATCACGGAGGTGGACCCGGCGCGCATGGAGATGCTGTTCGAGCGCTTCATCTCCCGGGAGCGCGGGGAGCCGCCGGACATCGACGTGGACTTCGAGCACCAGCGCCGCGAGGAGGTCATCCAGTATCTTTATACCAAATACGGGCGCGACCGGGCGGCCCTGGCCGCCGCGGTGGTCACCTACAGGCCCAAGGGCGCGGTGCGCGATGTCGGCAAGGCCCTGGGGATCGATCTCGATCAGGTCGACCGGCTGGCGCGCAACCTCAACTGGTGGGACGGGCAGGCGGTGGCCCCGGAGCGGCTGCGTGAGGTCGGGCTCGACCCCTATAACCCGCTGGTGCTGAAGACCATGCGCCTGGTCCACGAGGTCCTGGGCTTCCCGCGCCACCTGTCCCAGCATGTGGGCGGCTTCGTGATCGCCCGCGGGGAGTTGTCGCGCCTGGTGCCGGTGGAGAACGCGGCCATGCCCGGGCGCACCGTGATCCAGTGGGACAAGGACGACCTGGATACCCTGGGGCTGCTCAAGGTGGACTGCCTGGCGCTCGGGATGCTCTCCGCCATCCACCGCGCCCTGGACCTGATCAACGCCTTCCGCGGCAGCCGGCTGACCGTTGCAGACATCCCGGCCGAGGACCCGCGGGTCTACGCCATGATCCAGCGCGGCGAGACCACCGGGGTCTTCCAGATCGAGTCGCGCGCCCAGATGTCGATGCTGCCGCGCCTGAAACCCGCCTGTTTCTATGACCTGGTGATCGAGGTCGCGATCGTGCGCCCAGGCCCGATTCAGGGGGACATGGTCCACCCCTATCTGCGCCGTCGCCAGGGGTTGGAACCGGTGAGCTATCCCTCCGAGGCGGTCAAGGAGGTCCTGGGGCGGACGCTCGGGGTGCCGATCTTCCAGGAGCAGGTAATCAAAGTCGCCACGGTGGCGGCGGGCTTCTCACCGGGCGAGGCGGACCAGGTGCGCCGCTCCATGGCCGCCTGGCGGCGGCGCGGCGGCTTGGAGGCGCTGCGCGGGCGGCTCGTTGGCGGGATGCTGGAGCGGGGCTATACGCGCGAGTTCGCCGAGCAGATCTATCACCAGATCCTGGGCTTCGGTGAGTACGGCTTTCCGGAGTCCCATGCCGCGAGCTTCGCGCTCCTGGTCTATGTGTCCGCCTGGCTCAAGCACCACGAGCCGGCCGCCTTCTTCGCGGCCCTCATCAACAGCCAGCCGATGGGGTTCTATGCCCCGGCCCAGTTGATCCGGGAGGCCCGACG
>Ga0247837_1000335_pt1 | contig 98698 bp, 82 predicted proteins | sample LaCtaG_2_FD_187115 | JGI IMG/M metagenome (GOLD analysis project Ga0247837, IMG submission 187115) | Freshwater microbial communities from meromictic Lake La Cruz, Castile-La Mancha, Spain - LaCruzMarch2015_14.5m | ecosystem: Environmental > Aquatic > Freshwater > Lake | place: Spain: Castile-La... | reverse complement strand
TGCAACAATCGGTTTTTATTGCAACCTACAGATGATCAAAATTTTTACCATGCCATTAAAAAGTTACTCACAAGAGTCATGAGATCATAATAATCATGAGTTACAAACATTTATATTGAAGTACTTAGATATTTTCACCGGCGCCGCCCGCACGGGCGATGTCATTGTCACCACACAGCGATCGGCTGGCCCGCCGGCCGCCACTCGGGAGATAACCATGAGCGTAGTCCCTGCTGACCTCCGTTACACCAAGACCCACGAGTGGGTGAAAGACAACGGCGACGGCACCGTGACCGTCGGCATCACCGACCATGCCCAGGAGGCCCTGGGCGATATCGTCTTCGTCGAGACGCCGGAGATCGGCACCGAGGTGGAGGCAGGCGAGGCCTGCGCCGTGGTCGAGTCGGTCAAGGCCGCCTCCGACATCTATGCGCCACTCGCCGGTGAGGTGCTGGAGGCCAACGAGGCCCTGGCCGAGACCCCGGAGGCGATCAACGAGGGCGCCTATGACGCGGGCTGGATCTTCACCCTGCGCCTCGCCGCACCCGAGTCCCTCGCCACGCTGCTGGACGCCGCCGGCTACCAGGCGGTGGTAGACGCAGAGGCCTGATCCGACATGCCCTTCGTACCCCATACCGAGGCGGATATCGCCGCCATGCTCGGCGCCATCGGCGTCACTGCCATCGATGACCTGTTCGACGAGATCCCCGCGGAACTGCGTGTCGGTGAGCTCTCCGCCATCCCCACCGGGCTCACGGAGATGGACATTGCCCGCCTGATGCAGGCGCGCGCCCGCGCCGACGGTGAGCCGGCCTGCTTCATCGGCGCCGGGGCCTATGACCACCACATCCCGGCGGCGGTGTGGCAGATCGCCGCGCGCGGTGAGTTCTACAGCGCCTATACCCCCTACCAGGCGGAGGCGAGCCAGGGCACCCTGCAGCTGCTCTATGAGTTCCAGTCCATGATGACGGCCCTGACCGCCATGGAGGTCTCCAACGCCTCACTCTACGACGGGGCCTCGGCCCTGGCGGAGGCGGTGCTGATGGCGGTGCGCGCCAACCGCAAGGCCAAGTCCAGCCGGGTGCTGGTGCCGCGCGCCCTGCACCCGGCCTACCGGCGGGCGCTGCGCGGGATCGTGGAACCGCAGGGGATCGAGGTCGTCGAGGCGCCCTTCGAGCGCCGCGGCGGCCAGACCCCGGTCGCCTCGCTGGACGGCCTGGCCGGGGACCTGGGCTTCGCGGCCGTGGTGATCAACCAGCCGAATTTCTTTGGGGTGATCGAGGACGCCGATGAGCTGACCGACTGGGCCCAGGCGCGGGGCGCGCTGGTGATCGGCGTGGTCAACCCCATTGCGCTTGCGCTCCTCAAGCCGCCGGGCGAGTGGGGCGGCAAGGGCGCGGACATCGCCTGCGGCGAGGTCCAGCCCTTGGGGATCCCGTTGTCCTCCGGCGGACCCTACGCGGGCTTTCTGTGCTGCAAGAAGGACCTGGTGCGGCAGATGCCCGGTCGCATCATCGGGCGCACCGTCGATCTGGACGGCAAGCCCGGCTTCACGCTCACCCTGCAGGCACGCGAGCAGCACATCCGCCGCGGCAAGGCGACCTCCAACATCTGCACCAACCAGGGCCTGCTGGTCACCGCGGCCACTATCCACACGGCGATCCTGGGCGCGGCCGGGCTGGAGCGGGTGGCCGCCGCCTGTCACGCCAATACCCGGCGGCTCACGGCGCTCCTGTGCGCGATCCCGGGGGTCGAGCCCCTGTTCGACCGCCCGGTGTTCCACGAGCAGGCCCTGCGCCTGCCGGCCCCGAGCGCCGATGTGCTAAGGTCGCTCGCCGCCGACGACATCCTGGGCGGTTTCGACCTGGGCCCGGACTATCCGGAGCTGGCGCCGGCACTGCTCATCTGCGCCACGGAGTTGCGCACGCAAGCCGAGATGCAGACCTATTCCGACCGGCTGGCGCTCGTCATCGCCGCACGGACTGGACAGTAACCACCGACCTACACCACTGGAGAGCAAGAAGATGGCCAAGACCGCCCTGCAAGGTAATCCCGTCAGCCTGTCCGGCGACCTGCCCGCCGTCGGCAGCCGGGCACCGGACTTCACGCTGGTCGCCAAGGATCTCAGCGACAAGACGCTCGCCGACTTCGCCGGCAAGAAAAAGCTCCTGAACATCGTCCCCAGCCTGGACACCGGCGTCTGCGCCACCTCCACCAAGAAGTTCAACGAGGCCATGGCCGGCAAGGGCGACGCGGTGGCGCTCGTCATCTCCGCCGACCTGCCCTTCGCCATGGGCCGCTTCTGCGACGCGGAGGGCCTGGCCACTGTGGTCAGCCTGTCCATGATGCGCTCGCACGACTTCGCCCGGGACTATGGCGTCCTGATCACCGACGGCCCGCTCGCCGGCATCACCGCGCGCGCCGTGGTGGTCCTGGATGCGCAGGACCAGGTGGTCTATACGCAACTGGTGCCGGAGATCACCCAGGAGCCGGATTACGATGCGGCGCTCGCGGCGTTAGGCTGAATCCCGACGCATCCTTCGGTCATGACCCCGGCGCCCTGCCGGCCGCGGGGTCGCTGGTCCGCACAGCGGACCCTACACGGCGCCAACCCATAGGGTCCGCTATGCGGACGGATCGCCGTCGGCGCAACGATGATCCTAAAAAGAGGATTTAGCCGCAAATGAACGCAAATAAGCGCAAATAATTCTGGTGTTTGGAGATGTCCGGAGCCACACCTGGAGGGTGACCGGGAAGAACGCAGTAGCGCCATGATTTTTTGCGTCCTTTTGCGTTCATTTGCGGCTTAACTGCTTTTTCCAGGATGATCGACGCCTCGGCGCGGGACGCGGGGGGACTGCTGGCCCTGGCGTCCTGCGTCGGTTTTTCGACTGTTTATTCAAAGCGATCCTATTCAAGATGCTGATCCACGAACACTCCCAACCCGGCCGCCGCGCCACCGCCCAGGCCCCGCTTGCGATGGCGGACTGCGCCGACCTGCCCGCCGCCCAGCGGCGCACCACCAGGGCGCTGCTGCCGGAGGTCTCGGAACTCCAGGCGGTGCGCCACTACACCCGGCTGTCGCAGAAGAACTTCTCCATCGACACCCATTTCTATCCGCTGGGCTCCTGTACCATGAAGTACAACCCGCGCGCCTGCCATACGCTGGCCTCGCTGCCGGGCTTTCTCGGGCGGCACCCGGCGGCGCCGGAGACGCACGGCCAGGGGATGCTCGCCTGTCTTTATGATCTTCAGGAGATGCTGAAAGAGGTCACCGGGATGCACGCGGTGTCGCTCGCCCCCTCCGCCGGGGCCCAGGGCGAATTCGCGGGCGTGGCCATGATCCGTGCCTATCACCGGTCCCGCAATGACCTGGCCCGCACCGAGATCCTGGTGCCGGACGCCGCCCACGGGACCAATCCGGCGTCCGCCGTCATGTGCGGCTTCGTGGCGCGCGAGATCCCGACCGGCCCGGACGGCGACGTGGACCTCACCGCGCTGCGGGCGGCCGTAGGTCCCCAGACCGCGGGGATCATGCTGACCAACCCGAGCACCGTCGGCGTCTTCGACCGCAACATCCAGGCGATTGCGGGCATCGTGCACGAGGCCGGCGGGCTGCTCTATTACGACGGCGCCAATCTGAACGCCATCCTGGGCCTGGTGCGCCCCGGCGACATGGGCTTCGACGTGATCCATATGAACCTGCACAAGACCTTCTCCACCCCGCACGGCGGCGGCGGTCCGGGCGCGGGTCCGGTGGGCGTCTCCAAGCGCCTGGAGCCCTTCCTGCCGGTGCCCCTGGTTGCCCGTGAACGGGATGCCTATCGCTGGCTCGTGGAACGCGACCGGCCCCAGTCCATCGGACGGCTCACCGCCTTCGGCGGCAACATGGGCATCCTGCTGCGCGCCTATGTCTATGCGCGGATGCTGGGGCGCGAGGGGATGACACGGGTCGCCGAATTCTCCACCCTGAACGCCAATTACCTGATGGCGAAGCTGACCCAGGCCGGTTTCGAGGCCGCCTATCCGCGCCGCCGGGCGAGCCACGAGTTCATCATCACTATCAAGCGTGAGGCCAAGGAGTACGGCGTCAATGCGATGGACTTCGCCAAGCGCCTGCTCGACTACGGCTACCACGCCCCCACCACCTATTTCCCGCTGCTGGTGCCCGAATGCCTGCTGATCGAGCCCACTGAGACCGAGAGCAAGGAAGAGTTGGACGGCTTCGTCGCGGCCCTGGTCGCCATCCGTGAAGAGGCGCGGACCAACCCGGACCTGGTGAAGGGCGCCCCCCACACCATGCCGGTCCGCCGGCTCGACGATGTGCGCGCCGCGCGTCAGTTGGACTTGGCCTGGCGCCCCGGCCCCAGCGCGGCCTAAGCGCAATGGGCATCCAAAAAGAGCGCGGCTGGGGCCGCGCAATCGACGCCTTCGGGTTCTCCATGCAGGGCCTGAAGGCCTGCTTCCAGGCGGAGGAGGCGTTTCGCCAGGAGTTGTTCCTCCTGCTGTTTCTTACCCCCCTAGGACTGTGGCTGGGGGAGACCCCGGTGGAGCGCGTCCTGCTGATCGGCTGCCTCATGATGGTCCTGATCGTGGAACTGCTGAACTCCGCGATCGAGGCCAACGTCGACCGCGTCGGCCTGGAGCACCACGCCCTGTCCGGGCGCGCCAAGGACATCGCCTCCGCCGCGGTCTTCGTGAGCATGACCCTGACGGTGGTGACTTGGGGGCTGATCCTGATTCCGAAGTGGATTTAGGATAAGGAATAAGCTCGTTGTCGTTGTCGTTGTCGTTGTCGTAATCGGAGAAGCAACGCAATCTGGCCATGAGCAGCTCAATGTCGCCTCGATTACGACAACGACAACGACGCGAGAGCATCGCGTAATCGACTTACTGAGATTATTTGTGAGCCGTTACCAGGTCATTTGCCACTGTTGACCCTTGCAGGAGACCAAACACCGATGACCGCACATTTCACCGACCAGGACTTCATACCGCTCGCCGTCGCCGTCCTGACGGTTTCAGACAGCCGCGGCGAGGCCGAAGACACGTCCGGTCAGTTGCTCAAGACGGAGGCGGAGAAGGCCGGTCACCGGGTGGTCGCCAAGGAGATCGTGCGCGACGACGTCTACCAGTTGCGGGCGGTCTTTTCGCGCTGGATCGCGGACCCCCAGGTGCAGGTGGTGCTCTGCACCGGCGGCACCGGACTGACCGGGCGCGACAGCACCCCAGAGGCGCTACTGCCCCTGCTCAACAAGCAGGTGGAGGGCTTCGGTGAACTGTTCCGACACCTGTCGTTTGCCGAGATCGGGGCCTCCACGGTCCAGTCCCGGGCCCTGGCGGGACTCGCCAACGGCACCTTCATCTTCTGCCTGCCGGGCTCCACCGGTGCCTGCCGGACCGCCTGGGAGCAGATCATCAGGCCCCAACTCGACGCCCGCACCCGCCCCTGCAACTTCGCCCAGTTGATCCCGCGGCTGCTGGAACGCTGAGCAGGACTGCACCATGACCACGGACCAGAACCCGCACCGGCACGGCTGCCCGGACCCCGCCGGCCGCCCCCTGCTGACCAAGCAGGAGGCCTTGGAACTGCTGCTCGCCCACGCGCGCCCGCCCACGGATTTGGAGACCATCCCCACCGACCAAGCGCTGGACCGGGTCCTGGCCCGGCCCCTGCTCAGCCCCATCGACCTGCCGGGCTGGGACAACAGCGCCATGGACGGCTATGCCCTGCACTGCGCCGACCTGGGGGCGGGACCGACCCGCCTGCGGGTCAGCGGGCGCATCCCGGCCGGCGTGCCCGCCGGCCCCCTGGAGCCCGGGACCGCCGCGCGCATCTTCACCGGGGCGCCCATCCCCGCGGGGGCCGATACGGTGGTGATCCAGGAACGCTGCACGCGCACGGGCGACTGGGTCGAGGTCCCGGCGGGCCTGGCGCCCGACACCAACATCCGCCACGCCGGCGAAGATCTGCGCGCCGGCGCCCTGGTCCTGGCGGCGGGGACGCGCCTGCGGCCCCAGCACCTGGGGTTCGCTGCCGGCGTGGGCGCGCCCGAACTCGACGTCTACCGACGCCTGCGGGTCGCCGTCTTTGCCAGCGGCGATGAACTGGTGCGGCCCGGGGACCCCCTGGGGCCGGGACAGATCTACAACTCCAATTTTTTCATCATGAAAGGCTTTCTGGAGGGCCTGGGGTGCCTGGTCAGCGACCTGGGGGTGGTTCCGGACACCCTGGAGGCGACCATGGACACCCTGGCCCGGGGAGCCGTCGGCGCGGACCTGCTGCTGGCCAGCGGCGGGGTCTCGGTGGGTGAGGAGGACCACGTCAGACCGGCCATCGAGCGGCTCGGCTCCCTGGACCTGTGGAAGATCGCCATTCGCCCGGGTAAGCCCCTGGCCTTTGGCCAGGTCCGCGGCACCCCCTTCATCGGCAGTCCCGGCAACCCACTCTCACTCTTTGTAACCCTACTCGTGTTCGCCCGGCCCTTTCTGTTGCGGCTGCAGGGCGTGACCGGGGACTTGGAACCGCCCGGCTTTCAGATCCAGGCGGGCTTTGACTGGCCGCGCCCGGACACGCGCCGGGAGTTCGTGCAGGCGCGCCTGGCCGCCGGCGCGGATGGCAGCCGGGAGGCTATCGTGTACCATTCGCGTTCGGCCGCGGCGCTCGGCGCCGCCGCCTGGGCGCAGGGGCTCGTTGAAATCCCGCCGGGGCAGCGCATCGAACGCGGCGACCCGGTACTCTACCTGCCCTTCGCGGGGCTCCTGTCCTGAGCCGAGGCCCGGGCGCCACCGCGATTGCGCATTCTTATTCGCGTTCATCGCGGTTTTTCGCGCACTGATGCGCGTTCCAGGGGTGTCGGTGCTTGCGGTCTTGCCCGGTCGGTCTTAGTCTGGGCCCGATGGGCTTGGTCCCTGCATCGCAACCTGCATCGCAACCGGCCCGGAGGCGCTCGACATCAATGATCCGGATTCGCTATTTCGCCCGCCTGCGGGAGACCCTCGGCACCGCTGACGAAGAACTGGCCGCCCTGGCCGAGCTCGCCACCGTGGCGGATTTGGTCGCCCATCTGCGCGGGCGCGGCGGTGTCTGGGCCCAGACCCTGGCTCCGGGTGAGCGCCTGATGGTTGCCGTCAATCAGGAGCTGGCGCACCCGCAGACCTGCGTCCGGGATGCCGACGAGGTGGCCCTGTTCCCGCCGGTGACCGGCGGTTGAGGCTGACCGAACCTTTCCACGGCGGCAGCGAGCCCGGGATAGCATCCGCCGGCGGCCGCGACAGGAGGTGCTTTCCGTGACCTACAGTGATATCCCACGCCTGCTGACCATGACCGTCGTCTGGCTACTGATGTTGACCTGGCAGCTCAACGCCTATCGCAGCAACTGTACCGCGACGCTGGCCCTGTTCGTGCTGTTCACAGTGCTGCTGTTCGTGTCAGGCGCCGAGATCGCCCTGTGCCGACGGCGCACCTTTCTCCACGAGTGTATCGAGCCCAAGTCACTGCTGTTTCGCTGGCTGCGGCGTCGGCAACTGCTGCTCGCCTTCGAGTTGCTGAAGTCCGCCGGGCTGGCCCTGCTCCTGCTGGTCAGCGTGCTCGGATTCAACGCACGCCATTGGTCGCTGCTATTTGCGGACGTCCTGCTGGTCGGTCTCCTGCTGCCGCGCTTCTACCTGGCCTTAAACGACCAGTTGCGTGACCAGTACCGCTTCACCACGGCCCGGCGCTGGGCCATGTGGGTCAGCACCCTGCTCTTGTGGCTGGAATCCATGATGGTCCTGGTGTTCACCGTGTCCCAGGACTACGACGGGCTGCGGTGGCAAGAGGTCATCACCTACGGCGCCACTGATCCGGACGTACTGTGTTCGACAGTCGCGTCCTTCGCCGGACTCGCCGCCGCCGTCGAGGCCCTGGGGCAGTGGTCGGTCCAGAATCTGATGCGTAGCCTGCAGGACCTGCCTCAGGCCTTGATGGCCGCGATCAGTTTTATGGTCTCGGCCAGCCTGCAGCTGGTACTCGCCTATGCCTACAGCCGTGCCCTGATCGGCGCCGTCGCCCGTCCCTGGACGATGTGGCAACTGAACCCCCGTACGGACGACTGATCCGGTTCGACCCGCAACGCGCACATGACCGACCAACTCGATCTCAGGGACCCCGGCAACGCCCAGGCCATCGGCAATGCCGACGGGCTGCGGACCACGCTCGAGCAGATGCGGCGTCAGGCCGAGCATGAGATCGCCCGCCTGAACCGCAAACTCGCCGAGCGCGAGTACGCCATGGAGCAGACGGTGTCCTCCGCCACCGAGCGGCAGGCCATGCAGCAGGAACTCACCGTCCTGAGGCACTCGCTGGGGGACAAGGAGAAGACCCTCGACCAAATCACCAAGGAGTGCCGCCGGCTGGAGGACGACCTGGAGGACCGGCATGTCGAGGTCGATGGTCTCAAGCAGGAGGTCCAACGCAAGGAGACCTCGCTCAAGGCAGCCCGCGACGAGGTCACGCGGCTCAAGCGCCAACTGGCTGAGATCCAAGAGCAGTCGATCGACATCTCCGCGATGATGCCCGCCTTGGAGTCGTCCAACCGGCTGCCGCTCCCGCCGGTGCAGCCGGATATCCCGCCCGGCCCGGTGCCCCAGGTGATCAGCTTCTCCGCCGGCCTGATCTCCGGCCTCGCCGTCATCGCGCTGGCCGTGGTCTTCTTCTGGGGCCGGATCGAGGTGAATCTCCCCCGTTTATGGGAGCGCTCCCCGAACCCGCCCGCGCCGGCAGTCACACCGCCCGTGGCGCCGCCGGACGGGACCGGGACGGCGCCCGAGACAGCGCCCCTGCTCCAGCCCGAACCGCCGGGCCAGGTCGTCTCCGACGAGCCGGTGGTCCCGCTGCCGCTGCCAGTGCCTACCGCAGCGCCCGCGCCGACCCTGCGTGACCGGCTGCGCGACGGCAGCCCGGGCCCGACCATGGCGGTGCTTGAGGGCGGCCGCTTCCGGATGGGACAGAACAGCATGGGCGGCGGGGACAGCGGACCGGAGCACGAGGTCCAACTGCCGCCCTTCCTGATCGGGGCCTTTGAAGTGACCTTCCAGCAGTACGACCGCTTCGTGCGCGCCACCGGGCGGCGCTTCCCCGACGACTTCGGCTGGGGGCGGGGCGAGCGCCCGGTGGTCGGCGTCTCCTGGACCGACGCCCAGGCCTACGCCGACTGGCTGACCCGCCAGACCGGCAAGCGCTACCGCCTCCCGAGCGAGTCCGAGTGGGAATTCGCCGCCCAGGCCGGGACCCGCGGCTCCTATCCCTGGGGCTTCGGCATGGAGCCCGGGCGGGCCGTCTGCTTCGACTGCGGCAGCCAGTGGGACAACCGCTCCACCGCCCCGGTCGGCAGCTTCGCGCCCAACGCCTTCGGCCTCTACGACACGGCCGGCAACGCCCTCGAATGGGTGGCCGACTGCTACACCCCCGGCTACGAGGGCGCCCCCACCGACGGGCGCCCGCGCGGGGTCGGGGACTGCGCCAACCGGGTCGCCCGCGGCGGCGCCTACAACAAGCCGGCACCCTCGCTGAAAACGATAGTGCGGACCAAGTTCGTCCCCGAAACCAGGTTGAACAACCTCGGGTTCCGGGTGGCGCGCGAGCCTTGAGGTCCCGCGGCCGCATCCTGGGGGTCGGCGTCGCGACCCTGGACCTGATCAATACGCTCGACGCCTATCCGCCGGAGGACGCCGAGGTCCGGGCCGCCGGGCAGCGGCGCGCGTGCGGCGGCAACGCCGTCAACACCCTGACCGTGCTCGCCGACCTGGGCCACGCCGGCGCCTGGGCCGGGACCCTGGCCGCCGATGAGGGGGCTGCGTTCATCCGTGCCGACCTCGCCGCCCGCGGCCTCGACTGCACGGCGGCCGTCTGCTGCCCCGGCGGCACCACCCCCAACTCCTGCATCACCCTGAGCCGGGCCACCGGCAGCCGCACCATCGTCCACTACCGGGACCTGCCGGAACTGCCTGCCGCCGACTTCGCGCACATCCCGCTGGGCGGGTTCGACTGGGTCCATTTCGAGGGCCGCAATCCGGACGAGACGCGGCAGATGATCGCGCGCTGCCGACGTGAGGCGCCGAGCCTGCCGATCTCACTCGAACTCGAAAAGCCGCGCCCCGGGGGCGCGGTCCTGTTGCGCGGCCCGGACCTGCTCCTGATCGCCCGCGGCTTCGCCCTGGCCGACGGCGGACCCGGCGTGGCCGCCGACCCCGGCGCCTGGCTCGCGGCGCTCCTCCCGCGCACCGACGCCCGCCTCCTGGTCCTCGGCTGGGGCGCCCAAGGCGCCTGGCTGCTGGAGCGCGGCGGCGTCCCCCGACCGGTGCCGGCGCGGCCACCCGAGCGGGTGGTCGACACCCTGGGCGCCGGGGACACACTCAACGCCGGGATGATCGATGGGTTGGTGCGTGGATTGAGTGCGGTGGACGCATTGGCCCACGCCGTCGCCCTGGCGGGGCTCAAGTGCGGGCGCGCGGGACTCGGGGGACTGGCGGCAGCGGCCCGCGCGCTACGCCCGTAGGGTGCGCCGCGCGCACCCGGCCGCACCGAGGCCCCGCCACCAGGCGCGGTGCCGCATCTGCGACTCTGTCGGCCGTCCGGGCTGGCGGTGCGCTATCGCGCAAGGGAGATATCCCAAGATTGCTATAGGTCGACGCTGCCCGCGCCTGGGTTCATCATTTCCCATATTCCCAAGGCCCCCTTGGGAATGTAGTCGTGGAATCGCTGCTTCCCGTGCCCCCGGATCGGGAAGCAGCGCCTCCGGTACCGGGTTCCCAAGTGGAACTCGGGAACCAGACCAAACGCGCCCAAGGACCTGCCGCCCATGCCCACTGACACCTTCGCCTGGCTGCACCTGACCGACCTGCACTATGGACTCAAGGGCCAGGCCAGCCTGTGGCCGACGCTGCGCGGACCCTTCCTGGACGATCTGGTCGACCTGCACGCGCGCTGCGGCCCCTGGGACGCGGTGCTCTTCACCGGCGACCTGGTCCAGGCCGGCACCTCGGCGCAGTTTCAGGAGATGCAGAAAGAGGTCCTGGACCCGCTCTGGGCGCGGCTCGCCGAACTGGGCTCGGGCGACGCGGTGCTGATCGCGGTGCCGGGCAATCACGACCTGTTCCGGCCGAACGCCGCCGAGGACAACCCGGCCATCGACACCCTGCTCGACCCGGCCCGGTTCCCAGGCATCGCCGCCAAGTTCTGGGACCAGCCGGCCGGGGCCTACCGGCGGGTCATCGAGCACGCCTTCGCCCCCTGGCAGGAGTGGTGGAAGACGGCCCCGCACCGCCCACCGACCCGGCCGGAACCGGCGCGGACCGGCGCCCTGCCCGGGGACCTGGCCGTTACACTTGCAGTCCGCGGGCGGCGGATCGGGCTCATGGGGCTCAACACCGCCTTCCTGCAACTCGGGCCCGGCGACTACCGGGCGAAGCTCGTCTGGGACCCGCGCCAGGTCCATGCGCTCTGCCCCGAGGGTGTCGACCGTTGGGGCGAAGGCCATGACCTCTGCCTGCTGCTGACCCATCAGGGCCCGGACTGGCTGACCCCGGAGGCGCGTGAGATTGGGGAGTCCGAGATCGCCCCGGCCGGGCGCTTCGCGGCCCACCTCTTCGGGCACATGCACGAGGCCAAGATCAGCTATCTGCGCCAGGGCGGCGACCCCAATGCGGTCCGCCTGTGCCAGGCGTCTTCGGTCTTCGGGATGGAGCACCACGGCGAGCCGCCGCGGCTGGAGCGCGCCCACGGCTACACGGCGGGCCGGATCGAGTTCAAGGGCGCGGACGTGCAGTTACGCCTGTGGCCGCGCGTCGCGACCAAGGGGACGGGGCGCTGGCGCTATGTCCCGGACCAGGAACACGCGGTCCTGCAGGACGACCAAGGCACGGCGCCAGAGACCTTGCACCTGCCCAAACGCGCCCGCGCGACCGCGGCCCCCGACCCGGCCCCGGCCGCGGACCTGACCCCACCACCGGCCCGCCCCGCCGCGCCCCACTCCACAGTCCCGTCCCGGCGCCCCTTCTTCGGCCGGGCCACGGAGCTTGCCCGGGTCGCCGCCTGTCTCGCACCGGACCATCGCGGCTGGGGCATCGCCATCGACGGCCCCGGCGGCATCGGCAAGACCGCGCTCGCCCTGGAGGCCAGCCACCGCGCCCCGGCCGAGCAATACCCGCTAAAACTCTGGGTCACCGCCCAGGGCCGTGCCCTGGACCCGGACGGCGAGCGCCGCCTGGCCGACCAGCAGGTGCACGACTTCGACACCATGCTCGCCGAGCTGGGCCGCGCCCTGGGGCGCGAGGACATCCCACGCTGCGACCCCGCCGGGCGCGCCGAGTTGGTCCGTCACGCCCTGGCCGGGCAGCGGGCGCTGCTCGTCTTCGACAACCTGGAGACCCTGAACCCGACCGAGCGGCGGCGGGTCTTCGACCTGCTGGAGCGCCTGCCGGAGGGGTGCCGCGCCATCCTCACCAGCCGGCGGCGCACCGGCGGGGCCTGGGCTGGCCAGTGGCTGCGGCTCGACCGACTGGACCACGAGGGGGCTGAGGCATTGATCGCAGAGCTGGCCCAGCGCTGGCCGCCGGCCGGGCGCCTCACCGCCGGGGAGCGCGACCGGCTCTATGTCGAGACCGGCGGCAACCCCCTGCTACTGACCTGGACCCTGGGCCAACTGGGGCTGGACCGGGGGCGCTGCCGGACCATTGACGCGGCCATCGGGCGCCTGCAACAGGCGCAAGCGGGCAATGACCCGCTGGCGTTCATCTTCGGCGACCTGGTGGAGACCTTCACCGCGGACGAGACCGCCGTGCTCGCCGCCCTGGTCCACTTCACCGAGCCCGCGCCGCCGGCCTGGCTGGTGCCCCTGACCGGGCTCAGCCCTACCGCGGCCGAGACCGCGCTCGATGACCTGCGCGACCGCGCCATCCTGATCGCCGACGAGGACGGACACCGCTGGCTGCTGCCCGCCCTGGCCGCACGCTACCTGCGCCGGGTGCGACCCGAGGCGGTCGGGGAGACCGGCGGGCGACTGGCGGACCGGGCCTATGCCCTGGTACTGGAAAACGGCTACCGCAACTACGACCGCTTCCCGGTCCTGGACGCAGCCTGGCCCGAGGTCAAGGCCGCACTGCTGGTGCTGCTCGCGGGCGACAACCGACGCCTACAAGGGTTCTGCGACGCGCTGAAGACTTATTTCGACTTCTCCGGGCGTTGGGACGACCAACTGGCGCTCAGCCTAGCCGCCGAGTCCAGGGCCGAGGCGGCGGGGGATCGCAATAACGCTGGCTGGCGTACCCATGACGCCGGATGGTGCCACCGGCTGCGCGGCAATGCGGACGGGGTCCTCGACTGCGCCAGGCGAGCCGAGGCCCATTGGCAGGCAGCCGGGGCCGGTGCCAGGAAGCGGGCGATCGCGATCCGCCTGCGCGGCGAGGGCCATCGGCTCGCCGTGAACCACCCGGCCGCCATCGCCGCGCTGCGCGAGGCACTTGACCTCTGGCGCGGTATCGCCCCGGATAACGCTGATGTCGCCGTCGGCCTCAAATCGCTAGCCGACGCGTTCGGCTCCGCCGGGCGACTGGACGAGGCCGAAAACCACTACCGCGAGGCCCTGGTGATCTCCCGCGCCCTGCCCTATCCCCTGGGCGTCGCGACCAATACTGGCAGACTCGCCGAACTCGCCCTGGACCGCGGGGATTGGCCCGCGGCCGAGTCATTGGCCCGCGAGGCTTTGGCTTTGGCCGAGCCGCTCAGACGCAAGGAGTTGATCGCGGCCAACTGCCAACGCCTGGCCCAGGCCCTCGCCCGCCAAGGCCACGGCGCCGAGGGCCGCTGCCATGCCGAACGCGCCGTCGCCCTCTTCACCGACCTGCGGTCCCCGCATCTGGCCAGGGCAGCGGCCACCCTCGCCGAGTGCCAGGCCCAATCCTGACCCTGGGGGCGCGGGCGTCCCGCCCGCAAGCCCATCCCCAGGCCGATGCCACAACCCAAGGCCGACGGGCGACACGGCCCCCGGTCGATGTCCATCGTCCGCTCCCATGATTCGGGCTGGTGGTTTTCTCCGGTTGCCCAAGTGCGCATACTAGCCGGCATGAACAGCGCTGAACTGATCCGCAGGATGGAGGACGCAGGCTGGGTGCTGCGAGGCGTCAAAGGCTCCCATCACGTCTACACTCACGCGACCCTGCCGGGCCATATCAGCGTGCCCCATCCGCGCAAGGACCTTGGGGCCGGCTTGATTCACAAGCTACTGAAACAGACTGGACTGAAGACGAGGTAGTCCCTGATGCGATACCCAATTGCGATCGAGCCCGGGAATGATCGGGAGGCCTTCGGCGTGGTGGTGCCCGACCTGCCCGGTTGCTTCTCGGCCGGCGACACCCTGGACGAGGCCTTGGGCAACGCCGGCGAGGCCATCGCGCTGTGGATCGAGACGGTGCTGGACGACGGCGGAACCGTGCCGCCCCCGGGGCGGCTGGAGACCCATAGCGCCGATCCCGAGTTTGCCGGCTGGGTCTGGGCCCTGGCCGAGGTCGATCCGGCCCTGTTCTCCGAGCAGGCACAGCACGTGGATATCACCCTGCCGACACGGCTGCTGCGACGCATCGACGAGTATGCCCAGGCCCATCACGAAACCCGCTCCGGCTTTCTGGCCCGGGCGGCCATCGGGGCCATGCGTCCCGAGTAGGCGAGGCGTCTCTGACGCCCTGTTTCGCATGACGCCAAGGTTGGGAGTCAGGGCTCCCGGTACCGGGTTCCCGAGTGGAAGCGGAAAGACCCTTGCATCCAGCGCGTCGGGCCTCGATCATCGTTGTGGCCGGCCGGGATCGGTCCGCACAGCGGACCCTACGGATCGGCTGCGTGCCCGCAGGGTCCGCTGTGCGGACCAGCCACCCCGCGGATCGCCGCTTGGCCGGACTGATGACCAACACCGCCCCTGACCGAGGAGGCCGACATTGAGCGACTTGAGCCTGCTGTATGAGAAAGACTTCCCTGCGTGGACCGCGCGAACCGTTGATCTCTTGAGGCAAGGCCGGTGTGCGGACCTGGACCTCGAGCACCTGGCAGAGGAGTTGGGCGACATGGGCAAGAGCCGGCGGCACGATCTGGTCAACCGGCTGCGCGTGCTGCTCGCCCATCTGCTCAAGTGGCAATTCCAGTATCCCCGACTCACCGCGCGCTGGGCGGAGTTTGAGGGCAGGCGTTGGCGCGACACCATTATTGAGCAACGCGCGGCCTTGGGCTATCTCTTGGACGAAAATCCCGGACTCCAGTCCGTCCTGGCGGATGCCATCGCGGAATCCTACCAACAGGCCCTGGACCTGGCGGTTGACGAGACTGAGCTTGCGGCTGCGCTCTTTCCGCCGGCGTGTCCCTACAGCCAGGCGCAGGTATTGGCTCGGGATTATTACCCGCCAGCGGAATAGAGCCGGGCGGTGGGCCCCGGTGGGCGCGGCTTTAGCCGCGACGCTAGGCCGCAGTGACCCGCAACGCTCAGGCGAACTGCGAGGTCTCGTCGCGGCTAAAGCCGCTCCCACAGCGTCGCTGCGCGACTATCACCACGCCGAAGCCGGCACAGTGTCCCCCCGCTGGGAACTGCCATCCTGGAAGCCCTGCGTCTCCTAACCCCGCTGTCGCGAAGCAACGCTTCCCGCACCGGGTGTCCAAGCGGAGCTTGGACACCCGGTGCGGGACGCTCACCCCATCGATCGCGAGCGCAACCGCGGGGTGTCGGGTTACGATGGGCGTCGTGGTTCGGTCTTGAACCTTGGCGCCGCGGGACCCGACCGGGTTTCCCGCTCACTTGGGGGTTGATGTCATGGGCTGGTGGGGCAAGGCGGTCGGCGGGACCCTGGGTTTCTTGGCGGGCGGTCCACTGGGGGCCATGCTCGGCGCCACCCTGGGTCACGGGCTGGATCGGGGGGTGGAGCGGGCCGCGGACCTGTTCGGGCCGGCGCGGGCGGCGGAGCGGGCGCAGCTCCAGGGGATCTTTTTGGAGAGCACCTTCAGGGTCCTGGGGCACCTGGCCAAGTCCGACGGGCGGGTGAGCGAGACCGAGATCGCCTTTGCGGAGTCGGTCATGACCCGCATGGGGCTCAACCACGCCATGCGGCGTAAGGCGATCCAGTTCTTCTACCAGGGCAAGGCGCCGTCCTTCGACCTCGCCGCCGCGCTCGCGGCCTTCCGGCAGGCGAGCCAGGGTCAGACCCAGTTGCACCAACTGTTCATGGAGATCCAGCTCGCGGCGGCCTACATGGATGGTGAGCCGACGCCCGCCGAGCGCCTGGTCCTGGAGCAGTGCCGCCACGCGCTGCAGGTCCCCCTGGTCAGCTTCCGCCGCCTGGAGCGGTTGATTCAGGCCCAGTACCGCATCTTGGGCGCCGCCGCGGGCTGGCGTGCCGGGGCCACCGGACCCGGGGCCGGGCGCCGCGACCCGGGCGCACAGACTGGCCGGACCTCGCTTGCGGGGGCCTATGCAGTGCTGGGCATCGCGCCCGCGGCGAGCGACGAAGAGGTCAAGCGCGCCTACCGCACCCTGATGAACCGGCACCACCCGGACAAGCTGATGTCGCGCGGCGCGCCCGAGGAGGCGATCAAGATGGCGTCCCAGAAGACCCACGAGATCCGCCGCGCCTACGAGACCGTCACGGCGGCGCGGGCGCCGGCCTGAGTCCCCCACCTGAGTCCCCCACCTGAGTCCCCAAGTGAAATCCGGCGCCGCTTCGGTTAGAGTTTCCGGCTTCACACTCACCAACCCGGCCGCTGCCGTTTCCACCCGGCCGGGGAAACCTCGGGGACCCTCATGGCGCTTGATCTGATCGCACCTTCCATCCTCTCCGCCAACTTCGCGAAGCTCGGGGAGGAGGTCGACAACGTGCTCGCCGCCGGGGCGGACATCGTGCATTTCGACGTGATGGACAACCACTATGTCCCAAACCTGACCATCGGCCCGCTGATCTGCGAGGCCCTGCGCAAGCATGGGGTTACGGCCCCCATTGATGTGCACCTGATGGTCAAGCCGGTGGACCGGATCATCCCCGACTTCGCCGCCGCCGGGGCGACCTACATCACCTTCCACCCGGAGGCGAGCGAGCATGTGGACCGCACCCTGCAGCTGATCCGCGGCGAGGGATGCAAGGCCGGTCTGGTGTTCAACCCGGCCACCCCCCTGTCTTATCTCGACTATGTGCTGGACAAGATCGACATGATCCTGCTCATGTCGGTCAATCCGGGCTTCGGCGGCCAGAGTTTCATCCCCAGCGCGCTGGACAAGCTGCGCCAGGTGCGCGCGCTCATCGACGACTCCGGGCTCGACATTCGCCTGGAGGTCGACGGCGGGGTCAAGGCGGACAACATCGCCGCGATCAAGGCCGCCGGCGCGGACACCTTCGTCTCCGGCTCCGGTATCTTCGGCAAGGCCCGGGACGGCGACCCCCACCGCTACGACAGCGTCATCGCGCAGATGCGTGAGGCACTGGCGGCGGTGGGCCGGTGAAGCAGTGGTGAGTGCTGGTGGCCAGTGACCAGTGGTGAACAACCACTCTTCCCGCGCTACCAGCCACCAATCATCAATCACCAATCATCAATCACCAATTCCCTAACCACTGGCCACTTGCCTATGCTCTGCCCCAAAATGATCCTGATCGACCTGGACGGCACCCTGGTGGACAGCGTCCCGGACCTGACCTACAGCGTGGACGCCATGCTGGCCCGGCTCGGGCGCCCGCCGCGGGGGGAGGCGGCGGTCCGCACCTGGGTCGGCAACGGGGTGGAGCGCCTGGTCCAGCGCGCCCTGACCGGAACCCTGGAGGGCGATCCCCCGGCGGCTGAGGTGGCGCTGGCCCTGCCGATCTTCGTGGAGATCTATGCGCAGAATACCTCGGGCCGCTCGGCCGCCTATCCCGGGGTGCGCGACGGGCTCGACTACCTTCAGGGGGCCGGCTACCCCTTGGGCTGCGTCACCAACAAGGCGGCCCAGTTTACCCTGCCCCTGCTGGGTGAACTCAAGTTACTGGACTACTTCGGGGTGGTGGTGAGCGGTGACACCCTGCCGCAGAAGAAGCCCGACCCGGCGCCCCTGCTGCACGCGGCGGCCCACTTCGGGGTGGCGCCACAGGACGCCCTGATGATCGGCGACTCGGTGAGCGACGTGACGGCGGCGCGGGCGGCGGGCTTTCGCATCATCTGCACGAGCTACGGCTACAACCACGGCCAGGACATCCGGGAGGCGCACCCGGACGCGGTGATCGACAGCTTCGTGGAACTGCGCACCCTCATCGCCCCGGCGGCGCGGTAGGATATCCGTCCGCAAATGAACGCAAATGAACGCAGGCGATGGCGAGGGTTGCATTGAACCGACTGCCGTCCCCCTGACCCCGATTGCCTGGAGCCTGCCATGACCCCCGCTGAATTCGCCGCCCTGGCCGATCAGGGCCACAACCGTATCCCGCTGGTGTGCGAGGTCCTCGCGGACCTGGACACCCCCTTGAGCGTCTATCTCAAGCTGGCCGAGGGTCCCTATTCCTATCTGTTCGAGTCGGTCCAGGGCGGCGAGAAATGGGGCCGCTACTCCATCATCGGGCTGCCCTGCCGCACCGTGCTCAAGGTCACCGGCAACCGCATCGCGATCGAACGCGACGGCCAGGTGATCGAGACGGCCGAGAGTGCCGACCCGCTGGCCTGGATCAGCGCCTTCCAGGCGCGCTTTCGGGTGGCCGTCCACCCGGGGCTGCCGCGCTTCACCGGCGGCTTGGTAGGCTATTTCGGCTACGACACCATTCGCTATATCGAGCCGCGGCTGGCCCGCTGCCCCAACCCGGATCAGCAGGACACCCCGGACATCCTGCTCATGGTGTCGGACCAGGTGGTCGTCTTCGACAACCTGAGCGGGCGCATGTACATCATCCTGCACCTGGACCCGAGCGCCGGTGACACCCTGGAAGCCGGCCGGGCACAGATGGCGGACCTCATCGGGCGCATGCAGCGGGGCGCCCCGCGCCGGCCGGCGGAGACCGAACGCCGGGTCAAGGAAGACGACTTCGTCTCCGGCTTCACCCAGGAGGGGTTCGAGTCCGCGGTGGACCGGATCAAGGGCTATATCCTGGAAGGCGACTGTATGCAGGTGGTCCTGTCGCAGCGGCTCTCCATCCCCTTCCAGGCCCGGCCGCTGGACCTCTATCGGGCGCTGCGCGGGCTCAACCCGTCACCCTATATGTACTTTCTGGACCTGGGCGGATTTCAGATCGTCGGCTCCTCACCCGAGATCCTGACCCGCCTGGAGGACGGCGTGGTCACGGTGCGCCCGATCGCCGGGACCCGGCGCCGCGGCGCCACCGAGGCCGAGGACCGGGCGCTGGAGGTGGAGTTGCTCGCCGACCCCAAGGAACTGGCCGAGCACCTGATGCTGATCGACCTGGGGCGCAACGACGCCGGGCGCGTGGCCCGCACCGGCTCGGTGCGGGTCACCGACCGCATGATCGTGGAGCGCTACTCACACGTCATGCACATCGTCTCCAACGTGGTCGGGGAGTTGCAGGAAGGGCTCACTGCCATCGACGTCCTGCGTGCCACCTTCCCCGCGGGCACCGTCTCCGGCGCCCCCAAGATCCGCGCCATGGAGATCATCGACGAACTGGAGCCGGTGAAGCGCGGGGTCTATTCGGGCGCGGTGGGTTATCTCGGCTGGAACGGCAACATGGACACGGCGATCGCGATTCGCACCGCCGTCATCAAGGACGGCAGCCTGCATATCCAGGCCGGCGCCGGGATCGTCGCCGACTCGGTCCCGCGCATGGAGTGGGAGGAGACGATGAACAAGGGCCGCGCCATCTTCCGCGCCGTGGCCCTCGCCGAGGCCGGGCTCGACCGCGGCGGGGTGGATTGCTGAGGGACGCATGATGGGCAGCGCTACGCTCTGCCCATCCTACCCACTGATATGCTCGACCTCGTTGTCGTTGTCGTAATCGAAGAAGCGATGCACCTCAGGGGTGCGAGAGAATACGGGGCACGACGATAATCTCGATTACGATTACGATTACGACAACGAAAACGCCGCTATAGGCAGTTAGTGAACCGTTCCTTATCGCGTCGCCGATGCGTACCGCAGGCCCGCGGGTGGTCGCGCGGATGCCCGCGGGACGCTCCGCCATGGCGCCGCCGCCGCGGCCCCCGGCGGGACGGGGCATTCGCCCCGTCCCGAACCGTTTTCAGGTCCCTAATCCGTGCCGCAGGCCCGCGGGTCCGGAGAAAACGTTTCGGACGGGGCGAATGCCCCGTCCGGCCCGGTCTTTGACGGTAAACGCTCAGCCATCCACCTCATCCGTCCAAACCCGAAACCCCGTCAGCGTATTGGGTCCAAAGGTGCTGCTCAACGCCACATCGGAGGCGTCCCGACCGCGCGCAATCAACACCCGGCCGATCCGCGGCACATTGTTGCGGGCGTCGAAGGTATACCACTGGCCGCCCAGGAAGACATCGAACCAGGCGGAGAAATCCATCGGACTCGCGGCCGGCGGCACGCCGATATCGCCCAGATAGCCGGTGCAGTAGCGGGCCGGGATATTCATGCAGCGGCAGAAGGTGACGGCCAGATGGGCATAATCGCGGCAGACGCCCTTGCGCTCGGTGAAGACCTCCCAGGCGGTCCGGGTGGCGCGGGCGTGCTCATAACCGAAGCTGATATGGTGGTGGACGAAGTCGCAGATCGCCTGGACCCGCCCCCAGCCGGTCGGTCCCTTGCCGAACAGGTCCCAGGCGATCTGGGAGAGCCGGTCGGTCTCGCAATAACGGCTGCCCAGCAGGAACACCAGGGTCTCCTCCGGCAGGTCCTGCACCGCGTGCTGAATGGCCGTGGGGACTATGACATCGGGCGCCCCGGTGTCGTTCACGACCGCGTCGGTCGAGAGCCGGAATTGGCCCTTGGGCGCCAGGATCCGGCTGCACCAGTTGCCGAAGCCGTCACGATAGGCCGTGAAGGGGACCGAGGGGTTGGTGACCAGGTGGTCAGGGACGACGAGATCGGAGACGCGCGAATAGTGCACGTGCAACGTCAATATCATCGGCGTCGGTTGGGGGCAGTCGTAGACCAGTTCGTAGCCGACTCGGATATGCATCATGGGCCTCGGTGGCGGAAGGGGCCGGGGGCCCCGGGTTGTTCCGGCGCTGCAGGCAGGGCCTGGACGACCGCCCAGGGCCCGGCCCCGGGCGGTCGGGGTGGGACAGACCGCCCGGGGACCGATGATACTCGCTGGGGCGCGCGGGTGCAGACCCGCCCGGGAGTGCTAGAATGTGCGGCTTTTCCAGCCGCGGCCGAACTCGCGCCATCCCCGCCCCCGCGGTGCGATGCGCAGCCGTCACGGCACGACCGCCCGGTCCCGTCCGGGCACACCAGCGCTAAGGGGATTTCACCGATGGCCGGGCACAGCAAATGGGCCAACATCAAGCACCGCAAGACCGCCCAGGACAAGACCCGGGGCAAGGTCTGGACCAAGCTGATCCGCGAGGTCACGGTGGCCTCGCGCACCGGCGGCGGGGACCCGGGCTGCAACCCGCGCCTGCGCCTGGCCATCGACAAGGCCTTCGGGGCCAATATGCCGCGCGACACGGTGGAGCGCGCGGTGAAGCGCGGCAGCGGCAGCACCGAGGGCGAGGACTACGAGGAGCTCCGCTACGAGGGCTACGGCCCGGGCGGGGTGGCGGTGATGGTCGACTGCATGACCGACAACCGCAACCGCACCGCCGGCGAGGTGCGCCACGCCTTCACCAAGCACGGCGGCAACCTGGGGAGCGACGGCACCGTCGGCTATCTCTTCACCAAACAGGGCATCATCAGCTTCCAGCCCGGCACCGATGAGGACCGGGTGATGGAGGCGGCCCTGGAGGCCGGTGCCCTGGACGTCATCGTCAACGAGGACGGCTCCATCGACGTCCTCACCGACCCCGACGAGTTCACCGCGGTCAAGGAGTCACTCACGGCGGCCGGGCTCGACACGGAGGTCGCCGAGGTCACCTTCAACGCCTCCACCAGCGCGGAACTGGACCTGGAAACGGCCGAGCGCCTGCTCAAGATGGTGGAGGTCCTGGAGGACTGCGACGACGTGCAGGCGGTCTACCACAACGCCGATATCTCTGATGAGATCATGGCGGCCATCGATGGGTAGAGAAGTACGTAAGTACGCGGGGCTCCGTGGCGGTTTCTGCGCCGAGCGTACTCCCGTACTAACGTACCAGGGAACGGTTCACCAATAGGCTAAACAAATCCATTAGGGCTTATCGCGTCGTTGTCGTTGTCGTTGTCGAGTTTATCGTAGCGCTCCGGATTCTCTCGCGTGCCATATTGCATCGTTTCTCGGATTACGACAACGACAACGACAACGATTGTACTCGTTGTTTCGCTTATTTCTGACTCGTTACTTACCTACTATGACGCTAAGGCACCGCATCCTCGGCATCGACCCCGGCTCGCGCAACACCGGCTTCGCCGTCATCGACACCGACGGCCACCGCAGCCTGCGGGTGGTCAGCGGCTGTGTCCGGGTCGGGGAGCAGCCCTGGCCGGCACGCCTGGGGCTGATCTTCGACCGGGTGGCGGAGTTGGTGGCCGCGCATCGGCCCCACGACATGGCGGTGGAGCAACTGATCTTTGCCCGCGACCCCACGGCGGCGCTGAAGATCGGCCAGGCGCGCGGCGCCGTCCTGTGCGCCGGCCTCAAGGGCGGCGTGACGGTGCATGAATACAGCCCCAAGACGGTCAAGCTCGCCGTGGTCGGCACCGGCGCGGCGGACAAGGCCCAGGTCCAGCACATGGTGCGCGTCCTCCTGGCGCTCCCCGACGAACCGGGCGAGGACGAGGCCGATGCCCTGGCCATCGCCCTCTGTCACGCCCACTCGATGGGCATCCCGGCACGCAAACGGGCCGCCGCCTCCTGGCGGGATTGGCGGCCATGATCGGCAGGCTAAGGGGGCAGATCCTCCGCAAGCAGCCGCCCCACCTGCTGCTGGATGTGAACGGCGTCGGCTACGAGCTTGAAGCACCCATGTCCACCTTCTACGAGCTGCCACCGGTGGGCGAGACCGTCACCCTGATCACCCACCTGACGGTGCGCGAGGACGCCCACAACCTCTACGGCTTCGCCCGCGAGCGCGATCGCGACCTCTTCCGCGCCCTGCTCAGGGTAAGCGGGATAGGCGCACGCATTGGACTCGCCATCCTCTCCGGCATGGACGCGGCGCGCTTCGTCGCCTGTGTGGAGCAGGAGGACGTGACCGCCCTGACCCGGGTCCCCGGCATCGGCACCAAGACCGCCCAGCGCCTGGTGGTGGAACTGCGCGACCGCCTGGACGGCATCGGTGCCGGCTTCGCCACCGCCGCCAGCCTGGGCAACGCCGCCCCCGGTGCGGCCTCCGGCATCCCCGGCAGCCCTCCTGGGGCACTGGCCGACGCCGTCAGTGCCCTCATCGCCCTGGGCTACAAACCGGCCGACGCCAACCGCATGGCCCGCGCCGCGGACGACGGCGCCAAGACTTCCGAGGAGATCATCCGCGGGGCACTGCGGGCCGTGAATCAGCCCTGAGTCGGCGTTGCGCCCCTATGCCGCGCCTCCTGACCGCGAAAGTCCGGTGGGAGCGGCTTCAGCCGCGACGCGAGGCCTCGGGCAACCCGCGAGGTCTCGTCGCGGCTAACGGCCATGTGCTGTCTTGGACACCCCGGCACATGAAAGCGCCGCCGTAGGGCGGGTTTGAAACCCGCCCCTACGAGGCTGCATCGCGGCGCGACCTGGCCACCACGGATGAGCCCGACCTGACTTTCACGGTAAAGCCGCTCCCACAGCGGCGCTGCGCGACGTTCACGGCATAGCCGCTCCCACGAGAGAATTAACCGGGTCAGGCGCTAGGCTGCGGGCGACAGGTCCGCGCCCCCCTCCGCTGGGGGCGGCGCGAAGCGGACATCCTCATAGATCACATCCAGGGTGCAGTCGAATCCCAGCGTCGCAAGCTCGAGCCGCCCATCGTCGGGGACCGGGTGCAGCATCCAGCCGTCCGGATGGCGCCGGAAGACCTCGACGCAGCGCGTCCGCGAGTCGATCAGCACGTATTCCTCAAGCGTCGGCAGTTGCCGGTAACTGGCGAATTTGGCGCCCCGGTCATAGGCCTCGGTGGACTCCGACAGGACCTCGACGATGACCCGGGCGCGCTCTTTGACGGTCGGCTCGGCCGCGTCCGCCGCCTCGCAGGTGACGAACAGGTCCGGATAGAAAAAGGCCCGCGCCCGCTCGACGCGCAGTTTCATGTCGGCGATGTAGACCCGGCAGGGGCCGCCGCGGACATGGGCACGCAGCATCGCGAAGACGTTGCCCGCGATGGTGACGTGCTCCTCGCTCGCCCCGGCCATCGCGAAGACCTCGCCGGCGACATATTCGTGCTTGATCGGCGAGATCGCCTCGCCGGCCAGATAGTCGTCGACCGTGATCAAGGGGACTTCGGCGAGATTGGACATCTTGGCGCTCCAAGCAGTTGAACCCAGAGAGAGTAGTCATCCACAGATGAACCACGCGGAGGGAGAGCATTGCACGCCGCCGCGGCCACCGGCGGCCTTGATCTAGGTTTCGGCCGTAGGGTGGCCGGAACGATGACCAAGGCCTCACCGGCCCGCGGCGCCGGCAGCGCTCAGAATCCGCCGCCGGTGCGGAAGCCGCCGCCACCACCGCCGCTGCTGCTGCTGCTGCCCCCGCCGCCACTCCAGCCGCCGCGCCCGCCCCCGCCGATCCGCCCGACGATATCGCCGAGATCCCGCAGATCGGCACCACCGCCGCCCCACACGGTCCCGCGCCCGAAGCCGCCGGAGCCGAAGCCGGGGTCGGCGCGCTCCGGGCGGTAGCTCTGCTGCTCCTGCAGGACGCGCCAGAGTTGGCGGCGGTCGAGGGCGCCGTTCACGAACTGACCCAGCATGGTGGCGATCACGGCCGCATCGCCGAAGCTGGAACCGGCGCGGTCGAAGCGGTTGGTCTTGAAGTCCGCGCGCAGCGCCTCGGCCTCGCCTAAGCGCTGCTGCGCCGCCGCGAGCGCCGCGCGCAGTCCCTGGATGCCGGCCATGAGCTTGCGGCCCTCGTCGTCGCGCTGCATCAGGCGGGCGACGATCAGGTCATCGTCCGGGGTGGGTGAGGCCAGGGCCGCCCGACGCAGTTCCATCAGGTCGTCGCGCTCGATCTCGGCGCTCAGGACCTCGACCGCGGCCTTGCTGTGCTCGTCCTCGCCGACGGCATAGAGCGCCTTGCGGACCTGGAGCGCCTGCCGCTCGGAACCGGCCTGGGCGATGCGCGCATCGATGGCATCGAGCTGCGCCTGCTCCGCGGCCAGCCGCTCCTCCAGTGCCGGGATGCCGTCCGCCACCCGGGCCGCCTCGTCCAGGATGCGCAGCTGCGCGAACTCGGACTCGGCCTGGGCCTTGAGGGTCTGCGCATGCTCGCGCAGGCGCTCCGGGATCTCGTTCAAGCGCTCATAGTTGGCGCCGGCATCCGCAAACCCGATGAGGCGGGCGACCTTGCCGTCCAGCCACCGGGTCAGGCCCCAGGGCTTGTACCCGGGCCGACCGAATTTGCGCTCCCACAGGTACATGAAGAGCGGGTCGGCACGGTAGGAGGCGCCCTTCTGCTCGCGCTCCTCGGCGCTGCGGGTCGCCTTTTCCTCCGACTGCCCGGCCCGGTGCTCGTTGCCCCGGGCGCGCTCGCGCTGCGCCTGGTAGTCCGGGTCCGCCTCCAGCCGCGCCTGGGTCCTGGCCTCAGCGGCGTCCACCGCCTGGGCGGCGGCGTCCACCGCGGCGGCCTGGGCGGCACGCTCGGGCGCCAGGGCCTGCTCCGCGGTCTCCGCCGCCTGGAGTTGCCCCTGGAGTTGGGCCAGGGCCGCCTGGCGCGGGGCAATCAGGGCCCGCACCTGCTGCTCGACCTCATCCAGGCGCGCCACCATGGAGGCGTCCGCCAACTGGCCCAGGCGGACCCGGGCCAGATCCCGATAGTCCTGGGCCTGGGCCTGGCGCTGTTCGGCCAGTTGCGCGGTGACCGCCTCGATCTGCGCCTCGACCGCGGCGGCCTTCGCCTGCGCCTGGATCACCGCCTGGTCGATGCTGGCCAGGGTCTGTCTGCCGGAAACCATGTCTTTCTCCCAGTGGCCGTCACTAATAAGCTAACCAAGTCAATCCGGGGATGTCCTCGCCGTCGTTGTCGTTGTCGTTGTCGTAATCGAGGTAGGACGCCCAGGCTACGTGATTGAAACCCGATAGACTTCGAGCTGCTCGGGGCCGAATTGCATTGCTTCTCCGATTACGATTACGACAACGACAACGACAACGACAACGACAACGACAACGATTGTATTCGTTGTTCGACTTATTTCCGACTCTCTATTTACTGGCCAGTGGCTGGGAAAACGCTGATTAATTCGATATCGGCGCCCCAAGTTACTGATTTATAAAGCGCCGACCCTACGGTTGGCGATTTAATCAGCGCTTCCCTAGCGGACTGACCACTGACCACTACCACTTCGTTATCGCCCCGCCGGTCGTCTTCATCTCATAACGGGGCACCAACTCGCCGCGCGGTTTGTAGCCGAACCGGTCCTGCTCGATGATGCCGTCGTCCTGCTTGTCGCGTTTGACGGACTCGAAGGTGCGCGCGTCCACCCGCATCCCCCAGAGGTCGACGGTCTCGGTCCGGCGCGTCTCCTCGTTGACGATCGGCACCTTGAGCACCTGCCCGGCGGGGTCCACCGCCTCGACGATGACGTAATAATTCCGCGCCCCGGTGTTGAGGTCGGGGATGCGAAAGACGCCGGACTGCACCCCCTGGCGGTTGACGATGCGCACCAGGTACTCCTGCCCCAGGGTGGCACGCGCGGCCGTGAGTTGCGCGAGCGCGGCCCGGGCCCGGTCCTTGTCACCGTCGCGCAGGGCCGCCTGACCGGCGTTGAAATAGCGCTCGATGGTCTCGCGCGCCTGGTCGGTCTTGGCGAGTCCGAGCGCCTGCGTGTGGACCAGCACCAGGTCCTTGGGGATGGCGGCGGCGGGGAGGACGAACAGCACATAGCCGGCCCCGACCAGCAGCACCGCCACCAGGGCGAGGCCGCCGAACCACTTGCCCATGGCGCCGCGCCGGATATAGAGGCGCGCCAGCCGGGTGCCGAAGGAGTCCGGCGGCGGCTGGTAGGTGAAGCGCCCCTCCTTGAGCGCCGCCACCCCCTGCTCGATTACGCGGTCCGGGACCTCCAGGCCCTGTTCGGCATAGATCCTGCGCAGGCGCTCCTTCAGGTCCTCCTCCCGGCCCTGATCGTCGAGTTCGCTCTTGGCTAGGCGCTCGCGCCGCCGCAGCGTGTCCACCACGTCCATGGCGAGCATCACGTCATCGAGCGGCGGCTTGGTCACGGCCGCCCCCCCGGTCTGATCGGCCGCCGGCCCGCTCATGACTGCAGCGTCAGCTCGAGGCCCTTGCCCTCGTCGGCCAGGCGCGCGAGCTTGCGCTTGCCGTCCTCCACCGCGTCGCGGATTTCATTGGCGTTGCGGGTGCTTTCTTTCCGCATCTCCTCGATGATCTCAAACGACTTGGTCTGCCAGGAGACCACCGAGTCCACGAGCTTCTTGACCGACTCGGCGCGGATGGTCGGCCCATAGCCGGTGCGTACCGCCGCCTCCTGGACCTTGCCGCCCATCTCCGCCAGGACCTCCAGCGACTGGTTCACCCCGGCCTTCATCGCCTCCACCGTCTGGGTCGCCTCGTGCAGGCCGAACATGCCGGTAAAGGAGGCGGTGAGCGCGGTCAGGACCACCTCATTGGTGCTGAAGAAGCTGACCGCCTGCGAATAGACCCGCTCCTTGGCATTGGTGGTCTGGAGCAGCCGCGCCATCACGACATCGGAGGTGTTGTAGGAGACCGTCAGGTTGTCCGACAGGTCCTTGGCGATCTGGTAGCGCTTCTCCTCCAGTTGCAGGGCGCGCACCTGCTCGTCGCGGGCCAGTTCCAGGCGGGCACGCTCGGCCGGCTCTTGGGAGGCGTTGGCTTCTAACACCTTCATCGCGTCCTGGACCGCGACCTTGCAGGCGTCCAGCCGCGCCTGGGCGGTCTTGAGCACCTCCAGGCCCAGCACCTCGGACTGCTTGAGCGCGCCGCGGAAGTCCTGGTAGGCCTCCAGGATCTGCTGCTCCCGCGCGATCTGGTCGGCGGTGGCGGCGGTGACCTCCAGATAGGTCCCCTTGATCTTGTCGAAGCGACTGGCGATGTCGCCGCGGGTGACCTTCATCCAGACGTTGCCCAGGCGCTCGAAGCTGTCGAGCTTACCGTCCGCGATCTGCTCCACCATGGTCTTGGCATCATCGCGGATGCTGTTGAAGGCATTGGTGATGTCCTCATAGCGGCTGCCGATCTCCATGGCCGCGACCTGCTTGCGCACCACCTCGTTGAAGAGTGACGCCTGGTTCAGGGTGCGGGCGATGGCGGTCACACGCCCCTCGTCCAGCCCCGAGATCTGGTTCAGCAGCGCGATGATGGGGTCCACCTGCTTGTCCCCGCCCGACGGCACCAGCCCCAGGTCGTGCAGGCCGTTCATCGCCTTGTCCAGGTACTGCATGGGGGTCGCCCGGGTGATCGCGGTCGCGTTGGCCGTCGCGGCGGCAGCGGCGGGGATGGCGGTCTCGTTCGTGCTCATGGTTCCTCCGGGTACGGTGGTGTTGGGACTGGCCCACGCGTGGCTGGGGCGCGGGCGCACGTGGCGCCGATCGGGGTCGCGGACCCCCGGCGGCGGAGTGTATCGCCTAACGGCTACCCGCAGGTATTCCTCGAGCGGGTATTCCTCGAGCAGGTATTCCTCGAGCGCCGCGGTGGCCCCCGGCGCCCACCGCGGGCCGAGCCTGGTCCCGGAACCCGGGTGCCTGTTCCGGGCTGTTCGCAAATTGATTCCGAAATTGCGAACCACGGCGCATCAACTGGCCCTGCTTTTTGCTAAACCATGTGTGAAGGCTCTGCTTTTCCCAGGGGGGCGGCAGAACGGCGGGGGCCAGCGGTGGGGGGTACGCGGGGGTGCCAGGAGTGGCGCCGGACCCCGGCTCCAAACGCCCGGGCCATGGACAGTTGTCGGAACCCGCACACTTCGGCATCGATAAAATGTCTAATTGGAGTAGACCATGAGCACAGCGAAAAACAATACCGTTCCGGGTACTGAACTGCTCGAGCTTCAGTACATCGCCCACATCGTCTCACGCGGCGACGACGCCGAGTCCCGCATCCAGGACATCCTGCGCTATCTGGACGAAAGCGCCGGACTGACGCGCGGCCGGGTCCTGCTCGCGGACCTGCCCGCCGATGAGATCTATATCCGCTACGCCCACGCCCTGACCGCGGCCGAGCTCGAGCACGGCCGCTGCCGGATCGGCGAGGGCGTGTGCGGGCGGGTCTTCCAGGCTGGTGAGTCGGCGCTGGCCGCCGGCCCGGACGCCGGCCCCGCCGAGCGGACCCTGGCCAGAGACAAGCTCGCGCCCGCGCAGATCGCCTTCATCGCCGTGCCCATCGTGCGCGACTGCCTGCCGATCGGGGTGCTGGCAGCCGAGCGGCGGCCCGATCACGAACGCTCCGCCCGCTGCGACCTGGCACTCCTGGAAGTCGTCTCGTCCCTGATCACGGAAGTCTTGAGCTCCGATGGCCAGGCCCCGGCCTGGACCCCCTCACTCTGGATCGAGCCGCAGACCGCCCGCGCCCACTTGGGGAGCGGCACCCGCACCGCCGGCGCCCGCGACCCCGACAGCGCCGCCTGCGACCTGATGCTGCGCATGGCCATGCAGCGGCACGCGGAGGGCCGACTGCACCTGGCGGCGGACCTCTATCTCAAGCTGGCGGACGAGCACTTCGGAACCGAGCAGGCCCTGCTCGCCAAGTCCAAGCTGCTGGAGATCGCCGGCTACTATGAAACCAAAGGCAACCCGCGACTCGCCGCCGACGTGATCGACCGCCTGCGGCGCGCCATCGGCGGTAACACCCCCGGCGGCACCCGCCCGCCTCAGGCCGAGCCGTCCGACAACTGGAGTGACGACCGACCCTGGTCCACCGGCTGGGATCCCTTCCGCGACTACGGCGGCTCCGGCGGCGGCGGCGGCATCGGCATTCCGATACGGTGAACCACCGGGTCCACGCGGATCGGACGCCGCGCCGCCTGCCGTCCTGACCCACGGACCCCACCCCCTGGCGCGCCAACGCGCGCGCGGGGGTGGCCGCAGAGGACCCGCCCGGACCAACCCGACTCATCGGCTCCGTGCTGACTCGCCCTAAGGCTCGCGCGCACGCGCACGCCCCGCCCACGCAACCCGCCCACCGCCGCCGCCCGCGCCACGCATCGCGCCCGTAGGGTCCGCTGTGCGGACCACCGACACTCACGCTCAGCCGGATGGCCGGGACGGTGCGCGAGGCCTGAGCACGGCCAGTGCCCCGATGCGTAACGCGGGCAGCGGTCCGCACAGCGGACCCTCCGGCCTCAGCCACATGGCCGGGACGGTTAGCGAACCCCGAACACGGTTTGGGTGCCCCGATGCGTAACGCGAGTATCGGTCCGCACAGCGGACCCTACGGCCTCAACCGCATGGCCGGTGCGGTGAGCGAGGCCCGACCGTCGTCAGGTGCCCCGCTGCGTTGCGCGAGTATCGGTCCGCACCGCGGTCCCTCCGGCGGCACCCCGGCCGACCGTCCAGCCAGCACATAAAGCGCGCGCGCCAAGAACCTGGCAAACTGCGCGGCTCCGAACGAGTCGCGGGCGCCCGCCCCGACTCCTGCATCCACCGACGAGGCCCGAGAGCACCATGAGCGACACGGTCAAGTACCAGCTCGACGAAGAACACCTGCCCAAGCATTGGTACAACATCAACGCGGACCTGCCGGTCCCGCTGGACCCGGTGCTGCACCCGGGCACCCAGCAGCCGATCACGGCGGATGAGTTGGCGGTGATCTTCCCGCGGGCGGTGATCGAGCAGGAGATGAGCACGGAGCGCGAGATCGCCATCCCCGAGCCGGTGCGCGAGGTCTATCGTCAGTGGCGCCCCTCGCCGCTCTTCCGGGCGCGCCGCCTGGAGAAGGCGCTGAACACCCCGGCCAAGATCTTCTACAAGTACGAGGGCGTGAGCGCGGCCGGCAGCCACAAGCCCAACACCGCCATCCCCCAGGCCTATTACAACAAGATCGAGGGGGTTAAGCGCATCGCCACCGAGACCGGCGCCGGCCAGTGGGGCTCCTCGCTCGCGCTCGCCGGGTCCCTCTTCGGGCTCGAGATCGTCGTCTACATGGTCAGGGTGAGCTACAACCAGAAGCCCTACCGGCGCGCCTTCATGGAGACCTTCGGCGCCCAGTGCATCGCGAGCCCCAGCACCACCACCGCCTCCGGGCGCGCCATCCTGGCCGAGCACCCGGACAGCACCGGGAGCCTCGGGATCGCCATCAGCGAGGCGGTGGAGGTCGCGGCCCAGCGCGACGACACCAAATACGCGCTCGGCAGCGTGCTGAACCATGTCCTGCTGCACCAGACGGTCACCGGGATCGAGGCGATGGAGCAGATGGCGATGGCCGGCGCCCACCCGGACATGATCATCGGCTGCACCGGCGGCGGCAGCAACTTTGCGGGCCTGGCCTTCCCTTATCTCGGCAAGCAGTTGCGCGAGGGCGGCAACATCGAGTTCATCGCGGTGGAGCCCTCCGCCTGCCCGACGCTCACCAAGGGCCTGTTCGCCTACGACTTCGGCGACACCGCCCACCTGACCCCCCTGTGCAAGATGTTTACGCTGGGCTCCAGCTTCGTGCCCCCCGGCTTCCACGCCGGCGGACTGCGCTATCACGGCATGGCGCCCCAGGTCAGCCACCTGGCCAAGCTCGGCTATATCGCCCCGCGCTCCTACAACCAGTTGGAGTGCTTCGCGGCCGGCCTCCAGTTCGCCAAGGCGGAGGGCATCATCCCGGCCCCCGAGGCCAACCACGCGGTGCGCGCGGCGATCGAGGAGGCCGAGAAGTGCCGCGAGACCGGCGAGGCCAAGACCATCCTCTTCATGCTGTCTGGTCACGGCAACTTCGACATGCAGGCCTATACGGACTACCTGGGCGGCAAGCTCAAGGACCTGGTCTATGCCGAGTCGGAGGTCGCCATGGCCCTGGCCGGGCTGCCGTCGGTTGGCTGAGGCGGGACCGGGCCCGGCCGGCCGCCGCCCGGCGCGGGGCGGTGTCGATGCGCGCGCGCGCCGGCGCGCCCTGATCCTGGGGCTGGCGCTGCTCGCCCTGGACCCGGGTGCGGCCCGGGTGCTGGACGATGCCTGGGCGGACGAGGCGCCGGTCGCCGGCACCCCGCCGCCCGCCCCGGCGCGGCTCCCGACGGCCGAGCAGCTCGCGCGCCCGAGGGAGACGCCCGCCACGCCGACGACCGAGGTCGAGGCGCTCACCGAACGGATGCGCGGCATCGAGGGTAAGCTGCGGGAGTCCGCCGTGGCGCGCAAGGCCTCGGACCAGGCGCGCATGGAGGCGGAGCGACGCCTGGCGGAGGGCACCCAGGAGAGCGCCCGCCTGAGCGCCGAACTCGGTCAGTTGCGCGACGCCAAGGCCGAGCTTGAGACGCGCCTGACGCGCGCCGCGGAGCAGCACGCCGACACCACCGCACAACTGGCGGCGACCGCGGAGCAGGTACACAGCCTCACCACCGAAACCCTGGCCCAGACCAGGCGCGGCGAGGACCTGGAGCGCCGGCTCGCAGAACTGACGGACGAGCAGCGCCACCGCGAGGCGGACTACGAGGCGCACCTGCGCGCGGCCGAGCAGACCCAAGCCGCGCAGCGCGAGCGGTTGCGCGAGCAGGAGGAGGGCCTGGCCAGATTGACCGCCGAATTGGCGGCGGTCACGAGCGAGCGCGACGCGCGCGACGCACGGATCGCGACCCTGAGCGCCCTGGTCCCGGCCCCCGCGGGCGGCGCCCTCACCCTGGAGACGGCCCAGGCCCGGGCGGCGACGGCCGCCGCCGCCCTGCGCGAGGCGCTCACCCGCACCGAGGGCGGCGATGCCCAGGCCAAACGGTCGGTACGGGAGGCGGAGCAGCGCCTGCACCGCGCCCAATTCACGGTCGCCCAGGTGGCTGGCGCGCACAGCGTCTACCGGGTACGCCAGGCCGATACCCTGGTCCTCATCGCCAGCCATTTCTATGGAGACGGCAGCCGCTGGCGGGCCATCCGGGACGCCAACCGGGAGGTCCTGCCCGATCCCGACCGGCTGATGCCGGGGCTGACCCTGGTGATTCCCTGAGCCTGATGCGGTCATCGCACCCGTCCGGCTGAAGCCTCGACCTCCGGTCGGGGGGCAGGTCACCCCCGGCGGTCGCGGCTTCAGCCAACCGCCCGCGGCGGGCGGGGCCTGCGGAAGCGACAAGTGAGCGTGTAAATCACGCAGCGACGCTGTGGGAGCGGCTTCAGCCGCGACGAGACCTCGCCGGTGGTCCGAGCATCGCGGGGGACTGCGGCCACGCGTCGCGGCTGAAGCCACTCCCACCGCGGGGGCAGGACACGACTTTGGACTGCAAAACGGCTTTAGGCTCAGTGCCCTGGGGCCGTCACTAAACCCGCCACGGGCGCCGACCTGGACCCAGGGGACGCCGAGCGGGGAACCTGAACGGTGGATGTAAAATACTTTCGTGCTTGGCGATTTGACCTAAGCAATTGGCAGATATTGATTTATGCCGCCGGGCACAGTCCCCGCCGACGATCTCGGCGTCCCGGACCCCACGCGGCTGTCAGTTTTTTTTACAGTTTCGCCCCGCGAGTGCCGGTGCGCCCACCTGATTGCCAGGATTATTTAAATAAAAACAAATTGTTATAAACTTAAAGCCATTTTGGCCACAAAATTGCATGAGTTATCTTAGACTGATGCACGACAGGCGGGACCAGCCGACTCCGGTTCAGCGCGAACCTCGATGCCGAGCTTCCCGATACGGCCCCAGGGTATTTTTGACCAAGAGGACTCGAAAATGCGCGCCGCGATCTATCTCACCGCATCCCTGGCCTTGGCGCCGATCGGGGGCCAAGCCGCCCCGATCAACACCCTTGCCAACCTTTTTGACGGCGCCAGCCTGGCGATCGACCACTACGACGTTCACAACTGGTCGCTGGACTCGAATGTGTCGGACGTGGCCATCGACTTCGGCCAGATCATGGTCCAAATCCAAAACTCGTACGAGGGTTTCACGCTCAATTACGACTTCAACAACCAACTGTCGATCAGCACCGCCGGGTCCATCGACATCGACTTCTCCTACTCCGTGACCGACTTCGCCCGCCCGCACTTTATCGGCAATGTGCTGGAATTGACCGATCCGCTCTTCTCCGGCAGCGCCCCGAACTCGGGCTCCATCGTCGTCACGGAAGACGTCTTCTGCGGCGGCCCCCCCGGTGGTTACCTCGTCGGCCAGAAGCGCGCCGAGATCGATCCCGACGCGGGCATCAACACCCCGGTCGATGCGGCCCAATTCCTGTGCAAGCAAGACCTCTGGATCGAGAAACACATCGTGATCACCTCGGAGGGGTCGACCGTCTCATTGGGCGACATGCACCAGACCTTCATACCGGTACCCGCCACGGCTGCGCTGCTGGCGCTGGGCCTGTTCGGCATCCGCTGCACCAGTCGGCGGGCCACCTGACCGACCCCCGCCCGCCGCGGCCTGCCGGACCGCAGCAGGGTCTCCCTCATGGTTGCGGGCAGCGGCGTCCGACCGGCAGCGCGGGCTCCGGGCGCGCGGCGGCTGGCCTGCCCGCACTGTTGAGCGAGGCCCGCCCGGCGTCCCACCCGGGGCGGCCCGATCATCCGCCCCGGGTTCCGACCACAGCTATTATTCTCATTTGAAGGGCTTTTTTTGGGGGCACCTGTTGGCCCCGGGTCCGAGGCACCAACCGGATGGCGGTCAGACCAAGTAGGGAGGAGCGACGCCAGAATCGGCTATAGCGTCTGAAATCGCGGAGGCATAGTATGAAGAAATTGCTTGTACCAGCGGCCATCGTCGCCGTATTGGCGGCCGGCCCGGTGGCCGGACAGTCCGCCGAGTCGTCGGGTGAGGCGAGTTCGGTGTTCTCCTGCTTCTACGAGTGCGAGCGGGGGCTGGGGACCAGGACCGACTGGTGGGGGGAGACGACCGTCCTGGTGCTGGAGAACCAGAACGCCTTGGTGGACGTGAACGCCACCGTCGTCCTTCTCGATGGTCATGAGCAAATGATCGCCCAGATGCCGGTCCCGCTCAGCAATGAAGACGTCGACATGATCCATGTCTGCCGTACCCTACATAGCGCCGGGATCACCGCGCCGCGTGGCGGCGCAATCGAGGTGATACTGCGCAATCCGCAGAATACCGCGGACGCGGTCGGGGTCTATGGCTGGGTCAAGAGCTTCGTCGGCAAGTTCTTCACCGGTAACAATGACCCGTTTCTGGGCGTGGTCAACGGCGTCGGCACGACCGGATGCCGTGTGACACCGCCGAGCGTGGCGACCGTAGCGCAGATTCTGCAGAAGATCGGTGTGCAGACCCCGCCGGTGGTCCAGCCCGTCTATGTGAGCGACACGGGCGAATAGCCGTAGCGCCCCCCGCCCGATCACCCTGAAGCAACGCGCGCAACAGGCGGCCAAGTGGCCGCCTGTTGCGTTTCTGCGCGGCTGAGCCAGTCCCCGGCCAAGTTGCCGACCACCGCTCTGCGCTCGTCAGTAAGCCGCCCAGGTGTTGCTTGCCCTGGCCCCGGGCACACCCCCGGCGCCGGTCGACGCCTGGGCGTAGTCGCGCGGGAACGGCGCGGTTGACGGGGTCACTACTGGCAGGTAGTGCGCGCATGTCCTATGCTGAAGCAACCGCTTTGGAGGAAGACCATGGGCCATCCGATTTCAGTACGGTTAGACGAGGACATCCAGTTGACGCTGGAAGACGCGGCGCGGGAACGCGGCGTCGGCCTGTCCACCTATCTGCGGGAGGTGGCGGCGACTGAGGCCAAGCGTCTGCGGCGCGAGCGCATCCGCGTCCAAAGCCGGACCCTCGGCGCCTATGTCGAGGCCTGCGCCGAGGCCCGGGAGTTCTACTCGGACTGGGGCACCCCCTCCGGCGAGGGCGAAACCCGGTGAGCGTTGACGCGGGGCAGATCGTCTTGGTGGACTGGCGCGACGCCTTGCCGAAGGAGCCCAACAAGCGCCGCCCCGCCGTCGCGGTCGAGGATCGTGACCTGTTCGACGACACCTATCCGAACCTCATCCTGGTGCCCCTGGCAGAGGATGCCCACCTTGCCATTGCCGACCTCGCGGTCGCGATCCCGCCCACGCCCCAAAACGGCTGCACCAAACCGTGCTACGCGCTGGCCCATCACGTCACCACCACCTCCAAGCGGCGGATTACCCCGACGCCTTCGTACATCACCCAGGCGCAGCTCGCGGAGATCCGGCGGTTGATCGGAATTTCCCTGGGGATCGCCTGAGCGGTTTCGCTAAGACCGTCGACAGACTGTGACTTTGCAGCCCGCGAAACAGCAGGGCGTGGTGGAAAAGGGGCCTTAAAAAGGGACCTTGAAAAGGGACCTGGCTCGAGCATCCGGATCGGCTGACGCCGAAGATTCCGCGAGCCTGGTGCGGTCGTCGAGCCCGTCCGGCTGAAGCCTCGACCTCCGGTTGAGGGGGCCGGTCAGCCCCACCGGAGGTCGAGGCTTCAGCCGGTCGACCCCGCACCGGGGCCGGCGGGGCCTGCAGATGGGACCTGCCACCGGCCGCGGCCTGCCTGAGACCGGCACCGGCACCCGCTCAGGCTCAGGCCGAATCGGCCAGTTCCAGGCGCCGTTCGACCCGCTCCACTCGCCGGCTGAGGTCGTCGATCCGATCATGGCCAGCGGGCAGGCTCATCAGCAAGCCGCCCAGGTGTTGCTCCTGAGCGGTCATGCGCAGTTCCAGGTTGGTCATGCGCCCCTCCATGCGACCGAGCCGCGCCTGGATGTCGCGCAGGATGGGCAAAACAAGACTTTGGATTTCGTCGGCCATCGGAACGCCTCTCAATTGGCTGGACCTTGAGCGCCAAAGTATAGTGGTCAAGGCCAGGCAAGTGTAGGCTGGAGACCGGCGGGGTTTCCCGCGGCCTCATCGCGTCGGCTTGCTGACAGCGGATCTGCCCGGACTCTCACTGCATGTTCCGCGCGCCGGGCCAAGGTAATCCGCGCGGCTACAGTCTTGATGACGCGGTGCACCTGATCTGGCTGGTGGCCGCCGGACCGCACGAGAATTGTTGATCGCTGACCGGCGCCGACCGGTGACGCGGCCCTTGGGGCTCAACTCGCAGGATTGGCCGAATGTTCAACCCGCACCGCTCACGCTGGATACTCGTCGCCCTACTCGCATTGGCCATCGCCCTGATGCTCACCGCGTCCTGGTGGGTACCGTCGGTTTGGGCCTGGTATGGGGTGCCCGTGGTCGGCTGGCTCAGCGGCCCCTTCCATACCTGGCTGCAAGCCAATGGAACCTGAAGGCGGAGCTTGCGATCCGCCGGGTGCCGGACCCCGCGGCCATTGAGCGCCCCTGGCGGCGGGAGCTGACGCGCGGGGCGGCGCCCGCGGTCCCGTTGCCCGCGGATGAGCCGACCGAGCGATTCGTCTCCCACCCCGGCAGCACCCTCTTGATCCTCGGCGAGCCCGGCGCCGGCAAGTCGGTCGAGGTCGTCCTGCTGGCCCGGTCGCTGCTCAGCCGGGCGCGGGCCGCCCAGCGCGGGCCTGGGTCGGCGGACCCTGCCGGTCCCGGCACGCCGACGACGGCCGCGGCCATGACCAACGCCGGCGCGCCCGCGCCGGTGCTGCTGTATCTCTCCTCCTGGGACGAGAAGCGCCTGCCGCTCAGGCAATGGATCGCGGCCGAGGTGCAACGCCTCTATGGCATCACGGCCAGGCTCGGCACCGACTGGCTCGCCCGCGGCCTGCTGCTGCCGCTGCTGGACGGACTGGACGAGATGGCCGAGGCGCACCGTCCGGCCTGCGCCGACGCGATCAACGCCTTTCACAGGGACCACCCCGGGGTCAGCCTGGTCGTCACCTGCCGCACCGCCGAATACCGGGAACTGCCGGGCGCACTCCGGCACGGGGACGCGATCCGGCTGCTGCCCCTGGAGCGGGAACAGTTCGAAGGCTATCTGCAAGGCGCAAGCCCGGCCCTGGACGGGCTGCGCCAGGCGATGGCGCAAGACCGCTGGCTGGCCGCGATGGCGACCTCCCCCTTCTGGCTGCGGGCCATGGGCCTCGCGTACCGCGACCAGACCGTCGAGCAGGTCATCGCCACCCTGCCCGCGCCCGCCGGAACGGACCAGGTGCAGGGCCACCACGCCGCGGTCTGTGAGGCCTATCTGGACGAGGCCCTGCGGCGCAAGGACTACCTGCCCAAGCGGGGCTACACCGAGGCCCAGACCCGCCGCTGGCTGACGCGGCTCGCGGTGGAGCAGGAGCGGCGCGGGCGGACGCTGTTTCGGATCGAGGATTTGCAGCCGGATTGGGGGAGTCGGTGGTTGCTGGGCTTGCTCGGGTTTGCAGTCATCTTTGCAATGGCCATCGTGATGGGTGTTCTTTCCTGGGAGATACATCAGCTAGCGACTGGAACGACGCGGTCGCTGGCTGACACACCGGTGCTCTACGCGCGCGTCGGCCTGTTCTGTGGGATTGTCGCCCTGCCATACGGTACGCTCGGGACGATAAAGCCTGCGGAACGGGTGTTCTGGTCTTGGTCGTCGTTTCGCCGGGAAGCACCACTCAAGATGCCCGTTGGCGCTGTGGGCATGGGCTGGTTCTCGGCAGGCACCGGCTGGCTATTGTTCGGCGGCGAGGCCGCAATGAGTGCGGCCGTGCTCGGCGCGCTGTTGGGGTCGGTCGCTGGCATGCTGGACGCATGCCTCGCCACCAGCATGTCTGATACCAGCAGTAAGCCGAACCAAGGAATCCGCAGATCACTGCAAAATGGCCTTAGGCTCAGTGCCCTGGGTGTGCCCGTGGGTATCGCTGTTATTTGGCTCACAGCGCTTTTGCTGCCGGACGACCGACTACTCGGCATCTGGCTCGGCTGGCAGGTCGCGCCGGAACTTGCAGTCTGTGGGTTTGCTGTGGGATTCCTGACGCTTGGTGGCTGGGAGGCGATCCACCACTACTTGCTCCGCCTCGCGCTCCGCCTCCAGGGCCGCCTCCCGCTGAACCTGGCCCGCTTCTGCAACCACGCCGCGGGCCTGATCCTGCTGCAACGCGCGGGCGGCGGCTGGCTCCCCATCCACGGCGAGTTCCAACAGCACCTCGCCGCCCGCGCCGCAGCGCCGGAGGTCTCAACCTGACGGCCATGATGTCTTGTCCGTAACCCCGAAACATGAAAGTCCAGCCTTGATCATAACGCCGGCCGGCGGCGATCGGTCCGCACAGCGGACCCTACGGCAAGGCCGCGCTCCGTAGGGTCCGCTGTGCGGACCAACGATCTCGCGGAGACCTCGGTGGCCGGAATGATGACCAAGGCCGAAAGTCCCTTGTGGGAGCGACCTGCGGCCGCGATGCGGCGCCGCGGCGAACTCCAACGCCGCGTTCCCCGCGCGACCCGTCGCGGCTGAAGCCGCTCCCACCGCGTCGCTGCGCGACTTTCACGGCAAATCCGGCAATTGCTCACGCAAAGACGCCAAGAACGCAAAGAAGAATAGAACCTTGCAAGCGATGATCCCGTCACCCGGCAGGGAAGCGTGCGACAGAGATAGCGCATTACAGAACTTTGCGTCTTTGCGTCTTTGCGTGAAATAGATGCTGCTTCCAGGTTCACGCATCGCTGCGAGCGTCCCGGTGTTTCGATCCGGTTAGCAAGCCCCAGCTTGATAAGCCGAGCGCGGGAAACGGCAACTCCCGCGTTCGGGCCTTGATCGTAACTCCGGCCACCTTGCTGAACGGGAGGTCGCTGGTCCGCACAGCGGACCCTACGGGCGCGGGGCCGTAGGGTCCGCTGTGCGGACCGCAGAACTCGCAGTTGGCGGATTGGCCGGGATGATGATCAAGGCCCGCGTTCGGATCGGCGCGAAAGCTGGAGTTGGGGACTAGTCGTCGGCAATCGGTCGGGGTAACGACCCACGGACAGGGACCGCACCTTGGATATACAATTTAACGCACGTCTATCCAAGCGGAACTCAGGTCCATGCAAGTCTCCAGATGGGGCAACAGCCTCGCCGTGCGTCTACCCGCGGCGGTGATCGACACACTGGCGCTCAAGGAAGGCGACGACATCGAGATTGTCGTGGCCGCCGAGCGCCGCTTCGAGGTTCAACGCAAGCCCACCCCGGCCGAACTGCTGGAGCGGCTGCGCGCCTATCGCGGGCGGCTGCCGGCGGACTTCCGGTTCGACCGGCTGGACGCCCACGAGGGCCGCGGGTGAGTGCCGAGACGGACTTTTTCGACACCAACGTCATCCTTTACCTGCTGAGCGAAGACGAGACGAAGGCCGACCAGGCGGAGCCGCTGCTGGCGTCGCGCGGGACGATCAGCGTGTTAACCAAAATGGGAGATCCCCCGGCGAGCAAGGCACCGTAGAACGGCGAAGCGATGTCGGCTCAGGACGCCAACTCACGCAACACCTCCGGGTGACGCTCGGCAACCTTGAGCAGCGTCTTGGCCGCTCCGGACGGCTCGCGGCGACCTTGTTCCCACTCCCGCAGGGTGCGCTTGGACACCCCCAGGAGAGTGGCAAACTGAACCTGGGACAATTGTGAAATCACACGTGCCCTGGCCACCGGCGACTCGATCACCCGGCCGTCACGTGTCACCACTGACACCCGTCCGACATTACCCGCCTGCAACTGCCGGATCGATTCCAGTAATTCGCCATTGAGATCGCGACCGGCATCGCGCGTCAATAATTGGACTTCAGTCAATTTCGGCATGCTCGGCCATCTCCCGCAGCAGGTTCAGTGTGGATACGGCGATATTCTCACGCGCAAAATAATCGGCGGCAAAGCGGGTAAATCCGGGCAGTTCGATGAACGTGTGCATCGGGCGAATTGTAGGTCCTTCGCGGCGGTTCGCACAGTCCTAAGGTTGGTGGCCAGGGGGACCTCGGGCCCCTCCACGCCCACGCAACTCCTGCCGGTGCCCGTATGATGGAGGGCGTCAACGCCGATGCCGGGAAACCCCCGACCGGCGAACCTGAACATTTAGTCACTTGACCCCGTCCGCCGCGCTGTTGAATCTATGTCCCCTTAAGTTGCGGCCGACGCGCTACCACGTGTAGACCCGGCCATCCACCAAAAGAACCAGACACGGGAGTCACGCATGATCGAGGTTCGGAACCTAAGTCGCAGCTACGGCGACCTCAAGGCGGTGTCGGGGGTCTCCTTCGACATCGACCACGGGGAGATCGTCGGGCTGCTCGGCCACAACGGGGCCGGCAAGACCACCATCATGAAGATGCTGACGGGCTTCCTGGAGCCGAGCGGCGGGAGCATCCGCATCGACGGGCTCGCGCTCGCCGAGCACCGCCGGGAGGTCCAGCGCCGGGTCGGCTATCTGCCGGAGAACTGCCCGCTGTACCCGGAGCAGACGGTACTCGACGCGCTCGACTACCAGGCGGTCCTGCACGGCCTGCCGCAGGCCGCTCGCCCGGCGGCCATCCGCCGCGCGGTGGAGCGCACCGCCCTGCAGGCCAAGGCGGGCGCGACCGTGGCGACCCTCTCGCGCGGCTACCGGCAACGCCTGGGGGTGGCACTGGCGATCCTGCACGATCCGAAAATCCTGATCCTGGACGAGCCCACCAACGGCCTGGACCCGGCCCAGATCCAGCACATGCGCGAGCTGATCCAGGAGTTGGCGCGCGATGCCACCGTCATCGTCTCTACCCACATCCTCCAAGAGGTCGAGGCGGTCTGCGCCCGGGTGCTGATCATGAGCGGCGGGCGTCTGGCGCTGGACAGCCAGCTCGCGGCCGTCGGGCGCAGCCCCCGGCTCCTGGTGACCCTGAACCGCACGGCGGCGGAGGCGCAGCCGATGCTCGGCGCGCTCCCGGGCGTGACCGGCGTGACCCTGCTCGACTCGGACGCGCAGCGGCACCGCTTTGCACTGACCGTCGCCGAAGCCAGTGCCGCGGCCCCGGCGGTCGCCCGCGCCGTCGGGGCGCGCGGCTGGGACCTCTTCGCCCTGGAGCCGGAGCGGCGTGACCTGGAGGCCCTGTTCCGGGCCGTCTCGGACGCCGCCGCACTCACGAGCCCCGCCGCACCCACGGAGGCCGCCCATGTCTGACATCCTGCGTATCGCCCGTAAGGAACTGGCCGCCTTCTTCGGCTCCCCGGTCGCCTATATCTTCATCGGCGCCTTTCTGGCCGTGTGCCTGTTCGTCTTCTTCTGGGTCTCGGCCTTCTTCGCCCGCAACATCGCCGACACCCGCCCGCTCTTCGAGTGGATGCCGGTGCTGCTGATCTTCCTGTGCGCCGCGCTGACCATGCGCCTGTGGAGCGAGGAACGCCGCGCCGGGACGCTGGAGACCCTGCTGACCCTGCCGGTGCCCACCTGGCGCCTGGTGGCGGCCAAGTTCCTGGCGGCCTTCGCCCTGGTCGCGATCGCGCTGGCGCTCACCCTGCCGCTGCCGCTGACGGTGGCGCTCCTGGGTCCGCTCGACTGGGGTCCGGTGATCGGCGCCTATGTGGCGACCCTGATGCTGGCGGCGGCCTATCTCGCCATCGGGCTCTTCGTCTCCTCGCGCACCGACAACCCCATCGTGGCCCTGATCGGCAGCGTGCTGCTGTGCGCGCTCTTCTATCTGCTGGGCTCCGAGGCCCTGACCAACCTCGTCGGCAACCGCGCCGGCGAGGTCCTGCGGCTCCTGGGCAGCGGGTCGCGCTTCGACTCCATTACGCGCGGGGTCATCGACCTGCGCGACCTCTATTATTATCTCAGCATCGTCGGCACCTTCCTGGCGCTCACGGTCTACAGCCTGGAACGGCTGCGCTGGGCGCCGGACACGGATCGCCCGGAGGGCCACCGCCGGCTGACCCTGATCACCATACTCGCCGCCGCCAACCTGCTGGCCGCCAACCTGTGGCTCAACGCCGTGGACGGGGCCCGGGCGGACCTGACCCAGGGCCAGGTCTACAGCGTCTCGGACGCCACCCGCACCTATCTCGGGCAGTTGCAGGAGCCGCTCCTGATCCGCGGCTATTTCAGCGCCCAGACCCACCCCTTGCTGGCGCCCCTGGTGCCCCAGATCCGCGACCTGCTGAAGGAATACCAGATCGCCGGCGGCGGGCGGGTGCGGGTGGAGTTCGTCGACCCCGCCGACCACCCGGACCTGGAGCGCGAGGCCGGCGAGCAGTACGGCATCCACCCGGTCGCCTTCCAGACCGCGAGCAAGTACCAGGCGGGGGTGGTGAATTCCTATTTCGACCTGGTGGTGAAGTACGGCGATCAGTTCGAGCACCTGGGCTTCCAGGACCTGATCGAGGTCAAGGTGCGCGGTGAAACGGACCTGGACGTGCGCCTGCGCAACCCCGAATACGACCTCACCCGCGCCATCAAGAAGGTCCTCTACGGCTATCAGGGGGGCGGCGACCTGTTCGGCGGGCTCACCGGGCCGGTGCGCCTGCACGCCTTCATCTCCGCCCCCGCCCGCCTGCCCGCGCCCCTGCCGACGCTGCGCACCGACCTGGAAGGGCTGCTCGGCGAGCTGCAGGCCAGGTCCAACGGCCGCTTCAGCTTTGAGATCCGGGACCCGGGGGCGGACCGGACCCTGGCGGCGGAGATCGAGGAACGCTACGGTTTCAAGCCGCTGGTGGTCGACCTGCTCGACCCGACGCCCTTCTACTTCTACCTGGCCCTGGAGTCCGGCGGGCGCACCGAGTCCGTGCCCCTACCCGAATCGCTCGACAAGGCGGGGCTCCAACGCGCCATCGAGGCCGGGATCAAGCGCTTCGCCCCGGGCGTGCTGCGCACGCTGGCGGTCTATACCCCGCCCCAGGCGCAGGGTGAGTTCGGGATGCCGCCTGCCCGCGGCCCGGCCTATGGCCAACTGGAGGAGCGCCTGCGCGACGGCTTCACCCTGCAGGAGACGGATCTGAAGTCCGGCCAGGTCCCCGGGGAGGCCGACCTCCTCCTGGTCCTGGGTCCGGAGAACCTGGACCAGAAGCAGCAGTTCGCCATCGACCAGTTCCTGATGCAGGGGGGCACCGCACTCATCGCCGCCGCCGGCTTCGATGTGGAACTGGGCCGCGGTGCCATCAGCGCCCGGCCCCAGGCCACCGGGCTCGAGGACTGGCTCGCCGCCCAGGGGCTCACACTCGGCAAGTCCCTGGTGCTCGACCCCCGCAACACCCCCTTCCCGATCCCGGTCCAGCGCAACCTGGGCGGTTTCATGGTGGAGGAGGTCCAGACCATCGACTATCCCTACTTCCCGGACGTGCGCGCGGACGGCCTGGCCGCGGACTCAGGGATAACCAGCAACCTGGGCCAGATCACCATGACCTGGTCCTCCCCGATCGAGATCGATGCGCAGAAGACCCAGGGGCGCAGCGTGACGACCCTGATCCGCAGCTCTGACGCGGCCTGGACCAGCGACTCCACCAACATGCAGCCCGACTTCAAGGCGCACGGGGCCGCAGGCTTTGCGCGCGGCAAGGACCGCGGCACCAAGGTCCTGGGGGTGGTACTGGAGGGGCGCTTCAACTCGGCCTTCGCCGGCAAGCCCTCGCCGCTGCTCGCCGCCGCGCCCGCCGAGGAGCCGGACGCGGACGCTCCGCCGGCTGCTGCGGCCACGCCCGACCAGCCTGATGCCAAGTCCGATGCCAAGAAGGCGGTGGTCCCAGGAGTCATCGAGTCATCCCCGCCCGCGGCGCGCCTGATCCTGATCGGCTCGGCGAGCTTCCTCACGGACACCGCCATCGCACTGGCCAGCGAGGCAACCCAGACCCGCTATGACAAGCCCATCGAGCTGATCCAGAACGCGGTCGAGTGGTCACTGGAGGACCGGGGCCTGCTCGCCCTGCGCGGGCGCGGCCAGTTCAGCCGACTGCTGGCACCCTTGAGCCGCGAGGGGCGGATCATCATCGAGTATCTGAACTACGCCCTGGCACTCGGCGGCGTCGGCCTCCTGTACTGGCTCGCCCGCCGGGCGCGCACCCGTCGCGACCAGGCCCAGGCGCGCTACCTCACCACCCCCGAAGGGAGGACTTGATCCATGGAACTCCATACCCGCACCGGCGCCCGTGCCTGGCGCTCGCTCCTGAGCACCCCGGCCGCCTTCTACCCGGCCATCCTGCTCGGCCTCCAGATCGCCCTGGCCCTCGCGCTCACCTGGCTCGCGCGGGGCACCCTGGACCCGGCGGCCACCGACACCCGCCTGCTCCCCTTCGACCCCAAGGCCGTCACCAGCCTGCAGATCGAGGGTGCCGGTGAGAGCGTCACCCTGACCCGCGGCGAACGCGACGGTACCCAGACCTGGCTGATCGCCGACCTCAGTGACTTCCCCGCCGAGGCGGCCAAGGTCAAGGCCCTGCTCGAGCGCCTCGCCGGGCTCAAGCGCCCGAATCCGGTGGCCACCAGCGCGGCGGCCCTCAAGCGCCACCAGGTCGCGGACGACGCCTTCGAGCGCAAGGTCACCCTGAAGGCGGGCGACCAGACCCTCGCCACCCTGCTGTTGGGGGACTCACCCGGGTTCAAGCGCCAATTCGCCCGCCCGGCCGGGGACCCGGCGGTCTATGACCTGGACCTGCCGTTGTTCGAGGTCGGCAACCGGCGCGACGACTGGCTCCGGCCGGACCTGCTGCGCCTGGATCAGACCCTGGACCAGACCCGGATCACCGGGGTCACCGCCGCCGACTGGACCCTGACCAAGGGCACGGACGGCTGGCAACTCACGGGCACCACGGACAAGCCGGACCCCGCGACCGTCACCAACCTGTTGGGACGCATCGGCAGCCTCGGGTACCGCGGCGTACTGGGGACCGAGGACAAGCCGGAGTACAACCAGGCCGCGCCCACCCTGGACCTGCGCCTGACGCTCGCCGACGGCAGCAACCGCACCTACCGCATCTCCCAGGCCAAGGACAGCAAAGACTTTGTCCTCAAGACCTCGGACCAGCCCTGGTATTTCAAGCTCTCCGCGTTCGACCTGGAGGGACTTTCGGACCTGAGCCGCGACCGGCTCCTGGGGCGCGCGCCCACGGCCGTGCCGACCGCCGCCGACGCTCAGGAGACGGGCGAGGCCGCGCCCGGGGAGGGCCAGGGCGAGGGCGCTGAACAGGCCCCGCCGCGGACCGAGGCCGAGGACGAAGACGCCGACCCCGCGGACACTGCGGATGAGGGGGCTGGCCCGCCGGAGGCGGCGCCGGATCAGGCGCCTGCCCCTTCTCAACCTGGCGAGCGGTAGACCATTTACGCCTTGAGCCGCACCTGCCCCCTGGTTCCCACGCGCCGAGGCTGAGCCACTTTTCGGCGAGGTCGGAGAACCGTGAAAGTCGCGCAGCGACGCTGTGGGAGCGGCTTTAGCCGCGACGAGGCCGCGCGGGAGGTCCGAGGGTCGCGAGTCCCCGCCGGACTTCCACGGTAAAGCCGCTCCCACCGGGGGCTTTCAAGGTGGGTAGCGGGCGTGCTCGGCGAGGGATCTGGACGCAGCGGCATACGCCCCCGTCATCCTCTTTTTTTCGCTTTTTTCCGGCGCGCTACCTCTACACTTGCCCATGGTTCCCAACTGGAGCAATCGCATGTTCAGCGCCATCACCCGGGTCCTGGTGGGTTCGACGCTCGTGTGCCTGGTCGGCTGTGCTCTGACCCCGGAGCCACCGGCGAGGAAAGCGGCGACCGCGGGTTCGTCCTACCGTTCCGGCTACTCTTCAGGCTCGACCTACAGCCCCGGCTACTCTTCAGGCTCGACCTACAGCCCCGGCTACTCGTCAGGCTCGACCTACAACCCCGGATACTCGTCAGGCCCTTCCTACAGCTCGGGGTCCTATGGATCGAACTCCAGTTATTCCGGGTCCAGCTACAATTCATCGTCGTCGCGAGACCACTCGGATCGGCACTCGTCGGACTCCCATCGGCACAAGTCCGATTCGGATCACCACAGGTCTCATTCGGGAGGGTCGGTCTCAGATGCAGTCAGGGCCGCGGTGGCAACGGGGAGGGCCGCGCGTTAGCGCGGGTCGCGGTTAGGATAACGTCTCATACAAAATAGTCTTGCAGGTCGGGTCAGGCGCGCCCTGATGGGGGTGCGGCGGAGCTTGGTGTCGGCGCGCGCCGTAACCCGACAGGCGCCCTTGCTGTCGGGTTACGGCGCGCGATAAGCATCTAAGCCAAAACGCGCGATCGTGCCGCGCGCCTCAGCCCGGCGGATACGCCAGTCCATGCACCCGCGCGAGCACCCCGAGGTCTACCCAGTCCGCCCCGCCAAGGTCCCCCCGGCGCGCGCCCGCGGGCTCCCCGGGCCCACCCAGGCGCTCGACTACCAGCGGCACCCCGGTAAAATCCTCGCCCTCGGTATAGGCGCTCAGGGTGACCACCAGCCCCTTCAACCCCGCCCCCAGGGCCGCACGAGCCCCAGCCTGCGAGTCCTCGACCGCCACACAGTCGCAGGCCGCGAGCCCCAGTTGCGCCAGGGTCAGCTCGAAGATGTCGGGCGCCGGCTTTTTGCGGGGCACCACATCCCCCGCCGCGATGACCTCGAACCAGTCGCGCAGCCCGGGCTCTCCGCACTGGTCCAGCAGGACCGTCACATTCTCCGGGGTGGTGGTCGTGGCGATGGCCAGGCGGATCCCCGCGGCCCGCGCCTCCCGCAGCAGGCGCAGCACCCCGGGGCGCAGGGGGATGGCCCCGGTGCGCAGCAGGGCCAGATAATGGCGTGTCTTGGCCTGGTGCAGGGCGGCGATCAGGGCCTCCCGGTCGCGGCCCGGCGCCGGCGTGAGGCCCTCCTGATCCATGAAGAAGGCGATACGCTCCTTCCCGCCGGTGACCGCCAGCAGTTCGCCGTAGCGGTCCTGGTCCCAGTGCCAGTCCAGCCCCGCCTCGGCAAAGGCCGCGTTGAAGGCGGGGCGATGCCCGTCGCGCTCGGTGTCGGCGAGGGTCCCGTCGCAATCGAAGATAATGGCCTTGAAGCGGTACATGCGGTGCCCCCCGTCGGGACTCGGTGCGGTTGAATGCCGCGAGGATAACCCAGGGGAACCGTTGGGGGAAGGCAGGCCCGATCGGGTAGAATACCGGCACCGGCATCAGGGCGAGCCAGGAACAACATTCAATGGTCGCTGCACCCCCCCGGTGGCTTGCGACCGGCTGGGGAACCTCCATGAGCATCGAAGTCAGCGGCCTGCTCGGGCTGCTCCATCTGGTCCTGACGGTCTACGCCATGGTCAAGATCGTCCAGAGTATGGCCGGCACCGGCTCCAAGGTCATCTGGATCGTGGTGATCCTGCTGCTGCCCGTGCTCGGGCTGATCCTGTGGTGGCTGTTTGGGCCCAAGGGCTGAACCGCTCGCGCCCTGCTTCCCGCCTGTCGAATCGATGAGACGCGCGGGATCTGCCTAGGGCAAAGCGTCGGGCCAACGTCTTGCCCCGTGATAGACGCGCAAAATCTGGAGGGTCCTGCCGACCATGCGGTAAGGGACGATGTATGGGGTGTCGGAAATCACGAGTTCCCGGGTGCCCGGAACCCGCCCCGGCCGCCCGATCTGGGGTGCCGTCTGGAGCATCTGGACCGCAGCGCGGATACGCCCTTGAAGGCTGCGGGCAGCCGCGGGGTTTTCCGGGAGGATGCGCAGATAAATCTCGCGCAGATCGCCACGCGCCTGGGGTGACCACTGGGTCTTCAAGCCGCGCCCTGGCCCGTCAGCAAGGCATCCATCTCGGCCATGACTGCTTCATGATCGATCCCTTCGCCCCGATCCAGGGACCCCATCGCGTCCTTGACACCCTCGACCTGCCACGCCTGGGACTCGACGTACTGGCGCAAGGCGTCCTCGACCACCCAGTTGCGTGTGCGGTCCATGGCCACGGCAAGCGCGGCGACCTTGCCCACAAGCTCCGAATCCGTGCGGATGGTGATACTGGTCTGCGACATGCTGCACCCCCGGCGATTGCATTACACTCACATGCAATTATAGCGCGTTTGACCATTCTTGGACGGCGCAGATAGTCGGCGGCAATGCCGGGCACCGCCTCGAACTTGCAAAGCGTCAACCAGTTGACGAAACTGCCAATCGACCAGTTGTGATGCGATGCGCGCCCGTCCTGCGCAACTGTGATGAAATTATGGAATTTATCGAGTTGCGCCCCCTGGCTCGAGGACAGGAGCACCCCATGGCCTACCGATGATAGCCGCTGACTCTTTCCGGCAAAATTGATCCAGCAACCGTCCGTGCGGCGGAAACCCTCTCGCGCTCCTGGAGCCCCTTTCCCATGCCCGAACTCGCCGCCGCACTCGCCGAATGCCTGTCCCGGGTCCAACGCCCCGGCGCCTTCTATGCCACCGGCACCTTCGACATACACCCGCCCCGGCTCGAGGTCGAAGGGGTCGGCCCCATCGCCCTCCCACTCCAATCGGCGCAGGCCGAGCAACTCAAGTCCGTCGCCGAGCAGGCACCCTATGGACGCGGCAGCGAGACGCTGGTGGACACCCAGGTCCGGCGCACCTGGCAGATCGACGCCGAGCGGATGCGGATCACCGGCCGGCGCTGGGCCGAGGACCTGGCGTCCGTGGTGGCCCGGATCACCGCGACCTTCGGCATCGCCGGCCGGGTGGAGGCCGAACTTTACAAGCTGCTGGTCTATGAACAGGGCAGTTTCTTCCTCGCGCACCGCGATACCGAGAAGTCGCCCGGGATGTTCGCAACGCTCGTCGTCGTCCTGCCCGGTGACTTCGAGGGCGGCGAGCTGATGGTGCGTCACCGCGGTCAGGAGGTCCGGCTCGACCTGCATCGCGACGAGCCGTCCGAGGCCGCCTTTGCCGCCTTCTACGCGGACTGTCTGCATGAGGTCCTGCCCATCCATTCCGGCCACCGGTTGACCCTGATCTACAATCTGATTCGTCCGCAGGGTGAGCCGCTCCCGCAACTGCCCGATTACGATGCCGAGCAGGCCCAGGCAACCGACCTGCTGAGCGCTTGGGGCCGGGTGCTCGACGCGTCGCAGGACCCGGCCGCCGCGGTACCGCTCAAGCTGGTCTATCCGCTGGAGCACGCCTATACGCCGGCCGAATTGGGATTCGACACCTTCAAGGGCGCGGATGCAGCGGTCGCCGCCCTGGTCAGCGCCGCCGCCCGCGCGGCCGATTGCGACCTCTTCCTGGCCTTGGCGAGTGTGGCGGAATCCGGCTGGGCCGAATCCACCGGCGATTGGCACGACCCCGACTATGAGATCGGCGAGGTCACCGACAGCAACGAGTCGCTGCATGACTGGCGCCACCCGGACGGCAGCCGCCCGGCCATGGGCGCCCTGCCCTTCTTCGGCGACGAGGTCGCGCCGCCGGGCGCCTTCGAGGTGCGCGACGATTCGGAGCCCGAGTTTTCCGAGGCGACCGGAAACGCCGGCGCCTCCTTCGAGCGCCTCTATCAATGCGCCGCGCTGGTCCTCTGGCCCCGGACCAACCGCGCGGCCGTCCTGGCGGCCGGGGGGCTGGCGGTGAGCCTGCCCTTCCTGGACGAGTTGGTGCGGCAATGGCAAGCGGCCGGCCAAGCCCCCGAGGACCCCTTGCGCACCGAGGCGCGCGCACTCGCCGCCCGGATCAGCGCCGCCTGGCCAACGGAAGACTGGGCGCGCCAACACGCGAGCGGGGTCGGCCAGACCCGGATGCTGCTCGAGGCGTTGGCGCGGCTGGACGACCCGGAGTGCGCCGCGGTCTTCGTGGCCGGACAATCCGCGGCCGGCGCCTATGGCCCTCAGGACAACGAATCGCTCGCGGCCATGCTCGCCCGACTGCCGACGGCGCGCGCCGCCGACCTGCTGGCGGCCATCGTCGCCGGCAATGCCGGCCGTCAACCGGCCGCCTGCTCGGACCTGCTCGCCCGCGTGAGCGCGGACCCCGCGGGCGACCCCGAGCCCTGGCGCGCCGCGGCACTCGCGCTGCTCGCCGCACTCACCACCGAAGCGCAGCCGCCAGCCGGCCCGGACAACCGGTTCATCGATCCCCGCCAACGCCGCGCACCCCCGACGCCGGACCTGGCCGTCCAGACCCTGACCGCGCTTGGACGCATCGACCCGTCGCTGGCCGACCGGGCGCTCGACCACTTCATAGCCGATTCGGTGCGCTATGGCATGGACAACATCCTGCTTCCCGCCGCCCTCGTTCTGCGGGCCGCGACCGCCGAGGGTCCGCGACCCACCGCCATCGACGCACTGCTAAAGGCGGCCCGCGCCCACCTGGACCAACGCATCGCCGAACCGCTGGAACCCCCGGCCGACCTGAGCCGCCCGGCCAAACTCGCCTGCTCCTGCAACTATTGCCAGGGGCTCTCGCGTTTTCTCGCCTCCCCCATGGAATCGGTCTGGAAGCTCAAGGCCGCGGAGGGCGAGCGCACCCATGTGAGCGAGGTGGCGAGACGCAGCAACAGCGATCTCGATCTGGCGACCGACAAGAAGGGGCGGCCCTATACCCTGGTCTGCACCAAGAACCAGGCGAGCTATGAGCGGCGGGTGCGGCAGCGGGCACAGGATTTGGAGCAGCGGGGGCGGTTGGGGGGTTGACCAGGGCTGCCAATCGGTCCGCATGGGCCTGGCTTTCCGGCGGTCTTGATTGTCGTTCCGGCCGCAGGGGGACAGGAGGTCGAGGCTTTACCGTGAAAGTGTGTAGTCAGGCCATCCTGGCCTGACGGTGTCGGGGCTGAAACAGTCAGGGCTGGAAGCCCTGACTACGCCGCCCCGCACGCTGGCCATCGAGCGAGCGGTCGAGAGGACTTTCATGTTCCGGGGTGGTGCGGATGCCATGACCGTTAGCCGGTCAACGGCGCGTCAGCGCGACCCGGGTCCGGCTAACGGCCATGTGCTGTCTTGGACACCCCGGCACATGAAAGCGCCGCCGTAGGGGCGGGTTTGAAACCCGCCCCTACGAGCCTGCATCGCGGCGTGACTTGGCCACCACGGATGAGCCCGACCTGACTTTCACGGTAAAGCCTCGACCTCCGGTGTGGGCCGAGGGGCAGCGGCCGAAACGATGATCAAGCCCCGAGAACCTCGCGCACGACTTCGAGGTGCTTGCGCGCGATGCGAATCAGCGCCTGTGCGGCACCGGTTGGAGTTCTGCGCCCTTGCTCCCACTCTTGGAGTGTTCGCTTTGAAATGTTGAGTGCTGAAGCAAATTCGGATTGCGACAGACCAGTGCCTTGACGCGCCTGAACGACATCGTTAACGTCGATTTCGGTGGTGCGGGCAAAGGTCCCGGCCTTCATCTCGCGTACGGATTGAAGCAGTTTCAGGCCAATTTCCTCGCCTGTCGGAAGAACGTCCTTTCGCTTATGAACGGTCATCTTCAATCTCCTTGCGGATTTCTTTAAGGATGTGTCCAGGGATGTTATCCCGCGCGGCTTTAGGGTAGACGAGCAGCATGCATAACTCGCCGACGTCAAGGTGCGTGAAGTAGATGACTCTGGCAACTCCCTATTTGCCCATCCCTGGCCGCAACCATCGCACTTTTCGGCAATCGTCGCTTCCCGATTTTGCCGGGGCAGTGGTTTCGGAGGAAGTCGTGGTCTGTCCCCCGTATCCGCTAGCTAATCATGTTGGTAGCTGTGAAGCTCTAATACTCAGGCGATCGAGGTGTCCAATGAGACCTTCAATTTCTTCAATTTCTTTAGTCTCTATTTCATCCCAGAGTTTTAGTTGCCGATCAAGCAATGCCCATTTAAGTGAATGGAAGCCATTCCAAGTCAATCCCACCCATGATGCGTAATTGGCATTCATAATATTCTGGGTTACATACATTTTTCCTGCGTTTACTGCGGTGCTTGTTCCGTATGATAACGCGAGCATTATCCTGAACCTTGGATTCATCTTTATAGGCATCGTATCCAGCATGGATTCGCCAAATGGTGCGTCGTATAGCTTCATTTGCTTGATTACATAAAACGCTCGAAGCAATACTTCCATGATCGCCATGGGAATACTACTAACAACGAACTGCCGAAAATCATAGCCATTCACATACAGCCATTCAACTTGCTTGCCGAAGTTGGAGTCTCCGACAGGGATGCCCTCGCACATTCGTAGAATACCCATAAACGGTGCTGGCAATCCCATGCCTCTATTTCCTTTTGCAGATGGAGCATTTACATCGGAGAGTAAGTGCCCAAGCATTCGACCAAGCAACTGGAAAACGTTTCCTTCCATAGGATTTTTAGTGCTGCGGAAACTGCGAATTTCGCCGTTTGTTACTACTGTACAGGTGCCATTCATCATGTCCCACGCACCAAAGAGAAAACCAAGTATTGGGTCGTGGGCTAGTGCTCTTAAACGATGATTGATTGGATTTAAGACTTTAGCAGGTGCCCCTATGAGATCCGCCATTACTGAAGAATCTGGTGGCCCAATTGGATTCCGCTTACTTAACGCATCGCTAAGGTCTGGCGGTAAAATCTTGTTGAAAGCTTTTTGAACCCAATCGTTGAAAACGCCATCAACCTCTTGATTCCATTTAACAGTGGGCTTCGGGGGTGCTCTTACACACAACAGATCAAGCATGGCGGCAAAGAGTCCACACGAACCGGCAATCGCGTAGTCCCACTTGTCTAGCCCATATCGCGTGTTGAAATCAGATATTCGCCGGTCCAGCTTGTCGTCAATATCTTTCCAGTCGTTTACCGTCAATATCTTACTCAGAGCCATTGGCTCTTGATATCGTACCCCGGCTTCCTGATAAATATCCACCAGATTGACTTTGGCTAGCGATCGCTCACAACACAGAGTCCGTAGGTATTCATCTTTCATTGCCGAACATTCAGGAGACGGTGAAACTTCGATTGCACCTAGAGCAGCAAGCTGCTCTCTTATCGAATCGAGATCACTGCCGATTGATGAATGCGAATCAGCAATTTGAGAGGTTCGATCCTGAAGCAGTTTTATGGCCTCTATTTCATTTTGATAGGCGTCTTCTTTCATTCTGGCTTCTTCTTTGCAAGAAGGTCTATTGCTGCCTTAATGCCCGCGATTTCTTCCTTGAAGTATTCGGCATTTCGCATCAAACGCTCTTGGATTTCGTAGAGTTTTCTTATTGCAGTACCCAAAGCGGCAGCCAGTCTTGTATTTTTCCATTTCTTTGCAATTGCGTATGCGCCTACGCCAAGAAGAGCTATTGGGGCAGCGAGGACACCTATACCAGCCACCATGCCTCCGCCAACAAGTGAGCCAGCAACAGCCAAGCCTGATGTAATACCGGCAGCAGATAGCCCTGTCACTCCCAATCCATATAAGGCAGCAAGTGAGCCAGCGGCGCCTACACCGGAACCAAGCGCAGTCGCCATTCCTTCGGTAAGGCCAGGATAATCGTTTTCGAGTTTATCAAGCACTTCTTTGACTTCGGAAGTAGCCTGCTCTTTCATAAATCCAATCTGTTCTTGGTCAATGGGTAGCATGGTAATCTCTCTTTAAATGTTGTCTAATTACCTCATAACCGGCCGGGTCGCGCTAGTGGATCAAAAAGCGGGCCGACTGTCAAGACCCTGAGCGCGCCAGCACGCTGCACCGTTAGCGGGGAAAAGGGGTTAAATCCCTTTTCCTTTCACCAAATAGCCCCAGCGTCCTCCCCCTCATCATCCGCTACCCTACTGATCACCCCAACACCGCCCGATGCATCCCACTCCACTCCCCATGCGCCTGGCTCTTGGCCCACCAGCGCATCCGAAACTCGCGGGTCTCGTGGCTGTTGCCGGCCGCGAGCAGGCGCTCATCCAGATAGGGCTTGACGGTGTCGATGGCGAGAAAGGTCCAGTCGCCGCCGTTGGTGCGGGTCTCGATCCAGACGCCGTTGTGGCCGTATTTCTTGAAGTCGATCCGCACCCGGGCCGGCGGTGCCCCGTTTGACCGTGACGGTCAGTTCGGGGACCGGATGCTCGGCGGTGCCCGAGGTGGTGATGATGCCCAGGTCATAGCCGATCGACTCGTTATAACGGTTACTGGCCGTGATGTGGGAAATAAGGTTGAACAGGCGTCGCTGGATGCCGGGCGGGGGCGCCGGCGGGGCGGCGGGAAAGTCCCTGAGTCTGGCAGGGGCGAGGCCTCGCTCCCGGTGCCGTTGACCATCAGCAACTTGTAGGGGCTGGGAAAAAAACTGTTGCTGCTCACGTCGCGACGCCTCCCGGCGCATCGTTGTGTGGTTCTTCGGGTACTCTTGGGGAAGTTCCCGGCGCCTCTTGCAAAACCGCGGCAATCGATATCCCTTTTTCTATGTGCGAAAAAGTAACGTGGGAATCCATCAAAGTCAAGGTCTATTTTTTCGGCGGCAGCCGACGCGAAGTCCTCGCCTTTTCAGGCGTTTGCAGGAGGGCGGTCAGAGAATCCGCGGAACTTTCAGTGATGAGGGAAAAACGTCCAATAGACTTGCTGGGATTTCTTGGAGAGACGGAAACTAAGATTTGGTGGACCTGAAAGGTTCTTGGGATGTCGGGCAACTGTCTAAGGCTTCAGGGCTTGCCGCGGTTCGCGGATAGTCTCATAGTAGTGGCATGAGTTCTGTAGTCGCCCTCTACGATGCCCTCGCCTCGGCCCCCGACGAGCGCACCCGCGCCAGGCTCATCGCCGAGGCCTTCGAGCGCCTGGAAGAGCGCTATCCGCACCTGCCGGACCTGGCTACCCAGGGTAATGTACGTGAAACGGAGTTGCGCCTGCAGAAGGAGATCGAGCAGGTACGCGCCGAGCTTCGATTGGACATCGAGCAGCTACGCGCCGAATTGCGGGCCACCGAGTTGCGGTTGCAAAAGGAGATCGAGCAAGTACGCGGCGATCTGCAGGCCACCGAATTGCGCCTGAAAAAGGAGATCGAGCAGGTGCGTGCCGAACTCAAACTCGACATCGAGCGAGTCCGCAGTGAGGTGGCGCACACCAAGATCGACCTGCTCAAGTGGATTGTCCCGCTGATGTTCGCCCAGGTCGGCGCCATCGCCGCATTGGTGAAACTCCTCTGAGCGCCCTCGATCATTATACCACCCGCATCTAAGGGTGATATCTGGCGCGGCCGGGGACCGCGAGTACGGGTTGCCGCGAGGGTGCGCGGTCGGAGGTATGATCAAGGCCGACACCGGCCTTGATCGTCGTTCCGGCCGCAACCGGCGATCGGTGCAGAGTGCGCCGCGCGCACCTTGCGCAGGGACGCAATGGCATTGCGGTGGTGCGGGTGCGCGCGGCGCACCCTACGGGCTCTCCGGCCGCAATGACGATCGAGGCCCCGGCGGCGATGCGGTGCCGTGGCGAACTCCGAAGCCGCGCGCGCGGCCCGTCGCGGCTGAAGCCGCTCCCACAGCGTCGCTACGCGACTTTCACGGCCATGCGGCGCTCGCTGATGAAGGGCGAGATGAAGCTGACCAGGACGATCAGCCCGGCATCGGCCATCAGCCGCGCCACCTCGGCCACGCGGCGGAGGTGGCTTTTCAAGTTCGATACAGGCTACTGCTCAGATAGGCCTCCCGTGCGCCATGCAACAGGACCCGAATGACCGCGGCGACCGGCAGTGCCAGTAATATTCCGACCAGGCCGAACAGATGGCCTCCGGCCAGCACCGCGAATAACACGGCCACCGGGTGCAGACCGATGCGGTTGCCGATCAGCTTGGGGGTCAGGAAGAAATCATTGATCAACTGGCCCACACCGAACAGGATCAGGACCGGGAACACACTCAGCACGCTATGGAATTCCATGATGGACACGGTGCCGGCGGTCACAATACCGGTAATCAGGCCGAGGTAAGGCACGAAGCTCACCAGTCCCGCCAGCATCCCGATGATCAACGGAAACTCCAGTCCGATCAGGGCCAGACCCACGGAATAGAAAATGCCCAGGGTGGCCATCACGATGAACTGCCCGCGCAGGAAAGCCCCGACGACCTTATCCGATTCCCGGGTCAGGTGGCTGACGTGGTCGACGATGGCGCGCGGCAGCAGGTCCCGGATGCTGGCCAGCAACACATGCCAGTCGCGCAACAGATAGAAGGTGAGGAGCGGGATCAGCACCAGATGGGCGAGCCAGGTGAAGATCACGGCCGAGGAGGACTCCAGCGACTCCACCAGCCGCAGCGTCACCGTGCTGATCTTGTCCGCATAGTCGGTCAGGCGCGTATGCAATAACTCGAGTTCGAATGTTGCTGGATCGAAACCGAAATGATCGTGAACCCAGGGGACGATGCTGGTCTGAAGCCATTGGATGTAGACCGGCAGGCGATGCATCAGGACCTTGAACTGGTGCGAAGAGATCGGCACCAGGATCAGCAGGAGCAGCACCAGCCCCAGGACGATCACTGCGAACACCACCATCACTGCCGTGGATCGGGCGATGCCTTTCGCTTCCAGCCGGTCGATCAGGGGATTTCCCAGATAGGCCAGCACGGCGGCGTACATGAAGGGCGCCAGTACCGGCGCCAGCAGGTAGAGCAGCCCGAGGAACAGGACGCTGAATATCAGCCAGAAACGGGTGTGGTAGTGTGGCATCATCGGGGCGGGTTTCCTGTCGGAGGATCATTAATCGCTATAGGCAGGGCCAAGGCTGAAGCCTTGGACTCCAGAAGACGGCCGCTTTCGGAACGATGATCAAGGCCCCTTTGCCCCTGCCACCGGCGGATGGTTCAGCCCGCCCGCAGGACGGCAATCTTGCCATCGGAGCAGGGATCGAGCAACACTCAGCCGCCCGTCATGTCCGCGGTGAACTGTTGATAGCGATTGCCGCCGCCGCGCTTGGCGTGATACATCGCGAGATCGGCATTGGCGATCAGCGCCGCGGCGTCGGCGCCATCGTAAGGATAGAGGCTGATGCCGATACTCAGCGTGACCTGGAGCCGATGGTCGCCGATGAGATGGGGCTCGGCCAGGGCCCTGAGCACTTTTTCGGCGGTGCGGACGGCGTCCGGCGCCGCCATGACCGCGGCCAGCAGCACCACGAATTCGTCGCCGCCCACGCGGCTGACGCTATCGGAGTGGCGCACGCACGCTTGCAGGCGCCCCGCCGCCGACTGCAGCAACTGGTCGCCCACCGGATGCCCGAGCGTATCGTTGATCTGTTTGAAGTGGTCCAGGTCCAGATACATCAGAGCGACCTTGGTGCCATGACGCTCCGCGAGCGTGATCGCCTGCGCCAGGCGGTCGGTCAGCAGCGTGCGGTTCGGCAGGCCCGTTAGGGGGTCGTGCATGGCCAGATAGGCCATCTGCGCCCTGGCCTGCTCGGCGACCTCGATCAGGGCCAGGGCCTTGACCGAGGCAACCACGAGGTGCTCGTTGGCATCGCGCAACTGCGCCGCGGCGTCCGCGGCCAACTCGGCTTTGGCCCGCGCCGCAATTTCGCGCAGATTGGCAACCTCTTCGCGCAACTCGGCGGCCTCTTGGCGACGGTCGGCAACCTCTTCGCGCAACTCGGCGGCCTCTTGGCGACGATCGGCAACCTCCTCGCGCAACTCGGCGGCCTCTTGGCGACGGTCGGCAACCTCCTCGCGCAGATTGGCCGCCTCCTGGCGCAGGTCGGCGCTCTCCTGGCGCTGGTCGGCCACCCCTTCGCGCAGGTCGGCCGTTTCCTGGCGCTGGTCGGCCACCCCTTCGCGCAGGTCGGCGCTCGCCTGGCGCCGGTCGGCCACCCCTTCGCGCAGGTCGGCGCTGTCCTGGCGCTGGTCGGCCACCCCTTCGCGCCGGTCGGCGCTCTCCTGACGCTGGTCGGCCACCCCTTCGCGCCGGTCGGCGCTGTCCTGGCGCTGGTCGGCCACCCCTTCGCGCCGGTCGGCGCTCTCCTGACGCTGGTCGGCCACGCCTTCGCGCCGGTCGGCCGTCTCCTGGCGCTGGTCGGCCACCCCTTCGCGCAGGTCGGCGCTCGCCTGGCGCTGGTCGGCCACCCCTTCGCGCAGGTCGGCACTCGCCTGGCGCCGGTCGGCTACCCCTTCGCGCAGGTCGGCCCGCTCCCGGCGCCGGTCGGCAGCCACGCTTTCCCGGTCGGCGACCCGCGCATTGCCAAGGGGCGCGGACTCAGGTTCGGCCAGCGGGGTGAGGTCCGCCGGGGGTGGACCCGGCGTACCCGGGTTGGCCGCCCGCGGGCACCCGGTCGCGCCCTGCGCCGGACCCCCGCCAGTCGTGTTGAGCGTCGTTGCCATCGCCGCGCCTCACCCGGCCGCCAGCGCGGCGGGCGCCCGCGTCGGACGCCCACCCAGGAGTCCCTCATACGCGCGCACCGGCGCCCCGATGAGGATGCCGTCTTCGGTGATCTCGAACTGCCGCAGGTCATTGCTGTGGGCGCTGCCGCGGACCTTGACGACCGCCATGACCCGCAGCAAGCGGCTGTCCAATTCGATATAGCGTTGCACGATGATGGCGTCCGTGAGGAAGGCCGAGCCGTAGGGGCTGAAGCGCAGATCGGTATAGCGGTCTTCAAGCTCGGAGGCATAATCCCCGACCAGGAAACTGGTGGCCTGCCAGCCGCTCAGCAGGACCCCGAGCTGATGGATGAACTGATGCAGGTCGGGCATACCCTGCGACCGTGCGCCTGCCAGGCGCAGGACCGAACGGAAGGAGTCGACCACAACCAGCGCCGGGACACAGGCCCGCAGTTCCCGGGTGATGCGCGCAAGCATCTGCGCGAAATTGCCGGCCAGGATTTCCTCGCTCAAGTCGACGAAGCGGATCGACACATCCAACTGATCGAGGTCGAAGAACGCGAACTGCTGCTGATAACGCAGCATCTTCACGGGCGGCTCACCGAGCACGGTGAAGTACAGCGCCGGGCGCTCTGCGGTGGCCAGGGCCAACATGATCTGCTGCACCAGGGTCGTCTTGCCGACGCCCGGCGGCCCCATGATGAGATTGAAGGAAAATTCCGGCAGGCCGCCGCCCAGGATCGCATCGAGCCCCGGGATGCCGGTGGCGAGTCGGCGGATGGACACCCTGTTGTTCAAGCTGTGTGCTCCTGGTCAGACGTCAGGGGTGCCCAGACCGGCGCCAACAACCGGGCGGTCAGGGCGTCTCCGATCAAGGTTGCCAACAATTCGGTGAAGGTCACCAGCAGGGCGCAGGCCGCCGCCAAGGCCGCGGCCGGTTTCTGTTTCGCCAGGCACGCCTGGAGGGTCGCCGACAGGCCGGCCTGGTCCGTGTGCGCCCCAGTCAGCCAGGGAAAGCCGGCGCTCGCCACCTGCAGTGCGCGGTCGAACAGTATCGCGACACCGCGCGCGCCGATCACCGGCGCGAGTCGCGCGGCCATCTGCTCCCAGATCGCGAGGGTGGCGGCGGTGATCGCGTTCGCATTGGGCGCGCTGCCGACGGCTGGTGTCAGGGCGGTACAAATCGCGCCGAGACACAGTTCGAGTTCAGGGTTTGACATCGCGATGGTCCGGGGAGCGCTGCACCGACTCCGAGACCCGGGGAGATAAGGAGCAATCACACACGATCAAGGGCACTTCCTCGGCGGTTGGACTGGCCCGCGGCGCGATCACGATCGGGCGGCACGGGCCCGGACCCTGGGCCGCGCACCGCGGGCAACCCGCGTGTCTCGCCGGGGCCTGCCGTGTCGACATAGGTGTCGCGTTATAGCGTAGGGCAGTATCCGCCAGGGATTGACCCTGAGTCTGTTCGCCAGGCAACAGAGCAAAGGGGTACGGGGACCTTGATCATCGTTGCGTCCACCACCCAGGCGTTCCACACTAAAGATCAGAGCGTTACCGGAACAGTCGCGCAGCGACGCTGTGGGAGCGGCTTCAGCCGCGACGCCGCCGCGCTCACGCAGCGGCACCCGCCGGTGAACGGGCGGCGCGCCCGCGCCGAACGCAAGCGGGAATTCCCGGTACAATCCCACGCGTTGGGTCCAGGCCGGTGCGGGAACTACGGCGGCGCAACCTCACCGGGCCTTAAAACCGCGCACGCGCGCGGGACGCCGGAGCTTCCCGCCCCCGGGTTGCCAAGCAGGACTTGGCAACCAGCACCACCGACTGAAGAAGGACGACCACCGTGTCTGCGATGACTGACCTGATTGCCCAGATCGATGACCCGCGCCTGCGCGAGCGCCTGACCCAGGAATGGGCGGCGGTGACCAAGGAGAAGAAGTTTGGGCTAGTCTTCGATCCGCACCTGCCAGAACTCCTGCCCCTGCCCAATGCCCGGCCGCGGCGCGGCGACCTGGTCACCCGGCGCGGCGGGTCGCTCACCGAGTTGTGGCGGGTGCGGCGGCTGGCCGCCGGCGTCGCCACCTGCGTGAAGCCGGACGGCGCCGCCGCCGGGGATGCCTGGCACTTCCCCGAGGATGACCTGATCGTGGTGCGCCAGTTCGGCGAGCCGATCTTTCCCGCCCTGGTGCCGATGGACAGTGTCCACAATGGCCCCGCGGACGCCCCCTGGCACGTCTTGATCGAAGCGGACAACTTCCATGCCTTGCAGGCGTTGCATTATCTGTATGCGGGACAGGTGGATTGCATCTATATCGATCCGCCTTACAACACCGGCGCCCGTGACTGGAAGTACAATAACGACTACGTCGATGGGAACGATAGCTGGCGGCATTCCAAGTGGTTGGCCTTCATGGAGCGGCGCTTACAGTTGGCGAAGCGTTTATTGAAGGTAGATACCGGCGTACTTATCGTCACTATCGACGAGCATGAGGTGCATCACTTGGGGATGCTACTGGAGTCCATTTTCCCTTCTTTTGTTCGCCAAATGGCAACCATCGTCATTAATCAAAAAGGCGTATCTCAGGGGCGGTTGGCAAGAACGGAGGAATACGCATTCTTCGTCTTTATGCCCGATGCTTTTCTGAAGACACATCATGATGACCTGTTATCGCCTGATCGGTCATCCGAAAAGAGATTCCTGGTTCCTCGATGGGAGTGGCTACTAAGAGGCGGGAGTAACTCCCGGCGCGCGGATCGGCCCCTCTTATTCTACCCGATCTACGTCGATCCGAAACGAAAATCGATTATTGGAGTCGGCGATCCTTTGCCGCTTGCGGAATCTCCAGACCTGGATTCATTATCCAACGGAACAGTCGCCTGGCCGATACGAGGAGATGGGTCTTTTGGAAATTGGCAAGTGGGTCCACCGAGTTTTCGCGAACTTGTAGCATCAGGCTTTACCAGATTAGGAGGATTCGACAAAAGACGCAACACCTGGACCGTGCAGTATCTCAATCGAGGCACAAGAAACAGAATTGAAACCGGGGAAATCCAGATCATTGGAAAAGACCCGGTTTCCGGCTCGGTTGAGATCGAGTATGCTAACGTCAGTGCGCGACTGCGTAACATTAAAACCGTCTGGCATCGGGGGCTCCATGACTCGGGAATATACGGATCAACCGTGTTACGAGCCGTACTCCCCGAGGGTACTCGCTTTCCGTTTCCAAAATCGATCTACGCGACCCGCGACGCGGTCGCCGCAGTGGTGCGTGATCGCCCTGATGCGCTGGTTGTTGATTTCTTTGCCGGCAGTGGCACAACGCTCAATGCACTCAATTTGCTTAACGCAGAAGATAACGGTAAGCGCCAGTGTATCCTTGTGACCAACAATGAATTGGCAGGCGAGGACTCAGAGCCGCTTCAAGCACGAGGCCTTCAGCCCGGCGATGACGATTGGGAAGCCGAGGGCATCTGCCGCTCCGTCACCTGGCCCCGCTCCAAATTCACCATCCTGGGTCGCCGCGACGACGGCACCCCGCTCCCGGGCGACTATCTGACCGGCAAGCAGGTGGAGCGGGAGAAAGCAAGGCGTTTCCTCCAGGTCGGATTCATCGATCCTGCCGTGCTGGACGCCCCGGCGAAAAAGAGGCAGTTGGTCGCGATGCTCGAGGGGCTCCCCCAGAACCTGGTCACGGACAACTGTCCCTTTATCGTATCCCCGGAGCACAAGGCAACGGTGCTGTTCGATGATGCCGCCGCGGACGACTGGTGCGGGGCACTGGAGGGCCAGGACCAGATCACCGATGTCTATATCGTCACGCCCTTCAAGAAACGCTTTGATGTGCTCAAGGCGGAGGTCAACGCGGTCCTGGGTCCGCTGCTGGTCAGTGAGGAGGAGCGGCGCCCGCTGGCGGCCGGATTCCCCGCCAACCTCGCCTACTTCAAGCTCGACTTTCTGGACCAGGACCGGGTGGCCTTGAGGCGCGCCTTTCGGGAGATTCTGCCACTCCTGTGGCTCAAGGCCGGCGCCATCGGGGCGCGGCCCGAGTTGCCCCGCGGCGCCGCTGAGCCGGCCCTGTTCGTGCCGACGGGCAATCCATTCGCGGTGCTGCTCGACGAGGGACGCCTCGCGGACCTGATCGCCGCCCTGGACGGTCGGACGGATCTGCGCCTGGTATTCATCGTGACCGATGGCCCGGATGCCTTCAAGGAACTGGCCGGGGAGGTCGAGGATGCCCTGGGCCCGCGCAACCCGGGCCTACAAGTGATTCAGTTGTATCGGGACTATCTGGAAAATTTCCTGATCAACCGGGAGTCGGGCGGCGCCCAGTCAGGGGGCCGGCCATGAGGGTCAAGCTCTTCGACTTTCAGGAGGAGGCGCTCGCGACCCTGCGCAAGCGGGTGTTGGCCGCGCGGGCCTTCGCGTCCAGCGCCGAGCCCCAGGCCATCGCCTTCTCTGCCCCCACCGGGAGCGGCAAGACCATCATCATGGCCGCCCTGTTCGAGGACATCCTGTTCGGTGAGATCGGCTTCCCGGCCCAGCCGGACGCCGTGATCCTGTGGGTCTCCGACATGCCGGAGCTCAATGAACAGACGCGGCTCAAGATCGAGGGCAAATCGGACCGTATCCGCACCGGACGCCTGGTAACCATCGATTCCTCATTCGACGCGGAACGGCTGGCCGGCGGCCACGTCTATTTCATCAACACCCAGAAGCTCGGGCACGATAAGTTGCTCACCCGCCAGGGCGACGGCCGTACCTGGCCGATCTGGGCGACACTGACCAACACGGCACGGGAGCAACCCAAGGGCTTCTATGTCGTGATCGACGAGGCGCACCGGGGGATGACCGTGGGCAAGTTCGCCCGCGAGGCGCGGACCCTGATGCAGCGCTTCCTGCTCGGTCACCGGGACTCAGGATTGATCCGGATGCCGCTGGTCATTGGCGTCTCGGCGACACCCAAGCGGTTCATGGACCTGCTGGACCAGGACCGGCAGACGACGGTCCACAAGGCCGAGGTGCGCGGCGATGAGGTCCGCGAATCCGGGCTGCTCAAGGACCGGATTCTGATCCACCACCCGGAATCGGCAAGCACGGCGGAGATGTCCCTGCTGGCGGAGGCGGCACGCCGCTGGGCTGGGATGGAATCACGTTGGCAGACCTATTGTAAACAAGAAGACGAACAGCCGGTATGGCCCATCCTGGTGGTGCAGGTGGAGAACGGCAATGCGCGGGAACTGACCCGCACCAATCTGCGCGATACCCTGGATACGATTGAGGCCGCCATCGGGCGCCGGCTGCATGAGGGCGAGATTGCGCACGCCATGCACGACACCCCGGACCTGGATGTGGGCGGCCGACGGGTGCGGCGGGTGGACGCCTCGCGCATTGAAGAGGACAAGGCCATCGGCGTCGTACTCTTCAAGACCAGCCTGTCCACCGGTTGGGACTGCCCGCGGGCGGAGGTGATGATGTCCTTCCGCGCCGCCCAGGACCACACCTATATCGCCCAGTTACTCGGGCGCATGGTGCGTACGCCCTTGGCGCGGCGCATCGTGCGGGATGCGGCACTGAACGATGTGCACCTGTTCGTGCCCTATTTCGACGAGACGGCGGTTCAAGCGGTGGTCGAGGACCTGCGCAATGTGGAGGACGTGCCGCCGTCCAAGACCGGATCCGCGCGGGAATTGGTCGTGCTCAACCGCCGCCCGGGTCTGGAGCCGGTGTTCGAGGCACTGGGAAAGCTCGTCACCTATCGGGTCAATGCGGCGCGCGCGCAGAGCCATCTGCGCCGCTATCTGGGGCTGGCGCGGGGGCTGACCATGGACCGCATCGACGCGGACGCCTGGGACCTGGCCAAGTCCGAGATCGTCGGCGCGATGGCAGGGGAGTTGGCGGGACTCAAGGCGTCCGGCACCTTTGCGCAGGCGCAAGGGCCCATCACACGGGTGGGGATCGCAACGATGGAGGTCCAGCACGGTACCGATGTGTCGGCGCCCGGCCGCGACTACGAGATCGAAGCCTCGCCAATGGACATCGACCGCCAGTTCGAGGAAGCTGGCCGGGTGTTGAGCAACGGGCTGCATCAGCTCTATTGGCGGACCCATGCGGACCGGGATGCGCTGGAGGCAAAGGTAGAGGTCATTGTGCTGGCGGGCGATACAGGCGCGATGAAGCGCCTGGAGGGACGCGCCGAGGCATCATTCGATCGCCTCTTCGACCGGACGAAGGGCGCGGTCGGAAAGCTTGCAGAGCGGCGGCGCCAGCACTACCAGCGGTTGCGGCAGGCCACGGCGAAGCCCGCGCAGATGCCCTGGGAGCTGCCGGACAGCATCGACTTCCGGCGGACCGCCGACGCGCCTTCCTTTCAACAGCACCTGTACCTGGAAGATGATGGCAAGTTCCGGGCAAACCTGGGCACCTGGGAGGCGGGGGTGCTCAACGAAGAACTTGCAAACGCAGATCTCGTCGGCTGGCTGCGCAATCAGGATCGCACGCCTTGGTCCCTGGAGATCCCCTATGACAGCGGGGGGGCCGTGCGCCCGATGTTCCCGGACCTGATCATCGTGCGGCGGGCCACAGTCGGCGAGGGGTTTCACTTCGATATCCTGGAGCCTCATGACCCCAGCCTCGGGGATAACGTGGAGAAGGCCGTTGGCCTGGCGCGCTTCGCTGAGCGGCACGGCCATCTCTTCGGCCGCATCCAGTTGATCCGCCGCCGGCATTCGCCGGCGGGCGGGGATGCGTATTTCCGGCTGGAGATCAACCGGACGGCGGTGCAGAAGAAACTCCTGCCACTGACGACGAATCCGCAGCTCGATGCCCTGTTCGAGGCGGAGGCCGCAAGTGTCGGTGCAGATCAGTGAGTGACTGGTGTCGCACAGAGACGGTTAGAATCACAAACCCGTGGCCGGAATTATGATCAAGGCCCTACAGACGGGCACCACTGGCAATCCGATTGCGCATTCATTTGCGGACCGGGATCACCATCACACCGCCAACCCCTTCCCTTGCAATTCCTTGATTTTATCCCGCACCGCCGCCGCCTTCTCGAACTCCAGGTCCTTGGCGTAGCCGTACATCTCCTTTTCCAGGGCCTTGATCTTTTTCGCCATCTGGATCGGGGTGAGGTTGGCGTATTCGGCAATCTCCTCGGCCACCCGGGCGTAGGCGCGGGCGGAGCGGGGGGCGCCAGGGGTGGAGCTTTCCAGGATGTCGGCGACGGATTTGCGGATGCTCTGGGGGGTGATGTCGTGGGCCAGATTGAAGGCGGTCTGTTTGGTGCGGCGCCGCTCGGTCTCGCCCATGGCGCGTTCCATGGAGCCGGTGATGCGGTCGGCATAGAGAATCGCCTTGCCGTTGATGTTGCGGGCGGCGCGGCCGATGGTCTGGATCAATGACCCCTCGGAGCGCAGGAAGCCTTCCTTGTCGGCGTCCAGGATAGCGACGAGTGAGACCTCGGGCATGTCCAGGCCCTCGCGCAGGAGGTTGATGCCGACCAGCACGTCGAACTCGCCCAGGCGCAGGTCGCGGATGATCTCCACCCGCTCCACCGTGTCGATATCCGAATGCAGATAGCGGACCTTGACCCCGTGTTCATTCAGATACTCGGTCAGGTCCTCCGCCATGCGCTTGGTGAGTGTGGTCACCAGCACGCGTTCGTGGACGGCGGCCCGCAGGGTGATCTCGGAGAGCAGGTCGTCGACCTGGGACAGCGCCGGGCGGACCTCCAGGTCGGGGTCCACCAGACCGGTGGGGCGGACCACCTGCTCCACCACGGCCCCGCCGGAGTGGTCGAGTTCATACTGACGCGGGGTGGCGGAGACATAGATGGTCTGGGGTTGGCGCGCCTGGAACTCCTCGAAGCGCATGGGGCGGTTGTCGAGTGCCGAGGGGAGCCGGAAGCCGTAGTCGACCAGGTTCTCCTTGCGCGAGCGGTCGCCCCGGTACATGCCGCCGAGTTGGGGGACCGTGACATGACTCTCGTCGATGACCACGATGGCGTTGGCCGGCAGATAGTCATAGAGGGTGGGCGGCGGCTCACCGGGACCGCGCCCGGAGAGGTAGCGGCTGTAGTTCTCGATCCCGGAGCAATAGCCGACCTCCATCATCATCTCCATGTCGAAGATGGTCCGCTGCTCCAGGCGCTGCGCCTCGACCAGCTTGTTGTTGTCGCGCAGCCAGGTGAGGCGGTCCTTCAACTCCACTTTGATCTCGTCAACCGCATTGAGGATGGTCTCGCGCGGCGTGGCGTAATGAGTTTTGGGAAAGACGGTGTAGCGTGGTACTTTACGCAGGACCTCGCCGGTCAGCGGGTCGAAGACGGACAGGGCCTCGATCTCGTCATCGAAGAGTTCGATGCGTACCGCCTCCTCGTCGGACTCCGCCGGGTGGATGTCGATCACGTCCCCGCGCACCCGGTAGCTGCCGCGGACCAGTTCGATCTCATTGCGGCGGTATTGCAGGTCCGCAAGGCGCCGCAGCAGGGCACGCTGATCGATCACATCGCCGCGGCTCAGGTGCAGTACCATCCGCAGATAGGCATCCGGGTCACCCAGGCCATAGATGCTGGAGACGCTCGCCACGATGATGACGTCCGGGCGCTCCAGCAGGGCCTTGGTGGCCGACAGGCGCATTTGCTCGATGTGCTCGTTGATCGATGAGTCCTTCTCGATATAGGTGTCGGACGCCGGGATATAGGCCTCCGGCTGGTAATAGTCGTAATAGGAGACGAAGTATTCCACCGCGTTGTGCGGGAAGAAGTCCCGCATCTCGCCATAGAGCTGGGCGGCGAGCGTCTTGTTCGGCGCCAGGATCAGGGCCGGGCGCTGGACCTGGGCAATCACATTGGCGATGGTGAAGGTCTTGCCGGAGCCGGTGACGCCGAGCAGGGTCTGGGCCGCCTCCCCATCGTTGAGGCCCTCGACCAGGCGGCGGATGGCGTCGGGCTGGTCACCGGCGGGGGCGAACTGGGCGACCAGTTGGAAGGGTTTGGACATCGGGGGACCTCGGGTTGCCGGGGTGGGGTTGGGGCGCTTGACCTACGAGATGGCTCCGTCAAGACAGCGCGTCAACACAAGCAGCCCAAGCCTGGGGGTGCTTCGCACGCAGTTCCGGGAATGGACTCGTGTTCTGGCCGGTACCGGTGATATACCAACCGAGCAGCCCGTGATCGTCAGCCTCCCTGAATGCTTCGCAGAGTGCATCGGTATCCACCGTGTCCTGTTGCACGGCAGCCGCCACCTAGGGTGTTCAATCTGCCTGGTTTCTCGCTTGTTCCGCTCACGCAGTTTTAGTCCGTTTCGATCGAGCCATATTTGTCTTTAAAAACATGATTTTGCTGCGTGCTGCTGGGCATTACCCCGTCACAGTCTCGCGGGATCAAAAGTGCGTGAAAACGAGACAGATTGAACACCCTAGCCGCCACCTCGGCCAGGATGCGCCGATGGGTCTTGCGGTAACCCGCCTCCAGGGCCTCCCGGCGGTCGAGTTGAAGCAGTTCTACGGTCTTGGCGCCGCGCAGCGACGGGGCATTGGTGGCGAGGTCAAAACGGGCCACGAAGTTGTAAGTGTCCGGATTGAAGTCCAGATAATCCCAGGGATTCACCGAGGAGGGATCAACCAGCAAAGGCAATCCGGTTAGGTCCAATGGAAAACGCTCACCCTTGAAGCGCCCGCATTCGGTGCAGCACAAGAGCATATTGGCCCAGCGGAACAGTCGCTCCGGGTAAGGTGTCTTCGGCCAGAAATGCTCGATGTCGGTGCCGTGGGAATCCCCACAGTACATGCAGCGCTCGCGCTCCCCGGCCATCTCTTTGAGCGCTTTGAGCACGGTTACCAATGGTTTAGTCTTCCGAGCACCGTCCCATGTGCTCTGGACCTTCAAGGTTCCGCTCGCCCGCTTCTTGTCTGCCGCCTGTTGGCGTCGATTAAGCGCGGCCTGCGTTGGCGCCGGAAGGGGGCTACGGGTGACGCGGCGCATGCTTCAGGGTTCCTCGTCCGCGAAGAATTCCAGCGTTCTCTCCTTGGCCTGCTCAATCTTGGTGAGCTTTGCCCCGGCCCGCTGCTTTGCTTGCAGTCCGGCCAACTCGGCTCGCCCCTCGACGGCGCGGGGCGAGCGCGTGTTTTGCAGGCCGAAGGCCGCCGTGAGCAAAATGGTGTCCGGTCGCGAGGCGATGACCCGTTGCCACTCCTTTTGCGTCAATCGTCTAGGGGCCAAGCCGCTCCCCGGCTCGGGCAGCACGAAGAGCCCCTTGGGATCGGCCGCCTGGCAGATAATGGGACTGTGTGTGGTGACCAGGAACTGGATGTTTGGGAAGTGGCGCTTAAGCCAGAAACCAAGCTCCCGCTGCCATTCCGGATGGAGATGGGCATCGACCTCGTCGATTAATACGACCCCGCTGCGCTTGATGCGGAGCTTGCCATCCACCCGCTCGGTCAGGTCCTCAATTCCGTAGGTGTTGATCAGGTGACGAAGGATGTCCGTGAGCAGGGCCAGGGCCGCGCGATAGCCGTCACTCATCTCTTCCCAGGAGAGTTGAACCCCATTTCGATCCTTGAGCCAGAGGCCGTCGGAGTCGACACGATCGACGGTGATCTGGTTCGGCATTAGTTCATCGCGCAGAATCTCCAACAGCAGTTTGAGTTGGTCGCGCTCAGGCGCCTTTTTCTCTAGTGTCTTATGGTTGAGGTTACGCAACCATTGATCCACCTCGGCCAGAGATGCGGCCTCTTGGAACATGGTGACGAAGCGCTCGGTTGATGGGGCTACCATTTGGCGAGCCGCCTCGGAAGATGCGCCGAACACCCGGCGGAATGGGCCATAGCCGCAGGAGAACCAACCCTTGGCGTCATTGGCCCAAATGGAGCGATCAGGGGTGGAGTAGTTCTTCTGCTTCTGCTTTTCAGCGGGAATGCCTGACTGGAGCGTGGTCTCTCGACCACCGCTAGTTAGGATCAGCTTCGCCGGAAAGCTCTCGGAGCGCGATGGTGGTCGACCACCCGTCGCCAGCAAATCATCCTCCGGGCGCCTGACGATTTCCAACTGGATGGATGCCTCATCACTGGCATTCGCGCGAATCCAGCCCCGAAAGCTCGGCTGTAAGGCTCGGGCAATGTCCTTTCCGGCCAGTCCGATGGCCATCGCCTTCAACAGCGTACTCTTGCCGGAACCGTTGTCGCCGGTGAATACCGTCCACCCCGCATAGCTCCCGTCCGGCCGGGCAAAATCGAACTCGAGATCGGCGAAGCCGCGGATGTTCTTGAGGATCACTCTTCCGATATACATGCGCCCCCCGCTTGCCTCTGATGGTGAATCGATCCTATCCGGCTCATCGCATCGAAACCGCTCCGGGGCTTTGCCGGCCTACGACAGCACCGGCCGGCGGCCAGGGCCCGGAGGCTGTGCAGTTACGGATCGTTCGAGATGCGAATCGACGCGTTCGACTCCCTGGATTATCCGTGGCCGGACCCATCCTGTCGAACTGGGGGCCAAGGCTTCCTCGATCTCCTGCCGGGTGAGTCGGCGGACTCCAACATCTCCTGCCGAAGAACCCCGGCGTTCTTCGCACTTCGGAGCGACCTCGGCAGTTCCCGGCGTCAGACGCCGGACAGGGCGTCCCCCAACGACCGCCACCCGACCACCCGCACCCCGCTACGCTCATAGCTGTCCTCGCCGCCATGGACCAGCCAGGGCATCAGACCCACGTCACCCGGGATGCGGCCGGCCTTCTGGGCGGCGCGGATGTAGTCGGCAGTGACGGTGCGGCCGGACTTGATCTCGACAGGTTGCAGGCCGGTGCCGTTCTCGAGCAGCAGGTCGGCCTCCAGGCCGTTGTTGTCGCGCCAGAAATAGAAGTCCGGCGGGACCCCGGCGTTGCGCCTGTGCTTGAGGACCTCGGACACGATCAGGGTCTCGAACAGTGCACCGCGCAACGGGTGCAGGGCGCAGAGTCTCAGGAAGCGCTGGAAGGCGCTCAGGTCCTGGATGTTGACGAGCTGTCGCACGTCGCGCTCCAGGTAGGTCGCCACGTAGGCGGCGAGCCAGTCGCCAGGGGGGATGCCGTGGGCGTGGATGGCGGGATAGCCCCCGGTGAGCAGTAATTGGTCGAGCTCCGGGCGCGGCAAGGGGGGCGCGGACAGTTCGGCGATGCTAAGCGGCAGCAGGTGGGCGATGCCCACGCGCCCGGCCAGCGACTGGGTGATACCGGCCAGCAGACCGAATTGCTGAGAGCCGGTGAGGACGAAGCGGCCGGGCACCCGGACCTCGTCGACCATCCCTTGGAGCCAGGAGAAGAGGTCCGGCCAGCGCTGGGCCTCGTCGAAGACCGCGCCTTGGGCAAAACGCGCCAGAAAGCCCCTTGGTATGCTAGCCTAGGTCCAAGCATTCGACTCGGCGGGCCCAGCCAGCCCACCGCAGGGCAGCTCAGACCCTTCGCAGGTCGGGGTTCCGGCTATTATTCTAATAATTTTTCGTCACCAGCCCCGGTTGTCTGCATGACCGTCGGGTGGTCGGGCGCGCACTGTATCGATCATCCAGACCAGCGTCCGTCACCGTGAGCGGCCGGCAGGCCGACTTGCCGAATAATCTTGAGGGGAACCGATGGCTCAACGAACCGCACCTTGGCGCTTGCTGGGCGCCCTCGCCCTGCTCCTGCTCCCCCTGCTCGCGGCACCTGTCCGCGCGGTCGTGGCGCCGCCCGACCCCGAACTGGTCCCCGGCGCCCTGGCCTACACCTGGTACCAGGGCCAGTGGAACCGACTGCCGGACCTCAGCCTGGAGTCCCCGTCCGGCTACGGGATCGCCCCCGGGGTCAGCCTGGACCCGATCCCGGCGACCGAGGACTTCGCGGTGCGCTTCACCGGCTATCTCAGCATCCATGCGGCGGGCGAGTATCGGTTCTCGACCACTTCCGACGACGGCAGCGCACTCTATATCGATGACCAGCGCGTCGTGAACAACGACGGGCTGCACGGGCTCCAGACCAAGACCGGGCGGGTGACCCTGGCGCCCGGGACCCATCGACTCCGGGTGGAGTTCTTCCAGCGCGGCGGGGGTCAGGGGCTCAGCGTCACCTACCGGACCCCGGCGGGGGTGACGGCGCCGCTGCCGACGGCGGACCTGGCCTATGACCCGACGGTGTTCCCCGCACCCCGGGAGGCGGAGCAACCGATCGGCGCCCGCTATGCCGGGCTCGCCTACGCCTACCACGAGGGCGACTGGTCGGCCCTGCCCGCCTTCGACGCCCTGACCCCGCGCCTGGAGGGGGCGTCCGCCGGGTTCGACCTCGCGGAGCGGCTGCGCGACGACCGCTACGGGATGCGCTTCCAGGGCTTCATCGAGGTCCCGCGGGACGGTCTCTACACCTTCTATACCGCCTCCGACGACGGCAGCGCCCTGTACATCGGCGATCAGCGGGTGGTGAACAACGACGGGCTCCACCCCCTGCGCGAGCGCGCCGGGGTGATCGACCTGAACGCCGGGCTGCACCGGATCACGGTCGATTATTTCGAGAAGTCAGGGGAGGACAGCCTGGCGGTCGAGTGGTCCGGCCCGGAATTGGCCAAGACGCCGATTGCCCCGACCGACCTGTTCTACACCCTGGACCTGCTGCCGCCCCTGAAGCCCGCCGAGGTCCCGACCGGACCCCTGCTGCCGCGGCTCGCCTACCGCTATTTCGAGGGCGAGTGGAGCGGCCTGCCGGACTTCACCGCGCTCGTGCCCAAGGCCGCGGGGACGGCCGACGGGCTGGATCTGCGCCCGGCCCTGCGCGCCGACCGCTTCGGGATGCGCTACCAGGGCTATATCCGGGTCCCGGCGGACGGGGTCTATCGCTTCACCCTGGAGTCCGACAACGCGAGCCGGCTCGCGATCGGCGGGACCGCGCTGGTGGAGAACACCGGGGCCTGGAACGCCAAGAAGGGCACGGGCGGTATCGCGCTGGCGGCCGGCGTCCATGCCATCACGGTCGATTACAAGCACCAGTGGGGCACACCCCAGTTGTCCCTGTCCTATCGGACTCCGGACGGCGGCACCGGCGCCCTGCCGCTCACCGACCTGATGCACACGGCCGACCAGCTCCCGGCGCTCCAGGCCGCGGTCAGCGTGCCGGAGCCGCTCCCCGGGATCGCCTACGCCTGGTATGAGGGCAGTTTCAACGGCTTTCCGGCCTTCGACACCCTGAGCGCCCGGGCGCACGGGACGGCCGCCGCCATCGACCTCACCCAAACCCGGCGCGACTCCAAGTTTGCGCTGCGCTTCCAGGGCTGGCTGCAGGTCGGAGCGGACGGCTTCTACCGCGTCCATCTGCGCACCGGCGGCGGCACCCGGGTCTGGATCGGCGACACCCTGGTGGCCGAGAACCCCGGCCGCTCCTGGCAGACGGTCGTCGGCTCCGTGGGGCTCGCGGCCGGGCTGCACCCGCTGCGGGTGGAGTATTACCAGGGCTGGGGCGAGCAGCCCTTCGAGCTGACCCTGGAGACCCCCACCGGTGAGCGCGCCCCGCTCGGGGCGGCGGACCTGCGCCACACGGCCGCGCAACTGCCGCCCCTGGCGGCGGCCCTGACGCCCCCGGCGGCGGCCCGCCCGGGCCTCGCCTATCGCTATTTCGAGGGCGCCTGGAAGGTCCTGCCGGACTTCACCGCCCTGCCCCCGGCCGGACTGGGGGTGGTCCCCGGGTTCAGCCTGGAGCGGGCGGCGGTCCCGGACAACTACGGCTTCAGCTTCACGGGCCTGGTCCAGATCCCCGCGGACGGCTTCTACGACTTCTACACCAACTCGGACGACGGCAGCCGCCTGTGGATCGACGACACCCTGGTGGTCGACAACGACGGCCTGCACAGCGCCCAGGACGCACTCGGCAACCGCGGGCTCGCCGCCGGCTGGCACCGCATCCGGGTGGACTATTTCGAGCGCTGGAGCGACGACCACCTGGCGGTGACCTGGCGCGCCCCGGGCGGGGCCCGGGTGCCGCTCCCGGCGGACGCACTGGTCTATGACCCCGCCACCCTGCCGACGCTGAAAGCCGCCGACGCGGCCCGCGACGCGCTGCTGCCCGGCATCCAGTACGCCTATTACGAGTGGACCAAGGGCAAGGGCGACTGGCAGGCGCTCCCGAACCTGGCCGCCCTGACACCCACCGCGACCGGGACCCAGGACGGCTTCAGCCTGGCGCCGCGGCGGCGTAACAACCGCTATGCCTTCCGCTTCACCGGCTATATCGACATCCCCGAATACGGCTATTACAGCTTCTACACGACCTCCGACGACGGCAGCCGACTCTGGATCGGCGATCAACTGGTGGTCGATAACGACGGACTGCACGGCGCCCGCGAGCGCTCCGGGCGGATCGGGCTGGAGCGCGGGCGTCATGCCATCACCGTCACCTTCTTCGAGTGGGAGGGCGAGGACTCGCTCACCGTCGCCTACGCCGGCCCGCGCTTCGGCAAGGCCACGGTGGACCCGGCGGTGCTGTTCCGGCTCGACCCGGCCCGCAACGGCGACCCCGGGGACCCGGGCGCGCCTGAGGGTCCCACCGACCCGACGCTCAACCACCCGCCCACCCCGGGCCTGGACCAGGCCGCGACCGGCATCGGCGCCGGCCAGGGCCTCACACTCGACCCCCTGGCGAACGACAGCGACCCGGACGGGGACATCCCCCAGCTCATCGGCGCCGATGCGTCCGGGGCCGCGGGCGCGGCCTATGTGGACCGGCAGCGTGGCCGGCTCGTCTATTACCCGCCGCTCGGCTTCGTGGGTGAAGACCGGATCGCCTACCGCCTCAGCGACCGCCGCGGCGGTCTCGCCCAGGGTGAGGTCCAGGTCCAGGTCGGCGCCACCGGACCGGCGCCCCGGATCGAGCCCGCGGCGGCCGCGCGCCTGCTCACCCAGGCGAGCTTCGGCCCCACCAAGGCCGAACTCGCGCAGGTGATGCAGCAGGGTCCGGCGGCCTGGGTCGACGCCCAACTGGCCCTGACGCCGAGCCTGCACACGGCCGTCTTGGGGGCGGTGCGCGGCACCGGCACGGCGCCGTCCAACCGCGAACTGCGGGTCCGCGCCTGGCTCGACCGGGCGGTCAAGGCCCCGGACCAGTTGCGCCAGCGCGTCGCCTTCGCCCTGTCCGAGATCCTGGTGGTCTCGGACACCGGCACCGCGCTCGCGACCCAGGACGGCGCCTTAGGCGCCCTGGACTATTACGACCTGCTGGTGCGCGGCGCCTTCGGCAGCTACCGCCAACTGCTGGGCGAGGTGACCCTGCACCCCGCCATGGGGCTCTATCTCAACATGGCCGGCAACCGCAAGGCCGACCCCCTGCTGGGCACAGTGCCGGACGAGAACTTTGCCCGCGAGGTCCTGCAGCTCTTCTCGCTCGGCCTGTGGCAACTGGCACCGGACGGCAGCCGGCTGCTGGACGCCGCCGGTCAACCGCGCCCCAGCTACACCCAGGCCGAGGTCATGGAATTCGCCCGGGTCTTCACCGGCTGGGACTTCGCCGCCGCGACCGGGGTCGACCGCTACCGGCTGCCCCTGGTGCTGGACCCGAGCCAGCACGAGGACGCGGCCAAGCGCCTGTTGAACGGCGTGGAACTGCCGGCCGGCCAGGGCGGTGCGACGGACCTGGACCAGGCGCTCGACAACATCGCGGCGCACCCGAACCTGCCGCCCTTCATCGCCCGCCAATTGATCCAGCGGCTGGTGACCAGCAACCCGAGCCCCGCCTATGTCGGCCGGGCGGCGGCGGCCTTCAGCGCGAGCGATCTCAACCTGGGCCAACTGGTCCGGGCCATCCTGCTCGACCCGGAGGCGCGCACCGCCAGCCCGGACCCGCTCGCGGCGCCGGAGCCACTTGAAGCGGCGGCGGACCCGACCCTGGCCCCGGCCCTGGCCCCAACGGGCCCGGCCTACGGCAAGGTCCGCGAGCCCCTGTTGCAGCTCACCGCCCTGTGGCGCGCCCTGGGGGTGGACCCGGCGGCGATCCGGCTGCGGCTCGACCAGCTCGCGCCCCTGGGCCAGACCCCACTGTCGGCACCCTCGGTCTTCAACTTCTTCAAGCCGGACTATCAGAGTCCCGGCGAAATCTCCGAACTCGGCCTCTACTCGCCGGAACTGGAGCTGATCAATGAGAAGCAGGTGGTCAACTCGGCCCGGGTGATCGACGACTGGACCCTGGGCGGGGCCCAGGCCTATGACCTCAACATGGAACTGGCCTTCGCCGCCACCGGCGGGGCCAAGGCGGTGGAGCACCTGGGCCTGCTCCTGCTGGCCGGGGCCCCGAGCGAGGGGCTGCGCCAGACCCTGCTGGAAGAGGTCTTCGACCAGCAGGCGACGGCCGGCAGCGACGCGGACCGGATCACCCGGATGCTCGCCGCCGCCTACCTGATCCTCACCTCGCCCGAATTCCAGACCCAAAGGTAGCGCCATGACCACTGTGAATCGACTCTCACGCCGACGCTTCCTGCGGCAATTAGGTGCGATGGGGGCGGTAGGCGGCCTGGGCTCCGCCGCCGGGGCGCTCGGCCTCTTGGACCTGAGCCGCCTGGCCGCCGCCGCGGAGCCCCCGGGCGGCTACCAGGCCATGGTCTGCATCTTCCTGTTCGGGGGCAACGACTCCTACAACTGCGTCATCCCGAGCGACGCGGCCGGCTACGACACCTATGCCCTGGCCCGCCGCGGGCTCGCCGTACCCCAGGCGGCGCTGCTGCCCCTGACGGACCCGGCCCACGCGGACCCGCTCGGGCGCAGCTTCGGGCTCAACCCCGCCATGGCGGCGCTGCACGGCGTCTTCGAGACCGAGCGCCGGCTCGCGGTCACGCTCAACGTCGGCCCCCTGCTCTACCCACTCACCAAGGCCCAGTACCGCAACGGCTCGGTCCCCCACCCGCCGGGCCTGGAGTCGCACTCCGACCAGCAGTTCCAGACCCAGAGCGCCGGCATCCTCACCCAGGACGCGGGCTACACCGGCTGGCACGGGCGGGTGGCGGACGTGCTCACCGGCGCCGACGGGGCCCTGTCGAACTTCACCAACATCTCGCTCGCCGGGGACAACGCCCTCCAGGTCGGGCAGACGGTGCTGCCCTACGCCATGGACCACGGCGGCACCCTGGACCTGCCGCTCAGCCGGCACGTCGGCAGCGCCATGCAGGAGCGGCTGCGCAGCGGGGTCGAGCGGCTCCTCTATGCCTCCCCGCACGTCCTCGCCACCGCCTATGGGCAAATCAAGGAGCGCGCCCTGGCGGGCAATGCCGTGCTCGCCCAGGCCCTGGCCGATACCACCCCGCCGACGGGCTTCCCGGACTCCGACCTCGGCCGCCAATTGCAGACCGTGGCCCAGGTCATGGCCGTGGCCCCCACGCTCGGCATCGGCCGCCAGACCTTCTTCTGCTCCATGGGCGGCTTCGACACCCATTCCGATCAGAACGACAGCCAACCGCGCCTGTTGCAGACCTTGGCCGAGGCCATGGCCGCCTTCTACCGCCACACCCAGGTGGCCGGCCTGGCGGAGCGGGTCACCACCTTCACCGCCTCCGAATTCGCCCGCACCTTCGCCATGAACGGCAGCCAGGGCACCGACCACGCCTGGGGCGGCATCCAATTCGTCCTGGGCGGCGGCGTCCAGGGCGGGCTCTACGGCACCATGCCCGACCAGACCCTCAATGGCCCGGACGACGTCGGCGGCCAGGGGCGCTTCATCCCCACCACCGCCATCGATCAGGTTGCCGCCACGCTGGCCCTCTGGTTTGGCGTGAGCCCGGGGGATCTGGCCTATGTCACGCCCAACAGCGGCCGCTTCGCCGCCGCGGACCTGGGGTTCATGGGGGGCTGACACCCCGTTCCGCCTGATCTTGCGGTCGATCACACTGCCGGCGAGCCGGCCGACCGCAGGGTCGCTGGTCTTCTTAGGATGGGCAAAGGCGCGCCCACCAAGGCCGCAAACCCGCAGTGCGCCCGCCGCGCCGTGCCCATCATCGGCGCTCCGAAGCCCGGATGGGCAGAGCGCAGCGATGCCCATCAGGACGCCGCGGCGCGGCTTCGCCCTGCAGGTCGCGCAGCGACGCTGTGGGAGCGGCTTCAGCCGCGACGAGGCCTCGCGGGTTGCCCGAGCGTCGCGGGTTACGCCGACCGTCATCGCCGACCGCGCACCGAGATGACGGAAGCGCTATCGCGTTCCGCCCGACGCGGGCGGAATCCGGAAATTGCTCTCACAAAGACACAAAGACACAAAGAAAAAACAGATCATTGAACCTGGAAAGAGCATTTGTTTCACGCAAAGACGCAAAGACGCAAAGTTTTTCAATGCGATATCTCTGTCGTACGGTTCACCTACCTGGTGACGGGATCATCGCCAGCAAAGTTCTATTCTTCTTTGCGTTCTTGGCGTCTTTGCGTGAGCAATTGCCGATTCTAGGTTGAAGGTGTTGGGCCGATCACCGCGCACCGCGATGGCGGAACCGCTATCGCGTTGCACCCTACGCGGGCTTGAGATGGGGTGTTCGCTCACCTGTAGGGCGACGTTGGCGGAATACACAAGATCTTCTCTTATTTGCGTTCATTTGCGTTCATTTGCGGACAAATCCTCTTTCCGGGGCAAAGGGTCCATCAGGGTTTCCCGCCCCCCGCCTCCTGCTTCCGCGCCCCGTCGCGCCGGGCGAATTCCCCACGCATCCGCGCCAGCGCGGCGCGGCTGGCCTTGACCTGCCAGCCCTTGGCGATGAACAGCTCGAAATCGGCGACCGGGCCTTGCTCGAAGACCGCGGCGCTCGGGACCTGGGCGACGGCCTCCGCGTAATAGCGCCAGGCCGCGGCCGGGTCGCCGGTCAGCAGCTCGACATGGCCCAGGTTGATGGTCCAATTCAGGTCGGTCGCGTCCAGTCCGTGCGCCCGCTCGGTCGGCCCCCGGGCCTCGGCGAACCGGCCGAGCCGGATCAGCGCCCAGCACAGCGCGCCCTGCACGTCGGCCAGATCCGGGGCGAACTGTTGCCCGGGTCGGCGGCGGCCCGGCGCTTGCCGATGGCGAGGGCCGTAAGCCTCGCGGGCGGAGGCGGTATGGCCCAAGGCCAGCGCGAAGTCACCACACGTTGAAAGTGATCCAGTTCCGGAGCGCCAGCCAAGGAACGCCCGGCAGAGGGATTTGCGTGTCCAAACGTTGTAACATGCGCGGGAAACTAAACCGACAGCCCAGGGTTCGACTTATCCGCACGGATTGGCAAATTGGAGATGTGTCTCCTGCCTGTGCCCGGGCTCGGGGCCGGGGCCGGGGCCGGGGCCCGCCCTGAGACCTTACTTGGTCCAAGAGTCTTGTCGGAGCGCGCAATCCGGGTTCCGTTGGTGTGCTGAGGGGGCGCTCGCGCACCCCTGCGCCATCAATGTATGGAGACACGCTTGAATGATCCTCTCCGCCTGAGCGGAAAACCAATCAACCCGCACCTCAGAATCGCCGTCCTGACGGGGGTGCTGGCGGCCGTGCGTATCCGCATTGATCGCGGTGACGATGTCAACGCCACTGACGACCGGGGCCGCTCCCCGCTGATGTTAGCCGCGTCGCGCGGACACCTCGAGACCTGCCGGCTCCTCCTTGAGGCAGGCGCCGATCCCACGGCATGCGACCGCGAGGGAAATGCAGCACTTGGGTTAGCGATAAAGAGCCATCACCCCGCGATTGTCGCGCTTTTGCGCGACCGAGTCGCCGCATCGGCCGATTACCCGCCCGACGCGCTCAGGGAAACGCCTGCCGACTATCCGGTGCTTCCCGGCAGCATCGAAGCGCAAATTCCCGAGCCAAACTTCGCTCCCGCACGGGGTTTGCAGGCGAACCCCGGACGACCTCGATTACGCCGCACATGCCGGAACCGGGCCTGAGATTATCGCCATCGGGGGTGATAAGCCCGTGCTGGCCTCGATCACAATTCCTGCCAGGTCGCGACGGGCTTCCGCAGGGGGCTGGTCGCAGGAATGGTGATCCAGGCTACTCGCGCGGGATGAACGCTTGCATTTACGGGAAGATACGCTATGGCTTTTCTTGATGGACTCTATGACCAAGTCCTTTCAGACGAACTATGGATCACTTTATCGAAGACGACCGAAGGGCCTGACCGAACCGTCGATCCACTTTCCGTCGATGAGACGTCCGAGCGTTTAGCTGATGCGCTGGCTCGACAGTTAGTTCTTATCCTCGATAACCTGAGTGGTGACGGGCAAGAGAAAGTCCAACGACAACTCGACTTAGTCAACTCCATCCTGAAGGATTTGCGCCGCCGGCTCGGTAGCGCCGGTAATCAGGTCGACACCATCTTGGCGCCACCCCAGCTTTTGCATGCCATTCACAGACATGCCCCGCCACTGGCGCGGCCAGACACCGGTCTGGCTGCGCCTTGGTTGTTCACCGCGGGAAAAGGCTCGCCCTCGCTTCTGACCGAGCTGCGGCGCGAGCTCTCCGCTTGCGATCAGGTTGACATCCTCGTCAGCTTTATTACCCATTCCGGCGTGCGCAAGTTGCTCGACATTCTGCAATCGGTTACGGCAGTGGATGCCGGCGGGCAACCGCGAACCCGCCTGCGAGTTCTGACGACCACCTATACCGGCGCCACCGAGATCCAAGCCCTTGACGAATTGGCTCGGCTGCCAGGTTGCCAACTTAAGGTCTCCCTGGACGGTCGCCGGACGCGCCTGCACGCCAAAGCCTGGCTATTTCGACGGAAGTCCGGATTCGGTTCTGCTTATGTCGGCAGCGCCAATCTTTCAGGTGCAGCCTTAATGCGCGGCCTTGAATGGACCGTAAAGTTTACTGAGCGCGGACAGTCCGAATTGTTTGGGCGTGCCAATGCACATTTCGAAACACTATGGGATGACAATGAATTCCAGCATTATGATCCGACAAATGTCACACACCGACATGCCCTGAACGAAGCACTGAAACGCGAGGCAGGCGATGACATCGTAGCGCGACCGACTTTCTTCGATCTGGAGCCAAAGACCTATCAACAGGAAATGCTTGATCAGCTGCGATCCGAACGCGAATACGGCCGCCAGCGAAATTTGATCGTGGCAGCCACAGGCACCGGTAAGACGGTCGTCGCGGCTTTTGATTATCGCCGTACCTGCGAGCGGGAAGGAGGAAGACCGCGCCTGCTGTTCGTTGCGCACCGAGAGGAGATCTTGAAGCAGGCGCTGAGGACCTATCGGGAAGTGCTGCGCGATCATTCTTTTGGAGAAATACTTTCGGCTGGTACCACACTCGATCGTTTCGACCATGTATTCGCCATTATTGATAGCATTGCGTCCCGTGACCTGGTTAGACAGTGCGGAGTCAGCTATTGGCACACGGTCGTGGTAGACGAGTGTCATCGTCTGGCCGGAGAACGCTTTGACGCTTTCGTGAGTAGCGTACGCCCAAGGATACTGCTGGGGCTGACTGCCACTCCAGAGCGTAGCGACGGGCGACCGATTTTAAGGTATTTTGACAATCGACCAGATGGCTCGCCAGCAGTCGAGTTGCGACTTTGGCATGCGCTTGAGATGCAATTGCTCAGTCCCTTTGAGTACTACGCCTGTGACGATGACACAGACTTTTCTCAGGTGCCCTGGGAGCAACCGGGCGAACTGGCTGCCATTGATAATCTCGTTACCGGCAATGATGCGCGCGCCCGGCTCATTCTGAACGAGTGGACCCGTTTAGCTGGGAATCCAGGGGGTTGCCGTGCGCTGGTCTTCTGCGTGTCGGTAGCGCATGCAACTTACATGACGGATAAGCTGAATGAGTCGGGAATCAAAGCGCTTTGCGTGGTCGGAAACACCCCTCAAAATGAGAGGCGACGCGCTCCAGAACAACTCGCCCGGCACGAGGTGTGTGCCCTGGTAACGTGCGATCTCTACAACGAAGGCATAGACCTGCCTACGGTTGACACCCTCTTACTGCTTCGCCCGACGCAGAGCCCGGTCTTATTCCAGCAGCAAATCGGCCGTGGGCTGCGCCTCGCCAAGGGTAAGGAAGGCTGTTTGGTACTTGATTTCGTGGGACGTCATCGTCAGGATTTTCGTTTCGACCGCCTTCTCTCCTCTATCACCGGTCTTTCGCGTATGCAGCTGGTCGACTCTGTCGAAAACGGGTTTGGATTACTTCCGCCTGGGTGCCACATTCATTTGCAGCGCCAGGCACGGGATCAGGTAATGAATAACCTGAGAAGACTCGTGCAGCAGAATTGGCGCCGACTCCGCATAGAGCTGCAAACCTATGTGGCGTTAAGAGGGCGCGCGAACGTGCGCTTAGTGACCTTCCTATCTGAACAAGGAGCCGAGCTGGCGGATATCTATCGAAGCAATGGCCGTTCTGGTTGGACTAACCTTAAGCGTGACGTCGGTCTATTAGCCAGTCTGGCAGGTCCAGAGGACGACTATTTCGGCCGTCGCTTTGGCGACCTCCTTCATTTTGATGATCCAGCGCGCATCAACTTGCTTCTTCGGGTGGGAGAGAATCGGGTGTCCGGTCTTACCAAACCGGATTACGAACGACGTCTGTTGCAGATGTTGGCTTATCAATTGGATGGACAGCACCATCAGACTGGGGAAGGTGCAGACCTATTGAAGCGGCTGGGTATTCAGGCCGATATTCGAGGTGAATTGGCGGAAATTGGAGAAGTGCTCCAGGCGAGAAGCACTCTGCGTTATCGAGATGTCCCTGGTCTGGAAGACACTCCACTTTGTTTGCATGCGTCGTATGGTATTCGAGAAATATTGACCGGCGTAAATTGGCTTACTGCAGGGCGTCGAACACCTTTCCAGGCAGGTGTCTTGGCCTTGAAGAACCGCAAGACAGAGCTACTCTTCGTGACGCTTGACAAACGAGAGGGCTACCATGAACGAATCGCCTATCACGATTACGCGATCAGTCCGGACCGCTTTCACTGGCAATCACAGAACAGCGCCGGACCAGACACTGCGTCGGGTCGTCGGTATCTCGAATCCTCGGTTAACGGCTGGAGCTTTCAGCTATTCGTACGCTGTAGAAGAGGCGACCCGTACAGAGCCTGCGGGCCGCTGGCTCTAGAGACTGCTGAGGGTGGAAGACCCTTAACTATCTACTGGAAGTTAGCAGTTCCTCTGCCGTTGCGCCTGTTTCAGGAATTCAGCATCCTTCGCGGAGCATAGTCTTCTGGTTTTTCCAAGCCGACGGGCGGTAATTTTTGTGCATGGTTGCTTCTGGCACGCGCACGGATGCGCCCTGTTCACACTGCCTGCGACGCGCCGCGCATTCTGGGAAGAAAAGCTGCGTGCGAACCGGGAGCGCGATGCAAAGGCCATCACGACGCTCGAACGCGACGGGTGGCGCGTGCTGGTGATCTGGGAATGCGCATTGAAGGGGCGGATGAGCCTGGCCTTGGATGCGGTCCTCACTGGATGCGAGTCCTGGCTTGCGGACCCCGCGGCGGCGGCGACTGAGATTCAGGGTTACGACAATAGGGGCGACCGTTATCTTCCGTCGCGCTAAGGCGCGCTGCGGACCGGCACGGCAGTCGCCGCGTGCCGTGCCCGTCATCGGCTTCGGGTGCCGGAGGCGTGCTCCGTCGGCAGCGCTTCCGGGGAAGATGGGCACGCCCGGGCGGCGCTGCGACAAGTCCGCAGTGCCACGCCCGGACTTTGCCCATCCTACGGCGGCGGAGGCCGTAGGGCGGATGCTGGCGGGGCGATCCGCCATCGCCACGCGCGCCGCGATGGCCAGGATGGCGGAACCGCTGGCGCGTTCCGCCCTACGCGGGCTGCGTGAGACCTCTTTAGGAAGCTGACGCAGCGGCGCAGAGGCGCAGAGGCGCAGAGGCGCAAAGAAGAAGGAGGGTTCGGTCAATTTCACGTTGAGACGCGGTAGGTTGCCGTGAGGAACGACCCCCAACATTCAAGTTGAACGCTACGTTGCTGGTCCGCACAGCGGACCCTACGGGCACGACGCCGATGCGGTCCGGGGGTGCGGACCGCGGGCCGCCGCGCGCGACTCCCGCGGCGCCGCAGGCGCATCCGTCACGCGTCGGCCGGGACCTCGTAGAGGACCTGGAGCAGGTCCGTCACGCCGCTGTCGAAACCGACCTCGCAGTAGGCCAGGTAGTAGTCCCACATGCGGCAGAAACGTGCGTCGTAGCCGAGCGCGGCGACCGCCGGGGCCTGGTCATGGAAGGCGCGGCGCCAGCGGCGCAGGGTCTCGGCGTAGTCGGCGCCGTAGCGGCGCTCGTCCATCCGGGTGAGGCCGACGGCCTGGGCTTGGGCGTGCAGGCGCTCGGGGGAGGGCAACATGCCGCCGGGGAAGATATAGAGCTGGATGAAGTCGGCGCTGCGCCGGTAGCGCAGAAAGTCGTCCTCGTTCATGGTGATGACCTGCAGGGCGATGCGCCCGCCCGGGCGCACCAGGCGGCGCAGGGCCTGGAAGTAGGTCGGCCAGTAGGCCTCGCCGACCGCTTCCAGCATCTCGATGGAGACGACATGGTCGAACTGGCCGCGGATGTCGCGGTAGTCCTGAAGCCTCAAGTCCACCATGTCCGTCAGCCCGGCGGCGGCGATGCGCGCCTGGGCATAGTCCAGTTGCTCCCGGGACAGGGTGACGCCAGTGACCCGCAGGCCGCGCTGCGCGGCGGCCTGTGCGAGCCCGCCCCAGCCGCAGCCGATCTCAAGGATATGCTGCCCTGGCTGCGCGCCCAGGTCGTCCAGGAGCCGGGCGTACTTGCGGACCTGGGCGGTCTCCAGCGACTCGCGCTCCCGGTCGGCGAACAGGGCGGCGGAATAGGTCATGCCCGGGTCCAGCCAGAGCCGGTAGAAGTCGTTGCCCAGGTCGTAGTGACGGGCGATGTTGCGCCGGCTCATGGCGCGGCGGTTGTCGCGCAGGCGGTGGGTCAGGCGGTCGAGCCAACGCGACCAGCGCAGTCCCTTGGGGCCGGCGCCCAGGTGTTCCTCGTTGAGTTGGAGGACGTCCAGGAGCCCGGGGAGGTCCGGGGTCTCCCAGTCCCCGTCCAGGTAGGACTCGGCGAAGCCGATGTCGCCCCGGGTCAGCACGCGCAGCAGCAGGCGCAGGGGCCGCGTTATGACGAGTTCCCCCGCGGGTCCGGCGAAGCGCCCGCGGTAGAGGTCCACCCGGCCTTCGGGCAGGCGCACCATCAGGCTGCCGAAGGCGAGCCCACGGCAGAGGGCGGCGATCAGTCTGGACAGACCAGCCGGCCGGGTCCGGCTGGTCTGGGGTCGGGCATCGATCTGTTCTTCGGCGGACATCAGGTGACTTCCTCCCGGGGCGGCGTGGGCTTGGGGAAATAGGTGGCGCCGCCCAGCCAGATCTTGAGCGCGTGCCAATGGATCAGGGTGACGACCTTGAGCGTCAGGAACGGGAAGGACAGGGCCGCCCGCAGCAGGTTGGCGTCGGTGAGGGGGCGCAGGGTGCCCTGCTGGACCGCGACCAGCATGAGCTTGGCGTCCTCATACTCGTGGATCACGACGCTCGACTCGTCGCCGACGCGGGTGAAACGGAAGCGGTAGTCGGCCTGCATCCCGACGAAGGGCGAGACGTGGAAGCCCTTGCTGCGGCTCTGGCACACCGGCCACTGCATGGGCTCGCCCTGCTGATGCAGCAGGTAGCCGTGGCGCTCACCAAAGGTGTTGTGGACCTCGCACAGGATCGCCACCAATTCGTCGTCGGGGCCATAGCAGAACCAGGGGGTCATGGGGTTGAAGCCATAGCCCAGGACGCGCGGCATGCACTGGATCTCGATCCGCCCGATCGCAAGCGGAAGCCCCAGGCGCGCCACCTGCGCCAGGAGCCAGGCGCGCAGCGGGGTCCCGTCACCGGCCCCGTGGTCGCGGTCATGGAAGGCGAAGAGGTTGAAGCGGTTGTGGGAGAACCAGCGGCGCGTGCGCGCCACCTCGCCGATCCGGTCGAGGTCCAGGAGCAGGCCGAAGACCCGATAGACGAAGCGATACTTAACCGGAAAGAAGCGCCGGTGCATCACCTGGCCGAACAGGATTTGTCCTGGGGCGCGGCTCATGAATGAACCAACCCGGACGGTGCGGCGGCCGGCCCGACCCCAGGGTCCGGGGCGCTGGTGCGGGCGGCGGGCCAGGGGGTGGGCACGCCCAGGCCGGCGGCCACCTCGACCGCGGCGCGCAACCCGTCCTCGTGGAAGCCGTAGCCCAGCCAGGCACCGCTGAACCAGAGTCCGTTGCGACCCTGGATCTCGTGCATCCGCGCCTGGGCGGCGACGGCGGCGGCGTTGAAGACCGGGTGCCGGTAGTCCAGTTCCTCGATCACCAGGTCCGCGCGCGGCGGCTCGGCCGGGTTCAGGCTGACGAAGACGTCATCGTCCTTGGGCAGGTGCTGGAGGCTGTTCATCCAATAGGTCAGGGTCACGGACCCGGCCGGGTCCGCGCCGACGCCGCGCAGGTAGTTCCAGGAGGACCAGACCCGGCGGCGCCGCGGCATCAGGGCCGGGTCGCGGTGCAGGTAGACCTTGTTGGCCCTGGTGCGAAAACACTGGAGCAATTCGGTTTCCAGCGGGCTCGGGTCCGCGATCATGGCCAGGGCCTGGTCGCCGTGACAGCCCAGGACCAGGGCGTCGAAGGTCAGGCGCTCACCGGTGGTGGTCTCCACCGTCACCCCGCCGCCCGCGCGCAGCACCCGGGTGACCCCGGTTCCGGTGAGGACTTGCCCGCGCATCTGTCCCAGCAGCAATTGCACATAGCTGCGGCTGCCGCCGGTCACGGTGCGCCACTGGGGCCGGTCGGCCAGGTCCAGGAGCCCGTGGTTGTTGAAGAAGCGGGCGAAGGAGAGGAACGGAAAGGCGCGCATCTGCTGCGTGGGACAGGACCAGATGGCCGCCGCCATGGGCAGCAGATAGTGACTCGCGAAGCGCTTGCCGTAGTGTCCCCGGTCCAGGAAGTCCCCGAGCGACAGGGGGTCGGGGGTCGGCTGCGCGACGAAGGCCTTGGCCGCCCGGTTGAAGCGGGCGATGTCGATGAGCATGCGCAGGAACCCCGGGCTCCACAGATTGCTGCGCTGCCCGAAGAGGCCCCCGAGATCGGACCCCGCGTATTCCACCCGGCCCCCGTCGATGCTCGCCGCAAAGGACATGTCCGTCGGGTAGGAGGGCAGCCCCAGGTGCGCGAAGAGGCCGCACAGCAGGGGGTAGTTGCGGTCGTTGAAGACCATGAAACCGGTGTCGACCGGAAAGGCCCCGTCCGGGTGCTCGACCATGCGCGTGTTGGTGTGGCCGCCCACATAGTCGTTGCGCTCCAGGAGGGTGACCTCGTAGCGCCGATCCAGAAGCCAGGCGGCCGCCAGCCCCCCGATTCCGCTTCCGACGACCCCGATCGTTGTTGGTGACACCGCTACCCCCGTTGGTCATGAAACTCTTATAAGCGAAACTGTTGTCCGCGACCTTGGGGTCAGCGCTGATCCCACAAGGCCGCTGGGCACTTGTCCATCTTCCGTCCAATATTGACACCGCGGGCTTGCTCCACAAGGGGGAGCCGCAGGAGCCCCGCCCGGCGGCGCGGCGGTCAGCGGCCGGCGCGGCCTTGGTCGGCTCCCGGCCGGCGAGCCGGCCGCGAGGTCGCTGGTCCGCACAGCGGACCCTACGGGCGGGCCGCGCGTGCGGACCGGTTGCCGGGCGGAACCATGGTCAGGGCCGGGCGCCGCGACCCCGCCACCTATTCGATCTCGAACACCGGCCGCGCCGGCGGTCGCCAGACGTCCCCCCAGGGATAGGGCTTGGCCTGCCCCAGGGCGAGATAGCCGAACACGATCTCGCCCTTGGTGCCGTCGCTCAGGGTCAGTTGCCCGATGCCGTTACGGCCGGTCTGATCGCGGATGGTCGCCGCCCAGCCGGCGCGGCCGTCGTCGCAATAGACGTCGTAGATGGCGTCCCGGGACCCTTGATAGGCGCTGTAGGACCCCCGACAGGCGTTGGTCCCGCTGACCACCCGGAAGCTGGAGCGGAAGATCCCACCCTGGTAGGTGCCGAGATACAGCGTCCGGTCCATCGCCACCGCGAAGGGCCCCGAAGTGGACTGACCGGCCGGGATATCGTCGGCGTGCGGCTCCTCGAAATAGTCGAGCACCCGGCTCATGCAGGATGGATAGCTCTCCAGCTCCACATGGGCACAGAGCCGCTCGCCGTAATCCTCGGGCGAGACATAGGTCACGATACCGCCGATATGACCGGGCAGGAAGGAGCCGCAGCCGCTCAGGAGCGCGCTCAGGGCGAGGGTAGCCGGGACTGGTCTGTGCATGGGTATTGCTCTCAGCGGATGGCCCCTATCGATCGCGCCGCCCCCCCGGGGAACAGGACCAGGCCCCGGTTGCCGGTGCAGTCGGACCGCCTGGGTCCGAACGTCGCCAGTGTAGCCGGTTCCACGGGCGCGGGGCTATGCCGACCCCCAGCGCCCCCCGCTGCGAGCGGCCGGAACCGGACGCGCCGCAGCGATGGGTGGATGCACTCACCCATCGTTAGGGCTAACGGTCATGGCACCCGCGCCACCCCGGAACATGAAAGTCCTCTCGACCGCCCGCTCGATGGCCAGCGTGCGGGGCGGCGTAGTCAGGGCTTCCAGCCCTGACTGTTCCAGCCCCGACATCGTCAGGCCAAGATGGCCTGACTACGCACTTTCACGGTAAAGTTCCGACCCAAGGGCGACGCTCGATCTCTGGACTGCGCAGCCCGCGGGACCTCGGCGGCCCGCAACCGGGGCGGTGTCCGGCGCCCCGCCCCGTCGCGCGAACACCTTTTGGAGCGGGATCACCCAGCATGAGTCCAACCCCCAGCACCCGCAACCCAGCCCCCGCACCTGCCACGGAGCGCGGGCGTCGCCGCATCGCCGCCGCGGCCACCGCCGCCGTCCTGCTCGCCCTGACGGGGTGTGCGCAGTTGGAAGACGCCAACGCACGCCTGGCGCGCCAGGTCCATGAGATCGGGTGCATCAGCCGTTGCCAGACGGTCAAGGACCAATGCGACGACGCGGCCCGCTTCGACTACCAACAGTGCGAGGCCGGCTATGAGGTCGCCCAGCGCGACTTCCGCTGGTGCAACGAAAGCAGCGCGGAACGCTGCGGCTACCCCTGGTGGTCGTGCAGCGAGAACCTCTACGGCTATTGCACCAATCGCTTCCGGGAATGCAGCGACGCCTGCCGCCGAGCCGGGCACTGGGGCACGGCCGCCCGCCAGCCCCGACCACCCGCAGCCAAGGCCCGCTACTGACAACCGCTCATCGGCGCCCCAGAAAAAACCGTCGGGCGGTCGGCACGCGCCGACGGGAGACACTTACGCGACCACACGGTATGCCAAAATTCCGCAGCCCACGGACCGCTGGTTCGGCTCACCAGCGGATTCCCGTGAACCAGATCACACCCAGAGCCGCCGTCTGCGCCTAGTCTGAAGGCAACAAAGAAGAACAGTCCGTCGCCACGGCGGGCATAGCAGATCGCTTGGACGCCAGTCGTTTTCGGCAACTGAGATCCGGACGACGAGGAACCATGGCTCCAGGCAGATCCAACGTGGTCGCGTTCCGTCGGCGGGCCTGGTCGGCAACCACCGACCTCTCCGTCAAGACCCACCACTCCGCGTGCTGGCCCCAGGGTCGAGGCATGCTTGCACTCGTGGCGGCGGCCGGCCGGCTCGAGGAGGCCGTCACCGCGCCCGCCGTCGATCTGGCCGACCTGCAAGACGAACTCACCCGCTACCGGGACTTCTTCGAGCGGGCGCCGGTCGGCTTCCTGGTCATGAGCGGCACTGGCCGGATCGAATGCGCCAATCGCGCCGCCGCCGCCATCCTGAGGCCCGGCACGGCGCCCCTCGACGGCCGCTTGCTGCGGGACCTCTGCTCCGGAGACCACGCCCGTCAGGTGACGGAGCACCTTGAGCGCCTCGCCCGGGGTGCCACCTTCGACCTGTGCGAAATCACCCTCGTGCATCCTGGTGAGCCGCCGCTGCAGGTGCGCATCGAGACACTTAATCTCGGTGCCGCGCGGCACGGGCCACTGCGGTCGGTCCTGCTCGATGCCTCGGGTTTTGAAGAACTCGAAGAGGGGCTGAGCCTGGCCGCCAGCGTGGTCGAACACACCTCCCAGGCGGTCATCGTCACCGATGCGCACTATCGCGCAATCGCGGTGAATCCCGCCTTCACGACGATCACCGGGTATACCACCGACGAGGTCCTGGGCCAGGTCCCGGGTGTCTTGGTCCAGGCCGGCGCGATCGAGGACCCGGGTCATCCGATCTTGCGTCAATTGCACCGCCGCGGCTACTGGCAGGGCGAGGGGGCGACCCGGCGCAAGGACGGGGACACCTACATGCAGTGGGCCCAGATCAACGCCATCCCCGATGCCCAGGGCGACCCCAAATACTACGTCTGCATGCTCTCCGACATGACGGGCCAGGACGCCGCCAGGAATGCGCTGGTCCAACTCGCTTATTGCGACAACCTCACCGGCCTGGCCAATCGCGCCAGCCTGCTCGAGCACCTCGGCCGGGCCCTGATCACGGCGCGGCGCGACAAGCATCCGCTGGGGCTGATCTATCTCGACCTGGACAAGTTCAAGGAGGTCAATGACAGCCTCGGGCACAGCGGCGGCGATCACTTGCTGCAATTCGTCGCCGCACAGCTCAAGGCCTCCGTGCGCCAATCGGACCTGGTGGCCCGCATCGGCGGGGATGAGTTCGCCGTCATCATGCCCAATCTCGCGGCGGAAGGCGCCGCCGGTCGGGTCGCCGCCAACATCCTCGGGCAATTGGCGGCGACCCCGTTCCGCACCCATGACCGCGACTTCCACGTCGGCGCCAGCATCGGCATCACGCTGTTCCCGAAGGACGGCATGACCCTGGAAACCCTCCTGAACTGTGCCGACAGTGCCATGTACGAGGCCAAGAAGGCGGGCGGCAACCGCTGTCGCTTCTATTCACCGCAGACCAGTCCGGATTTCAAGCAGCACGGCGAATTGGAGCGGGGCTTAAGACACGCCTTGGGCCACCGCCAGCTCGTCATCCATTACCAGCCGCGCGTGCGGCTCAGCGACCTGCGGATCACCGGCTGTGAGGCGATCCTGAGCTGGAACCGCCCCGGTCACGGACTGCTCGACCCGGGGACCGTCTCCTCGCTCGCCGCGACCACCGGCCTGGCCGTGCCACTGCAGCACTGGCTGATGCGCACGGTGACGGCGTTGGCGCAGCATTCGAGCCCTGACGGTTTGCGTGCGTTGCGGGTCGCGTTCGGCATCGCCACCCCGCACTTCAGTCCGGACCAACTCGAAGCCCTGGTGCGGCGGGTCGCCGCGGCGGCCAACGCCTTCACCGTGGAACTGGAGATCCCGGAGGCGGCGGTCCCCAGCCACTCGGAACCCACCGCTGCGGCACTGACGCGCCTGTGTGAGCAGGGCGCTCAGGTGACCTTGAGCGGCTTCGGATCGGACTCCGTTTCGCTGCCCCAACTCAGCGGGCTGCCGCTCACCCGCGTTAAGATCGACCCCGCACGGCTGCGCGACCTGGAACGCAACCCGGCGGCAGAGACCATCATCAAGGGCATCATCGCACTCGCCCACGCCTTCGGACTGGAGGTCCTGGCCGATGGGGTCGAGACGCCGGCCCAATTGCGCTGGCTGCGTGAGCAGGGCTGCGACGAGGCCCAGGGGGCGCTCTTCAGTGCGCCGCTGACCGGGACCGACCTGGGCGCCCTGCTGGCGCAGGCATCCCTGCCGCCCGTGGACCAAGACCAGGCCCTTGCCGAGCCCGCCCGACGGCCGTCCTGGCTCGCCGCAACGGCGTCGCAGGCCCTCGCCCTCCTGCGCGCACCCTTCGGGTCCTGACGACTCGTCGGGCCCTGACTGCGCGGCAACCCCGATGTGATCGACGTTCCAACAAGCGTAAAAACACCCGCAACCCGGATCGCTGACTACCGTCCGTCGGACCGACGATCGCTTCCGGGTTGCTTAGTCCCGCCCCGGCGTGGTCTATTGTGCACTGCAACATAAACCCGCGATCAGATCGCCACGCCGGCCTCAGGGCCAACTGCCCGACCGGCAGGGGACGCGCATGACAGCAACCAAGCCCATCGAACACAAGACGCACCGACTGGACCCGCTCCTGTCGCCCCGGCACCTGCGCATCCGGCCCTCCGGCTGCGCGGACCGGGAGCGGCTCGACCTCTGCTTTCGCACCCTGTCGCCGGAGTCCAGCCGCCTGCGCTTCTTCGCCACCAAGCGCGCCCTGAGCGAGAAAGAACTCGACTTTTTCTCCGGCGCCGACGGCGGCGACCACATCGCGCTGGCCGCCATCCGGATGGACGACCAGGGACAGGAGCAGGAGGCCCTGGGCTTCGTGCGCTGCGTCCGCCTGACGCCGCAGGGCCCCTGTGCCGAATTCTCCATCACCGTGCTGGACGCCGAACAGGGGCGCGGCCTGGGCTCGGCCCTGGCCGACGCCCTGATGAAGGCCGCCGCGGACGCCGGCATCCAACGCCTGTGCTTCGAGGTCCTGGCCGACAACATGCAGATGCGCAAGCTCGCCCAGCACATGGGCGGCAAGCCCCAGCGGATGGAAGACGGCACCCTGGAATATGACTGCGCCCTGACCCCCGCCCCGGCCCCGGCCCCCGCGGTCATCGCGGCACCGGCACCAGTGGCCGGAGTCGCACCCCTGGCCGCCCCGGCACCGGCGCGGACGCCGTCCCCGGCACCCGTCCTTCCCGGTTGGGTGCTCCCCTGGATCCCCGACCCGCGCGACCTGGTCGGCGTCTGGCTCCAGGGCGCCAACGAGGCCCTGACCCTCACCCGGCGGGCGCAGCGGGCGCAGTTGGACATCTACCGCTGGTGGGGCATTCGCGCCCCTTGGAACACCCCCACCAACCCCGGAGCCGTCTGAATCCCCGAGCATCCGGCCACCGGCGGGAGCGCAGGCAGGTGTAGGTCGCCCTTCAGGGCGACCAGTCACCGGCGCTATCGGGCGGTCGCCCTGAAGGGCGACCTACATTGGGGCCGGCCGATGGCCGGACTAACGCCGAAGGCCCTCAGGCGCCTTGATCAAACAGAGTCGATGGCATAGCGGGGGCAACCAGTGACCCTGGAAAGAGCATTTGTTTCACGCAAAGACGCAAAGACGCAAAGTTTTTCAATGCGATATCTCTGTCGTACGGTTCACCTACCGGGTGACGGGATCATCGCCAGCAAAGTTCTATTCTTCTTTGCGTTCTTGGCGTCTTTGCGTGATCAATTGCCGATTCTAGGGTGACGGGTTACGGGCCGAAATGGCGGAACCGCTAGCGCGTTCCGCCCTACCGGGGCGCTCCCCGGGACCCCTGCGCCACCGGCGTTCCCACTTCGACCAAGGGGGCGGCATAGACCCGGGCCTGGTCGCGACCATTCGCCTTGGCCTGATACATCGCCAGATCCGCCTGTCGGAAAATATCCTCGGCGCTGCCGTCCTTGCCATTGAACAGGGTCACGCCCAGCGAGGCGGTGCAGTGATATTCGATGACGGTGTCGGCGTGCCCCGGCCGGGTGGTGGACAGTCGATAGGGCGCGGATAACCGGCTGCGCACCCGCTCGGCAAGGCCGCCGACGTACCGGGCAGCGTCCGCCTCCTCCGCGCTCAGGTCGCCGATGAGCAGCACGAACTCATCACCACCCAGGCGTGCCGCGGTATCGGCGGCGCGCACGGTCAGGGTGAGGCGGCGCGCCACTTCGATCAACAGCAGATCACCGGCGGCGTGCCCGTAACCGTCGTTGAGCGGCTTGAAATTGTCCAAATCCAACAACAGCAATGCACCATAGCAACCGCTGCGTTGACAGGCGGCCTGTACCTGACCCAAACGGTCATCGAGCAAACGCCGGTTGGGTAGGTGCGTCAAAGGGTCATAAAAGGCCAGGGACTTGATCTCTGCCTCGGCGCGTTTGCGCGCCGAGATGTCGCGGATGAAGGCGACGACCTTGCCGGAGCCGAACGGCAGCACCTGAGTACTCGCTTCGACATCCAGGAACCGCCCGTCCTTGCGGCGCTGCCGGGCCTCGAAACAGGTGGCCTCGATCGCCCACCGGCGCCCGCAATCTGCAGCGCCCCCGCCATCGGCGTCATCGGCGTCGATATCGGCAACGCTCATGGTCAGAATTTCCTCGCGGCGGTAGCGGATCAGGTCACAGTAGGCTTGGTTGACGTCGAGAAAGCGCCCGTCCCGGTCGCACATGAAAAACCCGTCCAGGCTGGTGGCGATGATGGCGCGGTACTCCTGGTCGGCCCGGATCGCCTGGCGGCGGGAGCGCTCGAACGCGAGTCCGACATACCCGATACTGGCGATCACGGTGGTTAAGATGCCGGCCAGCATGGTAAAGATGCGCGCCGGGTTCGCGTCCATCAACACGGGGGGGAATTGCCCCATCGACAAGCCGATCACGCTATAGAGAAACGACACGGCCAGGAGCAGGTAGACCCCGCCAATCCAGCGGGCACCGCGGCTTTGCTCCCGCTGCGCGATACGCCAGCCTAATGCTGCCAACCAGGCAAACAGCGCGGCAAAGAATGCGTTATGGTATTGCACGCGCAACAAATCATCGCGCATCCCCAGACGAATGCCTTCAAATCCGAGCATGAACAAGGACACGGCGACCACCATCAGGATCAGCGGCAATGGTGTGCCCAGTTCGCGGCACAGCGATTGGATACGCATCATGACGCCGACGAACATCAGAACATTGGCGAACGCAAAGGTCACCCAATCCGGGGCCTGGCCACGCAGTGCGAACAGGACCATGGACAAGCCCAGCAGCAGATCGCCGCCGCACCACAGCGTCACTGCCCGCTGCCGACGGCCATTCAAGACCACGTAGGTGACCGCCGGCATGATAAAGTAGAGCAGTGCCGTGGTCAGGAGCAGCGTGGGGATGTGAAAGAGCGGCAAGTCAGTCCTCGTCAGAAGATAGTTAACACGCGGATGGCAAAGCGCTGGTCTTCAAACAGGCCGTTGTCGCCAAACCACTGGACATCGAACGCCGTCATCGCCTTGCCGCGCGACCCCAGGCGGTGACTGTACCCGGCCTGCACGGCCGCCTGGTAGCGGTTCTCGCCCGGGTTGGTATTGAGCGCGTGGTGATGCCGGGCGGGGGGCGATCACGTCGGTCGGCAACAGGTTCACCGCCTGAGCGGGTCGGAGCAAGGCGACGACCAGCCGGGAAGCCCGAGGACCGTGCGCGCTGCACCCGCGGGCAGCTGACGGCGCGGTCCGCCGCCCGCCGCGTCCGGCAACGGCGGTCTCGACCGCCCCCGCGACCAAGACCCCACGCCTTGCCGCGCCGACCGCAGGTTCTCGCCCGTAGTCCGCCGACGGACCGCCTATACGCGCAATGACGGCGAACGGATAGGCAATTCAAGTGCCCGAGACCCGATACGGCCCAGATCACAGTCGCGCGGAAGGTACCTGCGAAACGCGTTTGCGGTAGCGCTTCATCCCGAAAAAGCCCAGGATAGGCAAGCCCATAATGAAGAGGAAGCCAACCAGCGAGTAGACGTTAAAATAGACGTTCGCAATAATCCCGGCGTCTCTCAGCAGGTAGATGGCCCACACTGCGAAAGGGACATGCAGGAGGCAAGCGGTGGCCAGGCCGGGATTATACCAGCGGCGCGCGGCAATGGACAAACCGACCATTCGCGATGGAACCAATGATAGTAGCCAGCAAGCGACAGCGCGGTTGACATAGGGATCACCTGATTCTCGAACTCAGCAGGACCATGACTTAAAGCGAGCCACTATCTGGTGACTCTGCTATTACCTCCTGCGCGACGGCACCGATTGTACCGTCAATCGCGTTTTAACCTCAACTTACAGTAGGGAGTCGCCCGCGTTCCAGGACATGGGTCTGGCCACCGGCCGCCAGATCTGATTGGACACCGATGCCAGCCCGCCAACGCCACATGGTAACCCCGTCCCTTCTGCGACCGGGGGGCGCGTTGGCGACACGCGCCGGTGCGGGCACGAAACTGGTGCGTGCACCTTTGGTGGCGCGGCTGGAACCTCGGCCGTCCGCTCGGATCTGCGCGGTGCAGCGATCAGGTAAGACTCGCTTCGGCCCCCTCGAATCTAGGGGACTCTCTGTTTAGGTCTATAACTTTTTCAAATCTTATAGGGGTTTCGTGGGGGACTCCGCGTCGGGCCCGGGCGGAAACCCGCGGCTGCCCGGTGGTCGTCGCAGGGTTGCACTATGTTGATGCGCGTCGGGCCAGGGTATACCATGCCGCACCCGCTTGGGGCGTAGTGGTCAGGGCGACCGGCCGCCCTCGCCCGGCGGGCCCGGCGTGCGAGATCCCCAGCCGGCCGCGTGGCGACCTGATCGCGATCCGGCAACGATCCTGTTCCTAGGGGATCAGGCCCGGCGCCGGGCGCCACAGGCGTTGCGCACACGGCGCAGGCCTGGCCGGCGGGCAGGGGCATTCCTATCCACCACCACACCAGCCCGATGAGCAGGAACCATGTACGAAGCACCCAAACAAAACGATGCCCTGGGGACGACCAATCGGGGCAATCCCTGCGAGTCCGGTCTCTGCACCCTGTGCAGCAGTGAGTGCAAGGGCAAGTGTGAGACCTGGCTCTCCTCGCTCCTGGGCCGCAAACTCCTCTACCCGCGCAACTTCGGTGAGACCACTGCCGGGTCCGGGAATTTCGGCGCCGAGGGGGTCGGCTATTACTCCCTGCGTATTCAGGGCTACGCCTACGGCGCCAAGGGCCTGTGCGAGCGGCTGTCCACCTCGGCCGACGATCGTATCTTCCCGAACGTCGATATCAGCACCAGTTTCGGGCGCGACGTCAAGACGACTTGCCGGCTGCCGATCATGACCGGTGCCCTGGGCTCCACCTTCATCGCCGCCAAGTATTGGGACGCCTTTGCCGTGGGTGCCGCCCTGTGCGGCTTCCCGATCGTCATCGGGGAGAACGTGGTGGGCGTCGATAAGGCGGCCGTCATCGACAATGGCCGCGTCACCTCGTCCCCGGAGCTGGATCGCCGTATCGATATCTTCAAGCGCTATTACGACGGCTACGGCGCCATCATCGTGCAGATGAACGTGGAGGACACGCACAACGGCGTTGCCGAATATCTCATCGACAAGTATGGCGACGATATCATCATCGAACTGAAATGGGGTCAGGGCGCCAAGTGTATCGGCGGTGAGATCCAGGTGAGCGATATCGACTATGCCTGCTTCCTCAAGGCGCGCGGCTATCTGGTGGACCCGGACCCCACGGACCCGGCCGTGCGTACCGCCTTCAAGCGCGGTGCCATCACCAGCTTCGCCCGCCACAGCCGGCTGGGCGCCACTGACCTGAGCACGGCCACCCAGGTACGCGAGTCCTTCATGGGCGAGGTGGCACGGCTGCGCGCCCTGGGCTTCCGGCGGATCTCGCTCAAGACCGGCTCCTACGGGATGGAGGCCCTGGCCATGGCGATCCGCTTCGCCGCCGATGCCCGGCTCGATCTGCTCACCATCGACGGCTCCGGCGGCGGGACCGGCATGAGTCCCTGGAACATGATGGAGCACTGGGGCGTGCCCTCGCTGCCGCTGCACGCCAAGGCCCGCGACTACTGCGAAATCCTGCGCGCCCGCGGCATCACCCCGCCGGATATCTCGCTCGCGGGCGGCCTGGCGCGTGAGGACCATATCTTCAAGGCCCTGGCCCTGGGTGCCCCCTTCGCCCGGCTGGTGTGCATGGGCCGGGCACCGATGATCCCGGGCTTTCTGGGCAGCAACATCGAGGGCGTGCTGCGGCCGGAGCGTCGCGCCGCCGTCAACGGCAACTGGGACACGCTGCCCTCGACGGTCAAGGGCATCGGTGAAACCCCGGAGTCGATCTTCGCCGGCTGGGAGGCCGTGCGCAGCAAGGTGGGCGAGGCGGAGATGGCCCGGGTGCCGTTCGGCGCCGTCGCGATGTACGGCTATGCCGACAAGCTCGCCTGCGGACTCCAGCAATTCATGGCCGGGGCGCGTAAGTTCTCGCTCGACCAAATCTCCCGGGAGGACCTGATGGCAGCCAATCGCGAGACCGCCGACGTCACCGGGATACCCCATATGATCGAGGCCCAGGAGGAACAGGCCATGGCTGTCTTGAACGCCTGAGCCGCAGCGCAGGGGCGCGGCACGCATCGCCCCTGCGCCCGGCTCCGGCCGACAGCGCACGGGTTCTTGCCTACCTAAGTGGTAGGCCAGCGGGTGGGGTCGGCTAGCTGATCTTCAGGATCAGGTTGTTTGTCCCGACAGACAGAAATCATTTCGACGCTGGCCCCGTTTGCACGCGGAGAGTAAGCCGGGTTCTCATCGCAGGTTAGACAGACGTTGGTGTTCTCTGTTGCCGCCTGGTTTCCCGGCGGTGCCACAATATCTCTGCCATACCGCGATTCGTTCCCGGCTCCTCGCAGAA
>Ga0247837_1000330_pt1 | contig 99141 bp, 58 predicted proteins | sample LaCtaG_2_FD_187115 | JGI IMG/M metagenome (GOLD analysis project Ga0247837, IMG submission 187115) | Freshwater microbial communities from meromictic Lake La Cruz, Castile-La Mancha, Spain - LaCruzMarch2015_14.5m | ecosystem: Environmental > Aquatic > Freshwater > Lake | place: Spain: Castile-La... | reverse complement strand
CTCGTGCAGATCCTGACTTCTGCTTCTCCACACATCCACGGCTCCAAGGCCAACCTTAGGGCTTCTGAGGTTCGAGTTGTGGGACTGGCCGCAGCTACCCATATCTCCGAACAGACCTGCTTAGTTGTGATTCTCTGCAGCAGTTTCTTTGATCGAGAGGCAAGTGGAGAGCCTGCACCAGCCCTGGTCGCGGAGTTCTACCCTGCGAGGATAGCTAGGAGAGTGGCTGAGACTGTGAGTGCCAGTTAGCACAAAGAAGTGGAGGGTCTGGAAGGAGTGAAGAAGCTGTGGGATTACCTGGATCTGCATGACTTGAGGCCCAGCTCCTTCTTCCAAACAGAGAGTTCGGAACTCTTCACAGAAGCCAAAGCGGCAAAGTTGATGCGAGAGCTGCTCACTGACACTCAAGTTCGCTGGCTTCTGAAGCAGCTCTTTTCAGGCAAAGCATCAGGCAAGGCACTGGACGAGGCTATGGACAAACTGAAGCCCATTGCTACTCATTCTCGAGAAAGCCAACGAGCCCTTCTGCGCTTGCGCAAGTACCTGCAAGAGAAAGAACGCTGCAGTTTGGCTCAGGCCTTTGATCAGATGACGAGTTCAGGACTGGCTCTCCGAGAATGGCTGCTGCAGCTCCCTTGCCACTTACCAGTCACTGACGTGAATCGGATCATAGAGACTCTGAAGGGTGAAGGACCATTGAATCTGGATACGTGGCTGAGAGTCCTCTGCAGTGCAGATACCAGCGCCCAGGTCTCTCGTCCCTCATCGGGCACTTCCCGCCCTACCTCTATCCTGCTAGCAGCGGAGTCCCCCGACCCCAAGTACACCTCCCTCTCCGCCACTTCTCATAGACCCCTGACAGCACCACCTTTCAAGTCTACTCGTTCAGTACTGAAACCAACATGGCATGAAAACAGCGCTTGCGTCAGTTCCACGCACTGGTCTGAGTCTTCCTCAGTACAGCCTGCCGAAGACCCTTCGACTTGGCTGAGTTCGCAGCCTGGGGAAAGGTTGGTGGCTTCAGGCCGCTTGCTTACCAACGAGCCCGACCTTGGGGAAGTGCGCCCAGTCTTCAAAACCATGCGAGCACTCAGGACATTTGCCTATGCAGGTCCGGGTAGACAGCACGAAGTGTTAGGAGAGGTGGAGGACGGGGGAGTGGTCACAGTGAAGGAAAGGAATGGTGTGTGGGCGAAGGTTATCTGTGGGGAATATGAAGGCTGGGTGCCGCTCTGCAAGCTGGATGAGGAGGTAAACCGCCGCCTCTACTCTGCACACGACACCAGACCTCGTCCTGTGCAAATGAAGAAGACAGGCACACTTTCAAAGCTTTATGTGCGGAAACAACCTCACTGGGGTGCTCAGGCTCTGCAGAAACTGAGAGCCACGGAGCAAGCAGAAGTGTTGGGGGCCACTGACAGCTGGGTAAAGGTCGCCACGAGCACAGGGAGACGGGGCTGGGTGCCTCGCTCACATACTTCCCTGTCCGCTGTGCCCACTCCCAGAACTCAGGAACTCCGGGCTCCTCCCCCTGTTGAGCACATCACCCACTCTGCTTTCCTCACTCCCGTTTTATCCACTCAAACCACAGAGGTGCTGCGGCAAGTTGTGGAAACCAAAATGAAGACACTGGAATCGCAGTACCAAGAGAAGCTGCGGGTGAATGTGGAACGTATGGAACTAAAGCGTCACTTCGTGCAGAACTGGGCCAAGATGGAGCTGTCGAAGGCCTTACGCAAGTGGCGCTTCAAGGTCTTCGCGAAGAGCAAATACGACCGATTTACAGAGGAACAGACGCAGGCTTTGCGACTCACCCGCCAAGCCTCAGTGCAAGCCATTGCCGTCCAGAAAGTCCGCCTCCGCTCTGTGCGTTCCGCCCGAAACCTTAACTAACGATAGTATTACACATTAGGCCGAGGAGCTCTGGACTTGATTACTATCGTGGGTTGTCGGTCTGTAGGGGCGGACATGCAAGCGAACAGACTCACTGTGCTTCTTCCTGCCTTGCTAATTGGCAGGTCTGCAGGAGACAGCTCCACTCCTTCTCTCAGCTGCATCACCAGTTCGTTGAGGCGTCTCTCCACCTCGCCGAAGCAGGCTGCGTCCAGCGTTATCCCAGATGTTGACCCTGTTTCGCTCTTAATAGCGGCTAGAAGTCGCTTGTAGAGAAATTCGAGTTGACTGCGCAGTGAAGCTAGTGAACGCTGGTTCAGTGTTAGGTCAGCAGGGGGCGGCGGAGTGGGCTTTGCGGACTGATCTAGTTTTTGGGAAAGCTTGATGACTTCGTTTCTAGCCAACTCCCGCTTCTTCTGCGCTGTTTCCAGAGCTGCTTTGAGTCCCTCGACCTCCTGGGCCTGCAGATCCCTCTCACTGACAATTGACCTCAGCTGAGTGGCAAGGTCTTGAGTCTGGGTCTGGGTCTGAGCAAGTTGCAACCGCAGGGCTTGCTCTGCTTGTCTCCAGACCTGCAACTGGTCTCTGAGCTGCTCTGCTTCGCGTCCTCGCTCATCCAACTGCTGCCAGCGCATGGCTCCGAGCTGCTGACTCTCACACAGTCGCTCTCGCAGCTCCAGACTTCCACGAGCGCCTTGAGACTGCGCATCCCTCAGCTTGGCTTCCCAACTCTGAGTCTCTGCCTGCCTTTCAGTCCTCTCCGCCGTCATTTGCTGTCGCACCTGACCCAATTTCCTCGTCTTCTTCTCCAGTGCCTCCTGCTTGGTCTGCAGCGTATCCTTGAGGTTGCGGATTTCCCCTTCGAGAGACTGATTCTGGAAGGCGAGTCGCTGTGCCTCTAGAGTCCTAGCCTCCAAGTCCAGTACTCTGTGTTGGAGTGTCAACTCAGTATCCTGCGTCAAGCGCTCTTGGTCCTGCGCTCGCAAGCGAGTTTCACCAAGTTCAGTGCGAGTGCTTTCCAGTAGGAAGGTGAGCCGCGTGACTTCTGCCTCTTGCGCCTTCCTCAGCACTTCTAAGTCCTGGTTCTGTTGCTCCATTCGCTTCAGGTCCTTCCTCACCTGCGTCTCCTCCAGCCTTCCCAGGTCCTCCTCCACTGCCTTCAGTCTTTGCCTTGCTCGCTCCAGCTCCTTCTCTGTTTCTCCCGGAACTGGAGCAGGGCTGTGGATGTTTAGCCGCTTCACTTCGTCATCGTACTTGTATATGATAGCACAGAGTTCCTCGTGAGTCAGTCCACTCAGCGCAGCACTATTCGTAGCTGTATAGTTGCCTTCCTTCGGCTTTTTGTGAAAGAGCTTATTGAGCTTCTTCATTAGTCTAAGGCGTACTTCTGTACTAGTATGGAACCATGTGTGTGTGGACAGCCTGCGCAGCTCCAATGCGCCTGTGAACTGTCCCCCTCCGCTATGTGTGTGAGTTGCCTGTCCACCCATGTCTTCACTACCGCGGGCAGACACAAGCAGCGGTCTCTCGCCGCAGTGCCTCTGTGCCGTCTCTGCAGTGCGCAGCCGACTGCGTGTGTCTGTTCCTGCAGAAGACTCGCTCTCTGTGAAAGTTGTTTCGATACGCATAAAGACACTGGACGACATCTGCGCCTTCCTTTGGTCGAAGGCAAGGACGCAGAGAAGGTACTGAGCACTGCTGAAGCGCTGATGGAAGGACTAGAGGAAGCCCGCTGTGGTCAGCAGACGGCTATCACCGCCCTCAATGAACTTATACGAGTGATTCACTCTTACAAGGTGAAGCTGGTGCAGCGCACTACCGAGGACTTGAAGGTACTCGAACGAGTCATTCACTCCGCTGTTCGAGAGGTCTCACTCACACTGGCTCACTCACCCACTACGCCCAGTCCCCACATACAGGCTCTCCTTGCTATGACGTCCGCTGAACAACGCTCGAAACTGCACTTTGCAACGGTCATGCAGACGCCTAGCGATGCTACTGCACTTGTTGTGAGCAAGTCAGTAAATCTGCTAATCTCCAAGCAATTGAGCATCCTGCCTGTTCCTCAAGAACCTGTGAAGTTCCTTCCGCTGATCGAGCCGACGAAGGTGTACCTCTCCCCTGCGCCTTTCACTCTCTCCTTCGAAGCTCAAATCGCGGACTTGAACACTTTCGCTTTCTATACGGCTTGGGGCTTCCTGCCTAACGGCAACGTAGTGGCCACAGGCACTCAAAATTTTCGCACCACTATGTCAATTGACTGCGCTGGGGGGTACGCTGTGCCTCTGGCGGACACTTTGGATGTTCACTTTGTACCTGGTATCAGTGTCATTGAGGAGAAGGTGTATCTGTTTGGAGGGCTGAAGGGAGGCAACTCGCCTGTCTGCGAGGTGTTGGACCTGTACGAAAACCAGTGGACACTGCTGCCAGATATGATCACGCCCAGATCACACTTCCAGCCTGCCTTGCACCTTCACTTCATATACATCTTTGGGGGCGTGGACACTGACCGGGCGGAGCGGTTTGACCTCACTCGCTACTGCTTCGAGCCTCTAAACCTTGTAGTTCCTGGTAAACACTGGAATACCACGTACTGCGTTGGAGATATCTTCTACATATTCACCAGGACTGAGGTGCATAGATGGGACCAGCATAGTCCTTTACTGAAGCTGAAGGAGGGACTGAGTGTGGGTTTCTTCTCACAGATGCAGCCACTGAGAGTAGGGCAGGAAATCTACTTCCTTGCGAGAAGCGATGAAGAGCGGTACGTGATGAAGTTCCAGTTGCAGTCTTACAAGCTGGACATCGCTCTGCAGTTTGGAGTGGTGGCCAATTAATAGACGAACTCCCATTCTCTATAATTCGCGGTATTGTATGGACTCTCTGTTGACTACTTGTGTCTGTGGACAACCTGCGCTGGTCCAGTGTCAGTGTCGATCGCCAGCCCCAGTCTTTTGCACTGTCTGTCTCGCTCAGCACGTCTTTTGCATCGCGGGGAACCATCGCCAGCAAGCCTTGACTGGCGCTTCCCTCTGCCAACGATGCAACACTCAGCCTCCTGTGTGTCTGTGCTCCTGCACTCGCATTCCCTTCTGTGAAGTCTGCTACAACAGTCACAAAGACACTGGGAAGCACTGGAGACTGCCCTTGCTACAGGGCAACGGAGCAGAGAAAGCACTCACATTAGCAGAGGCACTACTGGAGGGACTGGAGGAAGTGAAGTCTGCCCAGCAAGTCGCAGTGGAGACTCTCAACGGAATGATGCAAGAAGTACACAAGTACAAACTGAACTTGCTCCAACGAATGAGGGAGGACATAAGAATCCTGGAGCGAGTGGTTCAGGGAGCTTTACGAGAGATATCGCAGTCTTCGGCTCACCCCCCGGTCCTTCCCAGAGCGGAAATTATGGCTCTGATGGATCTTTCTGAGGTTGAACAGCGCTGCAAACTTCGTTTCCTCACACTTACCCGCTCTTCCACTACTCCTATAGAACTATTTTTGCGCAAGTCAATTGACATACTGACTTCCACCCAACTTCCAGCTCCTCCCTGTGCTCTCGAGCCGCCCCGGTACCTGCCTATCTGCACCACTTCGGATTTCAGCATTTCTCCATTTCCTTTCACGTCGGTTCAACCAGTGGACATCGAAGGGCTGCCAGGGAACTCTCTATTCACTGCTTGGTGCTTTCTCCCCACTGGTAACTTCCTTGCTACTGGCTCCGCCGACAGTAAGTGCGCTTTCTCCATCGACTACGAACAAAGATTCGCTATCCCACTTGCAGAAACGATAGACGTGCACTCCATGGCTGGCATAGTCCTGGCAGACAAACGAGTATACCTATTGGGTGGCTTGAAGCAATCCCTGGAAACAGCCACAGTGGAGATGTATGACATCTATGAAAACTCCTGGCTGTGTCTGCCTGACATGTTGAAGCCGCGCTCGCACTTCCAGCCCAGTCGATATTTGCGCTTTCTATACATCTTCGGAGGCTCGAACAGCTCCCAAAGCTGCGAACGCCTGGATCTAGACAAGTATGTCTTTGAGGAGATCAGTGTGTCGATTTCAGGCCGCACCTACCTGACTTCCTATTGCTCCTCCGGGGTCTTTTACCTGTTCAACAATGGAGAGATCTACTCTTGGGAGGGAGCTGGAGAGCCGAGGCAGTGTGCAAACGGACAAGACTACCGCTTCCTTTCTTTACTGAGTCCGGTTGCAGTTGGCGAGACTGTATACTTCTTCGGAATGCAGCAAGACGAAGTGCACTTGTTGAAATTTGACCTGAGAGAGCTGAAGTTAGACTGGTGCTTCAGTGTAGGGGAAATAGCCGACTAGCTAATCGTTTATGTGCTTAGCTTCAAATGTCAATCCACTCCCAGACTAATTTCACATTCATACAGAAGGAAAGTTGATTCCCTTTGCTGATAAAGCTGCTAGAGTTTGGATTTGTAGTTTCAATGGACACTCTGATGGCTACTTGTGTCTGTGGACAGCCAGCTCTGGTCCAGTGTCTGTGCCAATCACCAGCCCCAGTCTTCTGTTCTGTCTGTCTCGCCCAACACGTCTTCTGCACAGCGGGGATTCATCGCCAGCAAGCCCTGACTGGCTCTTCCCTCTGTCAACGATGCAATATTCAGCCTCCTGTGTGTCTGTGCTCCTGCACTCGTATTCCCTTCTGTGAAGTCTGCTACAACAGTCACAAGGACACTGGGAAGCACTGGAGACTGCCCTTGCTACAGGGCAACGGAGCAGAGAAAGCACTCACATTAGCAGAGGCACTGCTGGAGGGGTTGGAGGAAGTGAAGTCTGCCCAACAAGTCGCAGTGGAGACTCTCAACGGAATGATGCAAGAAGTACACAAGTACAAACTGAACTTGCTCCAACGAATGAGGGAGGGCATAAGAATCCTGGAGCGAGTGATTCAGGGAACTGTGGGGGAAATCGCTGCGAGTTGTACTACGTCCGCACCCCCTCTCAGAGCAGAGTTGCAAGCCTTGTTGCCACTCTCTCCCTCTGAACAGCGCTCCACACTTCGCTTCATCACAGTCACTCATACTAAATTTGATGACCTGAAAAGCATTATCCGCAGGGGCATGGATGTCCTGATATCCAAACAGCTGTGCACACTTCCCGCTCCCCAGGAGCCTGTGACTTGCCTGCCACTGCTGGAGTCTAGGGGTGTTTCTCTGTCTCCTTGGCCCTTCCAGTCCTCTTCTCAAGTTTTAATCGAAGACCTAGATCCTTCCGACTCCTGCACGGCTTGGTGTCTCTTACCAAATGGCAACTTTCTAGCCACTGGCACTACCTACCACCAATACACTTTCTCAATTGACTGTCAAGGCAAAAGTGCGGCTCCTCTCGCTGACACCTTGGATGTGCACTGCTTCCCAGGCATCATCATGGTGGACTCAAAGGTGTACCTACTCGGCGGATTGGATGGCGTAGAAACCTCCACTGTGGAGCTATACGACCTGTATGAGAATGCCTGGGTCTATTTACCCAGCATGATACATAGCAGAGCCAAGTTTCAGCCTTGCTACTATCAGCGGGCTATCTTCATCTTTGGAGGAACTAATGTGGCCTGGAGTCAGAATGGTGAGCGCTTTAGCCTGGACAGTGCCAGTTTCGAGCCTTTAGAAGTTGCATTTCCGGGAGGGTTCCCCACTCTCTCCTATTGTCAGGATGGAGTGTTTTACTTGTTTCTCAGGGATGACATTGTCCGCTGGGAACGAAACGGGAAAGCCGCCGAGACACTCGCAGAGAACCTCGAAGTCTGTTTCGCACCCTGCATGAGTCCAATTTGCATCGAAAACTCCCTCTACTTTTATGCAGAGAAGAACAAGAAGCACTATCTCATGCGGTTCAATCTGGAGAGAACGAGGGTGGACACGCTGCTTCAATTCGACCTCGTAACTAATTAGGTCCGTCTCTAGACTGATATACATCAGTGGTATAGTGTACAGCCTCTGCACTGCTTGTGTATCTCTTGAGTTTGATACTAACTCTGTGCTTCCAAGGGAAAGTCCCTCTGTAATGGCCTTTTTGAAGAAGTTCTTCGGTGGTAGCTATGAAGACTTGTGGAAAGCCTTCATCCGCCCTCCCCGTGACGAATACGACCCCAGTGACTTAGGTCCACTCGAGTTCCGTCTCCAGCACCGCACCTTCACTCGCACTGACTTGGACCTGACCAATGACCGTGGCCTGATCCTCAAGTGCTCCCACTTCGAACCTCGAGAGGACTACCGAGTAGCTCCCCAACTGCCCTGCGTGATCTACCTACACGGCAACAGCAGTTCTCGCCTGGAAGCCCTGGCAGCCCTCCCACACCTCCTCCCGAGCAACATCACTGTCTTCTGCCTGGACTTCTCCGGCTCTGGCAAGTCTGAAGGGGAGTACATTTCGCTGGGGTGGTTTGAGAGAGACGACCTGGCGAGTGTGGTGACTTATCTGAGAAGTTCAGGAAGAACCAGCTGCATTGGACTGTGGGGCAGGAGCATGGGGGCAGTCACTGCACTACTGCACGGAGACAGAGACCCCTCTATCGCGGGAATGGTGATCGATAGTGCCTTCAGCTCTCTGCACCTCCTAGCTGAGGAGCTGGCCAAGAACTTCGCCAAAGTGCCCAAATTGCTGGTTTCAACTGCTCTCAAACTGATCCGCAAGTCTATCAAATCTCGCGCTAAGTTTGACATCAACGACCTGACTCCAATAGAACACGTAGGACAGTGCTTCATCCCTGTACTCTTCGCAGCTGGCAAAGAGGACAACTTCATCCTGCCGTCCCACACCCAAGCGCTGCACGAGCGATATGCAGGAGATAAGAGCCTGGCACTGGTGGATGGGGACCACAACAGTCCCCGGCCTCAGTTCTTCCTGGACTCGATTGGGATTTTCTTTTACAATACACTGCAGTGTTCGCTGTTGCCGGATACTCGCCCACGCACCGAGGACTCCCAGGTGGAAGACTTCGACCCTGGCGAGTACCGCTTTACGAGAGCGATGGAGTTCCAGGAGGGACTAGCAGAGGGCGAAATGACTGAAGAGGAAATGATAGCGAAGGCAATTGAGGAGTCCTTGAAGCAGGGCCAAGCCGAAGACCCCTACGCGGACTTATTATCAGCGGGACCTACTACCGAAGCCGACCGGAAGCGTGTGGCGGAAGAAAACGCGAAGCTAGCGCAAGACCTCGGCCTGCGCGCACAGAAACCAGCCAGCACCAGCACTTCCACGAACCTGCTGGACCTTTAGCCATATGCGCAAAGCCTGACCACAGGTCATAATATGGGCAACTCGTCTTGTCTTTTGGCGTCCGACGTGACTAACTTCAGCGACACGGAGCTGGGCAAGTCACGGGAGGAAGACGAACTCTGCCTGAGTCTGCTGCAGCAGCAACTGCCTGCCGGGGACATGGGCCGTCTTGCGGGACTCGAGACCTACCAGGTGCTGGGAGCAGCAGCTGCGAAGAGTCCGGCCAAGCCCGAAGCGCAGGAACTAGCTCTCCTCTGTCTCCAAGACCACGCAGACAAGCTCTCCGATAAATTCACCGAAGTACGTTCTTCTCTACAAGGCGAACTCAAGTACTTAGGCACCAAGGACTCCTCGCCAGAGCGGCGCTACCGCAATGCCCGCCTGCAAATCCTGTGCCGTGTCTTCGACGCCTTCCTCAGACAGGAAGAGCGGGAACGTCGCCAGGCTGAAGCCAGCAAGCAAGCAGACAAGAAGAAAGACGCTAGGCCCAAAGACGTGCTGCCGCCACTTGCTCGCGCAGGGCTTGGCTTCGGCTTGGAGGTGCTTTTGAAGCTGGTGGAGGCTGTTGGCATCACTCAGCCGCACATCATTTCCGCTACCATCGACATCGCTGCTTCTGTCATGCAGGAATTGAAGCCGTTGAGTCTGGTGGGAGTGGAGCCTGCGCTGCAGCGGAGTGTGGACAGTTTCTCTCAGTTCTTCGCAAAACTGCTGTCTGCGGGACTGGACCGCTCCACTAACTTCAAAGCGGCGGCTGTGATGCTGGGTCTCGCCCTTGCCAAAGGCGACTACACGGCAGCTCTCGCACTCGTGCAGAACTTCCTGTCTGCTGAGCCATGCCCTGAATGGGCCTCCACAGTGCCTATGCTTGCTCCACTCCTTGGCAACCTGCAAGGCATGAAAGCCTGCAAAGGTATCAAGTGGAGTTGGTTCCCAGAGCGCCAAGGTCCTGATATTGTTATGAGCAACGAAAACCTGACCATCACTCGCACCAACTCCTCAGGCTGGGGTAACCAGAAGTCCGAACAGAAGATCTCTGATGGAATTCACTATGTGGAGATGAAGATAGACAGGAACTCGTCCAGTTGTCTTTGTATTGGCGTCTGCGCTACTAGCGTAACAGACTTCTCCAGCAAGTGCTCCTTCGCGAACTGCATCTGCTACCAAGCCGACGGTGACAGTTACAAGAACGGCTCCAGCGTCGGCAACATAGGGAGCTTCACAGCAGGGGACCGCATAGGCATGCTCATCGACATGGAAGAGCACAAAATCTCTTTCTACAAAAACGGAACCCGCATGCCCAAAGACCCCTATGACGGGGTTCTCCCTGAGGTGCAGCTGATTATATGCTTCGGAGGGAGTGACCAGTTCGTGACTATCAACAATGACCCTGAGCTGCCCGGGGATGTAGTGGGCCTGGTGTCTTTAGCTAGCAAGAAGGATGATGAGGAAGTGCCGCCTCAGGACCTGCCTTTCCCTGTCAAGCCCGAGGACGTGATCAAGGACAGCGAGTTCAAGCCCTTCCTCGAACTCAGTGGCGAAGCCACGCCTTCCACCGCCGCTTCTTTCATACTTGCAACGCTCGTCAACGTGGGTGAAAGCGTATACAGTGCCTTTGCACTGGACAGCATGCAGCCCAAGTACCCGAAAAGCATCAAACTGACTCGGTCCAACGGCCTCGCTGTCGAGGTCCAGCCCAAAACCTTCGCTCTCTTGATTGACATCCTAGCTACTCTCAAGCGGACAATAGAGACCAGAGACTGGAGATTAATGACGTTCAAACAGGCGGCCCTGGCCTCACTTAGTGCCATGCGTCTACTGCGAAACAACATCTTCACGTCTATCAAATTGAGTCTGACTGAGGAAGAGTCCGGCCTGACCGCAGACATGAAGCAGACAATTAAGACGATTTTGAGTTTCTTTTCCACTCTCAGCCTAGCGAACATCGGCGTGGAAGTCACTGAGGACAGTAAGGCGGCTCGAGACGCACTCGACCACCAATCCTTGCTAGTGATCCTGCACAGCTTCGAACTCTTCTTCCCTACTCTCAACAGTCAGTTGGAGTACGTCATCACTACGCTAGGAACGGCGAATGCAGATGATGCGGAGCGCAGGCTGGCAACTGATGTCTTGAAAAAGCTGAGCCAGCCTTCGAATCTGTTCAGAGCCTTCAACTGCACTACAGAGGAAGACCGGGAGAGAGTGCAGAAGTTTGTGATGATGGTGACTGCGCGAGCACTGGAAAACACTGAGAAGTTTTTGAAGGGCGAAGCCGAGGCTGAGTCGGAGTTGGTGCAAAGTCTGTTTGTCTGCCAAGCAGCTCTCTTCTCCCAAGTGGCAAAGACGGCAAACAGCTCCCAGTACGTCTCTCTATTGAAAGAATACATGCAGCACTTCCTTTCCGGTCTGCACAGTCTACTGAATGTACTATGGTCTCTGGCTCCCGAAGGCCAGATAAGTGAGGAGTTAGAGGGCAAAATCAAGCAAACTGTGCTGGACAGAGTGGTGATTACACTGCTCAGGTCTCTCAGTGTGCTGAAGTTCGATGCGGAACTGAGTGCCTTTTTGATTACTGAGTTGACGCAACTTTCAGCGCAGCTCAGCAGTTTCAAAGGGGGGAAAACGGAACTGACGACAGGCACGACTCTGACTTCCCAGATATATGAAAGCGAACATCCCTATCCCAATTCCGCAGACCAAACGCACTCAGTTAGAGTCCCTGGAGCCATTTTCTACACTCTCACCTTCGACCAGGAGTGCAAAACTGAAAATAACTATGACTATTTGCAGCTGTACCCAAACGCTTCCAAGTCCACAGAGCTGTACAAGTGGATGGGCGACAGGTCCCAGTTCCCCCAGGCGCCTGTCGTAGTCAAGCAGCCTGAGCTGTTTTTCACCTTTCACTCTGACGGTAGTACGAACTACTGGGGATGGAAAATCATAATCGAGGCCACACTGGAAGTGACGATTTCGAAAGAGGGCTGGACGGATGAGCTGAGAAATGCTGTGTCTCTGCTGCTCGTCATACTGTGCAAGAACTTGGTGGCGGTGGAGAAGCAGGACAAAACCCCTGTGGAGACCTTGCTAGGGACGCAGCTACTGAAGGGAGGAATTCACGACATCGGCCTATTCAGGATCTCCAAAGCCAAGCCCGCCTTAACCAAGACTCTGTCAGACCTGATCACCTCCACCCAACTGGAAGAAGCCTCCAGGTCCATATCCGGCTCTGGGGTATCCAAAACCACTGCTCTCCAGAAGCGACAGGAGGCCAAACCTTCACTTATCTCCTACCTGCCGAAACTCGCATCCGCTGATATGGTGGCGACCCAGTACTGCGACATTTCTATTGTGGACGAGCTGATTGCAGGGTCCAGCAGAGTCAAGGAATCACTTGCGGATCTAAAGGAACAGGCCAAGGTAACAGGCCCTGTGGCGAACTTGGGCGGGACTGAATTGGACCAAGCTGAAAGAGCACTGTTGGGAGTGTACGTGGCTTTCTTCGAAATCTCCAACTCCTTCATTTCAGTGGTGGAAGACCCCCTGGAGGCTCCTGAAATGATCCTCTACATGGTCAAGCAAGCCAACCAAGTCCGCGCCTGGGCCCAACAGCAGCGTCAAAAGGCCTTAGAAGCCGGCAAAGAAGTGTCCTATTCCGACCTCGCCAAAGACATTGTGCAGAAATGCATCCTCCTCCTCCACTGCGACTACAAACACGCCCTCAACGACATCGGCATCGACAAAGTCCTGCAAAGCTTCGTAGTGACAATCAAGCGCGCTCAGTCAGTGATGGAGGAGTCGAAGGTGGGAAGCAAGTGGAAAGTAGTGCAGAAGGCTGCGGCTACCGTAGGGAGAATGAAGACACTGCAGGGACTGAGAGTGATGCGGGGGGCTGCGGGTCCGTTGGAGGATGAACAGGGAGAGGAGAAGAAGCAGTTCCTCGGTGTGGCGAAGCTGGTGATGGAAGTGCTGGGGACTGGGGTCGGGGCTGCGGATATAGTGGAGGAGTTGGGGAAAAGGAGGAATAGAGCGGCTGCGCGCTGCACAGGACTCAACCTTATGGCTGTTACCTTCAAAGTCGCGCCGGAACTGGCTCGGGGAGAGCTGCAAGGCCTCATTTCCTCCGCCTTCTCCGACAGCTTCTGCTCTGCAGGTCTCAAGAAGCACTACATCTCAGGCACCGAAGGCACTGACCCCTACCTGCTTTCCTGTCTCCAGCGCTCCTTCTTCCAGCTTTACTCCATCCTTCTCAACCGTCTTAGCGCCGACATCCTCCGGGACAAGGACTGCACCTCTGAGGCCGGGACACAAGCTATGCTAAGTACCTTTGAAGCACTCAGTTTCCCCTTTGAAGCCTCGGACTCGGGGGCACTGCTGGACCTGAATTTGGCGGAGCCGGTGCAGTTCTTGCTTGCATGGGCGAAGGGACAGCATTTTTACGAGCAACTGCAGACCAAATTCGACCGTTCGAAGGTACTGGTGGACCTAATTGTACTGCCAGAAGCTGATTTCCATGCAGAGTCAGGGACTACTGCCTGCTCTCTGAATCCGAAGAATCGGCTGGAAGGCGAAGTGGCGGAGGAAGTGGAGGGCCAGCAGAAACTCGCCCTAGTGCAAGTGAGCGGCACTGCCAATGCAGAGCTCCTGCCGATCACAGAACTACTCGTGGCTTCTTCCTCTGAGCCGCTGGAAGGCTGGACTAAGGTGGAAGGCAATATCAATGAACTGGGCCTGCCGGAACGCACCTTGTTCATCAAGCGAGGGGAAATCTGCGACGGAGGCAACTACCTGACTAATGTGATTGTCAGTGATTGGGATCCGATAGGCCTAGCAGGCGAAACCCAGTCCTACTCCGCTCTCCAAAGCATCAATGTGTCACCCGAAGAAGTAGCCAAACGAGCAGATCGGAAGGACTTACTGAGAAGGTCCGCCTGGCTGTTGTTCAAATTGCTAATGTTCGCAAGTGCAGGGAAGTACGGTGACGCTGTGGACACAGTGCACGACAGACGCAGGGCAGACTTGCAGAAACTGTTCGCAGACGTGCTATTAGCGGAGTTAAAATGCACATCGAGGAAGCCGGACACGGAAGAAAGTCTGGAGTTGAGGAAGCTAATAAGTGGGAAGCTGTGGAGAAAGGGGGACATTCCCACTACGGATTTGAGAGTCAGTGCAATGGCGGACTGGGTGGGGAAAATCAGAGAAGACGCTGAGGAGTATCTCCTCCGCAGTGCAGACCAACCCCAGGGCAGCGAAGTCTCTTTCACTGATCTTATCAGTGACTACGTGGCCCAAACCGACCCAGAACTGCAAGGCCACGTGACAGCTAATCAAGACCTGTACCGGAATGCAGCGGGCGAGGCGGATTTCTTCTGCTTCCTCAGATATGTGGTTGCGCATGCAGGTGACATGCTCGGGCCTTTTTGGCAGAAGTACGTGCGCACTTCCAAACTCATACAAAGTCTGCCTACGGACTTCTTTGAGGCGGAAAAGGGAGTGAGTGGGGGGACTGTGGCTTCGATTCTCAGTTCCTTCCTGGCGACTATTAACCCGAATGAAGACGACAGTTTCCTGCCCTACCTGCAGCTGTTCTCAGTGGCAGAGCAGCCCGGACTCGTGCCGAAAGACCAAGCGCCCAAAGAGTGCCCAAGCGACTTCTTCAACCCTGACGGCCAATTAGACTTCTTCGCCGCCTTCAAAGCCGTGACTTCAAGACCCGACCAGTACCCCAATTACTTCCGAGAACTAAAGATGTTCCTGAGGGCGTACAACCTGCCAAAGAGCTGCGCTGAGTACTACAAGGCCAGTTTGAGCTCGCAACAGGCGGAATATCAGGCCTCGTTACTGCTGTTGCTACACCAGTGCTGTGCGTCCAAGGGCATGTTGGCTGTGTTGGGAGCTCCGCAGGCACTGTTAGAGCTGCTGAAGCACATGTTTTGTGGTTCACTTAAGGCCAGTACTATTGCTTTCCGCATAGTGAAGGACTTGGTGGCTTCCGAGCACTCTCCAGAAAGCTTCGAAGGCCTATGGACGAGCTTCCCCAAGGCAAACCTGCGTTCCCAGTACGGCGAGGAAGCGGCTTCCAGCCTGGTTTTGATGCTGCTCACCTTTATTGGGGTGAAGTCTTGTCTCCATATCAAGTCTTCGCGCTATGTCTTTCTTTCTGCGGAGAAAATCGAGGCTTTGGCGTTTGAGGCGCTGGGCTTCCTGCAGTCTTTGTGCCAGAATAACAGGTGGAGGGAACATATCATGAAGACGTGCCTCGGCCTGGTGACGAAGGCCCTGGTGCAAGTACCCACCGAGGCAGGCAGCGAAACCACAATAGGCGCCATCGGCTTCCTCAAGAACTTAGACGGCCGCCGGAACGTGTCCATTCACGAGTGGAGTAAAGTGGAACTCAAAGGTGCAGGTATGTCCCATGGCATCCTCATCAAACACAAGAAAGCCGCAGGACGGTTAAAGCTGTATTGCGAAGGAGATGACGCCCTGCACACTGAAAGTGCAGAGACATTCGTTAGCACTGTGCCCGAGTCCAAGCTTTTCCTCTATGGCCAACTGCCTGAACGCCTAGTTGCTGAGCTGTTCGCTACCCTTACTCAGCTTGTAGTGGAACTGGACGACCCGAGACATAACCGCTCGGCTACATCTGTGGAAATGAGGATTAATAATGCGGCTGCGAGGCGACTTGTGCAAAGCAGCGCTATGGAAATACTGGCGTCTCTGTGCGATACGCCTCATGCACTGCAAGCCCCTGATATATCCTCATTCGTTTCCCGACTAATCACCTGTTTAGACACTGAATCCAGTCCTTCGATCCCAGACGTACTCTACTACCAACTTCGAAAGATCGTATATAGCAGGCATAAAAACATCATTGCTCCCGCTGCAAAGACCGCTGCTGAGCCTGTTGTCATTACTGATGAAGAAAAGGCTAAAATAATTGCCACTTATAATGAAGAGAGGCAACTCCTCGTCGCTCTCTGTGACTCGATAGGCCTGGACTTCGCAGATATCAAGGAAGCTATTGACAAGGGAAACAACGACTCAGACGCAGTGGTTAAGTACATAGAGCAAAGAAACGCCTCCCTGCAAGCGAAGGTGGAAACCACTCCCCTGGACAACCTGCTGCTATACAAACTAGGCAAAAGTGACAGAAACGTGCCTGTGTTTAAGGACTTTACAGGCACGGCTGGGTGCAGTGAGTCTGCCAAGGGCCATTTGTGCATCTCTGCGGGTATGTCCTCGAATGGAGAAAAGCAGTACTGGAAGCTGTTCGAAGAGTCCATGTTCGCAAATCTCGACAAAACTCCGGAAGAAATGACCATTTTGGCAGCTGTGGGCTTTTCCGATCTCATTTCCACGGCTTCTTTCAGCCTCAAAGTGGGCAATTTGGCAGTGCCAATATCCATCTCTCAGCAAGAAGCAGTGAGCGGCACAGCAGACAAAAACCACTTCTTCCGCCTCTTCCTGTCCTTCGATGGCCACGTTTCAGTGCACAAGGAAGCCACCGGAGAGCTGTTGTTTGAGAGTGAGGAGGGATTCAGCTTCGAGGATGTGGCTACTACGAGGTATGGACTGAGTCTGAGTACGCCAGGTAAGGTGGAGTTGAAGGGATTTGCGGTGTTTTCGGGACATTATAAGGGCACACCGACTTACTGGGAAGAGGAGGCGAAGGATCAACCCTCTGTTCCTGGGAAATTTGTGCCTTTCAAGCCTGCTCGAGCCAACACTACCACGAGCGCCCTCATATCTGCACTAGGCGTAGACTACCCGCAGGCCGTGGCTCTATCCCAGCGTCACCCTGAACTGAAGCAGGCTCTGAAGGCCATGTTCGCTGAGCAAACTGCCCTGTCTCCCCTAGTCACTGACTACGGCTCCTTTATAGTTGACATGACAGTGGCTGATAGTGTTGAACAGCTTTCCCCGGGCTTCACCAAAGTCCCGATTTACGCTGATCGCAAGGAATCCAGTGACTATTTCTCCTACTTTGGCAAGGCGGTGGGAGTGAAAACGGCTGAAGAGCGAGGCGCTGTATTCGTGAAAAGCATTGAAATAAAGGACGAAGCGCTGTCTTTTGTGAAGGAAGAGAAGGGTCAGGGAACCGGAGTGGTGGCTGTGCTGGTGCTCAAAGTCACTGATCCTATGAATGTGGAGCTACCAGCTGGGTATATGATTGTAGGAGAGGAAGGTCGCGGCCTGAACCTTACGCCAGACACTGGCTCCATCCACTTCCTCGCCTACCGCACCTCCTTCAACTTCCGCCAACACCCCTTCACCGACTTCTCCCAAATGACCCTGCGCTCCTCCGACTCCGGCCTCGTCGACAGCTTCGACCCCATCAAAGCCAGCACCCAGGAGTTCGACTCCAAGCGAGTAGCAGAGGAAACTGCTGCTTTCAATGCACAGTCCACTGTGCAGTTGCACACTCGCCTGGCCACTTTGGAGAAAGGGTACAAGAAGGAAGCCTGTTTCAAGCTCGTGCTGAAGCTGCTGAAGCGGTGGACGGACTGCATTACGGATGTGGATCAACTGGCGAAGTTGTTAGAAGCCTCGGGAAGACGCTTCGCACTGTTGAAACCTGCAGTGGAGGCAGTCTTCCTGCAGCCCGCTTTAGCGCCTTTGATGGCAGATGCCCTGCTTGAAGACGTGCTGACTCAGTTGATAAGCAGTGTATTTGGAAGCACTGAAAGCAGTGTATCCTCCAAAACTCTCCAATTCGAAAGCACTCATCCCTACGAAAACAACCTCGACAAAACCGGGGAAATCCGCATTCCCGGCGCCAAAAAGCTGATCTTCACTTTCGATCCTCAGTGCAAGTCCGAAAACAACTACGACTACTTGCAGTTCTGCAAGGACAGCAACTACCAACAAGAGATAAAGAAGCACACAGGCACCACTTGGCCCAACTTCGAAGTGGACGGAGACACTGTGTATTGGAAGTTCCACTCGGATGGGTCGAATAATGACTGGGGGTATAAGTTCACGGTTATAGGAGCTGTGAGAGTGGCGGCTGCTGCTGCGGAAGGCGCAACTGAGGATGACGTGGCGAGAGCCCTATGGACACTGGAAGCGCTCATATTCAACCAGCCAGCCCTGCCCACTCACCTGACCCGCTTCCAAGGCAAAGAGCTGCAGAACGCCCTCACTCTGTTCGCCCACTCCACCACTGACCAAGACACAACCCTCCGCGCCCTCTTCCTCCTCAAACAGAGCTTGGAAATCCCTGCCGAAGCCTCAGAAGACGCTATGGCCATTGTAGACCTACTGTTCCGCGAAGCCACGACTCAGTACCGCATCGAACAGCCACGTCCCGAGAAAAGCTCCCTGCTAAAGGACGTAGTAGGCCTTATACTGGAGTTGAAGGATAAGTACAACTTGGAGCTGAAGGCAGAGTGGTTTTTGAACTTCTATGAGACGTTTTGCTTCTTGAAAGGGGTGGATACGAAGGATGAACACTATCAGTTCCTGCTTTTGAAGCAGTTTTTGGAGCTGCATGGACGGTCTTTGGACGTGGTGAGGGAAAGCGCACACCCCTACGCAGCTGTATTCACCTCTCGAGAGCTGTACACCCGCGGATCCAACCTCATTCAAGTGGAGTTCACTAAGGACTCCGAAGCAGACCCAGACCATTGCATCCTTTTTTCCTCAGACCCTGACTGCACACAGCCCATTTTCACCCTTGGATCCACCTCTGTGCCCTCCAGTGTAGAGTGGGCCACCAGTCCCGCCGGACCCAATATCGCCATTTCCAATGGTGGGAAGTCTGTGACACGCACAGACTCGAGTGGCTGGGGCACTGTACTCACCAATACAACCTTCAACTCTGGAAAGGTCAAGTTCACCTTCAAAATCGACAACGACGGCGGATCCAGCTATCTCTATATCGGCGTTTTGGCAGTGAATCCCACTTCCCTGAGTGAATGCACCTACAAGGACTGGGCCCACCCCTGCTGGGTCTACAAGCGCACCGGCGAGTTCCATCGCCACGGCTTCAGCGCAGAAAACACTGCACATGCCTATAATACCAACGATGAAATAAGCATGCTACTGGACTTTGACGAACACACTGTCACTTTCTTCAAAAGTGGGGCTCAGGTGCATCAGTTGACGGACTTGGTGGGGCCTGTGGTTGGGTCTGCCTGCTTTGGAGGCAGTGGACAGCATGTGTCTATTGTGTCGGTGGAGAGTGCTGGGGGAGATGCGAGCCGAATGAGTGATTTGAAGATGGTTTTGACGGGTGATAAGGTGTTCTACCACTTCCCTGTGAATGCAGGCTACTTGACTCACTTGCAAACTCGCTGGAATTCGGACAAACAAACCCAAGTCGCATTTTCCGATGAAAATAAGTCCTTCACCCGACCTCTCGGCAACACCGACCACACCATAGTGCTGTCCAATACAACAGTCCGCAGTGGCCGGCAGTTTCTCGAAGTAGAAGCCACAGACCTGCCAGTAGCCACCGCTATGAGCTTCGGCCTGGGCCTGCCAGACCAGCCCCTCGCTATCGCCTACCAATCCGACGGAGTATTGAAGAAGTTCGGGGAAAGCTTCATGGTAGAGGGCTACAGACAGGGCGATAGCATAGCACTGTTACTGAATGTACCGCAGGCGGAATTAAGGGTGTTTAAGAACGGAGTGCAGCTCATTGCAGTGCCAAGGGTAACATTGGAGGAGGGGAAGGACTTCCGCTGGGGAGTGGATGTTAACGGCCAGGCTGCAGTGCAGATTAAGACTGCTGCGCCCTGGACCAGCTCTTTGGACCTAATTGGCAGGGGAATCAATGGTCTGGCCATCAGCAAATACGGGTATAAGTTCACTGCAAGGCCGACCTATATGGGCAAAAACAAGCGAATTGCCTTCGAAGCGCTGGGAAACCTGCAAGGCGACTGGGAGTCCTTCCTACGCAAGCAGACGCATTTGTTTTCCAAAGAAGTATGCGAGCAATTGGTGAACTACGTCGATGAAAAGTGCAACAACAGCGACAAAGACCCAATGTCCCTGAAGGCAGAGGAGCTCGCCCCGACCCCTGCTGAATTGGTGCATTACGACTTGCTGGAAAAACTGACAGTGGAGGATATTCGCTCTGTTTTTAAGCTAATTAAGGACCTCAATGTACAGGTGACGGCTGCACTTCCGCTGATTTCGCTGGACTTGAAGGAAAGTGCGGTGGCCATGACGCAGCTGCAGCAGTCCTTCCTGCACCTCCGCGGCTTCCTGTTCCTCAAGAGCAAGAACAAGACCTTGAAAGACTTCCTAGGCCGGACCAACACCTCCGACCAGCCCACCATCGAGATAAACAGGACTAGAGCTCTACGCCAGAAGGAAAAAGGCGTAGTGGACACCCAGGGAGTCTCATCCATCTACGGTCAAATCTACCGTCACATGAATAAATACGCCAACCGGTCCCTCAGACATGCAGAACGCATATACCGCGTTAACTTCCTAGGCGAAGGGTCGATAGACGGCGGAGGACCTTATAATGAGGTGATGAGCAATATGTGTGAGGAACTCATGTCTTCGTACTTGCCTCTGTTTGTGCCGTGTCCCAATAATGTGCATAGTTTGGGGGAAAACAGGGATGCGTGGGTGCCGAATCCCAGTGGGTTGGGGTCTCGGGACTTGTACGTCTTCCTAGGGAAGCTATTTGGCGTGGCAATTCGCACTCAAAACAACCTCAATCTCAGCCTGGCGCCAATCTTCTGGAAGCGCCTCATTTTCGACGACTGCACAACCGCAGACGTAAAAGGCTTCGACGAGTGCATCTATCAGACCCTCGCAATCCTGCGCCACCCAGAAGAGCAAGACCTCAACAAGGACAACTTCGCTGCTGCCTTCGGAGGGGAGACCTTCACTACTCGAGACTCCAGTGGGGCGCTGGTGGAGCTGTGTCCTGGCGGAAGCACACTCCAGGTGACCTTTGAAAATGCTTCGGAGTACGCGGATTTGCTGGAAAGACAGAGACTCACGGAGGCGGCGGATGTGTATGCTGCTATTCGCCAAGGCATGAGTGCGGTGGTTCCTATGCACCTGATTTACCTTTTCAGCTGGAAGCAGGTGGAAACGCTAGTGTGCGGAGCAGCAGACATCAATGTGGATGTGTTGAAGGGAAATACGGTTTATGACGGACTGAATGAAACTTCCCCACAAATAGTGATGTTTTGGGAGGTGTTTCGAGAAATGACGGGCAGGGAAAGGAGTCTGTTCCTCCGCTTTGTATGGGGCCGCTCCCGTCTCCCGGCCGGCAAAGACTTCAAGCAGTTCAAAATCACCAACAAAAGTGTGAGTGGAAACCCAGACGGCTACTTGCCTCATTCGCATACTTGCTTCTTCACCATTGACCTGCCTCCCTACTCGACCAAGCCCATCATGCGCGAAAAGATAGTGTACGCCATCACTCACTGTCAGGCTATTGACCTGGACAGAGTAGTGGGGGCGGAAGGCTGGGAGGATGAGTAGACTAGCGACTAATAGCCAGCTTAGAAAGGGCCCAGAGTTGAGCAGTGGCTACGCAGGTCTCGAGGACTGCCTGCAGACAGAGCGCTGCTTCCAGCAGAGTGAATGCCTGGCTGTGCCACTTGCGCAGGGCCTGCTTTTGAGTGCTCCGCAGCACTCGGGAAAAGCCTGCAATCAGGTTTTTCACTCTTTTCCCTGGCTCTGAAAGCTGGCTTTCTCCCTTTTCTCGCTTTTCACCGGTTCTCATATCAGCACAAGTCCGTAGCCTGCCCCAAACTTCCCTGTTCGCTCTCACTGTCCAGGTCTCCAGCAGGGTAAAAACGGACTTCCCTGCTGCTTTTCTCAGCTTGGGGGACAGTTCTATAGAGCCAGTCTCCCTGAGTCGGTAGAAAGCCAGTCCTTGCGCTGCCTTCACCTTGACATGCAGTAGTAAAAAGAGAGGGAAAAGACCGAGAGCACGGCCTGGCCGGGAGTGGGGAGGCTGTATGAGCAGGGCGAAACCAGGCGACAGACTGGATCGGGTGAGAGAGTGGAACACTGAGGACAGGAAGTTGGCTTCGAAGCTGGACTGGAGTGGCTTTTCTCTGCACTTGCGAGCCCACAGTCCAAACACCGCCCCCACTCGAAAGCCCACACTTTTGCCTACATTGGCCAGCAGTCTCCGCACTTTCAGCGAATCCCCCTTCTCCAGCTCTCTCCCGCCCCCCAGTCTCGTCCAGTACCCTCGCAGTACCTTCTCCACTGTCCTCCCCAACTGCTCTCCGAGTCCTTCCCCCTTCCTTTGGAGTTCCTTTTGATATGCAACTCCGCCTCTGTAGCGACTTATATAGCGGGTGAGGACCTTTATACGCTTGGTGGAAAATAGACGGAAACAGGCTCTAAGGTGGAGTTTGACTCTGGCCTGCCATTTCGCCTTCGCTTTGATGTGTGTTCGTAGCAGCGGGAGCAGCGCTTGGATTTGCCTGCAAAAGAGAGGCTGCAGGACGGTAATCAACTGCGGAATGTGCAAAATGTACTGGGAGCGGTGGAAGGATTGGTGGTCAGCAGCGTCAATAATAGCGTCAAAAGCGTCTCTTTGGGAGCTCATAATAGCAGCCATCACTATTGGCCCACAGGTCTGAAGCAGCCTTTTCACCTTTTCCGGCTGCAACTTCCTCCTGCCAGTCCTCGAAGTCGCTCTAAGCCTCTGCTTCTTCTGCACAAATAGCAGTGCGTACAGTACTTGCTGGTAGGACACAGTTATGTGTCTGTGCAGCCAGGAGACTAGTTTGCCTACCGCTTCACTGCGCACCGCCCATACTCCTAGTCTGTGCAGCACTCCTCTAGTCTGTTCCCTCACTGCAGCTTGCAGAGTGGCGACCATTTGGGTGAGTGGCTGGTAGGACTTGGGAAGGAGAGTGAAGGAAGGGAGGAGCCGGGCACTGGAGGAAACGAGGAGTTTGGGAGGACTGTCTGCGGAGTTAGGGAGGAAGCGAGTGGACTTGTAGGGTTGAGTGATGTGGCGGGGAGCACTAGGCTCTAGCAGCAGGTCCGAAAGCTCCAAAGGTCGAGGTGCAGTCCGCAGAATGGAGGACTCAGACTGATGCTCGGAGTAAGCCGGCGACTTGGGTGCAGAACTTCCCAACTCGCCTTTCCGCCCTGTCCCTGTAGGAGAGGCGCATATGCGGCTAGAAGAGGCGTAGCGTCTGCGAGGAGGCGCTTGGCCGACCTGCCGTTTCCAGTGCTTGAAGGTTGTGATAAGGTGGCGCTTGAGACTTCTGCCGATCATTTCCGCGGCTTGTGAGTGACAGTCCAGCGGGGACCTGGGAGGGAGTGGGCGAGGGCTCTGGGGCGGGAGTTCCCAGGGAGTCTTTTGGTACTGACTAATCAGCTCAATGCGACTATTTGGCAGACTGATTCCACTCAGTCCCGCCTTCCCTTTGCCCTCTTCCCCAAGCTTTCCCGGCCAGTTCCTCAGTCGAGGCGACTGCGCCTGTCTCCTCAGCCGCTCTACCTCTTGCAAAGTAGGCGACAAGGACCTTTTCAGGGCTCTGTCAGTCTTGGAGGGGGAGTAGGGAGAACGTTCTCTGGGCAAAGCCCTTGCTGCTTTGCGCTGTTCCAAGTCCTTCCTCAACAAGTTCAGGTCGAGAGCAAGGCCTTTCAGTCGAGGATCCATTGCTAGGTGCACTGCAGTCTTACCCTGTCTAGATTAAACAGGGACTAGTGGCGGCTGTGATCTATGCTCGCAGTGCTTATCAGTCTGGTAGGGACTGAAACACTATAAATGGGCGCAAAAGTGTCAGGCTGCCAGGGCAGTTTATGCTTCAAAGAGGCCAAAGTGCGCTGCAGCTGCTCCAACATCCGGCTCTGCGACGAGTGCTTCGCCCTCCACAAGCGAGAAAAGCCCCAACTCAACCACCGCGCCACTCCCCTCGACCAAACCAGTCCCACCCCCGTCCAGCCCGCCGGCCTCACTCTGTCCCGACTCGAGTTCCTACGAGAAATCTACGCAAGTCCTGAAAGAACCACCACTGTGCACGAAGGGAAAGTCAAGGGGGAAGAAGGCAGAGTCGCTATTAAGTCCATGATTTGCAGGACTGAACAGGACTACAAGAAAAAGCTGCAGGAAGCGACTTTGCAGCAAGGCTTGAAACACCCCAACATCTGCTCCTGCATTGCGCACTTCCTGGATGAGGACTTTCACAGTGGGTATCGCTTTATCATCGTGCTGGAGTACTCGGATAGAGGGGATTTGGAGGAGGATGCGACGGCGAGGAGACTGGGAAATGCGCCGTATCCGGGGAAGGAGCTGATTAAGCATATGACTGATTTGATCGATGCGTTTGCTTACCTTCAAGACCGCAACCTAACCCACGGAGACATCAAGCCCAAAAACGTGTTTATGACCAACGACGGTCTGCTGAAAATCGGAGATTTCGGGGAAAGTCGCCAGGGCCTGCAAGCCCTAGTCACTCAAACGACTCAGATCAAAGGGACAATTGCGTACTTTAGTCCGCTGCTTTTCCAAGCATATGTAGACACTATTAAAGGCCGGAATACGAGCGGCGATGTCCGCCACAACCCTGTGAAGTCCGACGTGTACTCCCTCGGCCTCTCCTTCCTGCACATGGCTCTCCTCAGCAAGCCATTGGAGCTAAACAACCTGGACATAGGTGCTGAAGCCCTGCAGAGGGATGTCGACACCACTATTATTCGACTCAAGTATGGGAAGAAGGTGAAGCAGATTTTGTCGAGTATGCTGCAGGTGCAGGAGAGCAGGAGATATGATTTTAAGCAGCTGCGCAATTTGCTGACTGAGCTGTTTCCCAGGAGGAATGCAGTCCCGGAAGGACTGGTGGAGGCTGGAGGTTCCAGAGAACTAGAAGAAGAAAAGGTGGAATCCGCTCCAATTCTCCCCCTAATCGCCCTCTCCAACAACCCCTCCAAAGCCTTCAAATGGACCGCAGGCAGCAAGCAAACCTACCCTCTCATCAGCCAAAAGTTCCAGCCCTCCTGCCGCTGCTGTTTCCTCTCCAGCAGCATTCTGCTGATCACCGGAGGAGCCAAAAAGCCCACCGGAGTGTTCGAAATGGTGGCAGAAACCTTAGCCGTCACAGCGAAAGCGGACATGAATGAAGGCAGAATGTGGCATTCTATATGCTTATTGCAGGGGCTGGTGTATGTGATAGCCGGCAGAACTCCTGCGAAGACGGCGATTTCGAGTGTGGAAGTACTGGGTGAGACTGGGTGGACGGGGCAAGCGCCTTTGAACACTCCCAGGGACTCAGCGACTGCGGTGGTGCATGATGGAGCGATACTGGTGGCGGGAGGGTCGACGAACAGGGCGGGGAGGTGGGAGCTGCTGAATTCCATAGAGAAGCTGGAGGAGGGACAGTGGAAAGTCCTTGCAGTGGAGTTGCCGCTCAAGCTGGGAGGAGTGGGACTGGCTTCCATCGGTCCTTCCAACCTACTAGTCTGTGGCGGACATATGAACAAAGGTGCGCTTTCTGCCAAGGCTTGGAACCTCGACACGACCTCTGGAGACTTCTTTACGCTTAAAGATATGCCTGAAGAGGACTCATTTGCCTCAATGACGACGGCGATTTTCGACAATCACTGCTACTTGCTAGGCACTTTGACGGGACTATTTGACTACGACCCGAGCACAAATGAGTGGGATTCAGCTAGATATCTAGTAAAGACGTAGGGAAAGAGGCGGGTTTTTCATACATTGCCACTTAATGTTATTCACATGTATGAAAGTTGCGCAATTAAATATGCGCCTACTAGAATAGCGAAAAGGCCAGCCGCAGGTCTGTCGAGTCTGTCTTGAGTCTCCACATCTCATACGCACTCCTCGCGAAGTAGTAACTCCCTTCATGCAAAATGGGCTGCAAAGGACTATACCAGTTCCCTTCCTCTGGCAGCTCCCGTAGTCTTTCCAGGCCTGTTTCCGGCTTGTCACTGTGGAATTGGTATAGAGAGCGGTCGTGGCAGATTATTAGCATTTCCGATACACAAAGAACTGTGGTGAATTTGTCAGCCTGAGGTAGTTCGAAGGGTAGTAAATGGAAAGTGTTGGAGGACGGGTGGTAGACTTCTCCATGCTTTGACCCCATTCCGCCCACAATATAGATAGAGGCCGATAGCGCGGAAGCAGAGGCACCGTAGCGTGGCTCTATCATATCAGCTATTCGAGTCCAGCGGTCTGTATCGAAATCGTAACTTTCGCAGTGCATAAGGACGCCTCGAGGCTCTCCCTCCTCCATTACTGTCCTTTTCCCAGTGGTTGCCTTTCGGTTTTGTGTCTGTGGGGCGACTCTGCAGCCTCCGAACACCACGACTGCACCCTCACTGCAAGCGATGGCGTGTGAGAATCTGGCTTGCAGCATGCTTTCTTTCCTGACAGAGGCTTTGGACAGGGAGTTGAGTAGGAAGGTGTCGGAGGAGACGTGGCTGTTGAGGAGGCCGCCTGTGTACAGGAACTGGTTCAGAGAGGGGAGTAGACACCAAGCAGACCCGTTCTTGGGGTCGAAGTTGCTCATTTCGCGTTCTCTTTTGACCTGGTCCATCAAGCAATAGTCCACACACTTCCTATCATCCCCCGCAAAGAAAGCCACTCTCTTCGTCGGTCTCAGCACACTGTAATCTTCCTCGAAGCTGAACATTTCCCCCAGCACTGACGTCAGCAAATAGGGCTTGAACTGAAAAGCGAACAGGCGGAACCTGTCCTTGGCCTGCTCAACTTGCTGCTGGGTCGTCGTGACGCTCACGAGCTGCTCCAGTTCTGTGTTTAAGTCGAAGGAAAGCTTGTAGCGGAGGTCTGAAAGCATCTGAGTCATGGCGGAAACTTGGGTGCGCAGGTTGTTTTGGGCAGTTTGGAGGTCCGAAAGTGTGTTTTGGGCCCAAATTGTGATTTTTTCCTGTGTAGAAGTGATGAATTGCTGGAAGTACTGCATGCACAGTTCCGCCTCACTCTCATTTTCCTGGATATACGCGATCATCTGGTCAATCACCGCCTGTCGATCATAGTAACTGGCTAGATTCTGCTCAGTTACCAAATACGTCCTCGCAGCAATAGGCGCCAAACAGCCCTTAGTGCCCACTCCACTCTCCTTATGTGTCTCGCTGCACCCCGCACACAGCGACTTGAAGGGGTATTTGCACAGACAGAGGTAGACTGAGGCCTGGGAATGGCAGTCAGAGCAGAGGGACTGGCCGCAGGGCTTGCAGCGGTGTGGGTTTTGCTGCGGGGGACAGGGCAGGGCGGAGACAGGGACGTTGAGTAGGTCGCAGGCAGCCATAGTAGTCGTTACCAATTTATTTTGGTTATAAAGTGCTGAGAACTGGAATTTCGAAACTGGTGAGAAGTAGGGCTTGCAGGCAGCTGCTTTAAATGCGTTGAATGGCACAAAGGACTATAGGAAATTGTGGGGATATTGGGGTAATGGGGAAAATGAGGGAGTGTGGGCAGATTTTTTTTTTTAAGCTGGAAAATGAGACTTTCAGGACAGATACTGAGAATTTGTGGGGTATTTCGGGTTAAATTAGTCAAAATTGGGCAAATTTGTCGAAAACTCTCTTAGAAGCAAGAAATATACACTTTTTACACGTTTTTATAGGAAAATAAAGGCTCAAAGTCACGTTTTTTCTCCTTTCCCCTTCAATTCGACAGCTTTCATCCAGGTAAATTGGTTAGTTCATACTTAAAGTGTCTCAGAGCTAGTTACTAGTACCGGAATGGATGTCCTTCCGTGTTAAAGATATACGAGTCCAGAGGCAGAATGTCGTCCTATGTAGCAGGTACGGGGCCAAAGAGGAGGTAGAGGTACTTCAGCACTTCTGCAGTGAAGTAGGACGGCTGGTCGTTTGTGTGTCGCGTCGGAATCTCATTCACGTCTTCTACGGCGCTGTAGCCGAAGTGCGACTTACAGTGCTGCTTAAAGGCTTCGAAAATCCGATAGCCCATGTCTCTGTAGTACTCGTTGTGTGTTAACCGCCACATGTAAAATAAACTTTCGATTACTTCGGGCCGGAGCTGGTTGGACTGCATTTCCGCCTGCGGCTTCACCTTTCCTTGAAAGAAAGAACTCCCTTCCGGGACCAAATTAGTCTTCGCAGTGCGCACTGGTTCCAAACACGCCTCCATCAGCTTCTTCGCCAGCTCCACCTCATAGGGGTCATAAGTCTCCAGTATGTTTTCCAGTCCCAACAGTCCCGGAAAGAAGCACGCCAAGTGCTCCATATGACTGCTGGGCTCATCATTCGCCTCCACCGCTCGCATGTATGTGAATCCATTTTCAGATGTATGCATCAGTTTCTCGATAGTTGCCCACTTCGTGAATTCGTAAGCGCTGCGTAGCTCTGGGTCGCTTCTATGCTGTAATATCCAGTTTTTGTATAGGTACTCGTAGAAGGAGTCGGTGCCGCCGCCCATTGTGTATTTGCCGTAGAAGTCGTGGTTTGCGATGGCGAGGTGCTGGCGCAGAATGCCGTTTTTGTCTCGGAGCTTGCGGAGGAAGAAAGTCTCTACCTTGGAAACAGTTCGGGAAAAGTGAGAGATGTGGGTCAGCTGCGTAAGTTTGCGAAACTCCAAAGAGAGTGTCGTCACCTCACTAAGTACCAAAAACTGCGAATAGTAATACACCCCAAGTCCCATATTCACCCACGGGTACGGAAAAGTGTCATTCACTCTGAAAGCCTTCACCAGTCTGTAGCCCAGGTCAGTAGCCTTCTCTATCAAGGACTCCCTGCGCGACATCTCCGCTGCACTGAGGAGTCCTCCGAGGAGGCGGATTGTGGTCTCGAAGACACTGCTGGTGAAGTTGCGGCCGAAGTCGGTGTGCGCTGTGACGAAGTCGGCAGCTTCGTTGAACCAGTCGTGGAAGCCCATGAGATGCATAGTGTCCAGAGACTCGATCATGAACAGGTTGACTCCTCCCCAGTCATTCAGTCCCAACCCATCCACGGGCCGAATGGAATCAAAGCCCATGGCCCTATTCACATAGTTGGACCAGACAAAGCGAAACTCTTCCCTCACTTCTTCCTTCCGCTTTTCACTCAGCCACAGGTCGTAGGAAGTCGTATTCAGGACGGGGCAGGAGGAAAAACCGCGCTGTGTTTGCAGGAAATACCCGCAGACAAGTCCGAGCATGCACAGCGCTTTTATCATTATTGCACTGCTGGCTTTAGCTGGGATGACTGTATTGCGGTTTCTAGGCTTAGGTTTTTATCTAAAAGCGTACTGCTGCCTTGGCTTAGAGGGTTAGGCTCTTTTCTCGTTTAAGTCGCAGGGAGTTTTCATGTGCGATATGTATTTAGGTAAGCCTGCAAGCGGATATATGAAATGTCTATTGCTGGAATTCTGCGAGAATAGCAGGCAGGGACTTGTACGAATTGACAGAGAGCTGCACAGCATTCGGTTACACCAAAAGTGCTAAAAGGCCTTTCTAATGCTCGAACTATTCGGAAGTACTGATGGGTCCTAGTTACAGGTTGTGTATTGGAAGCCGAGCCAAGCCATCACATATAGTAAATAAGCGGAATAGTAAAGTAGCGTAGGCAGACATTAAGCTGTTCGTAAGAAAATATAAGGATTGATTGTGGCGAAATCATAGAAAGAAGTTGCAATTTTGCGATTTGTTAAGGATCTGTCTCAAAAGCCTCTGAATTGGGCACAGTTCCCAGACTTCTCCAATACACAGTTCAGCAATTCCTACTCTTCCCCTCAATTAGCCAAATCGAGAGTCCTTTAGCTACTAAGCATACGCACCACTCCCGCCCCCGGACTTCCACTGCGGTAATACTTCGGCGGCTTCAAACTACTCGTAGGCGTTTTCCTCTCTTCCAAGCGAGACTGCGACAGCTCATCATCCTCATACTCGCTGGGAGTGCGCAGGGAGGCAATCCGCTCAATTGGAGGTTCGTCTGATATCGAGTCTGGCTCGATCACTCTTTCTTGCCTGTCCTTTAGGAGAGCGTCTTGGGAGGCTTGCCATAGGTCGCTGTTTTTGAACACTTCTTCGTTGCGCAGGATGAACTGGGCTAAGTCTCTGCGGACTGTCTTGAGCTCGAGGGTGCGCTCCACTATCAGCTGCTCCAGCATCACTTCGGTCAGTTTCTGCTTTTGCACCTCTTCCCGCAGTCTCATCACCTCCGGGTCCCCCTTCCGCCCTGCACTTCTCCTGCCTCCCAGCGACCACTCCCCATTCACAGCATCGAATTCCCCCAAACTCGAAACCTCCACCGGCAGGTAAGTCTGCTCCCCCCAACTGAACTCTTCATGGTGGGCAGGACTAAGTGTGCGGAACATCGCTATTACAGAGATATGAGAAGGGAAATAAGAGAACTGCTGCAGGCTGGATTGATGCTGGGACTGAGTATACTGCAGGGGTGGTGCTGGGCACTGGATGTGGTGAGGATAGGACTGGCAGGAGGGATGCTGGGGAGTGTTTGGCTGAGAGCGACTTTGCTTGCGGTTTCAGGCTTGCAAGTCACACTAGCGGACCTGGTTATCGCTGCAGTGGTGATTATTTGCTCTCCGATTCCTGCGTCTGCAGACCTGGTGGAGGCAGTGAGCAGCGCTGCGTGGCAATTTTTCCTTCCCGTCACTATCAATCGCTTTTCTGCGAGTACCACTCAGCCGTACTTTCTGCTGCTCGCCTGCATCTCCTCCCTCAAAGTGTACATTTGGGTACTTGCGAGAGCAGTGCGAGAGAGGCAGTTGACGCTGCAGTACGCAGGGGAAGAGGCTTCGGCGATCAAGCAGGAAGTCAGCAGTTTATTGCGTCGCTACGCTCAGAGCCACAGTGCCAGTCGCAGGCCCAGCATCGAAGGCAACCAACTCCTCTCCAAACTCAAACTGCTAGTCCCTCCCGAAAGCCCAGTTCACCGTCTCTCCAGCCGAGGCTCCCTGCGACTGCAAAGGCGCAGCAGCAACGGCACTGAAGGCGACTCTATGAGTCTCCCCAGTTTCGAAACGTCCCTTTCCAAGGGCTTTGAGGACAGTTTGTCCGGCTTCCCAGGCACCGAAAGCTCTATTTCCAGTCAAAACTCGCCCGACTTTACCAGAGACGAAATCGATTCCTTGATATCCGCCATTTTGCGGCAGGAATACATGCTCTGGAACACCAAAAAGACCAGAGAAAGCGGAGAAACTGCCTCTCTCGCCCTTTCCTCCCTACTGCAGCTAGCCGCCAGTCTGCCCAGAGGCTCCCAAAGCGAGTTCAACCCAGACGTCAAGGTCTCCATGCCACTGCGAGTGCTGATGGAGGAAAACGAGGAACTAGCGGATGTGATGTCTCATAGTGGAGAGTGGGACTTCAACACCCTGGAACTAACCAGGTGCACAAAAGAGCCTTTGCGGGAAGTATCGAATTACCTCTTTTCCACACATACGATCCCTGAGAAGTTCTCCATCCGTAGAGAAGCGCTTTTGGGGTTTTTTCGCACTGTGGAAAGCAGCTACTCCACTGTGAATTTCTACCATAACAGTGTGCACGCTGCTGATGTGCTGAATTCAGTGGTGTTTCTACTGTCTTCCGGCCTACACCGCTGTGGGCATTTCCTGGACATAGAGGTTTTCGGCCTGTTTATCGCTGCTTTGGCGCATGATATCGGCCACCCGGGAGTCAACAACTCCTTTTTAGTCAGTAAACACGACCCTTTGGCACTGGTTTATAACGATAAAAGCGTATTGGAAATGATGCACGCCTCCACTCTTTTCTTCATTCTCAGGAAATCGGACTGCAACATCCTTTCTGCGCTGAAAATCGCGGATTTGGTCTATTTGCGGGAAATCGTGATAGCGCTCATACTCGCAACTGACCTGCAAAAGCACTTTTCCATGCAGGCGGACTACAGGTACATGCTAGAAGAGCAGGGAAAAACACTCGCAGACGAGGAATTCCGCCTGAAGACATTAGAAATCTGCATAAAATGCGCGGATTTAGGCCACGGAGCGAAGGACACTCCAATCCACAGGCTCTGGACAGACCTAATAACCCAGGAGTTCTTTGCTCAGGGGGACAAGGAGCGGGCTTTGGGACTGCCTGTGAGTGCCCTGTGTGACAGGAAGGTAGTGTCTGTGCCTATTTCGCAGCTTGGGTTTTTGACGGAAATGGTGAGGCCGCTGTATCTGCTGTGGGAGGACTTGCTCAGGAAGACGGGGGAGTGGGAGGAGTCGCTGCCCTTCGAAATCTGCCTTCAGCACCTTGGCGCAAATATACTATACTGGGAAGAACAAGAGAAGGTGGAGGCGGACGTACCTTATGTGTTCAAACTTACACAGCCGCCTTTCGAGAGTGTCCGAGGGCCTTAAGAAAAGGCACCGAGTATAGAGGATAAATAGACTGTTCCGAGGCAGCCTGTTTTACCCGAAGATTAGGTAAAATACTGGAAATTCCCTTGCAACGCCAATAAAAGACAAAATCACTCAGTAGTCTACTCATGTCTTATGCAAGAATTAAGGCAATTTTGCTATTTTCATGCTCTCGTAAGTCCCAGTGCGTATTTACCCACTTTAAACTAGCTTCTTTTCCCTCCTCTTCAGCACCGGCGCCAGCAGTTTGGAGCTGACGAGCATCCGACCCAGCGGAGACTTGGCCTTTGTGGACTTGGGTCGACTACTGGGCGTCCCCGAAGTCTCGGAGCTTTGTCTCCCAGCGGTTTCAGGCCTGTCCCTAGCCCGAATTGTAGGGCGCCGGGCTAAGGGTGTTAGGCCTGTGCGGATATCAGCTGCAACCTTCGCCACTCTCTCCAGCAGTCCCTCCGTCTCTGATGGAGACAACGCTCTTTCATCAGGACTAACCCTCAGTCTGCCCAAACTCTTCGTCCTTTTGGATCGCACATGCACCAGGGGCATCGGAGACGCATTGTACTACGTAAGGCTCACTATGTCAGTGATAGTGCGCAGGTAGAGGCGCTGGTGAGGACGGATGTGTCTTCTGGATAGCAAGCGGACAGGTAACGTCGCCCCTTCCATTGTCTCCCTGTTGACGGTAAATGGAGCCTTTGTACGACAGCGACGAAGACATCGGCGACCTCAGCTCCACCGCTCAGACTTCCCTGTCCCGCCCCATGGCGGAAATCCAGCTTTCCAAGCTGAAAGACCTGATCCACGACACCCGCGACAACATCTCCAAGCTAGAAGTACCCTTTATCCAGTAGAAGAAGGAGGAAGACCTGAGTGTCGCCAACGAACCTGTCACGCTCAAGTACGGCGCAGAGGAAAAAAGCCTGGGAATCATGGATATGATCACTACAGGCAGTGCGACGTTGAATAAAATCCTGGCGATTTTCACTCATTTGATGACGGAGGCGAGGAACATTCGCGACTATATAGAGGGAAACGCACTGCAAGCAATAGTGCTATACGGTGAAGGCGCGAGAGAGGAAGTAGCAGAGGGAGAAGCGGAGCTAATGATCGGCAGCTTCCTAGCCACTATGGGCTCGACCTTCGAATGTGTGTCCTACGCGAAGTCGGTAGTCGCGAATTTGGTGAATCAGCTGAATGCAGGCTTCAACAAGCGCCAGCCGAGGGGGAAAGACCTCTATTCAACCCTATTCAAGAAAGCAGAACTTTTCCCACTGTTCGATGCTCTGGGCTTAATGTTAGGCGGCTTGGCTATGCTGGACACTGCGATAGCGGACAACACCAACATAGCCGCTCACTGGGAAATATACAAGCGACTAGTGCAGTTGGCGAAGGAAAGCACAGAGAAGTATGGATGTTCTGTCCGGCAGGAAAGGCAGTTCCGGAAGTGTCTGCAAGTGCTGGACAGGACTGTTTTCACGGCGGATTGCTTCAATTTGGTGCTCACGAGTGACCTGTATGACAAAACCATTGGAGCGAATGAAGAGCTGGATAAGGCGTTCAACGCCTATTTCACGTATAAGACGGAGGCTATTTATAGCTTCATGGAAAGTCAGTATGAGAGTGACGAGTTCCGCCAGTATTTAGACTTATTGAGTGTTTATGCACTCTACAGACGCTTGTACCGCGGATACGACAAGAAGGTATTTAAGACAATCTGGGCAATCCAGCGCAAAGCCCCAGCCATCGTAATAACCGGCCTAACAGTGCTATTTCCTGCCTTTTTCCTTATGAAATACTGCGCTCCGCCCAAGTCTACGACCGTTGACCCTAAGGACATGAACGCCTACATCCAGGAGTACGTGCAGAAGCGAGATGCGACTTTCAGTGGATTTGTGAGTGACTGGCACTCGAAGTTCTGCACCTGGGCGGCAAGGATGGACAGCAACACTATGGCTACTACGGATATCCCTGACAAGAACTTACTGGGCGTCATAGACTCTCGAGGCCGGCTGATCCTGCACGGAGTGCTCCTTTCCTGGCAAATCAGATCCTTCGTAGAGCTCTTCCTGGCTCTCCACGTGCAGCGGAACATCCCTATAAAGACCAGCGACCTGGGCAACATTTTCAAATGTCTGGAACTATTGAAGGCCATTAAGCAGGTCTATCAGAAGAAACAGGCAATGGTGACGCTCTCTATAGGCCTGGTGCAGCGCTTAGCCTTCCAAGAGATCATTGAGTACTTAGAGCAGATGAAAGCCACTTTGGCCAAATCCAAAGACGCATCCAAAACAGACCTAATTCAAGCCCTCTGTCTCGCTTTCGACCTCGGCAAAACGACCATCAGCACGACCAAATCCGACCTTCTGCGACTGATAATTTCCCTCATCGGACTCCGAGCCGCCACCCGAGACAGCTCCAAAGGCTCCTCCATGTCCGAAGTGATGTGGAAAATGCAGCTCCACCTGGACATCAACTACAAGCTGCGGAACTGCTTCGACTGCAAGTTCATGTACTGGAGCAAGGAGCTGGTGGCTCCGATGCTCAGCTGGCTGCTGGCGGACCAGGTCAATTTGTACCGCTTTAAGTACCTTTTCGCAGTGTTGGAGGACTGTGCGGAGTGGGTGAAGCTGAGCACTCATATGGACGGAAAGGCACTATCCGCCGCCTTCGTCGACTCCATGCAGGCCCAATTGCACAATGTCCTGATCAAGCCTTTGTGTGAACGCATTGAGGAAGACCTGCGCTACCAAATCCACAGCATTGCAGTGGAGGGCCTGAGCAAGCCCAACCCGATGGAGGGCAACAACCTGGGTTGGTTCGTGCATGCAGAGCCTTTCCGCTTTGGAGGCAGGTTGATTAGCTTTAGACAGGCGATTGAGGACCATTTGGACGAGGTCTTTTACAACTTGACGGCGATTAACCCGGGCGACTGGGAGGTGTATGAGGCTATGAGGGCTTTGGCGAATCAGAAATACAGGCTGAGTCTTCCGCAGACTTTTCTGCCTTCCAAAAAGCACGACCAGCGAGTGGACCTCATCGACATAGGGAAGAAATTGGCGCCTTTCACTGCCCGCTTCAAGTACAACCTCCACTGTCACTTCTTCATCGAAGTCACATCTGAAGAGAACAGCTGCACAGCAGTGACTTTGACCCACATCGGGAACTCTCTCAAAACGCATGGACTGGGAGTAGTCAACACCATGATCAACGCGACCTATCGACTACTTGCGAAGCGCTTTCACACCTTCACTCAGTTCCTCATCAACGACGCAGTCGTGTCTCCCTTGATGGCGGACCGAGAGTGGTTCCGACAAAGCCGAGAAACTGAAAACTACATCTTCCCCTATGTCCGCGCTATGAGCACAATGCGCACTATCGTGAAGCTGGGAAACGCTGAAATCGGCCAAACCTTCCTGGATAAGTTCAGAGGACTAATTACGCAGGTCGGAAACGCTATAGCGCTAATTCGCATGATCAAGTTCGCAAGTTTGAATTTAACCTGGACCGCCACTCAGTTCATTCCCGACACTCTCAACGTGGAGAAGTTCAAAGAGAAGGCGGAGACTTTCAGTCCGCAGACTCAGGAGGCTTCCGAGACTCTGGATAAGGTGATATCCTCCATGACGAAGGCTTATACAGAGGAAACGGACTACTTCGGGATCATTGTAAAGACGTTCCAAGGAGTGCTTATGAATGCGGATTCCAGACAACTGAAGCTTTTCTATATGATAGTGCCGTCTTTGACTATTAATTTCGTGGAAGCGATGCTGGTGGCGAAGGAAAAACTGGAGAGAACTCGGCAGACTGAGACTTATTTCACGGTATTGCTCATATAGGATGATGGCTTTGCTGTAGGTCTGGCGTACATCCTCAAAATATTAGGTCAAGAGAAGTCCTTTGAAAGCTTGCATTGGTTCGAAGCCATCGCCCGCGAGTACTCCCTCGAGAAAATCACCGAAAACCAACGCGGCATTTCCAGCGGTCCGCAGCAGATCCTAATGGAGAAGGCCAAAATCTACCGCGGAGAGTTCCGCCTCCTGGGCTGTTCCTTCAAGGCAGCCAGGCTTTTCTTCAGTGAAGGCAACTAACTAGCTATGGACAGTCCGCCCGGTGTGACGCAGACACTCGAGGAGGCGGAAGGCTTCGTTGCGGTCTGTGACGTAGTACTGAGCGGCCGTCGGCTTCATCCCCACCACACATGAATACACCCCGTCCCCCGTCCCTTTCCTCAGCTCCCTGAACATCTCCTCATCCGACACTCCATCCCCAATTGCCAAAATGAAGTCCACCGGTCCCTTCCTCGTCCCCAGCATTGCCACGATTTTCCCCAAAGTCGAGCCTTTCGACACTCCCCACGACTTGACTTCCACGTAGTCAGTGCCTGCCACGACTTCGCACTGGTCCTGGTAGGGCTGCATCACCAGGCCGAGGTGGGAAATCAGCTCTTGGGCCTGGAGCGAGCCGTAGTCGGGGTCAATGTGAGTGTAGGAAAACTTCACAGCGGTTTCTTTGAGGTCTAAAATGCTGCCTTCCACTCGACTGACATAGGCGGAAATGATGTCTGTGGCCGGGAGCAGCCACTCCAGTCTATGGGGCACTACCCTTTCCCAGTCATATAGAGTGCATTGGTCTTTGATGAAGCTGCCGTACTCCGCCACTAGGCCGAGACCTGGAATTCCGCTGTACATTTCGTCTAGTGTCTGTTTGCACCTGCCGGTGGCTATATACAGGGAATTGCGAGCGTCCTGGCACAGTGCCTTTATGCAGGCTAGTAAGACAGTAGACGGCCGGGCGTCCCGCATATCCGCATACTGCATAACATCCATTAATGTCCCTTCATTGTCTGTTAGTATTAAGCGATTTCTTGCTCGTTTGTAAGCTTCCAGCACATCACTATCGAATATCGTCGCAAAGTTCCGACTCAAAGCCACATACTTCGCCCCTTCACTCAGTCCATACGTCAAATACACATAGTCCCGCTCATTCTTCCGAGCCTGGTACAGTCCGCGGAGGAAAGTCTGCGCCAGTCCTTGGGCGGTGTGGTGCTTCGCAGTCCTGAAGTCGTGCATCGAGACTTGGATAGGACTGGAGTGGTCTCGCAGGACCTCTAAGGCCACTTCTACGTCGAAAGGGTTGATAATGGCTGGGGATTTGAGACTAGTGGATAGAGCGGAGAACTCGGAAAGGACGATAAAGCAGGGGGAATTGTCGTGCATTAGGATGAATTCAAGGATGGGAAGAGACACGCCTTCTTTGACTGCGGTGTTTAGGTACCTGGCGGAAGTTGCGAAGTAGGCTAGGCGTGTTTCTAAGGACTCGTTGTCGGGGATTAACTCAATTACTGTGTCTTTCGCGTCTATATTCAGTGTTTCTATAGCTGCTTGCACTGCGGTTTGATAGGCAGAGTCGATGTTGTCGCGGAAATAGAGCTGGAGCAGTCTGGGCCGAGGGTCGTGACAACCCTGCAAATAGGCCCTAAAAATCGCAATTTTCTGCAATATTCCAGCAAAAGGCTGCAAAGTGTCCAAACTGACCCACGTCGTTTTCCCCTTATAAGCTTCTCCCAGCCTTGCAATCGTCTCTTTGTACTGGTCACTTCCCACTGCTTCCTCAACTAAAGCCGGACAAACGCCCATTTGGCCGACATCGACAGTCACAAACCGGCCGCAGTAGTCCACTCCAATGGCTCCGTCTTCCCTGCAGATGCAGTTAGCTTCCAATATACGGCCGCAGGAGCGGAGGAAGTGCCGGACGTATCGGAATCCCTCGAATTCCACGAGGTCGCAGGAAAGCATGGAGTTGAGGACAGCGGTGCGGTAGGGGAGTAGCTTGAACATTTCTGAGGGAGGGATTGGATGATGAAGGGAAAGGCCGATGTTTATAGGGTCTTTAGTCCGTCTTGTGAGGAAAATAGGCGCAAGCAGCAATTCACAGTCATGCAGCCACACTGCCTCCTCGCCACTGTACACTTCCATCACAGTGTCCGCCACACACGAGTTCGCAGTCCTGTATCCGTCCCACAGGTCTGTCAAGTTGCAGGAGAAGTTCGTCAATTGGCCTACAAGGGAGTGGAAAAGAGGCTTGAGGAAAGTGGTAACGAAGGTGTGGTGTTTCCCCCTCGCGTCTGCAGCTATGTTCGCTGAGACGATTTTATGCCTTCTCAGGACTGATTTGTCGATTTCTGGAATTTCCTCGCCACATATCCATATAAAGTCCGCCTTGGAGTCGAGCAAAGCCGCATAGAGATGTTCGACCCAGGGCAGAGCTTGGCGAATTAGCCGTCCTCCACTAGACCGCATCGGAGCTGTCCATGAGACAATAAGGACCCGAGTGTCTTCTTGTCCTGTGCAGTTGATAGGGGAGGAAGGCTCGGGGAAGTAGAAGGGGGAGAGACGGGAGGAGTAGCTGCGGAAGCTGAGGAGGTGGGATTTGGATATTGGCTGGTTTTCTGTGTCTTCTACGATCATGCGAAGTCGGACGGGGTGGAGTGTCCGGTTGCAGCTGAGGGCTTCCCAGCAGTAGGTGTCCCTAGTCCAGTATACGTACTTGTACTCGAGAGTAACATCTGCAGGGACTGGAACCGGACTTGCAGAGGTCCAATAGGTTTCCTGCTGGACATTCAGAGGGAAGCCATGGCCTGGGTCCCAGTTCCCCAGACTTGGACAGTTCCCCACCACTCTCCAGCCGTGGTTGTCCTCGCCTGGCTGCAGGCGGAAATAGATACTCACCATTTCACTCGAAACTAGCACTATAGAGACAGGACAGGACTAGGCGCTGCACTCAGACTCAACACACTGCTGGGAAACACCTGTTGCCGTAGAGAAGTAACCAGGTCTTTTCGACTCCCTAGTCCCAGTACTGCAAGATTCACCTTCGTGTAATGGCTGAGCACTGGCTTGGGAGCCCGCAGGGAAGGACTGGGCAAAGCGTCGAAACTAAGGACCCGGGGAATCAGCTGCAAGAGGCCTGCCAGGCCTTCATTGTACAGCTTTTCCAGGGCCAGTGGGACTGCCGTGGTCCTCACCTGGCCGATCCGCATCGACCGCACTGCTCGCTTTTGGCTTCCGACTTGGTCTTTCTTGGAGCGGAGTTGCTGTCTGATAGACTTGTAGCCGTGGAGTTCGTCGATTTTCATGCCGCCAATGCTTCTAGGACTGAGTTCGTACAGTACCGAAAGCGGCGGAAGGGCTAATTTCAGCCTTTCCGTCAATTCGAAGGAACTGTCCACAGGCCGAGACCAGGCCACAGAGTCCCTAGAAAGGTGAGATTCAAGGGTGTAATTGGCCTTTAAAAGTGCCCGTAGTTCATTTCCGTCTTTTCGAGTGATTTCTCTAAGGCGGAGTGCGGCTTTTTTATAGGCCTCTTCAGCGCTTCTCATATCTGCGAGTTGTGTGTCTAAACTCTGTTCTCGTTCTCGATATTTATCGATTTCTTGCTTTAGTTGGATAGCCTCTGGGCCGGTTTCTAAGGATTCTTCCCGGCGTCTAGCGTCTTTGGTGAGTTTCTTGACCAGTTTCGTCTTTTGCTCTAGCTCCCGGACCATCAGCAGCTCCATAGTTCTGATTCCGCTTTCGAATTCTTGGTCCATGTAGGACTTTAAGTCAGTGACTCTAGAAGCGAGTTTGAAGTGGTACTGGTGGGTAGGGGAGAGGAGCTGCTGCACGTCTGAAGTCCGCTTTTCCCGCTTTACCCGCTCTTCAGCGGATTCACTGGGGAAAAAGATGCTGGAACGCTGTAGCTTGGAAGGACTGGTCGTGAGGGTCAGGTCTGCCATTTTAATATGCCAGAAGGACAGTTTTTTCCCGGAAAAGGCGCCTTTTGGGGGAATTCATCATACGGATTGGATGGAATCATAAGAGAATAATTATGCAGAAATGCGGATATTTCTTGGAAAACTGGAAAATGATAGTCTGGTAATAGCCTAATTTGGATATTTTGCTTTATTTCGACTATTTTTGGTTATTTAGTGCTGTTTCAGTAAGTAAATTGGCACTAATAATCGCATTTTCATCAACTCCACGCTGCAAGATACCTATTTATCCCTCATTCTATGAAATTTAAGGAAATCCATCTTTTCTGAGAAGAAAATCACAAATTTTGTACCGAAAATGCATTTTCCCTATGATTTATATCAATTAATCTACTTTTCTATACATTTCCACAATCACAAGCGATTTCCTGGCAATCAACAGGCAATATATGGAAGAAAATCGCGGAATTAAAGCGACTATAAGGCTACATTAGGTCGCAGCACCGCTTTCCCTTGCTTTCCTTATAAAACAGCTTCGCCCTCCTGCTCAAATCCTCACTCCTGCCCACCAACTCATCCAACTGCTCCCCCCGACTGAGTGCCAACTGCAAGTTATCATTCATGACCTCAATAACTTCGTCAGTGGCAGAGGCCGCCCTGATCAAAGGGTCAAAAGACCTGGGGTCCTGTCGATCCGCTAAGAGCGGCTTTAGGTCGGAAAGCTTGAATTCCCTGTCTCTCCGTGTACCTTGGTCTTTCCAGGTTTCTGCATGGGTTTGTCGAAAGGCGGAAACTGCTTCTTTGAGTGTGAAAAAAGCGGCTCGGGGCGGATACTCAGCGTCTGTGATAGCAGTGGCGACCAGTCCATCTGACATGTGATAGCAGTGGACCACGAATTGGTCCTGAGTGACGGAGCAGCGGGTGCCGGGCTGGGACTTGGCTGCGGAGGTGCGGGCTACGAAGACACAGAACTCCTTCACTGTGCCGCGCTGTAGGAAGCTGAAGGACTTCAGGTGGAAAGCTCGGCACAGGATGCTGGGGGAGGCTGAGAACTCACCGTGAACGGAGGATAGCAGAAGAGCGAAAAGATGCATATAAGAAAAGGTTAGGCAGCCCTGAGTCTACGGCGGTGGTTCACCAGCCGCCTTCTCGCCTCCACTCTGGCTCTCCCCTCCAACCACCGCAGAAACTCCTCATAATGCGCACTTTCAAAGTGCCAGCGAGGCGCTGTCGCCACCAAGCGTCCGCACAGTCCGCACTTCCGAAAGTCACTTCCGACCTCAATATGCTGTTCTGCGTAGGTCTCTAGCTCTGGGAAGCTTTCCTCCTCTCCGTACTTTTCGGTTCGGGCGGTGAGCTCTTCGACTATTTCGGAAAGGTGCAAACTGATGAGGCGACTGCGCTCTTGGAACTGGGCTAAGGCTGAAGGAGAGGGACGATTGTCCGCCATATTGAGCGGAACAAACTGGACATCCGAGGGTACAGTAACAGACACCGCACTCGCCGGCTTATCCTTAGTCACAGTCACACAGCGAGCCTTATAGGGCTCACTATAGTCTGCCGAGCACGATATAAACGAACAGTGTTGTTGACTAGATTTCTCTAAGGACGGAAAGCGATATTGGAGGCTTGAGGGAAAGGAGCTGCACTCGCTACTGGAGGAGTGGAAGTAGGGATTGTTCATCATAGCTGGGTAAGTTGGATTTATAATGGGCATATTGGGAGGGGAAAGAGCCATTGCACATATCGTAGGACTAGGAGCGACATGTTTGATGGAGGTCAGAGAGACTGGAAAGGGGTGGAACCGTTCGTATTGGCTTTAAACTGTACTTATGATATAGGAACTTCAGGTATCGATACATCCTGTGAACTTACCTTATTTAGTCACAATGAATGCTCGATTTCCATACCTTTCCGCAGTAACCAGGCCTAAAGCCTCCTGTGCAAAGACAAAATGGGCACTATGTCCCCCACTCTCCGCGTCTACGAAGGCACTCGGCAGCCTCCCGCCGGCCTGCGCAACCTAGGCAACACCTGCTACATGAACTCCGCCCTGCAGTGTCTCTTCCAGACCCAGGGCTTCAATCAGCTGCTCAACTCCTCTCCGTCTTCCTACCTGAGTCAGAGCTACTTTCAACTGCTGGTGCAGCATCAAAGTATGAGGCAGCTATATAGAGTCAAGAAGGAGATGAAGAAGCAGGGGAAGCAGTTTGCGGGGTTTAAGCAGATGGATGCGGAGGAGTTTTTGCTGTATTTCTTTGAACGTCTGATCACCACTGAGTCCCTTTCCCGAAAGTCCTTAGAAGAGCTCTTCGAAGTGACCTCAGAAATGACCTACAGCTGCTCCCAGTGCAAAACAGACGTAAAAACCGAAACTTTCAACTTCTTCTGGTCTCTGCCCCTTTCCCCTGCCCACGTCACTCTCACAGTCCTCCCAGGCGACCACGGAAACGCCGAAATCACAATCACCGGGCTAGAACTGATTTCCTCAGACACCATCCTGCAGGAAGTCCGGAAACAGCTGGGGAAAGAGCAGGTCTGCTTGGTGCTGCAGACAGCTACGGACGTGTGCAAAGTGGTCACAAGTAGTGAAAATTTGAAGCAGTTGGATTTGAATGGGAGGGCTTTGTACTACTACGAAATCGAGGAAAATGAGTGTTTGGTGGAAATTAAGGTGGTTCGGAAAAGTTTTAATCGGCAGTTTTTGCTATATAGAGTGAAGAAACTGGGAAAGACCTTTGTCCCTGCGGAGGCCAGGGACAGGTTTGATGCGGAGTTGAGGCAAGAATTAGGCTTTCCAGTGCTAGCGCTGCTTACATATCAGGCTGGAGCTGCTTGTTTGCCTTGGGGAAACCGGACAGTTCCTATGGAGCGAGGAGACTTTTCGACTGTTCTTCAGGCGAAGTTTCCGATTATTCGACTTGTGGCGGTTGTTGGAAACGCGGTCGCTCCTGTGGCTTTTCCCCATACAAAAGTCCTAAGAAGTAATGATGTAATCGACCTTGAATCTCTCCTAAAAGGCTTTGAGGCTGAGGAACAAATCCCAGAGAAATACCAATGCGAAATCTGCGAACTCGACACCGCTCACACCAAAACCTCCCGTCTCTCCAAGCTGTCCAAGTACCTCGTCATCACTCTCCAGCGCTACAACTCTGTCGACGGCTCCAAAGACAACCGCTTAGTCACATTCCCTCTCGAGATAGTGGTGACCAGTAAGCGCTTTCAGCTCTATGGAGTGGTGCAGCACATTGGAGACAGTTTCAGCACTGGGCACTATATGAGTGTTGTGAGGTTTGGGAGTGACTGGTTTTTGTGCAATGATGCCTTGGTGACTGGGTTGACGGCTGAGCAAGCGAGTGTGAGAGTGCAGGAAAACGCGTATTTGCTCTTCTTCGAGTCTATCTAGCTAGTTTCGCTATTGAAACTGTCCAGCAAGCTTGACTTTAGTCTAGTCCAGCGGTCCTCTCCGCTTCTTCTTCAGCTGTTCCTTCTCCTTCGCAATGCTCTCCACGAGGAACTTCGACTTCTTGACGAAGCCGTCTTTCCGATTGACAGCCAAAGCATCTTCCAGCTGCTCCTTGTCCTTGAAGCACTCCCAGTCGAGTTGAGACTTGGACATGGAGTTGAGAGGCTTCTTTTTGGTGATTTCTCGCACTACGTCTTCGAGCTTTTCATTGCGGACTCGCTTTAGTCCAGGGGCTGTGTACGTTTCTCCCGCGAATTTCACCTGGACCAGTCTTTTCCCCTCCTCCTCCACTTTCTTCATATTCTGCATCACCCGAGCCGCCGCCTCCTGCGCTAGTCTTTGCAGCGTTTCCTGTGAGTTCTCAGCCTTTTCCACCCCTTTCGGCTCCTCAGCTGCCTTTAAAGCCGCCAACTCCTCAGCAGCCTTTTCCGAAGGAGCAGTTGGCAGGCTGAAATCAGCCCTTTCGTCTTCTACGTCAGGGTGGAAGTCGGAGTCGCTGTCGTCGCTAGCGAACTGAGCGTTGGCGAAGGTACTCATTATGAAAAGGGAAGATTTAGCTAGTGGGAATGGTGGGCTTTAGAGGCTCGGCTGCTGGGGCTGTGTCGGAGGCCGGCTTGGAAGGCTGTTTTGCAGGCTTTTTCTCCGACTTTGGGGAGGAGCTAGCAGCTGATTTCCCCTCTTCCCCTTTGGTCTGCGTCTTTTCCTTCTTGGACTTGCCTACTTCCTTCGCAGACTTGTCCTTTACAGGCCACGAAGTTTCCCCACTGAGTGTAAAGAAGGGGTAAGTTCTGTCGGTCGGGTACTCCTTCCCATACTCCAGCCGTCCCTCAACAGGCCCAAATCGCTCAATTACCATAGCCTTCATGTCCACATTGAGTTCCAGTCTTTCCCTCGCCCACCTGAGGAAACTCGCACTGTCCGCCTTGTCTGACGCAGTCACTTTGAAGGCGATCACTTCTGCGCTGTCCCAGAACTGGGCAATGCTGGGCAGCGGCATTGGCTTGTTGCGTAGGTTCTGGGGAGGCATGCGTCGACGTTGTTGGGCGGAAGAGGTGGTTTCGTCGGTTTCTTTGAGGTCGTGCACGCGGAAGACGTCGAAGTTTTGGTCTTCGAAGTCGAACACGCCGGAGACACCGCCTATACGGTGGGTGATGTCAGGGGGACCGAAGACGCGGATCATACGTGCGGGTGTGGTTCTAAGGGTACCAGCCGCTGCTATGAACTTGTTGGGAGTCCATATCTGTCGGTCGAAGGTCCGCCATACCTTGTAGTAGCGCAGACCGAACCTGGCTAACATCTTTACTAGGATACGGGTGGTGGAGACTGCGGGGACTGAGAGTAGGCTAGGGCTGGACACAAACTTCTTAGGTAACAGTTGAAATCAAAATGTCAGCCAAGCCAGGGTCCAAAGCGGCTGCCAGGCCTAGGTCTCCTGCAGTGCCGACTACTCTCAAGGCTCGGCAAGACGCATTGGCGAAGGCCAAGCAGGACCCTAGTCCCGCTACTACTGCATCCAAGCCGGATTCAAGAGCCAGGCATCGTCCAGTCCAGAGCTACAGCGGGCCCACGACTTCCTACTCCTCCATCTCCGAGCGCATCGACAACCTCCTCAGAGAAATCGACCAGAAGAAAAGCGCCGAAGCCGCCGCCCTCCAATCCAGCCAAGCCAAAGCCGTCTTTTCTCAGTCTTCCCGACCCAAATCCCGCGACCAGCCCTCTCCCAAGCCTGAGCCCCAGCCTACGGCCAGCCAAAAGCACCGTAGAGTCACTTCCTACTCCTCTCGCCCGCAGACTACTAGTAAGGCCTTGGAGCCTGAGAAAACCCATACAAGGAAGCTGTCCTATGACCGAGTGGTGAAGCCGAGAAGTCTCATTTCGAAATTCGCGCATAGGAACGATATCGGGTATTTACCTGATAACCCAGCTAAGGTCAATCAGGACGCGTACATTGAGGTAGTGAACTTTGCTCGAAGCCCAGATATGCACTTTTTCGGCGTTTGTGACGGCCACGGCTTCTATGGGAAAGATGTTTCGTCATTTTGCAAGCAGCGCCTGCCTGCCCTACTGGCCAAAGACCCTGCCCTCACTCTAAACCCGCGCGAAGCCATCACAAACTGCATTCTCAGGACCGATACAGAACTTTTAGAATGTCCATTTGATGTGAACTTCAGCGGCAGCACTTTAAATGTGGTTTTAATCATCGAAAAGACGCTTTGGTGTGCGAACGTGGGCGACTCTCGCTCAATCATCGCCCGGCAGTTGACCGAAGGCTCCAAAAGCTCCACTAACCGGCAAGTCGGCAGACACTGGATGTGCATCGCTCTCTCCCGCGACCACAAGCCAGACGACAAAGACGAGTCCACCCGCATTTTAAGAGAAGGAGGGCGTATCGAGGCTTATCAGGACGAAGAAGGGAACCCTTTGGGCCCTGCCAGAGTGTGGCTGCAGGACCAGGATATACCGGGCTTGGCGATGTCTAGGTCGATGGGGGATGCGGTGGCTGCGTCGGTGGGTGTTTTTGCGGACCCGGAGATACTGGAGTTCGCACTTACGCCGGAGGACAGGTTTTTGGTGTGTGCGAGTGATGGGGTTTTTGAGTTCTTGTCGAATGAGGATATTGTCAAAATTGTGGTGCCATTCTGGAAGGAAAACGACGTGCAAGGAGCCTGCGACGCAGTCGCTCAAGAAGCCCGGACGCGCTGGACCACTGTAAGTTCCAAGTAGGAGGAAGAGGTCATCGACGACATCACCTGCGTGATTGTATTCCTAGACGTCCTCTAACCTACCATAGCAATGGATAAAAAGGAAACACCTCCGAGAGATGACTTCGTCTCTGTGGACAGCAGCACAGAAATGAAGTTCCCACTCTCCCGTCCTCCTCCTGCATGCACCAAAGTCTTAGGAGAAGTCGTAATTTCCTGCTACAACGTGTGCAAGGGTACTCTATAGCCAGTGTATGACGTAGGAGAGCGGGTAGAAGCCCTCAAGAGCATATCCCTGGACAGCCAAAGCGGCTTCTACTCCATCAGAGAAGGGGAATTCGTGATCATCAGAGGTCCATCAGGCGGCGGAAAGACGACTTTACTGAATATAATCGGAGCAATTGACAAGGCGTCCTCTGGGTCGATAGAGCTGTTTGGACATGTGGTGGACTCTTCCTCTGGAGATGCAGAGCTCTCTCGACTCCGTTTGGAGCAAATCGGCTTTGTGTTCCAGACTTTCAACCTGATCGCTACTATGACTGCGGAGGAAAATGTAAGTCTGCCAATGATTTTGCTGGGCAAGTTGAAGGATAAGGAGAGGAAGGCGAAGGCTAGGTCCTTGCTGGCTCAGGTCGGACTGCAGGACAGAAATGGACATTTGCCTTCGGAGCTGTCGGGAGGGGAGCAACAGAGAGTGGCGATTGCTCGTGCTTTGGCCAATAGCCCGAAAATACTGCTGTTGGATGAGCCGACTGGAGATTTGGACACTCGCAGCACGGTGGAGGTTATGAATTTACTACTGAGTATCAATCAGGTTACCAAAACGACGTGCTTGATGGTGACTCACAACCCCGACTTAGAGTGCTACGCTGACCGAATACTGTATGTGCAAGACGGAGAGTTCAAGTTCCAGGCAATCAACACAGTTCAGTCTCCACTGGACTATGAGAGTTACATGGCTTATCTCGACCTAAACGTCTAGTTTATAGGCTTTTTTACTAGTCTCGTCCTTTACTCTATCGAAAGTTCCCATACATTATTAGACGCAATTCTTGCGAAAAGTCGGATTTGCCTGATAAAGGGGTATAAAAACCTGCCTTAAAGTAGGTTAATTGATCTGTTGCGGCAGCCATATGCTGGCCTAATAACTCCACTATGCAGGATGCTGAGCCTGCACGGCGGCAACTCCGCTCTCAGTCTCGCCGCTTCAATCCTGCTATCTTCCAGCAGTCTCAGGTCCCTGCCCGGCCCAGGGAACTCTTTTCCCTTCTTGACTGCAACCAGTCCTACATCGAAAAGCGACAAAAGGCAGACTTGCTTCATAGGCGTAATTTCAAGTATGCATTTGCCAACGCAGGCCTGTCCCTAGTGGCGATTTTCGCGTCTTTCCTCGACAATGAGTTGACTTATTATGCGAAAATTCGGGAAGTAGAATCAGACGCTTTGAGAATGCTGATCGTCCTCGTCTCTATAACGCAAATGCTACTCACTGTCCAAATCGCTCGAATCCGCCTCGACATGCTGAAGTTACTGAGTGTGAAGCACGCCAGCAGTACTGTCCACACAGCTTCTTTAGTGGAGGACCGGCCGCGGCTTTTGCTGCTGTTAGCAGAGTTGGTGCATCTTTGCGTGGTTTTGCTGCCTGGCCTACAGAGGTCCCTGTCCGCCTCAAATCTGTGTGACCTAATCACCTTTTGCACGCTTTTCAGACTGATACACGTGGGAGTGTTTTTCTACTCTCAGTCTCCGCTGTTCCTGCCCCGGGCTCAGTTCTACACGTAAGAGCATATACAGCCGTTTGCACGGAGTGTATGACAACCGTCTATTCATCCTAATCACACATATGATGACCAAGCCTTTCCTCACCCTGTTCTTCATTGGCATTTCCGTGCTCTTCCTCGCAGGCTTCATGATCCACATCTTTGAGCGGTACAGTCACCCTGACATGCTGATATACGATGGACCCTGGCTAATCGCGATCACGCAGTTGACAGTGGGGTTCGGCGAAAACACGCCTAACACCAACATGGGCAGACTGATGGCAGTGGGTCCGGGCGTGCTAGGTTTATGCACCTTGGCTTTGGTGGTTTCCTGCGCTTTTGGACAGTTAGAATTGACTCGAGTTGAGAAGAAAATAACAGCGAACCTGTACCACAAGCTACAGACTCGAACGAAACTAGCAGGGCTGACTGCGGCGTTCATACAGAGGTGGTGGAGACTGCAGATGGCTAGAAGGCACAACTATTCCAGTCGCTTGTCGCAGGTCAGTCACTTTCTCTCTATGCTCCGGATCTTCAAGGCCAAATTCGCGGTTGTTTTGAAGGGCGCAACTCCAGAGTTCGAAACGCAGTTAAACATATTTAAGACAAACACGAAAAAAAGCTTTAAGCAGACAATCAAGAAACTGAAAGGTTTGCGTGTGTCGAATTTCGCAGCTGGGACTTTCGCAACTTCCAAGTTTAACATGGTTTCCAGGATTTTGGGCCTAAAAAGAGCCTATATCCGCCTTGCAAACCTAGCCCCATGCAGACGAACCCAACGCTCACTTACAGCCTTTCGACGTACTCACAACCTTGTCAGTCGCACAATCATCAGCAAGCGCATTTCTGAAAAGGCTTTAAGGAGACTAAGGGAACGCAGAGCCATTGCAAGGCCTAATCATCTACCGCTGTTTGCTCAAGCTTCTATTGTGATTATTGATGAACAGCCGATTTCCAGAGACAACTCAGACCATCAGTCTGGAGAATTGAATATGCGCTAACTGTAGATCTATTCCAGAGCGTACTCTGTGGGCACTTGAGGGAACATGAACTTGCGGATAGCCTTCACTATGGGCTCAGCTTCTGCACTTTCAAACTCCTTGTTCGGCTCATTCTACGCTGAAAGTTACCACCACTCTGATCAGGAAGCGGTTCGATTTGGACTGGTGCAAGCACACGTTTTCCAGCATTTTGTCGTAATACGTGTTCACGACACCTTTACTTTCCACGTCTAAGACATGCGTCCCAGCCGGCATTCTCCTCAGTGTCAACTTCGCTGCACAATTCTGCAACGTGCCGATTTTGACCACATCAAAGCGCAGGAAGTAGCTCTGCGACTCCATCAGCTTATTCTTCAGCTCCATTATCTGATTCGCGAGCATCGCTTCTGTCTCTGCATGTCGACTCAAAGCGTCATGCAGCGCCTCAACTACCGAGTTTCTGCATAGAACTCACTTTTCTCGTAGTTCATTTTCAGCCACTGTCATAACTTTCAGCCTGTCGCGAAGCTCCATCCTAGTCCTGTCCAAGTCTTCCTCCAGCCTGGAGTTGACCTCTATCAGAGTCACTTTCGACTTACAGCACTCTTGATAGTCCTTCCCCATACTTTCCAGCCTTTTGAACTGCTCCACTACTTTCGTCTTCAAGTGTTCAACCTGTTGACGGAGTTCTGGCTCAGAGTTGTCGAGGGTGTGGGTGAGTTCGGAGACTTCTCTGGGTGGGTAGTACTGCTGTAGGGAGGCAATAGAGCCTTCCAAAAGGCCTTTTTCTCGCTGTAGTTGCTTGATTGAGGCGGACTGGGTGGCTAGTTCACTAGGTGGAAAGTACTCCTGGAGGTGCTCGTTTTGCCGCTGTAGGCGGTCGATTGTGGACTGGGAAGTCATTTGGAGGGAGTCTCGGTCGGTTTTGAGCTTTTCGTAGGCAGGCTCGAGCGCTGCCAGCTTCTCAGAGGCGGATTCAATCTGTTTTCGCAGTGCTTCCGCGCACTGTTCTGCTAGTTGTAAGGCGGTAGTTGAGACTTCAATTTGGTGCTCATTAGTGTCGGCCTTGTTTTTCAATGCAGTGATTTCTCTAAATTTGCAATTACTCGCGAAGTGCTTTTAGCTGTGTTTCGCTTTGTAAAGCGCTTTGAGTCAGCACAGCAACAGAGGCTGAAAGTTGCGTTTTCTCCAAGGTCAGCTGAGCTACGGATTGCTCGAGTTGGGCACGGGACTGGGTGGAAGACTGTTGAAGGTCTTGCAGCCTAGCTTCGAGTTCAGCCACATGTCTAAGTGAATAATACGATATTTTGTAGCTTAATTCCGCCTGCAAATTTGCACTTTTCGAACTTTCAGTCTGCAATTTACTGTCCAAATGGCCAATTTCGTCCTTCTTTTCCTTATTTTCCCCATACAATTTCAGCATTTCCGCCGCTTTCTCCCTCAACTGTTTCTCCGCTTCTTCTAGTTTCCCCTCAGCCAGTCTCAACCCTTCATTCGCCTTGCCCAGTTTCCCCTGCAAGTCAATGGAGAGCTGCAGTGCCTTTCCTGCACTTTCCAGCTCTTTTTCCCTAGTCCTCAGCCGCTCTCCCAACTCTCTGCCTATTTCTCACGCATAAGCCCTATTCAGCGCCTCATTTTCTCCCTTAGTCGTCTGCAACTCCTTCCCAGTTTCCCTTCCTAGCACTCACTCTCTGGCCATTTTCGCCTTTTTGTGTTTTGCCTCAATATCCGCAAGCTGCTGCGACTTGAACTTCAACTCAATCCTCAACTGCTGCAACTCCACCGAGGAAACTTCCCCAGAGCTGTCCTCCGCAGGCTTGCCAGAGTTGAGTGCTTGGAGCGCACTTTGGAGCTGCTCGAGCAGTTGCGCTTTTTCCCGCTTCGATTCCTCCAAAGTCACCTTCAGTGCTTCATTCTTCCTAGATAGAAATCACTCACTCTTCCAGGAGTCGATGAATAGTCGCGGAGCCCTGTTTTTCGCTTTTGAGGGATTCGATGTACTGGGTCGATTTCCGGGTTTCCCTAGGTGGGGCATTACTCCTGGGCGAGTTGCAGCTTTTCACGTAGTGCCAGCGCTTCGGAGGCGAGCAGTGTCTTTTCCTTGTCGCTGGCTTCGAGTTGCAGGTGGGTGTCTTTGGCTTGCTGGGAGAGGTCGGTGATGGTTTTGTCCTTGGTTGCTGACAGACTAAATCAGCCTTACACAGCCAACTTCTGCTCTTTCTCTCTACTCCCCGCCAACTGCATCTGAAGCAGACTGCTGACTTGTCCCACAGACTCCACATCCCTGCCTAAACCCCACAGTTTGGCTTGGCTCAGTTCAGTCTGGAGGCTTTGCAGGGCTGTTTCAGCCTCTTGCCGCCTTTTTTCTTCTGCAATTCGCGCTGTTTTGGAGGCTTCCAAGGCATTTTCCAGGTCGTTTACTTGGCTTTGGACGAGGTTTAGACTGGAAAGTTGTAGCTGTAAGGCAGTTTTCTCCTCCTCTAATTCCTGTATTTGCCTTTGCAGCTGCTTTTGGCTGTTTCCAGCTGCATTCATCAGTGCTTCCTGCCTATATTTCTACCTTTTCAGTCAAACTGGCCTGCAAAGCGGCCTGCTGGTCCTCAGCAGCTTTCAGCAGATTTTGCAACGCTTGCTTTTCTTCCCTCTCTGTAATGATCTTTTTCTTCAGCAGCTTATTGGTTTTCTGCAGACTGGCGAGAGTATCGGGTCCTTCTCCAGGCTTTTCCTCGCTTTGCCCGAGAAATGACGTCCTTTTCCCAGAAGGCTCCATATTGTAATGAGTCTAAGCGACTGCAACAGGCAAACATGCACAAGGTACAAAGGTGTGTCAGGGGTGTATTGGGAGATTGAGATTCGAACCTATGCGAAATGCCTATATACTAAAATCGCATATCGACAGCTTTGTATATAGACGCTAACACTAGTTTATCCCTTCAAGCAGCGCTTTGCTGACTTGCTGGAAGCCGACTTGCGTCCCAAACCTCAACCTGACCGCACAAAAGTACCCTGCGTCCTGCTTCTGCAGGGTCAAGTCGAACTTCACAGCGTCCTTTTCACAGCGCAGCGCAAAGGACTTCGAAGCCTGTTTGGGCTGGTACTGAACCCGCAGTTTCCCCAGGTCAGTCAGCACCTTCATCATCAGTTCCTCCAAAGGCTTGTATGAGACTCGGGACTGGTAGGAGAGTCCAGTGGTGATAGAGAGGTCGAAGGAGCCGGAAAGTGCTTGTTTCCGCGGTACTTGGGAAGTGTCGAGGACGTGGGAGTAGTCGATGCTGGAACTGCGGTTGCAGGCGGTTTTGGCTCGAGAGCTCGTCCTTGAGCCGCTGGCTCTGGGCGTCGCAGTCCTTTTCTCACTCCTAGGTCTCCTTTTCCCGGGCGACACCGAACTTCCAGGTCGCTTCCCACTCCCTTTCACAGGCCTATTACTCGCGACTTGCCAGTACTTTGGCTCCGTGGCACTGGGCTGGCGTCTGTTCTTGGCGGAAAGCAGGGATAGGTCTTGGGCGATGGAGGAAGAGCCGCCAGTGCTGCCGGTCCGCTTGGCTCTGGAGGACTCCAAGATGCGTCTATGTCGAGGCCGCAGGCCGGTGAAGGACTCATCCAGTGGGAACTTCGGGACTGGAGGATGGGGGTCGAAGTTCAAAGTTTCGTGTTTTGCGGGGTTTACAATGATGGATTTATTGAGGGACTCTTTAGGCTGAGCCACCAGCGCTCCCCCTGCCCTCAGTTTCTTCTTCAGGAGGAGGTAGTAAGTGGTAGTCGCTTGGTTGTGTCGATTCGCCTCTAAAGCCCCCATCATCTGTTCCTCTGCGAATCCGTACTCCTCACTATAGCGCAGCACTTCTGGGTCCCAGGCAATCCGGTGGAGTCCTACGATGATTCCCTGGTCAATCGTCTGGCTGACTTGGCGAAACCAGGGGTGGCCTCGAATTTGAGCGATTGAGTAGCGCTCCTCTGGGTCCTTTGTAAGTATGCGCAGGATCAAGTCTTGACATTCTTCGCTCACAAACTCCGCACATTTGGGCTCGCTGTTAAGGATTTTCTTATATAGCTCGGAGGTGTTGGGGTCTTCGAAAGGCAGATAGCCACAGACCAGGGCGAATAGAATAATGCCGCAGGACCAAATGTCAGCTTTGAGTCCGTCGTACTCCTTGCCTGCTATCATTTCCGGGGCTGCATAGCAGGGACTCCCGCACGCGGTTTTAAGCCTTTCCCCAGTCTTGTATGTATTTCCCAAGCCGAAATCCACGATTTTGATGTTGTCATCATGGTCTAACAGCAGATTTTCCGGCTTCAAGTCTCTATGCACAATCCCCAATTTCCCAATGTAGTCAACTCCTGCAAGGATCTGCTGGAAGAACTTGCACGCTACTCGCTCCTTCACCCTCGTATTGGCCACAATGTAGTCGAACAACTCCCCGCCGCTGGCGAACTCCATGATCAGGTAGAGCTGCTTTGGCGTCTCAATGATTTCATACAGCTGAATGATGTTCGGATGTCTGATCAGCTGCAAGATATGTATCTCCCTCGCGACTCTCTCCACATCCGCAGTGTCCTTGATGCGCTCCTTCTCCAGTATCTTGATCGCCACTTTCTCCCCAGTAAGTGAGTGAGTGCCCAACTTCACTTTCCCGAAAGTGCCTTCGCCGATGGTTTTGCCCATGTAGTAGGCGCCTATAGTTTTGACTTGGGCTTTGGAGGGCTGGGGAGCGGGCTCGGGCTGGGAAAGACCATTGGAAGGAGACATGGACATCCTTATTTTAAAAAGCAGCGACTGGAAGAAAGGGGAAACTGTGGCTTCGCAATACGAATTAGGACTTTACATAGAGAACTAAGCACTAGGTGGCTATACAGCGCTAATAGTCACTACTAAAATACCGCAACACTTAAGTAATAACGCATTGGCAGGCCTGAGTGGACTGTGCCGTTTTACCTGCAATTCTGCTCGATCTCTGCAACTGCTCTAAGTCCCTACGCAGTCTGCTCACCTCCTTCGTCAGTTCTTCGCAGTGAGCACAGGGAAGTATGGGTTCCTGCGCACTGCTGCAGATCTTATCTGCCTGGAAACGGCTTTGCACGGGTACAGAAGGGTGCAATTTCCTTATTGTTTCAGTAGTTTCATCATGGGGAGGGGAAACTGCAGGCAGGGAGAGGGAGGTGGAGTCCAGGGAAAGTTGGCAAATGTTGGGAATTTCGGCGGAAATTGAAGCGATTTCGACGGTTTTGAGGACTGAGTTGGGCTTCGGAACTCTTCTTATGGGCTTGGAAGCGATTTCCACTGATTCGCAGGAGGCGATTTGGCTCAATTTCGCTGGTTGATTGAAGGGACTGGGTGAGGAAATCGATTTGAGATTTCGGAGAACTTCTTTAGCAATTTCTTCTCCGATTTCCTGCCCTTCCATAGGCCTTCCCAAGGCCATTTCTGCAATTTCCCCCCAAAAAGCATTCATTTCCCTCCCCTTTTCACTCTCTCCTTCGAGTCTGAGAGCCAATTCCTCTGCTTTCCTCTCCGCACCCTCCGCCCTTTCCAACGCTTTCTCCAGTTCTTTGGCTTTCCTATCCCTCGTAGCCTCCGTAACTGCATACTTCGACTCCACAGACTGCCTCAGCGCAGTTTCCAGCTTGAGCTTCTCCTCCGTCTCCGCCAATATATCCCCACTAGCGCAAGCTCTCCTGAATTCCCGCTCATCCTCCAGCTCCGTCTCCTCACAAGACACACAAATCCGCTCTGTCTTCCCTGTCCTGCTATTCACCTTTCGATTCGGAGAACAGACTTCGCACACTGCACGGAGACAAAACTTGCAGCCATGCTTTTTCCTGCGGCTCAGGGCTTCATCACAGAGAGAGCATTGCTTGGCCTTGCGCCAGTTGCTGGAGCAGGGGGAGCCTTCCACGTCATCAGGGATGCTGGAGTCGGAACTTGTCATGGCTTTTGTTATTGGGTGGAGAGGGAATATGGGTTAGCTAGGAGTGGGCTCGGTGGGAGTGAACTTGGGCTTGGGGTACTTGGCCTGGGTGGGGTGCTCTCTGAAGTCGATGTGCACCTTGTCACTCAGCGTCCAGATCTTCTGCAGGGTTGCTTTCACGGAGTTCTTCACTGCAAAGTCACTCGCAGTGCGGATCCAGACTGCAAACGTGTCCTCCTTCGCTCTGACGGACACAGACACCCCGCAGATTTCGTCGTTCACTTCGAACTGCTCCCCAATCATCGCCAGCAACAGCTCCTCCCAAAACACTGAGGCCGCGCCCTTCTTGATCCGCAGCATGAACCGCCCGCCACGCTTATTCGCCTCGTCCTCCCACATCGGCTTGATCCCTTTCTGAAACACAAAGTATTCCGTGTTCAGTGGGATATCATCCGGCTTCTTGAGGTGGGAATAGACCTGCCAGAACTCCTCCACAGTAGCGAAAGTGGCAATGGTCTTTATGGTCTCTTCGTAGTCTGTGAACTTCTTGGGGTTGCTGGTGCTGTACCAGAAGTCGTAGTGCTTTTCAAGCGGATGAGCCTCGGGGTTCATTTCTTTTAAGCACTACTAGGCAGTACTCTCCTATCTGCCTATGGAAAGCTGCACACAGTCCTAGGGAAGGATGTACTAGCAGGGTATCTGCGGGGGAGAAAGGGAAGTAACATGGAAGCAGCTGTGCACCTGTCTACGGTGGGAACAGTGCTTTGTCTGGATTTGAACAAAGTTCGGCCGAGGCTGCCTGTGCGTAGTCTGAGTGCCTCTGGAGCCTTTCCCAGGTTTGAAGAGCCGTCACCTGACCAACTCATAGAGGGCAGCAAGGTCGCCAAAGCCCGAGTTCCAATTATCGTCAAAGCCGCAAGTAAGTCTCAAGGCAGAGCATGAGCCTGCCAAGTTCCCTGCCAAGGCAGAGCCCGCACCTGCAGAAACCTCCGAACTGCGGAAAATCCGCTTGAATAAGCCCTATTCGAATGTGTTTTCCCCAGAGTAATGAGGACGTAGACAGGCCGCAATGGCGAAGCAAACGCTCACTTTAGTCACTGCAGGGAATGAACGCTCTGGGAAAAGCTCTCTACTGGGGCATCTCTTAGTCAAGCTGAACCAAGTCTCCCCCCAGCAAATCTACCGCAACCGCCGCGACTCCCAAGCCCAAGACAAAAAGGGCAAAGAGTACGCCTGGGTCCTCGACTCCTCCGAAACCGAGCGCTTCTACAACCACACCCTCGAACCCTCCCCCACAGACCTCCCCATCAACAACCAACTCGTGACTATCTACGATGCGCCTGGGAGGAGTGACCTGGTCCCTGGGTTTATTCAGGCCGCTAACCAAGCCGATTGCATGGTTTTAGTAGTGGACTCTCGGGAAAAGGCGTTTAGGAGGGACTGGGAAGGGACGGACCAGACGAAGGAGCACTGCTTCATTGGCAGAGGATTGGGAATGACTCAGGCGGTGGTGGCGGTCAATAAGATGGAAAAGGGAGGCTGGAGTGAGGGGCGGTTTGTGGAGATTGGGGAGACAGTGGGGACTTACATGAGGACGATTGGGTTCAAAGAGGTCGTTTTTGTGCCAGTTTCCGCTCTATTAGGGACCAACTTAACAGAGCTGGACAGCTCCCTCTGTCCCTGGTACCACGGCCCCACCCTCGTCCAGGCGCTTTCCAGTCTCCAGCCCCTCCCCAGAGAGCCCCACAAGCCCATCCGCTTCACCATTTCCGACTCTCTGACTCAGCGCCACGGCACTCACCTAGGCAACATCATCACCGGAAAGGTGGAATCAGGGGTAATATCCATCAAAACGAAGCTGTTTATAGTGCCTTCCCTAGTGACTTGCACTGTGAAGCAGATAGTAACTGGGGGGGAGATGGTGGACAGGGTGGTGGCGGGGTGGATTGCGGACATTTCGCTGGGGAGTATGGACGGGGAAGTGCACAAATTGGCAGGCGGGGATGTGGCTTCTGGGGACTCGCAGACTGTGTCCTTGGCCAGGGTGTTTCGAGTCAATGGCATCACTTTCGACCTAGTTCAGCCCATAGTCAAGGACCAAAGCGTCATCATATACATCCACAACGTCAAAGTGGCCGGGCACATTCGCAAGCTAATCACCCTCAGAGAAGGCCAAACCGCCAAACTCCGTCCCAGACTCATCCCTAAGTACAAAGTGGCCACTCTCGAAGTCGAGGCAGAGCGCGAAATCCCTATGGAAAAGCAGGGCAATATCAAGGCGCTGGGAAGAGTGGTGCTGCGGACTGAGGGGAAAACTGTGCTGTGTGGGGCGATTGCAGAGCTGCTGGAGTAGGAAAGACTAGGTAATGAGCCAAGATACTAAATTGCCACTGGTCCACTGTCCCTTCTTGCGGCCTTCTGTCGGGTGAGTGAGGAACCCTTCCCCGTGCATCTTATTGCGGACCCACATGCCTTCGAATACTCTGCCGTCTTCCCAGCGGAACACTCCGTAGCCGTCCTTCATGTCCTCTCGGAACTCGCCTTCGTAGTAGGACCCATTAGGCCAGACGAGGCGTCCTCGCCCGTTCATCTTGTTGTTCCTCCATTGTCCTTCGTAGATGTGCTTATCCGCCCAGGTGTAGGTGCCCAGGCCATCCAGCAAGTTGGCCTTGAAGTCGCCTATGTAGGAACAGCCGTTCGCCCATATGAATTTGCCCTTTCCCTCCTTCACTCCATTGAGGAACGCTCCTTCGAAGTAGCTTTTGGAGTCGTACTGCTCCAGGCCCTTTCCGTGCTGCTTGCCAGCTTTCCACTCCCCTGTGTAGGTGTACACGTCCAGGTTCACATACACACCTGTGCCTTCCATCACTCCTCCCTTCAACTCGCCCTGTCTAGGCCTCACGTCGTAGTAGCAGCCGTTCGCGAATATCACCTTGCCTCGGGGCTCTAACTGTCCGTCCCTCCAGTCCCCCTCCATCACCTTGCCGTCCTCCAGCTGCTTCAGGCCGAAGCCTGCAGGGCGATTCAGTGGGTTGGTCAGGCCGAAGTAGAGACTTTGAGAGGAGAACTCAATCAACTTCGCTCGCATTCTTTCCAATTTACGGTGGTCACTTATAGCAGTCCAAGACCTGTCGGCCTCCACTGATAGGCGCCTTTTCACTACTTCCACTACACTTGCATACAGGCGCAGCCCTTTTTGCTTGCCCGCTAGGTAAATCTGTGCAGCTTTGGCGATTTCCCGGGCGGGTTCGAGAGTGTCCGGGACTTCTGATGGCTCTCGTCTGTAGTCTGTGCCTCGTAGTCTGACCTGCACGTCGAAATTTGGGCCTTGTTCTGCCGGGGAAGGGAAACAGCCACAATTGACAGAGCCCATATGTCCTTTTAGAATAGGGAAATGCGCCTAATCCTTTGCCCAGCAAGGGAAAATAGCACTGAAATGTCTATTTGAAGACTGAGAAAAGCACTGCTTTGAGAGGATTTGCGAAAGGGCAGCCGGGAAACTGCTAGAAGACTTCCTTCTATGCGGACTTATGCCTGCTTCAAGAGAACTACCGAGATAGTCGGAAAAGCGAGACTTTCCCTAGTAACTTAGTCCCTGTCTCCCCAAAGGTACTATTGCCAGCTCCCCCAATGTCCATTTCCCCTCCCCTCCCTCTGTCCCCCTCCCCGCCCTCCTCAAGCCTGCACCCTGCTCTAGCCTTTAACTCTCGGTGCAAAACGCTTGAAATGGCCACAGCAATGGGTTTGCAAAGACTCTGGCTGTCCTACCTCCGAGTCCTCGACACCCACCCCAAGACCACCAAGTAAGCCTCTATTCAGAGCCGTTACAGGCCTGGCAGTGGCTGCTCTGGGAGACTTCCTAGCGCAGGCGGTGATTGAGCGTAGAGGTATTGACTTGAAGAGGAATGCTGTGGTGGCGGGGTATGGGTTTACGGAGACTTTGCTGGAGGGACACTTCTGGTATGGCTTTCTGGAGCGCGTATTTGGCAGCAAAATGACCTTTAGAGTATCGATGATGAAGATGGCGACTGATCAGTTGGTGTTTTCGCCGCTGGAAGTGAGCAGCTTTATGGTATGGACGCACATCATAGAGGGCCAGAAGGACCCTCCTCTGCTGCAAAAGCTGCAATGGGACTTTCCGCCCACCATGCTGGTGAGTTACTTCTTCTGGTGCCCTGCTTCCTTGATCAGTTTCTACCTAGTGCCCTACCCGCTGCGAGCTCTGTACACTTGTGTGATGTGTGTCATGTGGGACACCTTCATGTCCTACGCCTCCCACAACATTGTGAAAGACACGCTGACGCTGAGAGAAACAAATAGCTAGAGATTGTTAGTCACTTAGTTACGTGAGAAGACTGCTAGACAGGCAGGACGCAGACAATACCATTAGAACGTATGTGTGGAAACACTATGGATAGCTGATGGTATTGGATTTCACCCACATATCCTTCTATATGCTAGGAACTATCGGAGGAAAGAGGGAGTCAAAGCGAAACTTGGGCCGCTATAAGGACTGTTGTGGACACTAGCTGCTGAACAGTCCTTTGGACCTGCATATTGTCGGTTAAGATAGAAAGGAACCAATTAGGCCTTTTGAGTTGTCCGTCTACAGCTTCCCTATACACTTTCTGTAACTAAAGTCTGTTCTGCAATAGATAAGCACTCTCATTCCCTAATGCCAAAAGAGCAGGCGGTAATTACTCCGAAAATTAGACGAAGTCAAGAAAACAGTCCACAATCATGCAAAGTACCAACTAACTATCACCAGCATACCATATCAAAGCAGTCAGGCCTGACCTTTAAGATTGTGGCCCTATAGGACAGTTCTAAAGGGAAGAAGTCTACTATGTCACCCGCGGAGGATTTGGAAGCGGACGGCCTCGCTGCGGCCGGGGGCGCCTTTGCTCGTCACTTTGTTATGACTGCTGATAGTCTGTCGCCAGTATACAGGCTTGGGCGACATCTCGCGGCCTCTGGGCTTCTGCACCTGCATGCAGTCTCTCTCAGTGACATTCCCATAGTCACAAGAGTTCTCAGTATCCAGTCGCTGCGAAGCCACACTTTCAGCCTGCCAGTTGCCTCCCAAGTCGCCCCCTGCTGTCACACTCCTATGGTGTCTCTGGGAGTCCGTCCCTATACTGCGCGCCCGCAGGTCTTGACTGCTCTTGCGACAGCCTCTAAACGATCGCTTCGGCGTCACAAACCGCTCCGCCGGCCCATACATTTTCACAAACTCCTCGAGGAACACAAACCCGCCCCCAACACGAATGACAGGAACGCCGTTCCTCACTGTCACATTGACTCGCTTGGAACCAACTGTGTACACCCCTTCGCTGATCTTCACGAAGGGCACTGTCAAGTTGTGGCTTTGGGCGTAGTCTCGCAGCAGGTCGTCCACCATGTCAGGGACTGTACACTCTGCAGCTGGAATTTCTTGCAGAGGCCTATTTTTAGTCCTCAAGGCTTCGACCTGAGCACTCAGCTGCCTGATTTCCCTGTCCTTGCGGTCCGTTTCCTCATGCGAGGCCGTCAATGCGCTTTGAAGGGAAGCGACGGACTGCTTCAGGTCGAGGATTTGCTGCAAGTCAGACTCGATAGAGGCTTTAGTAGGCTTTTTCTCAGTGGAAGGCGTGGATTTGCGAGTGTCTGGAGTAGTCAAGCGTCTATTGCCCAGCTCTTCTTGTAGTGTTTGCACTCGAATTAGGCTTTCTTTGGCCTCTTCCTTGAGCTGCTTTATTTCGCTTTGAGCGGCGGAGATGCGGGTTTCCAGGCCTGTTTTGAGGCTTTGGAGAGTGCTGATTGTCCCTGCGGCAGATGTCAGTTCTTCATCCTTCTCCTGCACCTGCGCCTTTGCAGCAGCCAACTTCCCCTCCTGCTCCTGATACCGCCCCTCCGCAGTCCCCAGTCTCCCCCTGAGTTCCTCCACCATCGCCGCATCTCTCCTCTGCGCAGCTTTCAGCTTGTCCAGTACAATCACCAGGTGTCCGACCTCCGCCTTGTGTCTCTGGTCCAGCTGCTCCAGGTCCATTTTAGCCCTCCAGCGGTCCTTCACTAGGGTTTGCTGTAGCTCCATGACCCTGAGTTGCAAGTCTTTGTGCTTGGAACTTAGCACTTCGCGCTCTCTTTGCATTTCGTCGATGACAGCTTTGAGGTTTTCGTTGGGGGAGATGCGGCCGCTGGTGCATAGTGCAGGGTCAACTATTGAGCATTCACTGGCTTCCGTCATTTCCATGATAGGGGAAAGCGGACGAACGGGCTCGAGAGCGATCTGAACTCGAGGGCCGCTGGGCTCCGCTTCCAAGTCGCTCCACTGCATGTCTCGGTCAGGAAAGCCCACAGGCAGCCAGCGCACCTCTTCCCCCTCCTGCACGCAGGGCAGAAACGTGGCGAACCCAATGACTTCCCCCGCATACAGAAACTCCAGTTTCAGTGGCAGGTCCGCTGGCACCTCTTCCCCCTGGCGGAAGCTCAGCACTAGGGTCTGCACTAAGCCAGGACACAGCAGACGGACCGCCAAGGGCGTGGGCAGCTCTTCACAAGCAGTCCAGGTCAGAGTTAACGCTTTTTTCATTTCAAATAGTCCCTATTTGACCGCTTTCCCCAGCCTAGAAGCAGAGGACTATAATGGTTCGTCTGCAGGTGGCCTTTCGATTTAGCTCTGCCCCCGGCTCCCTGTCTTTCTCTATGTCCGAAGCACTTATTAACGCAGCTCTCAGGTCCCTGTACGGCCAAGTCGGCGCCAGTCAACTGCTCTACACCATTTCCCAGTGGAACGAAGAGACCTACGAGGCAGTGGTGGACGTGGAGGAAAGCAGGGACGCTGTGAAGGTATGGACAGGACTCACTCTGCTCAGTTGGTTCGATGCAAAGAGAGTGAGGGCTGCGGTAGGGGCGAGTGAGGAGGACATGAGACTCATTTTCCCTGAAAAGCCGAGGAAGCGACGGTGAGCACTATGTAGGCGCGTAAAGTAACAAATCTCGATAGAAACACCACATATATATGAAAGTACTGACTTTAGTCCATTAACATGTCTATGTTCCCTCCCCTCCTTAGATCTATGCCATCCTGCCTACAGAATTAAGTGCTTGTTCTGCGCAATGAACTCCAGTCCCGCCTTGCTCTGTCGATAATAGAACAAATAGCAAATCCACACTCTCCTCTGCTTCGTAGCCTCCGCATCCCTGAACAGCTCTACCAGCGCCTCCTCCCCCTTCAAAGCCAGCGACATCACCTCTGTCACAGGAGTCAAGTAGGCGGCTTGCTGGGACTTTTCCAGGCCGAGAACTGACCCATTCCGCTGCTTCGCTTCGAAGAAGTGCTGCACGCTGGTTAAATCCGTAGCCAAAGTCTCTCTGAGGCCTTTGAGCGTGGGGTCGATTTCAAGCAAAACTCGGGTCCACGCAGCTACGAAGCAGTCCAGCGCTCTACTCAACAGGCCGGGGAAATAGTCCTTCGGACACTTCGTGAGCATTAGTTTGAAGGGAACTACCATCGTTTCTATGCGTGAAGTCAAGTCCGAGTCTCGGTACAGGCCCAGGAAAAGGCTGGGGAGCAGGTCGACATTGATGATTGTGCAGGCTGCGTAGTCACAAATGGTGTCGACTGAGGCAGTGAGCAGGGAGTTGAGAGGGTGGATGAGTTGGACGGAACTGCTTTCGTAGAGACGACTCAGAGTTTGGTTGATTTCGGACTGGAAATAGGCCAGGGAGCCTAGTCGCACCAGCAAGGCTTCGATAGATATAGTGGCTTTGGGACGGAAAGTAGCGAAATTGCCGCCTTTGGACCACTTCCTAGTAAGCATGTAAGGGATATTCGGCTGCTGCGGCAGCTGCACGGCTCTAATATCCCCCACACTCCCCACCTCTTCCAAGTACCTCCCAACTGCACTCATCAAAGTGCTCCTCAGTCCCTCTCTCAAAGCCGCTGCATTCCCTTGTCCCAGCACTTTCTGCATCTCCCCTATGAAGTTGTTGATGACCCAACAGACCTCTACAGGTGAACTCGCATGCAGTGCAGAGGCCTACCTGGCACTTACATCCGCCGCTGTGTCGTGGTCCCTCGCCCTGCCAATTGCTTCTTCTATGACAGAACTGCGGAGCTGCACCCAGTAGGTGAGGGACGGAAGCAGCACACTGGAGATATCGGTGTGGGCGAGTAGGTCGAACTTGGACAGGACATTTGCCAATTTGAGTACCTGCTCCCCGACTTCAAATACACTGGATAGGTCTTCTGTCCGGGGCAAAGGCTCCAGCAGTCTGCCCAGCACCTCAACTAGGGCCGCAGACAGCACTGTGCTGTAGGCGGTGTAGGCCTCTGGATAGGCCTCGGTCCACAGCGGCTGTCTGCTCATTTCCTGCTTCACTTCGTCCAGAGCGACTTTGAGCAGCTCCGAAAGAGAAGAAACTGCTGTAGCACTTACTGTCAGCGCAGTAGTCTCTAAGCCGGTCCATCAGGCCTGCTACCAAGCTGGACACGAAAAACTCCCAATTGTATTCCTTCCGCTGAGCCACTTGATAGAGAAACGGCAGCAGTTGAAAGGCATAGACCAAGTTCGCGTCTGAACTCGTAGCAGTCCGATAGGTCTCTAGCAGACTTAGTTGGAACCGCTGGAAGGTGCACTGGGCCAAGAGCCGGACTGACTGGGAAATGGAGAGAGAAAGAGGGACTTTGCCGAGGGAAATGGAGTCTTTGCCCTGGATTCGCTGGGAGTAGTACTGGGAAAGTCGCCATAAAGCCTTCATTACTCTTTCGCTTTGGTCGCTTGGGGTGAGGGCCGACCTTGATATAGCGAAATAGTGGACAATTGTCATGTATTGCAGGGTCAAATCTTCCTTGTTTTTCGCTAAATCTCCATAGAAATCCACCAGTTTTTCCCAATCCTCGCTAAGCAAGTCCTCTTCCGAGCCTCCGAACAAGGTCTCAACCAGCGGCTTCGAATACAGCACCAACGTGGGAAACTCCATATATAAATCCGCAGCCTTCGACCTGATTTCCGCAATCAGCGAGTCCACAGCTGTCACTTCCAGCCTAGCCCAGTCCTTATAGACGCTCTCCTTCCCTTGCCTATAGTCCACTTCCCGCTTTACCTGCCAGGCCAGTTGACTCCACCCATGTACTACTTCTGCTTTCAGTATGGTGGTGAGTATGGCTTCTTCGATGCCGAGTTCGAGGCCAGGACGGAGAAGGCTGAGGCGGGTGGCGAGAGTGCTGGCAGTGCTGTTGCTATAAAGGGAGAGGAGGGAGAAGGCCACTTTGGAGTTTATTTTCAGGGTCGAGCGGATGTGGGAGATGAGGGGAGCGGTGGAGTCTTCGCTGCTCAGGGCCCAGTTTTGCCCGGGCTTGGCGAGGATTAGGGAGGTGAAAAAGACCATTGCGAGGTCAGTCTTCAAAGGCTCCGGCAAGGTAGCGGACAGGACTGCAGCTTCTGCGGGAAACAGGGAAATGCCCACTTCAGGCAGCAGTTCTTCCCTGCCCTGCACAGAAGGCCTGGGAAGCGCTTCCTCGAACTCAGTCTGTGGCGGCTGCGCTGCAGTTTCCTGGCAAACTTGAGAGTTAGTGCGAGAGTGCGCCTCGACAAACTCCAAAAAGTCGACTTCCGGACTGCACAAAGCCACCGCCTTCTCCAATTTGCCATACTCCCTCGCCAGTCCCGCAGCCACCGCCTGCAACATCTCCACTGCCTGCCCCACCGCCTCCTTCGCCTCCCTCACCCGCACGATTTCATACTCCTCCACTTCGTCTAGTATGCGTGCCAGTGCATGGCTGTAGCGGTCTGTCGCCTCACTGTGCAGGCGGGAGTTGAGCTGGAAGGCCTGGGTGGACATGTGCGCCTTGGACTGCTATGTGGGGGGTACCAAGTCTTGCAGTCGGTCTTGGCTCTTCCGGTCTGCCCGAGAGGCCAATTTCTCTATTTCCCGCTGTGCAGTTTCGCTGCGGCTTCTTTCCTTCTCCACTTCGTTTTCCGCCTGTTTGACTTCTTTGATGTTGGTGGCTGCCCGCTCCATCCAGGACTTCTTGTGGGTGCGGAGAGTCTGTAGCAGTTGGGTGAGGGGCTTGACTGCCATTGCTGTCAGTCCTTCGCTCAACTTGCGGTGCAGTTCTGCTTCTTGACTTGCAGTGTCCATCAGACTGTCACACACTGCCCGCAGCGTAGTCTGCTCCAAGCCCTTATACGTCTTCAAATTCCTCTTCAACAGACCATCCGCTTTCGATAAGGCTAACAAGCGAGTGGAGTATTTGGCCTGGATATGAGCCCTTTCCGTGAAGAAGTTGATAAGAGCCGCAATGGTCTTTTTGGCGACACTGGTCTTGGAAAGGAGAACCGAAAGGTCGCCCTGGGTGAAAGGTACAGTAAAGGCCGTGCTGAGCCTGGGAGAAGTAGTGGACATTAGTAAGCAATCATGGAGTTCGAATTAGAGACATGCATACAGCCTTGCATATTTGCAGACTGTAAAGCCTATCCTACTAACCCAGTTTTCCATTGTCTCACGCTAGATCTGCTCGTCCCAAAGCCACAGTCCCCTTTCCAGCCACCCAGTCCCCAGGCCATAATATAGAATGGAAGACTATGGCCGCCGTCTGGAAGAGCAGACTCAGAAGTCCCAAGCCCTCAGCCAGCGCTCCAAAGCCAAGCTCTCCACTCTGATAAGCACCGCCACTGCCAACCTCTCTCGCCGTCTCGAAGACTTCCGCGGCCAACTGGCCAAAGCCGTGCAAGCCCAGACCTCAGACCTCCAATCCACCGAAAAACGCATCGAAGAAAAGCGGCAGAAACTGCAAGCCTGCCTCACTCAACTGAAAGAAATGCAGGGTTCGCTGGGGAGTGCACAGGGCAACTTGATGAAAGTGAGGGGAGTAGGCGGGGAGATGGGCCAACTGAGGGCGGAGGTGGAGCAGGTCAAGCGCAGGGCTGCGGAGAAGGTGGAGCAGTTCAAGGCTGCGGCGGAGGCGCTGAGGGCTGAAATGCAGCAGGACTTTCAGACTCAGAAGGATGCTTTGGACGCGAAAGCAGCTGAAACTACAGGCGCTTTGGACCCAGTTGCGGCTTATTTAGAGACACTATAAGCGAATTTCTTAGAATGCAGCCTTTTGTAGGACAAAAAGAGTATTTATGAGGAATTTTTGCTACAAAAATGCATTTTCCACGAAAATTGCACAAGAAATCGCAACTTTGTGACTGAATCGAGACTATTTTAGCGTATTTCCGTCCATTACAGATAACCGACGACCTCAAGCAGTAGTCCTCGCGGCAGTTTGAGGAGTTCCGAGTTCTGCTGCAGTCTGCTATCGCTCAGAAACGCTATATAAGCCCTTCGATGTCTCCAGTGGTACTCCTGCTTTAGCACAATTCGCACCTCGGTGGAGGCGTCCAGACTCATGTCCAGGTGAGATATGCGAGCACCGGCTTGAATACACGTCCTCACCCCCTCTAGCTCATTTCTCTGTATGCAGATCCGCAGAGGCGTCAGCAGGCCTCTATTGAGCGTGTTCACGTCGCTATGCCGCGCACAGCTGCGCAGAGCGAGGAAGTGTAAGCGCAACGCTGCGATGTGAATGGGCAAGTTGATAGTGCGAGTAGTCCTGAAGAGCTGCGGACGTATGGAGCCGAGGTAGTCTAACACCTCTGTGTGTCCGTACCAAGCTCCCAAGTGCGCACAGTTGTAATTGTCCTCGTCCACATGGTCAAGATCCCCGCCAATCGACACCAAGTACTGCAGAATCGCCAACTGTCCCTCCAGTGCCGCCAAATTGACAGCAGTTGCCTTCCTTTCCCCCACGACCGCTTCCAAATGCGCACACCCCGGCCGATACAGCGCTCTCACCGTCTCCAAATCCCCACTACGAATAGCTGCCACGACTGTCTGAGGCGATACTGTGCCTGCCTCCATATATCAGACTCAATCAGATCTAGGGATTACCGAGGACGGTTGATGCTTTTCTGCATGAGGCCTGCGACGAAGGTCGCTACGAGCTTCTTTTGCTTCTCTTCGGTCACCCAGCGAGTGGCCTTGACGTTGGTAGAGACTGCGCGGTAGGCGGAGTCGGGGATGTTGCGCAGGTTTATGTCTTCGCGGCGGGCGGGGTTCACCCACATCTGCTCGATACGTGACAAAGTGGGGTTAAGGGTTTTGGCCATGTCTTCATTCAGTCCCGGGAACTTCTCCTCCTTCAGCTTATCCGGATATCGCGGATTTCTCAAGTTCACCTCAAACTCATCCATTCCATAGTGTCTGAAGTAGCGTTCATGTCTCATCGCCAAGTACTTCGCAGCGTCCGCAGGGTCCGGCTTCGGCTCCAACTGCACTTTCCCCAGCTGTTCCAACTGATGCGTCAGTTCGAAGTCGATTTTCTCAGAGTCTTGCTGGACTCGGCCTAGGTCTGCAGCGAAGCTTTCCACGATTTCCTTGAAGTCTCCCTGAACATTGCGCAGACTTTGGTCTCTTTGGGCTAAGAGCTGTTGTCGTTCTTCGTCCAGTGCTACAAGCATTAGGACGGATTTCCAGCACTGCCATACGGAAAAGAGGAAAAACTCCATGCGGAACAGGGAAATTTGGTCGATACTTTCCTCGCAAGGGTAACTTTTCTCGAAGCCGTCACTGAGGGAATCGATCAAAGCCTCGTATTCGTCCATGTCTCCGCCCACTACCTCCGCCTTCCTTTCGATTTTCCTCAAATACACTGCCAGAATCCAGTATATGTTGGCTGCCAAGTGCCTTTTGGGGAACTTCGCAGGCTGCACGTTGGTTATTGCAAGGGAGTGCACGGTTCTGGCGAGCGACACGCCCTGTATCTCCAGTCTCGCCTGGCGATCTAGGTCCAATTGAATGAATTTATTGCCGCGGACAGCGTCAGACGGCGAAGCTTCCTCCACTACTTCTCTGACACGCACATCATTGTAGGACAGAAACTCAGGGACTAGTGCAATGCTGCGTAGTTCCCTGGTCTGTTTGAATGCCTCGGAAGCCACTATTTTCCTCAACTTCGTTTCCAAGTCAATGGCTTGCTCCACTGAAATGTAGTTGGTCCAGCCCTTCTTTAGGGCCTCTAAGCAGGTCATGTACTTCTGCTGTTCCAATTCGTAGAAGTGCAGGTCATCCATAGAGCCCAGCATTTCCCGGCCGTTCCAGTAGATGGGGCCGCAGTCTTCAATGCCGAAGGTCTGCACTGTCTCGAGTCGTTGGCAGAGGATGGCGAGGTTGCGACCCCACATGAAGGTCGAAATGGACCCGCGGTTGGGGTCACTTACGAGCTTGTGAGTGTCTTTTTCGCGATTCCTGTCCTTGATCATGTCCCTCGCCACCCTCTCCATGAAGAAACTGCCCACATACTCCTCACAGAAGAACACCCTTTCCACCTTCATATCCGGGTGACTGGGCTCCACCCGGTAGTGAAAGAAGCTCGGCACTAGCTTGGGAAAGACCTTCCGCGCTTCCCTGTAATACCACATGGTCCCCTCGTACTCATTAAACAGGGCCATTCGGTCCTCTATGTGGCTCGCTCCTTCCTGGGAACCTAGACGGCGGATTGCCACTTCGACCTCATTGCCTTCCTTTAAAGTAGCCAAAAAGTGGATATGGCTTTCGTCTAAGGTCGATATCAGGGCTCGATAAGGCAAATCGCGGGAGCCGGGAGGGGGGATTTTCAGCTCTTTCTGTAGAGTCGCAAGGGTCACATACGTCAAAATGTCCCGCTTTGAAGAGTCTGGAAGTCGGTCGACGAAGTCCGCAGTGAACGTGGCGACGTGGGTGCAAAGCTGCGCCAGGCCGGTCTGCAGCTCTGGCTCTGTGTCTACGAGAGTGAAGAGTTCCTCAATGTGTTGGGGAAGTAGGGGCGGGAAGGGGTGGTCACTGTAGGCCTGAGCCGCTCGCAGTTCTTCCCGGCAGCCAGGCTTGACTACATGGTAGCAGTCCCCACTGCACGAGTCCAGCTCCACTGCGCCTCTGCGGACTACACTCAGTTCCATGTGCTCGAACAGCTGCTCAATCTCCGCCCCAAACCCAACAGCTGAGTCCCTCACCACCAACAACGCCTCAGAAACCTGCTTGAGTCCCGGGAAAAAGGCCTCTATTTCCCTGTCTGCAGTGACTTGACTGTCACTGCAGTGCGCTGCGAAGTTGAATTGCCGTGCGAAGAGTCTGAGTTCCTGCCTAGTCTTGTGTCTTGCGTATACATTAGGCCGGTCTCGGTTTCTGTCCTCTTCGTCCATCCAGGTGTCGACGAGTGTTTCCAGGTCGAGCAGCTCGGATAGGCTGGTGAAGGGGGAGAGGGTGAAGAGGCTGTTGACGCCTTTGCTGGACTGGAGGATTAGTTCTTCGTCGATGAAGGCAGTTTGGGACTCTTCGTGGCCTGCTTCTGTCTCTAATTTGACTTTGTACGGATTGTCGAACTCTTTTTCGTGTCTGAGAATGAGCGATTTGTTACCAATTAGCGACTTTTCAGTCCTTTTGCGGCCATATTTGCTGCCGTCACATAGCGTTTGCGCTTCATGCACAGCTCCATACTTCCCCAACACGACCATTTGGCACTCCCCTTCCAGCATGCAGTCCAAATAGCCCTGCGCCGATGTCTCGTCCAGCCCCGGCATTAGACTCAAAGCCTCGTCCCGAGTCAGCATTTTGAACTTGGATTTGAGTACAAAGAAGCGGTTGATTTTGAATATGTCGAGGAAAAGAGTGTGTAGGCCGGAGCGGACAGTCACAGGCCGAAATAGGACTAAAGTCCGCTGCATGTGGGAAAGTTCGTGGAAAAAGCACTTGTAGAGGTAGAAAATGGCCTTTGGGTGAGTGAATAAAAAGGTGTCGATGGAGAAAGGGTTATTGGTCAGAAGCAGGGAAACTCCCACTCGAGAGCCTGCCACTGCAGTGAGCTTTTCACTGCCTTTGTTACTGAGTAGAAACCGCAGAAAGCCCACCGCCTTGCGCTCGTTGAGGACCTTATCCAAGTGCTGCAGCAGCATTCCTTCTCGCTCAGGCTCCAACTGGCTCTGCGACCAGGTGTTAAACCCATTGAAAATAAGCGTATCAAAGACCCTTCCGACATTAAGCAAATTCGGGTCTTTATCAGTGATGAGTTCCTCTCCTCGTATCACTGAATGCTGAGTTCTGAAGAATTCATCCACTGAGTCTACTTGTTCCCCGGGTAAGACTTGAGCCCGGGGCTCGGGCGCTACCAATGCACAGCACTGCCTGATTTCGAACACATGTGGGAAAAACACCTCCATGTCTCCCAAGGCCTGCAGTGTGTTTTGACTATGGTACAGCTTCCGGAAAGCCACAGGGAGGAGTGCAGTGGCAGCTTGCAGGACTTTGCCGAAGTACTGCTGCGGCTCACGGTAGGCAGTGGTGGAGAGACACAGTAGGAGCGACTGGACGTGTAGGTCGGCTTCGACAGGGCGCTGGGTGCGCAGGGAGACTTTGAGCTGGGACTGAACTCGGGTTTTTATGAAGGATTTGAAGGCGTTGACTGGCTTGGGGGCTTCTGCAGGGGCGATTACGACGCTTTCTTGCTCGCTTATGGCCCGGACAGACCGACTAATGATCTGGAACCCCGCCTCTTGCAGGACCTGGAAGAGCTTGTCCTCCTCCGCTTTGAAGCTCGTCTGCTCCTTGTGCTCCTCCAAGTAGACATAGTCAATGCTGAAAATCGCCACAATCCCCGGGAAATTGAGGTGCTCCTGCTTCAACTGGTACTTCTTCACTCCCGCCAGCAGCGCAGCCACAAACCTCAAAGGCCGTCTAATGGGCTGGTGGAAGAAAGCAGGACACTTGCAGTTCCTGCACAGTGTGGGTACGAACTGGCCTTCGTACACTCGCTCCTGGGTTTCCAGTTGGAAGACTTCGAAGGGCTCGTAGGCTTCGCAGAGAGCGGGGCAGACGCTGCAGGCGGAGCGCTCGACGTCCAGGACGTCTGGGGCCGGCACTTGCCGCCGCTTGCAGGCTTCGAAGATGGACTGTTGCTCGCGGATGAAGTCAGAGACGTGCACATCTGAGCGCAGTCTTTCCAGCGTCGTCCCTGAATGGACCTTTTGCACCTCTTCAAAGAAAGTAGCCCGCTTGGCTTCGAGTGTGGACATATTTCCTCCGCTTTGGGTCCGCCTGCTCTAACTTAGTCGCCAACTGTGCCCTCAAAATAATTAATGTCTGACCAAAGTTGTGAGTCGAGCATGAGCAAAAACGCGTTTGTACAGCGTGTAATTGCAGCTTTCACACTCTCTAGTCCGGAAATGAAGGTTCGCGACCTGGAGCAGCCCTCCCACGGCTCCCTAAAGCGCGCAGCACCCCAAGTCTCCAGCATTCCCGAGAGCACTTTACGAGATAAAGCACAAGTTGTCCTAGTGTGCAAATCGTTACGAAATGAAGACCTGCTGCCGACTTCTGCCTCTGCAGTGGATTTGAGCGCTATAGCCTGCAGCTCTCTACTGAAACGCAGAGCGCCTAAGTCCCTCACCTAGCTACTAAGTAGCCTTCAGCTTTCTTAGCAGTGCTCAATCGCCATTTTGAGCCATCAATCGGAAAGAGGAAGGAAGCGCAGGGCGGTCCTAAGAGGACTGGCAAGAGATAGGACCAGAGAAGGCTGGGCATGCCATTTCATGCAGAACTTTCTATAAACAATTTTCGCAAATCTGCACAATTTTCACTGCAATTTGAGCATCTGCAAGGAAAAACCTAACAAAGCGCATAAATTTGAGTAATGCCATTAGGAAGGGGAAGCTGGAGTGCACGAGTAGAATATATATGAGAAATCAGGTTCTATCGACGGAATATAGACGCTGAGTCCACACATATCCATCAGGAGCAGGTCTCGAAGAGCAGGGAATGTCCAAGAAAGGCCTGCTTAAAGGCAATACAGGTCCTCTTCTAATAGATTTGAACCCAGTTCCTCTTGACTGCCTTTTTAATATCTGCACCGACTACAGTCGTTATGGAAGTCACAGGGGCTCCGCTCCTCCCCTCCGAGCCACTGCCCCAACCCCACATCCCAGAGTCCCTCCAGCAAGCCAATCGTCTCCTCACTCGTCCCGAAGCCGCGCCCCCCTCCTTCTACCCTGAAATCGCCGCCCTCAGCTCCCTGTCTTTAGATGCGAATCCCAAGTTCACAGTGCTGAAAAGAGCAGTGGAGCAATTCACACAGCAGAGAAAGACTGGACAAGCAGTGACCTTGTTCCCTGGGAAGTCACAGAGGTGGACGGAAGTGATGGTTTCCGCCCTGTTGAAGGCTCTCACGGAACTGCTGTTTGTGAGGGAAAAGAAGGACTTAGACGGGTGGGTGGACAGGATCTATGTGTGGTATATAGACAAGACGAGAGCTGTGACTGAGTTGCCTCAGATCCGGCCGCGCCATGTATCTCCCTCTCCCTGTCCTCCAATCCGCAACATCCCCAACTCCCAAGACAATTCGTTGCAGGCCCGGCACCAACGTCTGCTCGCCCGCAAGTTAGACGCCATCCCTCCCATCGAGGCTCGCACTCCCAGTCCTTCCAAATCTCCACACGTCCCTATGCCCTTCGACCGCTCTCTGCTGTCTGAGCCGCAAGGAGATGAAATAATGGAGAAGTACCTTAGCCGGGTGAAGGAGTGGAGGAACAGGGAGTTGGCGGAGTTCAGGGGGAGACGGATGAGTGAAAAGTTGGTGCATCAGTGGAGTACTGCCCGAGCAAAGCGGGAGGAGGACTTCTTGGCCAGGGCGGAAGTCAGCAGACCTAGAGGACGTACTACCACAGGCCGCAGGGACACTGACGTCTCCTGCAGCGACCTTTCCAAAAGCGTCCTCAGTACTGGAGTCGACACTACCAAGGCCTCCAGCTACGTGGACTTCCGCTCCGCCCGAGAAAAGAGCGAAACGCCCTCTGAGCCTCTGCCCACTACTCTCACCTCACCTACCCGGGCAGATAGACTCCGACTCACCTCCAAATCCCTCATTCCCACTCAAGGCGGAGTCGGACATATCAAGCACGACCGCTGCTCTCTCGCCTTCTACCCTCCAAACGAACCCCAGGACCACTCCTTCGCTTCCATCCTCGACCTCAGCATAAGCAGCAAGGGAGGAGAAGGGAGGAGTGTGGAGTCGGAGACAGTGTCGAGACTGAAGAGGAAGCTGGTGGCAGTGCAGGTGGCCTGCTCGTACCAGATCTTGACTTCAGGCCTGCACAGGCCGGAGGAGCTGGCTAGGGTCAGTCCTGAGTTCTTGCCGAGGGGAGGGGAGTACTTGACTGTTAATCCGTTTTCGAAGCTGGGGAAGAAGAAGAAAAAAGGCAAGAAGAAGGGTAAGAAGAAGAAGTAGTTCCTGCTCTATTCCCATATAAATGTCCAGAGGAAGGCCCAAGCCCGCCATCTCCGTCCCTACCTCCGCCTCCCGAGCAGCCCCAGAAGAAACTAAAGCCCTTCCCCAGCACACTGTCAACATCAGCTCCTTGGACGAACTCGAACTCGTGAGTGCAATCGGCGCAGGCAACTTCGCCTCCGTGGAAAAGAGACTGCACCTACCCACCCAGCGCTTCCTCGCAGTGAAGGTGATAAAGCTGAGTCCTAGTGAAGACATGAGGAAGCTAATCACGCAGGAAGTCACTGCCCTCAACTCGTGCAAACACCCCAATGTAATTTTCTCGCATGGAGCGATTATACATGGGGGGAATATGAACATTATTATGGATTTCATGGATAAAGGGTCGCTGCAGCATGCGTTGAAGGCGATGGGGACGATACCGGAGGCGATCATTGGACATATTGCGTATCAAGTGTTGAAGGGGTTGAAGTACTTGCACAGGAAAAAGCGCATTATTCACAGAGACATCAAGCCAAGCAACCTGCTTCTGTCTTCACAAGGACTAGTCAAGATCGGCGACTTTGGAGTGGTGGGAGTGATGTCCAGAACAGACGGCACTCGGCACACCTTCGTAGGCACAGCTACTTATATGTCAGTATGGCGCACACAGGCAGCCTGAGCGGTTTCTACAGGACAGTTACCACGCCGATACAGACATTTGGAGTCTGGGCCTGAGTCTGCTGGAGTGCGCGTTAGGCCGCTTTCCCTACCCGGAGCCTGATGAAAGCGGCAACATCGCGAAGTTGGAGTTTTGGAACTTGATCAATTACATCAGTACAAGTGCGGCCCCGCTGCCGCCTGCTACGTGCTCTGCTGAGTTCAAAGCCTTCATCCAAATTTGCCTAGGCAAGCAACCCGGTACCCGCTCCAGTGCGAAAGAACTGCTGACCCACCCCTTTATCCTACAGAACAAAGAGCCCCGCGAGTTCCAAGCCTGGCTTGCCTCGCTCCCCTCAGTCTAACCTAGGTCCTCAGCACTGTTCTAAATTGCAAATATGAAGGGTATTTTGCAGGAGCTGGCGAATGGGGACGTGGAGCCACGCAGAGAAGCACTAAAGTCACTCCACGGACTAGCGAAAGTGAGCAGTACGGTGCTGCCGCTACCGCATTTGCCGGGGCTGCTGAGACAGCTGGCGGCCTGCCTCTATGACCCGGATAGGGAAGTTAGCCAATTGACGCTTGAAATCATCGAGGAAGTCTTCAACGTAACAACTCCCCAGAAAGCCTCCGAAGACCTAGACATCGAGCACTCCGGCCTACTGCCCGGGCTCCTCCACAAGACTACAGACCCCCGCTTTTCCTCCCTCACCCTCTCCTGCCTCCTCAGCTACTCCAAATACAGCCGCAGTCCCTCCATCGTCCTCAGTGAACTCTACTTCCAAGGCCTGCGTCATGAGGATGTAAGCGATATATTTAGCCGCGTGTGAGGGAAAAAGCGATTTGTTTGATTCTGCCGGTCGTTAGGGCGTTCCCTGGGTATGCATATAATGAAGAGGAGATGAGGGAGGTGGTGCAGCACTTCGGAGAGGCCTTGGAGGACAGCTATGCAGCAGTGATGGACGCAGCAGTGGGGCAGTTGCAGGAGTGCAAAGGGACTATCCCCGGATTCGAGAGGATTTTGGGGAAACTGTCGACAGACTTGAGGCTGAAATGTGAGGAAAAGCTGCGAGTAGGGCCTGAGGACAGGGAAACAGCACCTTGGGAGGTCCTCAGACCTGTGAAAATCCCCCACTTTCCTCAAACTACGAAGCCGCAAATGGACGCAATGCGCACCTTTTCGGACTCCTTTACCAGCGGAGTCGACTTCGGCTTCCTGCCTTCCAAGCTCCTGACTCGCCTGCAAGACAAGGAAAACTGGAAGGACAGAATTGCAGCTCTCAGTGAAACTGAGTCGCTTCTTAAGTCGCTGGACTCTCTGCATACTCTCTACCCGTTTTTACCCAGCTTCCTCGGACTTCTCAGCGACCTGGTTGGCGATAAAAACATGAAAATATGCACTTCGGGACTGGACTTGATAGAGTTTGTGCTTAGTGACCTGACTTTGTGTCAGCAGGCGGACCTGGTCCCAGTGGTTCAGGTCTGTATCAATCGCCTCGGAGACTCGAAGATACTGATACGTCAGGCCACTTTCCGCTGTTTGAGGAAAATCCTGGCTGTCGTGAGACTGGGAAAACTGCTGCAATTGATGCTAGAAGCGCTGCGAAACCAAAATTGGCACATACGAGAAGAGATACTGAATGTGCTGTTGGCGTGCATGCTGACTCCTGACCAGGTGCACAATGTGGACTTCTTAGAACTTGCGCCCTCGATACTGCCGTTAATCGACGATGAAAAGCCGAAAGTGCGCTTCGTGGCTCAGGAGACATTGGCAGTGCTATCGCATGTTTGCGGGAAAGAGAGAGTAGTGGAGGAGCTCACGCCCCTATTAGACAGTTGCGCACTACGCAGTTTAGAAGAGAAGTTCAACCGCAAATCCGTCCCAATCGTGCGAGAAGACTACATCGAGTTCCCAAGAATGGTGCCCGCTAGCGCCCCCTTGCAGCATGTCGTCCACCACTCACCTATCCCCAGTGCACTGCCCACTCCCTCAGGCACTCAGGCGCCCTTCGGCTTCAACGACTCTTTTCCAGTCTCTGCAGACCTGCCGACTCCCGACACTCAAGAAGGATTTCAGTCTATGCCCAGACGAAGACTCAAGTCTGCGTCAAAACGAGCGGAAAGCACTATTTTTCGTACCCCGGAATTCGACTCCCTGCAGGCACAAGAGTCTTCGCAGGCTCCAAGTACTCGCGGCAGCTCGCTGAATCCGCTTCGAATTAGCAGACGGAGAGCCATTCGTCCGGCTATTTTCTCGAAAGCTCCAGATGTCCCCGACTCTGCTGGGTACGAAATTCCGGCGCCTGGGCAAGATTTAACCCCAATACGAGGTACGAAAGTAAAGGACACTACAAGGGTAATGGACATTTAGACTCCTGTGAAGGCACTACCAGATAAGGACCTGAGTAGTGCAGACAACCTCACTTACATCAAGACTGAGGACTTGCAGCCGCTGGATAGTCCCTCTGAAGCGCTAAGTCGGATGATCAAAGGCATGCAAAGTGACGACTGGCTGCTTCAATTCGACGCTCTGAATGTATGCCGTTCCCTGCAGAAGTTCTCTACCGACCTGTTAAAAGGACTCAATTTCCATGAAATTGTGTTTCAGGTGCTGATGATGGCGGATTCGCTTCGGTCCTCACTGAGCAAAAACTCACTTATGACGCTTGGCGAAATGTGTCAATTCCTGCCACGCAGTCTTGATTCAGACCTAGACGCTATCGCTTCTTTACTGCTGCGGAAAGCTGTCGATACGAATATATTCCTATCAGAGTCAGCACTGAAGGCAGTGAATTGGATGTGTCAATGCTGTAACGAGGGCAAGGTAGTAAGTGGCTTATTGGCTAATTTGGCAGGGACAAGGTCCAGCTTGGTGAAGGCCAAAAGCGCCTATTGCTTCGAGGTGGTGTTCAAAAGGATGGACGTGCGGGTATCAAAGCTGAGAGAACTGGACCGGATATTGAAGAAATTGGCGGAATTCTCCACCGAAGCCTCGCCCGAAGTCCGCAGTTGTGCTAAAAGCGCTCTGAAGTCCCTTTCCAACTGTCTTCTGAGCAGCGGCGAAATCGACAAACTCCTGTTCCGCTGTCTGAGCACTGACGAATATAAGCAAGTCAAGGCCTTCATGACTGCTCCAAGTGTGTCAATCCGGCCTGGCCGCAGTATCCGCTTCCGCACCCAAAGTCCCTTACTCGACTCCCTCAAGCAAGTAGGTAGAGCCAGTTCGCAGCCGCCTGCCCTGCCTAGCGAACTAGCCGAGCAATTGAGGATAATGCAGGCGAACATAGGAGACTGCAACTGGCAGACTAGAAGCGGGGCAGTGACGCAGGCAGCGGAGCTGATCCTGACCAGTCGAGACATTAAGAAAATCGGGAAATTGGTGGTCGCGGTGGATGTACTGGGAAAAGGACTTGGAGACAAAAACGTGAATGTGGTCTTTAAGGCTTTGGAGGCGACGAAAGCACTGGCTATCGGAGAGGAGAAAGAGGCACTAGCAGCGCACTGCTTGGTGTTTGTGGAAGGCCTGGTGGGTGCGATGGGCAGCGGCAACTCCAGTGTGCGCACTGCGAGTCGAGAGGTGTTTTCTCTATTAACAAAGCAGTGGGAGCCCGGAATTCTTGTGCAGCCCCTAGTCAGCTGTCTTTCCTCTGCTACCGATAAGGCCAAAGCAAGTGTTTTTCAGTCTCTTATCGACCTCGCTCCTAGGCTATACCAAAAACGTCCTTCCCTCATCCACAAACACCTAGTCCCGGCTTTGAAGCTGATATGTGGAGAGCACAGGACGGAGCTCCGACAGTTAGCTGTGCGCTTAGCAAAGTCGCTGTATGATCTGCTGGGGGCGGAGCTGCTGGAGAGTCTGAATGCGGAGCAACTGCCCAGGGTGATGGAGGCGCTGAGCAGCTGATATCCACAGAGTTGTCGTAGATATAGTGAAGTAAAGTGGCCTGGCTAATTTGCCCTGGGTGACCGTTAGATAGCAGTGTAAATACAAATTAGGCAAAACTCTGTATGCGTATCGGCCAGTATGTTTTCTCTTTATGGCTAATATCAGTCTTTAGTCCGAAGCAAGCCTTGATTCGTGCACCTAGAGACCTGTTTGGCCTCACAGCAACCTAGTAGTTGCGAATTCTATAGTAATAGACACTCGAGCTCTCTGCACTAGGCAGAAATCGCACTGGATAGAGCCGGCTTTAGCGTTGTTCTAAGCGAGAAGCTGGGTAGATAGGCTCAGAAAGCGTAAATACGCCTTAAAGACATACAGATCTCTCGCATTTGCCAGACTTCAAGCCTGTCCAAAGGGACTTCCCATTTAACCCAGCTTCTGCAAGTTCCAACGCAGGCATGTCAGTCATCCTTAGATCTTATATTAGAAAGTATGCCCAGACTCGCAGTCTGCCTCGTGCTTTTCTGCTTTCCAGCCCTAGTGGCCTCAAGTACTGTCTACGTCGACAGCGCAAGCACAGACCCCAGTCCGGATGGGTCTTTGGAAGCGCCTTTTCAAGACCTCACGCAGGCGTTGCTGTCTTCTTCAGACCCACAAGTCACGGTTTCCTTCCCCGGACTAGTGTCTGATCTGGCCTATCCGCTGCAAACTATTGGGACGCATGCGGAAGTGGAGTTGAACTGCAGTGGGAATGCCATAAAGACGTTGTATCCACTAGTTTCGTACCCAGGCTCAGTCACCCGGCTTCGGAACTGTCATTTAAGTTCAGAGGTGGCCTCAGGAGCGATGATGGTAGTACTGGGGGGAGTGGAAATAGAGGGAGGGAGTGTGCGGACTGTGGCTGCCAAGGGCTTTGCCCTGTATGGCTCTCTGCATGTTAGCGCTACTCTCTTCACAGGGAACCGGGATTCGCTCTTTGCGCTGCAGAGCTTTGGGTGTGCGTTGGTAGTCGAGAAGTGCACGTTTCAGGGGAATACGAGTCCGGCAGGGACACTGCTGCTAGTGGGGATTTCTGGCACGAACTCTGACTCTTCGACGGTAATTAGGGTGGAAGACTGCACGATTGTGGGGAATGGGGCGTACATGGGTGGGTCTTTCATATACCTGAGTGTCAGTCCCAATATCAACTTGTCCCCTGCCCAAATGAGCCAAAGCAGGGCTATCTCAGTGCGGGGAAATGTGTTTAATACCAACCCGGGGTACCTCTGCATTCTCTTTTCCCAGTTCCTCAATATCACCTTCGACTCCAACACTTACACCAACCACAACTACGGCTTTCTTGTCAAACTCTACAGTGACTCAGTTACCCTTGCCAACTCCTCCACTCACACTGTCAATCGCTTCCTTATCTTGACCTACCTTGTGGGAATAGTCCAGCTGCAAGGCCTCAATATCACACATGTGACCGAAGGTCCAGCGATTCTGATAATGAACAGTGCAAACCAAGCTTTGGGTTACTTAGATATGAAGCAAGTTCACATTCGCAACTTCACCCTTCTCAACGTAGCTCTGTTCTCAGCGACCCTATTCGCCTACAGTGTCCGTATCTCCGTCACAGACTTTTGGGTTTCCGAGGGCAGTTCCTACGCCTGTGCACTGGGGTGCTTTTTCTTCAACTCTGTGATAATGACGCGTGCATCGATGGACAAAGTAGTGGTGGAGCAAGGAGCTTCTGTGGGCTTTCTAGGCACCTATGCACAAGTAACCGACCTTAGGATGACGAATTCCACACTGACTCGAGTCGGCTACACCGGAGTGTTTTACTCAGTGGCGACTTTCTATAACATGGTGCTGGTCCCTGGAATTGGCTCCTATGTACTGTCGTATCAACCTGATACTAATATAATAATCAGCTTCGACTCAGTGCTTTACGTAAAAGGCGCTTACTATGACTTCCCTCCAGTTCCCAGTTACGTGGCCTTCTATATCTGGAACAGTCATGGAGAGCTATATAATATAACATTTCAGCGACTGCATGCGAACATCGCAGACGTCTACTCAGGAAGTTCTTTATACATCAAAAACATGACAATACTCAGTGGAAGGAATGAATTTTTGGCCTTCGTTAGTTTTAACAGCAATGCTACCTATGAAGATATTCGAATTAGCGATTTCGTCTCTTTGACATTATTTTCTGTCCTTGATCATTCTAGCGTCACTGCCAAACGTTTGACTTTGTCCAATGTGTCTATTGAAAGCATTGGAATTGCATCGAAATCTGAGTTGAATTTAGTGGACATCACACTGAAAGACGTGCATGCGGAAACACTATTTTGGTACTGTACTGCCAGTTCTGTGCAGGTTACTGGCCTGGTGGCAGTGGACTCCACATTCGACTTGACTCAGTTCTTCGCAGGAACTCTCATACTTCGAAATTCTGTATTCGTTAGAGTTACAGTCAAGCGAAGGTTTATTACAGCTCAAAAGGCCACTATTATTTTCGACAACTTCGAGTTGGATGGACTGATTGGAACCTCTGTGACTCCCTTCGCCCAGCTGACGCAGCACTCCACACTAACCTTCAAGAACTCCAATATGAGGGGGATCAAGTCCAGGGAGCAGGGCCTTGTATTCGCTTCTGACTCCACACTGATTTTCGAGCATTCTTCCTTATCAGACTTTAACGTCACCTTCCTATATGGAGTTCGCTCCACTGTACGTATATCCGACTCAGAGATATTCGATGGAGGATTGATGCTTATGGATAAAGGTGCACAGGCGAAGGTAACTGCAGGCTTACTTGACTGTATGGGCTGCAACATCTACTTCGCAAACAGTCAATTCAGGAATATATCAGGAACAGACGGTGGAGTTGTCTCGCTTATACCTATAACTGTGCACTCACTACTCGAAATCGACACATGTGTGTTTGAGTATTGCGCAGCTACTAAAGACGGAGGAGTGATTCATGCAATAGGTTCCCATGTCTTCATTTCAAGTGCTACCTTTCTGTGCAATAGTGCGGATAGAGGGGCTGGTTTGTACTTTGAGTGCTATGATTCCTCGGAATGCGGGAGTGAGGTGACTTTCTCTCACTTCGCTAATAACTCAGCCAGGGAAGGAGCGGCAGTCAAGTGGACTTTGGTGCGTCCCCACTTCTCTAACAATACCAGTGCTTACAACAAGGCGGTATATGGGGAGTTCGAAGCCTCTATTCCCACACATATGCTGCTGGCCAATTCCAATACTTCAGTACTGGCGGGAGTTCCCGGAGTGATAGTGATAGCGCCCATATTGATAGTTTTTGTGGACGCTCAGAATCAGATAGTGGCGACAGATGATCTGAGCGCTGCAAGTATTAACTCAACTCAAATAATTGGCACCACTTATGTCCTGGCGAAGAGCGGTATCGCCAATTTCTCAAGTGTTATAGTTCAGACAGTGCCAGGGACTACCGTTTTTACTCGGGTGGACTCTCCAACAATCAGTGCAATGTTCCCCAACTCCTCAGATGTTTCCTACTTCTTTGACTACCAAACCCGCGTCTGTCTCCCTGGCGAAGTGTCTTCCTCCAAGGGCTGTTACCTCTGTCCCAAAAACACCTACTCTGTAGACCCACTTGAAAGCGAGTGCAGACCCTGTCCGGGGTATGCCACCTGTCCTGGAGGCCATTCACTCCTTTTAGACCAGGGCTACTGGCGTATATCGGAGCTGAAAAGTGATGTATACACTTGTCCTATTGCTAGTGCATGCTTGGGGGGACAAAACTCGACATGTGCGGACGGGTACGTCGACAGACTGTGTTCCCGCTGTTTAGACGACTACTATATGGCGGGGCTGACCTATTGTATCAAGTGTGAAAAACTGTCGGTTCGGGCAGTCCGCATTTCCATATTCCTAGTGATTCTCCTTCTTATCTACATAATCGTGATAAGGAAATCTACAGCCACCGACCCCTCGATTTCCTCCGTCGCAGTGCTCACCACCCTCAAAATCCTATTCAACTTCCTTCAATCCGTCCTCATGATATCCCTCATCAACGTGGACTGGAAGCCACAAATGATGGGCTTATTCTCAGCCAACGAAATGTTTGTGTCTCTGGCACTGTCCTCCCTCAACATCGAGTGCTTTGAACGTAAGTTCTAGACAGACGGGGAAATGAGTCCTGTAGTGCTGAAAGCGATAATGGCCTCTGTCATCCCAGTGGTCATTTTGATTCTGAATTGGACAGTGTATCTGAGTGTGTATGCTATCCGGAGAAGCAAGAAGACGCTGTACAGCGGCTACCAGTCCTCCCTAATGCTACTGTACAGCATCCACCCCTACATCGTAAAGGCAGGCGTGGCCCTGATTTCCTGCAAAGCAGTGGAAGACAGCACTCTCTGGCTCACAGCAGACGTCTCCCTAAAGTGCTGGCAGGCCTACCACTTCAACTACGTGACTCGGCTCTTTCTGCCTATGTTCATTCTCTTCATACTGGGGATCCCTATGACTATTCTCATATCCATTTCGCGTCTGCGGAGAAGTAAATGGCGCGACTTAGTGACTTTCTTCACTGCCGGGTACAGGACTTCGTCAGGACTATGGGAAGTGGTGATCTGCCTGAGAAAGACGTTTTTGATCCTAGTGCTGGGCCTGCTGGGGTCCAGTGAGTCAGTGGTTCAGATCCTCAGTGCGATGATAGTGCTGTACTTGTTCCTAGAGTGGCAAGTTCGAGAGGGTCCTTTTATGCGGGATTTCCACAACAAGTTGGAGGCTTTCGGACTGTTTCTGCAGCTGATTTTGACTGGGTTCAGCTTCTACTTCATCCCTTCGCTGCACATCAGAGATGTGATTCTCGTGATTATCAGCTACTCGATTCTATTGATAGTCCTGGGGTTCATCCTCACCAGCATTGGCATTTTAGTCGCCCAAATCGTGCTCTATAGACGACGGAAAGGAGTTGTGCAGCCTACACTACCTAGGTCAGAGGTGGCTTCTCCCGTAATAGTGCCCCCTCCACCCAGCAACAACTCCTCCATGCTGCCCCTCGCTCCCAAGACTGACGAAGCCAACCAGAGCAACTTATACAAGCAATAACTAATTTTATTGCAATAGTCACTCAGACAAGTCTATAGGCCAGTTGACGGAATAAGGAAGAGTTCTATCTGTAAGATAGGATTCGCCCGTATTTTGTAATATAAGGGTTAGAGGCGGTAGGTACTAGTGGCTGGGGCTACTTACATGTATGATTAAAGCGAAAATAGACTTTCCAAGCCACTCACTCAGCCTCACCCTATCATTGCTATATCCCTATTCAAACCACGCCCGCGAAATCAGCCATCGTGGCTATACTGTTCACAGCCAATTCGAGTATAAAGCCAGCCTGCAGCTGCTACACTTATACATGACCGACCCAATCTTTCACTGTGGCTTTCCCATAGTCCTCTAGAGCGTCTACATTCAGCGCTGGAGTAGTTCCTGCGTACAATCTCTGAATCTTGGAGTTCCCTGGCTGCAGGCGAAATTCCAGAATATTCGGTTATTTATCTAACCTCAGAGTGCGGCTGGAATGTAGTGATTGGAAAGTGCTGCTTTCCTAGCCCCTCCCTAATACTCCTCCCAACTTGCCACTTCGAAGCAGTTTTCCTCAATACCATAAACCTACAGTGACTCGGTAGATCTCCACACAATTGGTTCCTACTCAGCTAGCTTCTGAACTGTATTCGTCCCGTTCTAGTGTCTATATCGGGCGAGGCTAGTGGGAAGGAGGACTGTCTCATACACCTATTTCTCAGTATCGAAGGGGCGAAATATGGAAAAAGTGGGAGTCAGCTCGGAGTCGTCAAAGCCTGCCACTGGCGTCCAAAGCGGAGGGAAAAGACACAGGTCTATTCCGCCTTGCAATAATTGAAGGAGAGAAGGAATTCCCTGTTAATGCAGCGGGAAGTGACTTTCGCCTGAAGGGTAATTGCAAGTTTGGTATATCGCCATAGAACTGCAGGCCTGTGTCAGGCGATTCAGGTTTCCCCAATATCATGACTTCTCACGACATTTGAACCACAGCGCCAACAGCTTTATCCATAGTTAGCCTTATTAGTGCTGTAAACACAAGGAATGGACGAAAGACATTCCACCCAATCTAGACTAGCCCTCCCTAACTTCGACTCATCAGCGTTATCTACAAACAGTGCCCGGAACCACCGTTGCCACTCACATATACTCTCCAAAATATCAATGCAATGTTCCCCAACTCCTCAAATGCTTCCTACTTCTTTGACTACCAAACCCGCGTCTGTCTCCCTGGCGAAGTGTCTTCCTCCAAGGGCTGTTACCTCTGTCCCAAAAATACCTTCTCTGTAGACCTACTTGAAAGCGAGTGCAGACCCTGTCCTGGAGGCAATGCACTCCTTTTAGACCATGGCTACTAGCAATTATCGAAGCTGAATAGTGATGTGTACATTTGTCCTGTGGCCAGTGCGTGTTTGGGGGGACAGAATTCCACATGTGAGGAGGGGTATAGAGACAGGCTGTGTGGAGGGCTACTATATGGCAGGCCTGACATATTGCGTACTATGTGAAATGTTACCTGTCAGGATTGTTCGCATTTTCATATTTATAGCATTTCTGCTCCTTACATACAGCCTTATTATAAAAAATCGGCAGCAAGTACGAACTGGCAATACCTACTTTTCGCATATTATTAAATTCCTTCAATCCCTCCTCACGATATCACTTATCAACGTAGACTGGAGACCAGTGACTATGGGATTTTCTCCGTCAATGAAATGCTAGTGTCCTTCGGCTTATCTTCTTTCAACACTTTCGAAAGCAGCACTTTGTGGCTCACAGCGGATGTCTCTATGGAGTGTTGGAAATCCGACCATCTCCTATTTGTGCTGACTCTCCTTATCCCGACGGTACTAGTGTTCATTATTGATGTTCCCGCTGCGGTACTTGTCTCCGTTTCTCGTTTCCGCAAGGGGAAATATCGAGGCATGGTAGTCTTCTTTACTGCGGGATATCACTTACCATGACAGCACTAGGAAGGGGTAATTTCCCTAAGAAAGACAATTTCGGTATTAATACTCGGGTTACTAACATCATGCGGCTCCACTATACAAATTCTTTGTGCAACTGTGGTCCTGTACTCCTTCCTATAGCTGCAAGTCAGAAAAAGCCCTTTCATTGAGGACTTTCACAGCAAACTGGAAAGCATCGGCCTGTTCCTCAGTTAGTACTGACATGCTTCTCCTTCCTCTCTACCCTGAATATCAACAACACAGTTCTCACAGTCATCAGTTACGGCCTTTTCCCTAGTCCTCATTTTCGTTCTCTCCTGCGTGTATTCACTTTTCTCTCAAATGATCGCAAATATCCACATAGGGAAGAGGTACCCATACTATCGAGATTTTACGTGTCTACTGGAGTCCTAGCGAGGGCTCCGTGTCTCAGTGAACTCCTCTATGCGGTGGCATTCTTCCTCTGTGAACAAAGTCGATCAAGGTTACTTCGACCAATAGTAATTCTAATTGATACAGAGAAGTATGAAGAAAGCGGCTTTCTTATATTTATTAGCACTTAGGTCTCTTTCTAGATTATGTCGATTTCATTTTTCTATCCGTCTGCTCGCCTATTCCACTCAGTCAGGAGTACTCAAGCTGATGTGGTCTGATTTCAAGCGAAAGTGACGGCGGGAGGGCTGGACAGTGCGAATTCTCAGATAGCTATATCAGGCCTCTAACAATACAAGTGCTTATAACAGGGCATATGGAGAGTTTGAGGCCTCTATTCCCACACATGGTCCTGGGTAATTCCAATACCTATATAATCTATTGCATCTGTAATGAAATTAGCGTGAGGTAGCTTTCTCATTAAGACTGCAAGCCTCATATCTCCGCTATATCTCGGTGCAATCATTACACTAGCAGGAATCGCTCGCTTTTCTCTCTAATCCTTCAACCACTCCAGGTACCATTGTCTATTCCTCCGGCACTCACTCTGAATTCCCTCAGTCCCGAACCATATTTTTACCTCTACATACTCGAGACTGCATTCCTAATAATGCTTTCCCTGGGAAAGTACTGAGGGGTATCCTGGCTATGCAGTCTGTCCAAGAAACTCACAATTGATTTGAGGAAGTGGCTATTGACGCTTATATTCGTCCGATAGGAAGATTGAACCGCAGGGTATCAAGGGCGCTATGCAGTGCTGAGCACTGTATGACAGGACTGAGCATATGGCAGTCCGCCCTATCCCTAGTCGTTATCTAGGTAGGACAGCTGTCAATCCCTCCAGTCCATTGGCGCACTCAAAGTTTTGCCCGATTTTGTATTTTTCCTTACAACTCAGTCCTCTATATCTCTGCGCTATCCCTATCCTTATATTTCAGTAGCGCTGCAAAACTATCGAACCCGCACACTCTAATGGCTCATATCATATGCTTCTTCGGAATGGAACATTGGGCATTTGCAAGCTATTAGCTACGCGATTTCCTACTATTCACAGGCTGTATAGTAGAAAATTGCAGGTACTGATAAGAGGTTGTTCCCTTCTTTGACCAAGAAAGCGAGGAATCCTGCTCTGCACTCAGACCGCTGGGAGACTCTTACAAAAGAAGCAGGGCAAGAAGCTTTGTAGGCTAGAAATGGTAGTGGATAAAGGCTATAATTGAATCATTTGCCCAGACAATAGTCTGCAAGGACGCCTATTTTCCCACACATTCCTCTTTTCCTTCTAATAATGGTTAGTTTGTGGTCTTTGCTTTGCGTCCTAGGCGTTGCAAGCGCCCTCACCACTCTCTACGTGGACAACCAAAGCTCCAGTCCCAGTCCAGTGGGGTCTGCCGAAGCCCCATTCAGCGACCTGACCCAGGCCTTGCTGTCGACTGCAGCCCTGCAAGTGGCAATTCAGTTCCCCACCCTAGTCTCCAGCCTCAGCTACACCCTGCAAACGCTGGGAAGTCATCAGGAAGTGCAGTTGAACTGCAGCGGAAACGCCGTCAAGGCGCTTTACCCGGTAGTGGTGGGGCCGGGCGTAGTGAGTGCATTTCGAAATTGCCACTTCAGTACGGATTTGACGACAGGAGCGCTAATGGTGGTGCTGGGCGGACTCACAGTGTCAGGCGGCAGTGTGCGGAATGTGCGTTGCAAGGGCTTTGCGCTCTACGGATCCATCCGTCTCAGTGACGTCACTGTAACTGGGAACAAGGACTCTATCTTCGCAGTGCAAAGCTTCGGATTTACGCTGGTGGTGGAAAGGTGTGTGTTTCAGGGCAACACGAGTCCTGTGGGAGTAGTGCTGTTGCTGGGACTTTCAGGGACGAACCCCGACTCAACGACTGTGTTAAGGGTCGAGGACTGCACGATAGTGGGGAACGGCGCCTTTCAGGGAGGCTCCTTCGTGTACTTGAGTGTGAGTCCTGAGTTCAAGTTCTCCCCTGCTCAGCTAGGCCAGACCCGGAGTCTACTGGTGCAGAGAAGTGGGTTTAACACCAACCCCGGGTACCTTTGCATCCTCTATTCGAAGTTCCTCAACATCACCTTCCACTCCAATGTGTATCAAAACCATCAGTACGGCTTCCTGCTCAAGCTGTTAGGGGGCGCAGTCACTGTCTCCAATTCTACCCTGGCGGTAATGAAGCGCTGCGTAATTGTCACCTACCTAGTGGGCTCCATCAGTCTCCAAGGCCTCAACATCACCAACGTCACCGAAGGTCCCGCGATCCTAATCAAAAACAGCGCAGACCAATCCCTTGGCAATATCGACGTCAGCCAAGTTCAAATGCGCTATTTCACCCTTCTCAATACAGCCCTGTTCTCATCCACCATCTTCGCTTTCAACGTCAGAATCACAGTTTCCGACCTTCGCACATCTGAAGGCTGGTCCTTCAACTGCGGCCTGGGCTGCTTCATTTTCAGCTCTTTCCAGATCCGTGGCGCTTGGGCTGACAAAGTAGTGGTCAACCAAGCTATTTCTGTGGGCGTATTGGCCTCTAGTGGCACTGTGACTGACCTAACCCTCACCAACTCCACAGCTACTGGCGTAGGCTTTTGCGGCGTCTTCATATCCACCGCAGTCTTCCGCAACCTGCACTTCGACGCAGGAATCGGGTCGCACCTAGCGAGAGCCAATACAAATATGCTAATTATGTTCGACTCGACGGTGAAAGTCTACAACGCGTATTTCAACGTGCCGCCCCTTCCTAGCCAAGTGGCTTTCTACGTGTGGAACTCCATCGGCGAAGTGTATAATTTGACTTTTCCGAGGCTGTATGCGAATGTCATCGATGTGTTTTCGGGCAGTTTCTACATCAGCAATATGACGATATTGACAGGGGCGTTTCACTATTTGGCGCATATCAGTTTCTATGTGAATGTGACCTTTGAGGACGTTTTCATGAATAACACGGTAGTCGAGTCCCTGTTTTCCGCTCTTTCTGGGTCCACCATAACCGCCAGACGCATGACCATCGCCAATCTAACGCTCGAAGGACTGGTGCTTTCCGCCAGCTCCACCTTCGACCTATCCTCCATTTCCCTGACCAACGTCTACGCAGACACGCTCTTTTGGTACTGCTCCTCCAGCTACATCCAAGTCACCAACTTCCGAGTGGTAAACTCCACCTTCGACTTGACTCAGTACCTTGCTGGCACTTTGATCTTCCGACAGGTGGTATTTGTGGATGTCAAGGTCAGACAAAGGTTCATTACAGCCAATAAGGCCACTATTATATTTGACGGATTTGAGCTGAATGGACTGGAAGCCACTACTGTGACGCCTTTAGCTACCCTAAGACATGGCTCTTCCCTCACCTTCCGAAACACCCATATTCGCAATCTAAGATCGATAGAGCAAAACCTGATTCATATGTCTGATTCGACTTTCGTGCTGGAACTTAGCTCTTTATCCGATTTTAACGTTACGTTTTTGGACGGAATTCAATCAAACGTGTACATATCAGACTCAATGATATATGAGGGAGGATTAAAGCTGATGAATAAAGATACCAAGGCAAGGGTTACGGCTGGGCTTTTGGACTGTGTGGATTCGCGTATATTTCTATTGAGAAGTCACTTTAAAGGGTTGTCTGGGACTGACGGGGGAGTTGTATCCCTCACAAAGGGATCCACTGTAGATATTGAGAGTTGTGTGTTTGAGGACTGCTTCGCTACGAAGGACGGAGGAGCGGTTCACGCGATTGCCTCGAGTGTGTACATATCCAGGTCAACATTTCTACTCAATGTGGCGGATAGAGGGGCGGGCTTGTACTTCGAGTGCTTGGATTCCTCGGCATGCAGCAGTGAAATGACTTTCTCCCACTTCGCCAATAACTCAGCCAGGGAAGGAGCAGGGGTCAAGTGGACTTTGGTGCGTCCCTACTTCTCCAACAATACCAGTGCTTACAACAGGGCGGTATATGGGGAGTTCGAGGCCTCCGTTCCCACACATATGGTCCTGGCTAATTCCAACGACTCTAAAATGACCGGAGTGCCAGGAGTAGTCGTAGTGGAGCCCATACTCATTGCCTTCATGGATTTAATTGGACAGGTCGTGGCTACAGACCACAGCAGCATCGCTAACATCACAACTGGCAAACTAATCGGCACTACCTATCTAATCGCGAAAGACGGGATTTCCAACTTTTCCAGTGTAATAGTCCTAACCACACCCGGCAGTTCCTTCCAAACCGACGTCTTTTCCCCCACAATCAATGCAACTTACCCCGGCTCCCCGGGCTCCTATTACTCCTTTACCTACCAAACCCGAGTCTGTATCCCAGGCGAAGTCACCTCTTCCACCAGCTGCTACCTGTGTCCGAAGAACACCTTCTCAGTGGACCCCACCGAAAGCGAATGTAGGCCCTGTCCCTCCAGCGCCACCTGTCCCGGAGGCTCAGTTCTCCTATTAAACCAAGGCTACTGGCGCATATCGGAACTAAGCAGTGTGGTATACACCTGCCCAATCCTCAGTGCATGCTTGGGCGGACAGAACTCCACCTGTGAAGAGGGGTATGCGGACAGACTGTGTTCCCGCTGTGTGGAGGAGTACTACACCGCAGGCCTGACTTACTGTGTGCAGTGCGAGGCAGTGGAAGTCAGAGGCTTCAGAATGGCCATTTATTTGCTCGTTTTGATGGTTATTTTCGTGCTTGTGATAAGGAAATCCACTGCTGCAGCGCCTTCCTCAGCCTCAGTTTCCATCCTAACGACCATCAAGATCCTCTTCAACTTCCTTCAATCCGTCCTCATGATTTCCCTCATCAACGTGGACTGGAAGGTGCAAATGATGGGCCTGTTCTCCGCTAATGAAATGTTCGTGTCCTTGGCGCTGTCTTCCTTCACTTTGGAGTGCTTTGAGCGTAAGTGATATGTAGACGGGGACTTGAAGCCTGTGATTTTGAGGGCTGTGTTGGCTTCTTCGCTGCCGGTGTTGATCATGCTGGTGAATTGGAGTGTGTATTTGACCCTTTTCTTCGTGAAAAGGAACCAGAATACGCTTTATAGCGGTTTCCAGTCCTCTCTAATGCTGCTGTACAGCATCCACCCCTACATCGTCAAAGCCGGAGTAGCGCTCATATCCTGCAAAACTATCGAAAGCGATACTTTGTGGCTGACAGCGGATGTGTCTATGGAGTGTTGGAAGTCTGACCATGTCTTCTATGTCTTGACCCTGTTTCTCCCTATGTTTCTCCTCTATATATTGGGCATTCCGATGGCGATTCTCATCAGTGTTACTCGTCTGCGGAAAGGGGAAAAGCAGACTTTGGTGACTTTTTTCACAGCGGGGTACCGGCATGTGGTGGGCATCTGGGAAGTGGTGGTTAGTATGAGAAAGACACTGCTGATCCTAGTGCTGGGCCTGCTGGGGTCCAGTGAGTCCGTGATTCAGATCATCAGTGCAATGGTGGTGCTCTACTTGTTCCTCGAGTGGCACATTCGCGCAGCTCCCTTCGTGCGGGATTTCCACAACAAGTTGGAGGCCTATAGCATATTCCTGCAACTGGTACTGACTGGCTTCAGCTTCTACTTCATCCCTTCACTGCATATCCGCGATGTAATCCTCATAATCATCAGCTTTGCGATTTTAATCCTCGTCCTCGGCTTCATCCTAACAAGTTTGGGCATACTGCTCGCTCAAATTGTAGTGTCGAGGAAGAAGCAAATGACAGTGGCGCCTGCTTTAGTGGCCAGCACTAGTACGCCTATTAGGGTTGTCAGTCCCCCGCCGCCCAGCAATAACTCCTCTATCCTTCTCCTTATTCAAGGTGATGGCAGCCAGGACAACATAGTAAGGCAGTAGTAGGAGATGTAGCTTAGCCATGGTCGTGTTTTGGTAGGAGCGAGTTGAGGACTGTTTTGCCTGCAACTTGGTTGTTTTGCGGGCTGAAAAGCGTTAATGTAGATAACAAAGGGGTATGATTCTATCCGAAAAGTGGGGTTTTCTCATATCAAACTCATTTTCCCCTTAGAAATGTCAAATTCGCATACTTCTCCCCTAATCAATTAATCCCCCTTTCCGCTATAGACAGCCAATTATGATTCGAAGAAAAGGCGAAAACCTCCGAATTCCCCTAAACCTTTCCACCTCTACGCCTCCCAAACCCCTCTTTCCACTCTCTAGCCAGGACCGTTTCCTTGGCGTTATAACACCCAGCCACTTTCTTAGCCTGGCAGTAACTGCTCCATAAAATGTTCCTCTTCGCACTGCTGTCCCTATCCCACAGCTTCACCTGGGCTTTGTATGTGGATAGCCAAGGGACAAGTCCTAAGCCCACAGGCTCTGTTGAGTCCCCCTTCGCTGACCTCACCCAGGCTCTACTTTCCACTACAGACCCTCAAATCACTATACTTCTCCCAGAACTGGTATCGGGGGAGAGTTATGCACTGCAAACGTTGGGATTGCATGCAGAGGTCGACCTCAACTGTAGTGGAAATGGACTAACCGCTCTTAATACTATCGTAGTGAACCCTGGAACTGTGCTGAAGCTCGGAAAGTGCCATGTCGGTTCGAGTGTATCGGCGGGAGTGCTGCTGGTAGTGCTGGGAGCAGTGGAAATCGAGGGCGGAAGTGTGCATAATGTGCTAGTCAAGGGGTTCGCCCTATATGGCTCGCTGCAGGCCAGAGACGTGCTGTTCGTGGGAAACGCAGACTCCATATTGGCCGTGCAAAGCTTTGGGTTTGAACTGGTATTAGAGAGATGCAAGTTTCAGGGCAATACGAGTCCTGTAGGAGCGGTGCTGCTACTAGGACTCTCAGGCACTAGCTCCAACTCAACTACACTAGTGAGGGTCGTAGACTGCATTTTTGTGGGAAATGGGGCTTATCTTGGCGGGTCATTCATGTACTTGGGCGTAAATCCGGATCTACAGTTTTCACCCACTCAATTGAACGAAACAAGGCTTATATCAGTGCAGGGGAATCGATTTCAATCGAACCCTGGCTACCTCTGCATTCTCTACCCCAAGTTCCTCAATATCACCTTCCACTCCAATGTGTATGAAAACCATCAATACGGCTTCCTGATAAAGCAGCTGGGAGGCGCTATCACCCTCTCCAACTCCTCAGTTCACACTGTCAATCGCTTCGTTATCCTCACCTATTTAGTGGGCGAAATTCAACTCCACAGCCTCAACATCACACACGTAACCGAAGGCCCCGCAATCCTCCTGATGAACAGCGCCCCTCAGTCCCTGGGCATTGCCTACCTCAATAACATCCGAATTCACAACTTCACCCTTCTCAACCGAGTCCTATACTCCGCTACCATTTTCGCCTTTAGTGTCCATGTCGCTGTTTCCGACCTATACGTATCAGAAGGCGACTCCTACGGATGTGCCCTCGGCTGCTATTTCTTCAGCTCAGCCGAAATCACCATGGCTTCCATGGACAAAGTAGTGGTGGAGCAAGGCGCTACAGTGGCCTTTATAGGGGCGAATGCAGAGGTAAATGGTCTGCGTATGACCAACTCCACTCTCACTGAAGCTAGTTACTCGGCCCTTTTCCTCTCCTCTGTCACTTTTCGGAACATGGACTTTGCGCCTGGAATCGGCTCATATACGCAAAATAAGGAAACTGCGACGAATATGGTCGCGAGCTTTGATTCCTTTTTAGTGGTAAAAGGCGGATTTTACGACCTTCCGCCCGCGAAAAGCTTCGTTGCTTTCTACCTCTGGCTGAGTTACGGAGAAGTGCACAATGTGACCTTCCCCAGGATGCATTCGAACCTGGTAGATGTCTATTACGGAAGCTGTTATATAAGAAATGTGACAATAAACGCAGGGAGAGACGTCGAATTTCTTGCCTTTTTGAGCTTCCACGCGAATTTAACCCTCGAAGATGTCCGACTAAAAGATATTGTAATGATCGCTTTATTTTCCGCCCTTTCGAATTCCACCATCACCGCAAATCGCATGTCAATCAGCAACATAACCTTCCAAAGTGTGGGCATAGTTTCCAAGTCAGTACTGGATATCACTGATATTTCCCTGCTAAATGTGCAGGCAGACACTCTGTTTTGGTACTCTTCCTCTAGCTTTGTGCGGGCGACTAGACTCGTTGCTGTGGACTCGACGTTTGACTTGACGCAACTAATTGCGGGGACTTTGGTGCTGAGAGAGTCGGTGTTTCAGAGAATTAGGGTGAGACGGAGGTTTATAACAGCTCAAAAAGGGACTGTTATTTTCGAGAATTCCGAGTTAAATGGACTATTCGCCACTTTTGTGACTCCCTTTGCGCAATTATTCCTCGGCTCTTCCCTCACTTTCAAGAATTCCCGTATTACCAACCTTCGATCCAGGGAACAAGGACTGATATCAGCCCACGACTCCACCTTGACCGTGGACAATAGTCTGATTTCCGACTTCAATGTGACCTTTTTCCGCGGACTTCGTTGTTCTATCCAAATCTATGATTCAGAAGTAACGGAAGGAAGACTAAAAGACGAAAGGGGGCAATTAACTGCGGGGTTGTTGGATTGTTTGGATTGCCTGGTTCATTTCAGGGATAGTTCGTTTAGAGGGATAACTGGGAGATATGGGGGAGTCGTGTCGCTTGTCAGCAAATTGAAACAAGCTAAAATTGGTATTGAGAATTGTGTGTTTGAGGACTGCTCCGCTGCAAAGGATGGAGGAGTAATCCACGCAATTGCCTCGACTGTATCTATTTCCCTGACAACCTTTCAGAACAATAGTGCAGATAGAGGGGCAGGCTTGTACTTCGAGTGCTCGGATTCCTCCCAATGCAGCAGTGCAGTGACTTCCTCTCAATTCACCAATAACTCAGCTAGGGAAGGAGCAGGAGTCAAGTGGACTTTGGTGCGTCCCTACTTCTCTAACAATACCAGTGCTTACAACAAAGCGGTATATGGGGAGTTCGAGGCCTCTATTCCCACTCATATGGTCCTCGCTAATTCCATCGACTCTGTGATAAGCGGAGTTCCGGGTGTAATTGTAGTGCAGCCCATATTGGTTGCCTTTTTGGACACTATCGACCAAGTTGTAGCCACGGATTACAGCAGCACGGCAGTCATCCAAACCACTCAAATTATCGGAGCCACTTATCTTATGGTCAAGGAAGGAGTCGCCAATTTTTCCGGAGTAATTGTTCAAACGACTCCTGGGACAACAGTGTCCACTATAGTCTTTTCTCCCACAATCAACTCCACTTTCCCCAACTCTCTAGACTCTACATACTCCTTCGACTACCACACCCGACTCTGTCTCCCCGGAGAAGTCTCCTCTTCCAAAGGCTGCTACCTATGTCCCAAAAACACCTTCTCCGTAGATCCTCTGGATAGTGACTGTAGGGAATGCCCGAGCTATGCCACCTGTCCCGGAGGCTCAGCTCTCCTATTAGACCAGGGCTACTGGCGCCTATCTGAACTGAGTAGTACTGTGTACAAGTGTCCTATCCCCAGAGCTTGTTTGGGAGGACAGAGTTCCACCTGTGCGGAGGGGTATAGAGACAGACTGTGTTCTCGGTGTGCGGAGGGGTACTATATGGCAGGTCTCACGTATTGCATAAAATGCGAAAATTTGCCTATAAGGATTACCCGAATTTCTGTGTTTCTATCATTTCTGCTGGTTTTATTCATACTTGTCATAAGGAAATCGACCTCCGACCCTTCCCTCCGCTCCGTGATCGTCCTAACCACTCTCCGCATCCTCTTCAACTTCCTTCAATCCGTCCTCATGATTTCCCTCATCAACGTAGACTGGAGGGCTGTGACAATGGGTCTATTCTCTGCTAATGAAATGTTCGTGTCTCTTGCACTGTCCTCCTTCACTGTTGAGTGCTTTGAGTGTAAGTCCTATGTAGATGGGGACTTCAGACCTGTAATTCTGAAGGCGATTATAGCTTCTATACTACCAATTGCAGTAGTAATCCTGAATCTGGTCCTTTACTCAGTCCTAAAGCGGGGGAAACAGGCACTTTACCGCGGTTTCCAGGCCTCCCTAGTGCTGCTGTACAGTATCCACCCCTACATTGTGAAGGCCGGAGTGACGCTCATATCTTGCAAAGCGATCGAAAGCGATACTTTGTGGCTGACAGCGGATGTGTCTCTGGAGTGCTGGCAAAAAGACCATCTTCAGCACGTTTTAACCCTCTTCATACCCTTATTTGTTATATACATTTTGGGGATTCCGATGCTTCTCCTCATATCCATTTCGCGTTTCCGGAAAAGCCAAATGCACGGCCTAGTGACGTATTTCACTATCGGATATCGTAGAAATGCCGGGATATGGGAAGGAGTGATCTGCCTGAGAAAGATGTTTTTGATCCTAGTGCTGGGCCTACTGGGGTCCAGCGACTCCCTCATCCAAATCCTATTCGCAATGGTAGTCCTATACTTGTTCCTCGAGTGGCACATTCGAGAAAAGCCGTTCGATAGGCCTTTCCACAACAAACTAGAGGGATTCAGCATATTTCTGCAACTCCTACTAACCGCATTCAGCTTTTATTTCATCCCTTCACTGAATATCCGCGAAATCGTGCTTTCGATAATAAGTTACACCATCCTTACCCTCGTCCTGGGCTTTATTCTCATCAGTGTGGGCACTACGATTGCTCAAATCTTCGTGTACCGCAATCAGAAGACGGTGGTAATGCCAGCTCTCCGCAGGTCTGAGAGCCCTGTGTCTCTAGTGCTGCCCGTCCCTCCGCCTAGCCACAACTCCTCTGTGATGGGACTGGTCTCCAGGAAGGACGAAGTTAGCTTAGAGAGGCAGTAAATAAGTCTAGATTTTGAAATAGGACTGATTTTGATAGAAACTGCAGAAATATATACTTTTAAAGCCGACTTGTAGACAGCCTTTATGAAAAGTTTTCTGTTTTCGAGCTTTGCGCTGAGTCGAAATGCTTTAATTTATATGTTAAAAGGGGACAGATATTTACGAATTTTAGCTTAAATCAGGAAGATTAGCCTTAGAGCTGTCAATCTAAATTATCCTCTCTATTACCCTTTCAAATCCTCCGATTTTAGCAAATCGTATTTCCTGGTTACCTCAAACTGCAATAGGTGTCCCAGAGAAATGCGCCTTTTGGACTCTGTATAACTACAATTGCCCAAATCATACCTCTTTCAGATCTCTATAGAAATGAAATTGCTTTGCGTGCTCGTGCTGACCCTGACGCAGGCCTGTGTCCAAGACCTCTCCTACCCTCCAAGTCCTACAACTGAGTCGGACCCTTCGATTTCCCCCTTCGCCCAGCTTCTAAGGACGGCTACTTGTCCCTCTGTCCATATTCGCTTCCTGACCACAGACCTCGGCCCTATCGCTATCACCACTTTGGCCCACTTCGACGCTATTCAAGTGGACTGCGAAGGAAATACACTCAAAATCTTGCAAACGCTTAGAGTAGAGGTGGGCACTGTTGCAGGGTTCTCTGGATGTGGGTTTGAATCGGAGATAGAGGGGGCAATGCTAGTGACGGAGGGGAAAGTGGAGATCAGTGGGTGTAGGGTGGAGGGGTTGAAGGGACGTGCCTTTGAAGTCAGTGGGGAGCTAAATGTCCACAACTCGGACTTTGAGGGAAATCAAAACTCAATATACAGTTTTACCAAATTCGGGTTTTCGGTCTCTGTCACAAACAGCAGATTTGAGGGAAATGTGAGTCCCCAAGGAACTGTCCTCTTCCTTCAGCCCTCTGGAACTCTAACCAACTCCTCTACTCGAATCTCCTTCGACCAGTGTGAGTTTCGAGACAATGCAGCGAGCATAGTGGGTTCCTTTATGTATGTGGCAGTGCCTAACGCTAAGTACTTCACTGCCTCCCAACTGTATGAGAGTAAGTCGCTGTCTATCACTAATAGTGTGTTTATGAACAGCCCGGGGTATTTGTGGTATTTGCAATTGAGACATTTGAATGTCTCTTTCCACAATAACACCATTCAATATGCAGAAAACCCGATATTTTTGGCTCTATTCGACAACTCTTTTGTTCTGGTAAATACAAGTATCAGTTACACGAGTCGCCCTTTCATCTGTACCTATGTGGGAGGACTGGTACTAATTGATGGAATACAAATAGAGGGAGTGGGCAATGGACCGGCCCTAATGGTACTCAATCAAGCTCCCTTCGGTCTCGGACAAGTCTTTTTGAGAAACGTGGATATAGCCTTGGTGACTCAGGTCGATTTCAGCCTTTTCACTTCGACGATATACTCTCTGGCTGTTCCTATAACCGTGGAAAATGTGCTGATTCACTCTGGCTTTTGTTTCGCAGCAGCCTGTGGCGCCTACTTCTTCTCCTTATCCACAGTAAACAACTGCACTGTGACTAACACTACAGTGGTCCAAGGAGGTCTTATTGGCTATGTATTCGGCCAGGGCACAGCCTACAACCTCAGAGAAATAGATTGTCCAACAATAAGCATCGGCTGTATTCTTACACTGGGAGCTCGAATCGACTTCCGAAACGTCACTTTCCTGATATCCAACCCTCTCCTAATGCCTACGAATACCGGTCTGTACACCTTCATGGATGGAGAAGTCAACTGCACCGATTTCAACTCTACACTCTTCCCAGCCCCAAGTGCCAATCAACTTGTAATGGCTGGTGGCAAGTACCACGTAGTCCGAGCCCATTGGAACTTAGTGCACGCCAATGCCTTTATTTTGCTTATTTTAGCGGATGCGCAAGTTGAAGACATTTCAGCTGATGAAATTAACATTGGATATTTCGCGACTGTGACTTCAAAAAGTCATTTGATATTAAAGAATTTAAGGATGAGAAGTCCCAATATTGCCGGAGGACTGGTGTCTGCCACTGGCCTATGCACTGCTTTTGCTTTAAATATCAGCATTGTTGGGGGAATGGTACAGTCACTGACTGCGAGTTCGAACTCACAGGTGCGAATGGAGGGTATTGAGATGAGTGGAATTAAGGGAGATACCTTGGTGTACGCCTACTTGGGAAGGTAAGTACTATGCAGTAATGTATCTCTTGCAGATTTGCATGTATCTGACTCCACTCTCAGCCTAATCACAAGTGAGATCGGAACTGTGTCGATATCTGATGCGACTTTCAGCAATATTGTTGTCTCAACTCAAATGATCAGATTGAGAGACGCGGCTGCTTTTCTGCACAATGTCGAAATCGCACAAATGTCTGCAAGGACGAATTCTCCCTTCTGTGTAGGGCTGAGAGCGAATCTGACCATCACTGGCTCTAGGCTCTACTCTCTATTTTCGAAGGAACAGGGCCTGATTCACATGACAGATTCAACAGTAACTTTCAAAGAAACTACGATTCAGAGGTACAATGTGACCTTTTTGTACTTGACACGAAGTTACTTGGTGATAGAGAATAGTTACGTAATTGAGGGCGGACTGAAGCTAATGGACCCCCTGACTAAGTCTAAAGTGACTGCTGGGTTTGTGGACTGTGAGGACTCTCAAATCTATTTAATCGGTACTCACTTCAAGGAACTATCAGGAACACACGGCGGAGTGGTCTCTCTCAAACAGCAGTCCAATATCCTCATAGAGCAGTGTCTATTCGAGAACTGTTTGGCCCTCAAAGACGGGGGAGCCATCCGTGCGAATTTCTCAAATGTGTCTATCTCTGGATCTACATTTCACAACAACACTGCAGATAGAGGAGCCTGCTTGTACTTCGAGTGTTTGAATCCCTCTCACTGCCAAAGTGAGGTGACTTTCTCTCATTTTACCAATAACTCCGCCAGGGAAGGGGCAGTAGTCAAGTGGACTTTGGTGCATCCCTACTTCTCCAACAATACAAGTGCTTACAACAGGGCAGTATATGGGGAGTTCGAGGCCTCTGTTCCCACACATATAGTCCTGGCCAATTCCAATGACTCAGCAATGACAGGAGTACCGGGAGTAGTCGTAGTGGAGCCCATACTTATCGCTTTCATGGACCATATCAACCAATTAGTGGCCACAGACCAC